>Ga0315314_1000028_pt1 | contig 205713 bp, 211 predicted proteins | sample TDP9_MG_FD_203631 | JGI IMG/M metagenome (GOLD analysis project Ga0315314, IMG submission 203631) | Freshwater sediment microbial communities from Lake Towuti, South Sulawesi, Indonesia - TDP9 | ecosystem: Environmental > Aquatic > Freshwater > Lake > Sediment | place: Indonesia: South... | reverse complement strand
ACTGGAGCGTCATCCGAAGCTGGGCAGAAGAACTCGCCCAAAAGGTTCACTCTTGACCCTGTGCGAACTTTCAAAATCGAGTACGCTCGGAATGATTGCTAAATAGTATGAAACCCAAAACCCAAAAACCAAACAATGACAAGAACAAGCGGACAATTTTAAGTAGTGCGGGGGGTGGGATTTGAACCCACGAACCCCTACGGGATAGGCTCCTGAAGCGTTCGCGCATTTTAGGATGCTCTACGCCTTTGACCTAGCTTGGCAACCCCCGCATGGTCTTCAAATTTGATTAAAACCCCTCTCTAATGAACTCTTACTTTAGCTTTCTCACTCACGTTTAAAAGCAAACTTCCGCATCATCATACTTTGGGTTTACAATTGACCGACTGGCTAACAATACTCAATGCTTGTTCAAAAAAAATGATGAAAGAAATTCTAGACCTTTATCAGACTGTGGAAGCAAGCGAGGGATTCGGCGTCGGTGCTGGCGGAGATGTCAGGAAAAAAATAGATTTGGCAGCAGAAAAAGCACTTATCAATACATTGCACGAATCAGGAGCCTCGTGCACACTAATAAGCGAGGAATCTGGAACTAAACAGATAGGTACAGAACCATCCAAGTACTTTTTGACAGCCGACCCGCTTGACGGAACAACCAATGCTTTGCGTGGGTTACCCTTCATGGCGACGTCTCTGGCGGTGTCCCGAAAACCACACCTTAAAGATGTGGAAACCGCACTTGTCGCAGACCTTATACACAATGTTACGTACACGGCCGAACGGGGTCAGGATGCATTCAGAAACGGGGAAGTCATCAAACCTTCTAAGATCGCCTCATTGGATGAGGCGGTTCTTGGAGTTGACTTGAACACCTTCAAGGCGAAGGAAATCGTGAACCACATGATAAGGTTGTTTGAAAAAACCAAGCATCTGCGCCACCTAGGAGCCAACGCTTTGGAAATCTGTTACGTAGCCGACGGCACCACAGACGCCTTCATAGACTTGCGCGGCAAACTCAGAGTCACGGACGCCGCAGCCGCTCAGTTCATTTTGCAAGAGGCGGGTGCAATCATAAAAACCCCAGATGGAAAGAAACTAGACGCGCTGTTGGACGCAACTAAGCGGATATCGTTTGTGGCGGCGGCAAACAGGAAATTGTACAATAATATTCAGAGGCTGTTGAAAAAGAACAAGTGTTAAAGGAGCTGCAGAAGCAGTTTTGCTTTCGCCTATACAACCCTATCCTGCGCTTCTCCTTCGAGCGCATGCCGAACGGGTCCTGGTCATCGCCGACTTGCATATTGGCTGGGAAGTATCCCTAGCCCAAGAGGGGATTCACGTTCCATCTCAGACGCCTAAGATGCTGAGCAAACTGCTTCAAATCATTGACTTGTGTAATCCCACTGTTTTGCTTTTTCTAGGCGACGTTAAGCACACCATTGCTAAAGTGGCGTTGGAGGAGTGGCGCGACATCCCGGATTTCTTTGAGGCATTAATCAAGAAAGTTGGCGACATTCGAGTGATTTTGGGCAATCATGATGGCAACCTGGAGCCTTTATTGCCAGAGAGTGTGAGGCTTCTTCCTTCAACTGGCACGAGCATTGGAGGGGTGGGTTTCTTTCATGGAAGCGCTTGGCCCTCGCCTGAACTTTTAGCTTGTCGAAGTTTGGTTATGGGGCATGTGCACCCCACTGTGGCTTTTCGTGATCCTTTGGGTTTTCGAATTACGGCGCAGGTTTGGGTTAAGGCTAGGCTTAACGTTGAGCGTTTGGCTCGGGCTTTTTTGAAGAATCTAGGCGTCAGGGTTGAGGCAGAAGTGCAGGTAGTTAAGCAACTGCGTCAACAGGTTAATGTTAGGTTGAGGGCTTCTGAGCTTTTCATCATGCCTTATTTCAACGATTTTCTCGGAGGGCGCCCAATCAATAAGAGTGGTCGTGGTCGTTATTCGGGGTCGATTGAATATTTGGGTCCTGTCCTCAGGTCTGGGAGCGTTGACCTTGACAACGCTGAGACTTATCTGTTGGATGGGACTTTTCTGGGAACAGTTAGTCAGTTGAAAAGCCTTGGTTAATTTGGCTGTTGTAGTTTTTTAGGTTGCTGCTATGGTAGGCAACTCAACTGGGGCACAAAGGAAATGGTAAGAGGTTTAGTTCATATGTACCCGCGATAACGGGGTTCCTCAATCTTTTTCTCTTCCTCAGGTTGAGCTACCATGCCAAACGACCCCAAGATGTCACGCGTGGCTTCCACAGCTACTTCTAAGCGACTCATATCAACATTCAAATGTAACATTTTGCAGACGGCGTTAAGAACTTCTCGAGCGGCTGAAGCATCTGGATAGAAACCTAAAGTTTCGCCGAGCAGACAGAAGCCCCTCATGTCCCACAGTTTGCACAATCCTATTAGGAGCCCAGCAACACCGAAGATTTGGCCCTCTATGATTTCTGCACCAAGGTTGCGGGCTTCCTTCAGGGTTTCAGGGTCCGACGCTGCGCAGTACAGCTTTGGGGTGTTGATCTTTTCTTCTCGTCGAAATCCACCGAGTGTTATCACGTAGCGGCATCCATACTCTTTAGCTAGGTTCAGCACGCTCCCACAGAGTTCGTACTGCCCAACTGTGGTCAAGGCTTGAGTGTTTCCGTACAAGATGATGAGGTCGCGTTCTCCATTGTTTTTGCCCTTGTAATAATACAGCTCGTTTGTTGGAACTCGAACCTTTCCCTCATCTGCGGTGATGGCTATGTCTTGAAAACTGGACAACCGAATCTCAGCTAACTGCTTAGCTTTCAACTCTTGAATCAGATATAACGCAGCGATGTTGGCTACAAACCCGATGCCTGGTAACCCCTCAATCAACACGGGGTTTGTCAGGTTGGGTTTTTCGTAGACTTGAACAACACTGACCATTCTGTGGGTGCTCCTATTTTCGCAGACTGCATAATTAAAGAAGGGGTCTTGATAATAAATTATGCCTTGGGCAGACGACCATCATGACCTTTGAAATCAGAGACAGAGACCTCCTCGCTCGAATAGGGAGACTCAAAACCAAGAGCGGCACGTTCGAAACCCCAGCCCTGTTGCCAGTCATCAACCCCACAGTGCAACTGGTTTCACCCAAAGAAATGCGCAGTGAGTTCAACTGTGACGCACTCATAACCAACGCCTACATTATAAAAAAGCACTTCCAAAATGAAGCCATCAAGAAGGGTATACATGGCTTTTTGGACTACAACGGCGTGGTCATGACAGATTCGGGCGCCTACCAGATACTAGTTTATGGCAAAGAAGTGAAAATAACAAACAAAGAAATTGTCCAGTTTCAAGAACTGATGAACACCGACATAGCCACCATACTCGATGTACCAACGGGCTGGCGAGTTTCCCAACAATACGCAAGACACACGGTTGAGGAAACCCTGAAACGCGCGCGGGAGCTGGCGAGAATAAAGTCACGCGACGACATCGCTTGGGTTGGACCTGTTCAGGGAGGAAGCCACCTCAATCTTGTTGCTCAGTCAGCGAAAAAGATGGGAAAATTGCCGTTTCAAATACACGCCTTGGGAAGCCCTACACCCGTCATGGAGCAGTATCTCTTTGACACTCTAGTCAACATGATTATGACTGCTAAACTGAACCTGCCATTGGAACGACCTCTCCATCTGTTTGGTGCGGGTCACCCATTTATGTTCGCGTTGGCTATAGCCCTAGGATGCGACCTCTTCGATTCAGCCGCCTACGCTATCTTTGCCAGAGAAGAACGCTACATGACCGAGACAGGAACCTCAAGGCTGAGAGAACTCCAATTCTTCCCATGCTCGTGCCCAGTGTGCACCAAAACCAATCCCGAAAACGTAAAGACACTGCCGAAGATGGAGAAACAAGCGTTTCTAGCCAGACACAACCTCTACGTCTGTTTTTCCGAAATAAAACGGGTTAAACAAGCCATAATTGAGGGCAGACTGTGGGAACACCTGGAAATGAGGGCGCATGGCCATCCGGCTCTTCTTCAAGCCGTGAAGGAAATGACCAAATACGGCGATTATTTCGAGGAAAACAGTCAAGTCGCCAAGAAGAGCGGCCTTTTCTTCTTCAATTCCATGGCCTTACACAGACCAGAGACAGTGAGGCATAGAAAAAGGCTTAATGAACGATACCAACCACCAAAAGATCCAAACGTGCTTTTTCTGTTGCCACAGACTTCGACCAAACCATTCCACAGGACTCGTGAACACAGAGAAGCCGTGAAAAAGATTCAACAAGAATTGGGCATCACAGCGCGTGAGGTTCATGTGTGCACTTATGCCGCACCGTTTGGGCTAGTGCCGGTCGAACTCGACGAAGTTTATCCTCTCTCTCAGCACGAAATCACCACTCCTTTGGACGCGGAAACAATAGACTACGTGTCAGAGCAGGTCGCAAGCTACGTTGCCGAGAAAAATTATGAAAAAGTGGTTCTCCTTGAGGACACAAAAACATGGCATAAGAAAATAACCTCAAGATGTAGACGAATCTGTGGAGAAAAGAATATTCCTCTAGTTGTTTTGAAGCTCGGAAATTCTGGAGATAAAATCGGTTTTAAGAAAGTTGGCGCAGTCATTGAAGTAGCAGGTTTGGAGAAATAAATGATTCGCATCGACTTACATTTGCACACTAAATTCTCAGGCGACGCCTCAACAACCCCCAAGCAGGTAGTTGACTCCCTGTACGCACACCCAAACGTCAAGGGGGTTGCCGTAACCGACCACGACACTATCGAAGGCTATTTTCAGGTGCGCAAACTGGCAAGCGCATATCAAGACTTGTTGATTATTCCCGGCGTAGAAGTGAGCAGTCAGCGAGGAGACATCATCCTCTTAGGTGTGGAAGAAAAACCAGCTTACAAGGCTCCACTCGAAAGCGTGATCGATTTTGCAGCGGAAAGAGCAGCGTTAATCGTTATACCTCATCCGTATCGTGTGCACGGCATCGGCAACGCAGCGGAGAGCATACATGCTGACGCCATTGAGATCATGAACCCTTGGTCTACACCGACAGAAAACAAACTGGCTGAAAGCTTGGCCAAGGCGAGAAATCTGCCAGGTGTGGGTGGAAGCGACGCTCACAAACCGGAGCAAATGTTGACAGTCTACACAGAAGTTGACGCTGAACCAGATGTTGGCAGCGTGCTCAACGCCATCAGAAAAGGACGAGTAAAGGCGGTTCAGTCAAGGCATTCTTTAAATGTTTGAACCTCATTTAATCACTGAAAAGAGCATATTTCAAGCGTTTGCAAGCATTTGTGGACGGTGAAAACGATTCCATTGAAAGTGCAGTTTTTGGGTGCTACAAGGGAGGTTGGAAGGTCAGCATTAGCTGTTATGACAGAGAAGACCAAGTTATTGTTGGATTACGGCGTCATGGTCGACCACGAACCTGGTTTTCCCATGCATGTTCCGCCGAAGGAGGTTGATGGCATTGTGATAACTCATGGGCATCTTGACCACTCGGGCGCGGTTCCAATATATCATGTTCAAGAGAAAACACCTGTTTTTGGCACGTCTTTGGCTTTTGATTTGGCTCAGTTGCTGATTTCAGACTTCATTCATCTGTCAGGGTACTATCTTCCATACGAGTACCTTGAATTGAGGACCATGATGCGCAGCGGCGTCCACATGAACTACCGAGAAAAAAGAACGGTTGGAGACATTCAACTTCAACTCTTAGACGCGGGTCACCTGCCTGGAAGCGCGCAAGCCTTGGTTGAGGCTGAGGGAAAGAGGCTACTCTACACGAGCGATTATAACACAATTGACACTCGTCTGTTGAAGGCGAGTGACAGAGACTATGGTCCCATAGACGCTTTTGTGGTTGAGAGCACCTACGCCGATGAGGATCATCCAGAAAGGCAAACTCTTGAGAAAGAGTTCGTGGAACGGGTCACAGATGTTGTAGAAAACGGCGGAACAGTCTTGGTTCCAGCCTTCAGTGTGGGTCGTTCACAAGAAATCGCCTGCGTCTTGGCTGCCTATCATTTTGAATACCCTATAACAGTGGACGGAATGACCCGTGAGGTCAACCGAATCTTGACGAACCACACAAACTTTCTGCGGGATCCCCGTTTGTTCTTAGATGCGGTTCATTCAGCCAACGCTGTTGAGGGCTGGCGAGACCGCCGACTGGCAATGCAAAAACCCGGCGTGATTATTTCTCCGGCTGGAATGCTCAAGGGTGGTCCAGCCGCGTTTTATATACAGAAGGTTGGTAAGAAGCACCGCAACGCCGTGTTTTTGGTTAGTTATCAGATTCCTGGCACACCGGGTCATGAACTGCTTGAGAAGGGAAGGTGCGTGATCGACGGCAAGATGAGGAAGATAAACGCTCGGGTTGAGCGCTTCGATTTTTCGTCGCATGCTGGTGCCAGTCAACTTAAAGACACTGTGAAGAAGCTTGAGGGCAATCCCAAGGTCTACGTGATCCATGGGGCTGAAGGCAACTGTGAACGGTTTGCGCGCTGGATTCGTGAGGAAACTGGTTTGGAAGCATTGGCGCCAACGTCGGGTGACACATTCACAGTTTAGGGGAAAAATAATGAAACTAGCGATCTTGCGCATAGGCACCGTGGACTCAGAGGTTGTTTCAACCATTCTGCAGGGCTTGAACAATGCCTTTCCACAGATAAGATGTGCTCTTCTAGAAAGTGTTCTGCCAGTTCCTGAAGGCACTTATCATGAGACGAGGCATCAGTTTAACTCGACTCAAATGTTGGCTAAGATGGCTGATTACACTAAAAAGGCTGATGTGGACCTTGTTCTGGGCGTGACTGAAGTTGACCTCTACTCTGGAGGGCTCAACTTCGTCTTCGGCGAGGCTCAGTATTCGGGGAAGGTCGCCTTGATATCGTTGTTTAGACTGAGACCCGAATTCTATGGACAGCCAGCTAACATTAAACTCTTTCTAGAACGTGCGGTCAAGGAAGCTGTTCATGAAGTGGGGCACACGTTGGGGCTAGGGCACTGTGGCAACTCGTCTTGTGTCATGTTTTTTTCTAATTCGATTTTCGACACCGACATCAAGAGAGAGAAGTTCTGCGAAAAGTGTTCTCTTGCTGTTGCAGAATATTTGAGAAAACGAGATTAGACTTCGCGAATCTCGCAGTGGAGTTTCTTGATTATCTCCTCGGCCCTTGTGGGGTCCACCTTTAAAGTGTAGAGTTTTTTAGGCGCTCGAAGTTTCAGCTTCACAGTTCTTTTCAATCGTTTTATATTGCAGTATTCGGCGCGTTCAGAGATTTGAACGAATTTCTCTGCGTCGAAGATTTCTTCTGGCATGTTTTCAGCCTTCAGTTAACGAGAATTTACCACACTCTGCTTTATTTGTTGTGGTTCAATGATGAGAAAGGAAGTTGAAAAGACGCAAAACTTTTGCCATACATACACGTAACGATTAGCGTTAATTGTAGTTGCTTCTCAACAATCGTGCGAAAAACGTTTACATTCTATCCTTTAGAAGAGCGAAAATTTCGTAGTCTCAATTATGGTGCTGTTCGCGCCCTCGCGGTCTTGGGGCATGCGCTGGCGCCCGCGTTGAGGTAGTTCTTGATCTTGTGAAGGGTATGGCGTTTGGGCTTGTTGGCTCTGCTGTGTTTGAAACCAATAGGCTGCCATTCCGACAACTACCGATATTATGACTGTAATTACAACGAAAACTTTAACGCTGCTCTTTGAGACCATGAAGGTCAATTAAAGTATAAAACTCATACATTGAAAAATGTTTTGCTCTGCCTCGATTCTTAATGAAGCTTTTCTATGGAGAGAAAGTTTGGTGGGCCGGGCCAGACTAGTACCAAAACAGGTTCAGGTCTCAATGGGGCGTTTATCTGTTGCTAGTGTCCGCTTTCCTTACGCCTAGACTGTTGACTGCTCAAACTCTCGCTCTGTTTAGATAGGCATCTTTTAAATATAGGTTGTTGTAAAAAAGCGAAACATTCCCCGGCTATGGCACTCCGCAGGCTTAGCAGATGAAGTGTTTAGCGGGTCTCCTCTGGAGGCCTGACCTTATGAAAGAGTACATAATATGCAGCGTTGCTAGATGTCTGTAAAGCAGCTGAGATGTAAATTGGCATGCTGCTGTTCACCTCTTGCATTATGTAGCTTGAGATGGTTGGGCTTGTAGCATAGGGGATTCCCCAGCCGAGACCGCTTGTCACTCCAACTGCTGTTGCTCTCTCTTCGCTTTCCACGACGCCCATCATGTAAGATTGCCATAGGGGCATTCCCAAACTAACAAAGATGCCTGTGAGAACATAGACGACGGAGGCTATTGAGAAAAATGGAATCATGGGCAGGGACGCCAAAAGAATGACGCCAATAATCCTAGTGTACACAACCGTTCTTATTGCTCCTATCCGCTTGGCTAATTTGGGGCTCAAAAAGAACGAAAACGCGCTGACAACAGTGAATGCACCCACCATTAAGGAAATTGAAGATTCGGAAGTATCAAACGTAAGCCTAAACCACAGAGTCAAGAGCGGCAAGGGTAGGAATCCGAAGCCCAACCCGTTCAGCGCGGCCGTGAGCGTAAACTTTCCTATAAGCTTAACATCTTCTTGCCTTGGCCTGTGCCTTCTTGGTCTTGCTTCCTGCACGAAATAACTCAGCAACGACATAAGGAAGCCAAGCGTCATAAAGACAAGAAAAAGTATTCTGTAGACAAGCAAACGGTCAAGGCCAAAAGATGAAAGCAGATCCGGCAATCCCCCTAGAACTGCGCCGATGCTGAACAGAACTGTGCCAACAAAAGCGTTGATGCTGAATACTGCATTCCTCTCTTCATCTTTTACCTTATCAGCCAGTAACGCCTGCTGTGAGGGACCAAAAGGGCCACCTCCTGGGACGCCTCCTCCTGCGCTTCCTGCTCCGCCTAAAGCAGCGCCGACAAGTAAGATGGGAAAGACAGTTGAGAGGGAGTATATAGCTCCTAAAGCCGCCATCAAGAGCGAAGAAAGGACGAGGAAAATTTTCTTTCCCACCCTGTCTGCGAGTATTCCCGAGACAAGAATTAGCATGGCACTCGAGAAGCCAGCAACAGTTACGGCAAGTCCCACTTGCAAGAGGCTATAACCTATCCCGATTAGGTACAACCCAAGAGCTGTGTTGAGGAAACCGTACCCTAAGCCTCTCAGTCCTCTCATAAGAAGAAGGAGCCTAACATCCCTCGACCTGTACATGATGTCCTTAGACACTCCATGCGGCACGCCAAACCAATAGATAGAAGCTGAGTCTTCTTGAAATAAATGCTATTTGAATGGGCCGGGCCGGACTTGAACCGACGACCCTCTGCACGTCAAGCAGATGTCCTACCAAACTAGACGACCGGCCCCTTTTATTCACGGTTGAAATTCTACAGATGTTTTCTGCTTATTTAAGTTTCCAGTTAGAGCGCTCGCTTTCAGCACAAGTTCTTTAAACTGGGCAACAATACAGCATATTTGCGAGGTTGTTTCCCATGTCGATTGAAGGGCTAATTCTGAAGAAAGGAGAAGTTGGCTTTTTGTGGTTCAACAACTATTCGGGCGTGATCATCAGGACACCTAGCAAGACGTTTATAGTTGACCCAGCTGACGTGGACCCAACAATATTCAAAAGGGTTGACGCCCTCCTAATCACACACGAACACCTTGACCATTTTGATGAATCATTAACGAGAGAAATCTTCAGACGAACAAAGTGCTCGGTGTTAGCAGATTCAACATCGGCTAGTAAACTAAAGGATGCATTGCCTGCTGGCAAGTTGCATGAGATGCGAGTGGGCAAGGAAATCAAACTCGACAGTATAACTGTTAGATCTGGGCCTTTTAGGCACCCTGCAACGACGCCTGTTTCCTACTTAATAACAACAGAAGACGGTGTCAAAATCTATCACACAGGCGATAGTCTGCCTCATCCTGATATGAAACAAATTGGTGAACGAAGTCCACCAGACGTGGTTTTTTGCACGGTTGGCGTGCCAGCGCCGGGAGCCTCGCCTGAGACTGGTCTGGAAATCGTTAAGATGGTTAAGCCTAAAGTGGCTGTTCCCTATCATGCGCCTGCAGCCGACCGCAAGAGATTTGCCGAGTTGGTTGCGAAAGAGGCGCCCAATGTGAAGTGTATAGTCATTGAGCAGGGCAAGCCGTACAAGTATCCGTAATCTAAAGTGGAGAGCACGAGTGTTGTCGTTGGAAAAGGAGAAGGCTGAGCTAAGTCGGATACTCAACAAGATCGGCGCCATAAAGTTTGGCGCGTTCAAATTGACCAGTGGACGAACCAGTCCCTACTACATTGACCTGCGCATTGTTCCAAGCTTTCCAGACGCTTTTCAACGAGTCTGCGACCTCTACATCAAACTGATAGAGAAAGAGTTAGGTGCAGATAGTTTTGACAGAATCGCTGGAATCCCAACAGCAGGCATACCTTTCGCTTCGGTTATCGCTTATCATTTGAAGAAGCCTTTTCTCTACATACGACCACGAGTGAGGTTGCATGGAAGGGAACGCCGAATCGAGGGCGTAATCATGCCTGGCAACCGCGTCTTGCTCGTGGACGACTTGATCACAACCGGGTTGTCGCTTAGAAAGGCTGCTAGGGCGATACGAGCTGAAGGCGGACTGGTCACAGACACTCTTGTCTTGCTCGACAGAGAGGAAGGCGGAGAAGAGAGACTTACTAAGGACAACATTAAACTGCACTATTTATTGACAGCCAGCGAGGCGGCAAAAAAACTCTATGAACTGGGCGCCATAGAAGAAGACCAATACAAAACAATACTAAAACAAACCAAAAAGAAACAACTACAACATACGTTTTCTCTATAGGTAGCTGGGTCTCTCACGCGGGGGCGCAGATCTCTTTAATCCTTTGAGCAAGAAGATTGTGAAGGTTCGTTCGGTTTCCATACGTGACCTCCAAGATTTCGGAATCGTCTCGTGTCTTCAACGAATCGATAAGCGGGTCTCGCGCCCGATGATGAATGACTCCCAGCAACGGTTTGCTGCTGTTTAAGGCTTGAACCACAGCCTCTCTGAAGACTGAAGAATGCAACTCCATAGGTCCAATCTCATCTATAACCACAATCTGGGCACTGGCCACCGCGTTTCGAATAGAGTTAGCACCAACAGCGTCCAAGTCTTTTAAGTTGACCCGATACTTGCCCACCTGCGGACCCTCAGCCTGATCTACGTGTGCCAACCAGCCACGTTGCTCTGTTTCAAAGTCCATAATTTCAAAGCCCGCTCGTGTTCCCTTTTCCCGAACCTCGCGGCTCAGCATACCGCCCACTTTGAACCCTGATTTTTTCAACATCTCCACAGTTTTGAGGAGAACAGTTGTCTTGCCGATGCCAGGCGGACCAGTTATTAGGAAGCGGCGCTTCAAACCATCACCTAGTCCTTCAACAATTATTTTTAAGTCTCGATTATTAACGAGTTTTGTGTGTTACAAGACGTTGAGATGAATTCGATTTGAGCTTTGCTTTTCCAACAGAATTCGTTGAAGAGGGGGCGGTCAAGGTCCTAGTGCCAAGGCTTGAGGTCTTGGTCAAAGAATCGTGGAAGTACGCTCCGTCGAAGGCTCCAGTGTTCTACAATCCCCTCATGGAATTGAACCGAGACCTCGCGGTTGTGGCGCTGCAAACCTATCAAAAAATGTTCAAGAAGCGTATTCTCGCCTGCGAACCTTTAACCGGATGCGGCGTTCGAGGCGTCAGACTAGCAAGAGAGGTTGAAGGTGTCCACAAAGTTGTGATAAACGACATCAGTCCCGAGGCAGCTGAACTCGCACAATTCAACGTGAAAAACAACAGAGTAGCAGAGCAAGTGGAAGTGTTGAATGAGGACGCAAACCTTCTCCTGAGCAAGTATGCGGCGCCTCGCAAAAGATTCGATTATGTAGACCTCGACCCTTTCGGTTCTCCCGCACCCTACATGGACTCAGCAGTTAGAGCTCTGCGCAACGGAGGCTTGCTGGCATTGACTGCTACTGACATGGCGCCTCTATGCGGCGTTCATCCTAAGGCGTGCGTCAGAAAATACGGAGGAAAACCATTACGAACCGAGTATTGCCATGAGTTGGCTCTTCGGCTGTTGATCGGCTGCTTGGCATTTACAGCAGCCAAACACGATGTGGGAATACACATGGTGTTCAGTTACAGCGCTTACAATCACGTTAGAGCCTATGCCATTCTCAGTTATGGAGCCAAAGAAGCCGACGAGAATATTCGAGCCATGGGCCACGTTCTTCACTGTTTCGAATGTCTTCACCGCGAAACCGTCTTGGGAATAGTTCAGTTTCTTAAAAGAGACTGTCCCGAATGCGGCTCAAGACTGCATGCTTCTGGTCCTCTCTGGCTCGGCAAAATGTGGGACGAAAGATTCTGCGTTCGAATGCAAAAAGAAGCCAAAGAGAAGAATCTGCACCGTAGAACAGAGGTTATCAAGCTGCTCTCCCTCGCTGTCAGAGAGGTGGAGGCACCCATCACGTATTATGTTGTTGACAAACTCTGCGATAAACTTGGTCTACCCGTTCCACCAATGTCTAGAATAGTTGCGGAGTTGAAGAAAGCTGGCTTTCAAGCGGTGCCAACACATTTCAGCACTAAGGCTGTAAGAACAGACGCGCCTGCAAGTCTCGTTGGAGAAATTGTCACCAAGCTAGCGTGCTCTGGAAAAACAAGAAAACAATTTAAGGAAGGCAGCTTGACCACATACAACAACGCGGAGCATTATGCATGAAAATCAAACGATTTTTCTCCAAACAACTCAGAATCTTCATGCTCGTCACGCTTGTCTTTTTTATCACTTTTAATGTCTCTACTTTTTCAGGAACAGCCTCTCCAAGTTCATCCTATTCTTACAGGTTCACGGTTGATTCAGAGGGTTCCACCAACGTTGAAGTGAACTTTACCAGCACAGATGTGTCTGGTTCGTCGTGGGTCGTGGTTCCCAAGCTTTCTAGTTGGAATTACAGAGTCACCACCGGCTCAATCATTTCGAGTCAAAATGTGTCGACGGTTGACGTCGGCCTCGAAGACCTTTACTTTTATCAAGCGTTCAAATTCTCTTACAGGGCTGCAGCAGGCTCGTTCGCCATGACTGTCCGCTTTGTTTTCCCAAACGGCGCCTTAATCATAGAATCTCGTGGAATATTTTTCTCACCACAAATCGGTTATCAACAATCCAGCCGAGGCAAGGCGGAAGTTGTCTTCGACACTCACTTGACTGTAAACTCAGGCAACGCTATAGCTGTGGGTAACCAAGCCTACCAATTGACCGTAATCAATGTGCATCGCGTGCTCCTTGACCCTCTGCCCGAGTCTTTTTTGAGACTGCAGGTGGAGTTCACCACAAGTCTTCTGGCATCGTCGACCACGTTGACAAGCAGGAACAGAGTTTTCACCTTCACATCTCCAGAAACATACGTCGATTATGCGTCTAACATATTGAACCTCTACGACACGCTTTACAATAATTACGCACGCTTGTTTAACGTCACCCTCACTCCCCCAATCGACGTGCAATTCTTTCTTCCCAGCTTTAATGAGTTCCTTTCATTGGGCGGTTTTACACCCTTCACAGGGTCTGTAGCTGGAAAAATAAACATAAACGTGTTTTTCATACGCGCTGTAAACGGCACCATCGAGGTCATAGCGGCTCATGAACTGGTCCATCACTTCCTCATCAAGGCTGGGATCTCTCCAAACGATTTCCTCTGGTTCCACGAGGGCATGGCAGAGTATGTGAGCATCACCCTTGTTGGAAGCCTAGGCTATGAAGGTGCCAGCCAGGAGAAAGACAGACTTGAGCAAAGCGCATCTGCGCTCATCAGCCAGTATGGAGAGGATTTCAGTTACCTGCAAGATTGGAGCCCATCGACTTCTCCGACAAACGTTGGGAATTATTACGTGGCTGCGTATTATGTTGTGAGCCGTTTAGCACAGGACTATGAGGGAATAGATTACTACAAACATTTTTTTGAACTGATCCACGGAGTACAAGTTGACAACATTGACATTCTCACCCTATACCTTAGCAGGGCAGCAAACGCTTCGGTGGCCTTAACCCTGCAAGGCTGGGGTTTCAGCGTGGTTGACCTGTACACTTCGCCTGAAATCAGCGAAAGGATTGTTCAGACCCAAAAAACGATAGCAGCGGTAAGTCCAGTGTTTCAACCTTACAAGTTTTTAGCCGAGTTTCTCTACAGGCAGGCATTGCTCAGCTTTAGGCGAGGCGACACGAGTGGCGGCACAAGTCTTCTTCAACTCGCCACTGTTATAGCTGACCTAGCTCCCTTTTTGACGTTGCTAACCATATTAGTCATCCTTGGAATAATCGCTTATTTACTATACAGACGCAGCCTAAGAACCAAGCTTCAACCAGTCGTCCCTCAGCCACCACCTGAGATTTTTCCAACAAGCGCAGAGTAAAGGCTCATGCGCCTTGCTGTTTAACGCTCTGCCCGTAAGACATTGCTAACAGGTCTGCTAGGTCGTACACCTTGATTTGTTGGTAACCAAGCTGCTTCAGTATGTCTTGTATTTGTATGTAGCAGAAGGGACACTGAGTAACGCAGGCTTCGGCGCCCGAATTGATTATGAACTCGCCCTTTCGTCGAGCCATCATCATAGATATAGGTCGTTCGCCGGCGCGTACTCCTCCGCCAGCGCCACAGCATCTGTCGGATTCTTCCATCTCAATAATATTAACGCCTAGTATCTTGCTCAAAACCATCTGTAGGTCGTTGTGTGCGTTTAGACCCCTGTTTAGGTGGCAGGGATTATGGAACGTTGCCTTTATGTTAACTGGCTTCATGTCCTTGATGTTGATGTCAGCTCTTCTAGCCAAATACTCCGAAACATGCATTATCTCGAATCCAAGCTTTCTTCCAATCAACTCTGGATAATTCAGCTTTATTGTCATGGCGCATCCGGGGCAACCAGTTACAACAGTTTTGACGCCTAGTTCCTCTAGTATTCTGACGTTCTTGACTGCGAGTTTTTCTCTTGCCTCGTCAATCATACCTGTTCTAAGAAGGGGCGAACCGCAACAAGTGAACTCGGAGGGCACGATTACCTCAATGTTATTTCTTGTGAGAACATCAATTATAGCCCTACCGACTTCTTGAAGTCTGTAGTCGGTTAGGCAGCCTGGAAAGTATCCAACAGTGTCTTTTCGTTCAGTCACTCTTGAAATGTAACCCGGAATGATTTCTGGAATCATTTCAAGCAGCGATGTTCCCATTTTCTCTATTGACCTTCCTGACGTTAGCGCTCTTGTTATGTACTCCTTGTGTCCTGGGAGAGGTCCGATTTCAGTCTTGGCGGCGATAGCCCTCAATTTTTCAATTGCTTTTCCTGGAATGTCTATCTCTTTTGGGCAGACTTCCACGCAAGCCCTGCAGGTGGTGCACTTGTACAAGCCTTCCAAAAACGCGGTTTTCACGCGGTCTTCCACGTCTCTCTCGTCTAGTTCCAGTCTAGCCAGTTTGGCGTGATACATCGGACCAGAGAATTCTTGCCAAGCCTCAGCAACCGCGGGACAAGCCGATATGCATGACCAACACTCGATGCATTCTCGAACTTCTTTGATGGGTTCAATAGCCTCTTTGGAAATTATTTCCGGTCTCGGCGGGCTCTTAAGCCTCTCAACGTAAGGTCGCATCTTCGTTAGTCTTCGCAAACCTCGGTCCAAGTCTACAACGAGGTCCTTCACAACCGGAAACTGCAACAACGGCGCAATTGTGAGCGGCTTGCCCTTCTCAACTATGGTTCGACAAGCCACTCGTGGTTTGCCGTTGATTATGACGGCGCAGGAGCCGCATTGACCGGCTCTACATGCCCAGCGGTAGGCGAACGAACCGTCGATTTTTTCGTAAATGTGGTGTAAAACGTCGAGCACAACCATGCCTTCTACGAAGGGCACTTCGTATCTCTCGTAGTGGGGCGCCTTGTCAACGTCTGGATTGTACCTGAAAACCTTGGCGTGAACAATTTCTGGCATGTTATAATCCCTCGGGTCTCATGGTTGTGGTAACGACGGGAACTTTCTTAAACGTCATCTCGCCTCGTTCCTGCTTGATAACGATGTTGCCGAACCAGTTTTGGTTGTCGGTTTTTGGAAAGTCTCGGCGGTAGTGGGCGCCTCGGCTTTCTTCCCTCATTAACGCTGCTTTTGCAACCATTTCGGCGACTGTTACCAAGTTTTCAATTTCTAAGGTTTCTATCCATTCTCGGTTGTAGCGCGTCTTGTTGTCCATTACGCAGAGGTTGGGAAGTTCCTTTTCTTTTATGCGTTCAATTTCAACCGTGGCTTCTTGGATTTCTTTGCCCGTTCGGAAAATTCCCACCTTGTCCCATATGAGGCTTGTGAGTTTGGTTTTGATTTCAACTGGGCGCACGCCTTCTTTCTTCTTCAAAAACTTTTGTGCACGCCTTATTTCACGGTTGATTTGTTTTCTGTCAACCGGAGGCGTCTGAGCCTTAAGAGCCTGTTTTGCAGCGTTTTCTCCAGCCCGTCTGCCAAACACTTGGGTGTCGGCTAAAGCGTTTCCGCCTAGGCGGTTTCCGCCGTGAATGCCGCCTGTTATTTCGCCCGCTGCGTACAAGCATTGAATGTTGGTTTCTGCGTTCTCGTTTATCATGACTCCGCCCATGAAATGGTGGGCTGTTGGAGCCACCTGCATCGGTTCCTTCCTTATGTCGACGCCCACGTCGAGAAACTGTTTCAGCATAGATGGCAGGCGTTCTTCGATCACGTTTGCGGGTAAATGCGAAACATCCAAGTAGACGCCGCCTTGAGGTGTGCCTTTTCCCTCAAGAATCTCGGTGGCGATTGACCTTGCGACCACGTCTCTTCCAGCCAACTCCATGAGTTTGGGCTCGTAACGCTGCATGAAACGCTCCTTTTGGATGTTGAAGAGAAGTCCTCCCTCGCCGCGCACAGCCTCGGTCACGAGTTGCCCACGATGAGACTCGGGATAGACCATACCTGTGGGATGAAACTGCACCATCTCCATGTCGACTAGATTGGCGTCAATACGGTAGGCTGCAGCATATCCGTCGCCTGTGTCTTGAGCCGCGTTTGTCGTAATCTTGAAGAGGCGCCCCGCTCCGCCACTGGCTAATACAACTGCTTTAGCTCTGAAAACTAGGAAATTGCCTGTTTTGTAGTCTATGGTGACCGCGCCTGCGACTCTGCCTTCGCTTGTCAAAAGATTGGTGACAAAAATCTCGTCGAGAACGCTTACATCGCGACGGCGCACCTCTTCTACCAAGGTCTGCATAAGTTCGTGACCCGTACGGTCGGCAGCGTAGCATGTCCTTCGATAGGTTTGTTTTCCAAAGGGGCGCTGCATGATTTTGCCCTCGGGTGTTCGGTCGAAAACCGCGCCGTACTCTTCTAGGTCGAATATGCGGTCGCCCGCTTCCTTAACTAAGATTTCAACCAAGCGTTGGTTGTTGAGCCAGGCACCACCGACAACCGTGTCTTTGAAGTGAACCTGCCAGTTGTCGGCTGAGTCTACGTTTGCTAATGGAGCGTTGTATCCGCCTTCTGCCATGCAGGTGTGTGCCTTACCCAGTAACTCTTTGCTGAGCAAGGTAACATGAACGTTGTTTTTGGCGGCTTCGATGGCGGCTCTGCTTCCAGCTCCGCCTGCGCCTATAACCAAAACGTCTGTGTCAATGGTTTCATAAGACAATTCTTTACCATCCCTTGATTGTAATTGAAGTTTGAGTTATGCACCCAGCTTTTCATAAATCTTTATTCGGCTCTCTTCAGCCTTCTTTTTGACTTCCTCGAACAAATTGTTTCCATGTGAATCAATTGCAACAGTTAATGGACCGAACTCTTCCACTTCGAAAACCCACAGAGCTTCAGGCATGCCCAAGTCTTGAAGCCACTCAACCGTTTTGACGTTCTTTACAGCCTTGGCGGCTAAGACCCCTGCTCCCCCTGTGAAGGCGCCGTAAACTGCACCGTATTTTTGCATGGCGTCGGTTGTTTTCTTGCCCATTCCGCCCTTGCCTATGACAACGCGTACCTTGAAGGCTTTGATGAATTCGTCTTCAAACTGGTCCATGCGTGTGCTCGTTGTGGGACCCGCTGCAACAACTATCCATTTGTCACCTTCCTTCTTTACGATGGGTCCACAGTGAAAGACAGCAAGTCCTTCCAAGTTGACAGGTAAGGGTTTGCCCTGTTTGAACTGTTCCAGCGCCTTCTTGTGGGCTGCGTCCCGAGCGGTAACTATTGTGCCTGTCACGTAGAGAACGTCGTTCACCTTCAGTTTGCGCGCGTCTTCCTCAGAAATAGGAGTTTTCAATTTGTAAACTGCCAATTTTTTCACCTCACTTCACTTTGTGGGTTAAGTATTCAACTCTTCCGTCTGGATGAATCCGAGCTGTAGCTCTTCTGGCTGCCCAGCACTGAAAGGCAACCGCCACAGGGTAGGAAGCTGGGTGTCGATGCGCGTATTCCACGTTGACGCCTAAGACTGTGAATTTGCCGCCGAGTCCCATTGGTCCAATGCCTGTGGAGTTCGCGGCTTCATACAGCTCTTTTTCTAGTTTAGCTAATTCTGGATTTGGGTTGGGTTGATTTATTGGTCTCAGCAACGCCGCTTTTGCCAGTTTCATGCATATGTCGGCGCCTCCGCCAGCTGCCACGCCGAGTATGGTTGGGGGGCAGGGCATGGCTCCAGCTTTGATTACAGCGTCTATGACGAATTTCTTTAAGCCTTTGACGCCTTCGCCGGGTGTTATCATGCCAAGGGTGCAGACGTTTTCTGAGCCGCCGCCCTTTGGAAAAGCTGTAATTTCTATAGCGTTGCCGCTTGTGACTTCCCAGTTTATGTACGGTACGAAACGTCCTGTGTTGTCGCTCGTGTTCTTCCCCGTGAAAGGGTCAACCGCGTTTGGACGTAGAGGTACTTCTTTGGTGGCTCTTCTCGTGGCGTTTATGAGTGCTGTTTCGATTTTGTCCAGGTCTTTTGCTTGGGCGCCTGCCTTGACGTAGAATATGATGACACCTGTGTCTTGGCACATGGGCGTGTTGTCTTTTTCGGCTAGTTCTATGTCTTTGACTATGGCTTCAAGCTGAACCTTTCCAGCTGGGCTGACTTCTTCTTTGTATGCGCGGTAAATAGCCTCTTTCACGTCGGGTGGCAATTGCACCACGGCTAGTCTTAGAAGGCTGAGGGCTGTGTCTTCAATTACCTTCTCAAGCATGTGATGTTGTTCCTCCGTGAAGAGCATAAGGTGTTGAAGGCGCTGCCTCATATGTGTTGCGTCTAATGTCGTGTGTGTGCGCACGGGGCTGTTATGTTGTGCCTGTCTATTTAGTGTTCAACACTGAAAATCTATTGTTGAACAAACACTCGTCTCTTTGCGTCTAACAACACTGCGGTGAAGACTGTTAGTTCCGTGGCACAGCGGAAAACTTGTGTGGCACCACACTTAAGCGTAAAAGCTGCTTTAAAAGAGACAGATGTTAAGGGTTCGGTTGGGTTTCTTTTTTCTCGAATGTGATTCCTGTTTCTCTTAGTTTTTTCCAACTGTCTAGGGCTTGTTTGGTGTAGACTGCTTTCTCTGGGTCATAGTGGGTTTTGCATGGGAACTCTTTGCATTGGTAACAGCATTCTGAGCCTTTCTCTTTGGCGCATTCCCAAAAGGAACAGCCCCTATGCGAGTCTCCATATTTTCTATACTGGTCGTTGACCCATTCACATCCGAAGCATCTGTTTTGTGGCAGCGCAAACACTGGACAAAACTCACAATAGATGCCACATGCTCCAACTTGCTGGTTCAATTTAATATTCCCCAATTTAGTTGGTTGGGTTGGCTCAAATATAACTTTTCTATATTTACTTTCACTCTTCTGTCTGAACTTTTCGGAAGTTCGTTTCTCAGAGAGTTTTAAATGGTTACAGCCTGAAGTTTTTACGTTACCCAAACAGTCATTCCTCTCCGTAGGGCTGTAGAGTGGGAGAAACATGAAACAGGGTAACTTTCAATGACTTCTCCCACATCTACTGAAGAGGGAATGGGTATGGCAGGGTGCTTTGACTGCCTGCGATTTGGTAAAGTCTTGGAACAAGAAAACCTGTGATAATTGCATACCTCATGGTTCTTTTTTACTAGTCTATTTATTCCAAGTTACATTTTTGATTCAAGGAGAAAACTTTCATATCGAAGATTGTTTCATAAGGCATAAATAATGATTTTATCTGCTTATTACATGCGTTGAGTCTGTTTCTTGTTTGGACGATGAAGCACAACATAATGGAGAGAGGAGAAAAATAGAAAATGAAGAGGAGAGTAGCATCAGGAATAATGCTAACATTCCTATTGATAGCCATGTTGGCTTTGGCATTTAACATTCAACCAGTTAAGGCGTCTGGAACCATTTACATTAGGGCTGACGGAAGTGTTGATCCTCCAACAGCACCAATACAACGAAATGGAGACGTGTACACTTTTACCGCCAACATTTATGATGGGATTGTTGTTCAGAGAAGCAACATTATAATCGACGGAAATGGATACACGCTTCAGGGATGGGGAGACGGGTTCACATTAGCTGGCATAAATAACACCACAATCAAAAACACAAACATTAATAGGTTCTATACTGGCATCAAGCTAGATTCCTCTTCGAAAAACAGCATTTCTGGAAACAACATAACAAACAACTGGGGCTATGGCATCCTGCTTCAGTATTCCTCAAACTTTAACAGCATTTCTGCAAACAACATAACAAACAACTGGGAGGGCATCTTGCTCGATGAGTCTTCAAACAACAGCATATCTAGAAACAACATAACAAACCACACGGATTACGGCATCTTCCTCGTTAGGTCTTCAAACAACGACATTTCTGGAAACAGGATAACAGCAAACAACCAAGGGGGCATCTACTGTGGGGCTTCAAACTTTAACAGCATGGTTGGGAACGTGTTTGTTAATGATGGCTTGTTTGTTTGGGAATCATATGGGAATGTGGTGGACGCTAATGTGGTGAACGGTAAGCCCCTCATTTACCTTGAAGGTGCATCAGATTACATTGTAGAAAATGCCGGGCAGGTGATACTCATCAACTGCAGAGACATACGGGTGGAAAACCTCGACTTATCTAACACAGACGTTGGCGTGGAGCTGTTGGGAACAAACAACACTAGAATATTTGGAAACAACATAACAGCAAACAACCGGGATGGCATTACACTCGATTCTTCTTCAAACAACAACATATCTAGAAACAACATAACAGCAAACAACAATGCTGGCATCGTGCTCTGGTATTCCTCAAACTTTAACAGCATTTCTGTAAACAACATAACAAACAGCTGGGATGGCATTGGGCTCTATCGTTCTTTAAACAACAGGATTTTCCATAACAACTTCATAAACAACGCCCAGCAAGTCGTTTGTGCGGATTCCAGCTTTGGCAATGTTTGGGATGACGGTTATCCCTCTGGCGGCAATTATTGGAGTGATTACAATGGCACTGACTTTTACAGTGGTCCTTATCAGAGCGAGACAGGCAGCGATGGGATGGGAGACATGCCTTACATCATAGACGGAAATAACAATGATAGATATCCACTGATACATCCATACGGTTATGTTCCCAGTCCTGATCTGAACGGTGATGGAAAAGTCGACATAAAAGACATTGCTCAAGCAGCATTAGCTTTCGGCTCCTATCCTAGTCATCCAAGGTGGAATCCTTCAGCTGACATAAACCAGGATGGCAGAGTATACATTAAAGACCTAGCCATCATAGCTAAAAACTTCGGAAAAAAATATCCATAATCCCTTTTTCTTTATGTATTCAGCATGATTTAAGGCTTAAATCAAACAAATGCTGCCTATTTTCGATGAGATGCTCAGAATGATTGGCACTGACCTTTACGATGTGGAGGCTTCGTTCTACGATGAAATATACGATTTTGCTGATGATATTCCGTTGTATGAAGAATATGCTAAGAAGATTGGTGGAACTGTTCTCGAGTGCGGAGTAGGCACGGGAAGGGTTGCAATTCCCTTGGCTAAAGCTGGAATCAATATTGTTGGAATTGACCTAAACCAAAAGATGCTGGAGATCGCCCGTGAAAAACTTGCAAAAGAGCCCGCAGAAGTGCAGAAGCGAGTTAAACTTGTAAAGGCTGACATGAGGAACTTCAGGCTTAAAGAAAGGTTTTCGCTCGCCACTATTCCCTTCAACGCTTTTCTGCACATGCTCACGGTTGAAGATCAAGAAGCTACACTAAGGTCGATTCATAACCATCTCAAGCCAAACGGACGACTCATCATTCATGTATTTAATCCCGATTTGACACGTCTACAAAACGTGCTTAGACTGGAAAAGACAAAGCATGTTAAGGACCAAATAATCATGCGCTTCATGACGCAGAGCTTTGACTTTCCAAACCAAACAACGACGGTGCAATGGATTTACGACTTCATCAAGGCAGACGGGTCGGTCAAAAGAACTGTGTTGTCGCCGTTGAAGCTGCGCTACTTTTTCTGCGAGGAGATGCGTCAAATCCTAGCACGCACAGGATACGAAACAGAAACCGTATACGGAGACGAGAAAAAGTCTCCCTTCGAATCAAACAGCCGCCTCATGATTTTCGTGGCACGAAAGACAATGCCCAGGCAACCGTTGTAAATCAAGTTTTTATGTCTCAGCCTTGGTTAGCAGTTCTCTTGCGTTCTTGAGCGCCATTCTGTAAGCCACGAACGCTATGACAACAGCTACGATTGCGCTTATCACAACCGCTTGATAGGGATCTATCGCAGGCTGAGGAGACACAAACGGGACGATGTGCGTCAACGCGTAAGGGATGAAGGGGGCTAATATTGCTAAAGCAACTAGGAAGCATACGATTAGGTTGACTAAACCCCACCAGGTTCGTATCATTCTGGGTCGGGGCAACTCGGTGAAATCTGCACCCTTGATGCCGCTGACTAAGGAAACAGCACCTAAGGCAAACACCAAAAGGAGAGACTCGATGAAGCCTATGAGAATGGCTCTAACCGACGGATGAAAAGCCACTACTCCAACGATTCCAGTTACTGTTGTGACAAGAACCGCGAAAAATACCACGAAGAAGTACTTGCTCTTCACCAAACTCTTGGCAGAGATTGGAGAGGAATAAATTCTCCACATGACCCCGCCCTCTTCTCCTATCATTAAATTGCCCAAACTCACAGCCATTATAGAGCCTGGCATAAGAAAAACTATTGCAAAAAGATACAGAGACGCTTCAGTTGGCACCGGTCTTCCCATCGTGCCAAACGCCTGCATCAACGGGACTAAAATCGCCACGATTGGCACCACGAAAATGAACATCAATTCTCGACGCCGCGTGAACGCCTTTAAATCCTTCCTTATCAAAGCAGCCTCAACGGTGGAAAACCCTAGTCTGCCCAAGAAGCCAACTCGTGGAGCGTAGATTCCACGCGAAATCGTTATCGCCGGCGGCTCATACAATCCAAATCTTCTGTTCAGAATCACAGCAGCATAGAACAGGCTCAAAATGAACAAAAGCGACAAGGTCAAGAAAATGAGTGCTTGTGGAAGCAGTCCATTTATGAAAGAATACAGGGTCATTCCCAGCCACACAAACGGTACAAACCACACTGCACTCTGAGCCGAAGCAACCGTCTGCACAAAAGTAATGGCGCCAGTGCCAGAAGTGATCAAGAAATAACCTATGTAAAACACTATAAAAAAGATTAGCGAACCTACAAACCTTACCCAAACTGCGGCACGACCCGTGGATTTGTAAACTGCACCGATGAACCTGACCTGCAATATTCTAAAAATCTCCGTGATGGCGCTCGCCATAAACGCACTTGCCAACAGGGCAAATAAAGTGAAGACAGCGTAGACAACCTGTCCAACAAAGATAGAAAGCACGATAATGGCTGAACCGATGAAAACAATCGAAACCATGGGAAAGCCCAAGAGATTAGCCAACGTAGACGCCAACGTGTGCTCCTCCCACGTTATGGGCAACCAGTAGGGCGCTTGAACTGAAAACTTCACGCCGCTGCGTTGAATCTGCTGCATCATGGTGAAGACCAAACTGTAAATAAGAACCAATGTTGGCAGGGAGAGAAAGAGACTCAACAAGCCCTGTTGAAACAGTCCTTTCAGCTCTTGGTCCACAACTGAAATTGTGTTGTAGACGACCCCTGCCAACGTCCCAGCTGCTAGACCAAAGGTTAGGGCGCCGCCGTAGAGCAGGTACGTGAAGAGTTTCCTCTCTCTGTACTTGGTCAGTCTTCGTCCTCTGATGAGTCTGCCCGACTTCATGTCCACTCGTATCAGGTGGGCCACATTTTTCCAGTTCATTTCAGGAGTTCCTCAACCACAGCCCTTATGTCGCCTGTGCCCGTGAGCTTCAAGAAAATGTCTTCTAACCCTGAGCCGGGCATGCTTGCCTTTTGTCTTAACTCGTCCATGGTGCCTAACGCCAATAGTTTTCCTCGGTACATGATGGCTATTCGGTCGCACAGTGCTTGAGCTATCTCTAACACGTGGGTTGACATTATGGTAGTCACTCCCTGCGCTTTCAATTCGTGGAGAAGGTCTTTTACTATTTTCGCAGACCTTGGGTCTAAGCCGCTTAAGGGTTCGTCTAGGATTAGCAGTTTGGGTCTGTGCAAGAAGGCGGAAATCAACGCCACCTTCTGCTTCATGCCCTCAGAGTAGCTGCTTATCATGTCGCCCTCTCTGCCCTCGAGCTGAAGCGCCTTCAAGTATTCGTTGATTCGCGCCTTCTTCTCCTCGGTTTGTATGCCATAGATGTCGCCTATGAAATCCAAGTATTCAATGCCAGTCAAAAACTCGTACAGACGAGGCGCCTCAGGAACATAACCCAATTGGCGTTTCACGGCAACCGAGTCTCTCTGCACGTCGATTCCCAACACATTGACCGAACCAAAGTCAGGCTGAACCAACCCCAAAAGCATCTTCAACGTGGTCGACTTGCCAGAACCGTTTGGTCCCAAAAGACCAAAAATTTCGCCTGGTTTAATGCTCAAATCCACGTTGCCGACGGCTTCAATCTCACCGTATCGTTTGACAACACTCTTCAATTCAACAGCAGGCGCGTAGTTAGTCATGTGCAACCACATTGGCAACAAAGAACTGGAAGGATATTTAAGTTTTGATTTCAGTTGCCAACAGAAAATCTGGCAGAGAGTTTACGTTCTTAATAATGAGGTCGGGCTTCTGTTTCTTCAGCTCATCTCGGTTGAAAAGACCTGAGAGAACAGCTATGGTTTTCGCTCCAGCAGCCTTACCCGCCAGAATGTCCACTATGGAGTCGCCCACAACAGCACAATCATTAATGGGCACACCGAGCTGGTTTGCTGCTTTCTGGAAGGCTTGGGGAGAAGGCTTGGGTTCGTCAACATCTTGTGAAGTTACAACAAACTTGAAATATTGAGTTAATCCCAAGCGTTCAAGTTCATGTAAAATTGGTTCTTTCGGCATGTTTCTGCGCGTTATGAGGGCTAGTTGAAAATGTTTCGAAAGTTTTTGCAAGGTTGCGTCAACTTTGGGCAGAAGAGTTGTTTTCACTGGTGCGATAGCGTACCACGCGTTCAGAAAGGTTTTGAGGAACTCTTTTCCCATGTTATTATCGATGCCAAATTTGGCAAACACGTCATCTAAGTGAAGGTCTGATTGTAGTTTTTTGGCGATTTCCAAACCGATTTTGGCGTCGATGTTTCGAAGTCTAAGCTGCGATGCTGCTTCCTCGGCGGCTTCTAAGCAGGGCATGGTGATGTCAACTATGGTGCCGTCCAAATCAATCAGTAAGGCTTTGATTCTGAGTCTTTTGCGCTTTGCCGTCCAGCTCACCTTCCGAATTTTTAGTTCTAGTAACTGATTCAAACGGTTTGCGCACCAAAAAGTGTTTTGTAGTTAATGTTACATAGTAATAACACTTGATTACTGCAATAGGAGAAAAATCATGTTCAACAAAATTCTCGTGGCTGTCGACGGTTCTGAAAATAGTAAAAAAGCCTTGAACCAAGCTTTAGAGTTGGCGGAAAAATTCAAAGGAAGAATCACGCTCATCCATGTTTACTCCACTGTTATGCCTTTGGTTCCTTTGGCTGAGACCCCACCGACTCCAGCTATTACTCCATCAAGCGCTGCATTGGCAGCCAAGATTATTGAGGAGGTTAAGCAAAGGGGTCAACGAATCCTTGACGAAGCGGAAACGATCGTTAAGGAGCGAAGAATTTCTGTGGACAAGGTTTTGAGGGAGGGAGACGCTGTCAAAGAGATTGTAACTGAAGCCCGAGAGGGAAAATTCGACCTCATAGTCATGGGGCACAGGGGCTTGAGCAAACTTGGAGAACTGCTGTTGGGAGCGGTTAGCGAAGGCGTAAGCCACAAGGCACCGTGCACGGTTATGATAGTGAAGTGATTCAACCCATAAAACATTCTCAATCTTGAGGGAAAAGTATTTAAAACATAGAAAGTGGATTAAAGGCAACCCAAACGGAGAAACAAGGCGATGGCTAGAAAAGCACGGATTCGCTTGACCAGCACCGACTTCAAGAAACTAGAAGAGGTGTGCATGGAACTGAAGACCATCGCCGACAAAACAGGCGTCAAAATGACTGGACCTGTACCCCTGCCCACCAAACATTTGCGTGTTCCTGTCTTGAAGACTCCGTGTGGCGAGGGCACCCAAACATGGGACAAGTGGGAGATGCGCATCCACAAGCGACTGATTGACATTGACGCTGAAGAGCGGGTTATGCGTCGAATCATGCGGATTCGCGTGCCCGAAGAGGTCTACGTAAGCATCGAACTTTTATGAGCCTAGCTTGATTGTTTTTGGTCTCAACTTATATGAGGAGTTGTGGGTAGAGAGCAAAGATTCCAATCATCAGGGCTACCGAGGATGAGAAGGCAGCTGCCCAAACAATTTTATCCCAGTCAAAGATTTTCTTTCCGTCGAGTATGGCAATTGGAATCAAATTTAAAACGGCTATGAAGGCGTTGAAAGCCGCACTGAACAAAGCTACAACAAAAAAGTAATCAGTCAAAAACTGAGTTAACGAAAACGAGACTGCACAAAAAATTATGTTTGTTAACGGTCCCGCAATCGAGGTCTTCCCAACAGTTCCCCTGTCTGATGAGCCAGCGATCATCACGGCGCCTGGAGAGACTATTTTGAAAGGAGAAACGATTGAGAGCAGAGTGATTAGGGCGCCAAACAGTGTTAGTCGAAACTCAGCCCACAGTCCATAATGTTGAGCAACGATTTTGTGAGCCATCTCGTGAGAAAGGAACACGAACGTAAAGACAAAAGCCATAATGAACAAGATTTCCAGTGGGAGGAAAGTCAAACCGAGGAGAAGAACCCATGACAAGCCGACGCCCATAACAAGTAGAGCGCTGATAGCTAAGTGTTTGATTTCTGTTTGGCTGAACCAAAAACGTCTAGGCTTTAATCCAGAAGGTTTGTACGTAATCGTGTACTCGTAAGGACTTTGACCTCTTTGACCTCCTCTGGTTGTCTGCGGAGCCTCTTCAGAGAAGGCTCTGGCGCGCCAACCTTCGTGGCAGGCATGGCTTTCTGGCAACCTGTGCTCTGCGCAGAAGAACCCTTGGCAGTAGGGACACTTGAACGGAAGGGCTTCGTCTCTGCCGCAGTATTGGCACTTCACTTTTGAGCTCTCAACTTCTTGGTTTATGATTAGCCTTTTTCATGAAAACCTTCTGTAATAAACGTTTAGCCTTCTATCAGTATGTGTTGACCCTTCCAATTCCATTCTTGGGTTGAAAACTTCTCCCTGCGCAGTTTCTGGGCAAGTCTGTGTTCGTAATCGGTGAGCGTTTCCTCTCGAAGTTGCATGCTGAGCGTCCTTTCAAACCCCTTCACCAACGCTTCATAAACTTTCTCTGTGGACACAGTTTTGCCAAGCTCGTTTTTCACCGATGTCAACCTTTCTTTAGCCACACACACCACGTCTGTGATGGTTTTTGCCCATGGAACCCGCAGAAACGTGAACATCTTCTCTAGGTCAGCGTCTAAAAGAAACGTGCCGTGTTGAAGCAGCACGCCACCCTTGTGAAACTGGGCGCTTCCTGAAATTTTCTTTCCTTGTATGGCGATGTTGGGGCAGTTTTTGGGGTCGCCTGCGTCGAAGTCAGCTTTTACGCCGAGGATTTTGGCTGCTTCAATTAACCCGTTGCATATGGTGTTGTAGGCTTGAATCACGTCTTTGGTTTCGAAGTCTTCTTCTTTGGCTATGACGCTGTAGGTGATTTCGCCGAGGCTGTCATGGTAGACTGCTCCTCCTCCCGTGATTCTTCTAACGATGTCAATTCCCTGTCGTTGGCAGTTTTCCACGTGAACTTCATTGTTGACATCTTGAAAGCGTCCAACCGAAACGGCTGAGGGCTCCCACATGTAGAAGCGAAGGGTGTTGGGCACTAGACCCTCCATTCGAGCAGTCACCATGGCTTCATCGATAGCCATGTTTGTGAAGGCGTCGTGAACTTCTAACGTGAGCAGTCGCCAGACAGTCATTTCTCGTCCACTTGGTCCCGTTCTACCAGTTGCCTAGTGTGAATGAAGAGATATGCTTTAATCGTTCTTAAACTTGTTTTACATTTACGAAGGAAACTTTACCATGAGCCTCAAGGGAGAAGTGACCATTCCCAGAGAAATACTAGTGATGGTTCTTGAGAGCGCAAGCACCCTTCATCCGAAGGAGACAATATTCCTCTTGAGAGGAAAGGCAACCAAAGACTCCATGAACATTTCGGAGCTGCTTATTCCCCCGGCTGCCACCTATGGGAGAGGTTTTTCCACGTTTCCAATGCATATGTTGCCCATGGATTTTTCTATAGTTGGGACTGTTCACTCGCACCCTTCTGGAAATCTGGCGCCCTCGGCTGCTGACCTGAACAATTCGATGGGCAAAGTAATCATAATTGTCGCTTTTCCGTATCAAGGGGAAGAAAACGTGGCGGCTTACAATCGAGACGGAAAAAAATTGGCTCTTCAGATAACCTAACGTTCGAATATTTTAGTGCATATTCACCCCCACTCTTAGGGCATCAGAGTAAATTTAAATACGGCTGAAGGCTGTTCAAAATACAGCACATAATCACGCCGCCGTAGCTCAGCACGGTAGTAGCAGCTGACTTCTAGCATCCTAGAAGGCTGAGGCTGTTAACCAGTTGGTCGTAGGTTCAAATCCTACCGGCGGCGCCAACACCATTGTTTTACCAACCAGCGACACTCTTCATTTCCGTCTTCTAGAGAACGTGCAAGCTAATTTGAGTTTCAAAGCGATTTTTCTTTTGAGTTTCAAACGATTTCAGTCTGCTTGCTGCGCGCGTTATGATGGTTGGTTTAAGCAAATCTTAAACGCGATTCCTGCGCATCGTATATGCTAGGGGGAGGGGCACGTGTTGAGAACAACCTCTTCTGGAGTGTTGTTTGTATTGTTGTTGGCTAGTGTATTCATGGGGACTTTCAACGTTCAATCAGCCAATGTGAAAGCGAGTTCACGTGGAGAGACCGTGCAAGCAACTGGTACTGATTGGTGGCCCATGTTTCGCCACGACCTCAACCGCACGGGGACTTCAACCTCAATGGGTCCAATCACAGACAACCTTCTGTGGAAGAGCCCTGATTATTTCAACATACCTTCTTCTTGTGCTGTTGTTGATGGTATGGTTTACTTTGGATCTGAGGACAATAATGTTCACTGCCTAGACGCTACTAATGGAGCGCTTGTTTGGAATTACACGACAGGTTGGCAGACGAATGCTTGTCCTGCAGTTGCAGGTGGTCTTGTCTATGAGGGATCTATGGATAGGCAGTTTTACTGCTTGAACGCTACCACGGGAGAGTTCGTTTGGAGCTATCCGACTGCTTTTTGGGTGGTGTCTTCTGCTGCCGTTGTTGATGGTAAAGTCTATGTCGGGGGGTTGGATTACAGGGTTTATTGTATGGATGCTCTTACCGGTGCACATGTTTGGCAATATAGAACAGCGTACCAAATCTCCTCCTCTCCTGCAGTTGTTGATGGTTTCGTTTACGTGGGAATTCAGGTTTACGAAGGAAGCAATACTCCTAATGTATACTGTCTGAACGCTGCCACAGGAGCTGTCGTCTGGACCTGCACGACAGGCAGCACGGTGGATTCTTCTCCTGCAGTTGTTGATGGTTTGGTTTACGTGGGATCAAAGGATTGGAAGGTATACTGCCTGAACGCTTCAACCGGAGCCATCGTCTGGAGCTACACAACTGGTGGCGACGTGTTATCTTCTCCTGCAGTTGCAGGCGGTTTGCTTTACATTGGATCTACTGATTGGAAGGTATACTGCCTGAACGCTGCCACAGGACAGTTCGTCTGGAGCTACCCGACTGGAAGCGACGTGTTATCCTCTCCTGCCGTTGCCGGTGGTTTGGTATATGTGGGATCTAACGATGGTTTTCTTTACTGTCTGAACGCTACTACTGGAGCGCGCGTTTGGAGGTACAATATAGGGAACAGCATAGAGAGGTGTTCTCCTGCCGTAGCCGACGGAGTAGTCTATGTTGGATCAGTGGACGGCCACATCTACGCTTTTGGTCCGTCTGTTGCCGTATCCATCTCGCCCTCTTCTGTCGTCATGGATGTTGGTCAGTCTAAACAGTTCAATTCAAGCGTTACAGGTGGCGCATCCCCGTATACATATCAATGGTATCTTAACGATGTTCCAGTCTCTGGTGCGACATCATCTTCGTGGACGTTCACTCCCACTTCCTCAGGCTCCTACACAATTTATGTTACCGCGACAGGTCAGGTTGGAGGGAGGGCACAGTCTAACATCGCCACCGTTACCGTAAATCCCGTTACTGTATCTATCTCGCCCTCTTCTGTCGTCATGGATGTTGGTCAGTCTAAACAGTTCAATTCAAGCGTCACGGGTGGTACATCGCTGTATACGTATCAATGGTATCTTAATGATGCTCCAGTCTCTGGTGCGACATCATCTTCGTGGACATTTACGCCCTCTTCCTCAGGCTCCTGCACAGTCTACGTTAACGCGACAGACAATGTTGGAAAAATGGTAAAATCTAACATCGTCACCGCTACCGTTAACACCGCACCTTCCATCACCATGTCGCCCACTTCAGTCACCATGGATGTTGGCCAAGCGAAACTATTCACTTCAAGCGCCTCAGGGGGCACGTCTCCGTACTCTTATCAGTGGTATGTTAACGATGCCCCAGTTTCAGGTGCCACTAGCTTCACGTGGACGTTTACGCCATCCTCTTCTGGCTCCTACTACGTCAAGATCATAATGACTGACAACGTGGACGCAAGCATTGCTTCAACCATCTCCAACGTTGCAGTCAATCCTCAACTCGCAGTCACGATCAGCCCAAGCAACGCAACAATTAACTCGGGCGAGTCTCAGAACCTCACTTCCGTCGTGTACGGGGGCACCGCTCCCTACGCGTACCAGTGGTATGTTAATGGTGCCCCAGTCTCGGGTGCGACTTCTAACAGCTGGACCTTTACGCCATCCTCTTCTGACAACACGCTTTATCTCTTGGTAATCGACAGCGTAGGCGAAGTTGCCCTTTCATCCCCTTCCAACATTATGATGCTCGGCGCGCAGGCGGGCCCAGAATCCCAACCGCTCTTCTTCTCACCGCTCTTCTTCTTACTACCACTCTTCATCATAGCAACACTAATTGCAGTCATAGTCTACAGAAGAAGATTCCATACTCAGCGAGCGCAAAAGAACGCGTGACAGCGAATATATTATTCCTGAATGGAAGGGTGACGTAGGAGAATGCACGCGCAAAGCTTAAATTACTTTTCGCAATTCAGCAGTGCTTTGGTTTATGAAGATAAGAACCAAATGAACACAATAGGGCGGCCTACAACGCAAATTTTTTCTTAACTACACCCGCCTTCTTCCTCTCTTGGCTAGTGATCTCAAAGAGTTTTTTTAACAGTTCAATGTCTTCTCTGGTTTGTTTTACGCCTCTTCGAGAAAGAACCCTCTTCTCTGTTTCAATGGCCGATTGGAGATAAAGTTCCACAGGCTTTGCCCCAAGGCTTTCTGACCAAATGGTGAAGGAAGGCACGTCATTTGTCACGAAACCGTGCGCTTGCGATGCAATTCCAATTTTTTTGCCTGTGAAAATTTGTGTTCCAATGGAAGTTTTAGCGTGGTCTCCTATGAAACAACCCACTTTAGTTTGACCTGTGTCCACGTTTTTTCCCCTGGTCTCAACCTGCACTGCTCCATAGGTGTTTTTGAGGTCTGAGTTGGTGGTGGAAGCGCCCAAGTTTACCCATTCGCCAATGTAGGCGTGTCCAATGAAGCCCGTGTGAGACTTGTTCGTGTAGCCCTGAATGATTGTCTCTTCTAGTTCGCCGCCTACGCGACAAACATGCCCGATGCTGCAGCCCTCTCTAATCAGCCCAGAAAGGATTATCGTCTTATCTCCTATGTACGTGGGACCGCTAATTCTGGAGCCTGCGTGCACCGTGGTTTCATCACCTATGAATATAGGTCCGTCTCGAGCATCCAGCGTGGTATGGGCTTCGACAAAAGAGCCCTTACCCACATGCACATTTTCTTCATTGCCGTAAATTGTGGCTTTGCTATCGATTGTTCCTTCACACTCTTTTTTCCCCAAGGTGAAGTAGTCTTTCCTGATTAATTCCGCATTTTTGTTCACCAAATCCCAAGGATAAGCTAGCAAGGATAGGTTTGTGGTTTCAAGGGTTCTGCATTTTTTCATAAGCTTCTTTAAAGCAGGACTCGCTAGGGGTCTACAAAGTTCTTCTCCATAATTTTTAGCAGCATCCTCGCTGAGAAGGGCCAGGGCAATTCTTCCCCTTTGCGTGATTAAAACATTCTTGGCAAGTTTTTTCCTGATTAGTTGTTTCGCTTTTTCATCCAAGATGAGGGCTCCATTGATTAAAAGAACCTCGTCATCTATGGAGTCAGGTTCATTCACAGGAAGTGAAACTCGCCCTTTGAGAGTGGGCACCAAATAGTTTCGCGTAAACAAGATGAACCTGGATTCTTGATACAGTCTCTGCGCTCGTTCCAGAAAAGTGAACATTCCGCTTCTGCATTCAAAAACAGGCCTCGTATAAGTCAGTGGTAAAAAGTTTTCATAGCTTTCGTCTTCAAATAAAACAACAATCATTCATCATCCTTCCTGCAGTTCTATTTTCTATGCGTTTATACTATTTATTTTTAAGAACTGATGGAAAAAGCCTTGGGCATCTAACCGTGGCTGTTGCAGTTAAATGATTACAGAAAGCTGATTGCATAGAGAAGAGACGTTTTCGGAAGGCTTAAATCCGCTTCAGCACAACAAAGCGTCCATGTTAATTCAAGACTTACCTATCTGTTCAAGAAGCGAACTTGACAGTTTCTTTAAGGATGTGTTGCTTCCGAAGTGGAGAAAAGGGGAAACAACACTTTTCAGAGTCGAACCCGAGCATGTTGATTCGATAATTGAAAAGACTGTGAAATCGATTGTTGCCAACAATGGCACTTACATGAAAGGAGAAAGGGTTCTAATTAATTCTCGTCCAGACGCGTTGCCATTAGCTGTTGAAATGGGTTACGAACTTGAAAAACAGGGCTACAAAACCTGTATAAATTACAATCTGCTCGGTGACCCTCAACTATTAAGCAAATTGTTCACCGCTTTACCCAACAGAAATTCACTAGAAAAAATAGTGGGTCAGTACAAAGCACTGGTTAATTTCGCTCAGCACTGGGTGGTTCCGTACGCCACTCCACATGCGGAACCCAATAAGGCGGAAAGGGAGGCTGTTAAAGTGTTCAACGGGGTAGTCGCCAAGGGGCTTTCTGAATTGGAAGAAAAACGCGAAAAAGGGGAGATAAAGTCTCATGATGTTGTGGGGTTCCCTGTTGCACACGAAGCTAAAAGGTTGAGGTTGTCGCTTTCCGAATGGGAACCAATTCTTTACAGAGCAATGGGTGTCACTAGAGATGAACTGGAGAGGGAGATAGACAAAACAGGCTACGTGAAGGTGTTGGGAGAGGCTTACCGAGGCAAGACCCTCAAAATTGTTAGACAAGGAAATTACCCAGTCAATCTAACGATGAAGTTGTTGAACAGACCCATCTTCAAGGACGTTGGAAAGGTAGGCGATAACGCCATCTTCGGCAAGTTTTTCGAGAGAATCACTAACATACCGCCTGGAGAGTTGTTCATGGCGCCCATCGAAGACAGCGTCAACGGTGAATTCTACACCAAAATACCGCAGGTTACAGAGAGAGGCACAATGGAAGGAGTCCACGTGGTGTTCAAAAACGGGCGAGTTGTGGAAGCCACGGCATCAAAAGGCGAAGAGGCACTCTACTATTATGTTGGTCTAGCCAAGCCTGAGACAGAAGCACAAAGGCCTGTGTACGAAGCCCAGAACACAATAGCCGAATTGGGCATAGGTATGAACCCCGTTTTAGACTTTGAAAGGATAACGGGCAATGGGCTCATAGATGAAAAGATGAAGGGCATACACATAGCGACCGGAGCAAATAAGATGATGGGTGGAACCGTGCCTGGAGCAATAGGCGGAATAGCCGTGGAACACTGGGATTTCATGGTGGGCAAGATCGACGAGATGGTCGCTATTTAAAATCTGAACCTTTTTCACTCGAACCTAGCTGTCAGTAAGATTATGCCCAAAATTATCAGCACTACAGCAGCGCCCAAGAGTAAAGTGGGCACGGGAAAGCTTGACATGTTTGTGTATGTGACATAAAACCAGAGAGATCCAACCATGATTATCAGAATGCCCATGAGTTTTTCCATTATTGTTAATCCAGCTGGTGCTTCGCTGCTCATTCCACATGAACTCCATCTTTAGGCTTAGATACGTTTGAACCAGCCATATTTTAACTTTGTTTAAGAGGCCTCCAACTTGGCTGGCAAGTATTCATCCACAATATACGTGAGTCCATAACGACTGAACGCCTCCTGCTCCGCCTTTTTCCTGATCTTAAAGAAGGTCTTGATTTCCCGTTGCCACAACTCGCCCTCATATCTGGGGTCTTTCTGCAACTCATACAATCTTTTAACATCAATGTCAGTTAGCGAATCGCTCGGCAACTTGTAATCCACGATGTCGGTAGCCCAGACACCGCTCCACTTTGCGTCTGGAGTGGTCAACTCGCGTAGGTGGGCAGCGTTCGCTGAGCCTGAGATGATGACCATGGCGATGTGCATTCCCCAAGGGTCGCCGTCGGTGAAAACGTAAACCGGCAGGTCGAGTTCCTTGTTTAGCCTGTGGATAAAGTGGCGTGTGGCGCGTGGTGCTTGTCCAGCTGTCAACACGAGTAGTGAGTTGTATTTTTTGTGCACCTCCTCCTCGATGAACCGTGTGAACAAGCCGCCCTTCTCTATGGCTATCACTTTGTCGGCGCTGGTCTTCACAAACTCGGCTGACGTGAGCGCCGGACCTATCATGACGCCGTCTGGATGCGAAGTCAGGTTGAGGCGTTTTCCCTCGTAGCCTGGAACCGTGTACTCTATAGTTAGGTCGCCGAAAATGGCTGAGCGCTCCTCTGGGAACACGCTGAAGTCCTCTCGGGCAAACTTGGCCACTGTTTCTAGGTCGGTTATGACGTTGTTGGATTCCGCCTGGTCCTTGAAGGCCATGTCGTACGCTTGGGCTGAATAGTAAACGTCTCTCAGAGTCGATGTTTTCCTTTGCTGACTGAGCTCGTTAGCGAAGAAGGCTGCCCACACCAGCTGTGTGAACGGACGAATGTGACGTATGTTGCGGGCGCTCCGGCGCACGGCTTTGTCGCCTAAGACGTATTGGCGCAGTTCAGCGTTGTAGTATATGTTCTCTATGGAACGGCTGGGCATCTTTATCCACGGGAAGGTGCCGCTGTCCATCTGGTCGTAGAGGGTGCCGCCGAAATTTGCCAGGTTGGTTATGACCTCTTTTTTTCTCTCTAAGGCTGAGCTTCTAGTCCGCTTCTTCCTCATATTTACTCACCGTTTTCAATAATTTTGATATGTCTGGCTGCTTTTTCTTTCCAGCCAGTTCGGTTGAAAACTGGGCGATTTTTGGCAGGTATTTTGAGAACGTGGACAAGCGTTTTCGTTCTCTTTCCACGTGTTCCCTTTTTGTTAGAAAGTGTTGCAGTTCGCGGGCAGCTTCACGGATGCCGTTGAGAATTTCCCTTTTCACTTCGGGTCTGTCGGCGATGAACTCTTTGCCCACCGTTTTGTAAGGCACTTTAGTGCTGCAGAGGTGAACTAGAACGGCGATGGGCAGGTCTGGCGTCACCTTGTACCTTCGCCAGTTCATGGACTTGATAATCCTCCAGCTCACGTCGCTGGCTTCGTCATACAGGAGTGGGATTCTGTTAGCGAATCTGTACAGGACAAAATCGTTGGTTTTCTTGGGAACCTCTCCGCCGTAGGCTATGGCGGCTTCAACAATGAAGGGATGCCCCGAATAGGTAGCAGGGGGACGCTGACGCACAGCGATAAACTCGGGTTTAAGTTCCTTCAGAATTCCCGTCTTGAGCAAGTTTTCTCCGAGCGGAGAGAGACAACTGGCATCGGGAGCTAGGAAGCCATCGAAGCGTTTCATCATGTGCACCAAGCGAACTATTTCCTCTGGCTTCAATTTTCGTGGGTCCTTGGTTTCGCCTATTCCTGTTGACTCGAGGAATTTGTGCGCTGTGACTTCGCCCACTCGGTGGAAGTGGTTTCGCATGAAGTCAACCATGTTGCGGTACGGCGTGATGCGGATTAGGCGCTGAATGGTTTCCACGTCGACCCCGTAGGGATGCGGTTTGGTTTCTTTGGATGGAGGCGGCATCTGCTTGGTAGCTCTTGTGAACCTGTACATGCGTCCCTTCGGGTCGACGAAGGTGATGTTGGCGTAGGGCGTGACCAACGCTGTTTGTTTAAGGTATTCTAGGATCCGCGGCATCGCCTTGCTGTAATCTGCTTCCAAGCTGAAGTCAACAATTGTGCCGTGCCATCCTTCCTTGTTCAACAATATCTTGCGGTCTAAAATGATGGGACGGTTTCGTTGAATGTCCACCATGAGCTTATAGGAGTAAATCATAGACTTGCCCGTGCTGGAAATCACGTAAGCGGGTTTGTGCGTGGTTATTTGCCCATACAAAAGCGCCATGGTTCCACCCAAGCCGAACGTGCCTCTAGTCTGTCTCAGCTTGTACTTGGAGCCGAAAAGGACTTGACCGAAGGCCGCTGGAATATGACGCGGAGGCACACCTGAACCGTTGTCTTCAATTCTGAGCTCGTAGACGCCTGTTTCGAAGGTCTCGGCCTCTTCCTCGCCCTCCTCGGCGGCTTTCTTTTCCGCGGCGAGTTCGCTCTCAAACTTTTCCTCGTTCTCGTAGGAGAGTCTGATGTAAATGTCTGGGAGCACGCCTGACAGGTCGGCTGCGTCCAGGGAGTTTTCAACCAGTTCGCGTATGGAGGAGAATATAGCCCTGGCTGGGTTGGTGAACCCGGCTATGTCACGGTTGCGGTAGAAAAAGTCTGCCGCGCTTATCTCCTCGAAGGTTTCAGCCAAGCCGAGAATTCCTCCATCCTTCAACCACATAATAGTGCAATCATGCAATTTTGTGTTTTCCTATTTTAACAGTTCTTGGGGTGGTTTTTCCCAGAGTTCCAGTTTCTTCTTCTTCAGTTCCCGTCTTTTTCTGTGCAGAAAACGATAAACTGAGCTATGTTGTCTTCCTTTGAGCAGCATTTGTATGGCTTCTCTGGCTATGTCCATCTCGTCGGCGTCCGCAATAATAGAAATAGTGTGCCCATATACTGAAACTTCTGCGTCGGTCAACTCCTCAATTATTCTCCTAGTCTTGCCCTCTTGCCCAATTATTCTGCCCTTGATGCGCTCCAGTTCGGAAAGTGACCGACCAAAAATCTCCCGTAAATCAATCACTTCTAACAAAGCATCTTCGTCTCGGATGAGGCGAAAGGCTCGGTCGGGCGCGAAGCCTCTTCCAATGGCTGTCACAACTTCTTTTGCCCGAAATAGCAGAGACGGGTCTTCAACGTTAGGTGAGAGGGTTAGGGTGACATCGCCGGTTTCGCTGTCTACGCTTATTTCTATGCCCAGTTGTTTCTCGATGCGTTCTTTAACGCGGCCTTCCGGTCCTATCAGGGCGCCTATGCGGTCTTTGGGAATCTTGACAAACGTGCTAGGTCTTGACACCTGTTACTCTCCTGTACGTTTCTTCAGTTGAATAGACTTGTATACCTAGTCTTTTAAAATAGTAGTTTATGTTGTTCAAGTCTCGACGCAGAAACTGATCCGCCATCGGATGCTCGCGCAGAACAGCCTGAGAGACGTCGAACAGCACTGGCTTGTTCTTCCATATCATCACGTTGTATTCGCTGAGGTCGGCGTGGATGAGCCCAGCCTTGCGATAGAGTTTTCTGAGATTGAGTAGCAACCGTTGATAGATTTGCTGAGGATTTTTTATGTAAGTCTCCCTTAGTAGGGGTGCGCTGACGCCGTTTTCGCCGATGAATTGCATGATTAACACGTTTTGTCTCACAGCTATGGGTTTGGGCACGTTAACTCCAGCAGCATAGGCTTGTTTAAGATTAGTGAACTCCTTCTGAGCCCAGGCGAAGACAAGAGAGCGAGTGTCCTTTTTGACCTTGGCGAATCGTCGGTCGCCTTCGATGTAGGGAATCATGCCCTTCTTAAATTCAGCTGAAACCATCAGGAAGATTTTGATGGCGAGGTCGTTTCCATCCTTGTCTTTTCCCCAGTAGAGTTTGGATTCTTTTCCCGCACCTACTGCACCGTGAATTTCGTCGATGGTTCCTTCGTTTAAGAAATGGTATATGTTCATGAGGGTGGAGCGGTCGAAGACCTCTTCTAAAACCTCGTATTCTTCGCTTCTTTTTTCCCGCATCAACCGTTCGGTTTCATAACGCTTTTCTCTACGCAGAAGTTTCTTCTGCAAACGCTTTCGATAAGACACTGGCAGCCTCCGGTTTTAGATGCTGAGGTAACCGTTTTTTCTCAGCCAGTCAGCCTGACCCCTTGTGTAACGCCAGATGATGTCGCCTCGAACATCGGATTGAAAGTCCCAGGGAGAAACCAGTACAACGTCGCCTTCACGTATCCAAACCCGACGTTTCATCTTGCCCCGTATGCGACAGAGGCGTTCGTGTCCGTCCTGGCATTTGGCCATGACCCTGTCAAAACCCAAAAGTTTGGTGGCTATACACAAAACATCATTAGCAACAGGAAGAACCATGTCGTGAATTACTTCCTCGCTTACGACTTTTCTCTTACCCAAACAGTCACCTCAAAGCGGTTAGTGTTATTCGCTACAAGAGAAACAACGGGTCTCGCTTAAATATCTTAAGAACCAGAGTCTTCGCCAGAAGAGGAGTTGAACAGAAAACTAAAACGTTGAATTGCTGAGAACACTATTTGACTTCAGTGAGCCCAAGAGAGAAAGAGGATAAAGTCGTCAAAAAGGCGATTTGAACTGAAGACCAGAAGCCACAAGAGGAATTTTCTTAAGAAACCAAATGTTTTAGACTATGAATTAGCTTAGGCTGTGCAGCATCAATGAAACCTGAGGTTTTTATCCGAGCAGAAAATTTAACAAAAAAATTCCGCGACCTCGTAGCGGTGGACAACATAAATTTCCAAGTTTTCAAGGGCGAATGCTTCGGCTTCCTAGGTCCAAACGGCGCAGGAAAAACAACCACCATGAAGATGATTCACTGTGTGTTGCCTTTAACAGCTGGTCGACTCACGGTTGCAGGCATGGACGTGGCCAAACAAGGGAGAGAGATAAAGAAAATGATAGGTGTGGCTCCGCAGGAAGACAATCTTGACCCAGACTTCACGGTTTTCCACAACCTGATGGTTTACGCATGCTATTTTGACATCCCTAAGCCGGAGGCTCAGAAGAGGGCTGACGAACTGTTGAGATTTGTGCAGTTGGAAGAGAAAAAGAATGTCTTAATCGACCAGTTGTCGTCGGGAATGAAGCGGAGGCTTATTTTGGCGAGGGCGTTGATAAACGAGCCTCAAATATTGATACTTGATGAACCGACTACGGGTCTAGACCCTCAGGCACGCCATCTGATATGGGACAAAGTTCGAAGTTTGCAGAAGCAAGGTGTCACCATTGTTTTGACCACGCATTACATGGAAGAAGCCGCTCAACTCTGCGACAGAATTGTGATTATGGACTCTGGAAAAATAGTTGAGGAAGGCGCGCCTGGCGATTTGATTAAGAAACACGTGGGGGAAGAAGTTTTAGAAGTAGCCTACGACGAAGAAGTCTTGAAATTTCTCAAAAGCGCTTTCCCTGACGCTAGACTGGAAGTTGTAGGCGACAGAATTCAGGTTTTTACCAATCAGCCCAGAGGTGTTTTTGCAGAAGTTCTGAGCAAATTCAGTTTTAAGGCAGCTATGATAAGAGACGCTAACTTGGAGGATGTGTTCTTAAAATTGACGGGTAGGCGACTTAGAGAATGAAAAATAAGGTGACTTCATATTTCAAACTACCTCAACTCACCTATCGCGTTTGGCGAGTGTGGCGAAGAGACCAAGACGTCTTCATGAAAACATACAGAGTGAATTTCATTCCGCCACTTGTTGAGCCGCTTTTCTATTTGGTTGGTTTGGGCTTTGGACTGGGCGCTTTTGTTCAGCCTCAAGAAGGCTTACCCTACATTGCGTTTATTGCCCCAGCCTTAGTGGCAACGTCCATGATGTATTCGTCGTTTTTTGAATGCACCTACGGTTCTTTTGTTCGAATGTATTATCAGAAAACGTTTGACGCAATAATCGCCACACCATTGAGCTTGGAAGAAGTAATTGCTGGCGAACTCTTGTGGGGTGCCACGAAGAGTCTTATCAACTCAACCATAGTGTTAGCCGTGATAACGCTTTTCGGCTTGGTCTCCAGTCCATTGTTTTTGTTGATTCCAGCGTTTTCGTTTCTTGTGGGATTGTTGTTTTCAGCCATTGCCATGTGTTTTACAGCCATAACGCCGAATATTGACTCGTTTAATTATCCATCGTTTCTGTTCATAACTCCAATGTTCATCTTGAGCGGCACATTCTTCTCCATAACCGTGCTTCCCATCGAAGTGCAAGTTTTTTCCAACGTGTTTTTCCCGTTAACCCATGCAGTGACGTTAACAAGAGCGTTAACCGTTGGAATACTCAGCCCTACTCTGTTGCTTGACCTTGCCTGGTTTTTGGTCACAACGCCTTTCTTCTTTGTTTTGTCCATAAATCTCATGAAGAAAAGACTAATCAAATAGAAAAATAGTTCAACAAAGATACTTTTGATTTGGTTTCCGTAGAGAATATAAGTGTGCGAAATTAGTTAATTGGCTCTGTACGCTATTCGTTAGATGTGATTCGTGTGACTGAAGTTTCAGTTGTTGGGGTTGGGCAGACAGCCTTTACAAGAGCCTGCGGCGTATCTATTAAGGAACTCAGCTTTGAAGCCTTCAAAGAAGCCCTTGAAGACGCTGGAAATCTTCAACTCAAAGACATAGACGGCTCTATAATATGTTCAGCTCCAGAATACGATAAGCAGAGGTCTCCAGCTGGAGCCATAAGCGAATATTTAGGCTTGAATCCAAAACCAACCTTCTACATCGAAGCCGTTTGTGCCTCAAGCACCATGGGCATTAGAGCAGCCTACGGACTGATAAAGTCAGGCTTAAACAATGTCGTAGCCGTTATAGGATTTCAAAAAATGTCCGAACTTTCCTCAACTGAAGTTCAGGAACGAATGGGAAGAGGAGCAGACATCATGTGGGAATCACCCTTCGGCTTATCGATGCCAGCTGGCTATGCTCTCTTCGCCCGAGCTCACATGCAAAAATATGAAACAACCGAGGAGCAACTGGCTAAGGTGAAGGTTAAAAGCAGCAAGTATTCGGTTCTAAACCCCAAAGCCATATTTCAGAGGGAAATCTCGCTGGAAGAAGCCCTGCAAGCCAGAACAATCGCTGAACCGTTGAAACTCTACGACTGCTGCTCCAACGCAGACGGCGCCTCCTGCATAATCCTAGCTAACGCAGAGAAGGCTAAGAAGATAACCGACACGCCCGTTCGAGTTACAGGGTTAGGCTCTGCAAGCGACAGCCTCTCGCTAGCAAACAAGGCAAACCTTACAGGGCTTAACTGCGCTGTGGAGGCTGCAAGACAAGCCTTCAAGATGGCTGGAATTGAACCGAAAGACGTGGATGTAGCCGAAGTGCACGACTGCTTCACAATCGCCGAAATCATGGCATACGAGAACCTGGGCTTCTGCAAGCCTGGAGAAGGCGGCAAACTGATAGAAGCGGCTCAAACCTACATCGACGGCGACATCCCAGTGAACATCGACGGCGGACTGCTGGGCAAGGGTCATCCCATAGGCGCCACTGGAGGCTCTCAGGTGCGAACCATAATCCTTGAACTCAGAGGAGACGCAGGAAAGCTACAAGTCAAAGGCGCAGAGACAGGGCTGGTCCACAACATCGGCGGTGTGGGCCTCTACGGAAACGTAATAATCTTCAGCAGGTGAGAGAAAAATGGGCTTCGAAAAATTTGGCAAAATCAACTACACGGCTGAAACCAAGGTTAAAGACTTCGTAAACTACTTGGAACAAGGAAAAATCGAGGCAACCCAATGCCGAGTGTGCAAGAAAGTCTATTTCCCTCCCAGAATGGACTGTAGCAACTGCCTGTCTACAGATAACATGAACTGGAAGCGGATGGAAAACGAGTGGATCCTAATAACTTACACTAAAACTCATCTCGCCCCAACAGGCTTCGAAGAAGACACCCCTTACATATTAGTCATAGCCGAATCCACGGAAGGCTTGAAAACTCTCGCAAGACTGAGCAAAGACGTAAATGAAGATGAAGTTAAGCTTGGAATGAAACTGAAGCTCGTTTCCGTGAAGCTGCCCAATGACAAGACAGTTTATGAATTCAAGTCTTTAAACGAGTAAAAGAGGCGTCTGAAACAATGGCTTCAAAAGAACAAATAATGTTTGGGGTTGAAGGCACCAACTATCCGTGGAGAACCATACTTGATGTGGCGCTCACGGCTGAAAAAGTTGGTTTCGACTCCTACTGGACGCCTGATCACCTCGTTGCAACGGGGGTCAGACGATGGGACGCCCTAGAAGCCTGGTGTACACTGACGACCTTAGCCGTTCAAACCAAGAAGATAAAACTGGCAACGGGTGTAAGCGACACGTATCGTTATCATCCAGCCGCTTTGGCTCAGAAGGTTGCAACCCTCGACGTCATCTCGGAGGGCAGGGCTATCCTAGGCATAGGGATAGGTGAAGCCATGAACCTCGTTCCGTATGGCATACCCTACGACAAGCCCATAGCCAGAACCGAGGAGGCTCTTGAAATCATCCGAAAACTTTGGAGCGAAGACTTCGTAGACTTTGAAGGAAACTATTACAAATTGAAGAAGGCTTTCATTCAACCTAAGCCTTCGGTGCCCATATCTGAAAACAGGTTTAGACCCACCGTTCCAATCTTCGTCGCAGCCAGTTCGCCTCGAACAATGCAGATGGTTGCAAAATACGGTGACGGATGGCTTCCCGCCAACATGCCAACCAAAGAATTCGCTGAAAGCCTCAAAAAGATAAGGGACATGGCCAAACAATACGGGCGAGATCCTGAAGCCATAGAACCAGCCCATTTCACTTATGTAGCCGTAGGAAAAGACAGAGAAGCCACAAGGAAGGCGGTGCTGCCTCAGGCGAAGATGCTTCTGCTTTCACGACCAAAAATCATAGAAAAGCTCGGCTTCAAGCCTCCGACGTACGAGTTTGAAATGACCTTTAACCTGGTCTTTCCTGATCATGCGAAGGCTTGGGTGCAGAGAGCGCAGGAGCTCCCAGACGAAGTGGTTGACAAATCGCCTTACATCATTGGGACGCCTGAGGACGCCATAGAAAAAATTGACGATTATGTTAAGGCTGGATGCCGCCACTTCGTGATAAACTTTCAAGTTGGCGCCAGTGAACTGAAGGAGACCTCAAAGCTCTTCGCCGAGAAGGTCATACCCTACTTTAAACATTGAATTGCCTTTAAGACCGTGGCTGAGGCGCTCACCACAGCCTCGTTTGTTCTCATTGGTTGTTGCACCGCTCCGGCCAGAAAGATTCCTTTAATCGGTGTCTCGTTGATTTCGAGCTGGGGGTTCTTCTCCGCAAAGAAGCCGTCTTCGTCCAGTGGCAGTTTTAATATGTCTTTTAGGTCGGTTTGTGGTGGCAAGCCCACCTCGAGTACGACTAGGTCGGCTGTTATGGACATGAGTTTGCTGGTTGACTGGTCATATACGTCGAGGGTTAGGGTGCCGTCTGGCGCCTCCCGAACCTCTGAGGGCTGTCCATGTATAAACTCGACTTCCATGGCTCGCACCTGATTGTAGAATTGTTCACCTCTTTTTGTGACCGCCCTCACGTCGATGTAGCAGACGTAGGCGTCAACCTCTTTGCCATACTGTTCACGTAACAGGTAGGCGTGTTTGATGGCGTTTAAGCATCCGATGTTGCAGCAGTAGCGCAGGTGTTTCTCGTCTCTTGAGCCAACGCACAAGACGTAGACCACGCTCTTTGGCTTCTCCAAGTTGTCAGGTCGAACGATTTTTCCCTTTGTCGGACCGTTGGAACTGCACATCTGCTCGTATTCTAAGCCTGTAATCACGTTTTTGTACTGCCCGTACCTGTACTGACCGACTTTCTTGGCGTCGTACTGATGAAAACCTGTAGCAACTATTAGGATGTCGGCGGTGATTTCTTCTGTTTGTTGTTGCCTAGTCACTTTCACCTTGAAGTTTCTAATCGCACCCTGAACGCTTTGAATTTCACTTTTTGTGAGAATCGTGATGTTGGGGTTGGACAAAGCGCTTTCTATGATGGGCGTAATCACGTCTTTGGCTTTTTGCAGTGATGGATACAATTTGCCGAGTTCGAGCACTGTGCCGCCTATTATGGGCTGTCTTTCGACAACTGTGACTTTGAATCCGTTGTTTGCCAGGTCGAGGCTGGCTTGAAGCCCTGCGATTCCCGCTCCGACCACAACGGCTGTGTGCTCCTTTGACATTTTTATGGGCATCCTCTGGGTGATGTTTGAAGCATTAGGTTAAGGGGCACCTTCCTTAAAAGATTGTGTTGATTCATCAAACGATAATGCCTATAAGGGTTTGTTGCCACTTTTTGTTAATTCTATGACAGCCACAGACCTCATGACGTCAAAAAAGCCCGATTCGGCTCTTCGCCTGCGGGTTTTGGGCAAGATTGGCGAGCAGAAGCCCTACAACTGTTACCAATGCATCCGATGCACGAGTGGTTGTCCATCTATGAAGATGTTGGAGTTGAAACCTCACGAAGTTGTTGCCTTGACCCGCGCTGGCTTTATTGACGAATTGATTAACTCTGGCATCATTTGGACATGCGCAACGTGTCTGAAGTGTAAGGAACGCTGTCCCCAAGCCGTGGCGCCTGTCGACCTGATTTTGGCTTTGAGAAACCTGGCTGCTGAAAAAGAGGCTAAAGTGCCTGAGAGTTTTCTCCAGAATTTGACCATGATTCTCGAATGCGGACACATCTCACGACCGCAGCCAACTATTACGAGGAAACTGGAAAAAATAGACAGGGACAAACTCAACTTGCCAAAGTTTCGTGAGCCCGATGAACGGTTCAAGTCGGCGTTCATGAAGGCTTTGGAGAAGACTAGCACTAAGGAGAGTGAGTCGTAGCTATGAAGGTGGCTGTTTATTGGGGCTGCGTCATCCCAACCATGCAGTACGCTTATGAAATGTCTGTACGCGAGGTCATGCCCCGTTTAGGCGTTGAATTAGTGGATTTAGAAAATGCGTCTTGTTGTGGAACGCCTGTTCAGAGCGTCAATATGTACGCCGCGGTTTATGTGGGAGCCCGCAACATAGCCATAGCCGAGAAGATGGGCTTCAACGACTTACTCGCTGTGTGCAACGGTTGCCACCTCTCGCTGTCTGAAGCCACCCATTTTCTGAGCCGAGATGAAAAACTGAGAGAAGAAATCAATTCATTGCTGAAAGATGAAGAACTGCAGTTTTCGGGCAAAATCAAAATCTGGCACACGATCGACTTTCTTCATGATGTGGTTGGTGAGGTTGCGATTAAGAAGGCGATAACGCATCCGTTAAATGATGTGAAATTAGCCGTGCATTACGGTTGCCACATACTCCGACCGAGTAGCGTTGGAACGGTCGACGACCCGGAAAACCCGCAGAAACTCGACAGACTAATTGAATGGTTAGGCGCAAAAAGCATTCCGTATCCAGAAAAGTTGGATTGCTGCGGTTCCATGCTTATGCTGTCGCATCCAGACGCCGCGTTCACGTTCGCAGGATTGAAAATGAAGGCTGTACAAGAATTAGGTGTCGACGCCTTGGTTGATTCTTGTCCGTCCTGCCAAAACATGTTTGACATGAGACAAAAAAGTGCAGCGGCAACGACGGGCGCAAAACTCAACCTACCAGTTCTGTATTATACGCAGTTGTTGGGTTTAGCCTTGGGAATCCCGCAGGAAAAACTGGGATTAAACCTGAATCGAAGCCCCTTAGACGAATTTTTGCAGAAAGCCATGGTTTAGAGAAAACAACATCTTGTGAGAGAAGTCTTAAACTCTCGTGTTCTTAAACTGTTATGCTGAAACGAGGTATCTGACTTGCCCAAGTATTTGGTTCTCTATCGTGAGTGCCTGGAAAAATATGAAGATGTGATCGAATTTGTGCGTGAGCATCTGAAAGAGACTGCTGGCAAGTGGCCACATAATTATCATCCCTGGGTTCTTCCAGAACACCGCATGGAACATACTCTTCTTGTCTTAAAGCATTCACTCTTGCTTGCCGTGAATAGGAAAGTCAACTTGGACGTTGTTGCCTTGTCCGCTATTCTGCACGATGTCGCATTTTATTCGCCTGAACGAAAAGAACATGCGGCTGAAGGAGCAAAGATTGCAGAAAAATATCTGAATGAACATGATTATCCCAGCGATATCGTGGAGCAGGTTGCCCATGCGATAAAGGTGCATGCTGGACCGTTGGTTTTCAGCCCCAGGTCGATGGAAGCAAAGATGCTGCAGGACGCCGATACGATTGACAAGGTTGGTGCGTTGGCTATCACAAAATTTTTGTTGCATTATGGGAGTGAGAACAAAATGCCTGGACAAGCGTTGGAGGAATTGAAAAAAGACATGCCCAAAAGACTGAGATGGTATTACAGAACAATGAATACGCCTAAAGGAAAGAGAATTGTTGGCGACGGATGCAACTTCATAAGAACATTCATCGAAAAATTGCAAAGGGAATTGTAGTACACATTGTACTGAGCATCAAAAAGTCAGCATAAATTAGATTAGCCATGCACATATACTCTCTGGAAAGAGATGAATGAAACGTATCATTCAAGGGTTTCTGGCACGTACTATGAAATGGGCTTCGGTTATGGACGTCTCATTTACAAGCATGGTTTCAGAGTTCCAGAAGTGACAAAAGAAACCCTGACCTTTGGAGTCGAGTGCGAAAAAGAGGTTAAACGTATTTTTCCAGACGTTCTCGATGAAATGCGAGGCTTCGCAGACGCTTGTCACGCTTCTTATGAACAGCTTTCCTCTTTCATTTTTAGCATCGGTATTTCCAAGCCGACGGGTTGCAGCATCTTTGCAACGTTCAATGGTTCAGACGTTGTTTTTGGAAGGAACTACGATTTCTTTTACCGATTCAAGGAACACAGCGAGAGCTTTCTGACAGCGCCAACGAATGGATACTGCAGCGTGGGCAACAGTGACATATTTATTGGGCGAGAAGACGGCGTGAACGAAAAAGGCTTAGCGGTTGGCATGACATTCGTAGCGCCCAAAGAATTCAAACCTGGCATAAACTTCGCCCTGCTCGCCCGATGCATCCTTGACAAGTGTGCAAACGTTAAGGAGGCACTCGAAACACTCAGCAAGGCTCATTATCTTGTGGCAAACGGCTACCTGGTTGCGGATAGGGAAGGAGAAATGGCTGTGGTTGAAGCGTGTCCAGAGAGGGTCAGAACAAGAAAGCCAGAAGACGACAACAGGTTTATTGTTTGCACCAACCAGTTCATGCATCCCGAAATGAAGGACATGGAAAATCTGAAAGAAAGGCCGCCTGACTCGGAACAGAGATACACAACCATCTACAATAAACTTAGGCAAGTAGGCGGAAAATTGGCTCTTGATGATGCTCAAAGGATTTTGTCAGACCACACTGGGTATGTTTGCTCCCACATTGACAGCATCAAAATGGGCACGCTTTGGTCGGTTATCGCCACACTAAAGAAGCCTCAAATATTCATGGCCGAAGGACACCCATGCAAAACAAAATACAAAAAGGACACACGCCTAAACAAAGCAACACAAGGCAGACAGAAACCAGAATACAGCTAAACACTTCAACATTGACCCCCGGTAGGTAGGGGAGGCTACAAAACAAAATAAACAACATACTACACGTAAGAAGAGAAGGTCAATCACATTGTCCTACATTAAACAAATCAAAATCATAAAAACTGAAGAACGACCAAACGACGCATGGTACGACATGAACCTGCGCCAAATGAGAAACGGCGCAGTCAACTACTACCGAACCAAGGACTTCCTAACAGGTGAATGGCTCTTCAAACTCTGCAAAGACACCGAACTAGGCAAAGTCTTAGTCAAAGCCGTCAAGTGCCCACCTGGAACCCGATTCGCACAACTCGAAGGAAACACCATGGTCTTTCAAAAAAGCCAAAAAGAAGGCTGGCTCTACGACATCATATCCCTAACCCAAGCAGACCAACAAGACAAACTCTCACGAAAAATAGTAGACACCCAAGAACAAATCCCAACCATCATCCGAGAAAACTATGAAACAAAACCATACATAGAAGCCACAGGCAAAACCGCACCAGGCAAACACTGGGTCACACAGACAAGAACAGACGACGAAAAAGGCATGATAACCCTATTTCTACTAGAACGAGCATGGACGCTCTCACCAACAACGCCCGAGAAACAACTCAAGACACTTCAAGAGCAAGAGAAACTCAAGCCAACAGAGAGAAAGAAAGAAATCGACACAGGTCAAACGTGGAAGTGCCCAATCTGTGGTGACGAGTTCAAACTGAAACACATCGAAAAAGAAAAAACCACAAAACACGCACTCAAGAAGTCAAAGTAGCTCTGACGATTTTTCTACTGGATTTCAACCATAACCTCTTCTGGCCTGAACTCTTGCCTCGAGCGCACAGATGCTTCTTCCACGTAGAGTTGAGTGGCAAACCTGAGCGCATCTTCACTCACGGGTATATAATCTAGGTCTGAATTGAAGTAGTTGAGAAGAGACGCCGCACAAGCAAACCGCATGGCTCGATCTTCCAAACGAGCAGAAAAAGTCACAACCTCACGTGGAATACGCTCCAAAATGGCGTTCCTAGCCTTCTCAATAATACCATAAGCCTGAGGCGTTATCATCACAGGCTTGTATGGAAAACGCCCCGTCACCAGCGGATGCCTAGTCTCAATAGCGTAAATCAACGTCAAGTGGTCTCTAATCTGTTTGGCGCCCTTTTCGATGTCGATTTCACCGAAAGCCAACCTCACCTGACTCTGCGCAATCTCAATAAAGCGTTGTTTGGTCAGACGATGCAGACGACAGAGCATGCGATCTTCAATGGCGTTGAAGTTCGGATCCTGAACAGTCACCTCATAGCCTCGGCCAAAAGTAGCCACATTGTAGTTGACGCTGAAGAAATTTTTGAAACGATAGGGACCAATCACCTCGCGATGCAACTCGTACTTGATTTCGCCTCGTTCCATAGCCAACTTCAAGGGTTCAACCATGCCCTTGTACTTGAACCAATCATTAAACTCAGGTACAATAAAATTGAAGATACGGTTCACATAGGCCTGCCCAATTCTTATGAAACGCGCAGGCGACATCCCACCAGCGTAACGATTGCGTCCAGGAATCCCATGTGGATAAACCTTAGCGTCTGGTTTTCCCAAAATCATATCCCGAGTTGAAAAACTCTTTCCTGTACCTGGTTCACCAAAAAGAGATAAATTCCAACCTGTACGCATACCAGTTTTTCCACGTTGATGAACGATTTCCACATCGGCCAAACCGTATTGTTGCGTGATGCTGAGTAAACTGTCAAAATACAATATAGGTCCGAACAGGTTTTGGAGGTAACTTGCCAGACTGGTTATTGAGAAGGTTTTTCCAAACCTGATCGTTGAATCGTGTCTGCTTTTCAACAAATTGTTTAAGTATTCGTCAAGTGTAGCGTCCATTTTTTCTATTTCTTGTCTCTCCAAACCGACATAATCAACTTCGGCCGTCTCTTCAGAAGGAGCAGTTGTAGAAACTATCACCGAAGGAGTGGGCTCTCGAGGTTCACGCGGTGCCAGTCCTAGCTCTGAACGAATAAGGGGAGCCGTTTCTTCTAAGACCCGCCATTCTTGATATTGATCGCCCCTGTAAGAGACAACAACTATCTTCAATCGTTCAAGTTCATTCAAAATAGGAACAGGGTTTATATCTTGTTTGAGGTCGGTGGCTATTTCCTTTAACCCGCAACTTTGGCCAGTCTCTACAAGCTTCTTTAAAACTAGAAGTCCATTCTTTCCATGTTCCTTTCTGACCTGTCGAAGATTGTTCTCGATGATTTTCCACGAACCCTGGAGTTGGAGTTTGCCATCTTCGAAGGTATAGTGCTTGCCCCTAAAAACAACCCATTCCCTGGGGCTCTGCTTATCAAACGCTTCCTTGAGCTGAGTGTCACTTATCACAAAGGCTGTTTCTAAAGCGGCTTGATCCTCATCGAAGTCCCATTCGCTTGAAAAACGGTTAAAGTACTCGATGCTCAGACTCTTCCCAATTTCAAATAGTCTGCGCCGAAGGAAGGCACGCTTCAGAAGAATCTTTCGTTCCAAAGTCTTGTCTTCAATAGCCATATAAATCCATCTTAGGGAAAAGTTTCCAAAAGAGAGACGCTCTCTTCCTGTTTAATCCATCCCTCACTTTTGAGTTCTTCTAATCCATTAGTTAATACTTTTCTGAAGTCTTCACTCGTCAGAAGATCATTCGATGTTGCCAACCCTCTCAGGTTTTCTTCGAGAGTCTTGTCGGTTTTCATTTTTTCCTCCAAAAAAATGTTAAACATTTTGTTTAGCGCCTTTGACCTTGGTTGCAATAGAAGTTTAATTCGAGACGTCAGCCTAAAGCTCAGAAGGGTTTTTTCAATTTTTTTAACTATGCCCTGGGAACTCATGACTCTCAGAGGCGGATACACGCGATAGCGGAATCTGTCTTCAGTTTTGTATCCTACGATGTAAAAAGGTACACCGATAAGGGTGAATTGATCTGATTTCCATGGAATCGCCAAACTCTTAATACCAACTGCTTGCAGCCTCTTCTGTTCTGCGAGTTGCTCTATGAGAATGATAATACGCTTGGTCATCAGTTGTAATTTCTCTTTTTCGTTTTCTTTAGCCTTGGTGACTGATTCCAGTGAAGCTTCGATGTCTGCAATCTTGTTTCTCTCGCGATCAATCAATGTTTGATAGCCATACTTCAACTTGTCTACGTCTTCTTGGTTCTGTTTTTGCATTTTTTCAATATAACGGGAAAGGTCATGAATCCTTTCTTTAACCTCAAATATCTTATTCTCACAGGTTCGAAGACTGTGCTCCCAACGGACTATTCCTATCTTATCGTGTCTGTCTCTACGAACGTCCAGCCTTCTTTTGTATTCGGTTCGATTAAGTTCTAACCTCTCTAGCTCTCTTTGGCGTTTTTCCTTCGCCCGCAGTTTTCCATTCAGCTCTGCTTTAGTGGTTTTATTCATCTTTTCTATTTTTGCGTCTCGTTCTTTCAGCAGGAACGCTATTTTCTTCTCCACGATTGGTTCAACTTTTTTGATTTCTTCTTTGAAAGTTTCATTTGTAAGTTCGACTTCACGAAGAATCTTTTTTTCGTGAAACTGCGTCATCTCATTCAACACATGGGCAGCGAGTTCCAAACCTTTAACATCGGATTGAACCCGTTCATATAGGCCAAAAACCTTGTTGGCGCTCTCACCAGCTGCGTTTTCATCAAGTTTAGGGGAAATCAATGTTATATTCCCTGTCACGTCGGCTTTTTGTGCAACAGTTTCTTCAACGTATCCTGAAATATCTGATAACAGCACTTTGTCTACCACTATGGCGTTCATTGGTATGCTTACTGTTTCTGAAAAGCCAGTGAAGGTTTGAGCGTGTTTGTCTAAGGCGTTTCTAAACTGTTCTCGGAAGGTTTGGCCGCGCTCAATGTCTTTGAAGAAAAGTTCCATATCAGGTAACGTCGTGTAAGCGAGAGTTGAAAAAATAATCTGTAACCCGTCTACGATGAGGCATCCGTTGTTCCAAGGAACCGCCCACAAGGGGTAGTGCAGCTTTGATATAAATGAGATTCTTTCGGGAGATGATCCGACGATTCCACGTTTTTTGCGTCTTGTTTCTCCCAAGCAGAGAATTGCTGTGAATTCCATGTCTCTAGTAAACGCTTTTTTTCTGCTTTTTTCAGGAGCAGTGTAGGGTAGGATCAGACTTGCAACAGGCATCGAGTTTGCTTCCCAAATCGTATTCAACTTTTTTAGTGGCTTCACTCAGAACCAGAAGTTACCTAGTGTTCAGGGTTATTAATTCCTTTGCCATGGCTTGAATCAAATTTTCATTTGAAAAGGTGACTGAAGGACTTGTCGATGAATCTGTGATCTAGTTTCTCATATGCTTCTGTGCTGCCGACATCGTACCAGAAGGCTTTAGAAAGATAACCGTAAACAGGCTTGCCGTTTTCAACCAAGTGTGGAATCAAGTCTTTCATCAGGTCTACACGGCGTTTCCCTTTCTGCAGCTGCTCAATGTCTTTGAGGGTTTCTCCATCGAGTACCATTATGCCTATGCTGACAGGCTTTTCCAATCTGGGTTTTTCCACAAAACCTCGAATTTTCCCATTTCTGTCGAGGTCAGCGAGTCCAACTCTAACGGTGAAATCTGATGCTAACGCAACAGTGGCCAGAGCGTGTTTACTTGAGTGGTAGTCAAGCAGATCCTTCAAATCTATTGTTGTGACAATGTCTCCATAATAGACAAGTAGAGTGTCTTGGGCGGTCGCCGCGTTTTGTCTATAAGCGTTGAGCACAGAACCTGCTGTTCCTCCAAGTTTGGGGGTATCATGTATGTACGAAATTCTTACGTCAAATCTTGAGCCATCATCAAAATAGTTGACTATCTGCTCCGCCTTGTAGTTAACTAAAAAAGCTAGGTCGGAGATTCCGTGAAAACTAAGGAGACGAACTACATATTCGAGCAGCGGTTTTTGCTTTAATCCTATTGGAATCATTGTCTTCTGGAAGTAATAGGTGATTGGCCTGAGTCTTGTACCAGTCCCGCCACAGAGGATTAGACCCTTGACTCTTCTCATGATAGTGCACTCTTGTTAAGAACATAGGTTGGAAGAGAAGAAATAAACGCTGCTTCACTAGTCATTATTTCTTTGTCTCTTCCTCTTTCTCCTCTTCTGCAGCCTTTTCCTTTTCTTCTTCTTTTTTCTCTTCTGCTTCTATTTCTTCGATAGGCTTCGGGGGCGGTGTAGTTGCCATGGTCCAGCCAATCCAAGCGCCGATGCCTAGAACAGCGACAAAGGCTATGAGCACTGGGATGGCAACCAGCCAAAATTGAATAACAGCCGTGTCTCCTAGATCAATAGTCGGTTTGACGTATGGGTAAAAAAGCAGCCCAATTATGTAACCGATGATCAGGACCACGCAGACGATGAAGATTAATCCGCCTATCGCTTGATCTTTACTCACCAAGTTTCATCACCTGATTTAGCCAATGTTTAGAAAGCATCCCTATTATAAGGTTTACCATTAATCTGGAGCGGCTTACCATAAAGGTTCAGTGATGCCGTTTTTCTCTGTGATATAGTCAAAGCCTGCTTTTAGAAGGTCCTGGGCTTCTGCTTCTCGAAACCCCTTCTTCACTTGGGCGCTATTCATTGACTTATTCCAGAACTATGAATTTCATATTGCTACGAGGAAGAATGATATGTGTCTTTGCAGGCCACAGAATAGAGAAAAAGTGTAGGTGAATTCTGTTCTGCTCTTCGCTACTTTCTTCTCAGTTCAAAGTAGTCCAAGAAAAGCAGTAAGCCCTGTATTATGAAGTACAATCCGACAATCCACTGTAGCAAGTCTGGAAGTGCTATGACGAGTATGCCGAATATTATTGCAATCAGAGCTAGCACTGGTTTAGACACCGTGACACCAATTTTTTTCAGTCCTTTCTCAACTTCTGTCATAAATGAGCCCCGCCTTTCTCGTATAGATGGATGTGCTATTTATTACTAGTGCGCTCAGTAATGCCATTCATTGCTTTGTTGGGCGATAAAAAACAACATTAACCAAGCAACCTTCTGAAGTAACGAATTATCCACCTCAAAATCAAACCCAAAGCAACTATGAACGTAACACCCGACAAAACAATGACCAACGAATTGTCACTTTGGATCAAGAACGCCGAAGAAACAAAAGCCAGAAACAAACCCACATACAAATCAGCATTCAAACGGAAAAACCCAAATAACTCCGTAACAATCGCTTGACCGTGCCTCTTAAACAATGTTATCATAAATGCAAAAGCCAACAACGAAATCACGAACGAGTAAGTTATCTCACTGTAATAATCACCAAAAGTGACCAAAAGACCGATCTCGTCACCCACCAAGCCTCCACCAACTCCAAAAATTACAGCCGCAATTCTGTCAGTCTGATCATTGCGATAATTGATGCCTAGCCAACCGCCTATAGTCAACAAAGCCAAACCATACCAAAAATGATGAACGTGAAAGCCTTGAATCACCAGCACAGTTGATGGAAAGAAAGAAGTAAAAAACCGTGCAACAACGAACGATGCAAGAAAGAAAGCCAACATAATGAACGATAGATTCGGCTTCGAAGCCTTTTGCAGCCTTTCCATATAAACAAACCCTCAACAAATTAGTTAGTGTTCTCTTTTGGCATAAGATTTTTTACCACGAAAAGTCTTCACAAATACACCTCTAAGATGGAGACACTTAATTGAAAGCCCTCATTTTGGCTGGAGGCTTCGGAACAAGACTGCGCCCCCTAAGCTGCACCAGACCAAAACTTCTCTTTCCGATAGGCAACAAACCTCTACTAGATTGGACAATCGAAAAACTGACAAAAAGCGGAACACAAGAGGTCATATTAGCCGTAAACTACATGACAGAAGCCTTAATCCAACACTACACAAAACAAAAACAAAAAACAAAAATCTCCTTTTGCCGAGACGTCCCTGTTTCTGACAAACGTACTCAATACCAACATCCATTAGGAACAGGAGGCGCTGTCAAAAACGCTGAAAAATTGATTGGACACAAAGAACCGTTTTTTGTGTTGAACGGAGACATTCTCTCCAACATCGACTATGCTGAACTCATTAAAAACCATAAAACCAGCAAGGGAGCGACGGCCACGATAGCTCTTTATCAAGTTGAGGACCCGAGCCGGTACGGAGTGGTGGAACTAACCAGAGACAACCGTGTAACACGGTTCGTTGAGAAGCCAACGAAAGAAAAGGCTCCAAGCAACCTGATAAACGCTGGAATATACATGTTCGAACCCGAAATATTTGATTACATCCCAAATGGCAAAAAGGTTTCAATCGAGCGAGAAGTGTTCCCCAAACTCGCAAGAGAAGGTAAACTGTATAGCTATAAGTTTGAAGGACTGTGGACCGACATAGGAAAACCCGAAGACTACCTCAAGGCAAACAGATTGTGGCTCGGCGTTGAAATAAAAAACAACCAAATTGAAAAAAACGTTCGTATGGAAACCCGCGTCAAAATCCGAGTCCCATCCACAATCAACAAGGGAACAATAATCCATGAAGGTTCAGAAATCGGTCCACACGTTGCCCTAGGAGAACACGTAATCATTGGAAAGAGAGTTCATGTAGAAAACGCCATAATTTTCCCAAAGTCTGTCATCTCAGACTCCACCATTATAAGGGGCGCCGTCGTAGGCGAAGCGGCAATGATCGGAAACGGTGTGAAAATTGGAAACAAATGCCTCATCGGCGACCACGCCATGATTCACGACGGTGTGACCTTAGCTCAAGGCGTGACCGTGTGTCCCTTTAAGGAAGTCAATGAAAGCGTGCTCACTCCTAACAAGTGCCTAATGTAATCACTTTCCATCATCAACAACCTAGAAAATCCACACAAAGACTCTTTTCCATGTTTTTCAGAAAACTATTTTACAATGCGAAAAAGAATAAGGGATACAAAATTATGATGGTGATGACATGTCGGCGGCGATGACCTGGAAAGAAACAGACATAGACACGATCGAAAAACGCGGGAAAAACACTGTCAGCGTTATCGGTTGCGGGCGAACAGGTTTATCGACTGCTTGCCTATTTGCCAGCGCAAACTTCAGAGTTATCGGCGTCGACTCCAACCAGTACATCATTAATCTAATCAAAAAAGGCAAGATTCCGTCTGGCGACCCAAAATTTGCCGAACTAACAAAAAAACACTTAAAAGAAGGACGCATTGCCGTAACGAATCAAACCAGAGAAGCAGCATCCAAAAGTGATATCGTCATTTTTGCTGTCCCCCCTTTTCTTGACCAAAAGAAAAAACCCGACTATTCAAATATTGAAAAAGCATGCAAAGAAGCAGGCATAGGCTTACTCTCAGGTTCACTTGTTATTGTTGAAAGCACTGTCGGACCTGGAGTAACCGAAACTTTGCTAAAAGAAACGCTTGAGAAATCTTCTGGCCTGAGAGCTGGAATTGATTTTGGTTTAGCTTACATTTTCATGAGCGCTTCTTCGCATAGTATGTTTCAAGATTTTTCTGCCTGCCCCAAAGTTATCGGTGCAATAAATGAAAAGAGCCTAAATGCAGTCAGCCTTGTTTTTAAATGGATTTCAAACGCGGAAACAATCAAGGTGTCGAACATTAAAACTGCAGAAGCAATCAGCCTGTTCGAAAACGTGTATCGTGATGTTAACCAAGCGCTAGCAAACGAGTTGGCACTCTTCTCTGAAAAGGCAGGCATCGACTTCTTTGAGAGTCAAAAAGCACTTAACTCGCAACACTTCTCTGACGTTCCTGTTCCAGACATTGTCGGTTGGTATTTCTCAACCGCTCCTCACATGCTTTTCGAAGAGGCAGAAAACATAAATGCTGAACTTCATCTTTCAACGCTGGCGAGAAAAATAAACGCTGAGATGCTCAGTCATACGCTTCGTTTAACAAGAGATGTCCTTAGGTCTTGTGGAAAAACTGTGAGAAGAGCTAGAATCTCGGTTTTCGGCGTTTCCAGTCGTCCTGACATAAGGGAGACCGACCAATCGTTCGTCAAACACCTAGTCACAACACTCAACAGGAACGGAGCAAGGGTAAGCGTTTATGATCCGCTCTTCTCCTACAAACAACTGTTGGAACTCGATTATCCAGTTCAAAAAACGTTAAGAAAGGCTGTCGAAGGGGCAGATTGTCTTATTTTGACCGTTGGGCATGATAGACTCAAGGGACTGAGGCTAAACAGAATCAAGTTTTTTGTCAGAAAACCCGCTGCAATAGTTGACTTAGCCCATGTCTTCAATCCCAGTGACGCAAGGAAAGAGGGCTTTGCGTATCGCGGTTTAGGAAGAGGTTAGGAATCAACGTGGCAAGACCGCTCGGCTGACTTTTTACAGTTGTGATATTAATGGAGTCAGAATTCCGAAAACATTTATGAGAATGACATAATTTAGATACAGAGCATTATTCAGTGATGATAGCAAACTACTAAATTTGGTGGAACAATGGAAGCGCTCTTGGCTTCTGTAGTAATATCGTTTCTCACGACGTTCATCTTAACACCCAGAATCATCGAGTTTCTGCGCGTGGCTCAAATAATTGCTGTTGACCTGCAAAAAAAGGACCAGCCAAGGCTGCCTGCAAGTGGTGGGGTTTGTGTTGGTGCAGGGATTTTGACGGGAATCCTGTTCTACGTTGGATTCAAAACGTTCTCGTATGCCGTTCCTTTTTTGGGCTCCCAGATTTCATCGATTCAATTGTTAGCTGTAATCTCAAGCATACTCATCGTTACCCTCAGTGGCTTGTTGGACGATTTAAACGTCCGAGCAAGGACTGTGCAGACAAAGGACGGAATGAACGTTAAAATTGGCTTCCCACAATGGGTTAAACCCTTGCTGACCCTGCCAGCTGCTGTTCCGTTGATGGTCATCGCTGCCGGAACAACTTACATGGCGTTGCCGTTTGTTGGAAGGGTGAACTTTGGAATCCTGTATCCATTGCTAATAATTCCCATAGGTTTTGTCGGCGCCTCAAACGTGGTCAACATGCTCGGTGGTTTTAATGGACTCGAAGCGGGAATGGGTGCAGTGTACACATTTAGCCTTGGAGTTTTTGCCTTGATGACTGGTGGAACGCAAGGCGTTCAAGCGGCGGTTTTGCTCCTTACAGCCTGCGCGGCTCTGTTGGCATTTTTGAGATACAACTGGTATCCAGCTAAGATTCTGCCCGGTGACAGCTTGACCTACCTGCTTGGGTCTTTGGTCGCGGCTGGGGTGATTATTGGAAACATGGAGAGAGCTGGCTTAATCGTCATGTTTCCTTTCATAATTGAGTTTGTGCTGAAGGCTAGAAGTAAGTTCAAGGCTACATGCATAGGAAAACTGAGAGCCGATGGAAAGCTGGATCCTCCTTATGGGAGGAAAATTTACAGTTGGACTCATGTGCTGATGAATCTTGACAAATTGACCGAGCGAGAGGTTACAATCTCCTTGATTCTGATTCAGGTTTTGTTTGCCACTTTTCCATTTGTAGAGTACATGATTTTTAGGTAGGCACTGTCACAGTTTCATTATTAGTTCTGAGAGTTTTTCTGATCCATTTGGCAGTTTGGGCGCTTTTCTTTTTCTTGCTTCGTTGATAGCGTCAACTAGGTTCTTAGGGTCTATATCAGAGACCAAAACGGCGTTCAATTTTCCAGCCACATGCTTTGCATCTTCTATTCCTGTAGTTCGTGTCCACTCAGGGTTCGGAACTAACACAATGGGTTTTTGGTAAACAACGGATTCCAGCAAGGTTGATGATCCAAAATGGGTTACAACGAGTTCAGCTCCGGCTAAGATTTCGTGAAATTTGTCTGTCAGTGTGAAAACCTTCCATTCGGGATGCCTTTCCATGTAAGTGATAGGGTTCACTCTTCCCGTCTGCAGAACTATGTTGAGAAGGTTTGTCTCAGCCACTGTGTCAAACAAGAGTTTGTGACCGTAAGTGCCGCCCGTGACCAAAATGTACCCTCCATTCCATGGCCTAAGTTTCGGTTTGGGAAGCAGAGGACCCATTACCACGCCTTTCAGAAAGGCTCTTTGCTCTTCCCATTGCAGCACGGTTAAGGTTGAAAAGGGTTGAAGTAAGAGGGCGGTTTTGGACGGTTTGACAAAGCGTCCTAAATCTTCGATGTTGACTATCGGGATTCCTTTGATCCATGCTATGGTTGCAGGAGGGATGCAAAAGTTGCTTCCTGTGCTTACTACTACATCGTATTGTGTGGAAACTTTTTTTATGGATTCTAGAAAGGATTTTGTGAGACGCACCGCGAAGGGAAGAGGTGGGGTTTTTGGTTCTCTTGGTTTTGTGAGGGTATTGACTTCTCCGAATTCGCTCAGTCTTTTCCTGCTCATTTTTTCATCTTTGGGGGCGAGAAAGGATAGCTTGGCTTCCTTTTCGTGGAGTGCTTGGGCTAATGAGTAGGCGTAGCCTGCGTGTCCACCGCTGCCTGCCAGTATTAGAATGTGTTTTATGCGTTTTTCCCTTCAGAGGTTTCTGTAATATTCTGCTTTGTGCTGCCGTTTAAATCTCTATCGAGACTGTTCAAATAAAAAGCAGGAATTCGGTTTTTGTTCTTTATTTTTTGACTTCGGGTTTGATGTTGAATGGTTTGCCTTCGGTGAGTATGTTTTTGGGGATTTGGGTTTTCCATTTTCTTAGGAATGGCAGTTCGTCTTTTTCTTCGCGCAGTTCGTCTGGGAGCATTTCTGGGATTTCGTCTCTTATTGGGTACCATCGTTGGCATTTTGGGCAGATTATTATGCCTTCGACGATTTCTTCTTTCTCTTCGAATACGAGCAGTTCTAGTGGATAGTGCTTGTCTATTGGGCATGCTAGTATGTCCATGAGTTTTCTTTTGATTTTGTTTTCCCTCCGTTGTGGGCATTGTTAATCTACGATAGTTTAAATAAAAGGTTTGTTGAGAACGCGTTTTTCGTTCATGTTGTCTCTTTTGTTTTTGTAGACCCCTCTACCTACCGGGGGAGGGTATATTGTGCGCAATGCTTTTATTGTTTGTATATTGAAACGTGAGTTACGTGGGGTTTTTTTCAAAATGATGTTGGATGTTATGGTCAAGTGTTTGGAAAAGAGCGTTGCGGAGCATGTTGAGATGCGGCATCATCGGCGCGAGGCGTTCACTGTTGCCATCAAGGACGGAAAGGTCGATGCCCTGAACAATGGGGTTGTTGAAGGCGTGTGTGTCAGAGCTTTGGTCAAGGGTAGCTGGGGTTTCTCTTCTACTACGAGTCTGTTGGAGAAAGACGTTTTGAAGGCGTTGAGGGATGCAGCATCATTGGCTAAGGATTCTAAGCCCCAGAAAAAGCGTTCAGCTAGACTTGCCGAAGTGAAGGCTTATGTGGACAAATACGTGACACCGCTGAAACTTGACCCACGCAAGGCTGACAAAGAAGAACTGGTCAGTCTTGTAATGGACACCGACAAACTTGTACGCAACTTCTCGAAGGCAATAGTTTCAGACAATGTTGTCTTCAACGTGATAGATGACGACTTATCCTTTGCGAGTTCAGAAGGCGCCCGAATAACCCAGAGAATCGTCAGATGTTTTGGGTCTGTCTTAGCCGTTGCCCGAGAGAAAGGAAACGTAACTTCCTCAATCGAGGCCATTGGAGCCCAATCTGGACTAGAAATATTGAAAAAAACACCCCTTGACGAAGTGGGCAAGGTTGCCGCTGAAAGAGCCAGCAAACTTGTTTCGGCGCCCGTGGCGCCAGCCGGCGTGTTTCCAGTGGTTCTTGAGAACAGAATTGTGGGTTTGCTGGCGCACGAGGCTGTTGGACACTGCGCCGAAGCCGACCTCGTTCACGGCGGCAGTTTCTTAGCCAACAAAGTGGGCAAAAAAGTTGCGTCAACCCTTGTTACGCTCGTGGACGACGGGCGCTATCCGAACGGCTTCGGAACCATGAAATACGACGACGAAGGGGCGCCCACCCAAAAAACGGTTTTGATAGAGAAAGGCATGGTCAAGGGTTTTATGCACTCGAGAGAAACCGCACATGATTTCAAGGCAAAACCAACTGGCAACGCTAGGGCATGGAATTTCGAGTTTGACCCCATTATTAGGATGAGGAACACCTACATCGAATCTGGCGACTGCACGGTTGAGGAACTAGCCGAGGAAATCAAAGAAGGTTACTTTTTGAAGGGAGGATTGAGCGGTCAAGCAGACTTCACGGGCGAGTTCATGTTCGGCACCCAAGAGGCTGTGCATATCAAGAACGGTGAGTTCCGAGAGTCGCTCAGGGGCGTCACCATCAGTGGCAACGCCTTCGAAGTGCTGAAAAAAGTAGACGCCATAGGCAAGGATTTTGCCATGCGAATCGGATTGTGCGGCAAGGAACAAATCAACTACGTTGGGATTGGCGGACCAAACCTTAGAACAAACGTTCTAATGGGAGGTGCAGCTAAATGAGTCTTCAAACAGTATCACAGTCAGCTGTGAAAAACTGTGAAAAACTAGGCGCAGACGAGGCTGAAGCCTACGCACAGAAAACACGCACCGTGGAAGTGGTTCTGGAACGGGGTGAGATCCAGAGCGAACGCGTCAAGGTTAATCAGGGCATAGGTTTACGATTCATCAAAGACAAGAAACTTGGGTTCGCTTTTACATCCTCTCTTTCAAAAGACAGTGTTCTCACAACCTGCAGGAATGCCATGAAACTGTCGAAGACATCCCTCCCCAATCCTGACTGGGTCTCTTTGCCTACAGCAGCCAAGCTTCCAAAGGCTCCCACTGGAATATTCGACCCAGAGATTGCGACCCTAAGCGGCAACGAGGTGCTAGACTTAACCATGCGAGCATACAACGCGGCGAAAGAATGCGACAAGCGTGCAGTCATAGATGATGGAAAATTCTCAGCGTTTGTAACCGAGGTTGCTGTCTCAAACTCCCATGGTGTGGAAGCAACAGAAAAGAGCACGCTTTTAGAGGGTTTCATCGTTTGTATCGCGAAAGAGCGCGGACAAACATCCAGCATGGCTTTTGAATACGACATGACAAGAGACATCAAGTTTTCACCAGAAAAAATAGGCAGGTTGGCGGCTGAAAAGGCTGTGGCTTCCATCGGACCCAAAACAGGCGAATCCTTTGTTGGCAAGGTGATTTTGGACCCTGAACCTGCCTCGACGGTCCTGTGTTATCCAGTGGTCAGCAGTGTGAACGCTGACAACGTGCAGAGAAAAAGAAGCGTGTGGATGGGCAAGCTAGGTGAAAAGGTCGCGGTTTCTCAACTCAGCATAATAGATAATGGTTTGCTTCCGAAGGGCGTGGGCTCATCAAGCTTCGACGCTGAGGGTGTTCCATGCCAAACGACTCCGATTATAACCAAAGGCGTGCTCAAGGGCTTCCTGCACAACTCTTTCACAGCGAACAAGGAGAAACGAAAATCCACTGGCAACGCCAGTAGAGATGGCTACAACATGCTGCCAACCGTGTTTATCTCCAATCTAATCGTTGAGCCTGGAAAGAAAAAACTGAATGACCTAATATCTGAGGTTGATAAGGGAATAATTGTACGCCGATTCAGCGGCAACGTGCGTACAGATAGCGGGGAATTCTCTGGCATTGCCAAGCAAGCGAATTATATAGAGAACGGTGAAATCAAGTATCCTTTGAAAGAGACAATGATTTCGGGAAACGCCTTTCAAACCATCAAGAACATAGTTGATATCGGAAGCGAGAGCCGCCCAACCTTCATGAGAATCTACACGCCACCCATACTCGTCGACAAAATCAACATCGTATCTAAATAGACTAGCCATCTCATTTCCGTAAAGTCATGAGGCGAGCCTCAAAATTCTTTTGAGCTAATCGCTTTGAGGAGCAAATATTATCTCTATTGTAATGGCTAATGTTGATTTGTCTGGTGTATTTGGTTGGAGCGCAGAACCCGCTACGAGATCTTTGCTGACCTTTTGGACGTCGTCTCGAAGCGTGGTTCCTGCCCTCTGACGCGCGCTTCTTATGGAGCGAACCTACCTGTTGATAGAACTAAAAAGTTTCTGAGTTTTCTGGCTTCACGAGGCTTCGTCAGAGAAGAGTTTGTCGATGATTCTCGTCGTTACAGAATTACAAAACGTGGTTTAGAGTATGTTGAAATGTTCAGAAGAATGCAAAAGATGTTCGCAGCATTGTCTGAAGAACTACCCCTAAGTAACAATTTGTGACTACGAACTGTGTCCTCTGCATGTGCGTTGGCTTTTATAGTTTCGTCAGCCGCTTCCATTAATTTGATAAGGTTGGAGGTGAAGAATGATGGCAAGTGGAATAAAAGTTGAAGAAAGAAAGCCCGAAAAAGTCACAGAAAAAACCGAAAGCCAAACTTGGGTGTGGGTCAACTACACTCGCAACAAATTGCACCTATAACACTCATATAGATTAAAATAAGGAAGTGAAGAACTGTGTCAAAAAATGTTGTTGTTCCCTCAGATTCCACATTAACGCTGAGCGTCGTAGATGGCGACCTCATCGTCGGTCGCAACAGCGTAATAAAAGGCGAGGGGGCGCCACCCAAGGTAACGGTGTCAGGTGTTGTTGAATGCGACAGGCACGCTGTGTTCCATTGTAGCCTCTACGCCGAGAGTTTCGAGGGAGAAGGAGACATTATGATTGAGGGCGACTTGGAAGTGAAAGACAGCCTAGAGGTGGAAGACGGTCACTTGAGCGTCACCGGAAAGGTGAACGCCAAAAGAATCGATGTTGACAAAAGCCTAACCATTGGCAGAGACCTCACAACAGAGCGAATCGACGTTGGAGGCAGCCTCGAGGTTAAGGGCAACGCGCACGCTCAAGACATCGACGTTGGAGGACGTTTCACAACACAGGGCAGGGTAGAAGCCCAGGCAATCGATGTGGGCGGCGCTGTGATCATAAAAGGTGGACGTGTAAACACCATTGGTGTTGGCGGTTCGTTCGAATCCCAAGACTCGCTCGAATTTCGTTCAATAGACGTTGGCGGCATCGTGAAATTAACTGGCAAAAACAGCGGAGGCGACATCGACGTAGGCGGTTCCTGCAGAGTAGACGGCGACCTCAAATTTGGAAGCATCGACGTGGGCGGTGTTGTCGAAATAACTGGGTCAGCAACAGGAGACAACCTCGACATAGGTGGCACCGTGCACGTAGGGTCTTCCCTACAACTTTCTGGAAGACTGGATGTTGGTGGACGAGTAGATGTTGGAGAGGATTTGACGGCTAGGGACGTTGAAGTTGGCGGTAGCCTAAAGGCTAAGAGTGTCATTGCATCTAGCAGCGTTGAAGTCGGCGGCTCAATCACAACAATCTCAGGTGTTTCTGCCGGTTCGGTTGAGATTGGCAGAAGAGGCGAAGTGAAGGGTCCGATACGCGCCAACGATGTAACAATAGGTGAAAGGGCAAGCGTTGAAGACGTCCACGCTAAGACCATAACCATGGAAGAAAAAGCCAGAGCGCAAAACCTTTACGGAGAAAGAATAAGCATCGAGTCAGACTGCCACATCACCGGAGAAGTTCAATACACCGAGAGTCTACGAACAGAGAGAAACGTGTTTTTCACGAAAACCCCGCGGAAGGTTGACAAACTGCCCGAAAAAAGCTAACGCCGTACTAAACCTTTTTGGCATCACCGTATCTGCCCACGTTTATTCGCCAAACACCCTTGAAAGAAGTCACAAATCCGTTTTCGATATTCACCTTGTCACCATTTTTTAGGTCTGAGATTATCTTTTCATCCCACAAAACGAGTTTGATCGAACCGCTTTTGTCGCACACTTCTAACTCTAAGATTTCGTGGTCAACACCCGCACTGGTCACAACCTGCTTTGATTCTGAAGTGTTCAGAATCTTCAAGGTTATGTTAACATGACTCATTCCAGGCTTGAGGTCTCGCACGTTCAAAAGTCATCACTTAGTTCCTCAAATAACTGTCGGAAAGCTCTTAAAGATTTGCAAGCAAAAACAAGACAAGACCTACGGTAAAACACTTAATTTTATATTAAGTGTGCGTCCATTAAGGAGATGGAACCAAAATGAACACATTACGGGTAATAACAAACATAGCAATTTTTTCTGCGTTGGTGTTTGTAGCCACGATGATTATTAGAATCCCGATACCTGCCACTCAAGGATACTTCAACGTCGGTGACAGCATGATTTACGCAGCAGCTCTGTTGTTTGGTCCCTTGGTTGGAGGATTTGCTGGAGGAATAGGCGCTGGGCTTGCTGACATCATAGGATATCCAATCTTCGCGCCTGGCACATTTATCATAAAGCTTGTTGAAGGAGCAATAGTGGGATATATTGGGTACAAAATCCGCCCCCAAGTAAGAGTTGTGACCTTTTGGAAGGCTGCAGCGTTATTTCTTGGAATCGTCTTAGGCGTAACAACATACTATGTGGGTGCGAATTACATGGGAGTGTTTGGAGATGCATTTCTAGACCAAATATTGTGGGCTGTTATCGCTCTCTTTCTGGCAATTTTCATAGTTGCTATGAGTGTCATCTCAGCAGCCAAGATAAGTCTGCAGACAGTAGCTGTTGTTCTTGGAGGAGCGGAAATGGTCTTAGGCTATTTTCTCTACGAGAACCTTCTTAACGTTATCCTTCCAGGCTTGGGAATAGTTGCCATTTTAGAAATTCCAGTGAACATTGGGCAGATGTTAGTAGGAATGGCTATCGCTCTACCAACGGCAAAAGCTGTACAGAAGGCAATGCCATCAGAGCGAGCATAAAGAGATAAAGCAAAAACAGAAATTTAGATGTCAAGGATTTGAGAAACGCTACCTGAAGTTTTGGATCTTCAAGCCTAATCCTGAACCAGTTTTCTTCTCCTAACATTTTATATCGTGAACCGCGTTTGTTAACGCAAGAACGAGGCTTGAAAAATGAGCAGGCATGGTAGGCATTCCTTATCTGTTGGCAAACTTGACCCTTCTGTACTGAAACAACTGATTTTCAGTCGACTTGGGATTCAAGACGCACGGGTTTTGTTGGGTCCAAACATCGGTGAAGACGCCACAGTTATCAACTTCGGAGACCGCGCCCTAGTTGTTCATTCAGACCCGATAACAGGCGCTGTTGAAAACGTGGGCTGGCTCGCCGTAAACGTGTGCACCAATGATATAGCCACCCGTGGAGTGCGCCCACTCTGGATATTAACCGTGCTTCTGCTGCCGGAGAGCATCAATTCAGCTCAGCTTAAGAACATAACAACTCAAATCGACGAAGCCGCCAAAGAGTTGAGCGTTGCCGTTGTAGGAGGGCACACCGAGGTGACGCCTGGCATAGACAGACCCATCATAATAACTACGGCTCTGGGAGAAACTCCTAAAGAGAGGTTTGTGCGAACCAGCGGAGCCAAAATCGGCGACTCCATCATTGTAACTAAGGGCACAGCCATAGAAGGCACAGCCATTCTTTCGCATAAGCTGAAACCACTTTTGCAACCAAAAATAGACGAGAAAACCATCGAAAGAGCAAAACGCTTCATCAAAAAGACAAGCGTGGTGAAAGACGCCTTAACCGCCGTTGAAGTTGGCGGGGTCCACGCCATGCACGATGCCACTGAGGGCGGAATCGCGGGTGGTCTGCAAGAAATCGCGTGGGCGTCGAATGTTGGAATGATCGCCAACGAGAAGGATATACCCATATATAAAGAAACCAAAGCCATTTGTCAAGCCCTGAAAATTGACCCGCTCAAAACCATCAGTTCAGGGGCATTGATTATTGCGGCGCACCCAGAAAAAGCGGAGAAAATACTGACAGCATTAAAAGGCAAAGGCATACATGCCGCAATTGTTGGAAGAGTGGTAGACAGAAAGGAAGGCATATTCATTATTAGGAAGGATGGAACAAGGCTTGACATCTCAAAGCCAGTGAAGGAAGAGTTGTGGAGAGCGCTCGGAAAAGCGGAGACCACGTGATACGAGTGAAGGCGCCTACCGTTTCGGTGATTATCCCAACATTGCAAGAGGAGAACTACATAGCAAAAACTTTGGCAAATATGAGGAAGGTAAGCGCTTCACTGGAGGTAATAGTGGTCGACGGCGGCAGCCGCGACAAAACCGTGGAAATTGCGAGACATTTCACAAAAAAGGTGTACACTCTGAGAAAACGAAGGATTTCGGTTGGCAGAAATTACGGAGCCAAACACGCAAATGGTCACATCTTGATTTTTGTGGACGCTGACGTCATCCTTTCCTCAGACTTCTTGGAGAAGGTTCAGAAGACTTTTGAAGACGCCACTGTGGTGGGCGCTACCTGCAACATCATGCCGAGCCCAAACCAATCCAGACTCGACGCTATGGTATTTTTTTACTTTTACAACACGCTCATAAGAATATTCACAAAGATTAAGCCACACTCAAGAGGCGAGTTTTTTGCCGCTAGAAAAAACGCCTTCATGCGCGTAAAGGGTTTTGACGAGAACATGCCATGCTTAGAAGACCACGACCTTGCGAATCGATTGTCAAAGCTTGGCAGGTTCGTGTTTATCCGCAACCTAACGGTGTACGAGTCTCTGAGACGATTTCAAAAACTGGGATTCTGGCGGGTGGTGGGTACGTGGCTAATGGACTATGTCTTCTTCACGTTACGCCGAAAACCAGTTTCAAGGGTTTGGCAACCAGTGCGATAACAGAGAGAAGTTTTGTGAGAGCGCTTCTAAGAAACGCGTTGTTGCCTTTCTTTTTCCTCTACGCTTTGAATTTTCCTTATGAAATTCAGCAACTCAGACGTGAGCCGTGTTCTTTTCTCCTTTGCGTCTAACTCGATGAAGTTGTATTCTGCCAAAAAATTTGTGACCAACTTAACCTTGAGTCCATTTAGTCCCGTCTTCTCTGAAATCTCCACCAAACCGTGCCATTCCCCGTTCTTAAGCACATTTAGGATTTCGTCGATGACAGGCAAGGCGACTTCTCCCCCGCACTCTACAGTAAATGCGCAGAGGATAAATTGCTTGTGAACGTTCTTTTCGTAAAAACTCTCTAGAAGAAAAATATAGAACTCTTCCGATTTTCTTCAATTCTCTTCATTCATAAATTCCTAAAGATGGAATCTTAAGCTGTGTACCACTCAACCAGTTTGGTTAAGCCTTTCTTCGTAGAGAACATGGGCTTGTAACCCAAGATTTTTCTCGCCTTCTCGATGCTCGCGTAATTGTGCCGAATGTCTCCAGGCCTCGGTTCTCTGTGAACGGGTTTCAACTTCTTCTTGTCCACGATTTCTTGCAGGCTCTCAACAAGTTTGTTGATGGTTGTTGCCTTGCCACTTGCGATGTTGAACACTTCACCTGTGGCTTCTCGTCTAGTCAAGGCGAGCATGTTGGCGTTAACCACATCTTCAACGTATACAAAGTCTCGTGTTTGTTTTCCGTCACCAAAAATTGTGGGTCGCTGACTTTGGAGCAGCTGATTCACGAATATGGTTATCACTCCGCTGTAGGGGCTGTAGGTCTGTCGTGGTCCGTAAACGTTGAAATAGCGAAGACAAACAGTCTCCAGACCATACGCTCTGCAGAACACCTGGGCGTAGTTTTCTGCAGCCAGCTCGGACACGGCGTATGGTGAGATAGGCTTTGGAGGCAAGCCCTCGTGAACCGGCAATGTTTCGGTGTCTCCGTATATCGAGGCTGAAGAAGCCTGTATGAAACGCCTTACGCCCAAGTCAATACTAGCCTTGAGAAGATTTAATGTTCCGGTTACGTTGACTTCATTCGCCAAGAGGGGGTCTTCCATAGAACGACCGACGCTGACAACAGCTGCCTCGTTGAAAACCGCGTCAACGCCCTTTACTGCACACATAACCGTTTTGATGTTTCGGACGTCGCCTTGAACAAATCTGAAATTCTTGTTGTTCTTGTGGTGCTCAACGTTCTCGAGTCGTCCCGTGTAGAGGTTGTCTAACACGGTCACTTTCACTTCTTTCTCAAGCAGTCTGTCAACTATGTGGCTGCCTATGAAGCCCGCACCGCCTGCCACGAGGATTTTGGAGTGGTTGCTTGCCATTCTTGCACGCCCATTTTTCTTCAATATCTCTTTTTGGGATAATAAAGATTGACAGAGAACTAGTTTAGTTTCAGTTTCGCCTGCCTCTAAGTCCAAGAAGGAGATTGCTCCAGTTTTTGAGCAGATTCTTGTTTTTATGGATTTTATATGGAGTTCTAGTGGGCGTCTCAGATGAGCGGTGTGACGTGGGGACGTTACGAAGAGGCTTACAAGGCGATTCATGATAAAATTGCCGAGGTCTTCGAGAGTGTCACATCAAAGTATCTCGCTCCAACTGTGTTAGCTGCGGGTGGAACGGACACAATTTGGATTCCCGCTTCGGGCAAAGCCGTGCGTCTCAAACGTTTCAGCGTGAGCGTCTCAGCCGCAACCAGAATTGACCTGAGATGGGGCTCAACTGCTTTCGAGAGTTTTTACCTGCCAGCAAACGGTTCGGTGATAGTAAACTTAGCGGGATGCAACGAGCAAGGCGCGGTTAACACGGCTTTAACTATATTGAGCAGCGCCGCCGCAACCGTAACAGCTAAAGCGAGTGGTGAGGAGGTTTAGATGCCAGCCAAAAAAGTAAGTTTGCAGTTGGATGTGGACAAAACTGTTGAGTTGAGCGACTTCAACGTTAGTGGCAGCAACACTGTCTCAATGACCATTACGTTGGTGGAGTTAAACATTCCTGTTCCATATTTTTTGGATTTCATAGGCTACTTGGAATGGACGAAAGTTAATCCGAAAGGAACGTGGAGAGACTTCGTTAAGCCGATGTTGTTGAGTCTTTACGACAGCTTTGCCTTAGCCAAACGGATGAAAGACCAAATGGAGAGTGAGGCTGTCTAGTGCCCTCTGAAACTCGATGGATGCGTGATGACAGACACACGATCAACGGTCTAACCTCATACAAATTAGGAATTGCTCAAGGCTCAGTTGCCCTTTTCGGTAAGCAACTCGTTGACCCTGACATGATGAGCTCCAGCTATTCGGCTGGTATCCGCGTTTGGAAAAGGTCGAGTTCAGGTGTTGAAACTGAGATTACGTTTGGAACGCCTGTTGCCGTCGTAACCCGCACTGTTGAGGGTACAGGCATGCAGAGTGCTACGTGGTTATGCCCTCTAACTTCGTTAATTAACACAGACGCCATTCTTGTTCGGATTTATCATAAGTTTGACATCGATGCCTCCTGGACCTTGGAGCTTGAGAGCCTAAGCAATAACCCTGCTGAGTTTATCACTGAACAACTTGGCGCTTCTCAGCTGGACAGTGTTACATGGACAGTTTACTACTGGACAGAATACAGATACGTCCCAGGTGCAGGCAACATTGGTCAGGTTAAATGGAGTGGCACCTCGTTTCTGACGCGCATAATCAATTTCTCATGGTCCACCGGTGCTCCTCCTCCATCCCTTGGCCAAATCTTGGGCGACGGTTTAACCTTCATGGTGAGCTAATCATAATAAGCACTCGCTGGAATTCTTGTGTTGAACGAACACTAGTTAGTTGTCCGACAACAGAAAACTCAATGTCCGACGACAACGAAAACCGCTGGTCTGATTTGAGTTTCAAAAGGTTTTTTTTGAGTTTCAATGGTTAAGACATTGAAAGAAGCCTGCGAGTTCGCCGAGGCTGGCTTTGGCTACATCAACATAGAATGGGCTCAGATCTTTAGAAAACGCAAGTGACCGTACTCATTGCTCGTAAAACTATGTTGGTTTCTGTAATATTGTTCTAGTGGAAGCACTCCTTTTACCCCTTCCAGCCCTCGTTATCTCCTAGACAAATCTTACAGAACAAACTTAGCGAGGAGAGAGAGATTGAGCAAGATTTTGAATGAAGATTCGAGTGGACGCCGAGACCGCCTCTACATTATGGCGGAAATACTTAAAATCGCCCTGGAAGGCACACTCAAGACTCAGGTTATGTACAAGGCAAACCTGAGCTTTACCCAACTGAACCATTACCTTCATCTTTTATTAGACTTGAAACTGCTCGAGCTGAAAGAGAACACTGAAAAAGCCATCTACAAGACAACAGTCAAGGGTATGCACTTTCTTGAAACTTACAAGCAGATACAAGAACTCTTGGATAAAAAAACCGAAAACAATGGTTCTAAAAATGGGAATCCCTCGGTTTTTCTGGTGAAACGTGGCAATCAAGTGATATGCAGAGAATCGCCTTAGAAAAGCTTAGTAATATTTCTTAAGCTGTCAGTTTGATTGGTTTCGACTGTTACCACATTTTTTTATGATAAGAGTTTCGCTGTGACCCCGTCGAACTTCACTGTTTTCATTTCGCCAGTTTTGAGGTTTTGGAACTTCACCTTATAAATTGGGGTGTAAATGACGGCGCGGTCCGAAACCTCAAAAAGCTCATGGACAATTCTCTTGATTTCAGGAGGTCTTTTGACAATCTTGTTTCGAACTATGTCTATCTCTTCGTTGGGTAAAATCTCAAGCTTCTTTGTGGTCTCAATCTCGGCTAAGAGTTTTTTCGACTGCTCTTCCGAAGGTGCAGAAGGAATTCGCTTGGGAGACACTTCTCTTCCGTCAGCCGAAAGAACAATGTACGCCTTTGCTTGATTGATGAGACGTTCTTCTCCCTCAATTCTAACAACCTTGGCTTGGAGTTCATTTGAAACCTCAGGCTTGAACGTTTGTTTAAAAAGGATGACCTCTTGGGCTTTCTCGTCCACCCTAACAGTGTAGATACGCCTTCTGTAGTAGTCTATGGTGTATTTTCCATCGACAACAACAAAAGCTTCATAGTCCTTTTCAAACGCAACCTGCTGTATCTGATCAGGATTGGGTTTTAAAAAGCCAAATTTTACGAAGAGTCTGTCCTTGACCTTTTCGGTGGCGAGTTTTATGACTGTTGGGTCAATCAGAGTCTTGTAAACTATGAGTTTTCGGTCGGCGATTTTTTCGGGCGTGTGTTCAGCTCTTCTTTCGGCAGCAGTCGGAGTCATAACTGTCTGGGTCGCGCTCAATCAATTACACCCAATCTGAAAAGAAGGGTTGTTTAATTAATGATTTATGAATCTAGACTACGTATCTAAGGTTTAATTCACGCTTTTATGTTTCAACAACAACTATTAAATAAAACCTATAGAGCGCATGTGAGGCTGTTTCATTATGAATCAAGTCCAGCGACTTGTCATCACTGTTAAGGAAATCCGCGGAAAATGCCCAGTTCACAAGGTGGGAGACAGAATAGTTGTGGAGGCTCCTGAAATAATCACCGCGGAAACTAATGCTCTCTGCGTTCACGCCCTCGGCTCCATGCTATCTTTGCTTGTTCCTTTAGCTCATGGCATCAGTTTCAAGGATTTAGGGCTGGCTGTTAAGGAAGGAAACGTAGGCTATGTTCAATGCCTTGACCCTGGGCGGCCTTACACTCTAGGTGGAACAGTAATTTTCGAAATTAAAAGAGAACCAACAAGGTAAGTCTTTTATTCGGAAACTCAAGATAACGTAAAACAAATCGGTGATGAGTGAATGCCCTCTTTACTTCTAGAAATCATACGTTTCATCATTAATCTCGCCGTGCTAACCATAGTTTTATACGTCGCAGGGCTCATTGTTGTGGGTTCAAAACGTGCACGATTCAGCGATGCCTTCGTCATCGCCCTGTTAGGCATCGTGATAACAACTATTTTCATGGCGTTTATTCCAGAAATAGTTCTCTTTTCATTCAACGGTTACGCGCTTAGATTCGGCGCGGGTCTTGGACTGATAATCTCCTTCATTGCCTATCTGCTCTTAATAAGACATTATTATGAGACGGGCTGGCTCGGCGCTCTAGCCGTGGCAGTTCTAGCGGTTGTGATATTCATTGTGTTGGCGTTCATTTTGGCCGCTCTCCTGCTCATTCCGTTTCTGTTTCTCACGTAGAGATTGAAACTTCACAAAAGACTAGTATCAGCGCCTCAGATAAAACAGGAACATGAGTGAGAGCAAGAAACGGACTGCAACATTGGGCCTCGTCTTCCTTTTCTTCTTAGCCCTAGCCTACGTTGAGAACACGTCGTTCTTCGTGTACATTCGAGACAGCTTCACAAACCCGCCAATTGCCGTTGTGCTCGTTTTCATCCACAACGTGCTTGCAATTTCTCTCATCATACTGGGAATGTCTTTCTATGTAGAGGTTGTCTTGAATTTTATGCCGAAGAGAAAAATCGAGTACGTTGTGCTTCAGAATCCAACAATCTTCGCGGTGGTGTTCACGGTTATGATTTTGACCATCAGCATTTTCAGGGCAAGCACGCTCATCAAGGGAGAAGTGGACATCGGAAGCCTCGCCCTTGTCATTTTGGTGAGCGCCCCAAACGCACTCTGGGAGGGTTACGGAATATTTCAAGCCATAAAGAGAACTCTGTCCAAAAACCTAACCATACGCGGACTCGCGTTTATCTACCTCATTTTCTTCATAGCCGCGGTTGTTGAGGTGGGGTTCGTTCAATTCCTGCTTTGGGTTCTCGCCAGTTAGCTGGAATTTGCTTATTTTAGGAAAAGTTTTTGTTGAACAATCACCCGCAATTAAAACCAAACAATTGAGAGTGTAGTGATTCTGTGAAAACCGCCGTTTTGGTCGCTGACATGATTAATGACTTTGTGACTGGCGTGTTCAAAAATGAACGCGCCGCCAAGATAGTTCCCAACATCAAGAGACTGCTCAATTTTGCACGAAAACAAAAGGTTCCAATCATATACGTTACAGACGCGCACCTGCCTGGGGTAGATCATGAATTCGAGGTTTGGGGACCACACGCTGAAAGAGGCTCATGGGGCGCCGAAATCGTCGATGAGTTGAAGCCGGAGAAAGGCGATTTCAGGGTTTACAAACGAAAGTACAGCGCTTTCTATGGAACCGACTTGGACATGCTGTTACACGAACTCAAGGTTGACACGTTGATTCTTACTGGTGTGGTCACAGACATCTGTATTCAACACACAGCCGCAGACGCCTTCTTCAGGGGTTACAAAATAGTAGTTCCTCAAGACGGTGTGGAAGCCGTAGACGAGTCAACTCAGCAAGCAGCCCTAAAATATTTGAAAAGAACCTACGGGTGTGAAATCACCACCACAAATGAACTAATTAAGAAAAAATTAAACTAGAGAGGAACGGGCAGAAAACGACAAAACCTCAGTTTGATTTTGTTAACGAAACAAACATGTGCATGCTCACTGACCTGTACGAGTTGACGATGTGCGCCAGCTACTTTGACAACAAACGAAACGAACTGGCTACCTTTGACTTATTCATAAGGAAACTGCCGCCCAACAGGTCATACTATGTTTTTGCAGGTTTGGAGCAGATTTTGCTCTTTCTGGAGAACATGAGATTCGGTGCTGAACACGTCAACTACTTGAAAAAGCATAGATTTAAGGAAGACTTCCTTCGTTACTTAAGAGGCTTCAAGTTCAGTGGAGAGGTTTGGGCGGTCCCAGAGGGAACCATAGTCTTCCCAAACGAACCCCTGATTAGAGTCACCGCGCCCATAATTGAGGCTCAGCTAATCGAATCTTTCCTTCTGAACACAGTTAATCTCCAGACCATGATTGCAACCAAGGCATCCAGAGTTGTGAATGCCGCTCAGGGCAGGCTCATAGTCGAGTTCGGTTTGAGGAGAACGCATGGAGCAGACGCTGGGATGAAAGCGGCGAGATGCAGCTACATAGCAGGATGCAGTGGAACCTCTAACGTGCTCGCAGGCATGAAATACGGCATTCCAACCTTTGGAACGATGGCGCATTCGTTTGTGATGTTCTTCGACAAGGAAATCGATGCCTTCAGAGCGTTCACGAAAACTTTTCCAAAGACCTCGGTGCTTTTGATCGACACCTACGATGACCTTGCGGGTGCAGAAAAAGCGGCTATCATTGCCAAAGAACTTGAAGAGAAAGCGCACAGGCTGAGCGCTGTGAGGATAGACAGCGGAGATCTAGTAGAGATAAGCCAAAAAGTCAGGGAATTGCTGGATGAAAAAGGATTAAACTACGTCAAAATCTTTGCGAGCGGCGATCTTGACGAGTACAAGGTTGAACGATTGTTAAGCGCCGGAGCGAAGATAGATGCTTTCGGCGTCGGAACCAGGATGAGCACTTCTGAAGACAGGCCTTACGTTGATGTGATCTACAAACTGTGTGAAAAAATGGATAAGACGGGCAGATTCGAGCCTACAATGAAGCTGAGCAAGGGTAAGATCACGCTTCCCGGAAGAAAACAGGTGCTTCGGTGCACAGACAATAAGAGTTATTTCGTTAAGGATGTCATTGCCTTAGCCGATGAACAGTGCAATGGTGAGCCTCTCCTTGTGAAGGTCATAGAGAAGGGCGAGATAGTTTATCATCTGCCCACACTGGAGGCGATTAGGAAAAGAGCCCTAGAAAACCTTTCGAAACTTCCTGAGAAGTACAAGCGACTCAGAAAAGCGCCTCGTTATCCCGTTGAATTGAGTCAAGCATTGAAGAGAATGGTAAACGAATTAACCAGTGAATTAAAGAAAATTGAAGTTGAAAATGCCGTTTGAACCTTTTAGGTTTCTTGTTCTTTTTTTAAGTTGAAGAAATCATAAACCACGCGAGCAAGTATTTTATTAGCCTTTCACGCTTTCACCCTACTGGAAAGTGAGGCGTTGTTATTGAAGGAATACGACTTGATCGTGATAGGCACAGGTTCTGTGATGGACATTGTGAACACTCTGATTCAAAAGGATCCTAATGCGAAAGTTGCCTTTATAGACAAGGACGAGCCTGGCGGGATTTGTTTGACACGCGGTTGCATTCCCTCAAAGATATTGATTTATCCTGCTGAGTTGGTGAGGACAATAGAGAAGGCGATGGAATTCGGCATCGAAGTAGATATTGAAAAGATAGATTTTCTAAAGATTATGGAAAGGATGAGAACCCTCATCTATAAAGAAATAAACATGATACACCATGGGCTTTCTCATTCCAAAAACATCGATTACTATCCTACAACAGCCGAGTTTACCGCTCCATATACGCTGAAGGTTGGCGATGAAACAATAAAATCGAAAATGATTATTCTCTGCACAGGATCAAAGCCTACAATCCCGCCCATAAAAGGACTCGAAAAGACAGGTTACTTGACCAGCGATACAGTTCTCAAACTAAAGCGACTGCCTGAAAGCATCGCAATCATCGGCGGAGGATACATAGCCGCTGAATACGGTCACTTTTTTTCGGCTATGGGGTCAAAAGTCACGATAATCGGCAGAAATCCACAGTTCCTTCCAGATGAGGAGCCTGAAGTGTCAGCGCTTGCCAAGAGAGAGTTGCAAAAGAACATGCAAATCCTCACTAACCACGAGGTGCGTGAAGCAGAGGAGACATCGGCAGGCAAGAAGAAACTCGTTGCTGTTAACAGAGAAAATGGAAATACGACCGAGATAATATCTGATGAAATCTTGGTGGCTACTGGAAGAGGACCAAACACGGACATTCTTCATCCAGAACGTGGCGGCATAAGAACAGACCAAGAGGGCTGGATTGTTGTTGATGAATATTTGGAGACTTCGCAGCCGAATGTTTGGGCTTTAGGCGACGCGGACGGGAAATACCCTTTCAAGCACAAGGCAAATTATGAAGCCCAAGTCGTGTACTACAACGCCATATTGAAAACGAGAGTAAAGGCTGATTATCACGCAGTGCCACACGCCGTTTTCACGCATCCAGAAGTTGCCAGTGTAGGTTTGAGAGAGAAGGAAGCATTAGAGAAATATGGACTAGACAAGGTGCTGATTGGAATACAACGTTATCAAGACACTGCCAAAGGAGAAGCCATGAATGTTAAGGACTACTTTGTCAAAGTAATCGCAGAGAAGGGAACCATGAAGATCTTAGGCGCACACATCATTGGACCGCAAGCCTCGGTCCTGATACAAGAAATAATAAACCTGATGTACACGCCCGAGCAAAGTGCAGAGCCCATACTTCGCGGGATGCATATTCATCCTGCCCTGAGCGAAGTGGTGCAAAGGGCGTTCGATTCCCTCATGCCGCCTGAACTATACCATCACATTATCGGGCACTACGAACTCCCAATAAAGTAGACTGTGCTTTCTCGGATGTCTAAATGGTTATATTTCACGTCGATTAATAACGTCAAGTCTCAAGAGCTGAGTGTAGAAAAATGAAGGTTGTTAAGATACCTGGTAAGAACAAGAAGCACAAGGTTTTCATGTACGCGTTGAGCACCTGCGCATGGTGCAAGATGACGAAGCAGTTTTTAAAAGACAACAACATTGAATATGAATACGTGGATGTTGACTTGAGCGACGACAAGGACCACGAGAAGATTCAGCGTGACATTCAAAGTAGGGGAGGAACCCTCACCTATCCAACCTTAATTATAGATAATAAAACCCTGATCACGGGCTTCCGTAAGGATAAAATCATGGAGACCTTGGAGATTTGACAACGCTGGAACAGGCAAGGCAAAGGGCGGAAAGTGACGCCAGAACCAATGGCTGCTATCTGAATCCTGACAAAGATTTTCTCCGTGACCTTTTCGAGGGGCTTATTCGCAATGAGGAGAGGTATGGTTATCCCTCGTGCCCCTGCAGGCTTGCCTCTGGAAAGTTTGAGTTTGACAGAGACATTTTTTGCCCTTGTGATTACCGTGACCCAGATGTCAAGGAGTATTGTTGTTGCTACTGCGCCCTGTATGTGAGGAAAGACGTTTTTGAGGGCAAAACCTCGATAGGACCGATTCCAGAACGCAGACCCATTGAAAAACAACTCAGAGCCTACGCAACAAGCACAGAAGCCGCAGCAACGACGCAAAAACCGTCTGAAACAGCGGCCGCTACCATTCCAGTTACTAAAGAACCTTCCCAAATCAAACTGAAATTGTGGTACTGCAAACAATGCGGCTACGTATGTTATCGCGAAGACCCACCTTACATCTGCCCAATATGCAAGGCAAAAAGAGAAATGTTCACAGAACTGCGCACGAGCTGATACGCTCAAAGGTTGTTGAGATGCCTCTAATTCGATTCCTCAACCAGCCTTCTCAGGCATTCCTCCACACGCAGAATGCACTTCAACGTCTTCCGTGATCCTCGAAAATTTCTCACAACATCATGGCACTGTCTAAGAGTTTCTTCAAAGCTGCTCCCATAATTTGCGCTTTCCAACATCTCACCAATCTTTCGCTCCAGATATGGATTAAAAAGACCAGCGATTCAACAAACAAAAAGACCGTGCAGAGACTCCAGTGAAAATATTGTACGCCTTAGAGCTCGCGGGTAGGGTTATCGTATTCCTTCCAATCTGTGTCTGTTCATCCACGTTAGACGCCAAAGAGACGGTTCTCCCCTCCCACAAGCACGCTCACACAAAAGCACATACCTAAAATCCGTTGCACTTAAGTACATGCACTTTAACAATAAATAACACTCATTTGGAGGTGCACAAAACTCCAAACAATCATCGTGACAACCGCTTTAATATATGCCAACGGTGAAATCCACTTAGGACACATCACCTCCACATACCTACCAGCCGATATATTCGTGAGATACCACAGACTCAGAGGCGATAACGTCATACACGTAGGCGCCACAGATGATTACGGAACGCCTATTCTAGTTGAGGCGGAGAAAAAGGGCATAAGCCCAGAAGAATTTGTAGCTCACTGGAACGAAACCGACCTAAAAGACTACGCCGACCTCGGAATATCATTCGACATATTCTACAAAACAAGCTCTAAAGAAAACATGGAACTAACACAACACTTCTTCAAAAAACTCTACGAACAAGGCTACATTTACAAACAAACCATCTTGCAACCCTACTGCGAAAAAGACAAGAAGTTTCTACCAGACAGATACGTGAAGGGCACCTGTCCATACTGCGGCGCAACCGACCAATACTCCGACAGCTGCGAACAATGCGGAAGAACATTCCAGCAAGGCGAAATCCTCAATCCCCACTGCGCCATCTGCGGGTCCAAACCAACCAGCAAAGAAAGCGAACACTACTTCTTCAAACTCGCTCAATTCTCAGACAACCTCAAAAAATGGCTCACAGAAAACGAGAATCTTCAGCCAGAGGTCAAAAACTACGTGCTCAGTTGGATAAAAGAAGGCTTACGCAACTGGGACATAAGCCGCGATATAACATGGGGCGTACCCATCCCACTTGAAGAGGCTAAAGGCAAAGTGTTCTACGTCTGGTTTGACAACCACATCTGTTACATTTCAACCGCGCTCAAATACTTCGCGGAAAGAGGAATCGATGGAAAAAAGGCTTGGAACTCTTCAAAAATCTATCACTTCATAGGTAAAGACATTGTTTATCACCATTACCTATTTTTGCCTGCCATGCGACTAGGCGTCAGCGAGTTCAAGCTTCCAGACTACATCCCAACAAGAGGTTACTTCTTGCTGGAAGGACAAAAATTTTCAAAGAGCCGCGGTTGGTTTGTGAGCCTTCGCGATTTCCTAAGTAAGTTTCCAGCAGATTATCTGCGCTATTATTTGGCGGCGATTACTCCTTATAGTCAATTAGACGTGAACTTCGACTGGGAAGACTTTCAGAAGAGAATTAACAACGAACTCCTAGCCAACATTGGAAACTTCATTCATAGAACGTTGACTTTCGTTTGGACAAACTACGGCGGAAAGGTTCCAAAACCCGAAGCCTATGATCAATTAGACAAGGAATTTGAAATCAAGATCAAAAAAATAGCGACGGAAGTGGCTCAGGAAATCGACAAAATCGAACTGAGCAAAGGATTGAGAAAAATAGTTGAGTTTTCCACTTTCTGTAACCAGTATTTCCAACGGAAACAACCATGGACAGACAAAGAGAAAGCGAAGACGTGTCTCTATCTCTCTGTCAATGCTGTGAGAACATTAGCCATCTTACTCGAACCATACATACCGTTTTCCTCGGAGAGGCTCCGGCAACAACTGAACCTTGAAGGCTCCATTCACGAACAAAACTGGGATTCAGCCTCACAACTAACCATACCAAATGGGCACAGAATCAACCAACCAACAGTGCTCTTCCAGAAAGTACCAGACGAAGACATCAAAAGAGAGCGAGATAAACTAAAGAAACCAAACATTAGCTAAAGACAAGATGCATAAAACAAATAAGGCTACGCGTCTTTTTCCACAAATAGAAGCGGTAGGAGCCAAAAAATGGCACCCCACGTAGTGTCGTTCGAGGATTTCTCTAAGATGGACCTTCGAATCGGCAAAATAATGAAGGCAGAATCTGTTCCCCAATCTCGAAACCTCATCAAACTCACAATCGACATAGGCGGCGAATCAAGACAAGCCGTGGCTGGAATCGCCCAATATTATTCTCCAAAAGAACTGGAAGGAAAACAAGTCGCAGTGATTACCAACCTTCAGCCCAAACGAATGTTTGGAATAGAATCAAACGTCATGATACTCGCAGCTGAAGATGAAAAAACCGTTTCCATGCTCTTGCCAGACAGACCAGTCAAAGTGGGAAGCAAAATTCGGTGAAAAAACCGCTTCTCAAGATAGACCTGCACGTGCATACGTGTTATTCTGAAGACGCAACAATCACCCTGAAGGAACTCGTACACTACGCTAAAAAAAGCGGCTTGGACGGAGTTGCCGTTACAGACCACGACACACTCAGAGGAGCCCAAAAACTAGCCAAAAAAAGCGAACTCATAATCATCCCTGGACTCGAGGTAGAAACTCCAAAAGGCCACATTCTAGCCCTAAACATAACAACGCTGATTCCTCAAAAACTAAGCATCGCTGAAACCGTTCAAAAAATCCACGAAGCCGGAGGAATAGCCGTGCTGGCTCACCCAGCTGCAATTCTCAAGACAGGATTGGGACAGGGAATATCCTCAACTTTAAACCTTGACGCTGTAGAAGTGATCAACTCCTCAGCCTTTCCATTTTTTCTTTCAACATACCTGAGCCAAAGACTCACTGAACGCTTGACTCTGCCACAAACCGCAGGAAGCGACGCCCACCACGCGGCTGAAATCGGAAGGGCCTACACCTTAGTCGAAGCATATTCTAACTCTGCCAATGTGGCGGAAGCCATCAGAAAGGGAAAGACAACTCCTTATGGAAAACCTTTCAACTGGACGGAAAGAGTGAAAAGGGGAGCGTTTTACTTGACAAAAATCCGCAGGAAACGCTACTCTTCGAAATCTTCGATCTGATCCAGGTTCAGGTCAACGGGAAACTCTTTTTCTGGTTCTGAGTACGACGACTCAATGTCGTATAGTTTTGGCATGATTGTTCCAAACCCGTTCAATGTTTTTGGAGGATGAACACCCGTCATCACAAGCGTTACTTTCAAAAACCCTTCTGTACTTCGATTAGCCTTTGCACCCCACACAACTAAGGCATTATGGCCCATCTTTTCTGTGACAATCTCTCCAACGCGATTCGCTTCCTCGATTGTCATGTGGTCATCGCCGCTGACGTGAACCAAGGCACCTCTGGCTCCTACACAATCCGCGTCGAGTAAGGGACTCCTCAAAGCGTTACGAACAGCCTCCTCAGCCCTATTGGGAGCATCTGACTCACCCACACCAACCACTGCAACCCCGCCCTTTCGCACAATAGTTTCGAAGCCGGCAAGGTCAAGGTTGATTAAACTAGGAGCCGAAATGGTTTCCACTATTCCTTGGATCGTGTTGGCTGACACCTGATCCGCTACCTTGAATGCTTCATTTATTGGGAGATTAGGAAACAACTCCATGAGCTTGTTGTTGTCAATAACCACAACGGTGTCACAGGTCCTACGCATCTCATTCAAAGCAAATGCGGCATACGCAACCCTTTCCTTTTCGATTCTTAAAGGAGTGGTCACTACTCCGACAGCAATGGCTCCTCTGCGACGAGCCATCTCAGCCACAACTGGTGCGGCACCACTCCCTGTCCCGCCGCCCAAGCCAACCGCTATGAAGACAACATCTACATCGTTTAAAAAACCCGCTATCATCTGCTTCGATTCTTCTATGGCTGCTCTACCTAAACTCGGATCCCCACCAGCCCCTAAGCCTCTTGTGGCTCTCTCGCCAATCAATATTTTTTCAGTTGCACGCGCAGCATTCAACTGCGGTAAATCTGTGTTGACAGCAATGCACTTGGCACCTGCGACTCGTGTTTCCATGAGTCGATTAACCATGTCATTCCCCGCTCCACCGATCCCAAAAATCACAATGCGACAGTGCTCACGTTCCTGCACGCCTTCTAGAACTATTCCTGTCGCTCTTGTCCGACGAAGCCGCCTAGGTCTTGTCCGAGACTTAACCATTAGCCTTTTTCCTCCAAACCTCCACACTGAGAAGATCACGAACAGCCACCCGAATGGCCTCTGCCCGGTTAGGGTAATATCGCTCGTCAACCAAGCTGTCAAGAGCTTTTATGTAAGGCTCAGGGAGGTACAACGTAATCAATTTCATACAGACACCTCCTACAACTCTCCTGCACGGCAAAAACCACAACGCATCGTTGAGACATATATTGAATTATATCATGATACAAATATGATTTAAATATGTCCACACATTTCCTTTTAAGATTTATCTTGTAGAATTGCTTTTTTGTGTTAATAGCCATGGTCTGGCAACGTTTATGTTTTCGTTGATTGATTAAAAACTTTGTTTGTGTGTGCACATGGTTTGCCTTGTTTCTGGCGAGCTTCACGGTGGTGTGAGACGGTGAGAGCGTGAAATTGGCTATGGTTGATGAGCGAAAGCGGGTTTTTGTGAAGAGTTCTGGGTGTTCCTCCAACATGGCTGACGGAGAGTTTTTGCGCGGTTGTTTGTTGCAGGCGGGTTTTGCTTTGGTTAACGAAACGGCTGAGGCGGACGTTTTAGTCTACAACACTTGTGCTGTCAAGTCGCCAACCGAGAATAGTGTGATAGAGGAATTGAAAAAGGCGGCAAGATGGAAGAGCAAGAGACTCATAGTAACAGGTTGCTTGCCTCTCATAAACTTGGAACGGTTGAAGAGCGAGGTCAAGTTTGACGGAGTCTTGGGTCCGGCTTCAGGTTCCAAGATAGTTGACGTTGTGCAAAGAGTACTGCGCGGAGAAAGAGTTCAATGGCTCGACAGCGGTGCTAAATCCAAGCCTCGTCTTGATCTTCCAAAAAAGGCTGCTAATCCTTTGATAAGCGTGGTTCCCGTTGCCTACGGTTGTTTGGGTTCGTGCAGTTATTGTTGTGTGGTTTTTGCGCGTGGTCGCCTCCGCAGTTGCAGGCCAGAGGAGATTGTTCAAAGAATTCAGATGGACATGCAGTCGGGCGCTAGGGAGGTTTGGTTGACTGGTCAGGACACGGCTTGTTACGGGCGAGACATCGGTCTCAACCTTGCCAATTTGTTGCGGGCGGTTTGCGCCATTGAGGGAGAGTCTTTTGTCCGTGTTGGTATGATGACGCCCAATTGTGTTCTAGATATGCTTGAGCAGTTGGTTGAGGCGTTTCGTGATGAACACGTTTTCAAGTTTTTGCATTTGCCTGTTCAGAGCGGCGACAACACTGTGCTGAAACGAATGAACCGCTTCTATTCGATGGAGGATTTTCAACGTATTGTGGAAGCGTTTAGAAGGGGTATTCCGAACATCACTATAGCAACCGATGTTATCTGTGGTTTCCCAAGTGAGAGCGCTGGGGCTTTTGAAAGAACTCTCGAGTTGATTAAGGAAGTTAGACCTGATGTTGTAAATATTTCCAAGTTTTTTCCGAGACCACGCACTTTGGCTGAGAGAATGAAGCAACATGTTTCTGCTTTAGACGTGAAAGAAAGAAGCCAACGTATGGCTGAATTGGTAAAGCGAGTATCGTGGGAAAAGAACAGAAACTGGATGAACTGGACTGGAAAGATTCTCATTGATGAAAGAGGAAAGCAGCTTGGTTCATGGATTGGGCGAAATTTTGCCTACAAGCCGATTGTGGTTAAGAGCGAGAATGAATCGTTGTTTGGAAAGTTTGTGGATGTCCGTGTTGTGAAGACTTTTCAAACGTACTTAGAGGCTGTGGTTGTCTAGTGTTCATGTTTGTGCAGTGCATGTTTTGTTCATGAATGCTCACGTCAGAGACAAGCATTTAAACCTAGTCTAAGAATGGTTTAATTGAGCCAAGGAAACTCAAATATGTTCAGTCTCTTTGAGTGGGACGCTCCGTTTTTGGCTTCTACATTGGTTCTTCTTATAATGGGCTTTTTGTCTTTAATGCTTTCTCTTTATTCACATTCGAAATCGCGTGCCATTCGAAAACTGCCAAAAGATTTGTCTGTTAAGGTTTTCAACAAAACTTTCAATGTTTTTGACCCATATCCTGCAAAAAGAAAAATGGTTTCAGGTTCTATTTTCTCTTTACTATTGACAATCTCTCTAGTGGCGGCTTTTGTTTTTTCATTTATTGTGCTGATTGAAATTATTGAAACGGGTTTATTATTAGGTTTCATTGTATTCATTGTTTGTATTTCTTCAGTGACGCTCGAAGAAAGTTTCGAAATTCACAAGAACGCAAGCATCCTTGTAGGTGCCATCGAAAACGGGGTTAACCTGGGACAGGGTGATTTAACCATACTTTCTATGGTGAAGGAGACCTTACCGAAACTTAGAATGTACTATCTTTCCTTAGCAGTCACTTTTTTCGCTTTTTCTGTATTGTTTCCATACATTGGACCTACTGTTATATGGATGTTCTTCACATTTCTCAGTACGCTCATCGAATTAACCACTTCGGGAGGAATCTTAGCTCCTCTTTATGGAGTATTTTTATTCTCTGTGGTAATTTACGTAATTCAGATTACATTTGCAAAAGTTAAAAGAAAAATTTTTAGTTTTCCTCAGCCAGAATCGTTAGTTTCTCTGAACAAACCCTTTGAAGCTATGAAAAATTGGGTTGTGTGGCAGCACGCTGAGCTAATTTATCGTCCGCCACCTGAACCCGACGAGATGCCAGACAGTGAACGAGAAAAATCTTGAACTTCAACAAGTTTGACACGCTGGAAAAAGCCTTTCCTTAACCTAGATATGCTGTAGGAGTTATGCCTAAATGCGCGGTTTTACACAACAAGAGCCAAGGTTTTGAACTAACTTTTGCAAGCTTCGAGACGTTTCAGCCTCCGCCCACTGGCGGCAGTATGGCTATTTGGTCGCCTTCTCCCAGTTTTGTTTTCAATCCTTTCACAGTTGATGCGCTCTTGCCGTTTATCAGAAACTGCAGGTGTCCGCGCACGTTTCCAAGTTCATCGTAAACGTAGTCTACAAACTCTTTACCATGCTTCTTTGACAGCTGTTTCAACAGCGTCTCAAGAGTGGCGGAACCAGAAAGCTCTATCTGCTCCTCTTTTTTGCCAACGATTTCGCGCAGAGTGGTGAAAAATTTGACTCTTACATTAATACTCGCTTTTGTGGGTTCAGGCGGCATTACCTATTCCTTTTCCCGATTCACGGTCTGGTTGATGGCTTCTTCCATGTTGTGTCCGTGTACGTAGACAAGCGCCTTTTTGATTCCAGCAACCTTCTGGGCGGTGGTTTTGATGTCTTGGGCGAACTTGAATGCGATGGGACAGAACGGGCTGGTCGGTACAAAATCGATTTTTACGACACCAGGCGACTGTTCCTTCACGCTTGTTATTAGTTGCATTTGACCAAACGTCAAGCCTGTTTCAGGGTCGATTATTTTTTCCACTTCGCCTTTGACCTTGCCTTCTATTTCAGTCATGCTGGTTCAACTCTTACTTTGCCTTATTGAATTTAGATTTCATGGAGTTGCGCCTTTAATAACGTTGCGTTTCTGGTGCATACGCCAACTCAACGCCATAGTTTTAGGATGAGAAGCCTTGACTTCGTCAAGTCTAGTGACAGCGGTGTTTTGTGGAGCCTTCTTCACTAATTCTGGATTGCTGTACGCTTCTTCAGAAATCTTCTGCATGACTTTCACAAAGCGGTCTAATTCCTCCTTTTCAACCGATTCGGTGGGCTCTATCATGAGCGCCTCATCCACAATCAAGGGAAAATACGTGGTTGGCGAGTGCATCCCATAGTCCAAGATGCGCTTAGCCACGTCAGCCGCACGCACACCCGTTTCCCTTGTCAGTGTTTTAGTGCTAAAGACACACTCGTGTTTTCTAGGTCTTCCCTGTGCATAAGGAAGCTCAAACCCGCGAACCTGGCTCAGTTTTTTCACGAGGTAGTTGGCGTTCAATACGGAAGTCTCTGCTGCCTCTTCGAGTCCCTCAGCGCCTAAGCTAAGGATGTAAGCGTAGGCTCTGACCAAAACAGCGATGTTACCATAGAAGCCCCTGACTCTACCAATGCTCTCAGGTTTATCGTAGTCGAAGAAGTAGCGCCCACGCTTCTCATTGTAAGCCACAGTTGGAACGGGCAGAAATTTTGCCAATTCTTTACACACACCTATGGGACCTGCGCCTGGTCCACCGCCGCCGTGAGGCGTTCCAAACGTTTTGTGAATGTTGATGTGCACGATGTCGAAGCCCATGTCGCCGGGTCTCACCTTCCCAAGAACAGCGTTCAAGTTGGCTCCGTCGTAATAGAGCAAACCATCCACTTCGTGCACGGTCTCTGCAACTTCAGCGATGTCTTTTTCAAAAATTCCCAGCGTGTTCGGATTGGTCAGCATCAGACCAGCAGTGCGTTCAGAAACCGCAGCCTTTAGCGCCTTTATGTCTACGCAACCGTTTTGGTCAGATGGAACAACCACAATTTTGAAACCCGCCATAGTTCCACTTGCAGGATTGGTTCCATGCGCAGAATCAGGCACAATGAGTTCGGTACGTTTTTCAGCGTCTCCATTGAACCTATGGCAAGCACGCATGATGAGCGCACCCAACAACTCGCCTTGGGCGCCAGCTGCGGGCTGGAGACACACTTCGTATGTGCCAGTGATTTCCGCCAACCACCGTGACAATGTGTGCAAGATTTCTAGGACGCCTTGAACCGTGCTTTCGTCCTGATAGGGATGGATTTCGGCTAGATCCGACACTAAGAGGTCGTTGATTTTTGGGTCGTACTTCATTGTGCAGCTGCCCAAGGGATAGAAGCCTAGGTCAACACCGTAATTCATCTGCGACAATCTTGTATAGTGGCGTACAACTTCTATCTCAGAGAGTTCTGGGAGATGGAGAGGCTTTTTTCTTTGAAGTCTCTTAGGCAGAATCGACGAGACGTTACCAATGCTCTTCTTAACTTCTCTCTCAACCATGGGCAAACTGTAACCTTTTCTTCCCCGACCCCCAAGGTTTAAAATGACTGGTTCATCCCAAGCTGCTTGTTTGAACAATTGGTTTTCACCTCTTCCTTCCGCTCAAGATGTCTTTCAGGGCTTGAGCCAAACGGTCAATTTCACTCTTTGAATGCATTTCAGTGACGCAGTACAATGCGGTTTGGCCAAGCTCATGGAACTCTCGGCTGACGTCCTTGCCTCCGTGAATCTGATATCGGTCAAGCAAAGCGTGGTGCACTCTCTTAACGGTCTTGCCAGTCTTGTCGAAGTTAACCGTGAACTCTTTGAAGTGTGGCGACTCGAAAACTGGCGTCTCAACCCCGCGTATCTCGGATAGCAATTGGATAGCATAGGCTGCTTTAGTCATGATGACTTCGCCGAGTTCTTTCAAGCCCTGCGGACCAAGCAGAGCCAAATATGTAGCGGAGGCTAGAGCGCACAATGCCTCATTAGTACAGATGTTTGATGTTGCTCTCTCCCGCCGAATGTGTTGCTCCCTAGTTTGTAACGCCATGCAGAAGCCTGTTTTGCCTCCATCCAACGTGGTTGTCATTCCGATGATGCGACCCGGCATCTGACGGATGAGCTCCATTTCGTCGCGGCAAGCGAAGATGCCAAGCAATGGACCGCCATAGTTTAGGTGATTGCCCAAGGGTTGGGCCTCGCCCACCACAATGTCAGCATTATACTCGCCTGGCGGCTTCAAAACCCCCAACGAAGTTGGATCAACTCCGACGATGAAGAGAGCGCCTTTATGATGTGCCACATCAGCTATTTCTTCGACTTGAGTTTCTATAAAGCCTAGGTAAGACGGATTTTCAACGTAAACAGCGGCAGTTCGATTTGAACACGCTTGCCGCAGTGCTTCAAGATTAAGTAATCCTGTTCTTTGGTCGTAGTCGACTGATTTGACGCGCAGCCCCAGCGGCTCGACGTAGGTTTGCAAAACCTTCAACCTCTCAGGATGAATAATCTTTGGCACCAATACCTCAGTTCGGTTGTTGAGTCTCACTGACATGCGGACGGCTTCGCCTAGGGCGGATGCCCAGTCGTACATTGAGGAGTTGGCTACGTCCATGGCGGTTAATTCGCATATCATGCTCTGGTACTCAAACATGGCTTGCAGCATGCCCTGCGAGATTTCAGGTTGGTAAGGCGTGTACGACGTTAGAAACTCGGTTCGCTGAACAATGTTGTCGACCACGGCGGGCACATAGTGTGGCCAGCAGCCTGCGCCGAGGAATGTGGACATGTGGTTAATGTTCTTGTTTTTTGATAGAAGGAACTCTACGTGTTGTTTTACGTTGAGCTCTGACATTGGTTTTGGGAGGTTTAATCGTTTTTTCAGTCGAAACCTTTGCGGAACGTCTGTGTAGAGTTCCTCGATGTCTGTGATTCCTATCTCTTGCATCATTTCCCGTTTTGTTTCGGGAACAGAGTTGGGAATGTAGGGATGAACAAACGACTTGACCAAACCCTTTTTGCACCGTCCTTTAAGAAGGTAGAAGGTAATTCGCGAAACCTTTCTTTAAGTTATTGCTTCGTGGGCGTGTTTCAACCTAGCGGTTGTGAGTTCGCCTAGCATGGCTGCCTGCTCCGTTGAAAGGTAGTTGCTCGCTGATGAGTCGTAGAGAATGTTGGCTGATGGCGGAAACTCTGAAGGGGCGCACCATAAGACGATGTGAATTGGCACTAATGGTAGCGCGTAGATTTTGACCGAGTAGTCTCCGTAGTCAAGTTTTATGGCGTCCAGCAACTCTGCAGCCTTGTATAGTAGTTGAGGTGCGGAGCCGAAGACTCGTTCGATTGGTTGAACGGCGCGCCGATTGAAGGTGTTGTTGTAGGCGCGTCCTCCGGGTAACTGTGCGAAAGAGATGAGTTGATGGGTCTCTTCCATGACGTTTGTGTCAGCGTATCCTGAGAGGATGCAGTAGACGCTGGCTTCTAGCTCTGGGACTGTTCTGCCTCTCAGTTCGTCATGGAGTTGTCCGTCTTCTAGAGAGAGGCTTAGTCTCAGAAACTTGAGAACAGACGAGTCGGGGAAGCCGAGGCGTCCCCTAAGCGTTAAGATTTTGTCTCGGCATTTTTGCCAGTTCCATATGGTTTTGTACACGAGCTTCAGACTCTGAGCTTTCTCTTTTTGGTTGGGTTATTTAAGGGGTGATAGTTATGTTTAAAGGGATGGTTTAGTCATAAGGTTGAGGAAATTGGTGAGGGTCCTGCACGATGAAGGCTGATTATGAGAAGTTGTTGAAGAGGGCTCATTCGTTGCTTCCACGTGAGGTGCTTGAGCATAAGCGTTTTGAGATTCCTAGGGTTCGAAGTGGCAACATTGGAATGCGGACGTACATTGTGAATTATAAGGTGATTGCTGAGGCTTTGAATCGTGATCCCCTGCATTTGTTGCGGTATTTGTCGAAGGAGATGGCTACTGCGGGTTCGTTTGACGGCGTGCGTGCTATTTTTCAGGGCAAGTTTAGGAGCGATACTTTGGATCATCTTGTTCAACGTTATGCTGAAGAGTTTGTTGTTTGCCCTGTTTGTAAGCGTCCTGACACGAAGATTGTGAAGGAGAAGCGTTTTTCGTTTTTAGTTTGCGAGGCTTGTGGAGCCAAGTCGTCGGTGGGAACTGTTTAGTTTTGTTTGTGTGCGTGCACAGGGTTAGACCCCCTCTAATATGATTCAATTAGGCTCGAATACATTGAAAGCGCTGCTTTTCTTGAGGTTGATGAGTTTCTGAAATTGAGGCAAAAACTATATTGTGCTCGTTGACCTTATGTAGTTCATGATGAAGACGTGTGTCTGAAGAGGTCTACGTGAACGTGCGCAGGTTCGGTCAGTTCGTGATGTTAGCCACGTGTGACTGTGAATTGTTGGGCAGGGTTCTGCGGGATGGAAAGATTGTTTTTGAGGTGCGCGAAGACTTCTACAAGGGACATAGGGTCAGTGTGGAAGAAGCCATAGAATTGTGCAAGCAGTCAACAATCGTCAACATGGTTGGTCAGTGTATAGTTGACAGGGCTGTGGAAGAAGGCTTGATTCACCCCGAAGCCATACTGAAGATAAACGGTGTGCCCCACGCACAAATAGTCAAAATGTGACATACGTTATCTTGTTATGATGGTTTGCACGCACGTTTAGATGATTGTAATGGTTCACACTTTGGAAGTAAGCTCTGCCACGAACCTTCTAAATATGGAAAAGTTTTGCATAAATTATAAATAATTGTATCCTTCTGTGTAACTCGCTGAGTCTCCCTTCTTATTCAGACGATGAAGCATATGGTAAAGAGGGAAAAGCATCGAGAGAGGAGAATACGACAAGAATGAACAAGACTGGTCTGCTTGCCTTAATCTCGGTCCTGTTACTATCCGCGTTCATTCCAACCCAAGTCTCGGCGACTCCTGCAATACCGAACCCATACACGCTCACTGCAGCGATCGTTGGGGGTCCCCGCAGTCTTGATCCACACTGGTCTTATGACACTCTTGGAGGCTCCATCATCATGCAAGTTTACGAGACATTAATAGACTATAAGGGCGGACGCACAGACGAGTTTGTTCCAGAGTTGGCAGATTCCTGGACAATCAGCTCAGACGGCTTGACTTACACCTTCCACATCAGAGGCGACGTAAAATTCTCTGACGACACACTGTTGACACCGGCAGACGTTGAGTATTCATTTGAGAGAGGCATGGTGCGAGACCGTTCGGGCGGCCCCATGTGGATGCTTTATGAGTCATTGATTGGTGTCTACGGCAGCCGATATTATCCTGGGTGGCCTGACTCTTCAGCAGTAGCCGAACTGGGCCAAAAAATAGACAACGCCCTAACAAGCAACGCCACACATGTTCAATTCCATCTGGCAGCGCCTTATTCACCCTTCATACACATATTAACCCAAGCCTGGTCATCTGTTCTCAGCAAAACCTACATGACTAGAATGGTTACTTTCCCAGGAGGCGCAACCGACTCCTTCGACTTTCCAGGATTCGGTGTCACAGGCTATGACGGTTGGCTAACATACAACAACTACCAGAGAGAAGTGCTTGCAGCCTACTTTGGATACAAGGTTTCACCGTTAGATAGCCCGCCTCAAATGTTGGGAACGGGTCCATTCAAGTTTGTCGAGTGGATCAAGGGAGAAGGTGGACACCGAACCCTAAACAGAAACAAAGACTACTGGGGAGGCTGGCCCGCAGGCGCCACAGGAACAGCCAGAGCTGGGCAATTCGCCCCTTCTAGGGGTTACATTGACACGTTCATCGAGTACCAAATCACCTCGTGGTCCACAAGGAGAGACGGCTTCTTGGCTGGAACCTACGACTGGGTTTACGTGCCAAAGGAAAGCATGAGTGAAGTGTGGCAGAAGCCAGACATACGCTGCATCTATCCTCCTAGGTCATTATCGTTCATGGCTCTCTGTTTCAACTTCGACATTTCAACTGTAATAACAACCGAATGGGGAAGCTACCCAAACCCCTACCTAGGAGTTCCAGGCGGGTTGCCTCCAGGCACTTTCAACGAGACGGGGATTCCGCCTGAGTTCTTCAACGACACAGACTTGAGGATTGGCTTCGCTTACAGCTTCAACGCATCTAAGTTTATTTGGGACAGGTACTACGGTGAGGCTGTTCAGCCAGCAACGCCAGTGATAGAGGGACTGCCGTACAGAAACCCAGCGCAAGAAAAATACGCCATCAATTTGGCGAAGGCTGAAGAGCATCTTAAAATCGCCTGGAACGGTCAAGTGTGGACTAATGGTTTCACCCTGACTGTTATTTATGACTCGTTGGCGTCGTGGATAGGCAAAGCCTGGGAGATATTGAAGGCTAACGTGGAAAGCCTCAACCCAAAGTTTCACATCAAAATTGAACCGATCTACATGTGGCTCGACACGCCTATACCTACGATACCCTATTACGAAACCATGTTCTTGGGAGGCTGGTTCGCTGACTATCCAGATCCTCACAACTTCATTCATACTTACATGCACACTAACGGTGAATGGTCCATGTGGCAGTCCTACAGCAATCCAAAAGTAGATGCATTAATTGAAGAAGAACTAGAGACAACGAACACCGCAAGAAGGCAAGAAATCTTCTACGAACTGCAGCAAATCTACCACAACGAGGTTCCAAGCGCTCCCATTGCACAAACGCTCGGACGCCACTGGGAACGCGATTGGGTTCAAGGATGGTGCCACAACCCTGCACTCCCCGGGGCCAACCTGTACACCGTGTGGAAAGAAGAGTTGCCTTGGGAAGACGTTGACACCAATGGCAAAATTGAAATCAAGGACATAGCTGCGGCTGCAAAGGCTTATGGCGCCTACTACATCCAGCCATTATTGCCACCGTATCCATCAGGTCTCCCAGGCTACTATACGCCCAACTGGGACTCCAGATGCGATATTGACCAAAACATGAAGGTTGAAATCAGAGACCTAGCCAAAATAGCGCTTAAATTCAGCTACGCAGCGCCTCCGTGGACACCACCACCAGACCCCTAGCAGCATCCGATGACGCAAAACAAACATCAAACTCCCCATTTTTATGTTTCAGTGCTAAAACGTACATATCGTCATCCATACAGTCTAATACTATTTCTCCGAATTGCACGTCTTCGTTGCTCTTCCTACTCTTGCATTGTTTAGAGATATTTTAATCCGAAACCTCTAGCGATTAATGCAATGTCGCGTATGTCGATTTTTTCGTCTTGGTTGAAGTCTAACCAAAGATTATATCTTGAATCCCCTTTGCGGGAACCGAAGGCTTTTGCAACAGCAACTATGTCCTTGATTTCGATCCTCCCGTTGCCGTCGACGTCTATAACCCACCAGATTGTTGTGATTGTTCCGTTGGTATAGACATTATCACTAGTGTCAACCTCGCCTGGAACCACGTCAGCCTTAGCAGACACTGTCAAGTTCCTAACGAGAGGCGTGTCTATCGGCCATGGTGGCGGAAAGATCATTACCTTGTAGGGATGCAGAAACACCGAGAGTGTTATTGTTTGGTTTTGCGTTGGTGCCAAATCAGTAATGGTCACGGTTCGAAGCGTGATGGTGTCTGCATAAACAGTCAAGTTGAACGTTTCGGCAGTTGTTCCTTGGTTTTGGACAGTAATATTAATGGAATCAATATAGAGATATCCAAGCAAGAAGACCGCTGACCGTGCTTTAACATCAGTGACCGCTACGTCGTGGACTTCGGAACTTGCTCCACTCGCTGAAGCATAGCCAGACAAAGTCACTAACAAGAGTAGAAAGAAAAATGCGAAGCTTTTTCTCACGCTTTCCCTCCAAACATCCTTACAGAATTAAGAAATATATGGTTTATGTAAGATTTTTCCATTTTCTAGGTTACACTTTGGTTTTCATTATTTGAGTGATGATTTTTGGCGTTTGTTTACGGGTATGTTTTTCCAAAGTTTCTTGCTACAATTGCGAGGTCTTTTATGTATACTCTGCCATCTTGGTCCACATCTGCTCTGGAGTTCCATCTTGGATGGCTTGGATACGAACCAAAGGCTTTGGCTGCGAGGGCCAAATCCTTTATGTCGATTTTTCCATCACCATTCAAATCTCCCAACATGGGTGGCCAAGAAAAAATGAGCGGATACTTGTCTTGATTGTCCAGGTCGATAGCGTATGGAGTATCGCCTATTCCATCGCTGCCAGTTTCATTCTGATAGGGACCGCTATACAAGTTTTCGCCTTCATAGTCGCTCCAATAGTTCCCGCCAGAAGGATAATCGTCATCCCAAACATTCACGGAGCCAGAGGTGTAAAATTGAAACGTGTTGTTTAAGAAGTTGTTATGGAAAACACTGTTGCCTGAAGCCCCATACAGCCAGATGCCATACTCGTTGTTTGTTATGTTGTTTTCAGAGATGCTGTTGTTATAGGACGTAGAGAGCTCAACGCCAATCCATTTGCTCCCTGTTACGTTGTTTCTAACTATGTTGTTGTAGTCTGAAGAATAAGAGAGCCGTATGCCATACCTAGAGCTTTCTGCCACGTTGTTTCCAACAACGCTGTTGAAGTTTGAAAACTGAACGAGCCAGATGCCCGCTCTGTTGTTTGTTAAGCTGTTTGCACAGATATTGTTATAGTTCGAAGAATCGTAGAGTCCGATGCCAACTATGGCGTCTGTTATGTTGTTTCCACAGATGCTGTTATAATTCGAAGAGTTGGAGAGCCAGATGCCGAAGTAGAACGCTTTGACTTCCACGTTCTTGATTGTTACGTTAGTTCTTCCCGACAAACCAATTCCTATAGAAAGAAAAGCACCCGTTCCTTGAACCCTAAAGCCAGCTCCATCAATAACAATGTTATCCCTCTCAACAACAATGGAATCATTAATGTTGCCAGTGAAGCTGTATGTGACATTGTCAACGCTCGAGATAGGCGCTGTTGGAGGGTCGACGTTTCCATCAACCCTAATGTAAATAGTTCCAGATGCTTTGACTGGGCGAATGAAAAATGCCAATGTTAACGTGCCTATCAACAGCAGTGTGACCGTTAATGCTTTTGCTGCTCTACCTCCCAATTCCCTCCATCCGCCTCTCTCAATCACGGAATGCTTCATCGTTCAACAAGCAGAACTCTAGACAATAGAACCATTTGAACAACAAACATTTAGGCTTATATGGAACAATCTTCCATACCGAACATCAATCAGGTAAGTCTTTAGAGAATGTTTCCAGTCTCAACTTGAAAAGTTCTGAGTGTGGCAGTGACTTTGACCACAAAAATTGTGATTATTTTTTCTGAGTGGGCTTCACGGTGCGCGCGTAGTATTCTTGGGCTACTGCGAGAGCCTTCTCTGCTTTTTCTTTTTTTGTGAAGAACTCGAAGACGTTTCTGTAGGGATATTTGGGGTCTATTTCGGCGGCTTTTTTGAAGAACTTTTGTGCTTGCGAAAGGTTTCCCTTGTACAATGCCAGTTCGCCAGCAGTATGATATTCGACTCTTGCTCTCACGTTTTCCTTGTTTTTCTCGTACTCTTGTGCTTTTTCAATGCGCGCGTCTATGCTTCCCCCTTCCTCTGTCATCCTGGGGTTTAAGAGAAGGGTTCTGGTTAGAACGCTTTTTAGTTCGGCGTCATCCCCGCACAGTTCGTCGAGTAGCGTTTTCGGGGCTTCTTCCTTCTCAGGTTCCTTCTTTTTTCCAAAAATGCCGAGGGTTGCCATGCACGGAAGTATCTATATTGAGAAAATAAAAAGTTTCTGGAAGGTTTGTTCTTAAAAAGTCTTTTTAACAGCCTCGTCAGATTAATGCGAAGGTGAAATGTGAGTGTCTGTGGCGCAGAGGAGATTTTTCACTGAGGTGGGCGGATTGATGGACAAAACCGTTATGGTTGTCACAATGGACGGAAAGTCTTACACTGGGAGCCTCGTTGGGGTTAACCCAGACAATCTCAGTCTGTGCTTGGCGGAAGCGAAGGATGAGAAAGGGCGGGTCATACACAGGGTTTTCTTGAACGGGAATGTTGTTGCGCAGATTTTGGCGATTGAGAAGCCCTTTGACCTGAAGGCGTTGGCTGAGCGTCTGGAGAAGGTTTTTCCAACTTTGGTCAAGTTGTATGAGGATAAGGGTTTCATCTGGGTTATGGACAAGGTTAAGGTTACTGATAAGGGTGTGATCGAGGGTTCTGGTCCTGCGGCTGAGCGTGTGCAAAGGGTTTATGATCAGTTTGTCAGTGAAGTGAAGGGTTAGAACAAAACGTTCTGTTTGCGTGTGCGTACCGGGGTAGACCCCCCTCTAATATGATTCAATTAGGCTCTAAATATGAAATCTATCATTTGAAAGGGTTAGGCTGTGTTGCGTTTTGTTTGTTGACTGTTGCGTTCTTTTTTCATTGAACCCTATCAGAATAGCTTCATGTTGGGAATATCTAGAGGGACTTGCCCACCGTGAGCTGGCGATGTCTCCACTATCCCGCAACTTTCCTTTTTTTGTGCAAGCACGTGTAGACACGATTTTGTAAGAACAATAGATTAAAATGTGCTTCGCCAAGCTATTTAATGTGTAGGGTCTGAGATTGAAGAGTAGCAGCCTTTCAGGTGCGTGTTAGGGAGGCAAGCGTTGCCTGTTTAGAATTGTTGAGGGTGATGTGAGTTGAAGTCTAGGTTACCTGCAGAGCCAGTTTTAGTCGGCAGAGATGAGGAAATTAAACAACTTATGCGATACCTTGACTCTGCCTCGAGTGGAAAGGGAACAACCGTGCTTATTTATGGTGAAACCGGCGTTGGAAAGACAAGGCTCATCAATGAGTTTCTGGCTCTTGCAAAGAAAATGGACGCAAAAATTCTGTCTGGCTGGTGTTTAAGCGAGGCAGCGATTCCATATTTCCCCTTTACAGAGGCCTTCAATACCTATATGTCAACTATAAGCGACGAGAAAGCAAAATCCAGCATGAAAAAGCAGCTGGGAATCACAGGATGGTTGAAAGGTCCAGAATTCGCAAGAGAGTCCAAGGCGCGTGAACTCTTTTCAACTCCTGAAATAGAAAGAGATAGAACGTTTGAAGCGGTGGCGAGAGTTCTCCTTCAGTTATCAGACCGAGAACCGCTAATCCTGTTTCTGGACGACCTCCAATGGGCAGATCACTTAAGCCTAGCTTTGCTCCATTACTTGGCGAGAAAGTGCAAAAACTCTCGACTTTTCATCATAGGAGCGTATAGACCAGAAGAGCTTATTCGTACGAAGGAGGAGAGGCTTCATCCTCTTGAACAAACCATGTTCTCGATGAGTCGAGAAGACCTCTTAATTAAAATGGAGTTGCACCGTTTAAAGCGGGACGATTTCCCCGAGTTTTTAAGGTCCATTTTTCGCTCTTCAACAGATGAAGAATTTGTGGAAAAGCTCTACAAGGAAACTGAAGGCAACCCCCTATTTGCTCTCGAAACGCTCAACCTTCTTGTAGAGGAAGGCTTCCTTTCGGAAAGAGAAGGTCACTGGATACTCGCGGCTCCATTGGAAAAGTTGGGAATTCCTTCTAAAGTTAATGGAGTTATCACTCAAAGAATTGCAAGACTAGAACGCGCAGAAAGAAAACTGCTTGACCTAGCTGCTGTCTGCGGCTATTCTTTCAGCCCAGACATCCTTAGTAGAACCTTAGCATCGGACATAGCCGATGTCCTGCAAACGCTGGTTGAAATCGAGCAGAGACACAGACTAATACGCTCTGAGGATTCAACGTTCGAGTTTACCCACCACAAAATAAGGGAAGTCATATGCGAAAATTTGCCGGGCGAATTAAGAAGGGTGTATCATCTCAAAACTGCGAGTTGTCTCGAACAAGTTTTGGCAGAAAAAATCTCAGATGGCTATCTGGCTGATATAGCTCTTCACTATGTTGAAGGAGGGGCTCCAGAGAAAGCATTTGAATATCTTCTCAAACTTGGCGAAAAAGCTGTAAATATCAATGCAAACATGCAAGCAATAGATTATCTAGACAAGGCATTGGAAGCCACACAAAAAAATGCAAACCTTGCCACGGGTGAAAATCTTGTTGAAATCTACAAGCTCAGAGGCAGAGCTTGGCTGAGTCAAGGAGAAATAGCAAAAGCCAGCAACGATTTCAATTTGTTGCTACAAAATGCTACTTCCATCGGTGATGAATCAATGATTGCAGAAGCGCATCACTGGTTAGGTACTGCTCTAACATGGCTAGGAAAAAGAGGTGAGGCTAAGCTACATCTTACAAGAGCGCTAGAAATCGCGCGAAAGATAGGCAATAAACACGTAGAAGCCGGAAGTCTACTTGAACTGACCGAACCGCTCCTTGGATACGCAGACACTTTGGAAGAAGCTCGCATGCAAATTGAAGAGTCGCTTAGAATATGTAGAGATATAACTGACAGAGTTCTCGAAGCTCAATGCCTCAATTACCTCGGATACTACTATAACTGGAAAGGCGAGTTCAATCGAGCCAAAGAAAACATCAATGAGGCGTTGACGTTGGCTGAGGAAATGGACGACAACCTCAATAAAATGACCGCATTAAAGCTTTCGGGCATGGTTCATGCGGGGGAAGGGGAATACAACGATGCCATTTCAACCTTACAAAGGTGTCTTCAACTCTCCCGAGATTGGGGCATTGTGTATTTCGTTCCACGAGCCCTTAATGTCCTCGGTTGGATTTACCATGACTTAGAAAACATCGAACTTGCAATGAAATACGACAACGAAGCATTAAAAATCGCCAGAACACACCAAGAAAGCATGGCCGTAGCCGGAGTACAGCCAGCTTGTTTAGTAAATCTAGGAATGGACTATCTACACAAGAACGATTATGGAAATGCAAAGAAGTACCTCCAAGAAGCAAACAACTTGATTCATCTACATCCAATGGCTAAGTGGCGTTTCGAAACTCGTATACTTCTAGGTCTCGGAGAAATATCACTCGCTGAGGGCGATTATGCACAAGCACTAAGATTTGGTGAAGACTCGTTAGCCATATCTGAAAAGGCAGGCGCCAAAAAATACATATCTAAAAGTTTGAAGCTAAAAGCTGAAATACTCACAAAAATGGGCAAAACCGAGGAAGCAATCGAGCTAATGCAGAACGCCTTAAAATTTGCACAAGAGGTTGGTAACCCACCGCTGCTTTGGCAAACACATTATTCTCTCGGGCTTTTACTCGAAAAACAAGGCAACCTACAAAAAGCCAATGAACACCATGCTGAAGCAATAGCCCTCATAGAAGAGACAGCATCAAAACTCAAAGACGCATCCCTTAAGAACAGTCTGTTAACAGCTCCACAGACCAAGGCAATACACGACGCTTATACCAAAACAAAACCAACATCATAACGCTTAAAGACAAAACGATCCCTGTTTCTCTAAAACCCACAAATAAATCACCTTACAAAACTCCCTAAGACTGTTCCCATATTGATAAGGGAACTTAAACCAACCGAACTTTATCAACGAGCAGTTTCTTTTGGTTTGTTTTAGTGTGGTTGTTTTGTTTGTTTTTATGTTGTTTCTGTTTTTTTGTAGCTTCCTTACCTGGAGAAGAGCATGTTAAACGTCAAGGAGTATTTCATTTCAAGTTGCATCAAACGAGTTGGAGGGGATATCCCTATATGGGGATAGAAACACCACTCATCAGAAAGAAAGACTAGAACTCAAAGTAACACTCCTAAAGAAGAGTTGCTTTCATAATGAGAATCGCAGGCGTTGACGACGCAGGACGTGGGTCAGTTATCGGTCCATTAGTAATAGCAGGTATAATGGTTGAAGAAGAAAACCTGACTAGACTCAAAGACTTGGGCGTGAAGGACTCAAAACTGTTATCGCCTCATCGACGAGGAGAACTGGCACATGAAATAAGGAGATCAGCGCTCAAGCTTCACGTTATCAAGCTTTCTCCAGCCCAAATCGACAAAGTTGTGGAAACTGGAAGGAAACTGCACAGACTGAACCGTTTGGAGGCTGACACTATGGCTAAAGTGATTGAAGCCCTCAAACCAGACATCGCCTATGTTGACGCCTCAGACGTTCTTGCGGAACGATTCAAAGAACACATCAAAGAAAAACTGCCCTTTAAGGTCAGGATAGTTTCAGAACACAAGGCAGATGTCACATACCCAATCGTGTCAGCAGCATCCATAATCGCCAAAGTTGAACGTGACGAGGCTGTTCAAGAATTGACCCAGCGATACGGCGACATGGGCTCAGGCTATCCTGCAGATCCTAAGACCATCAGATTTCTGGAGAATTGGGTTAGAAAACATGGGTCATATCCAGATTTTGTTCGCAGATCATGGAAACCAGCCAAAAAACTGAGGGAAGAAGCCAAACAAAAGCAGACAAGGCTCGTCTAGCACTCATTGAGATGGTTCTCTCAAAGCTTCGTGATCAAATCTGCAAGCTGCCTTATCTCGTTGAGCTCCTGAGAATGAATAGACGGTATGTTGTCTGGAACCAGTTTTCCATCAGTAACAAACACGGGCTGAGCCTTAACAACCTCACTTATGCTCAAGATTTCCTTGGCTCTTTGATCCAAGTTTCTCTCTTCTGTGCATGCAACTCCACCCACGATGTTAAGCTTACCCTCTTGACTCTGAGCGATGAAGTCAAAAGGCGCTCTCATCGTTGGCGCTACCTTGAAGTGACATTGAACCAATCTCTTCAGAACTAGTTGCAAAACCCGGTTCTTAACGATCACGCGTTTAGCAGCGGCTAAGAACCCTGGGCTTGAAGGAACAGGTTGAAATATGTCTATGGGTTTAACCACTGGGATGCCTAGAACATACTCTATGTTGTAAGCCGCGGACACCGACGCCTTAGCCATACCCCTTTCATAACCGTAGAGCGTCCGTCTCGATATCCTCAGCTGTTCAGCCAACTTGCCAACAGACAGTCCTACCTTTTGTCTCCGTTTTCTCACCGCTTCTCCATCTAACTGGACAAAGCAGCCTCCAGGTCCAGCCTCAATGAGGGGGTTCATTCCACGAGAGACCACGTCTTCTAGAGTCTTTGGAGTGACGGCGTAAATGTCGTACCTCGTGTAAACCGTGTCGTCTTCCAAGGGTTTCTCGCGTGTCTTGTCTCCAATGAAAATTGGATTGCCCGAAAACCAGTAGGAGATTGTTTTGAGTTCGAAGGCGTCTCTAGGTGAGATGCTGCCTAGGTCAGTGGGCACTTTGAAGAAAACTAATCGCGCGTCTTTTCTGGCAGCCAGACAGAAGCAACTCGGTCTCGCGCTGCATCTTTCAGAGACTTGAAAGCCAGAGGTTCTCAGAACGGATTCAGCGGCGTTCAACATCTCCGTCCTGTCCATAATCCGCTCTCTCCGAAGTCAAACAATCATGAAGAAGCGTTTCATATAAAGGTTCGTGAAAAGCTTTTTAAGAAGTAATTATGCAATAACACCATACACACTTTGTAAATTAAAACACTTTTCTAGGTTTTTTGATTCTGCATATGCAAGATTCTAGGCTACTACTCTATGAGTTTTTGTGCCACAATCATGATGTGCGCCTTGTCGTAGGGTTCCAAGTTCACAATCTGTCCTATTTGGAATCCGCGTTTTCTCAGCGTGTTTGTTTCTTCCTTGTACACCGCGGACGGTTCTTTTGTCACGTCGATGCTCTGAGACTTGACAGCCAGCATAACCCATCCGTGATCTTTGATGAACAAGTCAGCGTTGTCAGCCAGCACTTTGGCTTGTTCCGGCTGGGCAATGTCGCAGTATATGTCGTCCACCTTCCCCACCAGTGCTGAGTAACGTTCTGGAAGCCGCGCATCCGCCAATATCGGTGACATGTTCATACGAAAGGCGCAGACATTGTTGACGAGGTCTCGGATGCTGCGAGCGGCAAACTCAACACAGTAAACATGCCCTTTCTCACCCACAATGTCGGAAACGTGACTAGCCGTCGTTCCGGAAGCGGCTCCCAAGTACAAGACCTTGTGCCTCGGTTGAATTGGAACGGTTTCTAAACCCTTCATGATCGCGGCTGCAAACTTGCTTCGGAAAGCATCCCAGACTCGGTATTCTACACCCTTAAACTTGACCAAGCGCTCGCCATAAACCGTGTGCCCTAGCGCTAGATTTTTTGTGGCGAGTCTTCGGGAGCCATCCTCGAAAGTTACCCAAAAGATTTCTCGAAAAATCGGATGAGGCTCAACGCCTGCGACCACGCTTCATTCTCCTAGGCGGCTTTCTCATAGGTGGTTGAGGTGGAGGCGCCTTCTTCATTGGGGGAGCCTCTTCATATTTTTCCTGAATCTCCTTGATTCTTCTTTCAAGACCCGCCTTCAGGTTGTCTCCAATGTACTTGCCACTGAAAGCGTCGGAGCGCGCAGCAATTGCCAGTTTACCCGCCAAGGCGCGAGCCATCTTCCCCCGTTGCCAACGTTTAGCCTCATGAATGAGCGTGTGCTGAAAGATTATTCCATGCTTGGGTGGACGCGCCCCAGTTTTCAACGATCTGAACAGAGCTTTTTCGGCGCCCAAAACCTGAACCGTACTCGCAGGCATCTTCGCCAAGTTGCTGAGTCCTCCAGTGAGCGCTATGAGCCTTGCTCCTAAGAGTGAACCCACTAAAACCTTGATGTTAGGCGCCACCTCCTCCATAGCTGAGTCCATATAGCCCTCAAGCGACTGCCTCAAATCATAAAGCTGAAGCATATTCCTGCAAAGGGCTTGAATCTGCGTCAAGTCGTCCTCTTCGAGGTCGGCACCCATGGATTTTTCAGTCACCATTGAAATCTGTTCAGCCCTAGTCCTGGGCAAGCCTTCTTTTCCGAGGTTTTCAGCCGTGAAGTTTTCTCTTCGCCCCAAGTTGACGACAAGACGCGCATAGGTTTCGTGTTTTTCCACCAATCTGTCGAGTTCGGGAAAGTGAAGTCCATACCACTCGCGTATTCTGCCCATGAAGAGATTAACTGTCTTGTCGAGGTCATCGATGGTTTGAATGGCTTGCGACACCACCAGGTCGCGTTTCTCCACTGCCTTCCTCACCCTCATCTTGGTAAGTTCCAAAGAAACCTTGTGCGTCCAGTCGCGGAGTTCAGCGCCTTCCTTCACAAAACCAGATTTGACCGCAAACTTCTCCAAGTTTCCGCGAAGCAACTCACCGGCCTCAGATAGACGCATCACCTCAACCGCAATCGTCAATGCTTCGTGGGCGTTTCGAGCAACCTCGGCGTTCTCAAACACAAAAAAAGTGTAACCCTTCTCCCTGAGTTTCTTAACTAGACTAGCTATTTCATCAACGATTTTTCCAGCTTCGACTTTTGCGAGTATGTCAGCAGTTTTCTTCGGGTCTTTGGGGAACAAAACACAGTCAACCAGCTCGTTTGCCTCATCGAAGCCGAGCACACCGAAGACACATTCTATAACCGTTGCTTTCACATGGTCCCTCCATTTTCAGAGCAAACATCAGTTGTTTTCCTAGTTCTTTATTCTCAACCACTGAATAAATCTATTCCAACCGCCAAACGATTGAAAACAATCCAATTTGAAAACCTTAAAGAAAAAGAACAAGCAATTAGTAAATACCAAGGAAAGAAATGCTCTGAAAAAATAAAAAGTATACGGCTGATTGAGGTTTTATCCGAAGAGTGCGCCTAGGCCTTCGATTGCTGCCTCTTCCTTCTTTTTCTCCTCTTCCTCTTTCTTTTTCTTCTCTTCTGCCGCAGGTTTAGCCTCTGCTGCTGGTGCTGCAGTAGCTGCAGGCGCTGCGGCTACTGGTGCAAACATTGTCGCTGACTTTAAGGCTTCATCTATGTTGACTTCAGCTAGAGACGCTACTAAAGCTTTGATTCTGATTGGGTCGGCGTTTATCCCCGCTGCTGTCAAGACCTGTATCAAGTTCTCTTCGTTGACAGGTTTCCCTGCCTTGTGCAGAAGAATGGCAGCGTGCACGTATTCCATACTCAACTGGTTTCACCTCTCCTCTTGTTCACAATTCTCCCTTTTCAACCTTTCTGAACCGAACTCTCTGTCTTCTCTGCAGGAACCTGCGATGGCTGCGACTGCGCTTTCTCTTCTATCTTGGGCAGTCTGGCGCTCAGACTTGATGCTTCCATGTGCGCCTTCTTTAGCAGGTCTCCCATGGTTTCACTCGTGGGTATGGCAGCGTTCAAAGCCAGATTGAAAGCCGTTCTATGCGCCGTCTGAACAAGCAAGATTATGGTCTCAGAGAGCGGATAAGCGGTGTTGAGGGAAAGATTTATGGCATTGCTCTGCGCCTCCAAGATGCTTTTCTTGAAGCCTTCAAGGTCTAAGTGCAACCGCTCTTCAGTGAAGACAAGTCCGTTTTCGTAAATCGCCTTGAGAATTAATCCAACCTCAACAGGCTTGATGCCCAGTTTGGAAAGCACTCCTGCTAGACGTACGTCTATCACGTCGCCCTTCTTCGCCACCAACGTGTCTCTGTTAACCCAAACGCTTCCAGACTCAATACGCGTGGGCAAACCAACAGAGCCTAATTGACTGATAATCGGACCCGGCGGCAAGCCCGTGTTTCCAGCTGGAACAATCACGTCAATGGCTGCTAAGTCGCCTGCTTTTGCCGTGGTTTTCACCCTGCCCTTCTCCAACATGAGGGCTAACTTGAACGGATTGAGATTGGTAAACAAGAAGATGTTGGCACCGCTGAGGAAACCCTCCAACTTTTCGAGGTTGGGTCTTTCCTTCAACTCAGCCAACGCTCGTTTCATGAGCGTGTTCTTAACAACCTGAACATGAGCCACGTCTTTGAGTTTTTTCTTCAACTCTTGAAGCTGAGCCGCTCTGACCTTTTGAAGGTTGGCTACTCCCAAGGCTTTGTACTGTTGAGCAAGCTTTCTTATATCCTCGACTTCTTGGGCTTTTTGAACCACTATTTGTCTTGACATGGCTTGTTCTCGCCTAAACCTTGATTTCTATAGGAGGCCCCATGGCGACTTTAATGACCACCGACCGAATGTTCTTGAGCCCACGCTTCAGTTTAGGTTCCAGTCTTCTCAGTATCGCCTGAACGTTTTCGGCAATGTGCTCGTCTGACATGTCTTCGGTTCCTATCCGACACTGCAAAACAGGTTGACCTCGCAGGCGCACGAGCACCGTTTTGCGTTGTTTCTCAATCACATCCGAGATGTTGGCTGTGGGCGCCACCGGAGTTGGCATGCGCCCCTTTGGACCCAAGACAGCGCCTAGAACCCGACCTACCGTGGGCATCAGAGGCGCCTCCGCGATGAAAGCCTCGTAATCCTTCGCTAAAACCTTCTGTTTTTTCTTGTCTCCAGCCAACGCTTCCAGTTCAGACCTTTCTATAACCAGGTCGGCGCCGGCATTCTTCGCCTTCATAGCTAGTTCTCCAGACGCTATGACGCATACTTTGCTCTGTTTTCCAACTGGGTAGGGCAACTCGATTAGTTCTTGAATCTTGCTCTCGGGCTTCTTCATGTCAATGTCGCGCAGGTTGATGACAAGCTCCACTGACTGCACGAACTTTCTTTTTTCAGCCTTGCTTTTGGCTTCCTTGATTGATTCGATGAGCGCCTTTGTCTCTAAAGACATGATGAAGCCTCGTGCCAACAACCGTATGAGAGTCGGTTATAAAAATCTTGTCATGGAAACTTGGGTTTAATGGCTTTAGTAGAACAAGCGTCCACACACTTGAGGCACATTATGCACTCGGGGTGAGTGAACTTTTCCCACGGCTGGTCCAAGATGGGAACCATGGTGGGACAGACCTCCACGCAATCGCGGCACCCAACTCTGGAACAGCGCACGGGGTCGCGTCTCAAACCCAGAAAACTGAATCGACTGAAAATTGCTGAAAATGCACCCTGAGGACAGAGGTATCGGCACCAGCCTCTTGGAACATAAATGACGAGAGCAAATGTTACAGCCAGAATGAATATGCGAATCCAGAACAATATGGGCACAGACCCGATGGAACCAGTTATAGCTCCTGAAAGGTCGACGCCTGGACGCTGCATCAGGTCGGAGAGAGCATAATTGGCGTCGAGCACAGTTCTCGGCACGACAGCAAACAATGTGTCAGCTGGGCTTAATGCGTTGAATGGCGCTAAGGCAAAGATTCCCAAGGCATCTCTGTAGCCATAGCCCAACCCAGCAACAACCGACAGCGCCAGAGTGCCAGATATCAGCAGAGTGACAACTAGGACACCATATTTAACGTAAATCATCTGCCCGTGCGTCTGTGGAGAGACATGGGTATGCCTCTTCTTCACAACAGTCAACATATCTTGAACCAAACCGAAGGGACAAGCCCAAGCGCAGAACGTCCTGTTCACAATTATAGCCGCTACGAAAATGGATGCTAAGGCAAGCAAAGGCGGAACAAACTGGTAGAGCATGTACTGAAGCGAGCCAAAGGCTTCACCCATCGTTTTCATTGGTACCCCGAGCAGTCCGATAACGGGAAGAAGAATAGGCCAGGGTCCAATGCCCAGAAACAACCCGAAGAATAGAAAAAAGAACAAAAACTGAACAACCGTCCGTGGAGTTTGAAACCTAACAATGAATCTCTTGGCGCGGACCAGCCAGCCTTCCGCAGGTGGTGCCTCTTTTTTTGCTTTCTCCAATGTGAACCTCCAGATGTAGAGATTTTGTGAGTTTAATGCGCTCCTCTCTGTCAGGTTTTCTTGTTCGGCATTCATGCTTTTACAAACGTGAGGTTTAAGTGCCATAAAAAGTTTTAGTGAATAATTTTTCCGTTCTTAAAAGGTTGAAAAGATGGGTGCACGCATACTTATTGGCAATTACCATTTCTATGGGAGAGTTAAATACTGGTTTTTAATGATAACTTTTCACTGCGTAAGCTGGCGTCTTTCAAATGCCTGGAAGGTTTAATCTGACTGAAAAAGAAGACGTTGTCAAGTTTATCTCAGAAAGGGGCATAAAAATCCTCAATCTCTGCCACATTCCCGAGGATGGTCGCCTCAAAACTCTAAGCTTCGCGGTGTCAGATGAAGATCGAATTCGCGAAATTTTGAAGTTTGGTGAAAGAGTTGATGGTTCCAGCCTCTTCTCGTTCATTGACCCAAACAAAAGCGACATTTACATAATGCCAAAACGGGACAAGGCGTTTCTCAACCCCTTTTGTTCAATCCCAACTCTGAACATTTTGTGCAGATACTTAGATGAGAACGGAAACCCCTTGGACATTGCCCCAGAAAATATTCTGTCAAGGGCAGAGGAAAAACTGCGCACTACAACCGATTTGACTCTGAAGGCGTTGGCTGAACTGGAATTCTACATAATTTCAAAGCAGGAAAATGAAAACCTCTTCCAGAGCGTTCCTGAGAGACATTACCATGAATCTGCGCCCTTCAGCAGATTCGAAAATTTAGGGAATGAAATTTCAGTTACTCTGTTTGGCATTGGAATAGCTACAAAGTATGGGCATGCTGAGGTTGGCAAAATACTGGAAGAAAACGACACATTCATGGAGCAGCATGAGATAGAGACCATGCCTCAGAATCTAATCGAAATGGCTGAAACCATAACCATTGCAAAATGGGCTATCCGCAACACCTGTGCAAAACACGGCGTGTCTGTTTCCTTCTCCCCTAAAATAGCTCTGGAGCATGCTGGAAACGGAATGCACATTCATCTGTGCGGGTTAAGAAACGGCAAAAACACAATCGCCCAACCGGACGGAAGCCTGAGTCTTGAAGGAAAAAAAATGATTGGCGGAATCCTAAAGTTTGCCCCCAGTCTTACAGCCTTCGGCAACACGATACCCGTTTCGTATCTGCGATTTGTTTCCCGCAAGGAATCTCCAATGAACGTTTGTTGGGGCGCTAAAAATCGTTTAGCTCTGATACGCATACCATTGTGGTGGAACTTTGAAAAAACCGCAGAAGGAATAGACAACTGCAAGCGAACACTCGAGTTTAGGGCTCCAGATCCTTCTGCAAATGCGCACCTGCTTTTTGCAGGAATCGCGATCGCCATAGAATACGGATTGAAAAACCCTAAAGAAGCCTTACGAATTGCAGAAGAACTGCACATCGAAAAAACTGCTAAAGCAAACAAAAGGCTCAGGCTTTTGCCCCAGTCCTGCAGCGAATCCGCCGCAAATCTTGAGAAAGACAGAAAGCACTACGAAACGGATGGTGTTTTCCCTAAAGTCGTAATAGATAACACGATAAAGAAACTTGAATCCTACAGAGACAAAAATTTGTTGCAGAGGTTAAAAAGCAAGCCGCGAAAAGTTGAAGAACTGGAGCAGAAGTATCTGCATTATGGATAAAAAAATGGCTCAGTATAAGTGGTGATGCATTTGGAAAAGGTTAAAGTCGGAGACAAAGCACCAGACTTTACACTGCCGTCGCAAACTGGAGAAAAAGTTACTCTTTCACAGTTTTTTGGCAAAAAGAACATCGTCCTATATTTCTATCCCAAGGATGAATCTCGGGGATGCACAAAGGAAGCCTGTACCTTCAGAGACAACTACGAGGTCTTCAAGGATTTGGGCGCAGAAGTCATAGGAGTAAGTTCGCAAAGTGTTGAATCTCACAAATCGTTCGCGAGTCACCACAACCTGCCGTTTATCTTGTTAAGCGACAAAGACAACCAAGTTCGAAGGCTGTACGGCGTGCCCTCAACCTTCGGCGTCATTCAAGGCAGAGTGACCTACATCATAGACAAAGAAGGCGTTGTCAAACACATATTCTCGTCGCAGTTTCAACCCGAGAAGCACATCGAAGAAGCGATACGAGTGCTTAAGACATAGGCGCATAAGACGCAAACGAACACAACAAAGAAAGAATATGCGCTAGTTACCTGTTGAGGCTCTGACAACCATATTTTAATGAGAGAACCTAGTTCTTAATGGTACGAGTGAACCCCTCAAGGTGGCAGAAGTCTTGGAGCCCAGTGTTACCGCCGAACTCACACACTTACTCGAGACTCAAAAGTATCACTTGATTGGCGGTCACTCAGCCGTGAAACGTTGCAGATGGCTTTACGAGACGCTTGTGCACGACCGCTCCTGCTACAAACAAAAGTTTTACGGAATAAAGAGCCATCAGTGCATTCAGATGACTCCCGCGCTTCATTACTGCACCATGCGCTGTCGGTTCTGCTGGCGAGTTCAGAGCGGAGACATCGCTTCTTTAAAATGGGAAGAAACCACAGCGCCCAAATGGGACACGCCAGAGGAAATCGTTGAAGCGTGCGTGAGGGCGCAGTTGAAACTCTTGACGGGATATAAGGGCAATGCCAAAACGGATCGAGTAAAATTCAGAGAAGCCCTAAGACCCAGACACGCAGCCATAAGCCTAGCCGGCGAGCCCGCATTGTATCCGCATCTTGGCGAGTTGATTAAAAGTTTTCACCGACGAGGCTTCACAACCTTCCTCGTATCGAACGGAACGGTTCCAGAGGCTTTATTCAAACTGAGCGAAGAGCCTACACAGCTGTATGTTTCCCTCTGCGCCTACGATGAACAATCGTTTCTGAAAACGTGCCGCCCACAAATTCCGAGGACTTGGGAAAAACTAAATGAAACTCTTGCTTCAATGCCGAGCTTCAAGTGTTCGACCGTGCTCAGGTTAACTTTGGTGCGCCATCTAAATCTGGGTCATCCTAAAGAGTACGCTCGATTGATTCAGAAGGCGAATCCGACTTATGTCGAACCTAAGGCTTACATGCACGTTGGCTTCTCAAGACTGCGCCTAGGCTTCGAAAACATGCCAACCCATCAGGAGATTAGAGATTTTGCCACTCAACTGGCTTTGGAATCTGGCTACAAGATTTTGGATGAGGCACAGGATAGCCGAGTCGTCTTATTGAGCAAACTAGAAAAACCTATAAAACTTAATCAAAACTGAAGAAGATGATGCTTTTGAAGAAAATTAAAGAGGAATTAGAACGCTTAGAACTTCCAGAGTTTGTCAAGTGGACACTTTTGTTGGTTTCTTTCTTGATGGTCTTTGATGTTGTCCTCGCGATTCTGGGAGCAACATATCTCAGTGAAACAATCGACTTTTTTAAAAGCGAGGTGCCAGTCGTTTTGTCCAACCTCATTTTTCTCGAAGGAGCATTAATCTTCCTTGTAGGCGCTTTCCTTGAGTTTTCGCGGTCATCTCAAAAAACAACGCCTTCAAACCAGTTGCCTGATGAACAAGTTACAAAACGCAAACGGTTGCTTGAAATTATTTTACGACCAGGCGCGTTTATGATGCTCGTTGGAGTTGTCTTCATCGGGTTGTCTGTAATTATTGGTGCACTATTTGCTTAACATGAAATGCCTATTCATTTGCTTTTGAAAAGTTTTCGTGCAAGAAGCTTTCCATTGTGAATTATGATTCGACTTAGAAGCTCAGGCAAAAAGAGCATGATTATAGGCAGAGCAAATAAGGCAACTATTCCGAAAACTTGAAAAACTCTAATTGTGGCTTCTGTCGCCTGGAAAAAAGTGATGTTGACAAGAAGAGGAAGAACGGGACCGACCAGAGCGAAGGCAACTCCTAAAACCAAAAAGCGCATAGTTCCCTTCTCAAGGGCTTCTTTTGCAAGCTCGATGTAGCTCTGATCTTCTTTGTCTAGTTGTTGTGTTTCAACTTTGTGTACTGCCTCGCTGTAACCGTATGCCTCAAAGGTATCTGTTTTTAGCAGAATCGCGAATCCTATCAGGGCTACTACGAGGACGTATCCGAGGCTAATAATACTGGCAAGAATTTGAGGTCCAATAAGATGGTAGAAGACAGCCAAAAGAAATGTTATACTTACCATTAAGAAGGGAGTGGCTTCCAAGAGTTTTCTCGGTTTCCGTGCTATGTTATCCATAACCCATTCGTAACTGTAACATTTTCCGTCTGCCCTTTCGCTTATTGCCCCTCTGTTCAGGGCGTTCATGAACGCTCTGTGTTTGTCACGGATTTTCCAAAACTTCTTCCAAAACAAGAAGGCTAAGAAAAAGGAGAGCAGCCCAAAGGATTCCATAACCACTGTTGCGGCGAAGTCGATGTCGATTGGCAATTTATTGTAACCAATAGGAGTTTGCGTTCAAGAGAAATTTAAATCTTCTTCACGTGGCAAAACCATATTAATCTCGCTTGGAGCATCATGTTCAAAGCAGTTCTGGGTTGTGATTAAAATGTCGTTGAAACCCCTTCTCGATAAGATTCAGGAAGAGTTAAGGGAAAAGGAAAAAGTGCGTGAAAAGGTTCAAATAGCCATGCGGCGGGCTACCCACATGGCTAAGCAAGCCATTCTCTTTACACATCAAGAGAGGCTTAGAGAAGCCGAGGGGTTGCTTAAAGAAGCCGATGGACTCTTCACCGAACTCCGCAAGACCGCAAAGAATCATCCAGACATGGTTTACATGGGGATGGTTGACGCCGCCTTTCAAGAGTACGCCGAGGCTCAAACCCTGCTTCACTTGGTTGAAGAAAACAGGTTTATAGATCCTGAAGAACTGCGTGTACCAGCAGTTTCTTATGTGCTCGGTTTAGCTGATGTCATAGGCGAGTTTAGACGCAGAGCCCTTGACTCGCTTCGAAAGGGAAAAGTGAAAACAGCGGAAAACTGCCTGCAGACGATGGAACACATTTACGTGGAATTAATGTCCATGGATGAAGCCTACATGCTTGTCCCAGGGCTGAGAAGAAAAAGCGACGTTGCCAGACACATAATAGAAACCACAAGAGGCGACATCACCATCGAGGCAAGAAGAAGCTCTCTCGAAGAGTGCATCAAAAACCTCGAGAAAATTCTTAAACCAAAAGAGAAGAAACGTTGAGAACAGCATGCTCAAAATGAAGTTACCAACCAGAATTGGCGCCAAATTTTCGGTGGAAAAGGCTCACACAACGCAGTTGCGCCTCTCGAGACTTGTTATACGAGACGACACGCTTCCAAAGAATATTCAATACGTGGCCGGAGTAGACGTAGCTTATGCTGCTGGCTTATCCATCGGCGCTGCAGTCGTCCTTGACTATAATTCCCTCTCAATCGTGGAATCAAGAAAGGCCAAGATCAAGACACGTTTTCCTTATATCCCAACCTTACTGTCTTTCAGAGAAATTCCACCAACTTTGGCGGCAATTAAAAAACTGAAGACTCAACCAGACGTTTTTCAAGTTGACGGTCAGGGAATCGCTCATCCGTATCGCTTGGGGTTTGTGAGTCATCTAGGCTTGGTCTTGGATAAACCAACGATAGGCGTGGCAAAAAGCCTCTTGTGTGGAGAAGTTGGGGCTTTCAACCAAGAGGGATGGGCGCCAATAATCGACAAGGATGAAGTGATAGGAGCGGCTCTTGCTAGGGCGTGTGAAAAGTCCGTATACGTTAGTGTTGGTCACAAGGTCTCGTTGAAAAGAGCCATAGAAATCGTCAAGCATTGCACAGTAACCCACAGAATTCCAGAACCAATCCAAGCAGCCCACGCTGCAGCCGAAGAAGAAAAAAGGAAATTAATCCGAAAGAAGCCTGCAGGTTAGGTTTGCTCACGAGTATGCGAAGGCGTTGGCAACTAGCTCGGTAATGCGACGTCCCATCGTTCAATAATTATTTAAGGGTTGAACAATGTGTGAAGATAAGGGCAAGGGGTAGACTGTATGCAGGTTAAGAAAGTAACATTGAGTGATTTAGAAGCAACCTATTGTTGCATGGGCGAGCTGCCCCCTGGCGCTTCTTGGGCAGAGACTTTACCCGAGTCTAGGGCATGGTTCAAAATCAACATGGGTAAACACGTTGAAGGCTATCACTTATTAGATGGCGAAAAGGTTGTCGGGCATGTTTACTACGAGACATCAGAGAGGGCGTTGCTTCCGTTTGAAACAGAGCCAAGAGTCGCTTTCATCTACTGCACCGAAATGCTACGAGACTGCATGCACAAAGGATACGGCAAGATGATGTTTGACCACGTGAAGGACGACCTCAAAAAACAGGGGTTTAAAGGCATACTTGTCGACGCAACAGAGTTCAAAGAATACATGCATTATGAACACTTTCTCAAGAAGGGATTCAAAGTAATCAAAGAACACGCGCCCTTCAAACTCATGTACTTTCCACTAACAAAAGAAAGCGTCAACGTCAAGCTTTTAGAACTGAATTACGAGCCTTCGAGAGATAAGGTTGAAGTGACGTTGTTCAAGAACTTCTTTTGTCCTGTAGGAGCATACATGCAACATTTGATAAAGAGGACTGCTCAAGGCTTCGGCAACAAAGTCAAGATTGTTGAGATTGAGGCAACACTGGAAACGGTGCGGAGATACGGAGCCACAGATCCTCTGATCAACGGCAAGGTCAAAATACTTGGTCCAGCCCGAGAAGAGGATGTGAAAAAGGCCATACAAGAGGAAATCGACCAATTAAACATTAAGTCTAGACTCTAATTGGTTTCTACAGAGGAAAATAAAGCTTGGATCCAATACTGAAGAGAGTTGTTGACAAAATCCGTGACAAATCGCTCAGAGAAAAAGTGGCAATGTTTGTGGAAAATCCGACTATTGAGATAGAGGGCAAAGTCTATTCGGGATTGCCGCTAGAGATATCGCCAGCGGGGCTATCTCATCATCACAGCTACTCAGGAGGCTTCATTGAACACGTTTCCTCAACCACCGACATTGCACTGACAATATGCAATGTAATCAGGAAGGTTTATCATGGAAATATCAACCGCGACCTTGTTGTGGCTGGAGTCATTCTGCACGACATCTTCAAGCCCTTAACATACGTTGAGAGAGAAAACGGAACATACGGGATGGCGCCCTTAGCCGAACGCTTGGACCATCTGACGCTGATTGTCTCCGAACTTGTCCGTCGAGGCTTTCCGCTCAACTTGGTGCACATAGTTGCGTCTCACATGGGTTGGCAACACAGCCCTATAGGACCAAGAACCGCTGAAGCCTTGGTCGTGCATCTGGCTGACATGGCAGACTCCAGACTGAACGGTGAGGTTCTGCGCGCGGCGAAATTTCTGTCAAGAGAAGCAACAGGCATTGAACTTGAACGTCTCACAGCAAAAGAAGCGTTTGAAATAGTCAACGCAAAAACTACGCAAGGATGGGAAGGCGTGAGAAAAGCCATAGAACGAATCAGGCAGAGAAGGCTCAAAACTAACTAGACTTTCTATCACAATTGTGAATTTACAAGCCTCAATTTCTCTGCACGGGTCAAGCGTTTGATCTCCCGTTCTCTTTTCATGGCGCCGCTGCGAGTTTCAAACTCTTCAACGTAAACAACCTTTTTTGGCATGTGTGCCCTAACGTATTTGGCGCCCCTTCCCTTTTTGTGAAGCCTGATGCGAGCCTCAACGTCTTGAGTGTAGCCCGTGTAAAATGCGCCATCTTCACAAACCAGAATATAAACATAATAGGGCACTTTAACGAACCCTTCTGCGTGAGTGAAACCAGAAAATTAAAAAATGGGAACCAAAGGCATGAAAACTTTACTCGTAATAGATTAATTTTTGGTCTTCTAGCTTCTGATGAAGTTTGTTCACGGCGAGATAAACGTCCTCTTCACGCTTCGCGCCTGTGCAGACCAGTTTTCCACTCGCGAACAAAAGAATGACCACCTTAGGATCATCCATGCGGTAAATGAGACCCGGAAACTGCTCAGGTTCATACATAGTTCTGCCCAGTTCATACGCCGACTTCTCCAAGTCAATCATACCACCAAGACTGGCTGAAGCCACAATGTTCTGAATCTTCAGCTCCGGTTTGCTAATGATTATGATTCCACTCTTCTTCAACTCCTTAATCACACGCATAACCGCTCTGCGCGCTTCTTTCTCCGACTTGGCACCCGTGCAAACCATCTTGCCCGAATTGAAAATCAACGTAGCCGTTTTTGGCCTCTTCAACCTAAAAACCAAGCCTGGAAATTGCTCAGGCCTGTATTCCACGCCGGGATAGCCTTTAACCACAGCGTTCAAATCGACTCTTTGCCTCAAGGTCGCCGACGCAACCACGTTCTCGATGTTAACCGAAGCCTTAACCTTAGGCATCTATCAACAACCTCTTCCCTGTTTATAACCAACCTTAGAATCATTAAACGTGACGCATTTATAAAGCATTAGGCGAATCTTTTTCTTCAGGCTCAACCTCACCCATTCACACTCTAAAAAGGCACATCGCCGTCGAATTCAGACCTATTTGACACTAAATAGGCTGGTCTACCCAACCGAGCGCACACACAATTTAATAAGAAATATGTTGCCCAACTACACATAGCCCTATCACAACCCCACGCCAACCCTTCCATAATATTTAACTCCTTATAGCGCATAGAACACTCAGCATTCAGATTAGAGGGCAACATTATGACCAAGAAAGTTACGGTTGAGGAACTGCTTGAAAAAGCCAAAAAACCCAGCAAGCTTGCTCTTGCATACCATCCTTTCTATGAGGGCAAGGTCCAAATAATGCCCAAATGCCCGATAAGAAGCCCAGCTGACTTTGCGATATGGTACACTCCAGGCGTGGCTGCCAGCTGCAGAAAAATAGCGGAAGAGCCCGACCAAGTTTGGGAGCAGACCAACCGTGGCAACTACGTGGCTGTTGTAACCGACGGCACAAGAGTTCTAGGCTTAGGCGACATAGGTCCAGAAGCAGGCTTACCCGTTATGGAAGGAAAAGCCCTACTGTTCAAGTACTTGGGCGGTGTCGACGCTTTTCCAGTATGCCTCAATACTAAAGACCCAGACGAGATTGTGAGAGCTTGCGAGCTGATCGAACCAACATTTGGTGGCATAAACCTTGAGGACATCGAGAAACCCAAGTGCTTCTACGTTCTGGAGAAAGCCCGTGAAAAATGCCAAATCCCAGTTTGGCACGACGACCAGCAGGGCACGGCTACCGTTATCTTGGCTGGTTTGATAAACGCCCTGAAGGTTGTGGGCAAAAAACGGCAAGACACGCTGATTACTCTTTTTGGCAGCGGCTCGGCGAACATTCGCACGGCGTTTGTTCTTTTCCGAGCGGGCTTCAAGTCAGGCAACATTTTCATGGTCGACACGAAGGGCATTCTTGCAGCTGATCGTGAAGACATTGAGAAAGAAAAAGAAAGCAACCCGTGGCTGTACGAGCTGGCTCGCAAGACCAACGCAGAAAGACGAAGAGGCGGCGCAGAAGACGGGTTCAAAGGAGTTGATGCTGTGGTAGCCGCCAGCAAACCAGGACCAGGCGTCATAAAGCCTGAATGGATAAAAACCATGGCAACAGACAGCGTAGTGTTTGCCTGCGCCAATCCCATTCCTGAAATCTGGCCTTGGGAAGCAAAAGAAGCGGGTGCCAAAATAGTTGGCACGGGTCGAAGCGACTTTGAAAACCAGATCAATAACAGCTTGGGCTTTCCAGCAATTTTCCGCGGTGTCTTGGATGTCAAGGCGAAGACGGTTACAGACGACATGTGTGTGGCGGCGGCTGAGGAGCTGGCTCGGTTCGCCGAGGAACGAGGCATACATGAGGGCGATATAGTTCCGCGCATGGAGGAGTGGGAGGTTTATCCACGTGAGGCTGTTGCTTGCGCACTGCAGAGCATCAAAGAGGGCGTGGCTCGCATTAAACCAAGTAGGCAGGAGTTGTGGGAGAGGGCGGTCAAAATAATAAAGAACGCTCGGGAAAGCGCTCAACAGCTGATGCGGGAGGGCTTGATTCCACCGTTTCCGCCAGAAAAAGATGTCTTGGGCAGTGGTTAATAGCCTTAGTCGTTTGTGTGTGCGAACTGGGCTAGTGTGTTGTGTTTGTCTATTTTTGTCGGTGAAGACTGTTAGTTCTGTGGCACAAATGGAAAATCTGTGTGGCACCACACTTAAAGCGTAACAGCAGAAACACATAAGACAATAGTATATTGTTCGTGTGTGCGCATGAGGCTGGACCCCCTATAATATGATTCAAATAGGCTCCAAATATGATTTGTAAGTGGCGGGCCCGCGGGGACTTGAACCCTGGACCTACGGCTTAGAAGGCCGCCGCGCTATCCGTGCTGCGCCACGGGCCCTTAGGCTTTGACCAAGCCTTCATAGTCTGTGAATTCGCTTTGATATTAATTCTTTTCACTCGATGTAAATCGCTGGGCGATAGGGCTTAGCCAATTGAGCTCTCTTCTTTGGGTCGTGGCGCTTTGAATCCTCTTCGCTGTAAACAGAAACCTCAGCGTTGAGTTCACGCTTGAAGAAATCCCGGGCTTCTTTTAGCGCCGCTTCTTCATCCATCATCCCCATTTTTAGTTGCCTCTGTTTTCTCTCTTCTGGCATTCTGTTGATTTCTTCGATTATTTGACCAACGAATGCTGCCATCTGTTTCGCTATGCTTTTCGCTTTAGTGTCTTGCATCAATTCTTTCATGAGTTCGCTTTGAACCACCCTTGCAGAAGTGGCCTTCTCCAAAGTTCTGTGATAAGTCTTCCATTTCCAGGGCGCTGCAATATAATAGAAAACTTTTTTAGGGATGATTCTTGTGGCTCGGATGATGTTTTGCGTGTCTTCCAGCACGTTTCTGACCAGAGTTTCTGTCTCCTCAGCCTCAACATTTACCTTTGCCTCATCGTATTGTGGCCATGATGCCAGTGAGATAAAGTCTTTTTTTCCGATTTTGTTCCAAGTTTCTTCGCATATGTGGGGAGCAAATGGAGCCAGCAATCGCAGCCAGACATCTACCGCTCCGTTCAGTGTCTCAGAATTGGCCTTGCCTTTTCTTCGCAGATACCACCTGAAATCATTCCACACCTCAAAGAGGACTGTGTCCAAGGCTGTTCGAGTCTTCATAACTTGAATGTTCTCAGTCACAAACTTGACACGATGTTGCAGAGTGCTAATCAGCCAGTCCTCTAATTGTCCAGCCTTTTCATCTTTTGCCGATTCAATAATGCTTTCAATGAGACGGTACCAGGTTTCAAGTTTGCTATGAATCTCTTGAACATTGTCGCTTCTCCAGTCTGGGTCCTCCATGCCTTCAGCACCCAACAACAGTGCACAGCGCGTAGAATCAGCACCGTACTGCTCCACCGCGTTTCGCAATGTGACAAAGTTGCCCTTTGACTTATGCATGGGTTTTCCTTGAACCATTAACATGCCGTTGACGCCGATTGCTTTGGGCCATTGATTCTTAGGAAACAGTGCGACGTGATGAAACATGAAGAAAGTCAGGTGGTTGGGAACGAGTTCTTTGGCCGAGTTGCGTAAGTCAACAGGATACCAATACGCGAATTCGTTTCTCATGGATTCTAAAATTTCAGACTTGATTCCCGATTTTTTGGCAACTTCTTCGACTTTGCCCTTGTCATAGAACGCGTAATTGAACACTTCTGGGATTAATTGCTCAGGCTTTATGCCGAACTGCTTGATGTGTTTGTTAATGGTGTAGAAAGCCATATACACTGTCGAGTCGCTTAAGGTTTCTATGATCCAACCGGGACTCCAAGGAACTGGCGTGCCTAGGCCAGTTTTTCTAGCGCAAGCCCATTCCTTCAACCAGTCAATAACATCCATGAACCAAGGAACTGCAGTTTCAGGGTAAACTGTGCAGTCTTTCAATACTTGTTTGGTCTTCTCTTTCCAAGTTGTGTCTGAATATTTTAGGAACCATTGATCTTCCAAGATTTTTACTATGCAGGGTGTCATGCATCTGCAAACTACTGGCTGGGGAAGATCGTACATGGCGTCTGCGACGTTTTCCTTTTTGAAGTCTTGAATCAACTGATCCTTGACTTCCCGAACCATTTTGCCCGCGTATTTGCCGCAGTTTTCCTTCAAGACGCCGCTGTGGAACTCTTTCTTGTACAGTTGTTTTGTAGCGTCGTCTGCTTTGGGATCGTATTGATCCTTCGCGCCCAGTTGGTTCACTATTTCTATGGCGGGATAATCGCCGAATCCTTCAACCCGAATCAAAGAAATCGGCTTAATGCCCTTAATCAGCTCAACATCGATGTTGAATTCCTGCAGTGACCCGGGCTTTTCCTTCAGGTCTTTTAGAGCCAGCCAGTCAAAGGGGGCGTGCGCTGGCACACTGTACACAACTCCAGTCGCGTGGTTTGGATTGACAAACCATCCTGGCAGAATGATTAGTTTCTGACCATTGATAGGGTTGGCAGAGTATTTGCCTATGATTTCTCTGCCCTTGAACTGTCGAACAACCTGAACCTTGCGTTGCTGTTCCTTCAACTTGAGTGCAGCTAGATCACTGATGATCCATCGTTCGCCGTTTACGGTAGCCTCCACGTAGATGGCATCCGGGTTAATCCATAGGTTAGTAACGCCGTAGATTGTTTCCGGGCGGAAGGTTGCTGCTGGTAGAAACGCTTTTTCAAACTTGAACTTGATCAGCGTGTATTCCTCGGGTGAAACGCCTTCTCCTTCCTGTCTGTCTGCGTCTCCAGTGGGGCTCTGATCATGCGGACACCAGACCACAGGATGCGTGCCCTTAACCACGTAGCCTTTTTCCCTCAACTGTTCATACTGCCATTTCACAAACCTTTGAAAAGTGGGCATGACGGTGTGGAATTCTCTTCGCCAATCTACTGAAAACCCCATAAGTGTGGCTGTCTGATGGCTCTCGTTCGTGTAGTAGGAAGCCATGTAAACGGGATCAACAAACTTTTTCAGTTCTTTTTCTGGAACACCATCGATTTCTCTCAGAGCCCGAATGAAGGTTTCGTCGCCGACTCTGACCCGCTCGCTGGCGCCAGCCAAGGGCTGACCTGTCCAGTGCCAACCCCAAGGAAACAGCACATTGTAACCCTGCATGCGTTTAAAACGCGCGTAAACATCGACTCTTGAGGCAGTGAACCCGTGACCTACATGCAAAGGTCCGTTCATGTAGGGATATGGAAACGTGACGAAAAACTTCTTGCGATTTGGGTCTGGGTCAGCCTCAAAAATCTTTGCTCCTTCCCACTTGCGCTGCCATTTCTGTTCGATTCGTTTCAAAAATTCCATAAAGGGTTCTGGATTGGATTGTGGGCTATTAAAGGTTTTGTCAACGTTTATTGAGGTAGCGATCCCTCATTTTCCAGCACCACAACGTAGAGGGGATAAACTTGCTTTAATCCTTTGCGTTTCAGCGGTTCACTTTTCAGCTTTCAAACTCTTTGACAAGGTGAAGATACTCCGCCTCTATTCTTCCCCCAGACTTGAGGTAAAGAACAGCTCCGGGCGCGAAGGCATCCAGATAGGCGAGAGTGTGTACTACGAGCCTTTTGTAGCCCATCTGTGCAGTCTTATTCAATGCTGCGCTCATTAAAGCCGAGCCTATTCCCTTCATTCGAAACTCGGGAAGAACCAACACGCCAGAGAATGAAGCTTCCCCTCTTCCGGGATGATGGGGAATAACCCCTGCGATTCCTACAATCTTGTTATCGACTTTTGCAGCAAGATATGCTGATTGCCTAATCCATTCGGCGGCATTTTTGCGCACGGCCCTATTTCCGCCTTCTTCGTCAATCCACCAATCCCAATAAGGCTGACAGCCCTCAATGAACACCCTTGATGCTTCATCCACTTCATCTTCCCTGACTTCAGCTACAGTTGTTTTGGGGCTCGATGGCTTTTCTTTAAGTGTCTTTATTGGATCCCACGCAATCCGCAGTATTCTTCTGACGGGCTTGAAGCCGAACCTCTGATACGCCTCAACATAGGGCGGAATCGTCAGCGTGACAGCCTTAACCAGCCTCGGTTTCTTAGAGGCACAATATTTCAGCGCGGCTTCAATCAGTCTGTTCACAATAGGCGGGTTTGAGAGGGCTTCTTCAACCGCAAGATACCTTATCTCCATATATCCTCTGGCTGGAAGATTGAACACGCCAACGCAGCCGACGGGCTGACTTCCCCTTTCGGCAATGAAGAACCCTTCCCGATTGAAGTTTGGAGGCGAAGTTAGTCTCTTCACGCGTTCTGCGGTGAGGCTCTCCAAATTTCTATGCGCTCTGTTGACCAGAATAAGAAATGATTGCTCATCACCTTGCCCAAAACTTCTCACTATTAGGTTCCGACGGCTCATTTCTTGCCTTCCAATCGTTTTTTAATGGTATCTTCAGCCTTCTGCAGTGCTTCTGAAATCTTGCCTGTTTGGGTTCCTCCCCCCTGTGCAAAGTCGGGTCTGCCACTTCCTGCACCACCCAGTACTGACGCTGCTTCGTTTGCGATTTCTCGTGCGTCTACACCCTTTTTTGCGGCTTCTTTTCCAGCCATTACAACGATTCTTGTAGTCTTCTCATCTTTTCCGTAAAACAAAATTATTGCCTTTGGCTCTTTTTTGACCAGTTCGCTGGCGGTTTTTATCATGCGATCGACGTCGAGAGGCTCGAATTCTTGGGTGACGAACTTCAAGCTGTTTATGCCCTTCGTTTTTGTTGCTTCTTTTTTCTCAGTCAATTCTGTGGTGTCTCGTGCAACTATTTCTTTGATTAGGCGTTCTCTCTCGCGTCGAGCCTCTTTCAGGTCTGTGACGAGTCGTTCGGCTGTTGCTTCAAGTTTTTCTAAGGGCGCATTGAGTTTTTCGGACAGCCTTGCAAGCATTTCTTCATCTTTTTGAACGGCTTTCAGGGCTTGAGTCCCTGCGCTGAATATTATTCGTTCAACACCGTCTTGTATGCGCTCTGTGTGCAAGATTTTTATGAATCCGATTTCACCCGTGTTTTTGACGTGGGTTCCGCCGCAGGCTTGCACTTCCCAGTCGCCTGTTTTGACCACTCTGATGTCTTTGCCTGGAACCGCTCCGCCCTGGTAGAGGCGAAATCCATGTTGCCTCTCTGCTTCCATGCGTGGCTTGAATGAGGTCTCCACTGGTATGGTTCGCATGACGGCTTCGTTTGCCAGCTCTTCGATTTTTTGTATTTCTTCGGTTGTTAAACGTTGAAAGTGCGAGATGTCCAGTCGGGATGCTTCCACTTCTTTCTGGGCTCCGCTCTGCCAAACGTGTTGCCCCAGCACTCGTCGAGCGGCGCCCATGATTACATGTGTTGCGGTGTGATGCCTCATCAGGCTGATTCGACGGTTCCAGTCGATGCGCCCAGCGACTTTGGCGCCTTCTCTTGGGACTTGGCCCCTAACAACATGGACTATGACGTTGCCGATCTTTTGAACTTCCACCACTTCGGTTTTTGTGCCGTTAAACTTCAAGATTCCGTGGTCTGCTGGTTGCCCGCCGCCTTCCGGATAGAAGGCTGTTTGGTCTAAAACAACGTATTTGTCATTTATTGTCTTCAGAACTTTTCCTTCAAATTCGGCTATGTATGAGTCCTCGTAGTACAGCGTTCTTGTTTGGGGAACGTTGGCAAGCGCGTTTTCTAGTCCCTTTATGGGTTCTTCCTCAACCGTTGGTGGCGCTTGAATGTGCTGGGCTACAACCAAAGTGTAGAAGTTTTCTGGGACGCTGACGCTTATACCTTCTTTTTCTACCGTTTCTGCCACAACCTCTGGCGGTAAGCCATGTGAGTCGTAGAGTTGAATCAGCGTCTCCTGCGGCACCTGATTGATTCCTTTTTCTCTGAGTTCGTTTGCCACTCGTTTAATGAGTTGGCTTCCTCTTTTGAGCGTTTCTTGGTATTTTTCTCGTTCAACCGACAGCATTGTATGGATTTCGTCTCGCATCTCTTTCAGGTAGGGGAAGTCTGGTGACCAGAGGGAGATTTGTTTGTCTATGATGTCTGAAAGTTTCTCTTCAATTCCGAGGGTTCGTAATAGGCGGTATGTTCGTCTGATCATGAGTCGGGTCAGGTATCCTTCTCTCACGTTTGAGGGAACAACGCCTTCAGCCAGCATGAACGCTATGCATTTTGTATGGTCGATTACTGCGAAAGCGTTTTCTATGGGAATCATAATGCGATTGATTTCTTCTACGCTTAAACCGATGTTTTTGGCTAGTGTTTCCCTCGCCTTGCGGCGGTCGGCTGTTTTTTCGAGGATCATTATGCCGGATTGCTGTGCTACTTTGGCTAACAGTTGGTTGTCGATGTTAGTTATGCCTGCCAATGTGAAAACCTGGTCTAAGATGGGGCTGTAAACCGAGTGGAAACAGCTCAGGGTTCCCTGCGACAGCCAGGTATAACGTTTGATTCCGTATCCCGTGTCCACCGTTCTTATTGGCAGTTCCACATATTCACTGTTGACCACTTTATATTTCATGAAGACCAATGTATCGAGTTCGAGTCCTCTGACGATGGTTTCTAAGTCGGGTCCAGCGTTTCCTCCGCCCTCCCAAACGTCTTCTTTGTAGACTATTTCCTCTGACTTGACACCCAAGTCTTTCGTGAGGAATTCGTGATGGCAGCGAACTGTGCCGTCTTTCCAGTAGACCTCTTTGTCAGGATAATTGAAAGCGTGGTGTCCGCCCATCTCAAATATGGTTCCGTGACGTCCAAACGTTGGACCCACGTTGTCTACGTCAACGAATCGTATGCAGGGCTGACTTATCACGAGCGGATTGGCTGGTGGGGGCACTATGCCGTTTGTGACGTAGGGTTGAAAGTCCACGATGCTGGCGCTGGTGAAGTAGAGGTCTTCGCGCCATCGGGACACAACCGGGTACGGTTTGATTCGTTCGTGACCTCGCTTTTCAAAGAAGGAGAGGAATGCTTCGCGCATTTCGTTTAGGCTGTAGGGCTTGCGTGTAGGCGGGTTGTTGATGAACGCCAGCGTTGCACATCCATGAGGGGATGACTCTCCACACGTGGGCTGGTCAGGGTTTTGAGTCCAATAATATTCACCACAATGGGGACACTGCTTTCTGATGTAACCTGCTTCGTCGAAGAAGGGAACGTGGTATTCGCTCTCTGGAAAGCGGCGTTTCAAAGGTTGAGTTCGTCCTCCGTTGTGCGTCAAGGAAACTAGATGTTTTTCACAGTTAAAGTTTGAGGAGAGATTTAACCCTTTAATGGTTCGCTTTGCGTGTGCGTGTGTGTTCTCTCTACCCACCTAGAGAGGGGGGCATGTTTGAGAATGTTGCCTGACAAATCTGAGCCACGCGCGCGAGGACTCAGCTTTGAAGAAGGTTTTTGAAAAACTCTTCAACCTCGCGACTTGGCTTCGATTCAAGCCAGGGCTTCAAAAAATCTAACACTGCACGTTCTACCACGTCGCGATCCGTTATTATGCCTTGAGCCAGCGACTCCATCCTCTTCTCTTCCAAATATTTGTCTATCAAACGTGTAATTAACTCACTGAGACGAATCGTCTTACCTGACATTGCTCATCTGCAGTATATGTAACAAAAGTTGTCATATTTAATCATTTTTCTAAATCTGACAAAAAAAATAACAAATTTTAAATAATAGTTTCATAATAAGAAAAAATGTAACAAAATGTGATGAGAAAGCATGACGTCTGAAAAAGCCAGCGCTGAATGCGTTGGAGGCGTGTCACCGCCTAGCCCCATAAAGGGTAGAAAGAGAACAAAAGATGAAAAATTAGGAAAGTAAAAACGTGATTAGAATCAAAAAGGTTTCCCTAATTGCTTTTGCTCTGATAATTTCTATGTTTGCTCAAATAATATCTCCGGCATTTGCTGATGCCCCTAAATATGAAAAGCCTCTTCCAGTTGTCAGTGGCAGTCAGAGTGACGTCAGAACCTTTACGTATAATGGTCATGTGGTGTCTCAAGGACTTGCTGTAAGCACATCAATGATGGCTGCTGTCGAACCAAACGAATTTAGTTTTAGCAAAGCTGCTTGTGCGGTTTCGTTGTCAAGCACCGGTTGGAGTGAGGGCATTTATTCTTTTGAACCTTGGGTGACCTCAATTTGGGTGAAAGTCGAGGGAAACAGCTTCTATCGTGTGAATGTGGGTGCAATAGCGGATAACACAGGAACAGGTGGAAGTTGCACGAGTTCATGGGAGATATTACTCGACATTCTACTAACAATACTTCCTTATCTTCTCGAGTACCTTGCCCAAGAACCTCCATTGAAAGAGTGGCAAAGTGACCTTCACTGGGCAAAAGCCATCGTTAGGTCTAAAGAACCTTATGAAGGAGGACGGATTCAACCAAGGCACAATCCATGCGTTGAAACTGAAGGATGTGACTTTAATAGTCTATTCTCTCAAGCTGGTTATCAATATTTGACAATTACAGCTGGCGCTGATATTGCCGTAGTAAGATCTTGGTGGGCGCGTGGCGACTATCTTTATTGGGACGTTATACCTGTGAACTCCTATTCTGTTACCTTTCAAGTTAGAGTCCCAGTCACAAATGAACCAGAAACTCCTTCTATGCCTTCAGGTCCTTCTTCTGGAAACAGAGGCTCATCCTATACCTATTCAACCACAACGATAGACCCAGATGGCAACAATGTCAGATATCAGTTTGATTGGGGTGATAGCACAACCACAACGACCGGTTGGTATGCATCCGGTGTTACTGCAAGCGCATCTCATTCTTGGAGCAACCTTGGAACATATCAAGTAAAGGTACGAGCCCAAGATGTTTATGAGGAGTGGAGTTGCTGGTCTCCAATTCTAACTCTCAGCATTGTTGATCGTCCACCGAACACTCCTTCTACACCTTCTGGTCCTTCTACAGGATACACATACTCTACATACAGTTACTCTACGAGTACAACAGATCCTGATGGCGACTCTGTCCGGTATGAATTCAATTGGGGTGACGGAACAACCACAACCACTGGTTGGTATGCTTCAGGCGTCACTGTAAGCTGCTCCCATTATTGGAGTTCGGCTGGTACATACTATGTTAAAGTTCGAGCACAAGATGTTTACTTAATGTGGAGCAGCTTGTCTGCAAGTAAAACAGTGAGCATAAGTAGCGGAGGCGGTGGAGGCGGTGGTTGCCCAACATTGCTTGTTTGGGATGGCAATGGCTATGTGGACTATGGCCTTATAGGCATTCATGATGCTTCAGGTGAAGATGTTGTAAGTGAAGTGCCTGTTAATGGTGAAGATGTCGATATTAACAATCATGAGGCTAAGTTTCGTTTGCTGGAAGGACGACTGGGCTTAACTTTTTCCGAGTCTTTCATAGATCAAGTAAAACTCTATGCTATGGACAGCTACGGGAATCTCTACTCATGCCCGCTGATAAGTGCGAGACACAATACTCTTGGAAATGTACTGCCACAACTACTTCTAAGCGACAACCGAGAAGTCCAAACGCTTCTCCTCGAAACAATAGACCTAGAATTTATGGTGCACGGTAAGAACATCCAAAGCTTTGTATTTGTAATCGAAGGTTGCAACGTGTTGAAAATGTAAGATAAGTTCAAACCCCCCTTTTTTTTCTGTTTTTAGTTTCAATGTTTAAATAAGAGTTTTATTTTGTAGTGTTGTCTGCTCTTACTAAATCAGTGGTACCATGTATGACTGCGATTCTCGAAGCCAGAGAAGTCCACAAGACCTACAGCCTAGGCAAGGTTATGGTTTCAGCTCTTCGTGGAGTAACACTCGAGGTAGAACAGGGCGAGTTTGTCGCCATCTTCGGGCCTTCGGGCAGCGGAAAATCGACTCTCCTCCATGTTTTAGGCGGTTTAGACAGACCCGACAAGGGCAGTGTCTTCATAGACGGCATAAACCTCTCAACCCTAAACGACGCCAAACTCGCCGAGGTGCGCCTTCGCAAAATAGGTTTCGTGTTCCAGTTTTTCAACCTGCTTCCACGATTGACAGGGCTCAGAAACGTTGAGTTGCCCCTCACATTAGCTGACATTTCAGAAAAAGAATCTATCCGAAAAGCCACAGAGATGCTAGAACTGGTCGGCCTCAAAGAACGCATCAATCATCGCCCAACCGAACTCAGCGGGGGAGAACAACAACGCGTAGCCATAGCCAGAGCCCTCATCAACGAACCCAAAATTGTACTAGCAGACGAGCCGACGGGAAACCTAGACACCACTACAGGTTGGGAAATCGTCCGCCTCATGAAACGCCTCAACGAGGAGAAGGGCCACACGTTCGTGGTTGTCACCCACGATCAAGGCGTAGCCGAAACAGCTGACCGCATGATCCATATCAAAGACGGCGTGATTCAAGGCGTGAAAAAAGGCACAGGCGACGGAGGCTCATGACCATGAGGTGGAGAAGCATCCTAGCAATGGCGTGGGAGAGCATGAAACAGCGCAGGTTCAGAACCTCTCTCACAACGTTAGGCGTGGTCATAGGAATCACAGCCATCATTGGACTAGCCTCACTAGGCGAGGGCTTTCGCGTTACAATAAGCAACCAGATGGAACAGGGATTCGAACTCAATGTCCTAACCGTCATGTCAGGAGGCCTACTCACTGGTGTTCCAGGTTCTTTCACAGATGACGACGTGCAAACCCTTAGCCAAATCGAGGGCGTAACCTTAGCAACACCGCTTATTCAAAAGAGCTTTGTAAAACTGTTCGGCGATGGCAAGACCGCTACACCCTTGGTGATGCTGGGGGTTAACTTCACCGAATTTTGGACCGTATATCCAGATAGATTGATCTTTGAGAACGGAAGCCTGCCCCAGTCAATAAAGAACGACACAACGATTATTGGCTATAACGTTGAACGCGAGATAGAAAATGAAAAATTCGCCTATCCTGGTCAAAACATAACTATACAGATGACTCTGAAAAGAGACCCTCTTACCGTAGAAAACCGCACATTCAATCTGGCTGGAACGCTTGGGAAAAGCGGCGCTGCTGGCTTCATAAACTTTGACGACACCGTCTTTATGCCGATCGACACGGCGAAAGAACTCTATGGCAACAATAACTCAGACATGCTTTTTGTGCGACTTGTCAATCCAAGCTACTCTGATTCTGTTGCCAAAGCGATAGAAGATCATTTTGGTGGAGGTGAGGTTAGGGTTCTTGTTCCCGCCGCCTTCATGGAACAGGTTGAAACAATATTGAATATGGTGCAGATTTTCCTCACCGCAATCGCTTCTATAGCACTCTTGGTCGCTGGCTTAGGAATAATGAACATCATGACTGTTTCGGTTATGGAGCGAACCCGAGAGATAGGCATACTGAAGGCTATAGGCGCCAAGAGTCGAACCGTGTTAACCATGTTTCTAGCCGAGGCTGCACTCATCGGACTTTTGGGCGGAGTCATAGGCGTTCCACTCGGATACGGACTGGCCCAGGTTATGGGTCAGTTCTTGTTCAGGTTCAGCGCCCAATTCACGCCAAGGCGATCGATAATAACTGGAACCCAGACTAATCCCTTAACCTCGGTGACACCAATTCTTTCATGGCAATGGGCAGTGGGCGCCATAGTCTTTGCGATAGGCGTCAGCGTCATTTTCGGCTGGTATCCAGCGCGCAAGGCTGCAAAACTGGACCCTGTTGAGGCTCTTCGATACGAATGACAACGATAAAACTTCGAGAGAAGCTGAAAGCAGGCTTCTTTCTGCGTCGACTGAACCGCTTCATGGTCGAGGCTCAACTGGATGGCAACCGTGTTTTAGCGCATCTTCCAAACTCGGGCAGACTTGTAACCGTGCTGGTTCCCAATGCAACTGCGTTTCTTCAAAAACGACAGCGCCTTGGACGAAAGAGCAACTATGACCTGTTCGCAGTTGACCGTTCAGGCGTGCCCATAATTGTTGACACCCGTTTTTCCACAACAGCCGCAAAAACCGCCATAGAAGAAGACTTTTTCAATTCTTTGAAGGGGTTTCGTGTCCTTCGCTCAAACGTTAAAGTGAATCATTCACTGCTTGACCTGCTTCTGCAAAAGGGCAAGCGACATTTTTTTCTTGAGATAAAGTGTGTCACTCACGTTGTTGATGGAGTGGCGATGTTTCCAGACGCGCCCACTCTGCGTGGGAGAAAGCACCTCCAAACGTTGATGACGCTTGCTTCTCAAGGCTTTGACGCGGGCATACTTTTTTCTGTTCAAAGACCGGACGCAAAAACCATAAGACCTTATCATGAAATGGATCCTCAGTTCTCTCGGCTTCTGAGACAAGCAACAGAAAAGGGTGTCAGAGTCTTCACACAAACTCTAGTTTTCAAGTGTCCAAACAAGGTTGAGGTCAGGGTAAACTCTCCTGTGTTTTCGCTGGGTTCTTAAAACGGAAAAATCTAAGCATTCAAACGGCGCTAATTGATAAGTTGATGGCTGGAACTCTTCCATGATTTCTCGTTCACAGATTCTTCCGAGACCTAATTCTAAATTCTCTCAAACCAACAGTTGTAGAATTCCGCTTTCAACTGGTTTGTCACTACAAGTCTATTCATATCCAAAGCCACGCAATTACAAGACAGCAGACATCCAGAAGGGCTTGATAATAGTTCATAATGGACTTGAAAGAGTGGGCGAGGGAACTGGATTCGGAGTGCCCGTTGTCAAGTACGTGGATGAGACGTATTTTTCAGGTTCTGCTGAGGTCTACACTGCTCTACAGAAAAATGGGACCAAAATAATCAAGAATTATGTTATGGACACTGTTCGAAGAAAAAAACTCGGAAAAATTGACGTCAAAAACAGAGTGGTGCGCGGCTTTTCCAGACGTTTCGTCGATGCCTGTCAAAAGCATAAGCACTTAAGGTCGCTTATGTTAGCAGATTTAAAACAACGCTTCAACCTGCGAAGCGATTTTGTAAGAGTCGAGCCGGTTGGACACATCAGCGTAACTTACTATGGAAAGCATCGGGGCTGCATCAAGGTCAAAGCCGATTTTGATTTTATCAGAAAAAAAGGTCTCCAAAAAATCTTCTTGTTAAATGAGCAAGGAGCAAGTTTCTTTAGAAAATATCAGGATTCCAATGGAGCAGTCCTGTTTGACAGGCAAATAGGCACTTGGGAAATGGTGAATGCGGAATGGGCGGAGATATCTGCGCCCAAAAACAAGGTTGGCTTTCGTCTTCGGAACCTCGAAGACTCTGTTTTGCGCAGGGGAAGAGAGTTTCTTAAAGGAAATCTCGACTGGATAGGACTAGACTACGAAATCGGTCCGGACAACGCTGAGTTTGGGTACAAAATAGAAGTTCTGGGAGCCTAGACATGGGGATGACAACGGTCACGCTGATTTACCCTTATTTTAGGCCGCCTCACGGCAATTCAATTTTCAGGTTTCCGCCCTTGGGTTTGGGTTACATAGCCGCACACCTGCGGCAAAACAACATCGATGTTAACCTTGTGGACGGCACCTTCCTAAGCCAAGAGGAAGCGCTGCGGCAGGTTAGAGACTCAAAGCCGACGATCATCGGCATTTACTCCATGTTTTCCATGAAAAGTCAAGCCATAGAGATGGCGAAGCGCCTGAGAAACAACTGTGCGATGCTGGTGGCTGGCGGACCCTTGCCCACTGTTAGTCCTCAAGAGTTTCTGAGGGATTTCGATGTTGTGGCTGTGGGAGAAGGAGAAGAAACAATGTTTGAGCTGGTCCAAGCTGTTAGAGACAAACGTGAATTGTCAGATGTCAAAGGCATAGTCTTCAAGGATAGGGGCGGTAGCAGAGTAGTTCATAATTCGCCCAGAGGCTTCATCAACAGCTTGGACGATATTCCGTTTCCCGCGCGAGACCTCTTTGACAATCAAGCCTACAAGAATCATTACTTTAAAAAGTATGGTTACACAATTACCTCAATCATAACATCCCGAGGCTGCCCCTTCAACTGTGACTTCTGTAGCAGACCGATTTTCGGAAATAAGTTCAGAACTAGGTCGGCAACTAACATTGTAGACGAAATGGAATCCGTGCTTTCGCTTGGGTACGACAGGATATGGTTTGCCGACGACTGCTTCACACTCAACCGCAAACGACTCATGGACATCTGCCAAGAAATCGTCAAGAGAGGCTTGAAAATCGATTGGGAATGCCTTTCCAGGGTCGACACAATAGACGCTGAAGTGGCTGACCAGATGAAAAAAGCGGGATGCGTGCGTCTCTTTTTTGGCATAGAATCAGGCAACGATTCTGTTCTAGCTCTTATGAACAAAAGAGCTACCACAAACCAAGCAAGAGAGGCTGTGCAAACTGCAAGGTCGGCTGGAATTCAGGTAGGCGCCTTCTTCATTGTTGGCTACCCTGGCGAAACTGATGAGACGGTGCTCGACACCTTAAGGTTTGCGTCTTCGCTCCCATTAGATTATTTGTCTTTCACTTTGCCCTATCCTATTCCAGGCACGCCTCTCTATGAGAGAGTGAGGACGCAGTTGGTATATGACGATTGGAAAGAACCCAAGCATAGGAGCCTGGTCGAGCACAAACTGCTCTATCACTCGTCTTTTTCTGAACGCAAGCTCAAGTTTGCAATTATGAAAGGTATGGCGCAGTTCCGACTTGGAAAAAATTTGGGCGCTCGTCTCTACGGATTGTTAGGCGAGCCTTTCGAGTTCTTCACTGACCGCGTGTTTAGGCTTTTGCGGTAACAGCCTCTTTTTCAACTTCGAGACCAGTGACCTTCAGTTCTTCGAGCATTTTTCTTATACTCACTGTCGGCTTGCCTTCGGAGTCACTTATGGACTGCTTGGCTGGAGGATTCTCCAAGTAGTTGGGTATACGAGTGGATATTCTCTCTTGATACGTGGGCACCAACTCGTTTTGGTAGAACACTCCCATTGGAATCTTGTCGCCCCACTCCTGAGCCTTGGTCAAAGCGGCTATGTACTTCTGGAACTCTTCCTCAGGATTGTGTACGACGCCGTCGAAACCCGTTTCTTCCAGCTTGTACAGTCTGGGCGTGGGTTTTCCAGTTTTGGGGTCCATGCGGTCTTCGCCTCCGTACCACTCTTTTGTGTTGATGTCGTTGTAGGTTGGGCAAGGCTGCTGAATAATCACAAGAGCGAGTCCATGATGCTGGATTGCTTTTTTTATCGTTTCCTTCAAGTGCTTAACATCGTAGGCGTAACTTCTAGCGATGAAGGTGTAACCCGACGCTAGGGCAATGGCAACAGGGTTTATGGCTGAGTTTAAGTTAGGCTTGGGCATAGCCTTCGTTCTCAAGCTAAGTTGAAGCGTCGGGGACGCTTGACCCTTAGTTAAGCCATAGACACCGTTGTCGTGAATAAGATACGTCATGTCTACGTTTCTTCTACCCGTATTAACAAAGTGACCCGCGCCTATTCCCAAGCCGTCACCGTCGCCTCCAGCCGCAATCACTTCAAGTTCTGGATTAGCCAGTTTGGCTCCGATGGCGAATGGAAGCACCCTACCATGAAGCGTGTGAATTCCATTGACCTTAATCATGTGGGGAGTCTTGCCACTGCAGCCTATTCCAGAGAATATGACTGTTCTGTGCGGTGGCAGTTGCAAGTCGGCGAGCGCCATCTGTACGGCCGACATGATTCCGAAGTCTCCGCAGCCTGGGCACCAGTCGGCGAAGTACGTGCTCCTGTAGTCTGACATTTTAAGTGCCATGGGTCAACACCTGCCTCTTCGGCGCCTTTTCTTTGATAATCAGTTTAAGCGCCTCGCAGACCTCATCCGCGGACATGGGTCTGCCGTTCCACTTCAGCACAAAGTAGTCCATGGCAATGCCAGTTTCCTCTCGAATCACTCTCGCCAACTGCGCCGTATAGTTTCCCTCCACAATGATTTTCTTCTGAGCCCTGCCCAATTTGTCAGCGATGTAATCCTTGGGCAGAGGAAGCGGCATCCGCATCTGAATGAAGTTCACTTTGAAACCCTCTAGGCGCAGTCTCCCCATGGCTTCAAGAATGGCGCCCTTCGGAGAACCCCAACTCACAACAGTAGCAGACGCATCCTGGTCTCCGAAGAAGTTGACTCTCTCTTCAACTGGTATCTCCTTGTCGGCTAAATCCAGTTTTCTCATCCTTTTTTCATACATGAGTGTTCGGTTCACGGGTTCTTCGCTGATGTTGCCAGGTTCGTCGTGTTCGTCGCCTGTGTTCCAGAAAAACACGCCAGGCGTTCCTAGGGGTACTCTGGGCGATATGCCGGATTCGGTGAATTGAAAGCGCCTGTAATCCTTGCCCTTAACATCCCGCTCTGTCAAGAGTTGTCCACGTTCTATTCTGATGAGGCTTGAATCAAACAGTGGGTAGTCTCGGTTACTGTTAGCCAATGCCTTGTCAATCAGGTGGATAACAGGCGTCTGGTATCTTTCGGCGTAGTTGAAGGCTCTTGCAGCGTCGTAAAAGCACTCTTGGATGTCGCCCGAGGACAAGATTATTCTCGGGAACTCACCGTGAGACGCATGCATAGCAAATTGCAGGTCGCCTTGTCCATGTCTGGTGGGCAGTCCAGTTGAGGGCGCACCCCTTTGATAATGGTTTATGACCACTGGAACCTCGTTGTTTCCAGCCCAGCCCAATCCTTCAACCATTAATGAGAACCCAGGTCCAGACGAGCTTGTTGCTGCCCTTGCTCCAGTCAACGCTGCGCCCGAAGCCATGTTGATGGCTGCGATTTCGTCTTCAGTCTGCATAACAATGATGGAGCCCTTAGTCTGTTCAGATGTCAACTCGAGTATCTCGTTTTCCTCCAAGTATTCGCTCTCGTCAGCTGCGGGCGTTATGGGATAGTACGTTTGGATTCGGCAGCCTCCGACAAGTTTGCCCAAGGCAACTGCCTGGGTTCCTTGAAGGAATATTCTCTCTTCGTTGGTTGGAACGGTTTCCAGCGTGTAGCCGAAGTCATCTCCGAAGTTTCTTCTGGCGTACTCGTAAGCTTTGGCTAGGGCTATAATGTTCATGTCGACGATTTTGGGTTTGTCGCCGAAAATCACCTTTATGGCTCTCTCAACGGGCGCCTTGTCATAATTGATCAATCCAAAGGACACGCCTATAGCCAAGACGTTTATCATCCGTGTTAGCTTGCTGAGTTTTTCTTCGTGAATTTCGTCGGCGACCTCCTTCAAGACCTCCATGTAGGGTACAGCATACGTCCGAACATTATCCTTCTTGACCTCGTTTAGTAGGTCATTCACTGTCTCAACTTTGGCGCCTCTTTTTCCCAGAATCTTTTGGAACTCCGTTCTGAAGGACGGCGTCAAAGGTTGAATCGTGTCAATTCGGATTCCTAACGCGTCTTTATCGGCTATTATTCCTCCCTTAGGAGACACCTCGAAGGCGTGTCGCACAATGGTTTCAGCGTCAAACGTAGCCAACAAGTCGACGCGGTCTAGGTCTGCTCCAATCTCCTTCGGCGACACTCTTACATGGAAGTAACTGTGCAAGCCTTTGATGTTTGAGTGGTATTCTCTTTTTCCGTACACGTGGAGTCCGCCGTAGCAGCAGGCTCTGGCGAATATGTTGGCGCCCGAATCGACGCCGCTTCCCTGAGGTCCGCCAGCCATCCAAACAAAATCGTCTCTATTCATGTTTCGTCATCACCTTCGCACCGATACTGCCTCTAGCCAGAGGTTATCCGCCAGTTACGGTTCTCGTTCCGACGCAGCATTCGCAGAGGATGGTTTCGCCGCAGTATGGGCATCTGCAATTGCATTGGTCGATGGGATTGCCGCATTTTTCACAAAGGGGTTCTTCTGACAAACGATTTTCCTCCTCTTTAATTCTTCAACTATCCAATGTGTCAGTTAAGTAATTTTCGGAAAAATTCCATTGAGGCATAAAAATGAAGCCACGAAATGAAAGTAGAAACTGAGGCGACGGCTAAGACACTCTAGGCTATGTGCTTTGACTTTTCTATGGTGATGGTTACCGCCTGGTCCATAGCTTTGGATTCCACTTTGGTTTTAAGGAGGTCTTCAAACATGGCGGTCAAGTAGTTTTTAATGAAGATGCTCCACTTGTTTCCCAGTCTATGGCGAAGGTGAAAGACATCGCTGCCCAGCTCAGGGTGATAATCGCAGTGAAACCACCTAGCAAAGTCGGTTCCTCCGTAGAATTCGGTTACCAAGGAGACAAGTGATTCGTGGCTTATCCGTCGTCCCATCATGGTTAGGCTGTCGATGGGTCTAACGGAACCCTCTGCCCGTCCTGCATCTGCGAGACCCTCCTCGGAAGCGGTGTCGAGGATGCGTTCTAGGGTTCTGGGCATTATGTGAAGAACCTCGTACTTGTCTGCCCACCTCTCAAAGAGGGCATACCTTCGAAGGATCTTGTTCATCAGGACGTTGACGCTGACTCCCTGTTCCTCCGCTTCCCTCTGCAGCACGTCGTCCCAATCTTTGCTTACCCTGAAGGTGCGGGTAACGGTTTTCTTGCTTCTTTCCATCTTCTGGTCCATGCACACGCCTCTCAATAGCTTATGCCTATAATCTTTCAATATAAATATTCAATTCCGCAACTATCCGTTGCTGTAGTTAAGTAATTTTCGGAAGTTTCTCGGTGAACATTTTTTTATTTTCAGAGGTTTCGAGTTTCAGCAAAAGATAAATATTGAGAAGGGTTGAGTATTTCCTTCTTTGCGTAAAAGGTGTTAGAATATGCCTATAGATCCAGATTTCATGAAAAAACCAGTGGTGAACGAGCACGCTGGGCACAAGGTTAGAGGCGAAGTGAAGCCTCCAGAAAAACTTGGGATACATGGAACCAGCGTGGCTGTAGACCATGACTGCTGCAATGGAGATGGCATCTGTGTCTCTGTCTGCCCAGTCAGTGTGTTCGAATTAATCGACTCACCTGGGCATCCCACGTCAGAGAAAAAGTCTGATCCTGTGAAAGAGCCAGATTGCATATTCTGCCGCGCCTGCGAGGTGCAGTGTCCAACACAAGCCATAAAGATAACAGAACCGTGAAGTGCAGCTTTTTTCACCATTCTACGGAGTATTTTATCCTTCTTGAGTTCTTTTATTGGCTAGATTAGGCTACAAGCTTGATAAAGACTCGCGCATTCCAACCTCAAGAAATCAACTTCCTACGTCTTCTAGAGAGGAGAGAAAGTCGAGTCTTGGTTGTTTTAACACTCTGATGACCCCCTGAGCCAAAATATTCTTCTCAACCTCTGAGTTCTCAAAGAGCTCCACGTTTCCGCCTGCAACAACCGACAATCGAACAGAAACCCTCTCGCCCAATTTTACATCGCCCTCAGCGCCTATAGATCCGCCTATTACCGTTCCATCTCCAACATTGACGCTCCTATCAGCAACAAGATTCCCTTGGATAACCACATCACTTCCCACATTAACGTCTCCTTCAGCCTTCACACTCTTGTAAAAATGGCAGCGGTCGCCAAGGGTCAAACTACCCTTAACAACAACGTTCTCTTCCATTTCAAAGTCGGGAGGAAAACACACATCCCACGGTATCTTTATGAGGTCTCCACCCAACATTTCCCCCTCAACTCTGACATTTTGGTTGTTTAGAGTTGCCTTCGCAATTTTACGAGGTCCTCTATCTCTGGGTTTTTTAATCTCTAACAGGGACGGAAAAAACAGAAGAATCGCAAAACTCAACAAAACAAGAAGCAACAAGACCATTAAAAACAAAGGATCTAAAAACATCTATAATCACTCCCGTTGTGCAGCGTTTTCACCCATATGTGCCCCTTGTGACCAACAATTCTAGAGAAAAACAAGTCAAACAAGGCTTTGATACACACCAGCACGTTGAGAATGAAAGACAAAATCAAAAGCGGCATAAGCCAACTCACACGGACACGTCCATCTAAATAGGCGCCCACACCTACCTCAAAGAACAACGCGAAATTACCTATACTACTATAAACGAAGATCGGCGGCAAAGCCCAAAACCAATCGACCCAATCAATCGGATAATAGAAGAAAATAACTGCCCCTAACAGCCAGGACAGAGCCACGAGAATGGGAACAAAGTAGACACTCAACAAAAGAAATCCATCCACCTTTTCCCTCAACCTCAGATTCCCACTCGTCAAAAGTGACCACGCATGCTTGAAAAAACACTGCATATGTCCTTTGGCCCACCTCAAACGTTGATTCCAATAAGCTCGCCAGTCTTCAACAGCCTCTTCGTAACACTCAGCCTCGTTCACGTATCGAACCTTGTAACCAGCCATGTAGACGCGGAACGTCAAGTCCGTGTCTTCAGCCAGCATATTAGGGTTCCAACCGCCCAAGAGTTCGAGTAGACTTCGCCTAAAGCCCCCAACAGTGCCGCCAAACTGTGGGATCAGCCTCAAATCGTCTCTGGCCAACTGGTCAACTCGATATCCTCCCACCCGCTCTAGAGCAACTAAGCGGGAAACAAGCGTTGCAGGTTCATTCCAAACGGTCACTCTGCCCTGAACCGCTCCAACCTCAGGGTCAATGAAATAGGCAGCTAACTTCTCCACAATGTCCAGTTGAGGGTAATAATCCGCGTCGAAGCAGAGCACAATCTCACTTGAAGCATGTTTCAAGCCTTCATTGAGGGCATCGGGCTTTCCCTTCCCACCATCAAGCTGGCTTCGGTGAATCACTTTAATAAAATCGTACATTTTAGAAAACTCATCAGCGATTCTACCCGTCTGATCGGTTGACGCATCGTCTACCACGACAATCTCCAGTTTATCTTTTGGATAAGTCAGCTCTGTCGCTCTTTGCAGAATCCTGCCTATAACAGCCTCTTCGTTTCGAGCAGGAATCAAAACTGAAACTGTTGGACGATAGCACAGGCCATGCAACATAAAATGCGATTGCCCTTTCGTATAGTACAGAGCTACGAGTGAGAAAACATAATGCCGCACCAAGTAAACCAGCATGACAGCAACCAAAAAAAGAAACGCCAAATAAAGGAGCACTGCCACTTGGATTCACCTTTTTCTATCATTGCTTCTTCTATTGACAAATATCAGAGTAGACAGACCTAACGACCAAATTGGAACAATCCACAAGAAGTCACTGATCGGACCCATAATGAACTCGACAAGAGTAGAGAAATTCGGTCCATAGTTATAGGCAACCAAAATAAAAGTGGAGAGCCTAATGAAACCCCACATCAAACCCACCGCGTTGCCAACTTCAAGCCAAAAAACCTTAAGCAAAAGAGACCCTCTCAAAGGAAACGCAAGAAAAACAAAGAGCAAACCAAAAATTACTATAGAAAAAAGTCCCGAACGCTGCCACGTAATCGCGACGTCGAGCCCAGATCCATTGAGCAACCTCGCCACGAGAAGCAGGTTGTCTTTACCCAGAGTGCTGTCAAACGAAACTAGCTTTAAAGGAAAAAACTGCGGCAGAAACCCAATTAAGAAGGCTTGAAAAAACTGTGACAAAAAATAGTAAGAAAATGCAGCAATCGCTACGCCTGCTACAACGTGTAGGAGCTGAGGCCTCTCTCGGGTGGGTTGACCCAATGTCGGCGAACTTGCGCCCGAAGTCCGCAATTGCACTCTCTCCCATTGACTAGAAAGGTCTCTGAATCAAGCGTAAACAAGTGTGCTCTTGGGAATCAAACGGAAATTTCTGCAAAATATCTGTTTCCAAATCTGACACCGATTAAAGATTCTAATGTCCTCTAGAGAGAGCATATATGCTTTTTGCTAACAAATTTTTTTCTATCAAAAATGCAAGCAGGGAGAGATTTGAAAGATTTTAAGGTGGAAAATAGTATTTCTGGTCATCTTGCTTCTATCCGCAGCCACGGTAAGGGCTTGATAAAAGGTATTGCGCATCCGTGATTATTGTCCTAGTTTGTAGCCTATTTTTCTCAGAAACTCTCTTCTAGCCTTGATGTCTGCTTCTGTTTCTATTCCCTTGCTCTTCATGCCGTCGACCACTCCGAGGATTCCTCTGCCTTGGTCGGTTTCAACGACAATCACTTCAAGTGGATTGGCGGTTGCGGCGTATATTGTGCAGACTTCGGGCACCTGTTTGACCTTGTCGAGGATGTTTATTGGATAGGCGTTTTTCAAGAAGATTACGAAAGAGTGTCCGCAGGCCAGTTCAAGTGCGTATTTAGACGCCAGACTTCTGAGTTCTTCGTCGTTGCCTTCCCATCTGACGAGGCAAGGTCCTGAGCTTTCGCAGAAGCCTATGCCAAACTTGATCTCAGGAACCGCGTTTTTTAGGGCTTCGTAGAGGTCTTCGACCGTTTTGATGAAGTGAGCAGTCCCTAATACTACGTTGCAGTCTTTTGGCATGCTGATCTTAACTGACTTGAATTCCATGTATTTGCTTCACCTTATGAGGTTCATTAAATCTTTTAGTCTTAAATGATTAACTTTTTAACCTTATGCGCATGTGCTTGTTTGGATGGGTCCGGTTTATTTTGAGCCAAATAGGGTCGGGTGTTCTTGTTATCACCATCTGACTCCAATTTTCTTCGCTAGAACGAACTTGATCAGGTCATTTATTATCAGCGAGAATATGGCTGAAGTGAATATCACGAGGAAGGTTTCAGTTAAAGGTACAGCCTTAAGTCCTGGAATTCCGACTGTTGCTACCATGATGGCAGCTATCATGCTGAGTATTATTGCCACCAACAGGGGTTTGCTGGGTCTAGAGTTCCAGAAGTGCTCCCTGTCTCTCACGTTGAATATTAAGAACATGGCTGAGTAGAACAGTATCTCGAAGGTGAACGTGTCAAGAGCCGGGTCATCTAATGTTAAATGGAAATAATTGAATCCGATGTATAACAATAGAAAGGACTCTACAATGACTAGTAGGCTAAGAATAACAGAAACTTTGACTAAGCCCGTTATGTTCCAGGTGTCGGGTTTTTTGGACCATCTTTCATTGTCCGTTGCCAAGGATATTTTTACGAAATCTGTCATAAAGAAATACAATATGATAGAGAATGCCGAAACAACATAGTTGCCGGTGATGAGAAAAGACAACACGGCAAATGATGCTACTTGGAGGGTTCTGGTTATTTTGCTCACTATCCATGCAGTTATTCTTTCATATATTATTCTTCCATTCTCAATCAGGGCTACAATGCTTGTTAGTCCTTCATTGGTTAACACAACACTGGCTGCACCTTTGGCAACGTCGGTGGCGTTGCTCACGGCTATTCCCACCTCTGCTTGCCTCAATGCGGGTGCATCGTTCACGCCGTCGCCCGTCATGCCTACGACGTGTCTTCTTGCTTGGAGACTTCTCACAATGGTGTACTTGTCTTCGGGGTATATCTCAGCAAACCCCTCACTTTTTTCAGCTACTTCTGCAGCCTCAATTGGATCTTCTTTTATCAGTCCCTTTAGATCAGATGCTGTCATCACGTTTTCTCCGAGTCCCACACCTTTCGCGATCTCCCTCGCTATGGGCAGGGCATCCCCGGTTAACATCTTAACCGATATTCCTAGGTCCTCAAGTTTCTCTATCAGTTGTTTTGAATCTGATCTCGGCATATCGTATAACGTCACTAAGCCAAGAAGTTCGGGTTGATTCTGATCGTCAGTCTTAGCCACTGCCAAGGTTCTGTATCCCTTCGCAGCGAATTCTTTCATTCTAGTTTCCAACGCCTCCATGGCTTCTTGGTCGAGTCCGCAGGCTTGAGCTATGACATTTACAGCTCCCTTCATCACAGTGAACTCTTGCCCATTCTTCTGTACTGATGCTTCGGTTCTGCGTGTCTTCGGGTCGAAGGGGACAAAGGTCTTCTGAACAAATGAAGGGTCTGTTAGGTTTTTTTGTTTGGCTGCGGCTAAGAAAGCTAGGTCGATAGGGTCTTGATTTGCCTCTTGTGAAGCGAGGGCGCCATAAAAAACCACTTCTTTTTCGTTAAATCCATTCAGTGGGATTACGTTTGCTACTGAAAGCTTGTTCATTGTTATTGTGCCAGTTTTGTCAGCGCAGAGAATGTTCATGGTTGCTGCGTCTTCTGAGGCGCTCAGCCTTGTCACTAAGACGCCTTTTTTAACCAATTCCATCGAGCCTATTGCCATGCTGATAGTGAACATCGCAGGCAGGGCAACGGGTATAGCTGATAACAAGAGTACTAAAATCAGAGGCAAAAGGTCCAACAGATTCATTCCCTTTACCGTTGAAAAAACCGTGGCTACACCTATTAACGCAACAACTATGACCAACAACCATTTCACAACGTTCGAGACAACTTCTTCCATGTGCAGTTTTGGACGAGCAATCTGAACCAACTGCGCCGTCCTTCCGAAATATGTTTTGGTCCCAGTCAAAGTGACAACGCCGTTTGCCTCGCCTCTTTTAACAACTGAGCCAGAAAAGAGCATATCATCAGATCTTTTTTCAACCTCCATTGACTCCCCAGTCAAAGCTGATTGGTCGACCCCCAGTTCTCCTGTTATTATCTTAATGTCAGCTGGGACGAAATCGCCAGACCTAACCCGAACTATGTCGCCTGGCACCAATCCTTTAGCGGGCACCACTTTCCATGCACTATCTCTGAGTACTCTAGCGTTGACCTGCAGCCTCCTCTTCAGCGCCTCCACCGCGCTCGATGCTTTCTGCTCTTCTGCAAAGCCTAAGACTGAGTTGAGAAAAAGCAGGGCGGTTACGATGTAAAGGTCTGCAAACCTCTGCAGTATCCATGAGAGGATGATGATAACCTCAAGCATCCATGTGGTGAGGCCCCAGAACTTTTTGGCAAACCTGAACACGGGATTAATTTTCTTTTCAGCGACCTCGTTGTATCCGTACTGTTTTAATCTGCTTTCAACTTCCGCTTCTTTCAGTCCTACATTCAGATCTGACCTAAGCGATTTCAGCACTTCTTCTGTTTTCATCTCTTGAAGGTCTGTGTTTTCTTTCCTCTCGGTTACACTTGTCTCATTGTTCCCTTTGCTCACTGAAACCTCACCAAGATGTCATATCAGATTTATCATTCTACACGTTTCTATAATTTCTACGTAATTAGGTTTCAGTTTAACTTTTAGAGAAGGTCTTATCGTTTGGATGCCATGGCATAGATTACCAGAGCGAGCACTCCGACAAACACGACTATGAGCATTAGGACGAATTCCTGGGGCAGACCGAACCAGTAATGTTTCACGTCGTAGTTGAGGCTCACAGTCTTGTCAATCGTGGATTGTGAGTTGTCGAAAACGAAATTGTAGGTTCCCGTCTCTGAAGCGCTGAATTTAAAGTTGATCATTGTGACACTCTGAGTGGGGCAAACAATCTGATTGTTGGGACCGACAACCGTGAAGTTGATGTATTTGGATTCACCGCCAACCACCGTGACTCTACCAGAAACTTCATCTTCAGAGTTCAAATCAACGCTCCTAACCATTGTTTGTCCAGCTGGTACCGGAATGGTCTCGGCTGTTGCCAAAACCTGACCCATGGACAGAGAACTAAACAACGCTAGAAGAAAGAACACAACGATGCTGTTAGCTTTCAGACGGATCATTTTTTGGAAGCACAGACCTGCAGTTTAGAGTTTAGGAGGAAAGCTCGGAAAGAGATTATGAAGCAAGAATAAAGATTCTAACGTTCAAAAAAAGTTTAGTCCTTCAACTGCAAGAGAAAAAATGTTTGTCAAACGACTGTTCCTGCCAAAATTATCATTGCGCGCAAGGCTTTATACGCATTCAAGTAGTCTTCCGAGACAAAGGAAACCATTCTGCCGTTGATTCTCTTCGCTCCTGGCAGGAGTTCAGCCATCTCGGTCATGCCTGTGTTTATGAAGGAAATGTCAATTTTTATTGGTGGTTTAATTCTGAAGGGCTTGAACTTGCGGATGTTCTTTAATGCTTTTGTGGCTCCTTTTTTTATAAGCGCCCTAGCCCTTGATGGGCTTAGGCAGCGTGCGGCGAATCTGCCAACACCTTCTTTCACGATGACGGTCTCCACAGAACCTAAGAGAGAGCGAGCTTCCTCCGTCACTGCCTTGTCGCCTGTCACCAGAACGACGGGCACTTTAAAGTATCCTGCCAAAGCGGCGTTGATTCCAGTCTCGCCCATGGAATTGCCGTTTACCAGCACGTCGCTTACGACTCCGCCGTGGTATGTATGCTCTAAAACTCCTGTGTAAGAGCCTCTTCTTGCGTGATAGCCAGTGAAAAGGGCGGCGTCAAACGACCGGTCTATGCCCTGCATCATGGAGAGAGGCTTCGGCGAGCCTGTTATGAGTTCAGCAGCCTCGTGGAGTTCTTCAGGTATGATGTTTCTCATGGTGCCGTGAGAGTCGTTTACAAGAACAGTTTTTGCACCTGCTTCGAGTGCACCATCTATGGCAGCGTTCACCTCGTATGTCATGAGTCTGCGGGCTCTGTCGTGTTCCTTCCCATCGCGTTGCGTTTGTTCCCCATGAACGATTCCTGCCACTCCTTCCAAGTCTGCGGATATGTAAACTTTCAAAACCCTAGCACCTTGCCTCCATTCTTAGGATGGTTCCTAAGATAAAGCATTTCCAATTCGTAAATCAGTTTGTATGGGATTCTCTCCAAACTGTCGCAGAAGAATGGAAGGGCAGTGCTGTGGTCCTTTAGAATGTTACTTGGAATGTTATCAGTGCGCCGAACATGCCTGCGAGTTTGACTGAGTAGGTTGTTCCTTTTGCATAATTACCCTTAATGTAGGTTGCGCCAAGTGAAGAAGCCGCGATCTTGACTGTTTGGGTTAGGATTGCGATTTGGCTGTTGACGTATGCGTTTAAGATTTCTACTGTGTATTGTCCAGTGTTGCGTATGAAGGCTGTTATGTGTGTGGCGTTCATGCTGCTTGTTTCGAGCAGTAGAAGGCTCATCTGCGTATTGAAGTTGTTGGTCATGCTGGATACAGAGCCTATAACGGTGTTGTAGAAAAAGACGCCGGCGACTAAGGTGACGACGACTAGCAACAAGGTGGCGAGCACCAGCGAACTGCCCTTCCTTGACCTTGCCAGTTTTCGCATTGTTTGTCACCATCATGATACGCATATTTATATGCTCAACAACATATTCACTGTACAACAAACCATATAAATATGTTTTATATTTCGGAATCAGAACATGACATAGCAAAGAACATGACATAGCAAGATTCCAAAAACGATATCAAATCACAGATGAAACACTAAGAGAAGAGCCGCATGAAAATCTCCTTTGACCGTGTCGCCGACATCTACGACAAAACGCGAGGATTGCCTCAAAACGTCATGGAAAAAGTCGTCAAAGCCCTCGCTAAAGAGCTCAAAGGCTACGACACGGTTTTAGACATTGGCATTGGAACAGGAAGGTTCGCAGAGCCGTTGCAAGAAAAAGGATTCGAAGTTATTGGAGTCGACATATCGCGAGACATGATTCAAAAAGCAAAGGAAAAGAAAGCGAAAAACCTGTTACTCAGCGATGCTTGCTTCCTTCCATTCAAAGAATCGTACTTTGATGCTACTCTCTGCGTACATGTCCTCCACCTGATTAGTAACTGGCAAACAGCTCTGAAAGAAATCTGCAGAGCAACAAAGTACGGGTTGTTTTCGGTCACCCACATGGGACAATCGAACCCTGTCCATGAGGCGTATGAAGAGTCAGCCAAAGAGAAAGGCTACAACGTTCGAAGAATAGGATTAGGCGAACGAGAACTAAGCGAGTTGATTAAGCCAACAAAATCGGTCCCAGCTGCTTCATGGGTTTCCAGCGCCGACGAACGATTAACATACCTCAGCCAGCGAGCCTACTCACGACAATGGAGGCTTCCAGAAGACGTAGACAAGCAGATCGTGCAAGAACTTGTGAAGCGGTTTATTGGGCAAAAATACCCCGTCGAAATGCACATTCTTAAGTGGGACGTAAAAGACTTGAAATCATACTTAAGAACCTATTTCAAGAAAAGTCAAACTAGCCTACAAAGAATCTAATGACTTGCGCCTACCTTTAATGCATTCCCGAAAGCTTTATACTGAATGTTTCCTTCTTGAGATTTTTCTACAACGCTCTGAAAAGGACGCTTACAATTGCAGGGACAAAGCCCGCAGAACCGTAAAGTTGCGATTGAAATAAACAACGATTATTGCAGTGTTTGCATCACTTGTCGCCTGGTTTGCCCCTTCAAAGCCATCTTCAAAGATGAGAACACTGATGAAATAAAAATAGACATCGAAAAGTGTCAAGTCTGCGGACTCTGTTCGAGCGCATGTCCAGCCAACGCAATTGATATAGTTTACTACGACGACGATTCGTTGGTCTCTTACGCCCAGGCGTTGATGAAACAGAAAAGGTCCAAAGCGTTAGTTTTGACGTGCAGAGGAAGCAGTCCAGCCCCGTGCGAAATGATTGACATGCTCAAGGAAAAGAATATTCGAAACTTTGTTTCCCTGCGCTTGCCATGCGTCGGACGTGTTTCACCCGAGTTTTTTTTGAGAACGCTGTCTCAAGGCGCTAACAAGATAGTTGTTATGCAGTGTGAAGAGGGTTTTTGCCGATTCAAGAAGGGCAGCGAGGTCACCACTCGAAGACTCAAGCTAACGCAGGTCTATCTCAATCAACTCGGCTTTAAAGACGACACGCTGAGTTTTGTAAAACTTTCCAACAAGGCGGTTTACGACACCCAAAAGTGCGTAGGCTGCGACAAATGCACCTTCATTTGCCCCTACGACGCTATCGAAGCCAAACCTTTGGCCACGCCCGAGATAAACCTAGACCGTTGCGTCGGATGTGGCGCCTGCGCCTTAGTTTGTCCACACCTGGCGGTTCAATTAAAGGGCTTTGAATACGAACCCGTTTCGAAAATGGTCCTCGACTGTGGCGCCATGGCAAAGAAGTTGAAATCTGAGGGTGTGAAGCCGGTCGTTCTTGTTTTCTGCTGCCAATGGTCAGAATTCTCCGCGTTAGACACCGCTAACCCGAGTTCTCTGCCAAAGAACGCCATGCTCCTCGAGATTCCATGCTACAAAGGATTAGACCCTGTTCACGTCGTCGAGGCATTTTACGCGGGCTTCGACGGCGTCCTAGCCGTGACATGCGCCGAGAAAGACTGCAAACTCGAAGAGGGCAGAGAAACAGCAGAATTGAACGCCGAGGTTTTGAAAAAAACCTTAAACAAACTTCATCTTAACGACAGATTTGAGGTTTGCACCGCTTCTCCACGTTATGTGGGTGACTTTAACTCAAAACTTGAGGGCTTTATCAAAAAGGTTTCTTCCTCGTGGACCAAAAAGGAGGAATAGAGGCTCAGTGTACAAGATTGTAGCCAAGCAGGAACTTGCACCTAAAATCAAACTGTTCGATGTCTCTGCCCCTGACATAGCCGCAAAGACCAATCCTGGACAGTTTGTGATTCTGAGGGCGTGTGAAAGCGGAGAAAGGATTCCCATCACCCTGGTCAATTCTAACATTAAAAAAGGCACGATCACACTGGTTTTCAATGAAGTGGGCAAAACAACCAAGCAGTTAGGACTGTTAAACCAAGGCGATTACATTCCCAACATAGCGGGTCCACTGGGCAACCCATCAGAAATCCAGAAGTTTGGAACAGTTCTCTGCATCGGCGGAGGGGTCATGGTGGCACCACTCCTCTTTCAGGCCTCGGCACTACAAAAGGCTGGAAACAAGTTAGTCACAGTTATAGGTGCAAGAATCAAGGATCTGCTGATTTTTGAAAAGGAAATGAAAGAGCTCAGCGACGAGTTTTACGTAGCCACAGACGACGGTTCAAAGGGTTACAAAGGACTTGACTTTCTCAAGGACTTGCTTGACAACGGAAAAATTGACCGCGTTGTAGCCATGGGTCCAGTTGTCATGCTGAAAACAGTTTCCGAGATGACCAAACCTTCTGGCATCAAGACGATTGTCACGTTGACACCCATCATGGTTGATGGTATGGGCATGTGCGGTGCATGTCGAGTGTCGGTGGCTGGAGAAACCAAGTTTGCATGCGTTGACGGACCGGAGTTTGACGGGCATCAAGTCGACTTTGACCAACTGATAAAGCGACAGAGAATGTACCTACCCGAAGAGAGGTTGTCGGCACTGTTCCATGAAAAGCTGGGAGGAATAAAACTTGTCAAATGCCAGCACAAAGACTGAAAAGCCTCCTCAAGACCGTTGGCACGCAGTTCCCATGCCCAAACAGAAGCCCAAGGACCGAGCCCACAACTTCAACGAGGTTGCGATCGGCTACACCGAAAAGCAAGCCTTGGCTGAAGCCTCAAGATGCATAACTTGTCCCAATCCAGGCTGTGTAAAGGGCTGCCCTGTGGAGCTCGACATTCCAGCCTTCATCAAACTTATCAAAGAGAAGAAGTACGATGAAGCCATAAGAAAGGTGAAGGAAAAAAACAGTCTACCAGCCATCTGCGGTCGAGTTTGCCCGCAAGAGGAACAGTGCCAGAAACTCTGCGTCATGGGCAAGAAAGGCGAACCCCTATCTATAGGAAGACTTGAAAGATTTGTCGCTGACCTTGAACTTCAAAAAGGCGTCACAGCTCCAGTAATAGCAGACCCAACAGGAAAAAAAGTGGCAATTATAGGAGCCGGTCCAGCTGGGCTCACAGCTGCTGCCGACTTGGCAAAACTGGGTTATAAAGTGGTGGTTTTTGAGGCACTCCACCTTGCTGGTGGTGTTCTTGTTTATGGTATCCCAGAGTTTAGACTGCCCAAAAGCATTGTCCAGGCTGAAGTTGATTACATCAAGAAGTTAGGAGTGGAATTACGAACTGACGCCTTGATTGGTCGATTGCACACAATAGACGAGTTATTCAAGAAAGGATTTGACGCCATTTTCATTGGAACAGGCGCCGGACTGCCACAGTTCATGCGTATTCCAGGAGAAAACTTGGGCGGAATCTATTCGGCTAATGAATTTCTGATTCGCGTCAACCTCATGAAGTCTTACCTGTTTCCCGAGTTTGACACGCCCATACGAGTTGGCAAGCACGTAGCGGTGATAGGCGGCGGCAACGTAGCCATGGACTCTGCCCGAAGCGCATTACGACTCGGCGCCGAACAGGTCTGCATAGTTTATCGAAGGTCGAGAGAAGAGATGCCCGCGCGAGAGGAAGAGATATTGAACGCTGAGGAAGAGGGCATAATTTGCAAGTTTCTAGCAGCACCCATCAAATTCGTAGGCGATGAAAGCGGGTGGGTGAAAGGAATGGAATGCATTGCCATGGAACTCGGTCCCCCAGACGAGTCGGGAAGACGAAGACCAGTTCCAATCAAAGACTCAGAGTTCATCATGGACGTTGACACCGTGATTGTGGCTATAGGACGCACTCCCAACCCCATTATACAGCGCACCACGAAAGGACTAGAAACCACCAAGTGGGGAACCGTTGTAGTACAAGAAGAAACAGGCAAAACCAGCCTTGAAGGAGTCTACGCCGGTGGCGACATCGTTACAGGCGAGGCAACAGTCATAAGCGCTATGGGCGCTGGCAAAAAAGCCGCAAAAGCCATACATGAATACCTAATGAAGCAAAAACACGTAAAGTCATAATGTATTTGCTGGAACTGCAACAGCAGTTGTTAAAGACCTGACAGCTGGAAAGATTTTTAATTGGAATGTAAAGCAAACTTTTCCTCTGTTTCATACATCTTCAGGCGCTTGCAGAGCTCTTGGAAATCGACTTGATGCCCATCAAACAAAGGGCCATCTAGGCAGGCGAATTTGGTTTGGCCTCCCACGGTTACGCGGCAGGCGCCACACATACCCATACCATCAACCATTATTGGGTTTAAACTCACTATTGTCTTGATGCAGCAGGGGCGCGTAACCTCACAGGCAGCCTTCATCATTAACGGAGGACCAATCGCGTACACAGCGTCAAACCGGCAGCCTCGTTCAATTAATTTTTTTGACAAGTCGCTGACATAACCCTTGAATCCATTTGAACCGTCGTCTGTGGCTATGAAAAGCTTGTCTGAGACGCTTTTCATTTCATCCTTCAATATGAGCATCTCTTTGGTTTTGGCTCCGATTATGGAAGTCACATGGTTTCCCTCTCCCTTGAGCATTTTAGCTATGGGAAAGGCGGCTGCCGTTCCCACGCCTCCACAAACAACAGCTACGGAGCTGTGATGCTTTACGTCGTTGGGGTTTCCTAACGGACCCAGCATGTTCAGAATTTCGTCGCCGACTTCAAGCTTGCCGAGTTTTCGTGTTGACGCCCCGACTTCTTGAAAAATGAGGGTTACTGTTCCTTTCTCTCTCTTCCAGTCTGCTATTGTTAGCGGGACTCTCTCGCCTTTTTCATTTATCCTTACTATCACGAATTGCCCTGGTCTTGCCTTCTCAGCGATGTCTGGAGCATAGACCTTAAACAATTTGATTTGTGGAGCAAGTTCCTCCTTGGTTAGAACCTTGTACATGCTTGTGGCCCCTAGACTTCACGCTGAGGTTTTGAGCGTTATATGATAATATTGAATGCCTTTTTTAATATATATTCTTTATTATTATGATTGGAATAAATTAAAAGACTGCGATGACCGTCTTGCTTGCAAAACAGCTTATATCTGGACCTCTTCTTGACTTACAGTGACCGTGAGTATGCCCCTCGAAAAGAAACGTTTTGAACTTCTCGAGCACACCGCCGACTTATACATCGCGGCGCATGGCAAGAGCTTGGAAGAGGCTTTTGAAAACGCCGCCTACGCGACGTTTGAGGGCATGACCGACCTTGATAAGGTATTGCCCAAACAGGAAGTCACGGTTGAGGTTGAAGGTCACGATGAACAGGCCCTGCTGTATAACTGGTTAGAAGCATTGTTGGTGAAGTTTGACATCACTGGCAACCTCTACTCTCGCTTCAAAATTGTCAGCATAGAGAAGACGCCAACGGGATTCAGGTTGAAGGCGAAGATCTGGGGCGAACCCTTCAATCCAAAGAAGCATTTGTCGAAGGTTGGAGTAAAAGCGGTTACTTATCATCAAATGGAAATCCTCAGGGATGCCAAAGGCGCTGTAACGGTCAAGTTTATTCTCGACATTTAGGAAAGACGAAATCATGACCAAGAAGATCGTGGCGTTGAACTCCAAATTTATGGTTAAAGTTAAGCCGAAGGCGCCTTTCAACTTTGACGCAACCGTGCACAAGCCTTCTCATTTTCCAGCGCCAGTCGAGGACTATCAAGAAGGTGAGTACTGGCGAACAATGCGAGTAGGCGATAGGGTTCTTGGTTTGAAAATGGCGAACAGAGGCTCTGTGGATTCGCCGTTGGTTAGTCTGAGTTTCTATTCTGAGAAGCAATTATCAAAGAAAGAACAGGATGAATTAGTGAACGAGGTTGGGTGGCGATACGACCTCGACGGCGACCTCTCAGAGTTCACTGAAGGGTTTAGCCAAGACGAAATTTTGGGTCCAGTGCTCTCGAAATGGCGGGGAATGCATGTTAGCTGTGGCGAGTCCCTCTATGAGCTTTTAGTTATCAGTGTTGTGCTGCAGAACGCCACAGTTAGACGCACGGTGCAAATGATGGAGGCGTTGCTAGGCAAATATGGAACGAAGGTTAGATTTGATGGGAAAGAGCTCTACGCCTTCTGGAAACCCAAACGACTACAGGACACTACTGAACAAGAGTTGCGCGCGTTGAAGGTAGGTTACAGAGCGAAATACCTCAAGAAAACATCCGAAGACTTCGTTAAAGGAGTGGTCGACGAGTATAAACTGCGCAGGATGACCATTGAAGAGGCTAAGAAGGAATTGGACAAACTCCACGGCGTGGGTCCAGCCTCAGCAAGTATTCTGCTCTTCGAAGCTTTGCATCGTTACGACACGATTGAGAAAATCGGTCCGTGGGAACAAAAAATCTACTCACGCCTGTTATTCAAGAGAGAAATTGTTCCAGCAGAAACTCTTCTGAAAGAAATTAACAGAAGATATGGAAAATGGAAGACCCTAGCCATGCACTACATTTTTGAAGACCTCTTCTGGAAACACAAAACCCAAAAAATCGATTGGCTACAGAAGTTAATTCGGTTATAAAATGGAAAACTCAACGAATAAGAAGCGTGATTTCTTCAACCAAGGTTTCGGGAACTATGTTTCTCTTGCCCCGTTTCTTGAACGCGACTAACCCTAAACTAGCCAACACCTTCAGGTCTTGGTAGACGTTTTTGACGTTTCGTCTTGTTTTCTGAGCCAAATCGTTTATTGACTCTATGCGCAGACTCGCCAGACTGTATAGCAGTTCAAGTCGTTTGGGTGTGAATAATGCCGCTTCTCTTGGCTTTAGGTCGCGCATCTCTTCTACTACGTAATCGAGTTCGCCGCCTTCAACATAGCCGCGATAAGCGTGGACTAACCCCGCCCACTCGGAATATATTCCAATAAAACTGCGGTCAACCTTCTTTTCTAGGAATAGCTCCTCAAACTTGTCAAAAGTCATGTTGTATTCTCTTTCGTAGCCCTTGATTCTGTTCTGCACCTCTTCCAATGTTGATTGTCGAACTATTCTAATCAACATGAAGCTTTCTCACGCCTACGAATCTGTTTGGTTTAGCCACAATTAAACTTCTTTGGCGTAAACACCATAATTAAAAACCTACCATTACTAAAAACGTTAATTAACACTCTAAGCCTACTGCATTTCAACGTGAAAACAAAATGCTTACCCAAAAACTCAACGAAAACCTCTACATCATCGATTTGAAGCCTATTGGAATCGAGAAGTTCATTGCCTCTTACGTGCTGAGGGGCAAAGATGCAACAGCCATAATCGAAACCGGACCCACATGCTCGATTCCAAATCTAACCAAGGGTTTGCAAGAAATAGGAGTCAAAAATGAAGATGTCGATTATGTTGCGGTTTCACACATTCACATCGACCATGCAGGCGGAGCAGGAACCTTGATGCAACATTTACCAAACGCCAAACTATTGGTTCACGCCAAAGGCGCACCTCACATGATTAATCCTAAAAAGCTGTGGGAAGCGTCAAAACAAGTCTTGGGCGAAGTTGCCATTGCGTATGAAGAGATTCAGCCCGTCCCGGAAAATCGTGTGGTCTCACCGAGCGACGGCAAAGTTATTGACTTAGGTGGAGGTGTCCAACTCAAGGTTTTGGAAACTCTTGGACACGCTTCTCATCATCTGGGATTTTTTGTGAATCCAAATAGAGGGATTTTCCAGGGCGACGCCGCTGGAATCTACATACCTCAACTTGATGTAGCTATGCCAACTACTCCTGCTCCTTTTCATTTGGAAATGACCCTGGCTTCCATTCAAAAAATCGTGGACATGGCGCCAAAAAGGCTGTACTACACGCATTTCGGTCCAGTGGACAACGCTGTTGACAGGCTGAAGGATTATACAATGCAGCTTAGGCTCTGGGAGAAAACGGTTTCAGAAGCATTAAATGAGGACGACAGTCTCCAGGTCATGTATGAGAAGATTTTGGAAAAAGACCCTCAAATGCGAGTTGCGGCGGAATTCATCAAGAATCACATGGTTCTCCGACGAGGAGTGGTTATGCAGAACATTCAAGGCTTTGTGGAATACTTAGAGAAAAAATCTCTGGCTTAAACACCAAAATTGTTTATATTTGCTCAGCTTCTTTTCATTAACCTTGAAGGTGATTTGTTTATGGGAGAAGAAAGAGAGTATCGTGGACCACCTCCCCAGGTGCCACTTGAGAGACTGGACAACTACACTTGGCGCATTCCTCAGAAATACAAGGCAGGCATGCGGGTTCCAGGCATGGTTTTTGCAGATGAAGACCTGCTAGAAAAGATGAGGACAGACAGAACGCTGGACCAATGCGCCAACGTTGCCCATCTTCCAGGCATTTACAAGTACGCTATAACCTTGCCCGACGGTCATGAGGGTTACGGGTTTCCCATAGGCGGCGTGGCAGTCACAGACTATGAAGAGGGGGTGGTCAGCCCTGGCGGAGTCGGTTACGACATCAACTGTGGAGTACGATTACTAACCACTAACATGACAGAAAAGGACATTCGTCCCAAACTAGTAGATTTGGCGTCAACAATTTTCAACAATGTTCCCAGCGGACTCGGCAGCCGCCGCAAGGATTTCCGCATAACATCAAGTGAACTCGACCGCTTAGCCGCCGAAGGTGTGCCCTACATAGTGGAACGTGGATTGGGCTGGCCGGAAGACATCGAACACTGCGAAGAACGTGGTAGCATGCAAAACGCCAACCCGGACAAGGTCTCAACCAACGCAAAGAGTCGAGGACTGCCCCAAATTGGCACTCTAGGGTCGGGCAACCACTTCCTAGAAATTCAGAGGGTCGACAAGATTCACGACCCAAAAGTCGCTGAGACGTTCGGCATTACACATGAAGATCAGGTCACAGTTATGATTCATTGCGGATCTCGCGGCTTTGGACATCAGATTTGTTCTGACTACCTAAGAGTCATGGAACGCGCCGTCCAGAAATACAAGATCACGTTGCCTGATCGAGAACTAGCCTGTGCGCCTGGAACCAGTCAAGAAGCCCAAGATTATTATCAAGCCATGGCCTGCGCCGTCAATTTCGCCTTTGCCAATCGTCAAGCCATAACCCACTGGGTTCGTCAGAGTTTTGAGCAGGTTTTCCAGAAGCCAGCAGAAACCTTTGGGCTACGTCTGGTTTATGATGTTGCCCACAACATAGCTAAAGTTGAGGAACACAAGGTTAACGCCCACACCAAGAAGGTTTGGATTCACCGAAAAGGCGCAACTAGAGCATTTGGGCCGAACAGATCAGAGGTTCCAGCCGACTACAGAGACGTGGGTCAACCGGTTCTGATTCCAGGCAGTATGGGCACAAGCAGTTGGGTGCTCGTTGGCACACCTAAAGCCATGGAAGCCTCGTTTGGTTCCACCGCGCACGGAGCAGGACGAATGATGAGTCGAGCGGCAGCCAAACGAAGATATTGGGGTGGAGAAATCAAAAAAGCTCTAGAACAGCGAGGCATCGTGATCAAAGCAGCGAGCGCCATTGTGTTGGCTGAGGAGGCAGACCCCGCCTACAAAAACGTGGACAAAGTGGCTGAAGTGAGCGACAAGGTGGGAATTGCAACTCGGGTTGTGAGGCTTCTGCCAATAGCCGTTGTTAAAGGCTAAAACGGCAGCGAACACTCCTCTTTTTTCAACTTAACCATTAAAAGCACATCGGGTCATGTATTTGTTAAAGAGAGTGAATCTGTATGAAGATTGTTGGGAAGAAGGAACCCTCAACACCTAGTGTTGTCAAAGTGAAGTGGATAGATGGCTTAAGGTTTGTTGCGACAGACAGCGTGGGACACTCTATTGCGATGGATGCCTCAAAGCAGGTTGGAGGCGAAGGCTCGGGTTTCAGCCCATTGCAGCTGCTTCTTGCGGCTTTGGGTGGATGCACAGGCATAGACATTGTAGATATTATGCGAAAGCAGAGGCAACAGGTTGAAGATTTGGAAATAGTGGTCACTGGAGAGCGAGTCAAGGAGCCGCCGCGAGTCTACAGCAATATTCATGTGGAGTACAAAGTTAAGGGAAAGAGCATCAAAGAAAAGGCGGTTAAACGTGCCATACAGCTTTCTGAGGGCAAGTACTGCTCTGTAGGAGCCATGCTGAAGGCTAAAGCGAATGTGACAAGCAGTTACACTATACAATAGAATTAAATAATAACCAGAGACAATACCAAAAGACTCGGAATAGGGATGAGAAAAGATGTCGACTGCCTTTGATAAGCTTGGAACCGACCGTCAACTTCAAGACCACTGGATAAGGAGACTGATAGCGGGGATAATTGACTTCATAATCACATGGATACCAGCTTACATAATTGCGCTGATTCCTGCATTCACTGCATTCTTAATTACTGGAATCTTCTTTCTCGGACCTTTGGAACTTCTTCATGGTGTTATATTCTTTCTCTACGCCTCGTTCATGGAATCCACCAGTGGAACAACCATAGGAAAGCAGATTATGAACTTGAAAGTGACGACAACACAAGGAAGGATGCCAGGCTTTGACAAAACTTGGATTCGAGACGTCAGCAAAATCTACTCACTGCTGTGGCTGATAGATACCCTCATAGGTATGGCTACGGTTGGTGATCCTCATCAGAAATACAGTGATCGATTTGCTGGAACAACCGTGACATCCACTATAACGACCAACCTAATTTTGCCAAGTCCGTCGTCTCCTACGGCTCCACCAACTTCACCAAGCAGTGCTTAAGGGGTGGAAAGATCTCGAACAAACCCTCAACCGATGTTGGAAAGGCTATTGTTTGCTTTCAATACGTAGAGCGAATCAAGTCAGAGCTTATCATCGCAGCCAAGCTTCTGGAGTACGTTATCGACCTGAAAGGAGACGAGCAGAATGGCGCCAACAAACTTTTCCATTGGTACTTGGACGCGGTGTTAGGTGAGATTAACATTGCCCACAACGTCATTGGCAGACAAGACTTTGTGCAGGCGGGTGAAAAAGTGCAGGCAGCGATGGAGAAGGCTCAGCAGGGGTTGCTTGAGGAGTCTATTCGTCGGGTTTCGGAAGCCATATCGGCTGTTGCGAGCAGCGGTCAATGGGCGATGCAGATTCTAAAGGGCAACAATTTCTTGTAACCTTTTTTTGTGTTTTGTGCTTACTTGTTTAAGCAAATTTTTCTGCTGCTTGTGAGAGGGTCCCACACAACATTTGGGCAGGATTTTTTGTTGCTTGACATGTTTTGGATGGAAATCACACTGCCATTGAGATATCAAAAAACACGTATTCGAAAGTGTCCAAAAGGCTTATTTGGCTATTCCTTTGCTACTTTTTAATTTGGTAGGTTCAGAAACCCTTTATGTATAGGACGCTCCAAGTCCTCGGCCCTGAACACGAGTTCTCAATAATCGACGAAAAATTACAGCCACTTCCCATCGTTGACAAAGTAATCAAAGATGTTCACGGAAGAATAGTGAACAATGTGGACTTGGGCAAGTTTTCGCTTGGAAAAGAGTTGCAAGCGCACGTGGCGGAGCTTAAGGCTAATGAACCTTTTGATTCTCCGGAAGTGTTTGAAGAGACCATGTGCAACGCGGTACTAAGCATTTTAGACATCTTAGAAAAGCGTTATGGGGCACGTCTCCTCGGTTTGGGAATGCATCCTTCACTGTTGTTGGACAAGGTCAAGGTTTGGTCGCATCGGGACCGCCAAATCTACGAGGCTCTTGGCAAGGTATTTAATCTCAGCCAGCACGGTTGGCTCAACATACAGAGTTTTCAACTCAATCTGCCCTTCAAGAACGAGCGTGAAGCCGTGGGATTGTACAATGCCTTAGCGAATGTTCTCCCATATTTACCAGCCATCACGGCTTCCTCGCCCATATATGAATCCAAAATCGGCCACAATGTGGACAACAGATTGCATTTTTACTTGGTGAATCAGGCTGAGGTTCCATCCATTACAGGCGACATCATACCCGAATATGTTGCCTCTTTTGAAGAGTACGAGAAAACAACCATTCGGCAGTATTCAGAAGACTTAGCAAAGGCGAAGGCTCCAAGATGCCTGCTCAACAAAGAGTGGCTCAACTCCAGAGGCGCCGTTATAAGATTCGACCGTAGGGCGGTTGAGATTCGAATAATGGATGAGCAGGAATGCGTAAAATCAGACGTAGCCCTGAGCTGCTTCATTCGAGCGACTCTCAGAGGAATTTTGCAACAAGGTGAAGATTTTGAGTATCTGCCTCATCATGTCTTAGTGAACAATCTTCACGCCGTCATCAGAGACGGCTTGAACGCCTCAGTGCGTCATCCAAAGGGTTCAACTGCTAGACAAGTCTGTCACTATCTGTATAAAACAGCCGAAGAAAATACATCTTCGGAGGAGAAAAAATACTTAGAAATCGTCAAGCAGCGAATCGAAGGCGGCAACCTCTCAGATCTCATCCTAAGAGAAGCGAAGAAAAAAGTTTTAAAGACCAACTTGGAAGAGGCTATTTTCGCCGTCTACGACTCCTTGGCTAGTTGCTTAGAAAGGAATACGGTTTACAAATAAAAGCCCAACTCGTTCATCGTCTTGAAAAGGTTGACGTGATCCAGAAAAATGTCCCGAAAAATCGGCGAGCAACCCAGGCAAACTGACTTTTTCCACACTTGTATAAACTGCCCCAGTATCTGTTGCATTGGAGCCCGACCTCCATTGACCTCAAGACGAAGGGCGTTAATTCGAGACTACTTAACAACCAACGGCATAACCATTGAAGACCCATTTGAAGAAAGCACCTACTCATTCCCGAGAGAAACCAAGCACCGCCACTGCATCTTCCTAGATAAACACACTAAAAAGTGTAGAATTCACGCAGTCAAGCCAGAAACCTGCGTGGCTGGTCCTGTCACCTTTGACATTAACCTAAAAACGGGATGTATTGAATGGTTTCTAAAGGCTGAGAAAATCTGTCCATTGGCAGGCGCCCTCTATAAGGATAAGGGGGCGCTGAAAAATCACCTGGAATCTGCTCGGAAGGAGCTTCTCCAACTTGTTCATGACTTGGACGCGTACGCGCTACGTGCAATTTTAAGGATTGAGGAGCCAGATATCTTCAAAATCGGCGAAGAAGAATTGGACACAAAAGTTCTAACAAAATTGAAGCCTCCCGTTTGGCGTCAATTAAAAAAATGAAAGAACTCTCAATCGATTTGCTTTTAAGCTTCCCATAGCTTTTCCTTTTTGATTCTCCATAAGAGGCTGCTAGGAAGATGGATCAGAGCCAAACTGTCGAAAAATCTTCCAAAAATGGTGATTTGAAGCCTCTTTACGTGAGGTCGATTGTGAACTCCTTCGGCTCTGGCACCGTGAGTCCATTTTTGAGTGTTTACGCAGTAGAACTGGGCGCGTCTGCTTCGGAAATGGGATGGTTTCAATCCGTCTCCAATCTAGCGCCAAACATGATGCAGGTTCCTTGGGGAAAACTCAGCGACAATATAGGCAGAAGAATCCCGTTCATTTTGATTGGAGGGCTCATCACCGCTGTTCTCTGGGTTCCCCTTATGTTTGTAACCTCGGCTCCACAGTTGATCCTTGTAATAGCGGTTCAGTCTGTCTTAGGTTCGATGGCTACACCAACGTGGACCGCTTTGATTGGAGATCTCGTGCACTCTTCAAAGAGAGGAGTCACCACAGCCACTATCAACCGTGCAGCCGCAATTGGGAGCCTGCTTGCATCACTTGCGGCGGGATACTGGATGATTATGGTGAAAGGAACGTTGCAGCAGATGTTTTTCGTGCCGCTTCTGGTCGCTGTCTTGCTTGGTGTTGTGTCCTCACTAGTGATGATTCTTGTTCGAGAGAAAACCCGTCCAAACAACAGGTTTGGCGGTTCTATTTTTGGCATTCATGATGTCATCAAGCATGCACGAAGCAACCCAAACTTTGTACGCTTCAGCATCGCCAGTATCACTTTTGGATTTTTCATGTCGATTAGTTGGCCGTTGTTTTCAATAACAATTATTCGCGTCTTGAATGCCTCTATGCTGGAAGTTGCCTTAATCAGCGTGATTTCTGGCATCGTCACAATTGCCTTGCAACCTTGGGGTGGAAAACTGGTTGATCGCGTTGGGAGGAAACAGTTGATTGTTGTTTACCGAGTTGGTTTGGTTCTTGTTCCAGTCTTCTATGGGTTAGCGTCAAGCGTTTTCCATCTGTATCTACTGAATCTGATTCTTGGCATCGTAGGGGCTTTTGGAGACATTGCCCTGCTTGCATATCTGTTGGATATAACTCAAGAAGAACTGAGAGGAACGCTCACTGCCTTTTACAACCTGCTCACTGGAATGGTTTACTTCATAGGCTCTCTCATCGGAGGATATCTAGCCAATTACCTCATAGGTGTCTTCGGCTTGATGTTCGGACTCCAACTTGTGTATGCTCTGTCAGCGATTGGTCGATGTGCTGGCGCCTTGACGTTTACCACAATCAAGGAACCCCATACATATCCCAGCACTTTGAGAAGGGAAATTAGAGAAGCCATGCAGAAATTGCCCTTGATGCCCGAACGAGGTCCAACTCAGCCATGATTCTGCGATTAAGCAGTCAGCAACTGCAGTTGTTGAGGGAAGCAACCATCAAGGTAAATCCAATCGAGGCTTGTGCCCTCCTTTTTGGAAAGAGGACGCGAAGAGAAGCCATTTTAGAGAGGGTTGTTACGACGCCAAACGTTTTGAAGTCAACTGTCAGGTTCGAGATAGACCCGAAAGCATTCTACGACGCTTTCATCCAAGCCGAAAAGGATGGACTTGAATTCATAGGCTTTTTTCACTCTCATCCAGCGTCTGCCTATCCTTCAAGTGTAGACCTTAAATTCATGCGGCTCTGGGGCGACGCTGTCTGGCTGATTATGTCCTCAATCGACAACAGCTTCGCTGCGTTTCAACTGTTCGACGGCGAAGTTCAGGCAGTGACTGTGTGAAGACGGATAAACTTTAAGCAATAGAAACAAGCTATTCCTATCCCTCAGAGGCTTTGTGCTTTGACAGAAATAGAATTTCAGATTGAGGACATCCGCGAGACAAATCTTCAGGACATTCCCGAGTCTTGCCGAGGCTGCCTTTACTGGGAGTTTCCAGATGAATTTGAAAAAGCGAAGAGGGAGAAAACCGAGGCAGAGAAGAAGTCAGAGTTCGAGGAAAAGAAGCGAGAATGGTTTGTTCAAACCTTGAAGGAGTTTGGAACCTGCGGCAAAATAGTCTATTACGAAGGCAAACCTGTGGCTTATGCTCAATACGCGCCTTCAGTGCGTATTCCCAACATCAACGCGTATGAATCAAAGCCCGTTGGCAAGCTGGAAGACGGCGTTATATTCCTCTCCTGCCTCTACATAACTGACAAGAGGCTGAGGGGAAGAAGATTAGGCGAGACGTTGCTCCAAAACATCATTGACGACCTTAAGAGGCGGGGGTTTAAGGCTGTTGAAACCATTGCAAGAAGGGGCGATTCCAACAGTCCATCTGGTCCTTTAGAATTCTACATCAAAAACGGGTTCATTATCAAAGACAAGACGAATCCAGAGTATCCATTGATGGCGCTTTTTCTCTAGCTTCATTGTTGGCATCGTTTGAAATGAAAAAGGTATTCTTGAGCGTAGCCCACGTACTCTCTGAAATAGTTTCTCCCAAAAGAGCGGATTATTTCATATTCGTGAGGCGAGAGCGACTTCTTGGCTGCAACTTTCTCCACAAATGAAGGTTCAAAATGGTCTCTGTAAGATTCTAAGATAATGCGTTTCATCCAGACGTCTATTGGAAAAGCCTCAAGTTTGTCCAAAGAAAACAACAGTACGCAGTCTGCAACCTTTGGTCCAACGCCAGGCAGAGCCATCAGCTCCTCCTTCGCCATTTCATAGGGCATTCTCCTCAATGCTTCCAAATCTAGGTCACCATCGCTTACGAGTTTAGAAGTTTTCTTAACCCTTTCAGCCCGAAACCCCAGTTTGCACTGTCTCAATTCTTTCAGGCTGGCTTCGGCTAGGTCGCGCGATTTCGGAAACGTGTAAAACTCTACTCTTTCAGCTGTCATTTTTTTTCCAAAGCGAATGCACATGTTTTCAATCATGTTTTTGATGGCTGGGATGTTCTTGTTTGTGGCGAAAATGTAAGAGATTAGGCATTCCCAAGGATCTTGGCGCATGAGACGCAAGCCGAGAAACCTTTCAACAGCCTCTCGAACGTATCTGTCTTTTTTAATTCTCAAATAGATAGAGGGCAAATCGTCGTCTAAACGGAAATAACTCCTGACGAAGGCTTTGTCAACGTCTTCTGGATGGCTTTGGAACTGCAAGACTGCGCCCGTCTGTCGTATTTTGACGAAAGTCTCGCTTACAACCCCGTGCCACCAATCGTTGTGTTTTTCCCATCGAAACGCTTGACCACAGGTTAGGGTGTAATCCAAATTAAAGGGGGTATCAGTCGGGTCTAAACGTATTTCTTTAATAGCCTGAGACATACACAGTGCCCACGAATGTTTTAAAATTGAAAGAATTCTTGCAGAAACGGGTTGCTTCTGCGCTCTTCGCCTATGGTTGTGACTTCACCGTGTCCCGGGTAGACTTTCACATGGTCGGGCAGAATAAGCAGTTTATTCCTTATTGAACTCATGATTTCATCAAGCGAGCCTCCGGGGAGGTCGTATCTGCCGATTGACCCAGCAAATAAGGTGTCGCCCGAGAAGATGACATCAGCTCCCAACAGTGCAATACTGCCGTTGCTGTGACCAGGCGTGTGGAGAACCCGCAGTTTGATGTCGCCCAACTCGATAATGTCTCCTTCGTGCAGCGTCTTGTCGGCTAGAGGATTCTGTAGCAGTGGCGCGTCATATTCGTGAATCAGGATGGGGGCGCCCGTAGCCTCTTTCATAATTTTGTTGCCGCTTGTGTGGTCAGGATGCCCATGCGTGTTAATAATAAACTTGACTCTGAACCCGTTGCGTTGAATCTCCTTTAAGATATTCTTTGCTTCTGAGGCACTGTCAAATCCAGGGTCAATGACTATGGCTTCTTCAGTCTGAGTGTCACCTACAAGGAAGCAGTTAGTCCCTATCATTCCAACTGTAAACATCTTAACGAACATCTTGAAAGTCGCTCTCTATTTGTTTGTTCTACATGTTTGTTAAGATAAACATGTGCTTGAGTTATTTTGAAGCAAGGTTTAGGTTAAATACAACAATTGCTCAATTTAGGCTTTCTTACAAAAAGGAGAAGTATTGAGATGACTCTAGACGAAAAAAGGCTGGCAGCCGTCTGCGGGCTCTACTGCGGCGAATGCAACATTTACAAGGCTTCTCACGGAGACGCAGAACTCCAGAGACACATAGCAGAGAAGGTCTCAGAAGCCACGAACAAAGAGGTCAAACCCGAAGAAGTCAAATGTGAGGGCTGCTGGGGACCGCCTGAGGTTAATTGGAGCCCCGACTGCAGGATGCACAGTTGCGCCGTGGAGAGAGGCTACAGGTTCTGTTTTCAATGTGAAGAATACCCATGCGGCAAGCTGGTCATGTTCAAGGACAAACATTATCCCCACGTTTTGGACAACCTGAACCGAATGAAGCAAATCGGCGTGGAAGCTTGGCTTAAAGAACAAAAGGCGAAGAAACAAGAGAATAAATAACGCAATATGTCGGAGATAATCGAAACAGGCTTACGATTGTAGAAACAGTTTTTGATGCGTCACTTGACAGAATTGCGCTAAAATTCGCAGGAATGAAGCCAAAAAGTTTTTCTCTCTTATTACGCTCAGCGTCTAGCCTATGCGGTGGCTCAGCGGCTTCATCTTCCACGAAATGGCGTTCGGTCTACTCTCCGTCTTCGTTCCCCTTTACATAACTGGTTCCTTGGGAGGAAGCCTAATCGACGTTGGCATAATGATTGCCCTAGCAAATCTAGTCGCCGTGCCCTTCTCCTTCTTCTGGGGCTACCTATCTGACAAGACAAGGCGATACCGTTTTTTCATCCTTCTCTCCTTTTCCATGATGAGCATTCTTTTGTTTCTCTTCTCTACAACCAGCGTTATTGCGGTGCTCATCGCCTTGTACGCCGTGATAGCAGTCTTTCATGTAGCCCACGAAGCGCCCAAAAATGTCCTCATCTCGGAGTATTACTCTCGCCCCGAGTGGGAGAAAAGCTTTGCCTCGTACGAAGCGTTAACCGAACTCGGCTGGCTTTCGGGCTTGCTCCTAGGCTTTATCCTGTCGGGTTTTGGATTCGACAGCATGTCCCTAATACTTCTCTGCAGTTTGCTCAATGTAGTTGCTTTTATCACGTCATTGTTTTTGGTAAAAGACCCGCTCCTTGTTTTTGAAAGACGACTTGTCGCCATTGAAAGAGCTGTGGATTTTGCGCATAGGGGTTTCTCTCTGGCGTCAAAGGCGCTAGATGGAATACAAATTAAAGAGAAACTGAAGAACGAAAACGCCTCCATCTTCTTTGCTGGTCTTCTCTTGTTCTCATTGTCTACCAGCATGTTGTTCACGCCTCTACCAGTGTTCTTCTCTAAGGGTTTAGGCGTATCTTCAAACCTTGTCTTCGGCATCTTTGTGTTCAACACGTTCGGAGGTTTTTTGGGCTACGTACTGGCACGACGAAAGGCACAACAATTGAATGGGAGGACAATTGTAAAGAGAACAAACTTAGTAAGGGCTGTGTTGTCATTGCTGTTGATCTCAACGGTTGTTTGGTTTTCCGCTTTCACCTTAACTCTTGCAACTATAGCCCTAATGATTATGGGAATCACCTACGGTTTCTTCCTGATATCAACCCTTTCACTGTCAATGGAGCTGATTCCTGAAGGAAAAGCTGGCGCTTTCAACGCCCTCATAGGCTTGGGCGGAGCTCTAGGATGCTTCCTAGGCACTTATGTGGCGGAAAATTATGGCTTTATAACGCTGTTTATAATGGCGTCTGTTGGATTCTTTCTGAGTTACATAGGCTTCAAAACATACACGAAATGAAAGCCTTGGCAAAGTTTGGCGCCGGGAATGGGATTTGAACCCATGCGGCCTGTGAAGGCCACAGGCTCTCAAGGCCTGCGCAATAACCACTCTGCCATCCCGGCAACATTTGACAAGTCTATTTCGTTGGTTGTCTTAAAATCTTTATCCGCTACTGTTTTGCAGCGACTTCATTAAAAAGTGTTGAACGAAGAGTTTCAAGCTGGTTTAATCAACGGCAACTGTGGGTGGGTATTCTACTGTTACCCAGAGACCTATGTTTCCGCTTGAGCTCGGGTAGATTGGGTTGTTTCCGTCGAAGGTGACGATTGCGCCACGCCAAGTCACGTCTCGAGCATACGTGAACGATGCTTGATAACGCTCCACAGGGTTGAACTCAATTGTCGTCTGTCTTTGAGCTACTTGAACTTGGACCTCGTATAATCTTTGTGACGAGCTTGTGCTTCTACTGTATAGTCTAACATATCGACCTTGAGCGGAGAATGAACCACTCTGCTGCCAGCCTCCAGAATTTAAGGTTCCAATCCACACTGCCGAACCCCAACTGCCTGGGTTATTGCTTACATAGACCTCAATACCGCTAGATCCTCCCCAATAGTATGAAGAGCCTCCACTTTGGTAGATCCGTATTCTTGAAATGTCCATAGTTTGTCCCATATCCAGTTCAATCCAATGGTTCTCTGTGGTGCTGTGCCGCCAAGAACTTCCAGTGTCGCCGTCTATAGCACGAGAGGCAACATACTGAGCAGTTTCGCCGCATTTGTCATAAACAGCAGACGGAGTTATCCAGCTAGTCCTTTGCGCAACGGTTACACTGAGAGCACCAGTCTTGCTGCCTGCAATGTTGTCAAAGTCGTAAAGTTTCCTGTTGGCATCATCAGTAAACATCATTCCTCCGCCCATGCTTCCACTTATGTACTCGCTCCAATGGTGCGCCCAACCTGTAGAGGGGCTTGAGAAGTTGTAAAACAACTTGTTTTGTCCAGCAAATGTCTCTCCTATTGATGGGAAACCACCACTGGTTCCGTTCTCAGTTAAGGATCGCTGTGTTCCAGACATCCAATCGCTTGTAAGTCGGATGGCGCTCAAGTCCGTTATGGTTCGGCTTTGAGCCGAACTTATGAAGATAAGTCTTGAAGCATAAGTGTAGTAAGTGGCGTTGGCTGGGAGCGTCAAAAATATCTGTGCGTACACATTTGGGCTGTTTGCGATTCCGCCTGACCATTCTGCTTCCTGCTGCACTATGTCTCTCACAATGCCATGATGAATCACGTAGGCTGGATCCGCTCCGTATATAGGCCATTCATCATTGACTCGCAAGTACTCTGTTGTGCCAGTGCTTGTTCCCCTGCGTGAAGTTATTCTGAAATTGTCTACGGTTAGGCTGAGAATCCCGTTGGTTAAAAGGCGATTTGCAGGGTCGTCTCCGGTGAAGTATCGATTGGTCCAAGCATAAGATGTTTGCGTGGCTGTGTCTCGTCCGTCCCACCACAACGTAGCCTTTTGGACATTGTGGTTCGCTAGGAACACTATCATTTGCCTGTCACCGAAGAGACTTGCGTTGCTTGTCAAGCCTAAAGGAACTCTGTAACTTGACCCCCAATCTTCTACCTGAAACGGCACCTCCCGACTTATTCCATTGACAGTCTGGTTAACATGCAAGGCTCTAACTGGAATTGGAGGAATGGGCTTTCCCAGAGTAGATAGTTGAAGGTTTTGTCCAAGCCAATGCAGGGTGCCGTTTTGAAGGGCTTCAACAACAACAGTGTCTTCAGTTAAGGATGAGTAAAGGCTGGGATTCCACGTAAATGTGTATGTGTACTGCGGTTTTCTCGAGTTTGAGAAGAAAGCCGTTGCCATGACGCCTTTAGAATCGGAAACCTTTATCAAATATGAACTTTGCTCTACTCCAGAAGGAATATCGAGTATGTAGGTTCCATTGGAAAAGACCACGGGCTCAGCGTCCAAGCCAATCAACTTCCAAGTTGAATCGGAATAATTATAGAAAAAGAAGTTCTCTCTGCTCAATGAAAGGTCAGGCTTTCCTCCTTCGCGTGTGACAAGAACCTTTGATTGACCAGACACTGTTTCTAAGACTTCAATGTTAAGGAGTATAGCGGTCTCGTATGTTATCTGAGATATTCCAAGACCTGAAAGCGAATACGTCACTGAAAGATCGCCCATACTGTAGCTTGATGGCTCATACCAGCGAGTTGAGAAGTTAATGTAGTGCACCTCAAATGATGGGTTCCATTGTGGATGCGAATGATCGATGTATACAAAACCGCTTTGAAGGTACCTCGAAGTGAGCTCTCTCGCATAAGTGACGTTTCCTGTCACCTGCAATATCGACCCATAGTATCCAACAGCGAATTCTAAGAGTTGCTCGAGTGCCCCATTCATTTCTTCAACCGAATTCAAAACTCTGGGTGGTTCTTGGAAAGGAAGGTTACGAATGGTAGAATAGGTCAGGATAACCGCGCTTACCATGATTACTGCGATGATTAAAGCCGCAATTATTGAGAACTGACCCTTTTTGCTTCGAGACCCATGCTTCATAGTATTAGGTACCTCCCTGTTGGGCAAGCTGCAACACCACAAATCTCGATGTTCCGCTGGTTCCGAACTCTGATTTATAGATGATCGGACGGTAATGTTGCAGAAGACCAAGAGCTGTAATCCGTATGTCGGGGATTCTTGTCAATCCTATTGCTGTGAAAGAACCGCGAATTTGGTTTGTGACCATGTGGTTAAAGGTTGCTCCAGCAATCCAGTTGTTCACCACTTGGAATATGTAACTGTTGGCCGGTACGCTCAGGTGATAAGTGCTCAGAATAGATGTTGGAAGCGCACGCGTAGATGTTTGATAGGGGGACGGATAAATACCATAATAATTGGAATAAAAGGAAGCATTCCAAGTAAACTGGACAAGACCTGGACTCCCAGTTATCCAGTTACCGTTGTACGAATATGATTGACTGTCTAAACCCCGCAAAAATGCGTTGAAACCTGCTGGTCCCACATTTCTCATTCCATAGACTCCATAAGTGTTCTGAGTGCTTGCAAAGGTCACCGTGTTTGTAACATAGTATAGTGGATAACCTACAATGCTGACCCAAGTCCAATTGTACGTGTTGACCCTTTGACCCAAAATGTAAGCATATTTCGCATAAGAACTCCCATCATAGCCCTGAGTCGTATAATAACCTGCAGGAATGGGCACAGCCTCTCCAAAGGTGTTAATGACAACCGCATCCTGCAATCTTTCTCCTTGAAGTGCTGTGTTATTCAGAATGGTGCCTAACTGAGAAGTTGAGTTTACAAGCACCGTTCTTTGAAAGTAAGGTGAAAGCAATTTATAAAGATCCGCTGCAAGACTCTGCGCCGTGTAACCCGTTATCCACCATCCGTTGGCATCGTTGCAGTTTAAAATGTACAGAGTTATGTTCTTCCCAGAGCCTTCCCCAATCTTTTGCGGATTAGCGGTAAATGTAACGTTGGATGATGTTACAATTTGGGAAGACGCTTGGGAACCCACTCCCAAATCACTTGGAGAGTCTGAAATGGAACGAACCAAACTGTAGGTAACTACACCATCAGAAGATGTTACAATATCGTATACAGAGAGGTTGTAAACAATGTTGGGAGGAAGAGATGAAGTGAGTGCAACCTGAAGAGACGCCCACGAAGGATCCGAGGAACTGGCGAAAACCGTTCTGCTCAACTCACCGTCCACGTCAAGAGTTTCCAGCGTCGACAATGCAAGTTCACGCAGATTAGGACTTGACACAAGACGAGGCGATGGCAAGATAGCAAAATACGAAGCAACCGCAAATGCCACAAACAGAATCACGGCTGCTAGGAAAATTTCGATTGTGCGCATCAAGGTTTATACCTCCAAATCTGCTGGCCTTTCGTGCTCCAAACAGCCAACTTCACTTGATACGCAATCCCGTTAACAGTCACCTGTCTAATTTCAGTAGCAACCCAATCAGCGCTGCTCGGATTGCCACCGAATGTTATTGAAAAGCCAAGGGCGCTGACTCCCCATGGCATCATGACCATACCATAATTGTTTCCCCATCGATATGCAACAACTAAGATTCCTTCACCTTCGGTTGGAATTTGCAGTCTGAAATACGGATAACCCTCTCCATAATTGAGTTTCCCACTTCTAACTAATCCAGCCGACTCAGTTAGCTGAATTTCGCGCAGCCCAAAGTTCTGAGTCAGTAAAAAGAAGGTCGCATTGAAATGCAAAGCAGCAACGGGAGGCCCATAGGAGTGCACATCGTAACTATGGGCAAGCAAAACTATTCTGTTCTCGAAGTCTTCAATGAAGGGTATGACTTTATTGTTGCCGCTTGTTTCGCGAGAACGGTAACCCACACCACTAAGCCCACCAAGGCTGGCATAAACGACTGCTGAATAAGCATTTTGAGAACCATCCACAGACAGAAATTCCAACACGGCAGAACCTGTAGAATCGGTCTGAGTAGTGCCTGAAAATGTTTCGATTGAAGGGTATTGACCGCCCTGGGGAACCGCGTGATACAGGAAGTATTTCAGGGTTGCGCCACTGAGTATTAGTCCGGGACCCCTAACAAAAACCCTTAGCCTCAGAGGGTTCAGAGTGACCTCTGAGATAGAGACGTTCAACGTCTCCATGACTGTGAGTTGAAATCCGTAAGATCCGTTAACGCCCAGCAGCTTTGCCGCCGTGGTATAATTGACGGCGTTGATGATTGGAACAAGTAGGGAACCGCCCCCGCCTAAACTGTTGTTACTGTACCACTGACCTGTCTTTGGGTAATAGACCTGAGCCTGTGAAGAAGACACTAGCCTCTGCAGAGAGAAAGGACTAACCGAGTATCCTCCCACGTCGGGGTCTTGAAGCCCGAAGGCTGATGGCGTGCTGTTGCCTTGACCCCAGCCAAGAGGATAGCCTGGACTTAACAATATGGTGTTGGCTAAATCGTAGGCTTTCATGGCTATGTGGTGATTTTGCTGCTGAATAACTGCGGCGCCAATAATTTGGCTGTAAGCACCTATGGACAGCATCAACACTGACAAAAGAAGCGTTAAAGCAACCAGATGATCTATGGTTACACCCGCCATCCTAGTCACCTCACTTGAATGTGAAACTAAGGGTGCCATCAACATCCTTTTGCACTTCAATCGCAGCGCTCGAAGAATCACTGTAGAAGACTGATTCTTCAGCCCAGAGCACGTTAGGACCAAACGCCACCGAGGAAGTCGCCGTGTTTCCAACCCTCTGCAACGTGACCTGAAGAGTCAAGATTTTGCTTGAATTGGATCCCAACGAATAATCTAACGAGCCTTTAGCAAAGTAAGGGTATGAGACCACTTCTTTCGGAAGAGTTGAAGCCAATGTGATTGTGCCATTCAAAACTTCCTCTCGATTGAGTGAGAGATACAATTGCTGAATTACGGCTCCTAATTGGTTTGCTACGTCCTGTAGCGCTACTTGTCTGCTGGCGTCTGCCCAGTAAGAGGTCATTGTGGTCGCAACTATTGGGAAGAGGAGTATCTGGAGTATGAGCAACGGAGCCATTATGACGGCTTCAATGGCAACGTGCGGCATTTTTTCATCTCCTTCTCTTAGCTCTGAACTCCTAACGCTGTCTCAACCCTTCCAGCATAGAGTTCGAGTACCGCGTCGCTGTATCCTCCTGGGATGTCAATGGTTTGAGACAGAGCGGGAAAATGGAAGAATGAATTGTCGAACCCCATCGTGCGCGTTGAGGATGGAAAGTCCACAGTCACGCGGACGCTGCTTATTTGGCTCAAGGTTCGTGTTTCAACGGAGATGCCCGTCATAGTCACAGACTGGGCTGAGCCTTGGACGCTGCCTGCTACAAGAACGGGGAGGTACAGTTTGAGGTAGTAAACTGAACCACTCGTTGTTATGTTTGAGGACAAGGTTCTGACCGCTGGCGCAACCACAACTCGAGTATAGCTTCCATCTGCCATAGGAGGAGTTAACTTTTCAACAACAAAAACTCGCGAAACAGGAGCAGAAGTGCCCGAAAGCAGCAAATTACTAGTGGCTTGCGGAAAGATCTGTTCGTAATAGCCGTCTGTTAGGGAATATTTAGACACTGGCATATTGAATTGTAATATACCCACGGTGTACGAAGCGAAATATTGGTAACTGCCGCTCCCCACCTTCTTAACATTAACGGTGTAATTGAGCGCGTTAGGCAAGAAGGTGACTGAACCATAACTGCTCGAGTATCTGACAGTCTCCCTGCGTCCCGCAGTCCAGGCAACGTCATCAGTCGTGAGTCCAATAGTCTGCATGTACTGCTTGGATGAGTTGAATTCACTCTCTGCAACACTTGACCAAAGGCGATTGTTTACAAACACGAGAGCTACGCTGAGCAGAGCAATAATGGTGCCTGTCAACACAACCGTGGAGACAGTGGGGCTTAAAGCCTTCGAGTTTCGATTGTTTTTCCTGCACCTTGAATCTCTCAAAAGAACCCCACTTGTGGAATTATAACCGACGCTACCAACGCAATTATAACGAGCAGTGCCGCGTGTTTGAACCCGGCTGCTATTGATTCCTCACCTATTTTTCCTGCCACTAGACCTATCATGAAGACATGGATTATAACCGATAGAGTGAAAGTTGTGGATATGCTGGCCAAATCAATTCGTGTGCCCATGCCCGCTGTTGCGAGACTCACGGTTTTGCCCACGAACATGAGCGTCATCAAAGTCGTCGCCATGAGCATGACAGCCGCGAAGTACGGAATGATAATGTATGGTCGAGAGTTCATTTTCTTCTCTTTCTCAACTTCTTGAGTCATGTTGTTGAACCTCGTCAGCGACTCTATCATTCCTATTGTTCCGCCTCCCACATCAATTGCCTCGACAAGCAGGAAAATTACCAGCTGAGACAACCAACTCTTAGTTCGCTTCATGAAGTCTTGAAAAACCTGTTTCAATGGTATCCCCCACGAGAGCTGAGACGATATCTTCTCGAGTTCCTTGCTGAACGCACCGTAGTTCCGCTTCGAAAGGTTTTCAATGCACTTTTCTGGAGCCATGCCTGTTTTTCTGACCTCTGTCAAGTCCCGGAGGAAGTTGGCAATGCCCTTCTCAATCTCTGTCCTTCTTCTTGAGATTCTACTGTGTACAAGGGCGGGCGGCAAGCACATTACAAAAAGCGAAATTGCAATGCTTGTAGGCAGGTCTAGGATTGTTGGAAACATGCCGAGAAAACCGTTGAGCAATAAGAAAACTAAGACCGCTCCTGCGGTTGATGCTGCTGCAACTTTGTAGGGTCGCCAGTCATTGAGTGGGCTTTTGGGTTGCATATCATGAGCGAGGTAGATGAAAACTATTGATAGCATTGGGGCAAAGACGAATGTGTACATCAGCATGCTTGAATACATGGATATGCCCGTGCTGTAGATTGCGTCGACACTGAAGAGAATGTAGAAGCAGAGAGACATGAGAACCACAACGATAATGAACGATTCCAAGAGCATTCCAAGACGCTCTGCAGCAGCCTTGATTCTCATAGACCTTGCCTTGAAAATGTCGTGTGTCTTGCTCTCAAGAAAGTGGCTGATGTCTCCGCCCGTTATAACGGTGGAGGCGTATCCTGAGACAAAATCTCTGTAAATATCTAGGGGGTGGTTTTCCGAAGCGTGTTCCAGAGCAGAGAGTGGGTCTATACCAAAGATTTCAACATCTCGCATTATTTCTCTCGCCTCTCTACGCATGCCAGGCATAAGATCAACGTTTGAGAGCCTCTTTATGCTCATGTAAGGGGATATACCCCCTGTAGCCATCACAGTAATGTATGCAGAGGCGAAGGGCATTTCTCTCTCAAGAGCAGATGCCCTTTCTCCAGCCTTCATCGAAGGCGTGATCATAAAAACTATCATGATATATATGGGCAGAGGAACCAGAAATATCAGTGGAATTAACTTGGTGAAATATATGAGAACGAGGCTTATTATTGTGGCTGGCAGAGTTAAAAGGGCTGCGAAGAACATCATGGAAATGTAGGTTTCAGAGTAGATTTTCATTCCAGCTTTCTCGAGTTGGCCTTTGAACTCGAAAACGTTGGCTAAGAATTTTGTTGCTATGTTTCCGAAGATTCGATAAGACCAGCCTTCGAAACTACTGCTGAGAGGAGACAAATGATTCCACCCTCTTTGAGTAGAATTCGTCTGGTCTTGAATAATACTCGGCTATTATGGCTGCGACATCTCTGTAGCTTCTTATGTTATGTTTCCGCATCCACATGAGCACGTTCTTTCGGCGTTCCATCTCCATCAACAATTCGTCCTCTGTTTTGCCCACGCGCTTTCCAATGTTAGAAAGCATTAGGCTCTTTGATAATGAAGAGTTATAGCTGTCTGTGACAGGTTTCCAAGAGAACGAGTTTTTGTACTTCTCATAATCCACTATCTCTTCAACTGTGGTCATGCGTCTGTAGGCTCTCATCTCACCCGCTTTGGGCAAGTGCACCCTGTGAACTGTACATATTACGTTCATCAACGGAATGTATGCAGGCGCAATATCCATGGGTTTCTGAGTCAATCGTTTAATAGCTGAATCAACGGTCTCTGCGTGCATCGTGCACATTCCACCGTGTCCAGTGGCCAACGCTTGGAATAGCACGTAAGCTTCGCTTCCTCTGACCTCACCTACGACTAGGTAGTCTGGACGGTGCCTCATAGAAGCCTTAACTAAGTCGAATAGCGAGACCTCTCCACTGTGGTTTTCTCCCAAGCCGTAGCTTTGACGTGAGATTAGTGAAACCCAGTTTTCGAGAGAAAGGTTGAGTTCGGCTGTCTCTTCGATTGTGAGGATCTTGCTGCTTGGGCGGATTAGGCACGCTAAAGCGTTCAGAGCGGTTGTTTTTCCAGCGCCTGTTCCACCCAGTACCATTATTGATGCTCTGTTTTCTAGGCAGAGCCAGAAGTAGGCGGCTACTTCTTCGTTGAGTGTGCCTAGATTGATTAAATCGATTATTGAGTACGGGTCCTCTCGGAACTTTCTTATTGTGAAGGTTGTTCCGAACGGTGTTACCTCGCGTCTATAACAAACTGAAAGTCGGTGCTTGCCGGGCAATGAAGCGTCTACTATGGGAAAGGCTGAGCTAACGTGTTTTCCACTCATGTGCACCAGTTTTACTATGAGGTTGTCCACTTCTTCGTCTGAAGGAAAGGTCATGTTGGTCTCTAGGTTCTCGTATTTTCTGTGCCAAATGTAGACCGCCTTGTTCACACCGTCGCAGGAAATATCCTCTATGTTGGGGTCACGCATTAAGGCATCTATGTGGCTGAACCCGACTAGGTCTCGTTCAGCATGATATATTATTTTTGACCATGAAACGTCGGGCAGCCAGCCTAGGCTGATTCTGTACTTGCTCACTATCTTCTTGGCTTCGTTGTCAAAGAACTCTCGTGCATTCTTTATCTCTTCTCTAGGCGACTTAATCTCTGCCAACAGAACTTCGAGGATTTTGTTGTAAACTTCGCGCTCAAAAGTGTCTAACATCAACTCGTCTAGTATGTATTTATATTGGCCGGTAGACGGGTTTTGAACGATAACGGCGTGGGCAAATGGCTCATAAAGGCTCTGGCGCTCAACAATGTTGTAGCCTCTTGGAATAGACAACGGAGGTGCTGGAGGAATTGCTTCGACCTTGTGTTTTCCAAAAAGCTTTGGAACTTTCAGTTTTAAAGATGGATTCTTGAGGTGTACCATTGGAGTTCTCCTATACAAGTAGATAGCCAAGCTTAGTATTAAATATTGCGTCTTACGAAAGAATACTAATAATACAAACCCGGACGCTCAACATCAGAAACCAAACCAACAAGGCACAGACAAAAGTACTTCATGGAAAAACACAAAAGTCAATATTTCGAAAGAACCTCCCTTAGATAGAGTGAGCTACAAAATAAAAGACACAACATAAACACCTCAAACAACCAGCAAAGGCGATTGATTAAAATATCCCCTTCAAATTGAATGTTACTTCTCTCACAAACAAGCAAGAGATAAACCCGTCATGAAACCAATCAAAATAACAGACACAACATTCCGAGACGCACATCAATCGTTAATGGCAACACGCATGCGAACAGAGTCCATGCTGCCAATCGCCGAAAAAATTGACCAAGTGGGCTTTCACAGCCTAGAAGTATGGGGCGGAGCCACATTCGACGTATGCATACGATTCCTAAACGAAGACCCGTGGCAACGCCTACGCCAACTCAAAAGACACATAAGAAACACACCATTACAAATGCTGCTCCGAGGACAAAACCTAGTCGGATACAGAAACTACCCCGACGATGTAGTAATCAAATTCGTTGAAAGAGCAGCCCAAAACGGAGTCGACATTTTCCGAGTCTTCGACGCCCTAAACGACACACGCAACCTAGAAACAGCCATAAAAACAGTCAAAAAAACTGGCAAACACGCACAGGGCACGGTTTGCTACACACTTAGCCCATTCCACACAATAGAGCACTACCTAAAAATCGCTCGTCGCCTCGCCCAACTCAAATGCGACTCAATATGCATCAAAGACATGGCAGGAATGCTCTCACCCAAAGACGCCTATAACCTCATATCAACTCTCAAAAAAGAAATAGGCCTGCCAGTTCAGCTGCATTGCCACTATACAAGCGGCATGGCATTAATGACCTACCTAAGAGCATGCGACGCAGGAGTCAACGTCTTAGACACGGCTTTCTCTCCATTAGGAGGCGGAACCTCTCAACCACCAGTCGAAACTATAGTCGCAGCCTTACGGAACACACCCTGCGACACAGGCTTGGACATGGAGTTGCTCGTTGAAATTGCCGAATACTTCAAAGAACTACGAGAGAAATACTACGACCCCATCCGTTTAATAGACCCTATAGCTGAACGCGTAGACACGTCAATACTTGTCCATCAGATTCCAGGCGGAATGTTCTCCAACCTAATCTCACAATTAAAAGAACAAAATGCACTCGACAAATTGAAAAAAGTCCTAGAAGAGGTGCCAAGGGTCAGAAAAGAGTTGGGTTATCCGCCATTGGTCACTCCCACGAGCCAAATCGTGGGTAGTCAGGCGGTTTTCAACGTGTTGTCGGGTAAGAGATACAGCATGGTGCCTAAAGAGGTGAAAGACTACGTCAAGGGTCTATACGGCAGACCTCCAGCACCAATCGACGAAGAAGTCAAGAAGAAAATCATAGGAAATGAACAAGTTATAACCCATCGCCCAGCCGACATGCTCAAACCCGAACTCAACGCCATTCCCAAGGAAGCAAAAAAATTCATAGAAAGCGAGGAAGACGCCCTAACCTATGTTCTGTTTCCCCAAGCCACCATGGAATACTTCAAAAAGAGAAAGCTAAATCAGCAGGAACCCACTGTCACTTTGCTCTCTCCAACAAAGCGACAAGAATTTGAAGAGGTCGCCGCGGTTTCAACCGCCATAGTAGAGTATCTTAAAGGCAAAGGAGAGTTAGTAGCGGTCATTCCAACGCGAAGACAGGGCAGAATCTCACCCTGGAGCATGGCTGGAAGACAAGAACAAATGGGAACGAGAGGCTAAAAAAACTCAAACGTGGGCACAATTATTGAAGCGCGAAATAGCCGTCGAAGGAAAACCGTATCGTGTGGAAGTTGCCGAGTTCACCGTAGGAACACCGTTCTCGGTTAAGCTAAATGATGAACCCATTGATGTGGCACTTGAAAAAGAACCTGATAATAAAAGTCCATTCACTATCAAGGTTCGTGGCAAACCATACCTAGTGGAGCTGAGCAAAATCGAAAGGCAGACGCCTTTTTCAATCAAAATCAACGACGTTTCCCTAAAGGTTGAATTGAAATCGACCCCGATGAAAGCGGTTGCTCCAATATCGCCGACGGCAATGCTGGTTCAAAAGCCTTCTAAGAAGACGTTTGAAGAAGGGGTTGTGGCTGCTCCCATGGCTGGCAAAATAATCAGAGTGAAGGCTAAGAAAGGAGACGCTGTGAAGGTTGGCGACTTTCTATGCACACTTGAAGCCATGAAGATGGAAAACGAAATAACGGCGCCAAAGAACGGAATAATCGAAGAAGTAATAGCTCGAGAAGGTCAGACGGTAAACGAGGGAGAAGTCTTAGTCAAGATAAAATAGTGCTAGACATTCCTTTAGAATATTGTGGGTGCTTTGTACTCTCCATAAACATCTCTTAGAACATCGCAGATTTCTCCGAGAGTGGTGTACTCCTTCATCGCCTGGATGAGTATTGGCATCAAGTTCTCGTTGTGCTCAGCCGTGTGACGCAGTTGATTGAGAATATTCTTTAGCCTTTTTTGGTTTCTCTTCTTTTTGATAGTTTTTAATTTGTTTACTTGTTTTTTCTCCACTTCTGGGTTAACACGCAGAATCTTTATGGGCATCTCTTCCTGGGTTTTAAACTGGTTCAAACCGACGACAATTCTTTCTTTGTTTTCAACTTCGCGTTGGTGTCTGTAGGCGCTCTCGACGATTTCTCGTTGCATGTAGCCCTTTTCAATGGCGGCTGTCGCGCCTCCCATATCACCGATTTTGTCAATGTATTTGGTGGCTTCTTCCTCAACTTGGTTCGTTAAAGATTCAATGCAGTAAGACCCCGCGAACGGGTCAACCGTGTCCGCAACATCGCTTTCGTAGGCTATTATCTGCTGTGTTCGCAAGGCCACGGTCACGGCTTCCTCACTGGGCAACGCGTACGCTTCATCATACGAGTTTGTGTGCAAAGATTGCGTGCCTCCGAGAACCGCTGCCAAGGCTTGCAGTGTAACTCTAACTATATTGTTGCGAGGCTGCTGGGCTGTCAATGCTACGCCAGAGGTTTGTGTGTGAAAGCGCAGTTGCCAAGCGGCTGGGTTTTTGGCTTTGAACCTTTCTCGCATAATCTTAGCCCATAATCGGCGGGCTGCGCGGAACTTGGCTATTTCTTCAAGGAAGTTGTTGTGGGCGGCGAAGAAGAAGGAAAGCCTACTGGCAAAGTCGTCCAGGTTGAGTCCACGTTGGATTGCAGCGTCAACGTAGGCAATGCCGTTAGCTAAGGTGAAGGCTACTTCCTGCGGGGCTGTGGCGCCGGCTTCCCGTATGTGGTAGCCGCTTATGCTTATGGTGTTCCATTTTGGCATGTTTTTGGAACAGTATTCAAAGATGTCAGTGACCAGCTTCATCGATGGCTTCGGCGGAAATATGTACATGCCCCTCGCTACGTATTCCTTCAATATGTCGTTCTGCACCGTTCCGTCAAGCTTTGCCTGTGGAACTCCCTGTTTTTCAGCCACGACAGCGTACATGGCGAGCACAATTGCAGCCGGCGCGTTAATAGTCATGGATGTTGTTACCTTGTCTAATGGGATGCCGTTGAAGAGGGTTTCCATGTCTCTTAGGCTGCTGATGCTTACGCCTGTTTTTCCAACCTCACCCTTAGCCATAATGTTGTCGCAGTCGTATCCAACCTGCGTTGGAAAGTCGAAGGCAACGCTTAGGCCTGTTTGACCCTGTTGTAGCAAATACTTGAAGCGCTTGTTTGTTTGTTCTGCTGTACCAAAACCTGCATATTGACGCATGGTCCACAATCGTCCCCGATACATTGTGGGATAAATTCCCCGTGTGAATGGATACTCGCCTGGAAAGGCCAGGTTCTGGATATAGTCGAGAGTTTCAATGCTGCTCGGCGTGTAAACTCGTTCTAAAATTATGTTTGAGTTGGTTGAGAACTTTTTCTTTCGTTCAGGGAATTTAGTCAGCGTTTTCGCCAAAATTTCTTGTTTCCACGCGCCCTCTTGCTCTCGAATCTGCTTTAACCTCTGGTCGCTGAACATGAAGATTCTTCCTTTTCGATAAGAATTACACTTGCTAATATTCAATTTATCCTATAAAGAGTTACCAAAAACATATGACGCGCGATTTTATGAAAAGAGGTGTTGTTCACCCGATTTGAAAAAATGGTGCTTTTTCTACCTAAACGAGTTAGAACAGTTTTTCGAAAGCGCCAATGATGGAGTTTTGTTGGATACAAGCTAGTCTAGATGCGGAGAAGCGACTTTTTCTTTTGTTCTTTGTCTTCCTTCTTTTCTTGGGTAGGCGGCATTTGAGGCTGGGGCGCTGGTGCTGGCACAAACTTCTCTGCTAATTGTTCTTTTCTCTTGTCTTCTTCCTTCCAAGCCTTTCTGTCCTGTGCCTTGTTCATTGTTTGCTGTGACAAAGATGTTGGTTGTATTCGCAGCCCCTTTTGATCGCCGAATCGCAGGTATTCCCACTCATAGAGGTCAATTCTCAGGCCGGTGAGATGAGACACAATTGTCATCAGATTCTTTGAGAAGCTCGGTGCGAGCAAAACTAGTCGAGGTGTTGATTCCTCGTTGATTTTGAAGTTGCTGTAGTAGAACTTCATCATGTGTTTAAGCAAGTCTACCTGGCTTAGAGCCTGCAAACCTTCAAAGATCATCTTGTCGTTTTCTTCGGTGCTGAGTTGAAAGATCACTAGTGTTCCATTTTCGTCGTGACAGAGTATGTCGAGTTTTGTTTGGGGATTTATAGGAATCTCACTGCCTATGACTGCTAGCCCTCTTTCGATGGCGCTTATGTCGTTGACCAAGATTTGTTCCAGTTCTTTGGCACTCTTGACGCTAATCGATTCTATTGACATTTCATTATTTCCTCTTTGTTTTGAGAGGGAGAACAAAAAATAAATGAGTTATGAATTTAAAATCAGAATCTAGCTTTAAACATTCGCCACAAAGAAGAAAATCAACTTTCAAAGACGATTGGCGTTTGTTGCGAATGGATTAAAGGGTTTAAAGGCACTATTGGGTAACTGGTTCACTAGTTAAACTGTGGATGAGGGTGGAAAACGTTGATGCCATGGCTTATCGACGACCTGCTTCGGTGTTTGAAGCGCGCAAAGCCTTGGAGGTTTAAGGTGGTGGTTATGCCCGACTTCTTCATCGATCGCTTCGTAACATACGCAGGCGAAGTGGAACAGTTTTCTGAGGCTGTTGCTGAGGTTGCGGCGCGTCTTGGAGGAAACATCCACGGAGTTAAGCAGATGGAGTTGAGAGGAGGAAACGCGGCTAACACGGCTGCAGCTCTGGCGGCTTTAGGCGCAGATGTTTATCCCATAATAACAACCAGCCCTCTTGGATTGCACCTGCTCAAGTTTTACCTTGAACCCTTCGGTGTAAACTTGTCTCATATTCAGGCTGAGGGTGAAGTGGCTATGACCACGGCTTTTGAACTCCTCTATCACGGTGAACGTGTGAATCTGATGATGGGTGACTTAAGGTCGTTGCTAGACTTCGGTCCAGAAAACCTCACCCCGGAGGATTTTCAACTTTTGCAAGATGCTGATTACGTTTGCGTGTTCAATTGGGCTTCTACTCATCGTTGGGGCACCGAACTGGCTGAAAGGGTCTTCCGCTATGTCAAGGAGAAGGGGAAGGGAAAAACTTACTACGACACTGGAGATCCTAACCCTAACAAAGAAAGTATTCCTAAACTCGTACGAAGAGTGCTTTCAAAAAAACTGGTCGATGTTCTTGGAGTCAACGAGAACGAAGCCTTCTCTTATGCAGGTCAACTCAGTCCTAAGACTAGGCGTCGACAGAAGAAGTTGGAACATCATGAATTGGCGAAAGAATGTGCACGAATCTTGGCAAAACACCTCTCAGCACGTGTTGACCTTCACACAAGCCTTTTGGCTGGGTCTTTCACCAAAGACAACGAGGTAGTCGTGCCAGCCTTCAACGTGAAGGCATTGAGGTCAACGGGTGCCGGGGACGCTTGGAACGCAGGTAATATCTTCGGTGATGCGCTTGGGCTTCCAGACTCTTGTAGATTAACTCTTGCCAATGCGGTTGCAGCCTATTATGTTTCCAGCCCAGCTGCGGAGCACCCTACGTTGCCCAAGCTCGGTGAGTTTTGCTCAAAACAACAAGGATAAAAACATCTTTCATTTTAGTAAACTTGTATCTGAAAAAAGGTTGCGTGCGTCTTCTTTGAGTGTGTCAATCAAGGCGATTGATGAATCGAATCTTGAAGATGAAGTGCGATTGTGTTTGCCCTCGCAGGAGCATCAGAGATATTCCAAGTGGCAGTTTGAGAAAGGTGTTAGAGATAAAGTTGAGTGGCTCAAGAAGAAGCTGGGAGATTATGGTTACTTGGGGCACATCGCTTATGGTAGTGATGGCAAACCCAGAGGTTTTATTGAATTTATCTCTTCAAAAGGTGCGCCTTTGCCCATAGAAGACGAGGCGGAGACAACTGCCATAATTACATGCATAGACGCTTCCAAGGCGCCACGCGGTCAAGGCGTAGGAACAAACCTTCTGAAGGCAGCCTTGAGACAGTTGTGGAAAATAGGTGTGTGCCAGGTCAAGACGCTGGTTTCAAGAAGTCCAAGATGGATAAACAGTGGCATCTACCGCAAACATAGTTTTCAGCCGGAGAAAACCTTCTACAAGTTTGGCAACCTCGAACCATTAGACCTATTAACACTCCGCTTAGATGGTTCTCAGCCCAAAATTGAAGCAGTTACACAGCATTTGAAACCAGAGTTGAAGGACACTCTGCCCGTTGAGATCCTCTACTTCAACTCATCCCAGTGTCCATTCAATTCAGCCGTGTACATCCACCACGAAAACGCGCTGAGGAAATTCAGCAAAGAATTAGTCACGTTCAAAACCATCGATTCATGGAAAGAACCTGAGATGGCAAAACGCTACGGAAGCATGCACTTTTTCGACACGTTCATAAATGGAAGAGGTCCGTTCTTCGGTCCGCCAAATCAGGAGGAGATAGAGGCAGAAATTCAGAAGGAAATAAACCGAGTCTTAGCATTGAAGAAATAAAGAGTCAATTGTGTGCCCATTTTTTGATTTGTTCCTCCAGCCTTTCCAATGTCCCTAAGCGTTCAGTCACTTGATACTTTAGTATCTGAAAGGTTTTGGAAGCCACCGGGTCGCGGCGGTGCAAAACCGACAAGTAGAGGCTTATCATGTCGGCGGTGAAGAGTAAATGGAAAATTCTAGCCAATGTTGTTTGACCCTGCGCATTTATTTCAATCATTGACTTGGCTTTTTTGAAGAATTTTTCCTTCAAAACCTCAATTCGAGTTTTCACTTCGTTTGGTTCTTCTGGTTCGCGTAACAGTATCAGCGTGTAGTGCTTTAGTATCTGCCTTTTTGCTTCCCATCCCATGATCTCGTTGTGGTCGAGTTCAGGAAAAACATCGAATCTGGCTGGAAGCTTGCAGTTTTCGTTGACTTGAGTCTTAAAGCGCAATGCAACGCTTCTGTAAGACTGGTAAGAGTATATGACTGGCACTGTTCCAAAAATCTGGAGAGCTGCTTTCTTGGAGTAATTCTTTTCAAGAGGAACCTCAATGGCGTATTCCTTAGTCAGTCTATCGAGCATTTTGGTGGCTTCACTCATCTCTCTGTCAACCTTGTCAAACGGCAAGACCTTCAACTGCGCCAGAAAGTATGGGAGAGGCGCCACCAAGTATGGAAAGGATACTCTCGCAGCCGCCATCTTTGGCAGTCCGATGAGGGGTAAACCAAGAGTTTGGGTGGCTCTCTGCAGGGCGCCGTCAGATGAGATAGATATTATTTTGCAGCCTTTCTGAACACCGTCTAGCATACAGCTCAGTGTTTCTTCGGTGTTGCCAGAATAACTAATCAGAAAGACTAGCGTGCTCTCGTCCACGTAAGCTGGGAGATGATAACCCCTGACCGATTCCATGGGAACATTAATTTCTCCTTCTGCCCAATCCTTGATAACGTCTCCAGCTATGGCTGAGCCGCCCATACCCGCGAAGACAACCTTGTCCACATTTGTGTAACGAATAATGTGGCGTCCAACCTTGACTTTTTCAGGCAACTTGAAAGCCTTGACGTTTTTGATGCCTTTTTTCAAGTTCTCGGAAAACGCTAGCTCGTCATTGAATGAGCCACTGCGGTCTAAGGCTTGGATAGTTTTTTTATCGTTTAGAATCTCTTTTGAAACCATTTTTTAACACCCTTGTGCATCTTGTTTGGGGTTTGGGGATATTTTAGAGTTTAGAAGTGAATCAACATTTTTTGACACTGACAGAGAGGATACGCTTAAAAATTAGAGGCTCCCTCCTTTTCCGAGAAAGTCATGTTCTTTCATGTCATACTAACGACCGAGTGCAATCTTCAATGCGAGTATTGCTTCGGCGAAGCATTGGAAGACGTGGACGCTGATTTTCCAGATTTTAAGATTGATTATTCTTTACCCAAAAAAGTGAATTATGACGTGAATTTGCTTGACAAGTTTTGCAGGCTAGACCCTGATTGTGTGTTGACTTTTTATGGTGGAGAACCGCTGCTTCGTGTTGATGAGATCAAACAGATCATGGATAACGTGAAGGTTAAACACTTCATGATTCAAACAAATGGGCTGCTTTTGGACAGGTTAGCATCAGAATATGTTAACCGATTTCACACGGTTCTTGTTTCCGTTGATGGTGATGAGGCGTTAACTGACTTTTACAGGGGAAAGGGCACTTTCAGAAAGGTCATCAACAATTTGAAGTTGATTAAACAGGACGGCTTTGAAGGCGAGATTATTGCTAGGATGACGGTTATGGAACAAACAGACATTTACAGGCAGGTTACTTGGTTCCTAAACAATAATGAATTCTCGTTTTCTTCGGTGCATTGGCAGCTGGACGCTGGTTTCTGGAAAAACGATTTCGCAAAGAGAGACTTCAAAGGGTGGAGTGAAGAAAGCTACAACCCTGGAATACTTAAGCTTGCCAAGTTTTGGGTTGATTATATGGAAGAAGAAGGCAGGGTTTTGCGACTTTTTCCGTTCCTCGGTATTGCTCAGTCACTTCTATCGGGTGAAGAGGCAAGCCTTCTGCGCTGTGGAGGGGGTTGGATTAACTACGCCATACAGACGGATGGTTACATTGTTCCCTGCCCGACTATGTGGGGCATGAAAAACTACTACCTTGGGCACATAGGAAAAACAAACCCCCTTCGATTAAAGAAAGTTTTCGTTAAAGAACCCTGCACAAAATGTGACATTTTCAGCGTCTGCGGCGGTCGTTGCCTCTACGCAAACATCACCAAAAGATGGAGCCCTGAATCCTACAGTCTGGTTTGTAACACTGTGCGAAAACTTGTAAACGCAGTAGCCAAGGAATTGCCGAGGATTGGAAGGCTTGTTGAAAGTGGAAAGATAAGTCTAACAAACTTCGAATTTATGAAGTACAACGGATGCGAAATCATTCCATAAAAATCCGTGGGCATACTTAAGAAGGTTCTTAGGAAAAAAGAAAAATGAAACGGTAAGGGAGGGCTTAGAAGAGCAAGTCCTTGTTTATCCACTCTGGATACCATTGATAGTATTCTGGCGGCTTTGCCTGTCTCAGACCCTTGTACGTGGCTTTCGCCAACGCTACATTGCCTCGTCTATCCTTGTAGAGTTTAACCAAACCCTTGGTCTCAAGCGATGATAAAAGTTGGTTGAGCTGGTCATCGCTCACGCTTGCGAACCTCTCTTTGATGTCTGTTCGGCTCATGAAAAGCCCTGGGTTCACCTTGTAGTCTTCAGCCAAAACCTCCAGCAACGTCTTCTCATTTGCTTCTTTAACAACCTCTGGCTTTGCGGTGGATATTGGCATACCCAGTTTTGGATGAATATGTCGATGTGGCATCTTTAAGTCGTCAGCCATGGTTCGCAGCCCCTGCCGATACAGCACCATTCTCATGACTTCGCTTGTTCCCGCGCCCAGTTGATTCACTTTGGCGTCTCTCATAAAGGTTTCAAGCGGGTAGAATCGTGTCCAACCGTCGCCTCCCATGACCTGTTGGGCGTCAACAACCAACCGCTCGTACGCTTCGGAGGCGTAAAGCTTGGCTAAGGTTGCTTCCATTACAGCGTCCACCTTCAAGTCCATAAGATATGCCGAGTAATACGTCAGCAATCTTGCGGCTCGCAGTTGCGCCAGCATGTCGGCGATTTTGAACTGGTTCACTTCGTACTCTATTGTTGGCTCTCCGAACTGGAGGCGTCTCTGCGCGTGTCCCACAGCGTATTTTATGGATTCCCGCATGGGACCCAGCATACCAGCAGCGAACAGGTTGCGTTCAAAGTTTAATCCGTCAACCACGACTTTCCAACCGTCTCCTTCGACGCCTAATCGATTGGCTACTGGCACTTTTACGTCGTCGAAGCTCAGGTAGCCGTTTGGTAGGCCAATCCAGCCGCCTAACTCGTTGATTTTTTCCACCGTGAAGCCTTTCATGCCCTTCTCCACTATGAAGGCGCTCAGGTGCGCGTACTTTCCCTTGTCTTCGGGTTTATCGCTTGTCTTTGCATATACGCAGTAGATGTCGGCAACTCCAGCGTTGGTTATGAACCGTTTCTTGCCGTTCATCACATAGGCGTCGCCTTCACGCGTTGCTGTGGTTTCGATTCCAGCCGCGTCAGACCCAATTGATGGTTCGGTTATGCAGATGGCGCCCAGCGTGCCCTTCGCAATCTTTGGTAACAACCGTTGCCTCTGTTCTTCGTTGCCGAACTTGAGCAGTTGTTCTACGCCGCCGAACATGGTCACGGAGTAGGCGCCTGTCAGAGCTGAGCACACGCGGGCTAGTTCTTCGGCTACTATGCAACAGCCTGTGACGCCTGTTTCTGTGCCGCCGTATTTTTCTGGGATGAGCGCGCCGAACCATCCTCTTTTGGCAACTTCTTTAATGAGGTCGGCTGGAAACTCTTGGGTCCACGCCACTTCCTCACCTTTTGACAGGTTTTCGTCTGCAAACCGTTTGGTTTCTTCAGCCAGTTTCTTTTGTTTTTCAGTCCACCATGGATACGTTTCCATCATGTTTGATTGCACTCACCTTTTGAGACTATCAAGTAACTTCGAAACGCACTTAAAACTTGCCCAGAACTGGCAAAATCGAAAATTCTATATGAAAAATCTCTGATAATCGAAAAGGTTGGTGCGGATTTTGAAACAAGAAGGTAGAGTAAAAAAAATTAAGAAAATCATTAAGAGAGACGGTCGAATCGTTGACTTCGACTCCAACAAAATAACTGAAGCCGTCTGGAAAGCCGCTCAAGCCGTGGGAATCAAAGACAGATCGCTTGCAACCAACCTAAGTGAACAGGTTGTGCAAAAGCTCGAGAAGCAGCTCAAACCTAACAAAGTTCCCAGCGTGGAGCAGGTTCAGGACTTGGTTGAAAAGACCCTGATGGAGAACGGTCAAGCCAGCATGGCTAAGGCTTACATTCTTTATCGGCAGAAACGAGCTGAGATAAGAAGAATGAAACTGCTCTTAGGCGTGATTGACGAGTTGAAACTGCCCTTAAACGCTATTCTGGTTCTTGAACGACGCTATTTACGCAAGGACGAAAACGGACGCGTGATTGAAACAACCGCTCAAATGTTTAGGCGCATCGCCGATGTCCTCGCTGAGGTTGAGAGGCAATACGGCAAAAGCGACAAGGAAGTCTCCAAGTGGGCAGATGAGTTCTATCGAATCATGACGCAGCGACTCTTCATTCCGAACACTCCAACCCTGATCAACGCGGGCACTCCGTCTCCTCAACTCAGCGCCTGCTTTGTGTTGCCTGTTGAAGACTCTATCGACGGCATATTCTCCACTCTGAGAGCAGCGGCTATGATACACAAAACAAGCGGTGGAACAGGCTTCTCTTTTTCTAGGCTTAGACCCAAGGGTGACGTTGTTCTCAGCACAATGGGAACTGCTTCTGGACCCATCTCTTTCGCCACTATTTTTGACACCGCAACCGAAGAGATGAAGAAGGGCGGCAAACGACGAGGCGCTAACATGGGGATTTTACGAGTTGATCACCCTGACATAATGGATTTCATCGTTGCTAAAGAGAGGGAAGGCGTGTTGCGTAACTTCAACATCTCTGTAGGCGTGACCGACAAGTTTATGGAAGCAGTGGAGAAGGACGAAGACTTCGAATTGGTTAATCCGAGAACCAAGCAAGTGGTTAAGAAGCTTAAGGCAAGAGCCATATGGAACCTCATCATCATGATGGCTTGGAAGAACGGTGAGCCTGGCGTAATCTTCCTAGACACCATAAACAAGCACAATCCGACTCCTCAAATTGGCGAAATCGAGGCAACAAACCCCTGCGGTGAGCAACCACTCCTTCCGTATGAATCCTGTAATCTGGGAAGCATCGATGTCAGCAAGTTTGTCAATGAAGAAGGCGAAACCAACTGGAACCAACTGCGGGAAACCGTAAGGTTGGCTGTGAGGTTCTTGGACAACGTGGTTGACGCCAACTCGTACGTGCTGCCTGAGATAGAACAGATTACGAATGGCAACAGAAAAATCGGCTTAGGCGTGATGGGTTTCGCTGACTATCTCATTAAGAGAGGCATCAAATATGACACTGAAGAGGGGTTGAAGGCAAGCGAAGAAGTGATGAGGTTCATAAACGAGGAAGGTCACAAGATGAGTTCAGAGTTAGGCGCGGAAAAGGGTAGCTTTCCAAACTTTCACGGCAGCATTTGGAAAAAGCAGTTCAAAACCATGCGGAACGCCACCACAACCACGGTTGCGCCCACCGGAACCATCAGTATTATAGGTGGCTGCTCGCAGGGCATTGAGCCTCTCTTCGCCATCGCATATGTTCGCGAAGTAGCCGAGACACTTGGCCGCAGTTTAGTTGAGGTTAATCCACTGTTCGAAAACATTGCGCTGCGCGAGGGCTTCTACAGCGAGGAGTTGATAAAGGATATTTCCAAGCGCACGTCGATACAAGACGTGAAAGAAATCCCAGAAAAATGGCGCAGACTGTTCGTCACCGCTCATGACATCAGCGCTGAGATGCACGTGCGTATGCAGGCGGCTTTTCAAAAGTACACGGACAACGCCGTGTCGAAGACCATCAATTTTCCAAACGCGGCAACGCCTAACGATGTTGAGAAAGCCTACTCGCTCGCCTGGAAGCTGGGTTGCAAGGGAATAACTGTCTATCGACACGGAAGCCGCGAGGTGCAGGTTTTGAGACCTATAGAAAGCGAGGGCGATGTGGCAGACTTCAGCCTAGTCTGTCCGACATGCGTGTAAATCAGCATGTGGAGGTGAAACTGAAAAATGGCTGGAGAAAGAGGAACCATTTACTTGTACACGGGTGAGGGCGCTGGGAAAACCACAAACGCGTTGGGTTTGGCGTTGCGCTGTCTTGGTCACGGCTACAAGGTGGTTATCATTCAATTCCTTAAGTGGTGGAAGAACACGGGTGAATACAAGTTTAGCAAGAAGATGCCTGACAACTACGAAATCTACCAGTTCGGGAGAAGAGGTTGGATTGGACTCAAAAACCTAACAGAAAAAGACAAACAGTTGAGTCGGAGGGCGTTGAACATGGCTAAGAAGAAAGCCAAAGAAAAACCCAGGCTGCTGGTTCTAGATGAAATCAACCTTGCCCTAGACAATAAACTCTTGGACGTAAACGAGGTTATTGACTTCTTAAAAACCGTGCCGAAAGAAACCAGCGTAGTTTTGACTGGCAGACGCGCTCCCAAACAGTTGGTGGAGTTCGCCGACTTCGTCAACGAAATACTGGATATTAAACACCCAGACGAAATACCCACAGTGAAGGGGATTCAATACTAAACTGATTAGTGCCTCTCCACGGGAATGTTCAATTCCTTCAATGCAACGGTTAGGCGTTCCCTATCTTCACCCTTCATGCCCTTCCAGTCAAAAACCGCGTGGTCAACTCTCTCAAGTGTGCGTTGGACACACTGCCTAATCATTTCAGCGTCAACATCTGGAACCGCATACTTTGGGATGATGTGTCCAAACGCCACAGGGGTTGAAAGCGCAACCTTTGTAAACTTTGCATTGTAGTGTGGACCGCCCGCACCCAAAACCGCAGGATATGTTGTCTGATTCAAAACCGCAGAAAGAGCCGCATGGGCTACAACCTCAGCAGCCTTTAAGTCTTTCCACTGCTCTGGCGAACTGCCTAGCTCCGCAAACATGGTTGGCACATCTAAACTCGGACCGTGATGCGTACACTCGTACGAAACCTCATAGTTCAACGACGTTTTCTCCTTCAATCGTACCATTTCTAAAAGGGCGTTTTTCATGGCACTAGCAGGAGCAATAGAAATCTTTCTCGGTAGACCGCCAAACTCGGCTTTTTCGGTGATGTTGCCAGGTGTATGAACTGAGAGCGTTGGAATGCCCGCTATGCCGCTGTGCCTCGAAACAAACACTAGGAGTTGTGGAGAAAAAAAGTCGGTGATGTACTGCGCCCAAATGGTCTCTTCGTTGATGAAGGCGAGTTTGATTTCTTTGCCCTGCTTTCTTTTTAGGTACAGAGGGTTTTTTTGAAAATTTTCACTGGTCTTTTCAAACCCATAGTGGCCAATGATTTGCTGAGCTATGTTAATTCCCGCAATGTCTCTCGTTGAAGCCACAATCAAAATCATTCAGAGGCCCTTCACAATCTAAATGGAAAAGGTGGCTATGCGAATTAATGTTTCCCATAAAAACCCAAATCGTAACAAACACAAAGTCACTCTCATTTTTTCTCTTAAATCCCTCTGGGTGGAGAGAGACAAAAAACAAACTTTTTTCTATATCTGTAACAAAAGCTCTTAAATGCCAACATAACGCATCTCTGAAAAGGAGACCATACTCAAATGACCGAACAAAGCAAACCAACCGACCAAACAGAACAACTCCCTTTGTCAAGCTTCTACAAGATCATTGACCACGTAACCATATTTAAAAGCGAAAAATGGTGGGAAGCCATAGTCCTAATCGAATCGTATGGCAGACGCTCAATAGCCATGTACCTCTGGCAAAACCGAAACGGAACATGGAAACGCAAACACAAGTTTCAGATAAGAACCCCACAAGAGTGGGAAAAAGTGAAGGGTGCCGTGGACACGCTCGCGCCCAAACTGTTTGGAGAGAGAAACCCTCAACCACAGACATAGCCGTACAGATATTATTTGCTCTGGACCTTCAACAGGCTTGCCATAAGGTATTGAATCTTGTCGTTTGCGTTCATGATAGCCCTAATCGTTTCCTCTCCCCTATCTGTGAGCTTATAGACACGCTTTCTTTGGCTCCACGCACCAGTTATTAGACGGTCTCTCTCAAGCGAGTACAATAGGGAATAGACTGTGCCAGAGCTCACTAACAAGTGAAACTTATTGTGAATATAGGCGATGACGTCGTAGCCGCTCAGTGGACCATTGCGCAACTCTGCCAGAACCAAAACGTCCAAGAAATTCTTGATGATTCTCCTGTGCATCTTTTTTATAACAACAGATGTCTCCAAACCCTCACCGAACCTCCTATAATCACGTATAATCAAATATAAATTTTTTGATTCTAATTTAAAGTCTTTCTAATTGTCTGAATCTGAATAAAGAATCTAAATCGGAATAAGAAGCAGAAGGACTTGGCATAGGGTAAAAGTATAATCGTTTAAGCCTATATACCAATAGGAAGCAAGCGTTTTTTTAAATGTATTTTTTGAAAGAAACCAAAAAATGGGCTGATTTTTACTGTTAGCGATATATCCGCATGTTAATAAAGTTATTTTGCAGTTGCGACGCTGTTGCCAACGAGGTGCCCATAATTATGGTCATGTGGAAAGACGCTTTCGAAAAAATAAACACTGAACTCTATTTAACAAAGAGAAAAAAGCAGACAATAGACGACTTGCTGGGCTCAGGGAGAATCTCGCAGCCCACCTATGATTGCCTCTGTAAAGACTTGGATGAAGAAGTCGACCAGATTGAGAATCGTCGCAAGGCTTTAGCGGGGAAAATGTCTAACAAACTAGGCGAATTGGAGGAGCAATTGCAAACATTAGAATTTTTCTTAGCCAACTCGGAGATGGCCCACGCAGCCGGAGAAATCAACGATGAGTTGCATGCAGGGGAGAGTAGCGCCCTCAACCTTGGGTTAGAGGCGACCAAACAAGAGTTGAACTGGATCCGAGAAGTGATAATCCAACTAGTTCCAAAAGAGGCCATATCGTCAGCACCGGTACCAACGACAGTTGAGAGCGTGGATGCGACACCAACCCAGACAGCCGTCGAAAACGTGCCAGAGGTAACAGCAAGCGCCCCAATTGAGACCCCAGTTGAGGTCACACCAGGGACTGGAGAGACGACGATAGAAACGCCGAGTCAAGTGACCGTTGAGACCACCACAGAAAAACCCTTTCGAGGCGAAGGGGAAAATCCGCCATTACAGGAAGAACAGAAAGAAGAGCAGAATCAATAAGCCCTATCCATAACACCCCTTTTTCTTTTCTTGTTTCGTAAGCCTCCCATAGAAACACGCATCGTTACTCAATTCTAGGTGCACAAACAAAAATAGGCAAAAGCACAGACTCTCTTTTGAGAGTGAACTGCCTGAAAGTCGGCTTAACCTACCATGAGAAATACGCGCAATATGACTTGGGACCCGACCACCCGTTTAGAGGAGACAGATTCAAAAACGCCCTTGCCTTCTTCGAAGCGCAGGGACTTTTTCGCCTACCAAACGTTGTCGTGTTGAAACCTGAACCAGCGAGCCGACAAGACCTTTTGCTTGTGCATGATGAAAGTTACGTTAACCTGATCTATCGTTTGGCTGAGCAGAGTCGCCCGTACGATATTGAGACCCCTGTTTCGCCTCAGATTTTGGAGGCTACAAAGTTGATTATTGGCGGCGCATTGGAGGCGGGAAGAGCCATATATGAAGGGCAAATAGGCCGCGCCGTGGCTATTGGCAGTGGTTATCATCACGCGGGTCCAAACTATGGTGGAGGCTTCTGCTTGTTCAACGACATCGCTGTCATGATAGAATACCTGCAAGAAAAGTTTGGAGTCAAGCGCGCAATGATCATTGACTACGACGTGCATTTTGGAAACGGAACGAGCGACATTTACTACGAGGATCCCAACGTCTTGTTTATTTCCCTTCATCAAGACCCGAGGACGATTTACCCAGGCACGGGATTCGTTGAGCAGATTGGTCGCGGTGCGGGAGAAGGCTTCAACGTTAACGTGCCTTTGCCGCCTCAAACTGGCGACGAGTCCTATCTCTACGCCTTAAAAGAGATTTTTGTTCCTTTAGCCGAGGAGTTCAAGCCTGAGATTATTGTTGGCAACGGGGGCAGCGACTCTCACTTTGCCGACATGCTCGGCAGCCTTGGGTTGACCGTGCAGGGTTTCTTCAAAGTTTCCCGCACCATAGTTGCTACCGCTGAGAAGGTTTGTCAGGGCAGAGTTGTGCTCATGCCTGGCAGCGGATACAACCCAACAGTTTTGCCACCGTGCTGGTACGCTCTGGCAGCTGGGGTCGTGGGTTTGGAAAGAATCGACGTGAGTGACCCTTACACGCCGCCTGTTGAACCCAAATATGTGCACAGTAAGGTTGAAGACACACTGAGGGAGCTAGAGAGACTGCTTAAAAATTATTGGAAATGTTTCAGTTAGGAAGAGCAAATTGTCGCTTGATTTTCTCTTTTTCCCGCTCTTACCAACTTTCAACGATAAGACTTGTATTGTTTTTATGCTGGCTCCTTCAATCACTTCCTTCCACTCTACGCTGAGGTTTCTTCTGAAGTCCCATACGGTTTGAACTCCCACTTTTCGCGCTCTGAACTCATTTTTCGGAGAATGTTAACAGCTTTCTCCTTTGGAACAACCATCATGACCTTGCCCACATGCTTACAGAACTGCTTGACGGGTGCGCATCGGCTCCAGTCGGCACAGTCATGCAGTACCAGTCTATTTGGGACATCGATGGAAACATGGTATTCGCGCACTTGCGCCTTGACACTTCGGTCGGTGGCCTCTTCAACTGTAACTTCTTTATCCTCGATGTCATTGATTCGTTTGAATCTGCTCTTGTCCATGAACAGATGAAGCAAATCCTCCACGTTCATGCGGTCAATTCTTTCAGGCATGAAGGCTATCAACAGCGTGGGTTTCGGAGGCGGAGCCTTGGCTTTCTCCTCAAGGTACTTGTCAACCGTCTTTTTCACTTCTTTCTGCTCTGGTGTTATCTCGTCTAGCATCTGGGCCATTTCTAATGCGTTCTTAACAGCATACCCGTGGTAGTGATTGTTAAAGTACCCATACACTTTCCCTGCTTTCTTCGCTGTTTCTTTCACTTTGGGAACCCAAGGCTGCAGTTCCTCGGTTTTGTAGAGGTAATTGTACCATGGGCTTTCGCCTCTGCCATGCCACCGAACATAAGCGATGTCACTGGTCACGTGTACATCAGGCGGCAACAACGGCTCATCCACAATAGTGTACGCAACTTTATATTTTTCTAGCAGTTGCCAGGTCTCCTCTCTCAACCATGACTTGTTACGAAACTCCACAGCCAGCCGGAATTTGGCTGGAAAAATGCTGAAAAAATTCTCCATGAGGTTGATGTTGAATTTAAAGCCAGGCGGCAACTGAGCCAGCAGGCAGGCGAGTTTGCCGTCTAATTGTAAGGGCTCCATCAATTCTAAAAAGTTGTTCAGGTCCTGTTCAATGCCTTGGGCTGGGTCGAGTTTCTTCTTGTGGGTTATCAGTTTGGGCAGCTTAGCCGAATAAACAAAATCTGCTGGAGTGTATCTTAACCAGCCAAAAACCATGCCCTTCGTCGGGTAGCGATAAAACGTGGAGTCGATTTCAACTGTTTTGAAGACCCGTGAATACGCAGCCAGTTTGCTCTTGTCTTCTTCTCGATAGAATGGACCAACCCAGTCTTGGTAATGCCAACCCGAACAACCGAGCAGTATTTCGCCCATTTATATCATCATCTAGCATTAAACCTTTAACATTAATAACAGAAGCATATCATCACTATTCAACCGTATCGGTGAAACGTCCATGAAGATTTTGGCCACAGCAGACTTTCACGGAAGCCTCGAAGCCTCTGAACGGGCTGCGCTCAAAGCCCAAAGCATTAACGCCGATATTGTAGTTGTCTGTGGAGACATCACTCACTTCGGTTCACCAGAAGACGCTGAAGGAGTGCTGTCGCCATTAACCACGCTTAAATTGCCAGTTCTCTACGTGCCTGGAAACTGCGACCCGCCTTCTTTGCTTGATTTCAAAATTGAGGATGCGATTTGTATCCATGGCAAATGCAAAGCCTATAACGGTTTGTCCTTTATCGGTGCGGGAAGCGTACCAATCGACAGGGTGCATCCTTCTCCGTTTGAGATTTCTGACGAAGAAATTCTTAAAGCACTCAACGAAGGCTCAAATCAATGTTCACATAGTGGGAATGGTCTTGTTGTGGTTGCGCATTCGCCTCCCTTGAACACGAAACTTGACGTAGCATATTTTGGTGGACACGTAGGTAGTCAGAATCTGCGAGTCTTCATCGAACAAAAACAGCCTTCTGTGGTTTTTTGTGGGCACATACACGAGGCACGAGGCATCGACTACGTTGGCGGCACCGTGATTGCCAACACTGGGCCATCCAGACACGGACATTGCGCCGTAGCAGTCTTCAACAAAAAAGCCGAAGTAAAACTAGAGCGTCTGTGAATAAGGTTAAAAGGCATGAACTGATAAGACTATGACCTTCACGGGATGACTCAAATGCCATTTGAGAAAGACGACTTTGTCCTCATCGACTACGTTGCCAAGGTGAAAGAGACAGGCGAGATTTTCGACACAACAATTGAAGACGTAGCCAAAAAAGAGAGACTCTACAAGGAGGGCGAAATCTACGAGCCCAAACTGGTAGCATTGGGCGAAGGCTGGGTGCTCAAGGCGCTTGATGAAAGCCTACTAAACCTTGAATTGAACAAACCAGCGCCAGTAGAAATTCCGCCAGAAAAGGCGTTTGGAAACCGAGACCCAGAAAAGATGAGACTAGTGCCTCTTCGACGCTTGGCCGCCAAGGGCGTAACACCTCAATTGGGGCTGCATGTCGAATTTGAAGGAAAACACGCCATAGTTAGAACCATGGGAGCGGGCAGAGTCCAATTGGATTTTAATCCACCCTTGGCGGGTAAAACCCTCGTCTACGAGGTTACGGTGCAGAAGAAACTGGAGACCAAACAAGAAAAAATAAATGCGCTGATTCATCGCCGAATTCCAGCCGTTGACATAACAAAATTTGCATTAAAAATGGGGAAGAAGACATCCAAAGCAATTGAAATCAATGTGCCTGAAGAAGCCTTCTACATTGAGGGGCTTCAACTCGCCAAGAGGGGCATAGCCTTAGACATTCAGAAGTTCTTTCCCGAGGTAGCAACAATAAAGTTTGTTGAGACATACAAGAAAAAGGAGGCAGTTGCACCTTCAGCGCCGACACCAGTCACACCACCAGCTGTCACGTCAGCCGAAATTCCTTCCACGGCACCGACTGAACAAAAATAATTTGCCCAAAATCTAAAGCAAACAAAAAAGCGTCTAGACGCTAGCCTTCATTTTTTCGTACATCTTCTCCAGTGTCCAGCGTATTGTAGACTTTAGTTCTCTTACTCTGTCGTCGCCCACGTTTCTGATGGTTATTTCTCGGAGGAAGTCTCCGTCTCGAACAATGCTATAAGAAAGAATCTTATCAGGCGCAATCTCGCCTGTGCCTGCCGCCTCTCTGTCTTTCTCCTGCATCTTCGCCAAGACACGCTCAACCAAGAAAGCCATGAATGGCGGAGTGTCAACCGTAAACTGCTTGTCCTCGGCGAGAACAACACGCAAAGAATCCTTATCAATATAGAGATTAGCCAGCAGGTCACCAATCGCGGTTTTAATCGGGACAGCCTGCTCATGCTCCAAAACGGGCGGAGGAGCAACTTCTACCTCTGCTGAAGGCGGGGCTGGTGGCAGCAACTTCTCTTCTTCGGGTGGCGGGGCAGGCTTGGCTATTTCTGCTCTTTTAAAGCCTTTCTCTACCAACGCGGTGTTTACAAAATCGAGCAGGGCACGCAGTCCGTCCAGCTCGGTTTGCATTTCCTTCAAACGTTTTTCCAGCAGGATTCGCAGTTCAGCCATCTTCCGTATCTTGTCTTCTTTCCCGTGTTCTGTTTCCTCAGTCACAAGTTCTCTCCTCTTTTCTCTAGTGATTCGCGGTTGCTTATCAAGGTTAATCGTCAAATGCAAGCATATAAAAGAGTAGCGAGTCCTCTTTGCTCTTGGAGTAGGAAGACCGCAAGGTGTATGAGTTTAACCTCCTCGTCTCGTGCCTTTGGGCAATGTCCGGGAGCGCCAAGCGAGAAATTGCTGACATCCTCAAGTTGCTTGGTGATGAACGCCCCGTGATAGAGCAAACGGCGGCAAGAGGAATAATAGGCGTTAAAACTCGCTTGGACTCGAGAGAAGTCATCAAGGGGCTTCAAAAATTGTTCATCAAGGATCCCCTGGCTTTTCAGTACACTCTCAAGTGGGTGCCCACTGACTTTTGGACGCATTCTGACATGAACTCGATGAAAGAGATTGTCATGAAAGTCAGTGACAGGATTCGGAAGGGTGAAAGGTGGCGCATGACCGTGGAGAAACGCCGTTACACATTGTATCACAAAATCGACATCATCAAGCAACTAGCTGAGACCATCAATGAAAAGGTTGACCTCAAAAACCCGAACAAAATAGTGAGAATCGACATTATAGGAAGGTACGCTGCTGTCTCCGTCTTGTCACCTAGAGAAATTTTTTCTGCAACGAGACTCCCGCCAGAAGAGAGTCAAATCTAGACTTGTTTTAACTGAAGCTCTTTAACTGGTTTGAACTCCACTCCCCACTTTTTCTCCAAAAAACTCTCAAACTCTTGGAAAACTCGGCTGTCGGTTTGGTTCAGTCTCAAGCAAGCGGGTTTTTCCGAATTTATGCAACTGAGGTCGTATATGGCTGTTTTTTGGAAAAGTTCAGGATTTTCCTCAGCCATCTGCAGTAGTTCTTCCGGGGGCGATTCTGAAAATAACCACGCTGTGTAAGCTACGTTAACGACATTGTAAGATGTTCCCTGCTTAATAGCGCACTTGTGCTCCTCGGCTATCTTCTTGAATGTGGCTGGGCGAACGGTTCGCGTCCAGAGAAAATTATGGTATTCGTTGCCCACTTTAACCCAGTCCTCGTGTTGCGATGCTTTCCAGCCCCGTGCCTCACACTCGCGCTTAAAATAATGAACTAGGTCCCAAACTCTTGGAATAGCCATCACGGCATCACGAATGTAACAATTGTTCTAGACAAATGTTCTATTCCGTAAATTTAAGATTATTTGACACATTTGTCATAAATTTTGTCGAATTGGAAACCATTTTTTGAAAAAACGTAGAAACTTTGCATAAATATCGAAAATTTTACGGAATCAAAAAACCAAAAAATTTACGAAATTTTCATTCATTTTCTACATTTTTCCGATAACAAAAAATAAATGTTTAATCAAAACAACTTAACAAGATTAAGGTTCGGTTTATGAAGATCAAGGGTCAGGGCGTTGCTTTAGACGACCTAGACTGGCAGATTCTGCAGGTTCTTCAGGAAAACGCCAAGTTGACTTACACTGAGATTGGCAACAAACTCGATGTGGCGCATTCCACGGTGTACGACCGTATCCAGAGAATGGAAGAATACGGCGTCATCAAAAAATATGAGGCTGTCGTGGACCCAGAAAAAATTGGAGTGCAGCAAATCACTGCTATGATGACTATAACGGCTGATCCAAAAGAAACTGAGAACATAGCAAAGAAGCTGGCAGGGTTCCATGAAGTCTTAGAGGTCTCGACGTCGTTTTCTGAGGAACTAGTCATCGGCGCGAAGGTGATGGCTCAGGATCAGGCTGAACTTCATAACTTTATTGCCAAGTCGATTGCGCCTCTTCCCGGTGTGCTGAGGATTAGAACTGCAATCGTCACAAGAAAGTACAAGGAAGAGAGGTTTCAACCTTCTCCTAAAGAAAACGTTCTGAGAAGATAATTAAAGTGCTTTTAGCGAAAACGCGAAAACTCTGAGCTGGGCTTCGATGGAATAGGTGTGTTGTGAAAATCTTATAAGAGCAGCAAGCCCTTATAGAATTTGTCTTAGAAATTTGGAGAGTTGTACATGACAGTTTCATCGTCTGGAATTCTTAGAAACGTGTTGCGGGAGGAAGCATTCTATTTCTTCACATCCATCGGCAACTACACGGGTCAAGCTGCAGCGTCTCTCGACGAGTTTTTACAAAAGATTAAAGAAGTCAACATCAAGTCGTTGGAGTTTCACCTCTATCGTGAGGACTTTGAGAAGTGGGTTGCTCAAACCTTGGGCGACGCCAAACTTGCTGAGGAAATCAAGAGTTTGAGAAACATGAAAGTCGTTGGGAACGCCCTTCGTGACCGCCTCTACTTCGTTGTTTCAAGACGTTTGAAGGAATTAAAGAGCGCGCCGATGGGTTCAAAATAAAGTTATTCAGCCACTTTCTTCAGTTGGCTCTGATACATTTCTATCATTTCTTTGACGGTTGTGGCGTCTTCTGCCGCCTTGTCTAGTCGGTAGTTTCCAGTGAATCTAGGAAATCTAATAGCGAGTCCGCTTCCCTTTCTTATCGCGTCCAAGGCAGCAGTGTGGATAGGACTGAGAGTGATTTCGGCGCCTATTACTTCGATGACAACTTTAGGCTCAAACCACACGTCTGCTCCTAGAGTGGAGTTCACCCTTGGACTTTTGTGTGGCAACTGATGCTTCTCTAACATCATTGGGAGTTCAGCCAAGTCCTCGTCTGTGAAACCTGTTCCACATTTTGTAACTGTTTCGAACTCGTCTTCATCGGGGTCATAAGCGGCTAGTAACAGGGCTCCGTATGTTCCGCCTCTTTTTCCTCTGCCGTGAAAAGCGCCCACCACAACCAGTTCCACCGTGTCTGTCATTTCGCTCTTGTAGTCGCGTTTGTATTTTATCCATAGCCAACCTCGGGCTCCAGCTTGGTACACGGAGTCTTCGTTTATGGACTTGCACATCACGCCCTCGCAGCCGTTCTCAACCGCCTTTTCAAAGAATTTTTCAAGTTCATTCGGGTCATCGGTGACCAGATACTCGGCGGTTCGGACGCGGTCGCTCTTCTCAATGACTTTTTCGAGTATTTTGTGTCGGAACGGATATGCTTTCTGGGTCAGGTCCTTTCCATCAACGGACAAGGCGTCGAAAACGAACAGTGATACAGGGTACTCTTCCATGGCTTGTTTGATGCCGTACTTGCGGCGGCGGTGCATGAGTTCTTGAAAGGGTCTCATCTCACTAGTATCTGGGTCAATGGCAACAATTTCAGCTTCGATTATGGCTTGTTTCGCTTTCACATACTTTCTCACCAGTTCCACGGCGTCGGGATACTGATCGGTTATGTTTTCAAGTCGCCGCGAAAACAGCATAATATTGCTGCCCTCCTTGTGAGCTTGTACCCGTTCGCCGTCGTATTTGAATTCAGCTATGCAGTGTCCACCCAGTTTCTCAAGTATCTCATGTGGCGACCCAAGTCTTTCCGCCAGCATTGGGCGGATGGGTTCGCCTATTGAGACGCCGAATTTTCTTATGCCCTCTATTCCCCTCTCGGCGACGGTTTTAGCTACTCTACCGAGGTCTGATGAGATGTTGTAGGCGCGTTCTATCTCTTCTCGTGTCTCTTTTCCTCCTCCGAAAGCGATTGCCAACGCGTCTAGAACCGTCATGTCGGCGATTCCTAGCCGCAACTCGCCCGTAACGGTTCTAATAAGATACTTTGCCTCTTTGGGTGTGGCGTTGGAAAGAAGTCCTGCGAGCAGGTTGATTTTTTGTTCCATGGAGCCTGCGCCTGTCGCCTTCGCCATTTTGTCTAATGTGTCGTAGACCTTTTCAACCGTTAATGGTTCCTGAAAGAAGGTGACCTGCTTTTTCTTTTCCAAATATTTTTGTGTTGTCTCGCCTAAGTCGCCTGTTTTTTTCATTTCTTCTTCTATTTCCTTCTCGCTTCGACCCGTTGCTCGGGCGACCGCGCGTATGGCTAGTTTTTCCGCCACGCCGATTTCGATTCCTACAAAGTCGGGGTAGAGCTTTCCTTGAGTCAGGTAGGCAACCTTGTCGATGACGTCTTTTGGGGTTTTCTTTAGAAATTCCACCAGGTAGTCTGTCATTTCTAGGCGCTTTGTTGTTGACTCTATTTTTTCGTACGCGTCTGCCATGAGCGAGTACTTCATAACTGCACGCTTCTCCGCATTTTACAGAGTTGGTAAAGATATTAAAAGTAAACGTTAGTGTCGTGAATTTTGTCCATTGGACGTTTATTCCTTAGCCAGCAGAAGTAGTCCAGCGACGAGGTTAACTACGCCTACAAAGCCAAGGGTTAGGATAAAGAGAGTTTTCAATTCAAAGGAGAGCAACAGTCTGGCGCCTATAAAATATTCGGCTGACAGGAGTGTCGATATGGCGCCTGTGACGAACAGCAAGCCGCTCAGATACCTGCTGATTCTTTTCGAAATCTCGAAGACTTGGAATTTTTCTTTTACAGTGGTGTCCTTGAGTAAACTGTCTTCAGGTGGATCGAAAATCACGTAGTCAGCCTTGGTTTGTTTCTTCTTTTGGCGCATTTTCTTTGTCCTTAATATATAAGCCATTCTGGCTTGTTAAGTCTTCGTTTCTTTCTATTATTGAGAGTTTCATGCACCCTAAAACGTGCTGCTTTTGGCGGTTATGTTTAGCACGCCAGCAATTATCTGAATAATGCTTGTGCAGAGCAAGACCAAGAGAATGGTTGTTGTGGTGGTTGGAGACACACCGTTGAGCGGCATGAAACCCGCCGCAATCAAATATGCGAATATGGCTGTGAACACTCCGAGGCCCAGGCTTATTCCTCCAAAAGCCACGCGGAAGCGTAGGTAACCAACCATTCTGATGTAATATGCAAGAACCGCTAGTATGCATAGAATAATGCCCAGTGAGAGCACGCCAACGTCAATGAATATCAAGAGAAAGAGAGACGTGGCTATTCCCGCGATTGGGATGAAGGGATAAAAAGGAACCTTGAATGGTCTTTCAAGAAAGGGTTTATCCTTACGAAGCTTTATCAGTGACAAGTTTACTAAGGCAAAGCCGATTATGAACCCAAAGTCGGTGGCGTAACCCACAAAGTTAATGACCCCTGTCGCGGCGAGCACAGCGGTGAGGACCGCGCCAACAACAACAGCCACATGAGGCGTGTTGAACCTGTTATGAATGCGCAATAAGGCTTTAGGAAAGTATCCGTCCCTGCCTAGTGCGTAAGCCACTCTCGACTGAGCCATAATTGAAGTGTTAACTGAAGACAAAGCTGCAATGGTGCCTGCGATTATAAGTGCGACTTTTCCGAAGTCACCCATGGACAATTGGGCTGCATAAATCAGTGGAGAAGATTGACCGCTGATGGCTTCGGGAGGAACAATCATGAACATCGCATACGCTATTAACGGATAAATCACAAGCAGAACAATTGCTGACAAAAGTATTGCTCTAGGAATCGTCTTGCTTGGGTTCTTAATTTCAGCTTGCGCCACAGCAATGGCTTCCGCTCCCAAATAAACAACAAAAATGTAAGCGGTGGCTTGAATTACTCCGAGAGGTCCCCCAGGAGACGCGAGCTGAAAAACCTCGGCTCTGGGAATAACCAATCCGTTCAAAACGAATGTAATTAAGATTGCGAGCAAGGTTCCTACCATGAGCGTTTGACTTTTTCCCACTTCTTCCACTCCTCTGATGTTGATTGCTGCGAAGACGATTATCGTTAGGATGGCTGTTATTGGCACATTCACGGGTATAAGATACGAAATTATGTAAGCGAAACCCACCGAGGACAAAGCTGCATAAAACATGTTGCTTATCCATTCAAACCATCCTGTAAAGAAGGAAACAAAGCCACCGTAGGCTGCTTTAGCAAAAGTGTACTCTCCACCAGCCTTGGGTATGGCTGCACCAAGCTCAGCGTAACTGCACATAGTGAAGAAGTTTATTATCCCGCACAGTATGAGAGCCACCACTAGGGCAGTGCCAGCCAAGCTTGCAGCGTAGCCCAACATCACAAAGACGCCTGCCTCTATGGCGCCTCCTATCCCCAGCATGGTTGCGTGCAGTAGCCCAAGTTCTCTTTTCAAGCCTGGTTTTTCTTTCAGCCTTTTCGATTCTCCTTTTTTATTGTTCGCTCGTTAGGAATAGTCCACTGATGATGGAGAGTAAACCAAAAACTATGAAGATTAGCATGAACAAGACAACGTCTCTTTGCGGCACGTTCAACACGGTTTGCAATCCGAAGAAATTGTGGTAGAGAAGGTAGGCTAATATTGTTGCAAAGGCGCCTATCAACGTTTGTGCCAAACCGACTGCAATCGAAACTTTTCTTAGGATGCCCAATTTTTGATTCACCTGCGGGAGAGTATGATTCCAGCAATTATGTCCAGAACGCCGACAGAGAGCAAGGCTAGCATAAAAATTAACAAGTATGTTTCGTTGATGAAAGCAGTGATGTCAATAACATTAAGTAGAGTTAAAACAACGGCTCCTGTGAGCATCATTCCCATCATGATGAGAAAACCACCGATAGTCACAGCCAATCTGCTGAGTTTCCGCATGCGCTCACTCAATTTGACAACAGTCGCCCCTTAAGACTTCTACATGCTTCAGATTCTAACCCGCAGAGTAATAGCTGCAATAATTAATATTCTATTCGCTACTTCCGCCCAAAAGTTTCACGATGAAGAACATCGTTTAGGGGTCTTCTCGAACGCGACATGGGTTTTTCAGAGGGATGTCCAACTGGAATGATGGCGACTGGGCGAATTCCGCTTGGTAGATTTAGCACTTTTCTGGCTTCCTCTTCTTGGAAGGCGCCGACCCAACATGTGGAGAATCCTAAAGCGTATGCAGCTAGAAGCATGTTTTGTGTGGCTGCCGCTGTGTCTTGGAGACAGTAGAGGTTAACGCCTCGATCTCCATATCCGCGGCTGGATCGTGTTTGGTTGGCGCAGACAACAATAACAACAGGTGCTTCTTCTATGAACGTCTGGTTTAACGCAGCCTCTGAGAGACCACGTTTGATTTCTGCGTCTTTGACGACAACAAATTCCCATGGTTGAATGTTTCCAGCCGATGGTGCCCATCTGGCGGCGTCTATCAGCTTCATTACTTCTTTGTCTGAAACTGGTTGGTTGGTGAAGGCTCTGACGCTTCTTCTGCCTTTTATGGCTTCAAAAACGTCCAAGTGCGGGGTTCTCCATCATTTTTAGGCTATTCGAACGGCGGTTTCTATTGTTATTCCATGGTCGGTTATGTTGAAGGGTATCAGTCTCGGCTCATAAACGGCTTTGTGCATCTTCTTCATTTTCATTCGTCTGTCAATTCCTCCAGCTGTCTCCTGAGCGGAAAATTCTATAACGCCGTCAACCAAGTGCTGAATTGTGGTCTCGGTTTCTGTGTCGTGCATTTTTTGTGTTAGGAGTAGAAAGTGTATTCCCCCATGTTTTTTGGCGGTGTTTAACAATAGCTCAACAATGTCAATCACTGAACGATACTTTTGGGTCAAGATGAGGTAAGACAGCGAGTCTATGAGAACGCACCTTTCTTCAGCCATGGCTTTTGGAATTTTTTCCATCAAGACCTGTGTCACATTTGGAACATGGACATCAAAGAATATCCAGTTACCCTTTTCGAGTAAAGGAGCAACGTTCCAGTTGAAAGTTTCGAAGTCTTCGCGTAGGGCGTCTGGAGCCCTAGTGGTTGAAAAGTAGGCGATTTTTCCATCATGAAGCGCGTTTTGATACAGTATCTGCTGAGCGAGGATGTCGTATCCGGACCCGGGTTCCCCAGTCATTAGGATTACGTTCTTTTCGGGCAAGCCGCCTCCCAACATTTCATCGAGGCTTTCAATCCATGTTCTCATAAGTTTCATGTTTTTCAACCTGCAAATGTGATATTCACTGACAGCGATATTTTACACTTGTTGCATTCAGATTCATTTTGAAGTGAAACAGTTTTAAGTGGTTGGTTCACGATATTGCCTCAAAGCGAAAGTTAAAGGAGGGTTAATAGGTCTCTCCATCAGCAACCTCTCAGCAAACAAGACTGCTATACTACGAGGATGCCTACCTCAAAGAATTCCACGCAAGAGTCTTAGCAGCCCAGAAACTAGACACTCAATATGAGCTGATTCTTAATCAGACAGCCTTTTACCCCGCCGGCGGAGGGCAACCAGCAGACACCGGAATGATAAAGGGACGGACTGGAGAAGCCCAAGTGACCGATGTGCATATGGACAAGGGTGTGGTAATCCACCTTGCCAGCGAGATTGTTGGAGAAATCAACGAGGGAGAACAAGTAACGGGCGTCATAGACTGGACGCGTCGATATCAGTTGATGCGGAATCACACGTTAGCCCATTTGATGGCTGAAGTCGTGCGACGAGTAACAGGCTTGCCGATGGTTGTTGTGGGTTCAGGTCTCGATGTTGACAAGGCTAGATTAGACCTAACTCATGAAGGTTCCTTAGGGCCTATGCTAACTGAAATCGAGAAAGCCGCAAACGACCTGACAAGAGAGAACAGACCTGTTGAAATCAAAATGATGCCACGCGCAGAGGCGGAGAATTTTGTTGAGCGTTTTCATGAGAGTTTAAAGACTCTTCCGCCTCAGGTTCAGAATGTCCGTATCATCGAGGTCAAGGACTGGCATGCCTGTGCTTGTGGTGGAATTCATGTGAAGAGCACTGGGGAAATAGGTGCAGTTGCTGTTCTTAGGAGGATGTCGAAGGGTAAAGGTGTAGAACGGATAGAGTTTACTGCAAAAACGTCTTAAGTCGGCGCACCTTCACTTATAGGTTGGATGATGAGCACGAGAGTCAGCAGAGCCATTGAGCTGTGATTGGAACTCTCGACGGGCGATCTGACACCAACATTATCATTTAACAAAAATGACGCAAAAAATCTTATTAATAAAACTCATTTTAAATACAAAAGTGTACAAAGAAGATGCAGTTGGGAGGAAAAAAATAACATGCCATGCTCTGTGATTGTTTGCGGTTTCTTCGGAGACACAGGCAAGGGAAAAGTCATTTCATATCTCGCCTTGAAGGACAAGGCAGTTGTGACTGCTAGAGCTGGAGTCGGACCTAACGCTGGACACACAGTGCTCTACAAGGGCAAGGAGTTCAAATTGAGAATGCTGCCCAGCGCCTTTGTTTATGAAAAATGCCGCTTGCTGATAGGTCCAGGCGTCTTGGTTAATCCCGAGATTCTGCTCCGTGAAATAGAACTAACTCAGGTGGCGAAAAGGGTGGGCATTGACCCTCAGTGCGCCATAATCGAGGCTAGGCACATAGAAGCCGACAAGAAGGGTCAACTAGCCGAGCAGATTAAAACAACGGGCACTGGAACGGGTCCCTGCAACGCTGAACGAGCCTTGAGAACCGTGAGACTCGCTAAAGACCTTTCAGAACTTAAGAAATATTTAGCAGACGTTCCGTTGGAAGTGAACCAAGCGATTGACGCTGGAAAAAACGTTTTGATTGAGGGCACGCAGGGCACGTATCTCTCGCTTTACCATGGCACTTACCCCTACTGCACCTCAAAGGATGTGACAGCCTCTGCCGCCTGCTCAGACGTTGGTGTGGGTCCCAAGAAAGTCGATGATGTCATAATTGTGTTCAAGGCTTTCACAACCCGTGTTGGAGCAGGTCCCCTTCCAAGAGAGATTTCACCCGAAGAGGCGGAGAAACGCGGCTGGAGCGAGATTGCCACCGTGACGGGTCGTCCACGTCGAGCAGCGCCCTTCAGTTTCGAGTTAGCTAAGCGGGCGGTTATGCTCAACAGCGCCACGCAGGCGGCTATCACAAAAATCGACGTGTTGTTTCCAGAATGCAAGGGCATCAACTCCTACGATGAATTATCGCAAGGTGCAAAAAGGTTCATAGAAAACGTGGAAAAAGAAGTCAAAATCCCAGTGACGTTAATCGGAACCGGACCAGACGCCTTGGAGATAGTTGACAGAAGAAAACTAATTTAGAAAGTTCTGTGCAACATATTCTCCAATTTAGGCATAGCAGCCCAGAACAAGCGGAAAAATTGAGAAGGCGTTTGATTGAGTGAACTCCTCAAGTGGTTTGAAAAGAGAAGAGAAACCAAAGCCATAACCACAATGCAACGACATTTAGCGACCACGATGAGCGCGGTTGAAGACTTGGAAAGAGCTGTAAAGGCTTCGGTCAGCAACAACGAGAAAGAAACTAGGACTTCAATCGACCGCGTAATAAGCGCCGAGAAGGAAGCCGACAAACTCCGCAGAGTGGTGATGATTGAACTTGCAGGCGGAGAGTTGCCACCAATAGACCGAGAAGACCTCATGCACCTGATAAAACGAGTAGACATGGTAGCCGACTGGAGCCGCGAATCCACCCGCATATTAAGCGCCACACCCATGCAAGACGTGCCAGACAGCCTCAGAAAGGCTGCAGTTGTGATGGTTGAAGGCGTCAGAGAATGTGCTGCAGCTCTGCGAAAGTGCATAAACAGCATGATGGAAAAGCCAGAAGAGGCGCTGAAAGCAGCCGACGAGGTGGAAAGGCTGGAAGAAAAGGTTGACGACCTCTTCGAAAACTCCAGGCGACTATTGGGCAAGGAAGAGAAAATCAAAGTGGGCGTAGCCATATTAATGAACGAATTGTTCGAAGCCATCGAACTAGCAGCAGACGCCTGCGAAGACACCTGCGACCAAGTCAAAGTAATCATCGTTCGCCGATAAAAAACTGCCCAAAAAGGAGGTGTGCACAACTTGTCAAGCATGGTTATTGACATTGGAGAACTGCGCGACAAATACGGAGACGAGATCAAAAGACTCACCGAGTTCTTAGAGGAAAAACTGAAAACGAAAATCGACGTTGCGGACAGGGAGATGATTCTAAAACCACAGGAGAAAGGGAAACCGCCATCAAAGGATTACCTTCGGGTTCTCCTCCGAAAGTTCCTGCACAGAGAAGAACTCAGAGAAGAGTTCCGTGTCATAGCTGGAAAAGAAAACGTTCTGGTTATAAAGGAGCGAAAAGAGGTCAGCGAGTAGCAGGCTGAGCAGCGGCTGTCTTTCTCTTCTTTTCAAACAGCTCCGTAACCTTCAAGAGCAGGTTTCTGGCTGTCCACGCCTTCTCATAAGCCTCCAGTGAACTGCCAGATTCCATGTTTTTCTCTGCCTCTTTCAGGAGTCCCATCGCCGAAACCATTGTGGATTTGGCTTCAACCACCTGCTTCGGTTGCGGGTTGCGTTTCCATGATAGGCTTTCCGATTCGTCTGAATACATAAGAGAGAAAAGGAAGAGCACGTATTCAATCTCGGTTGAGGCTAACCATAAGGAATCGGCAACCACTTTATCATCAATGTGGCTCTTCTCCAGCGCCTCAATGGAATTCTCCAAGTGACTCATTGCGGTTTTGATGGCGCCAGTGATTTTTTCCATGTGCATTTCTGATTGTCTCACAGGTAATTGGAAACTCGGTTTGAATAACATTGAGACTGTGATAAA
>Ga0315314_1000027_pt1 | contig 229149 bp, 258 predicted proteins | sample TDP9_MG_FD_203631 | JGI IMG/M metagenome (GOLD analysis project Ga0315314, IMG submission 203631) | Freshwater sediment microbial communities from Lake Towuti, South Sulawesi, Indonesia - TDP9 | ecosystem: Environmental > Aquatic > Freshwater > Lake > Sediment | place: Indonesia: South... | reverse complement strand
CCAAGTCGCCCCCGCCTTTTGGATGTCGCGTAGGTCAACGGCAAGTGCCGCGTTGTAGCTCTTGTGCCATCGCTCGTAGTCAAGGCCATACGCCTCAGCACGTTCAGGAGATACACGGCCTATAGGGAGGTCGACCTGGCGGACTTTGCGACGCCGCATCGGCTCGTCCTGTCTGATGTTGCCTATCGCATTTGCCTCGAATTTCTCAGGTGGAATATTCCTCAATCGACGCGCGTCTCGAGGCCCACCTAGGTAGACGTATGCCGTGATTGCTCGGTTGATCGCGTGTTCAACATCTGAAGGCGTTCTGAGCCAGCGAATCGGTAGCTCTTCCATAGATGTGAGCCAGAGATCGTCAGTCATCAAGGTGACGTGAGTGTCGCTGCCCTGGCGCCTCGCCTCAAGGGAAAGCGCCTCAGCCAAAGGGATCGTCGGAATGTAAGTATAGATCTCCAGAACGTCCTTCCAGCGAAGGCCCAATGTCCGGTGAACCACCTGCCTCGCCAGAGGAATCCAACGCTTATGCTCGGGCTCTTTCTGGGCCTCCAACTCAATGCTCATCGAATCGCCCCGCGTTCAGACACATCGTGAAGAGTATATCACATTTACGAGCAACGACTCTGAGGAACAAATCACCGGACTAGCAATCAGAACCTTCAATAAGACAGCCTTACCTGCCAGAATCGAGGAAGCTGTAAAGGAATTTCGATTGAAGGAAGCTGCGCATACATGCTGGCCCATGTCGCCAAGGAAAGCAGTAGAAGGGAGACAATAACCACGAGATAGTCAAACGTTTTCATTCTTAAGACGATCAGAGACTGCCTCTTAGAGCTCAACCCAAAGGCTCTAGACTCAAGGGCTTCGGCAAGCTCTACGCTCCTACGAATCGCTGAGACAATAAGCGGAATCAGAACGGGGATGTAGTTCCTAATCCTCTTGAGTAGATTACCCCTATCCAGTTCAAGGCCTCTCGATCTCTGGGCGTCGATCACTGTCTGGGCATCAACGGCCATGGTTGGGACAAGTCTGACGGCAGTTGTAAATGTGAAGCATAGCGAATACGGAACGTGTGCCTGTTCCAGAGCCAGTCCTAAGTCATCCGGAGACGTTGTCATAAAGAATATCGAGAATGATGAGAGCAATGCCAAAAATCTGATCGTCATGGCAAGAGAATAGGTGAAAGTTGATCCCGTAACTAAGTTCATGAAAAAGATCAGGCCAGCCAAGAGGAATCCCCCCTTCATTGACCCTCCCCAACGCCTCATCGATCTCCCTAACCAGATTAGTGGAAGCTGGGCCAGAAATATGATCGTCAGAATCAGAACATTTGTGAAAAGGAGTGAAATCACGAATACCACCATGATCATTATGAACTTCGCTCTTGGATCCATCGTATGAATTGGGGTCTGAAGCTTGGTGAACTTGAAGCCTTCGAAGATTCGCATTGACACTACGTTCGCCTCCGAACGGCACTGTTGATGACAGCTTTTGCGGAGAAGACATCGATAACATCATGAGGAAGATTTGCAACGGATGAGAATAGGAGTGAGATCTGTGGCCGAAGAAGAGACGCCCTTTCGGTGAGAGCTTTGTCAGTCAATATTTCTTCCGCCTTCCCGTCTGCCATGATTCTCCCTCCGGAGAGCAAAACCACCCGTGGCCTGCATTCTGCAATGAACTCGACATCATGGGTCACGACAACAACAGTCTTCTGCTGAGCATTCAGTTGAACTATGAAATTCCTCAATCGATCCTTTTGCTGATAGTCCTGTCCAATTGTAGGTTCATCCAGCACTATGTGTTTGGGGTTCCAAACCAAGACAGACGCCAAAGCAACTCTCTTCCTCTCGCCTCCACTCAACATAAAGGGTGACGAATCTACATACGGCATCAGGTCAAGTGTCTCTAAGACTCCTCTGACTCTCCTTTCTATCACATCTGACGGATACCCGAAGTTTCTTAGAGAATAGGCCACCTCGTCTCTCACGGTCTCGCAGAATAGTTGGTGGTCAGGATTCTGAAAGACCAGCCCCACCGATCTGGCGAGAGCTGCAACACTTGTCTTCCTTGTCTCAACATCGTCGATCAGCACTCTACCGTCAGTTGGCTTCAGTAGACCATTGAAGGTCTTGACCAATGTAGTCTTTCCGGCGCCGTTCTCTCCCATTATGGCGACGAAGTCGCCATCTTCTATGTGGAGATTGACATCGCGAAGCACCTCATTCCCGTTTGGGTAGACGTAGCGAAGGTTCTCAACAGTGATCAATTCGTGAGAAGCCCCCTCAACTCTGCTTCCGCCTCTTCGACGGTCACCGGGATCTTCTCGATCTCCACCCCGTCTTGCTTCAGTAGATGAAACAGTAAGGTCACCTTGGGTACACCTATTCCGATGAGGTGAGCCTGCTTGCCATAGACACTCCTTGGAGGTCCGTCAAGCGCAACCATGCCCTTGTCCAAGACAACGATTCTGTTGCAGTGCCTCGTGGCGAGATCAAGCCTATGCTCCACAAGGATCACCGTTATTCCCAGCTCCTTATTCAGCTTCGCAACTACACTGAGAATCTCCCGTGAAGATCTCGGATCCAGAAAGGACGTGGGCTCATCTAACACCATTACCTCAGGTTTCATCGCGAGGACCGATGCTAAGGCGGCCCTTTGCTGTTGCCCCCCAGACAACTCGTATGGGGCTCTGTCTCTCAGGCCTTCGATCTCGGTGACCTTCAGAGCCCACTCCACTCTTCTCCTAGTCTCCTCTCGACTAAGCCCCAAGTTCTCCGGGCCGAAAGCCACATCTCTCTCTACAGTCAAAGAGAACAACTGGTTCTCGGGATTTTGAAATACGAATCCAACATGACGGGACAGCACACTAGTCGGTTGATGCCGAACATCGAGTCCGCAAACAAAAACCTCTCCGGTAAGCTCTCCAGCGTAAAAGTTAGGGACCAACCCGTTGAGACATCTGCAGAGCGTGGTCTTCCCGCAGCCGCTTGGACCGGTGACTATGACAAACTCTCCCTTCTTCACCTCAAGGTTGACGTTCCTGAGCGATTGCCGAGCCGCTCCTGCGTAAGAGAAGGAAAGATCCTTAATGTCGATGATTGTCAAGTGCCTGAATCCTCACGAGGTCGGTGACCATGGTCTCTCCATTTTTGAGTAGCTACTCATTCCTGTCATCGCGAGATATGATTGAGGGTGATATTTATCGATGTTTTTGCTGTCGCCAACGTGTTCAAGGCTACGGAAGGGTCATGTACCGATGCCCGTCCTTCCCCTTTGAAGCCTTTCCATGATCGTGTCGAGGCATCTTTCAAGAGCTACCCTCGCCTCTCCATAGCCGTACACCCCCGAGGAGAGGGCGTGGCCTCCTCCTGCTCCTTTGACTAACTCTCCAACAGATCTGGCCACATCCCTGCCCAGGTGTACTCCAGTCTTGTCATAGAAATCTTGAGTAGATCGCAAGCTTACGCGTAGTCTCCCCTTCTTCTCTCCCCCGACCATCGCTACATCAGCACCCAGCATTATGAGAGCTCTTGCCACAGAGGCTTGATGAGATCCCACCTGTGATGTCACGATAGCCCACCCCTTTACTCGCTTAAGGAAAAGCCGCTGTGACCCCTTCAACCGTGCGATCTTTTCCGACTCGGTCATCGGAACCTGCAAGAGCCTCATCGCTTTACGAGCATCAAATCCTACCGAAACGAGTTCGCTCACGAGTTTGAACACATCTGACGTTGCAAGAGCAAAGTGTCTGGAATCATAGACCATGCCAAGAAACAGGGCAAGCGCCACGATTCTTCTTGGACGTAATCCGAAATCTTTGTAGAACCTGTAAACTATCTCAGCCGTCGAAGAGGCCCGCTCATCCGAGATGACGTAGCTTGAAACCTCTAGAGTTCTCGGGTCCGGGTTGTGATGATCTATGACGACTATCGGTCCCTCGAACTTCTTCACAAGTGCTTCGTATCTTCCTAGCTGAGAAAGTGTATTCGTGTCAACTGTGAATATGGTATCATAGCTCTTGAGATCCTGAGGCTCTCGAATCCTCATCTTGATCTTGGTGAGAACTTGCCTTGTTACTCTACTCGCTCCCGAGGGAGCGACTATATGGACCTTAATCTTCCTGTTAAGTCTCCTTAACAGGAAACAAAGTGCGTAAGCAGAACAAAGTGCATCAGGGTCAGCGTTTTGATGCGAAAGTATCGCCGTTCTTCTGGATGCCTTCACCAATCGTAGAATCCGTCGGAAGGTGTGCAAGTTTGAAACAACAGCCTTCTCTCAGCTATGCTGCGCCAGCCGGTTCTTTCCTCATCTGAAGTTCTCTGATGAAAGGATCTTGACCATTTATGTCTCTTCTTCCAACAGGGGGCCGTGCAAGCGGAAAGATTGGGTCAAGCCGATCTTCCATTCTTGCAAATCTTCAGATCTGTTGCCTTCCTTTCCACTGCCAAGAATGCAGCATCCGTTGCCTCATTCAACACTGAATCCAACTGTGGCAAGGGGCGACTTGGGGTCAAACGTATGTCAAATGTTATCCTTAGAGGCTTCGTTCCCTCGGCCTTCATAGTAACCTGTAGGTCATCTATGCGCTTTAGCCCAATTCGCTTTTCAAGGATTTGCTCCACAGCCTCTTCCGCCGTGGAGCAGAGTTCTTCAATTTCCCTCTCCGACGGTGTCCTTCTGAGTGTGATCCCCACTTAACTCACATCGTCTATGCTAGGTCTGCGTTGTGCTTGGTGCTTTCAGTCGTTGTTGAAGTCTGTCTTGTAGTTCTTTCATCCTCTCTCTCGTCCTTTCCTCCTGCTTGCCTAGAACTGTCACACGGGAGTTGAGTAGCTCCTTTCTCTCCTTCAGTTCACCCATCAACCCTTGTCTTTCGGCCTTTAGCAGAATACTCCCGACGCTCTTATAGACAGGTACTTCATCGGTGATCTTCTCCAGTTCTGAGAGGGCCTTTTCCGTTTCACTCAGTTCAAGTTCTAGTTGTTGCTTCTGTGTCACCACAACCTGCAGCGTCTGCTGCAGCTGTTGAAGTCTAACAAGGTCTTCCTGCACTTGAGGTGGCAACTGCGCCTCTTCAGTCATTGTCTCACTCTCAAAGACTAGTTTTGACTACGCTTGTAGACCACCTTGGATAAGAACATAACGAAAGTATTGCATCAACGTTTTCTTCTGGCCTCAGAATAGTAACGAGTTTTTCGCTACAACCTTCTGAACACTAGCTCGAGAAGGGCTATGATGACAAAGGCTATTCCGGCCGACGTGAGGCTTCCTGTATAGTACCAGACGACAATGGCACCTATCAAGGGTATGACGAAGTGAATTATCGCCTTAATTAGCATCAAGAGGATTACTCCAACGAAGATGAGGCCGATGAAGATGATCAGGTCACTGCTCGGGATGCTGAACATTGTCGTCTACTCGCGGGTCGTAAGCGACATATGGCAATAAGAATGAATCGGCCTAACTCGATCTTCTCTCCTCAGCTCGCAGTCCTAGTTAGCATGGAACTGGCCGCCTCCTTCTCAGGTTCGAAGCGATCAACGACTAGAATGAGGTCAGCAGATCCGGAAACCCATCTTAGGTAAGAGTTGACGGCGGCGCGCAATGCGGAGATATCCTTGGCGAACACGCCTATCTGCAAGGTCTTTCCTTTCAGGAGAATTGTAACTTTCGATCTTGGTCCGATCGAATGCATTGTCTCAGGCCTCAAGGCCTTGTAGACCGCCTCCGCATGTCTTCTTGAACTTAGTTCTATCGCGATTTCAGCGCGCGTGTTCTTCATATTGCTCGGACCTACGCTCATGCCACACAAGGTGTTGCACAACGAAACCGGGGCCTACTTCCCGAGTGGCAGCCGGCGATGTCAGATTTACCGCTAGCCTTCTTGAATAGTCCTCCGCAACGTGAAAAGAGCAGTAAGAGCCCCTATCTGATCGTAAGGGAAGATCAAGGAAGCTCGCCAGAGAGCCGGCGAGTTCAACATCGGACTTTCTCTCACCGGCCGTCACTGCTTCAGCAACGAATCTTCCCTTGGTCCCATAGTCTCGTCGAAGCTTGACCTTCCTAAGAGAAATGATCGGATATGCGACATGTGTCTCTTCCGCTTCGAGGCGTAGAAGCCTTATCTCACTGGGCTCGCCCCTCCGCCTATTGACCAGTACCAGCCGGTCAGCTCCCTTCCCTATCGCAGAGTCTATCATATCTTGTAGACTCATCTTGCCTCTCGGGGCGACAACGCAATTACGAAGAGAGTGGCAAAGATCCTTCACAAAGCTGTTAATTCGCGGTGTCGGTCTTCTACAAGTGCTTATGACGATCACTCTGGTTCTTCCCTAGGAGCCTCCGCGGCCTTCCGTCTTCTTCTGACCCTCTTCTCTTGAGGCTCCGTGACCGTTTCAACAGCTCTTGGCACTCCGACAAGACCCAGCTCCGTCGCAACGGCACTAGGTGCCGCGCCTTTCGTTGCGCGTCTTGCAACTTCTCCGAGCTTCGTCTGTGCAGTGAAGGCGCCTCCCGCAAACCTGTACCCACATTTCTTGCAGTACCATATACCAACAGCTTCTCTTCTAACTGCCATGACATGACACTGAGGGCATTCGCTATATCTTCTCAATCCACTAACAATCTCAGCGTATCTTCTCCTCGCGACTGTTCCATATCTAGGCCCAAAACTTCCTGCCTGTCCAACTTTCCTCGTCTTGGTCATGTCTGGACGGCCTCCATTATCTTGAAGCGAACTTCCGGTGCCTTCGAGAGTGCAATCGCGACACCTTGCTTAACCTCTTCGATCGAAAGAACTTCAACCCCTCCTTTCTGCATGGCGCATATTCGACCATCCTTGTCAGAGACGACAGTGAGTCTTGCACTCATTACCTGTTCCTCATCGAGTGATGGGTCCACAACGAGAGATTTGCCGATCTTCGCCAAGGTCACTGCAACTGGGTGATTCTGAATGGGAAGTGTCTTAAGCTCGGGCCTGTAAACGACTTCTCCGTTCTCCACCTCATATTCGTTTATCTTTGCGTTAAGCAGAGCCGCGAGTGAGGCGATTGAGGAGGCGTCTATCAGGTTTCCGTCGTGATCAAGCACGTATACATCAACGAAGACCACGAACACTTTCTTTCTAGGTTGAACGCACAGTTGCTTCAGATCGATGGCCTTTGATTCTCTGATGCCCCTATCCACAACTCTTGCAAGCTCAATTGCGTTCTCGTTGGGCGGCCCGGGTTCAAAGGACGGCGATGCCAATGGCACAAGTTCTGCATTTACGGTAAGTACTCCCTCGTCAGGCGTGTCTGGGAAAGGTTCCCCTTCCTCTACCTTCACTCCGACCATTACCTTTGTTTTTCCCAAGTTGATCAACGCCGATCCGCAAGCTCTCTCGATTGGGCCGATCTCAAGCTTCATCTCTCGAAAATCATTGAGTCCTCGATCATCCACCCTCTTTCCAACAGCTAGCATATCGACAACGGTTTTCTGGGCTACGGTGGCAACAGGCGGTAAATGTGGTGTCGACGACACTATCTACTCCTCCTCACCTTTTGCCGGCTCACTCTTCTCTTCCACTTCTTCCTTTATGGCAAGGTATCTTTCCTTCAATACGGCCTTCTGCTGCTCGTGAATTGTATGACATGTCTTTACGGCAATGTCAAAGCCTCTTTCGAATTCCTCGTGGGTCAGGCCTCCATCCATCTGTATCAGAGTGACAACATTGGATTTGGGCATGATCGCAACCGGCATATCGGCCTCGCCTTGTTTGTCCTCCGCGTCAGAGAGGTCCAAGGCGATCTGACCCGCGATCTTTCCCACAGCAGTAGCTGCAACGAGTCCTCGCATCGGAATGCCCGCATCAGCAAGTGCAAGGGATGCCCCCGTTATCCCAGCGCACCTAGTTCCACCATCAGATTGTAGGACCTCGATGAACAGATCGATTGTTGTGCGTGGATAGTATTCCGAGAGTACCGCAGGCTCAAGAGCTTCCCTTATAACCTTTGAGAGTTCTTGCTCCCGGCGTGATGGTGCAGGCGACTTTCGTTCAGGAGTTGAGAATGGGGCCATGTGATACCGACATCTCAAGACTGCCCGGTGCGGCAACGCGATATGTTTAGGATGCGCTTCCCTAGGGCCATAGACAGCAATCAGAATCCTGTTCTTGCCTTGCTCAACGTAGGCTGATCCGTCAGCCTTATCGAGAACTCCTACCTTCATCTTGATCGGGCGAAACTCATCTAGTCTTCTTCCATCAACTCTCAAACCATTCTCATCTATCAGTTCAATAGGTTTCTCTTGTCGGTTCAATCTACTCACCTCTCATCCTCGTTCGAAGCATGAGCTGTATTCGATCTGTCAGTCCCCGAGTATGGGCCTCGCGTTCAATCATTCTAATTGCTCGGATAGCTGCATTCTCCGAATCTGGCGATTTGCCGGAGACTAGGATTGTTCCATTTTGACCTACGATTATGTTAGCCCCAGTCCCCTTCTTGATGAGACTAATCATGGAGCCCTTTCTGCCTATAAGCCTCGGCACCTTTGTAGGAGACAACCGAATTATTCTTCCGCCTGCGATCCTTCCTAAGCCGGGCCCCTTAGCCGTGATCAGAGGGTCTCGGGTCCGGTCAAAAGCCAAGACCTCCGACACAACAAGGTCACCTATATTGAATATCCTACTCAGATCAACCCTGCCTCGAGGACCCCGATGCCCAAACGTTTCTGAAACAGGCAGAAGAGCCGGGTAAGGCGCGTCAATGTCGACGATCCATCCTGACATGCCGATGTCAACGATTCTTCCGACAACGACATCTCCTACATGGGGAATGTAGGGTCCCTTAAGCGGGATTACGCCAAGCCTATCGCCAACTATTTCGACCACGCCGACCCTAGAGGAATATACCTTTTCGCCCTCTCGATGTGTATTCTCTCCAGATAGATACCTTCCCTCAGCTAGAATCTCACCTGGGGCGACCATCTGTTTCTTCTCGACGTACAGGGTCAAGCTTTGAATTCACCGATTCTCATTGAAATGAACAACGAACAAGCTGCTCTCTACTTTAAGATTGCGGTCTGATCTTCTCGCCGCATGGAAGGCGATCCAAGAATCGTGTCCGCTTTCTCAAGTTGGTTGAACTAGCACAAGCCAACTCTATATAGATAGATCGTGTGTCCATGAGGCTCTTCGCAGACCTCGGAAGGCTTCCAGCCCGCAATTGAGAAGTCATGTGAGACGACTCTTGAGTTCGCCCTCAGTTCTCTCACGAGCTTGGGTTTGAGCTTCTCGTTTGCGCTTGATGTCAAGTATAGAGTGACGACGTCTGCTTTCGACAGATCCGCCTCGAAGAGGTCCCCTCTGATGATCTGTGCTCTTCCTTCTAGGTCGAGTTTCTTGAGTTGTTCTCGCGCTGTTGCTGCTAGATCCTCTCTGATCTCCACTCCGAATGCTTTGGCCATGTAGTCCCTGGCCGCCACTATCACGACTCTTCCATCGCCACATCCGAGATCATATAGAACCTCGCCTTCTCTGAGTTGAGCCAGATCGAGCATCTTTCTAACAACCTCTTCTGGCGAGGATACATACGGTGCAACGCTCATCCATATTTCACGCAGCTACGCAGTTGCCTGCGCGCATCGATTGGCAAATATATCGGTCAATCATAAGAGTTTCGGAGAACCATAAGGGATGGAGCTTAGTAGAAAGGAATTTGAGAAGCAGCTTCGTTGTGAACTAGCTAGAACTATCTGTACGTACATGATAAGGCATAGGGCAGCGCTTAGTATGGACTTCGTCTCTTCCTCATGCCAATACGTAGCCTCGTTATGCGAAAGCAATCAAGATTGTTCAAGCCCAGCGACAGCTTGTATGAAAGCTGCGAAAGCCCTTGTTGACAAGAATGAGAAAGAGTATCTGGCGCTGTGCACTCATGCCTACAGTGGATGTATCCTGAGCAGGAAAGCGAGAGAGGAATGGAAGAGGGCTGCTGAGAAGGCCGGGCTAGTCCGAAAAGAGAAGCACTCCGAACTCTACCGATGACCTGTGCCCTCGCGATTCGACTAATGCACCGTAGATCTTGAATCGCAATCGACAAAGATCGTACATTTAGGCGCAAATGCATGCGGAGTTGCTCACTGTCAGCCCTCAGTACTCAGTCTGGCGAAGTTTATCTGAAGGTCTGCGAGCACCTTTCTCATCTCATTCCTTTCTTGATCCACCACATGCGGCTCTAATTTGTCAACAAGAAATGTGACGCAATCGATAGCTACCTTCGCACGTTCGAAGTCCTTCTCAATTCTATCAGTTCCAGTCTTCACTCTCAGACCTAGATGCTGCCAGGCCTGCGCGCTTAGGATGCTGACGAATAGCTTTATCAACTCATAGAGGTCAAGTGCCGTCACGTCCAAGAAACGTGCCTTCTGTTCTTCTTTCTTATCGCTCAACTCACGCCTCTCCAAGATAGGTCTCCCAGTCAGTTTCGCTTATGAGGTTTCCATCCAATCTAAGATGTCTGCTCTTCACGCTGCGTGTACCTAGTGCACCTTTAGGTCTTGACATTAAGAGCTTGTAGATGACAGATTCTTCTCCCAGCTCCAATCTGCGATCTGGGCCGACAGGTTGGCAAACAACTCCAATCATCTCATTTCCAATTCCGCGCTTCCATGGGATTCTGGTATTGTAGGCTTTGACATCGACTTCTCGCTTTCCTAAGGCAAGGCGCCTTCGTACTGACTCATATGAGGTATTGCTAGGTTCTAGGCTTGATGTAGAGAGAAGCTGCGTCGCATGGCGACCTTGGTAGATCTCCACCACCTCTTCAATGATCGGAAGAAGGGCTTCCGGGTTGCCTCTGTTCATCCCAGCGCATGGATACGCCCTATCTACGTACACAAAATACTCTTCGCCTTCATGGATGAAGAGCGCTTCAGGATTGCGATGCTTAGGATTTGAGAATACGGTGAAGGGCCAAACTTTACAGGCAACAGGCTTCATTCCTAGCTTCTGAAGCGCACATAGCCCGTACGTATCTTGGGCAACGCATCGACCCTCAACCTTCCGCAACACCAGGTTGCTCGTGTCGTCGACGCAGACAAGGCCTTTTGAATAGTGCGATAATCTCGCGTACTCATATGGAGTTACTACGATCTTGAATCGTCTACAGCATCCTCCGCACCTTAGACATATCCACGATCTGATCTTCTGCCACGGGACGTAACTCGAGGAGCCCAAACCTAGAGCTCACGCTCGTCAACAGCGTTTCACTTAAGGATCTTGCTCTGGATTGTACCTTGCGTGAGCTTTCCTAGCCTCTCAATGAACTGACCGTACAAACCGGCTGGCATCTCGACTACACCTATCCAAGACCCATCCGATTGCCACTCCTCTTTCGTTATCGTTCCAAAATTCTTCACCGCTCCATATGCCTTGACCGCATGCTCGGCGAATATCTTCACAGCGACTCGCATCTGCTCAATCTTCAGCGGTATGATTGGCCTAAGCTCCTCAATAACCAGTTTTGCCTGTTCCTCTGCACTCTTGAAGGGATCAACAGAGATCCGAATTTGCGACAGCGCTTGCTCAATTCTCAAAGGTGGGTGAGGCGTTCCTGTTCTCGGGTCAATGCAATGCCTAGTCAAGAATGCAACGATCTGCTTCCTCTTGTTCTCAACCAGCTGCCTTCTCTGCTCAGTTGTGAGTTGAAGCTCTCCCTTCTTCATTATCTCCTCGGCGATCTTTAAGGTATCAGTTGTCCCAAAGGCCTTCTGCAGCTTCTCGACTGATGCACGGGTTCCCTTGCTTGCGTCTGAATATATCTCCTCTATCACCACGAGTTGGGACACTGTCACTTGCTTTCCCATCTTGAAGTCCAAGGCTTCATCCGGCTTGACCAAGATCTCAAACTTGTCTCCGCCAACCGACAGCCTTGCCGTTGTATACTTCTCGCCCAATCAGAACCCCTCGCTCACGCTTGGCAGTACTGACAACGAGGGCTTAACTCTTTTCGACTCGGTTCGATGGAAGCCCAAGATTAAGGACAACGATTGGTAATGAGCATTTTGAAGACATGGATCTACTTTGCACTAGGCTTCTTCGCTGAGTTGACCTTCTTCAGATATTTGTCTATCTCCTCAGTGTTAAGTCTTTGGAACTTCTTGGTGGCTGCGGGTATTATTGCCATCCTTATCTTCTGCGCTTCAACCTTCTCCTCAGATATCTCCGCCATACATCTCAAGGCGAGATGGATCGCCTCCTCAAGCGAGAGGTCTTCGCGATATTCCGTCTCAAGGATCTTTCTTGCAGATTCCTCTCCCGCACCTATCGCCCAAGCCTTGAAAGCCCAGAAGGTGCCGCTCGGGTCAGTCCAGAACAGCCTACTACCCTTCTTGTCCACTCCAGCAAAAAGCTCAGAGATCCCAAAAGGACGAACACCAGCATGCTGAGTGTACATCTGCTTGATCTCTCCAATCTTTCGAGTGAGAATCTCAATATCCACAGGCTCATCATACATGAGCCGATTGCTTTGCGCGTAGATTCTTGCTTGGTCGACCAAGATGTGAGCGTCGCAACTCAGACCAGCGACCGCGACACCGACATGGTCGTCGATCTGGAATATTTTGAGCATGAATGAGAGATCCTGAAGCTTCGACATGGCTCTCTCTTCTGCAGCCATGACGACGCCCTCAGGAGATGTCATCCCCAGGACCGTTGCACCCTTCTTGACTGTCTCAGCTGCATATTCAACTTGGAACAGACGTCCGTCAGGTGAAAAAACCGTGATGGCACGGTCATATGCACCCGGAACAGCAAACATCGACAAGTTCTGATCACATGCCTTCGTGAAGTCGGCTTCTTGTGAGACAGTCCAGCTCTAAAACCTTTTCCTTGGAATGGATTGGTCGCAACAGATAGGCTTTCATGGATATTGAGGGTCAGACCGTCGCAGAGGCTATCATACCTTTTGGCGAAGGTCAGTCTGGGACTGGCGTCTTCATTCCCGAGTGATGTTGGTGATCGGTCTTATTTGATTCTTGCTCTGAGATTGTATTGCGAATCGCTTTGCTTGGCTAGGCATGAAGTCGGAGGGAGATTTGCCTATAGGCCATTTTGTTAAATCTTTGTCTTGTCAGATTCGCAATTGACAGGCAGCTTGCTCATGGAAGCTCCGGCGATACTATGACTGATCTCTCCAAGGGGTGTGAGACGCTCACCAGCGTTCCTTCTAGGAACACCCCTAGCCAAAGTCTTCTCGAAGTTATTCAAGCTGAACCTGTGAAGAGGATAGCTTCCCGCTGTGCCAACTATGACGTAGGGTAAGGTTTCGCTTCCGTCATCTGTCACCGGAGGATCTTCGCCTTCTTTCTCATAGTCATGAAGAAGGAAAGGGGTGTCCCGTAAATCGCCCCGATCAGACCGCTTACTACGATGCCGACTAAGAGAGCTGCCAGTTCTGAGCTGAGAGGCAATAGGTAGAAAATCCATGAACCAACATGAAGCACTGTAATAAGAGGACGGATCAACGTTCGAGCCAAAGAGGCCAATATCGGGTTTGCCACTGTTGCATCAGCCACAGTGGGGCTAAAGGAGTAGTAGAACGCATTGAAGATGCGCATGAACTGAGCGCCAGCGAAAGTGACCATGACAGTGCGGTCCCTAAACTCTCTTAGGATCCCGATCTGAGGAGCTAGCTCCGAGCCGTACGCAGCAGACGCGATCACGCAGGGCCGTGCAACCACTTGAGTAGCCGTTGTGATCGTGGTAGTGGCCCGCAGCAATGTTGCCGTGGATGCTACCGGAATTACTGATGTTTGAGTGGAGGCCACTGTCACAGTCGGTGAGAAGACCGTAGTGGTCCTGTAAGATGTGTTCATTGATGTAACAGTGACGGTCGGATGCAGGGAAGTCGAGATATTAGTGAGCGTGACAGTGATCAATGACGTTGAAGGGATCACGCTTGTGCTTGTTCTCGAAGCTATCGAAGTGCTCGTTTCGGTGCGCCAAGACGTTGAGGTTGCAGTGGTTGTCGTGGTTGTTTGAAGCGTGGACACGCTCACAGTGGTCTGTGTTGCTGTCGTGGTCGTAGTTGTCGTCGTGTAGGTGGTTGATGTTGAGGTGACAGTGTAACTGTAAATGCTGGTAAACGTATACGTTTCAGTGACTACTGTGGTAAGAGAATTGCCGTAAGCAATCCTGTTGACGCGGCCACTCTCAAAATAGAACGAACCGTTAAGGCTTAGCCAGACAACAACACCAACCAACACAGCCACAACAAACGACTTCTTCATTGTGACACACCAGCCAGAGGCTGATTGCGTTCCTCCCTGTAAAGTCCAATCAGAGAAAAGCTCACAGACCTGTTGACCCATCTCCTTCTCTTGAGCAAGTATTGAATGCCCAAGGCAGATGGAGCAGCATATGTGACTCCAAGCAAGGCGCTACTGAATACTCCTGCCACGACTGTTCCTACTTCTGGAGCGAAGTCAAAAACATGGAAAGCGGCTGACGACGCCCGGAGGATGCTCAACAAAGGATACAGGATTAGACGTACGATGGCCGCCATCGGTTGCGATAAGGCAACGGCTGACGCAACAGCCGGACTGAACGAGTAGTAGAATCTTTCGAAGGCCTTCAAGAACCCGGTCCCAGCGAAGCTGGACCGAACATGTCGATCTCTGAACTCTCTCAGAGATTGGACCGGTTCGGCGATTTCCGATCCATACGCAGCTGAGGCTATGATGCACCGGCGAAATGCTTCAGGAGGTATGATCGTTGTCACAACTCTCGTCGTCGAAGTTAGGGTCACAGTCGGAGAGTCGATAGTCGTAGTAGTCGTGTAAGTTGACGCGATCGTGGTCGTGGTTCCCATGGACATAGTTGAGGTCAGGGTTGCCGTGGGCGAGTTGATTGTCGTGCTTGCGCTAGTTACCTTGGTTGTCGGAGCCGTTACAGTTGGTGAGAAAAGTGTGGATGTGTGCACCAGCGTTACCGTCGTAGATGATGTTTCGGTGAACCATGAGGTCGATTGGACCGTAGCAGTAGTAAGCAGCGTGACGCCTTCCCAAGAGGTCGAAGAATATGTAGCAGTCACAGATGTGGTTGTTGAAGTGGTCTCAACCGTGTAAATTGTCAGACTGTAGGTTGTCGTTGTTGTGGTATATGACACACTTGTCGTGTGCGTATGCGTCGTAACGTAGATCGTTGATGTCACAGTACTAGCCGCAGTATGGCCTGCGGGCAGAGCTACCATAAGCATAAGGGAAATTACAAGTGCGATGTATGAACTTCTCATTGGGCAATCTCACTGGGTAGCTTGCGTATGGTGATAAGAGAGGTTCTTGAGTATTGCGGGACTGCGTTCTCTTCCATCCCTGCGTTCGTATGTTGGGCCTCCGTGAGTAAGTAGGCCGGGTGCCGATTCGAACTGCGCCAGAGGGCACCGCGAGCTCTGAGAAAGTACGGACAGTGGCTACGAAGATATCGGGGGAACGTTCGATCTAAGGTAGTCCTTTAGTCGTGTGATGTGTTGAATTGCCGGTGATGTCGGAGCGTAGTCTATCGGCGCTATTCTCACTCTATCCGCCTCCGCCAATGTCCTGTCGAATGGAATGGAATATGAGATGCGTATTCCATGTGAATCCAGGATTGACGTGAGGAAGCTTTCCTCCTCTCCGGACGCAACCTTGTTTGCAACAAAGAGAATCCTATTCAATCCCAAGTCCTTGGACAGTTCCATGATTCTGAGTGAGACATCAACTGAGCGGGCGCTTGCCTCGATGATGTTGAGGAGCACATCAACTCCTTTCACGGTTCCCCTTCCTAGATGCTCTAGGCCTGCCTCCATATCCATTACAACTGAATCGTTGATCCGCAAGATCGCATGTCTCATAAGAGCACGGAGAAGAGAGCTTGCCGGACACATGCATCCAGATCCCCCTGCCTTGACTGTCCCTATAACAAGTAACCAAACACCATCCGGACCTCTCACACCGAATCCTTCGGCTAAGTCTTCTACTCTAGGTGTGAGGCTGAAGAGTGCGCTTGACGCCTCGGCCGGCCCGAGGCCTGTACGCTCTCTTATCAAATCGGCGTTCTCAGAGAGGGGCACTATTTTCGAGGCAATGTCAGAAGAAACCCCTATAGCATAAGCAAGATTTCTAGCTGGGTCTGCGTCTATGGCAAGAACTTTATGGCCGTCGCGTGCTAGAAGCCTGCTTAGCGTCCCTGCGATAGTTGTCTTTCCGACTCCACCCTTACCTGCCACAGCTATCTTCATCAGACGGCGCTCTCCTCTCTGTCGTGTCTTCATACTTTCTCCAAAGTTCACGAATCCTCTCGTCACCTCGAGACTTCACTTTGAGCCAAGTTTCCTCCAATGCATTATCATATCTGCCTGACTCTTCACATTTTGCAACATCCTCAAGGAATCGCAACATGTCTCCGATGAGGGGGTCTCTCTTCAAAGTCATTGCTTCATTCGCTACATCAATCTCTGTAACGATCACTCCCTCAGCCCTAGTTGCAGAGCCTAGAACGTCCTTAAGAATCATCACGCCGTTCGATAGACTGGCGTAGACGATATCCTCTGCCATGACCTGGTTTCGGTCAAAGACTTTGAACTCACACATCCCGACCACTTGGACTAGACGGTCTTTGGGCACTCCTTCAAACGCGTGCTATTTAGAATATTGTTAAGTCTTCTAGTCGAAACGTTTCTTCGAGCCATTCAGACAGCGATCAAAGAGGAGCATTGCCAAGGAAGGATGCCATTTATGAATAAACCCTTCAGGGCCCAGATCGCTGCGGAAAGACGCCATCCTAGATCAGTCTAGAAACAATCATAGTAGTTGTCGTTTCGACTTCTGAAATCTCTCTCAAGGAGCCATAGACAAACTTGTCGAGTGCCCGAAGATCAATGGCCTTAACCTTCACGACTAGATCATATTCTCCGTACACCGAAGCAACCTCTTGTACGCCAGAAAGAGCCCTTATCTTTCTATAGGCTTCAGCTATCTGATCACTTTTGACTCTCACAAGGCAGTACGCGGTTACCATCTGGCTTGAGTCTCCTAATGTTGAAGCAGTGGCCTGAATGATATGGCGACGTGTAGGGCTGCAGCCCTGAGCAAATCTCTTTCAGTTATCACGCCTACAAGCTTGTCGTTCTCAAGAACCACAAGTCTTCTTACGTTGTCTTTCCTCATGATTCTGGCTGCTTTGATTATTGACTCGTCCGGCTGAATCGTTATCAGCGGATGACTCATTATTTCCCTCATCTTGGTTGTAGCAGAGTCCAGTCCCGGAGCCACAACCTTTTCCAGTATGTCTCTCTCGGTGACCATGCCGACCGGTGCTTCTGCTTCGGTTACGACTATGCATCCGATTCGTCTTCTTGCCATTATTTCGGCTGCCTCTTTGACAGAGGCTTGGGTGTTTATTGTGATCACTGGGCTCCTCATCACGCCTCTAACGCGTGAAGGAATATCTTTCATTCGCGACATTTCTCTCAAGTCTCGTTCTCGCGTCAGAGGTGGCTATCCTGCAGTGCCCGGTATCTCCGTAGCTATTAGGGTCGTTGTAGCGTCGATCCCTTCCATCGTTCGGATCGTGTCAAATATGAAGGCATCCAGATCCTCGAGCGTTTCGACTTGAAGCTTAGCGATCACATCATATTCTCCATACAGCGTAGCGGCCTCTTTGACTGGCTGCAGTTTTCTGAGCTTCTCGAGCACCTCTCTATCCTTATTAGGTTTCACCCTGGCGAGGAGGTATGCGGTTATCACTTCAGTCACCTATCGAAAGCTAGGTAGTATGTATTGACCGATCAGTGCTATTGACCTTCTCATGTCGGATCCTATAGGGGAGCCGGCTACAAACTGAGTTACACCGATTCGAACCAGCTTAGAGACCTTCTCGATGCATTGCTCCGGAGTTCCGCATATTGAAAACGCTTCTATCATTTCCGGCGTGACCTTTGAGAAGGCTTCCTTCCACTTTTCGTGGCTAATTGCGTCCAGTATCTCAGCTGAGAGCTTCTTGGGGATTCCATGCCTTTGCAGGATCACTTCCGGGCAACCAGCGACTATGTAGGCGACCACAGGAAGGACTGCCTTGGTGGCCTTCTTCGTGTCTTCCGCCACAGAGAATGATGTGTACGCGGCCACCTCAATCTCTGATGGGTCCCTATTAGCAGTTCTGGCCCCTTGATGGATGAATTGCTTTGCATTCTCTATGTCTCTTGGATGTGAAGCATTGATCAAGACTCCGTCCCCTAGCTCAGCTGCCAGGCTTAGCATCTTGGGACCTTGTGCACCGATGAAGATAGGTATCTTGCTCCTGACTCTGAAGTTGAATCTTGCTCCCGAAATGTTGTAGATCTCACCCTTATGATGGACATCGCTTCCGGACGATATCTCGCGAATTATCTTGACCGATTCCCTTATGGTGGCGAGAGGACTAGACTGCGTGACATTGACCATGTTGAGAGTTGTCCTATCTCCAACTCCAATGCCACAGACCACCCTTCCTGGAGCGATCTCGTTCAATGAGCACACCGCCTGAGCCGTCACTATCGGGTGAACCAAGTATGGGTTTGTGACTCCAGGCCCGAACTTGATTCTATCAGTATAGGTTGCTACCACCCCAAGAGAAACGTAGACATTTCTGTTGTTGAAGTGATCGGTTATCCACAGATAGTCAAAGCCACATTTTTCCGCCTGAATCGCATAGTAAGTAGTCTTCCAGTATAGGTCTCTTGGAACGAATTCTATGCCGAATTCCACCAAATCTGGCGCCACTTAGAGTTTCACGTTGCAGCTGGAGCATTGTGACATAAGCAGAAAAAAGGAAAGAAGAGAAGTTAAGCCTTTGCCGACTGCCTTAGAATCACTACAAGTTCTGGAAGGCCAAGCTCTTCCACGAGACTGATCGTCTTCTCGGGCTCGAGTCGCATTGCCGCCTCGAGTAGCCTTTGAAGCCCTATTTCCGTTGCCAATTGATCTCTCTGCCAGTAGTACAAGATTGTCTTTGCCAAATCGCTAGGCATGTTGTCAGCGTTCGAGGAGTTCAGAACTATGTCAATCATTCGCTCTGAAGCAGTCTTCCATAGAGAAGTTGGGATCTTTCTGACCGCTTCTTCTACAGCCACTCAACTCCACCATATTACATATTGTGCGTCATACGAAAATAAGGGTTTGGGATACGGATCTCGTCGTTCTCGATCCGAGATGCGCTACCGTCAAGCACGCAGGCCCGTCGTCGGCGCCGGCGACCGTACCCGAGGCTGCTCTGAACGGCATATTTCGGATCAAGAAATCCTAGTTTGTGTCCGAAAAGAATACGAAAGGGTTAATACTCCGGAGTCGAATCTAGTGGTTTTCAGATCAGGTGGGCCGAAATACGTCGATTATTGACGCCTTGGACATGAAGATAATACGGGAGCTTCAGACCGATGCAAGAAAGCCCGTTGTCAAGATTGCAAGAGGCATCGGAGCGAACGAAGCTACAGTGAGAAAAAGGATAGAGAAGCTCATCAAGAACGGCTACATTCAACGGTTTACCGTTGTCTTGGACTACCACAAGCTTGGAAGAGTGATCAAATCCTTCGTAGGGCTGCGAGTTCAGCCTGCAAGGTTAAAGGAGATCGTTGATCATCTGTCAAAGCATCCTGATGTCCAAGTCCTTTACAGAACTAGCGGCGACATCGACATCATGGTCGAAGTCATATTCGAGAAGATGGAAGATCTCAACGCCTTTCTTGAGTCTGAACTGAAGCTCGAGGGAATATTGGGCACCATCGTGACAATAGTTATCGGGCCTTACAAGCGGTGTCCTTGGACTGGTCTGTAGACGGAGGAGAAGCCCATCCTCCCTTTTCCACTTCGCCCAGAAGTATTGTGAGTTCAGGAATTCTTGTTCTATGTTCCTTGAACTTTGTCCCGAACATCGCTTCCAAGTACCCCAGCAGATACGGTACGGGAAGGGCAGAATTCTCAATCCTGATTTCCCGATTCAGTCTTGAGATCTTGCCCCAACCCATCATGTCCATCTCCTTTAAGATAAGATCCCAGTTCTCATGTTTCGTAAGATCGACACCTCGAAGGAGAGGATTCAGCATCTTCCTTTTCAAGGCGGCCATTCTAGCCGCAGTATAGATATCGCGGTCCGTCAATGCATGAAACAAGTCCCTAAGAGAACCAACATCTAGGACTACTACGCGACTTCCTCCCATCCGATAGAGCGAGGGTAACCAATCATGTACTGCGAACATCTTATAGAACTCTAATGCAGTCCTCATTGCATCCTCTTTGCTCTTGATTATCCGGCGCCTTTCCAGAAAGGTGAGGTATCTGTACAGATCCTCAGATATTGCCACGGTCATCTCTCTTTTTTCTGCGGACTTGGTGTCCACCTTCCCTCCCCCAAAGCTCTCTCAGTAGGTTGCGCCTTGATCTTCTGCAAACTCATCTCTTGACATTACAGGGATAAGAGGACTTGCCTAGCCATGGGAGGGATGTACATCTCGTAGCAGTCTTGGGAACGTCGATACGCGCATCCCAGATCATCTCCGCGCAGGCGCTCAAGGTCCCATTAGCTGGATCGAATGCCGGATCGATCGATAATCTTCGGAACGATCCACTCGAAGCCGATTGTCATTATGTGGATGCCTGAGGCGCTTGTCGTTTTCTTGATCTCCTTTATGAGTTTGCCAAAGATCTCGATATTCTCACGGTATACCTCTTCCTTGCCTCCTCGCTCCTTCGCCTGCCTTAACCTGTCTTGGATCTCCTGTGGGACAAGTATGCCCGGCACGAACTTCACCATCCACTCCATCATAGCAATCGACTTAAATGGAGCAACTCCAATGAGGACTGGAACACTCAAATACGACATGGACTTCATGAACTTCTTGGCCAGCTCAATGTCATATACAGCCTGCGTCTGCACAAAGTGAGCGCCTAGTCTGACTTTCCTCTCTATCTTCAGAATCTCCGGCTCTAATGGATCCGCGTTCGGGTTTGCAGCTATACCAATGCAAAACCTCGGAGGCTGATCTATCTTGTTCCCGTTGAGGTCAACCCCCTCATCCATCATCTTCCTAAGAAGGTACACGAAAGTGGCTGAGTCAAGGTCATAGACAGGTTTCGCCTGGGGATTGTCTCCCACCACTATGTGATCGCCTGTCAACGCCAGAACATTCTTGATGCCCAATGTTGAGGCTGCCAACAGGTCGGAAACCAGAGCCAATCTGTTCCGGTCTCGAACAGTAACCTGATACACAGTCTCCAGCCCGATGTCTCTTTGAATCACGTAGCAAGGAACCAGTGCATTCATGTATGCGAATGCGGTTGGGTTATCGGTGACATTAGCTGCGACGACATGCCCCTTCAGTGCTTTTGCCCCCTCAAGTGTCTCGTGAAGGTTGGTTGTCTTGACAGGTTCAAGCTCGCCTGTGAAGGTGAACCGGTTTTCGCCTAAGGATTTCATAAGTTTACTATACGCTTCCTTTATCATTCATGACACCCGCTCATCTATCTTTCGAGTTCGCGTGGATGACCAAGCTCTCTGAAATCCTTCGGCAGTCGAAACTTCGTGAAAAGATCAAGGCGCCCTCTCTCCTTCAACCTATCATAGATAAGAACCCAAGCGCAATCCTTCTTCCATCCGCCCACCTCACACTTCCCCTTCGACTGTCCACCACATGGACCATTCAGGAGAGCCTTGGCGCAGCGGGTCAAAGGACAAATGCCCCCGGTCTCAAGAAGCAAGCAGTCTCCGCAGGCGCTGCAGAGCTCATAGAATCGCCCCGTTTCGCGATCCTGCGCTCCGATGAATTTCGTGTTGACCCCGGGAACGACGAGCTTCCTGTTGAAAACCTCAGCCATCGTTTGGGCGCCAGCTCCGCATGCCAACGTAATGATAGCTCCACTTTCATCAACAAGTGGACGAAGAGATGTCGCGACTATCCGCCTGTCACACTGACGGAGAACGCTTGTTGCCTTTGTCTTGACATTCTTTCCATGCTTAAGTTCTCTTTCCATGCCAAGAAGCAGCCCCAGGATCTCCGCCTGCTTTTGACCCCCAACTTGATACACTCCGGTGCATCCGTCACATCCAACGATCAAGATATTGTCGAAATCACCGACCGCGCCAGCGATCTCTTCTAGAGGCTTCTGCTCAGTCACTATCAAAGGCCCCACCACACAGTGCGATGTACCGTACGTCTTGTTACGTCAAATATATATTTCCACAGATGGATGCTCGAAGACTCTGCGATGTTACGGGACGGGGTGTAGGCCCCAATATGAGTGAAATCCCAGTGTCAGTGTTTCTGTGCGCATGCGGCGGCACTCGAACGATTTCCGAATTTCAATTCATTGGTTCAAGACTTGAGGTTAACCTCCGGCATGTTCTCCATTCACATCCAGTCGGGGGGAGGCGACAGCGAAGACAAAGCTAATGCTGCTCTCAGTATGCCTCAAGATAGGGGATGGCGGCCAATCAAATTGCCAATCTGAAGGTTGAGGAATGAGCCCTTGTTATAGGAAGGGGGTCGCAGTCATCCCTAGATCTGGCCAACATGCGATTTGAAATCCACTTGATTGAAAAATCGCCGGCCGTATTCCTTAAATTTCCTTTGCAATCACTGTTGAAGGAACATCTGAGGTCAACACCATGCACATTGATAAAGTCGCCGGCCAATTCTATCCTCCCTGCCGCAAGGCCTGTCCCGCCGAAATAAACATTCAGGCCTACATTGCCCTCATAAGCAAAGGAAAATTCAAAGAAGCCTTAGAAGTCATTAGAAAGTATATTCCTCTCCCAGCAGTTTGTGGAAGAGTGTGCTTCAGCCCATGCGAAGAAGCATGTACAAGAAAAGACACAGACGAACCCCTGAGCGTTCGAGCCTTAAAACGACTTGCCGCAGATTACGAGCTTAAAACAGGAAAAAACGAGAAACCAAAACCGGTACCAAGAAAGTACGATGAAAAGATAGCCATAATTGGCTCAGGTCCCGCCGGGCTTGCTGCAGCCTACGAACTTGTCAGGATAGGATATCCAGTCACAGTCTTCGAAAAAGCTTCCAGACCCGGCGGTATGCTAAGGGAATGCATACCAGCGTATCGTCTTCCCAAGGAGATACTTGACATCGAGATTCAATACCTTACGGATTTGGGTTTAGAGATAAGAACAAACGTAACACTGGGCAGACACATATCGATAGACAGCTTGTTAAACGAAGGCTACGAAGCAATTTTCATAGCCATCGGCGCTCAAAAGTGCCTAGACCTAGATGTCGAAGGCGAAAACTTGGAGGGTGTATTTCACTCGCTTGGATTTTTGAGGGCTGTAAACACTGGAGAGCTCATTGGCCTTAGAGGCAAAGTGGCAGTGATAGGCGGAGGAAACGTTGCCATTGACGCGGCTAGAACCGCTAAGCGCCTAGGTCCCAGCGAAGTGACCGTAATATACAGACGGTCAGAGGAGGAAATGCCTGCGCATTACCGGGAAGTTGAGGAAGCAAAACTAGAAGGTGTGACCTTCGTTTTCTTGGCTTCTCCAAAAAGGTTCATCGGTGAAAATGGAAAAGTCCTCTCAGTAGAATGCATTCGAATGAGTTTAGGACCGCCGGACGAAACAGGCAGAAGACGTCCGATACCGATAGAAGGTTCAGAGTTCACAGTTCCGGTTGACACGGTAATACTGGCAATAGGGGAAACGTCAGACATCTCCTTCTTGCCTAGAAACGTTGAAGTCACACAAGGAAACACAATCATAGTTGACCCTGTCACACTTGAAACAAAAGTGCTCGGAGTATTCGCAGGAGGAGACGCAGTCACAGGACCAGCATCACTGATAGGGGCCATAGCAGCCGGCAAAAAAGCTGCACTTTCCATAGACCGCTACCTCAGAGGTTTCGACCTAAAAGCGGGAAGAGAAGAGAAAATCTCCGAAACAACATGGGTTACAAGCGAAAAACCATTAGAGAAAAAGCCTAGACAGCCCGTGCCATGTCTTACTCCGCCCCAACGCTTTGGGAACTTCCAAGAGGTTGAACTGGGATTCGATCCGGGCACTGGCATAAAGGAAGCTCAACGCTGCTTATTCTGTGGACCATGTGCCCAATGTCTTGAAATAGAAGACTTATGCGAACCAGACGACGTGCTAATAGATGAAGACGAATGCATTACGTGTGCCAACTGTGAAAAAATCTGTCAGTATGAAGCCATAAAAGTCGAAAAATCCGTCGTAAAAGTGGATTCTGTACTTTGCAAGGGCTGCGGAACATGTGCAGTTGAATGCCCGGCGATGGCGATCTCCATGAGAAACTTCACGAACGAGAAAATTCTTTCCTCAATAAGAGAAGCTCAAGAAACCTGGAAAAGCAACGAACCACGTTTTCTGGCTTTTGTTTGTAATTGGGCTCACAATAGAGACACTGACCAGCTCAAAGAACACCGAAAATCCAACTTAGTCCAGGTGAAATGCACGGGAAGAGTAGACCCGTTACACATTCTTCAAGCTTTCTGGATGGGAGCAGACGGCGTTTTGGTCATAAGCTGCCCCAACTCAGATTGTCACTACGCTCTTGGTGCTTCAGTTGCTGAGAAAAGGATGGATGAAACGAAGAAGTGGCTTAAAGCGATTGGGATGGAACCCGAACGACTGCGAATAGAGAAAACTTCTCTTAAGGATAGACGTTTTCTTGACGAAATTATCATGGACTTCGCGTCTGACCTGAAAAGGATAGGGGTCAATCCCCTACGAAAAACCGTTAGCTCCTATTGTTGAATGTTGTTGTCAATCTTTTCAGCCTGTTCCGACTATGGTTTATTGTGGGTTTGAATCGTCGAAGGATTCATGGACTTGCCTAAGCCGATCCTCCTCCAAGGCGAACATAGTTTCTCCCGGTACCCATAACTATCTGATTCCCCGGGGAAGCATCAACTGTATGTTAGAGTAGGGCAGAAGCAAGTCTGTCGGGGATTGTTAAGCAAGATCGCGGGCAGGAAAACGGCGAGAATGGACAATATCTTTCATATCCCCCCATACGCATGACTTACTTCTAGGCGACCTGAGATGGCTTGGCATAGAGTTCCTGTGGAAATATTCGAGATATCTGGAATGAAGATAGGGGGCAGTCTTGGCGAGCTGCCGACCGTTCTCATCGGCAGCTTATTCTATAGTCGGCAGATCGAGGTCAGAGATCATCAGCGAGGCAAATTCGATAGAGTGCGAACCGCTGAGATCATTCGCGAAGCTAAGTCCCTTTCAGAGAGGACAGGGAATCCACTAGTATTAGATGTCATGGGATATCACCCTGAGGCGATGAAGAACTATTTGCGGTTCATAGCTGATGTGGCGGACTGTCCCATCCTGCTAGACGGCTCGGACAGCCGGACGCGGCTTGAAGGTCTAGAAGAAGCTGAGCGACTAGGGATACGCTCTAGACTCATATACGATGCCATCTCACTGGACACTTCCGACGAGGAGCTTACCGCCTTGAAAGATCATAGAATCGAATCAGCTGTTGTCATGGCTTACGACAAATCTGACTTCACACCGGAGGGGCGTGTAACGGCGCTCACAGGAGAGGGAGACAAGCAGGGGCTCTTGAGACTCATTGAAAAGGCCGGTGTAGTAAAGCCTCTTATCGACACTGTTGTGCTCGACGTTCCAAGCATGATTCTTGCCGGAGAAGCGATACGCCTTGTGCACGAGAAGTTCGGATACCCGACGGGATGCTCACCAGCTAACGCCACATACGAGTGGAAACGTTCCAAGATGGATTCCGCCTGGAAGAGGGGCTTCGAAAGCTGCGACGCCTCTGCCAACGTTGCCCTTCAGCTCATGGGTGCAAACTTCCTGATCTATGGTCCGCTCAAGGCGGCAAGGTATGTCTTTCCGGCTTGCGCCATGGCCGACGCCATGATCGCTTATCAAGCAAGAAAGTACGGGATCAAACCTCTCACGAAAGATCATCCGATCTACAAGATATTCTGAGACTGCGACGACTCAGGTATTCGTGGCAAGAGGGAAAGCTGAGACAGAAACATCGATCACTAGGGTTTATCTTTCGGGCGCTTCGTAGCCACAAGGTCCCTAGCTTTGGCGACGGCTTCCGCTCCGTCACGCGCATATGCGTCGAACTGGAACTGTTCCCGCACTCTCTCAGAGGCGGCCTTGCCTCCAATCATGACTTTCACTCTTCCCTGCAATCCTCTTGCCCTGATCTCTTGTTTCAGATCTTCAAGAGACGGAAGCGTTTCTTCCAAAGTTAACGAAACCGCAATTATGTCTGCCCCCGTCCTCTCAGCCTCCTTAGCGAATCTGAAGGCTGGGACATCGGCCCCTAAATCTATGACCGTGAAGCCTGAAGCCCTAAGCATTGCTGCGACTATGTTCTTTCCTAAAGTCTGCACATTTCCTCTCGCAGAACCTAGGACTATGGTTCCGATCGGCTTAGCCGCCTGAGGTTCAAAACTGCGCTCAATTATCTTGAAGACCTGCTCAGCCACGGCAGCCGAGGAAGCCACTTCAGATATGAAGTACTCGTGAGAGCGATAGAGTTCGTCAACTTCCGCCATACTCTCATGAATGATCTTGATCATCAAGTCTGCCGCAACGCCCCGTGCGATCGCCTCTTTAGCCATAGCGATCGCTTTCGGAGCCTGTGCTTGAACGATCGCTGCCTTCAGCTGAGCCAAGAGGCCTTCCGATTCTTTGGTAGGTTGATGCGACGCCATTGCGACTCTCCTATAGTAAGGATCGGTCTTTTGACCTACCCTAGTGCACGTTCGCTTGGAAAAGTGTTACCGAACAAGTCGTGGGTCTTCAGAGTCTATGCATCAACAATATCCATCGTTTGCCTCAAGACCTGTACGTTGATATTTCCAGCTTTGAAAGTCGTGCCGGTCTTCGTGTTGTTTACTGAGACTACAGCAGGCGCAAAAAGGTTCGGGTCTATCTTGTAGAAATCAAATTCTACTGCCTTCAAAACTTCGTAGAAGGGCCTACCATAGACGCTGGCTGTACAGGAGGGGCTTCTAGATACAATGCTCCTGAGCTGATCATCGCTTCCGAGGGCAACGGCGTAGAATGTTACTCCTCCGTAGTACAGGGCGTCATTTGTCCTTCCCATAGCTCTGGCGGCCTTTGGATGTATCGGCGGAATAGGAGCATAGCCGCATCCATAGCTGATCAACTTCGGGTCCAGCCCGACCTGAGAGAGCCTGTGCACTCCCGTCTCGACGATCCTTCCACCTATCTGGATCGAGCCCACTATGGACGATGTCGGTGCCACAGTTACATAGAGGTTCTTTGGAGAGACCTCGCACTCGCTTGCCACTGTCCTCACAGCTTCTTCAGTAGGGAACGAGTCAGCTTCTAGCACGATCACAGCAGACTCGCAGTGGTCCTCGTACTCTATTTGCTCGTATATCTCCTTAGGCTTCTTTGACAGTGCCCTTGCCGGGCCAGATCCCATAGCGAAATAGTCATTGGTTTTGATGCTCCAACCTGCGAACTGCGATCCCAAAGTTGCGACCGCAGGGAAATCCGTCTGGACAAAGATACTCGGCAAAACTAAACCGCCATAGTCTATTGAAGTTGTTAGAGCAGAGCCGTAGCCCCCAAGGCATATTTCCGTAACCAACTTCCCAGCCGCGTACCCTCCGAGCGCCCTGATCCCCGCATCAATGATAGTACAGCCTAGTGGACCCGTGCTAACCTCGATTCGGAGCTCCTCTTTCATGTTTATCGCCTTCTCTACGAGCTCCAACGCCTTCTTGTTCACGCTTAGAGTCAAATGATTCCCTACCATGTCTCTAAGTATTTCTCGTACTCTTTCAACTGGGGATTTCTGGTCATGCTGACGAAGACCCTCCCGGTTCCCGTGCCTCCAACATCTCCTTGAAAAACGTAGAATGGTCCTTCGATCCTCTCGTCGCCTACCCTTACTCTATCCCTTATCTCCTCGATCGTGAGGCTTGGAAGCACGTTCTCCATTCTTCCGCGAACAACTACTCTGCCGCCAGTCATTCCAGCTCCAGCCCTACCATCACAGTCCCCTTCTATGAGCACGACTCCGCCACACATGTGAATCCCTGGGAAGATCCCGGCGTTCCGCTTTATCCGTATGATCCCGTCTTTCATCCAACATCCAGCTTCAACGCCAGCGTTTCCATACACGATTATCTGGCCACCCTTCATCCCTTCGCGGCTTCCCCTGTACGAAGCCCCGACATAGTCTCCCGCGTCTCCGTAGACCTCAATGGTTCCACCTATCATCTTCGATCCGAGCCAAGAGCCGGCATTCCCTTCAACAGAAATTGACCCACCACACATCTCTTCGCCGACGTACATGCCTGCGTGGCCCTTAACCTTGAGCAGACCAGACTTCATTCTGTATCCAAGGCGGCGTATCTTCGCTACGTCCCCACAAACGACAACGCAGAATTCTGATGCCGATACACCTGCCTCGCCCTTAATGATGAATATCTCGCCGAGACTGACCTGTCGGTTTCCTTCCCACACCTTGAGTCCGCCTATGTCCTCAAGCGACTTTTCTGCGAGAACGTCAGGCGAGACTACATCGGCTTCAGTAGGCACTGAGAGCGGCCTCCTCAGTTCCAGAACCAGCTGTTTCAATCATGACACCTTTTGTACGCTTCACGCATCGAAATCGCCTTACATCTCGTCTTGGGTCTTCGACTGTCTACATCGTTGTGGGGACCGGGGCAGATTGACTAAGGTAGCTCTCTTGAATCGCATAGTTCTCTATTCTCACCGTGTAGTATTCCTTGAACTTCGACTCAAATTCCGGCAGCATTGATGAAAGAAGATCTGCTGGAACTTTCGCATCGACCCAGAAAGTTTTTCCCTCAGCCGACCTCTTGATGGATCCCTCACTGACTATGATTTGGCCCTCTTTCAGGACATATGAAGCGTTCCCGAGTGCCCTCACCAGGTCCTTATAGCCCTTGGAAGGATCGATGATCTTCGGGTTTACGGGATATATCGCTATGTCGGCGTCGGCGCCTGCCCCGAGGTGACCTTTATTCTTTAGCCCCAGCGCTCTGGCCGTGCCGGCTCTGGTCATGATCGCTATGTCAGAGAACGTCAGCTCTCTATCGATTGTCTCTAGGATGGTTCTTCGTCTTGCTCCCCGTGGGATCTTTGAGATTACTCTCTGCCTTGCCTTATTGCTCATCAGCCATGAAATGACCTTAGGATATGCCGTGAACGGTCCGCCGTTCGGATGGTCAGTGGTCAGGTAAACCTTCCAAGGGTCCTTTACTAGTAGGGCCAACTCAAGACCGACGGTCCACTGAACCGCGTTCACTGAGTTCGAACGTTTGTACGTAAAAGGAACTATTCCGGCTCCGGACTCAACCTCAACGTCGAAGTTCATCCACTTGTTCCCACTCAGAAGGTGGAGTTGATACTGGAATGGTCCATCCGCCGTCATTGTTGTGGTGTCGGTGAAGACGATCTGGCCCATGTCTACGGTTACATGGTCATGACCGTTGATATAGTCAGCTATTTCCGGTGCCTCGGACGTGACGGAAAACCAATCCTTTCCCCCATACCCTTCGAACTGTATATGGGTCATGTGGAGAATGGGCTTGCCGCTCCCAAGGTCTCTTAGACAATCCATCGTTTCGATCGTAGTCTCGTAGTTTCCGGGTTTTCCCAGATTGTTCGGATGTACGTGGATTGAGTGAGGAAGCTTCAGCATCACATTGACCTTGGAAAGTCCTCGCAAGATTTCTCGAGGAGTTATGTTGAAGTATGGTACTTGATCGTCTAAACTTGAGACATTCTTTCCCCATGCCCAGGCCTCGATCCCACCTGGGTTGACTATCTTGATCGCATACCCTCTTGTAGCCTGGAGCATCCATGCCACATATGCGGCACATTCATCGAGTCTTCCCTTGGAAAGATATTCCATAACAAACCAGTTGTTCCCGAAGAGAGGGAAACACGCCTTGTCGACTATTGGGGTGTCGTTCAATTCCTCGTGAGTATGCCTCGTCTTTAGCGGAGCCGTAGCGGGCTCGATCACTGTTGTGTAGCCCATTTTGGCATATCGGTAGCCAGTTGTGAGCGTAGAAGGAATGGAATATCCAACTCCAGACCTAGTTGCAACTGTCTTGGCCTCAACATCTTTGACATGATCCTCTGGTCTGAGGATTCTTCCAGCATTCACCTTCGAGCCAGCGATGTGGCTCTATACGTCTCTAGGCGAGACTATGTATGTCCACACCGCCAGCCATGACGATCATACCGGTGGCATCTATCTCCTTCGCTGTGCTCCTATCAACTTTCTCGACGATCTTTCCGTCGCGAACAAATATGTCCATCATGTCTCCGTCTATTCCGTTGACAGGGTCGAAGACGAATCCATTCCTTACAACGATTTCGCTCCCCACGTGTCTCACCTCCTGCTACAGACTTGCCTTTCTTGTCACCATAGCAAACGCATTCTCTTCCACAACCGGAACAAACTTCTTGCCATCCGCGGTCATCACAAGGGCGTCGTTCATAGGGCACGAAACGACACATTCGCCACACATAACGCACTTGTCAGGTTCAAAGTCGATATGGGGACGATCCGAAACCCTTCGTCCATTTTTGAACTGCGATGGAAAGTACAGTATGGCCTCTTTCGGGCAAATGTCAGCACATATGCCACAACCAATGCAGTTCTCCTCGTAGTAGACCAGTTGAAACTTCTGAGCTAAGAACCGTCTCTCCATGGTTATCTCATGCCGTCTCTCAGACTTGACTATCTGACCCCTCTTCCTGAAACTTCTGATTCTCCCACTCATCTTAGTTCAGACCCTTCAGCTTCCTCAAACGGCTTATCATCATCTGAAGTATTTCCGCATCACACCTAATTCCAGTCGGAGGATCAATAAGCCTCCTCAGGACTATCGGAACTCCATCCATCCTATGTGCCGTCCCCTCAGCCTCTATTCCCACTGGAGCCGAGGGAATTGCAACATGGGCCTTCTCGCTTGTATGTGTCTTATGAGGATCGATTACTATGAGTGGAATCTCGGAAAGCTTCTTGGCCACTGGGCCAGGAAACGTGGCTAGTGGATCTGACCCTACTATGAGCGCTGCGTCGCATTCTCCTCTTGATATTATGTCAACGACCGATGTGTCTCCAGGGTTATACCTAGGGTAGCCATGGCTGAAATCGACAGCATACGGGTAGCCCGTCTGCCATGAAAGGACCATGTTCGCTCCAGCCACATTGAAGTGTCCTCTCATAGGCATTATCGTGAACTTTGTCCAAGCGTTTAGATCAGCGACCAACGAGATAGCCTCGTCTATGTTCCTAAGCTTCCCAGCGCTCATGGTAAGCCCCACACCAAAGAACACTATTCCGAATTCGCAGTTTATCATCATATCCGCCAGTTCTTCTACACTCTCTCTTGGAACGCCTGCCACGACTTCTTGCTCCAACTCATCGCCGCGAATCGCGACGCGCAGGGCCTTCAGAAGCTCATAGTCCTTATTCGGTTCTACTTGAATGAAATAGTCAGCGACCCTTGCGGTGTACGTCTTTCTAACATCGACAACAACCATAGTTCGTTCAGCCCGAGATCGACGAAAACGTCCCTTGGACCCAGCGCTGTACCGTGCTAGATGCCTAGGATGCGACTGCAGAGGGTTAGATCCCCAGTATACTATGAGGTCTGCTCTATGCATGACATGACCCAAGCTGCATGTTGAGACTCCCACATCTTCCTCGGCCAATATTGTCGGTCCGTGACAAACGGTCGTTGTATTGTCGATAACCCCTCCAATAATCTCGGTTAGCTCTACTCCTATTCCAATTGCCTCGTTACTCGTTGTGCTCCAGCCATACGTTATGGGATACTTCGATTCTGCGAGGATCTCCGCTGCGCGATCAACTGCCTCTTCTAGGCTTGTCTGGTTTGACCGCCCGTCCTTTCGCATAACTGGAGAATAGACTCTCTCCCGTTGGTAGTTGAGGAACTTATTCAAGCTTAGAATGCACGCGTTTTCCACATTAGCAATCTTTCCGTCTCGGACGGACACTTCCAGATCGTCACAGAGACATCCGCAGAACGGGCAGACGACATTCCCAATAATCTTCGCTCCCTCGATTCCGACAACCTCAGCCATCTTTTCAGGCCCTGCAACTTCGACTCCTTCGACGCCTCCTACTTCAGACGGTTCAAGTTCGACAGGTATTCCTTTGAATGAGGGCATGCCCGTCCCTTGGGTGCAGGGATCGACGAGAGCATTTGCCCATTGGCCATACGGCACGAATATCACTCCTCGGGGAAGATCCTGCGTGGGATCAGTAACTCTGGCAATGATCTCGCCAAATCTGCTCTTGACTCGAACGTTGCTCCCACGTCTAACTCCTATGGCTTCCATATCTACGGGATTCATCTCACACGATCTTGCGATGTAGAGGTATTTTTCCGAGAACCTACCGTATTCCTTTCCTATTCCTTGTCCAAAGCTTCGACCAGTTATCAAGGTAGCCGGGATCTTCTTCATTCTCATTCACGTACTATGTCTGATGCTTAGCTCACTCGCATCTGCGCCATCTATTCAAGCGAACTAGGTGGCTGATCTCGTCATCACATCTTGATTGCAGTTCATGAGATGTCTTTTGAATGAGCATTGACGTACGTGGTTGACCTCCGTCAGCCTGACGCCATGTTAGTACGACTACTGAACCGACGTTTTAAAAATACTGCGTAGATATGGATTCGCAAAGGAGGATGTGGCGGGGTCGCCAAGGGCCGCTGCCCGGCGTAGCACTTTGATCGGGGGAGTCGAAGGACTGTTGAGTAGTCAAGCAGATGGAAGGAGGTGCATTGAATGCGGTAGCTGCACGTCAAACTGTCCAGTGGCAGAGCTGATTCCTGAGCAGTACAACCCACGGGCTATTCTTGCACAGATCTTGCTGAATCCGGATAGTGTCTGGTTGGGACATGAGATCTGGCTCTGCGCGTGGTGCTACAGATGCTATGACGGATGTCCGCAGGCGATAAAGCTGCCGGAAATCTTCCTGCTCTCTCGAATCCTCGCTGTGAAGAAGCGGAAACTGGAAGGTCTCAAGAAGGCACTGAGAATCATAAGAGACAAGGTCCCTCTGCCGGCGGTCTGCATACGCGCATGCTTTCATCCAGAGAGAGGACGGCTTGATGGCCCTCTGGTCATGAACTCTGTCATGAAGCTGATGGCAAAGTATGAGCCCGAAATCCTGAGAGGACGATCTTCGCGTCGACGACCCAAACTGCGAAAGAGAGTGGCCATAGTAGGTTCAGGACCGAGTGGACTCGCGGCGGCATACGAGCTCTTGAGGAATGGCTATCACGTTGAGATCTTGGAGTCCCTGCCCAAACTGGGGGGCATGCTCAGGGTTGGTCTCCCACAATATCGCTTGCCAGACAAGGTGCTCGACTACGAAATCAAGCGACTGGAGAGCCTAGGGTTGGAGGCCAAGACGGGTATCTCAGTCGGGAAGAATTTCACGATCGATGAACTCAGAAACAAATATGACGCGGTTCTCATTGCCTCTGGCGCCCACCGAAGCACCACGCTTCGTGTAGAAGGCGAAGAGCTCGAAGGAGTTCTTCACGGACTCGAATTCCTGAAGAAGGTCAGATTGGGAGAGAAGGTTCGGCTAGGAAAAAGGGTCGCAGTAATCGGGGGAGGAAATGTGGCCATCGATGCTGCTAGGACTGCTTCGCGATTGGGCGCTAGAGTCACTGTGCTATATCGACGGTCGAAGGAAGAAATGCCAGCGAATCCCTGGGAAGTGGAACACGCGGAAAGGGAAGGCGTAAAGATGCGTTTCCTAGCCGCGCCAAAGAGGATCTGCAGTCGGAACGGACGCGTCGCCGCTGTTGAGTGCGTCAGTATGAAGTTGGGCGATAGGGATGAGTCAGGACGAAGACGCCCCATTCCCATAGAGGGTTCAGAGTTTCAGACCAAGGTGAGTACAGTAATCCCAGCAATCGGCGAAATACCTGATACATCATTCCTACCCCAAGAGACAAGGCTCAGCGATCGCGGCACAGTACTCACAGACATCGAAACAACGGAAACCAGCCTGACCGGAGTCTTCGCGGCAGGAGATGTCGTTTCAGGGCCTGCGACGATTATTGAAGCCATCGCTCGTGGACGGAGGGCGGCTCAGGCAATCGACAGCTATCTTTATGGAACTTCGCAAACAGAATTGGAAGCTCCTTCGATCAAGCTCACTACACATGATGACTGAGGTTTGGGGGGTCTCATTTTGGAGAAGGGATCCGTTCTCATAGTCGGAGGGGGAGTTGCAGGAATCCAAGCGGCACTCGATCTCGCAGACCGCGGTCTTCAAGTGTACCTCGTAGAAGAGGGCCCAAGCATAGGCGGAAAAATGGCTCAGTTAGACAAGACATTTCCAACGATGGATTGCTCGATATGCATTCTAGCGCCAAAGATGGTTGAATGCTTCCGTCATCCAAACATCAAGCTATTCGTCTACACAGAACTAAAGAAGGTAAGAGGATCTGCCGGAAAATTCACAGCGACGATACTCAGAAAACCCAAGTTCGTCGATGAAACCAAGTGCAACGCATGTGGGGAATGTGCGAAGTCCTGTCCTGTCCGAGTGCCAAGCGAGTTCAACGCTGCCTTCGAACCGAGAAAAGCCATCTACATGCCGTTCCCACAAGCTGTTCCTTCCGTCTACGCTGTGGACGAGAAAAGTTGCCTAGGCCTATCGCCGCTAATATGCGGGAAGTGCATAGAGGTTTGCGAGCCCAAAGCTATTGTTCCTGATCAGAAACCAGAGGAGATCGATCTCACAGTCGGAGCAATCATTGTGGCAACTGGATTTGAGGAATTCAATCCTTCGAACATGGCCGAGTATGGATATGGAGTATACGACAACGTAATAACCGCCTTAGAGTTTGAACGTCTAATCTGCGCATCCGGTCCACTTGGAGGCCATCTTAAGAGGCCATCCGACCTCAAGGAGCCCCACAGGATAGCGTTCATTCAGTGCGTTGGGTCAAGAAGCTCGAAATCCGGCAATCCCTACTGCTCGGCTGTATGTTGCATGTTTGCAACAAAAGAAGCAGTACTTATCAAGGAACATCACCCAGAAGCTGAAGTTTGCATACTATACAATGAACTCAAGGCGTTCGGCAAAGGCTTCAATGAATTCGTGACTAGAGCAAGAAACGAATGGGGCGTGAAATATCATAGAGGCCGTCCAAGCGAGATAAGAGAGAACCCAATAACCAGAAATCTCAAGATCAAATATGAGGACACGTTTGAGCAAAAGGTCAAGTTTCTCGAGGTCGATATGGTAATTCTTTGTTCGGCGTTGGTCCCATCCTCCAAGAACCGGATACTGGCAGAAACGCTGGGCATCGAAACAGACGAGTATGGCTTCTTCAAAGTCCGTGACCCTCTGCTAGCGCCCGTTGACACACAGGTCAACGGAATCTTCATTTGCGGATACTCTCAATCTCCAAAGGATATTCCCGAAGCTGTCTCGCAAGCCAGTGGAGCAGCCGCGCGGGCAGCCGAAGCGATAGCTATCGCAAGTCAGTAGAGGGTAAAAGTCTGTGACTACCCCCACTATTCAAGAGTCTCCTCGGATCGGCGTCTTTCTTTGCGACTGCGGCATCAATATTGGAGGAGTAGTCAACGTTCCAGATGTCCTGAAATACGTCAAAGGGCTACCCAATGTCGCCTACGTCGAAGAGAACATGTATACCTGTTCCGCTGAAGGCATAAGCCGAATAAAGAAGGCGATAAAGGAGCACGACCTAAGCCGCGTGGTCGTTGCATCTTGCACTCCAAGGACTCATGAGCCCCTATTTCGAGCCGCCTGTCAAGATGCGGGACTGAATCCATACCTTTTCGAATTCGCAAACATCCGCGAGCATTGCTCTTGGGTTCACATGCGTGAACCTCAGAAGGCCACCGAGAAAGCGAAACGCATAGTTAGAATGTCTATCGCAAAGTCCGCTTTACTTGAGCCACAGAAGGATATTGAAGTAGAGGTCGACCCATCGGCACTCGTAGTAGGCGGAGGCGTTTCTGGCATGATTGCGGCACTCAGCCTAGCGAATCAAGGATTCAAGGTCTATCTTGTTGAGAAACAGGACAGCGTTGGTGGAATGCTCAGGGAGGTTTACAAGCTGTATCCTACAGGCATGCTGGCAAGAGATGCTTTAGATTCGATCTCAAAGAAGGTTATGAATCACGAAGGAGTCACGGTCCTTACTTCAGGCAACATCAAAGACATTTCCGGATACATCGGCAACTTCAACGTGACAGTTGAAAGAGAAGGAAAAGACATCAAGTTCAAAGTTGGCACGATTATCCTCGCAACTGGGGCCGAGGAACTCAAGCCGGTCGAAATGTTTGGATACGGCAAGTACGACAGGGTGATGACACAGCTAGAGCTTGAGCGAATCCTATCCGAGAAACCGAGCACACTTGAATCTGTGAAACCGAAAAATGTAGTAATGATTCAATGCGTTGGGTCAAGGCAAGAGAAGGGCGGAGCGTACTGCTCCAGAATTTGCTGCATGGTTGCGGTAAAGAACTCGCTAATCATCAAAGACCTACATCCGAACATGGACGCTTACATTCTCTATCAAGACCTTCAAGCATATGGCAAGGACTACGAGGAGCTTCACAGGAAGGCCAAAGAGAAAGGAGTAAAGCTGCTCAACTACAGAAGCAACAAGCCTCCAGAAGTGACTTCTAACAAAGATGGAAACCTCAATGTCAAAGTTCTCCATGCCCTGCTAGGCACTGAGATTCAGATAGATGCCGGTCTTGTGGTCCTATCTACTCCACTTATCCAACATGACGACGGTAAGGCCCTGTCAAAGATGCTCAAGGTGCCTCTGGGTCATGACGGGTTCTTCCTTGAAGCCCACGTAAAGTTGAGACCGGTGGACTTTGCTACAGACGGGATATATGTTTGCGGCACTGCGCACGGGCCCAAGGATGTCGGTGAGAGTCTGACACAAGCCTATGCTGTAGCGTCTAGGGCAGGAATCCCGATGACGAATAGAAGGGCAAGAACGGATGCGATCACCGCGTTTGTTAGTCCGGATCTCTGCTACGGATGTAGACTTTGCGAGAGGCTATGCCCATACGGCGCTCCAAGGATTCAGAACGGCAAAGCCACAATCGTCGAGATACTATGCAAAGGCTGCGGAGTTTGCGGAGCCGCATGCCCGGCTCGAGCCATAACGATGAAGCACTTCACGGACGATCAGATATCGGCAGCAATCAAGGCCGCGTTTGACGAATCGGCGCCAACCGTACAGATTGAGCCGAAGATCCTCGGATTCCTATGCAACTGGTGTAGCTACGCTGGGGCTGACACCGCTGGAGTGAGCCGCATACAGTATCCGCCGAACATCCAAGTTATTCGTAATATGTGCAGCGGGAGAGTTGATCCAGTACATATCTTGCAGGCTTTCAGAGCAGGGGCAGATGGGGTACTGGTGACAGGATGCCATATAGGCGACTGCCACTACCAAAGCGGCAATCTCGTGGCTCGAAAGAGAATTGAGTTCATGGACATGGTTCTCAGGAAGGTCGGAATCGAGCCACACAGACTGTGGCTCGAGTGGGTTTCGGCTCCCGAAGGGGGGAGATTCGCAGAACTCGTGAAGGATACTGCCGAAAAAATGAAGGGCCAGCCGTTCAAACCACCTGAAAAACTTCTAAAGAGAATCGATGCAGCGATTGAGGTCCTGAAGGAGAGGAAGTTGAGGTCTATGCTGGGAACGTTGCTGCCTCTCGACGTGAAGATAGATGAGGAGAAATACATGGCTTCGGTTGAGAAAGCTTTGGAGGAAGAGTTGGAGAAGCACATGATCTTGAATGAGATCCGGCAGAGAGGGTCACTATCGGCAACGGAGCTTTCATCGGCACTGGATATGGCCGCCGAAAAGATGATTCGGCATGTAACTGCGCTAGAGAAAGCGGAGCTAGTGGTCGTGTCGGGCCGAGAAGAGGGAGAAGGCGTCTACAAGCTCAAGTCATGAGCTTTGGTGCAAGCACCCAGGAAATCTTCTTGTGCAGCATAGTCTGTAAGTGAATCGAAGCTACTTCTCTGGTCTTTTCGGTTTCTCTATGAGCTTCGTCTTGAAGAGAACTGTTCCGTCGTCATGATGCGGTGTCCTTCGCAAGGTGTCTTCGCCTTTCTCAATTTCGCGTGCCTCGTCTGCCAGTTTTGCGGCGGTTCTCATCATCTCGTGTGCCGCCGCCACCAGACGCGTGTAGCGTTCCCATTCTTTCACTAAGAAGCAACCTTCGACAGTCAGATCTGCAACGCGCCTAGCGATCTCGTGGGCAGCCATCGCTTTGACTTTGGCGTACTCGTTTCCGAACCCGGCTGCCTCCACGGCCTTCTCTTTGTCCACGACTATTTTTGGAAGCTTGAGTTCCTCGCCGTGCTGAGAACTGGCTATGACCTCGTCCATCGTTGAGCATAGCACGTTGAAGACTCCTGTGACGCTTAGGACCTTTATGAGATCTGCATTGAAGAGAGCCATCTCCACCGGGTCGAGGAACTCCCGCCTTGCTCCAATCATCGAATCGGCTTCAACTATTAAGTAGCCGAACCCGTCTTCCTCAAACTGCTTGACCACTTTCTTCGCTGGTCCGTCTGAAACAACTATAGTCGGGATCTTCAATTCTTTCAAGATGCTTCTTGCCTTTGAGGGCCCAGGGAGACTGGCATTTGGACTCACAACCAAAGCAAAGTTCGGCCTGAAGTCCGCTACCTTCAAAGCCACCTCGGACGCGTCTTCAGGCGTCATTTTCGCTCCTGAACCTACGACTCTGACCTGTATGTCCTGTCTTTCAGCTCTCTCATCCAAAAGGCACTCCAGCAGGGGGGCAGATCCAATATTACCGAACTTTGCAAAACCGACCTTAACAATCTTGGGGACAGCCACTCTCTCTCCCTCGGCTACATTTCGGATAGTCGCCTGTTTCCGTTATAACACTTGTTTGGCCTGGTCTTTGAATTACACCAAATCTTAAACGCCCTAGGCAAACGCTATACTAAGGCAGGAGAGCTAAGTGCAGAGAAACGTGGAGATTGAGGATACATTCGCTGAAGTCTTTCCGATGATTGCTGGTAGGATTCTAATCACGGCTGATAGCGAGAAGTGGGCTTTGACTTCAGCTAGGGCTGCGACTGGGTTCGCGTCGTCGATCATAATGTCTCCAGCCGAAGCTGGCATAGAGGGAAGAGTGGTCCCTTCCAGCGAGACTCCCGATGGCAGGCCCGGCGTGATCATCCAGATCTATCACAGAACCGGTCATGAATGGAAAATGCAGATGCTTGGACGAGTCGGCCAATGTGTCTTGACCTGTCCCACAACGGCCGCGTTTGACGCGATGCCGGATGCCAAGAAGCGAATAAGGATTGGAAGGGCAGTGAGGATGTTCGGCGACGGCTTTGAGAAGAAAGATGTCTTGGCTAGCAGGAATGTTTGGAAGATCCCCGTAATGGAGGGCGAATTCATAATCGAAGACAGGTTCGGAGTTAGAAGGGCGGCTGCAGGAGGAAACTTTCTGATAATGGCCGACTCTCACAGCTCGGGGCTCAAGGCGGCCGAGAAGGCTGTCGAAGCCATCCTGACGGTTCCCGGTGTAGTTCTTCCGTTTCCCGGAGGCATTTGCCGATCAGGCTCCAAGGTTGGCTCAAAGAAGTATAAGCTCGGAGCCTCCACAAACGATCCGTTCTGCCCTAAGCTGCGAGGCCTGGTAGCGGACTCGAAGGTTCCCGAAGGGGTAGGAAGCGTATACGAGCTTGTGTTCAATGGGCTCACCCCGGGCCACCTCAAGAGAGCCACCGCTGTTGGAATAAAGGCGGCAATTCAGATTCCAGGAGTCAAGAAGATCACAGCCGTGAACTTCGAAGGGAAGCTCGGCCCCGTCAAGATTTCTCTTAGGGAGGCCCTTAAGTCCTAGTAGGGACAGTCGGCGACGCCCAGTTAGCGACTGGCCCCGATCATTCCACAGTAGCGGCAGCTATTCTCACAGCCTGCCTTCGAATTTGTGTCTTGGCAACCAAGCTTCCTGACTAGCTTAAATCTCCACACAAAGATCTTCCATCGGAGACCTGATTAAGTGAACATTGGCCTTCTCACAAGAAACGAAAAAGCTTGGTGTTCAGCGCGTCTAAAAGAGGCTTTCGTCAGACTGGGAGTGAATCCCCGATGCTTCACTTTTTCAGATCTTGTTGCCAGGGTAGCTATGAATCCCTCTGTGCTCCTTGATGGAATAGACATGAAACAGGAGATTAGCGCTCTTCTTGTAAGGCCGATCGGAAGAGGCTCATTGGATGAGATAATATTCAGGCTCAATCTCTTACATTCACTGTCCAGAAGCGGTATCCCGGTCGTCAACAATCCCTCAAGCATAGAAAAGGCGGCTGACAAGTACCATACTCTTGTTCTTCTCTCAGAAAGGGGTATGCACGTACCCAAAACAGTCGTCACGGAGAACGTCTCCGAAGCGCTCAACGCCTTCCATAAGTTTGGAGGAGACGCGGTTATCAAGCCGGTCTTTGGTTCCCGAGGGATAGGGGCGGCTAGAATCTCGGATGTGGACATCGCCGAAAGAACCTTCAGGACGCTTCATTTCAATAGGCACGTCCTCTACGTTCAAGAGTTTGTCCAGCACGGATTTCGAGACATAAGAGTCTTCTTGGTAGGAGGCAAAGTCATCGCCGCTATGCATAGAGTTTCGACGTCTTGGAAGACAAATGTAAGCAGAGGTGCAAAGCCAACCCCTTTAAAATTGACCGCAGAGATAGAAGAGATCGCAATCAAATCGGCGGAAATCATCGGATGCGAAATCGCGGGAGTAGACCTGATGGAGAGCCGCGACAGCTTATTGGTGAATGAAATCAATTCTCAGCCGGGTTGGAGAGGCCTTCAAAGCACAACCTCGATCGATATCTCAGAGCAGATGGCCGCATACATGATCTCCAAGGTCAAGAGGTGAGTCCAATGGATGCTGCCGAAAGCCGAAGGATATTCAAACTTCAACCACTCAGCAAGCAGCTCGAAGAGGTAGATGACACGATATCTGTAGAATCTCCGATCCACATAATCATAAACGGGATTCACTGCCTAACGATAATGTGTACGCCAAACAGGCTGGAGGATCTCGTAACCGGCCACCTGCTCTCCGAAGGAATTATTGATAGATTGGATCAGTTGGCCGACTTCTGCGTAGTCAACGGCCAGAGGTGTCAAGTCACACTTTCTGCCAAGCTTGATCTTCAAGAAAGACTAAGCAGAGCAACTCCGTTCTTTCGCATAGTTACAAGCAGCTGCGGGACAAGTCTACCTTCGCCTTTCGCAAAGCTTACCGACAGACTCTTACCATTCAAGATCAAAGCCGGAACGGTTTTCGAAGCATTCATGATCCAACGCGCAGCGAGCGAGTTGAATCGGCAGGCATCAATCTACCGCCAGACGGGCGGCGTGCATGCCGCTTCCATATGCAGTTATGACGGAACGTTGGAACATATAGCTGAGGATGTTGGGAGACACAACGCTGTTGACAAGGTGATCGGCAGTTGCGCTCGAAGAGGAGACTCGTTTGAGGAGAGATTCCTAGTATCTACGGGGAGGCTTACCGGAGACATGATTTTGAAGGCAGCCCGCGTCAAGATTCCTGTTATGGCTTCAATATCCTCCGTCTTGAGTTCAGGTATTGACACGGCTGAGGCAACAGGTGTGACAGCGATCGGCTTTGTGAGAGGACGAAGGATGAATGTCTACTCTCATCCGGAACGGATCCACGTCTCAGGCTAGTTCGCTTTGAGCCGCAGTTTTTCGACCATTGCCTTAACTGCCTGATATGCAGGAGAGTCTTCAAGCAATAGCGTTAGAGGCTTACCGGATATATCATACTCCTGGACATGAGGATCCTCTGGAATCACAGCTACGCAACCCAGCCCCATGCCTTTGATTGATTGCGCTACATTATTACTCAAGGCGTCGGGGACGCGATTGGCAACTGCGTAGATAACGCCGATCCTCGTCTGCAATTGCTTCGAAAGTTCGAGTATGCGACGGGCGGTCTCTATCGACCTAGTAGAGGGATCGGTAGCGATAAGCATGATATCAACGTCTCTGGTTGTTCTTCGACTTAGGTGTTCCAGACCCGCTTCAGCATCCATGACCACGAAGGCATAGTTATTCGCGATAGCATCAACAATCTTCCTGAGAAGGACGTTGACATAGCAATAGCAGCCCGGACCTTCAGGCCTCCCCATAGCTAGGAGGTCAAACTTGCCGCTTTCCGTCATCGAACTCTGCACCATAAACTCAAGATACGATTCCTTGGACATCTCCGGCGACATCCCCTCCTTCTCCTCAAGCAATTGCTCCCGAATATCGCCCACAGTCTTCCCGAGAGGCACTCCGAGCACTTGGTTCAGGTTCGAGTTCGGATCGGCGTCGATCGCAAGGATGGCTTCGGTCGTTCTCTCCACAAGAGTTCTCACAATCAAGGCCGCTATCGTGGTCTTACCGGTTCCCCCCTTACCTGTTACGACTATTGAGAGTCCCAAGAGACACATCCTTCTGCTATCGAACTACATCTGCACGTGTTTCGTAGCGGATACTTTAACCTGCCTACAAAGAGGAAGATCCCTGAATGCTCACAGAACGATGTTTGCCATATTAAGACAGGCTCGATATGACCCGCATACACTGAGATGTCTCGGTAGTTACCTAGTCGCACTGAACAATATCAGCAACTCGAACCAAGTCGCATGCTCTCATAGCCCTACCCTTTGATCTAGCTCCCGGTGAGGGGATCACTATTGGTCAGAGCTGGAAGGAACAAAAGCGCTATATAGGAAGCCAAAATTCTGACTTCGAAACGTCTTTGTTTGTTGCGTAGGCGAGAAACAATTGTCGAAGAAGGCTTTGCAGCTAAAGGTAGATGAATTAAGGACCGATATCGGCCTCTTCAAGAATTTGGAGATCACAGTCGGGCGAGTCTACGAAGAAGCATGGTCTGAGAAGATCGGGCCTACGCCTTTCCCGTCAGTTGTCGATTTGAGAGAGTGGGACCTGAGGCTTCTTGAGCGTTACAAGCCGTTCTACATGCCATTCTGCGATTTGTGTTGTCTATGCACTATGGGTAAGTGTGACTTGACTAAGCAAAAGCGAGGTGCCTGCGGGTTAGACATGGCTGGACAGCAGTCTCGAATAGTTCTGATAGCGGCCTGCATAGGAGCTTCCACACATACCGCACATGCAAGGCACCTAGTAGAGCATCTGATAGGAAAATACGGCCGTGATCATCCGATTGACATGGGCCAGAACGTGCAGGTGGAGGCGCCGATTATCAGAACGGTATGCGGCATTAGACCTAAGGCTCTGGGGGATCTTGAAGATGTCTTGGACTACATCGAATCGCAAATGACCCAGCTTCTTGCGGCAACTCATACAGGCCAAGAAGCAAGTAACGTCGATTTCGAGTCAAAGGTCCTCCACGCAGGGATGCTTGATCATACTGCCATGGAGGTCGCCGATATTGCTCAGATCTCATCGATGGGCCTTCCGAAGGCCGATCCTGACGCTCCTTTGGCGGAGATAGGTTTTGGTTCCGTAGACATCTCAAAACCGACAATCCTAGTGATCGGGCACAATGTCGTACCAGCAGGAGCAATCATGGACTACATTGACAGTCAGAAGCTGTATGGCCAGACCGAGGTTGCTGGCATCTGCTGTACTGCACACGACCTCACTAGATACAATCCCAAGGCAAAGATTGTTGGACCACTTTCGTGGCAACTGAGGTTCATTAGGAGTGGGCTTCCTGATTTGATCGTCCTTGATGAGCAATGCATAAGGACGGACACCGTGATTGAGGCGCAGAAAATCAAGGCACCGGTTATCGTGACAAGCGACAAGAACTGTGCAGGCCTAGCGAATCGAACAGCTGACGACGTTGAACAAATTGTGGCGGATCTCGTGTCGGGGAAGACCCCCGGGGTCCTGATTCTGAATCCCGAGAAAGCCGGAGAGGCAGCTGTGAGAGCCGCTAGGGATGTCGCGCCAAAGCGAAGGAAATTCAAAAGCATTCCTAACCAAGAAGAGATATCTGCAATCGCAAAGAAGTGCAGCGGTTGTGGTGAGTGCAGAAGAGCATGCCCGAACGACTTGCTGATTCCGGAAGCAATGGCTCAGGCAGCCAAAGGCAATAGTACACCGCTTTCCGAGCTCTTGACCGACTGCATTGGATGCGCCAGATGTGAATCTGCTTGCCCCAACGGCATAGCCGTGCATAGCCTCATAGTCTCATCTGCAGGAAAGTCTCTCTCTCAAGAGAGATACAAGATCCGTGTAGGTCGGGGAGGAATTCAGGACGTAGAGATCCGCAATGTCGGAAGCCCCATTGTGCTCGGTGAAATCCCCGGTGTCGTGGCTTTTGTTGGCTGTTCGAACTATCCTCACGGAGGTCGCGAAATCGTCGAAATGGCTGAGGAGTTCATCAAGCGGCGCTTTATTGTGACATCCTCCGGATGCGCCGCAATGTCGGTTGCCATGCACACAAACGAAGAGGGGAAGAACATCTACGAGGCCTACCCAGGTGCATTTGACGCTGGATGCTTCTCGAACGTAGGCTCATGTGTCGCAAACTCACACATCGCAGGAGCGGCAATCAAGATTGCCAGCATATTCGCAAAGCGCAGCCTTAGAGGGAACTATGAGGAGATAGCTGACTATGTGTTGAACAGAGTTGGAGCCGTCGGAGTAGCATGGGGGGCCATGTCTCAGAAGGCTGCGTCAATAGCCAGCGGCTGTTGGCGTCTAGGAGTACCAGTCGTTGTAGGGCCTCATGGCATGAAATATCGAAGAATGCTCCTCGGCAGGAAAGACCGCGCTGATGATTGGTACGTCTATGATGCAAGAACAGGCAACAAGACGTATGTCGGGCCAGCGCCGGAGCATCTGTTCTATGCCGCGGAAACCAAGGAAGAAGCTATGGTCATGATTGCCAAGCTTTGCATGCGCCCCAACGATACATCGAAGGGTCGCGCCATAAAGCTAACGCATTACATCGATCTGCACAAGCGATTGTTCAGCACATTGCCAGATGACATTCACCTCTTCGTGCGGAGAGCAACCGACATCCCCATAACCATGAAAGCGGAAATCGAGCAGGTACTAGCGCAGAAGGGATGGAAGGAGCAAGATATTCCGGATCCTACCCTGCTGTCACGATTGATCAGAGGGAGAAAAGAATGATGAAGCAACCTGAACCGTGGCAGACCGCGGAGATCCCTGGCCCGGCAAAGGCACTCGTGATATCCAAACCTGAAGTCATTGTTGGAATAATCAGGAGCGCGAAACGACCCGTTTTGGTAGTTGGCCCACAATCAGCCGATCGGAAGGTCGGCAACGAGAAGCAAATCGATCAACTGATACGAATAGCCGAGGCTGGAGGAATACCGATCGTGGCGACTAGCCGGACTGTCGCCGAATTCTCCGAGAGAAACTACAAGCCCGTTTCATGGATGCCAGCCGTTGACATCGCGAATAGACTGCGAGATCCGGAATGGACTGGTGCGGAGGAGAAGGGACAACACGATCTCGCGATCCTTACAGGGATGCAGTATCATGTCGAATGGCTGTTGCTATCAGGTCTGAAGCATTTCGGTGGAAAGCTGAAGACAATCAGCTTGGACAGGTTCTACCAGCCACACGCCAGTTGGTCCTTCCCGAATATCAGCCAAGAGGAATGGGAGCAAAGTCTTGCCGCCATACAGAATGGGCTTAGGAGGTCTTCCTGATGTCGATGTTTAGTGACATGCCGGTTGATGTCGGAGTTATCTACGAAGGGGAACGGATCAGAAAGCCCGACATGTACGTGGAATTTGGCGGTCTCGATGTTCCCGCGAAGTTTGAGCTTGCGAGAGCTCGAAGCATGGATGAAGTCAAAGACGGCAATGTAAGAACTGTCGGTCCGGACATTAAGGAGTTAAGCGAGGGAGGAAGCTACCCGCTTGGAATCCTCATAGAGGTTGCGGGAAAACAGATTGAGCCAGACTTGGAGGGAGTTGTCGAGCGACGTATCCATGCATACTGCAACTATGTTGAAGGCCTGATGCACCTCAACCAGCGATACGACATCTGGATTCGCCTGAGCAAGAAGTCGTTTCGGAGGGGCTTGAACTCCTTCGAGATACTGGGAAAGATACTTGTGAGGCTCTTCAAGAGCGAGCTTCCGATAATCGAGAAGATACAGGTAACGTTCATTACGGACCCTCCAACAGTTGAAAAGATGCTTTCTGAGGCAAGGCAGATTTACGACGCCCGTGATTCCAGAGCCCGTGGGCTCAAGGACGAAGAAGTAGACTCGTTCTATGGCTGCATATTATGCCAATCGTTCGCTCCGACGCATGTCTGCGTGATAACTCCACAAAGGTATGCCAACTGCGGGGCAATCAGCTGGTTTGACGGAAGAGCTTCAGCCAGAATAGATCCCAAAGGGCCCGTATTCAGGATCGAACGAGGCGACATCTTGGATAAGATCCGAGGAGAGTTCTCAGGTGTAAATGTAGCGGCGAAAGAGAAGACATTGGGCGAGGTCACTCGAGTATACCTCTACTCCGCATTTGGCTTCCCGCACACGTCATGCGGCTGCTTCGAAGCAACCGCCTTCTACGTCCCAGAGGTTGAGGGCTTCGGGATCGTAGATAGAGGCTTCGCAGGCGTAACTGTCAACGGGCTTCCATTCTCCACGATGGCTGACTCAACCGCAGGAGGAAGGCAGATAGGCGGGTTCCACGGTCTCTCGATTGAGTACATGAGGTCTCCGAAGTTCTTGCAAGCCGACGGCGGTTGGGAGAGAATCGCGTGGATGCCAGCTAAACTGAAGGAAAGGGTGAAAGAATTCATACCGAAGGAGCTGGTCGACAAGATAGCAACAGAGAACGATGTCAAAAACGTTGACGAGCTAAAAACCTTCCTGCAGGGTAAAGGCCACGCATTAGTCGACAGATGGGTCAAGGCTCCGGTTGAAGCTGTAGCGGAGGTGACTGCTGAGTTACCTGCACCGGAGGTGGCTGAGCTAACAGGATTGCCGGTTACGTCGATCGGAGCTGGTGGCTTCAAGATAATTCTCAAGGATGCAAAGATAACTGCAAGAAAACTCATCATCAAGGCGGCAGAGAAGAAAGGGTGAATGGTTCTTTTGCCTGAGGAGAACGCCGAGAAAAAGGTTGGTCTCAAGTTTAGTCCGAAGATGCTTGAGCTTCTCAGTAAGTATAGCGAGATAGAACTAGAAGACGTCGAAATGGAAATAGGGGATCTAGAGATATGGCTTCAACCATCGGTGACTGGTGTTCAAGTCCCGAGAGTTGCCCCTCCTGTCAAGGTGAAGCCAAGCGAGCTTCTGAAGACAGAGTTTCATCGTTCTCTGAGGCAGTATCCTGGATCGATAGTGGAAGTAAGGCTTGGCGCAACGAGAGCAGAGGGCGGTACGCGCGGAAATGTGGTAATCATAGGGGGCGAGAAAGTTCCTCCTTTTTACTTATCAGAGGGAATGATGCCCCACGCCCCGATCATTTCGCTTGATGTCTTTGACACGGAGATAAAGCTCGCCAAGGCAGTGAGGATGCACGTCGAAGAAGTGCTTGGCGACCCGGCTGAGTGGGCTAGACTTTGCGTGGAGAAGTTCGGGGCTGACATGGTCAACCTCCACCTTGTGAGCATTGATCCGCTGATCAAGGATACACCACCAGCTGCGGCAGCGAAGATAGTTGAAAAGGTGCTGCAGGCAGTGGACGTTCCCCTTACAATCGGAGGCTGTGGAGATCCGCAGAAAGACCTGAAGGTCTTCGAGAAAGTCGCCGAGGTAACTCACGGTGAACGGATACTCTTCAACTCTGTGACCCTTGACATGGATGTAAAGAAGACTGCGGAAGTCATCAGGAAATTCGGGCACGCAACGATCGCCTTCACCTCAATGGATATGAACAGAGCCCGTGAACTCAACAGAAAGCTCTACGAGTACTTGCCACGCGAAGACATTGTGATAGACACGACAACAGCGGCTCTTGGATACGGGTTGGACTATGCCTTTTCGATTATGGAGAGAACGAGGCTTGCCGCCTTGATGGGTGACAACGAGCTTCAACATCCAATGGCTTCGGGTACCACCAATGCTTGGGCGGCAAGAGAAGCTTGGATGAGCCTAGCGCCGGAATGGGGCCCAAGAGAGTTGAGAGGTCCAATGTGGGAGAGTGTGACGGCTCTGACGCTTCTGCTAACAGGCGTCGATTACTTCATGATGATGCATCCGGCAGCGGTAAAGACCGTTCGAGACGTTACTGCTCAGTTGACTTCAACCCCCAAAGAAGATCACGGCAATCCAACCAGCTGGGTGACCTTGAGAATCTAGGTGGTCGTCATGGCAACGAAGGAACTTAGCCCCATTGATGTCTACGCGTTGTTGCCAAAGACCAACTGCAAGCTCTGCGGCGAAGAGAACTGCATGGCCTTCGCCACTAAGATCGTCAACAGAGTTGTCGAGCTAGAGCTTTGCAAACCGCTGCTAGAGAAACAGTACGCTCAGAGCTTACTGAAGCTGGAGGAGATGCTCAGGCCGCCCGTGAGAGAGATAACCTTGGGAACTGGCGAGAGAGCTGTAGCCATCGGTGGAAAGCTTGTGATGTATCGTCACCAATTCGTATACTTCAATCCCACCGCAATAGCCGTCGAAATAGGCGATGAAGCTCCAGCTGATGAGATCGAGCACAGAATCACAGCGGTAGAATCCCTGTCATACGACTACATTGGACAGAAGCTCAAGCTCGACCTGATAGCTCTCAGATGCACTTCCAACGACGCGAGAAAGTTCGGGACTGTCGCCAAGCAGGTTTCGGACCGAACGAGGTTGCCCGTGATACTCTGCTCATTGAACCCTGACATCCTAGAGGCGGCTCTCGTCGTCATGGGAAAGGCAAGGCCCCTCCTATACGCTGCTACCTCCGAAAACTGGAAGGAGATAGCGGAACTTGCGCTCATGTATAGCTGCCCTGTAGCGGCCTCTGGCGAAGGAGACCTAGATGTATTGAACTCATTGGCCTCGACATTGATGGAATATGGCGTCGAGGACATTGTTCTTGACCCGGGAACATTACCCGGCGAACGAATCGGTCAAACCTTGGACAACTTCACAATGCTACGCAGGGCCGCATGCGAGGAGGGGAACAAGGTCCTCGCGTTTCCACTGATGGGAACTCCGATAAGCGTATGGTCGCAAAGACGGGAGGTCCCTGAGGTTGCAAAGTGGGAAGAAGCATACCTTACATCTGCGCTGATCACTAGGTATGCGGATCTCTTGATCATTCACAGCCTCGATGGATGGGTTATCCTCCCGAATCTGGTGTGGAGGCAGAACCTCTACACAGATCCTAGGAAGCCCGTTGCAGTCGACCCAGTTCTTAAGGCATTTGGAAAACCCGATCAAGCATCTCCATTGCTTTGCACTACAAACTTCGCCCTAACCTATTACACAGTTGCATCAGATATAGAGGCAGCCGGGATAAGCTGCTATCTGTTAGTTGTGGACACGGAGGGGATATCTGTGGAGAGCGCTGTCGCCGGAAGAAAGCTCACAGCCGACAAGGTCGCAGAATCGATCAGAACGTTCAAGGCCTCAGAGAAAGTCAGCCACCGAGCCATGATAATTCCAGGCAGGGCAGCCCGCCTCAGCGGAGAGATAGAAGAAGCAACCGGATGGAAGGTAATGGTGGGCCCGGTGGATTCATCGGGGATTCCAAAGTTCTTACAAGAAAAATGGAAGTCATGAATCCGGATTCAGTCATTGGTCGACTTGGTGCGCATGACGCTATCGATGGATCATTGTTCGTTCCCCCAATCGATCTCACTGTTCAGATGAGTCGGTCCGCAGGAGTTGATTGCCGTTCTGCTCGAATAGTGGCGATTAGGTCTTGGGCACATCAAGAGTCAGTTCATCTGAAGTCTTTCTTGGACAACCGGTGGCTATGTAGTATGGGGGAGCAGAAACGGAGGTCTTTTGTCATACTTTATGCGGTTGCCTTCTTCGTTACCATTGCCATCGCGGTGACCGCGATGGCCTACGTTACGAATGTTGTACTGTTTGAATCCTCAGGCTTAACGTTTTACGAAGAACTATACCTAGAATACATAAGGAAGCAGGTCGAAGGAACGCTTCCCATCGCGATCGCGGTCGGCTGTGCGGCTCTTCTTCTGGAGTACAAGCTTCTTCCACGATTGAAAAGAAGGGATGAAATTGAGAAGGGGCTTAGCCTAACGATGGGCACTGGCATCATGTCCTTCGCTATCTGGCTATGCTATGCCATGTTTCATGGACTCTCTGGTGAGTATCCTTTGATGTCGCAAGCTGTCACGTGGCTTTCCTTAGGAGATATGATGATATGTGGTACACTGTTCTACTTGGAGTCGCGAAGGAAGCTCAGCGTAAAGACAGATCGGTAAAGGGGTTCGAGCGTCTTCCTTAGTTCGCTGTCTTGAGTGCGTCCTTGCCCTTGAAAGGCTTGCCACCATCATTTTTTCGAGCAATCACGGATCGACAGCGATCTAGTTAACGCTTCAACAGTGCCAGCTGACCTAATGATGAACAAAGCAAGTTGGCGTCTATCACTTCTGGTCATCAGCGCAAGGGTAGCTCTCAGCCTCTCGACCCACGAATCCGAGCATCTGACTATGGCAATCATCCTCTCGATATCATACGCTATTAGGCGTAGAGACGCCTTGAGGACTCCATGTTCCCCAAAGAGCCTTCTGAGCGAGTCCTCAATGTCTTGGAACAGCCTCTCTCTTGCCGGAGCGACATCTGAAACTACTCTTACAGCGAGATATCTTCTTGATTGACGCCTCATGCTTTTGATCTCACTATTCTTATTCCCTCAGAAACGTAGCTGGGGTCCCGTTTCTCCAGGCTCCTGCGCGCCAGGGAGAGAGGAGTACGAGATACGGAGTCGATTGCCTGCTCAGCCTCAAGTCCCATCACGGACACGACAGCTGCCATGTCTTTCGGTGCCCGCATAGTCCACCAGTTCGTTGCGCCACTTGAGATCACTATGGGCAGATGTCTTCTTTGAACATACGAAACAAGATCCGATGCTCTACGCAGATCCAATCCAATGCCCAAGTCGCTTCCTAGTAGGTCGGCGACATTGAATTCGAATAGCCTTCTCATGCTCCTTGGTGTCGACACACCTAACATCGACTTCGGGCGGTCAGGAGGAAAGAAGACTAGGTCGACTCTGCGGTCTCTGAACGCCACTGTTGCCACCTGTCTTGTACGGCATTCAACTGCGACTACGTCGAACGACGATCTAACTTCTCTTAGAGATCTTAGAAGTTCGTTTCTATGTTTCGGGCGGAGATCTACCCTCGAGACAGTTTCGAGACCTCTGCCCTCGAATGCTTCAATTGGTTCCAGTCTTGCTTCACTAGGAACCTGAGAGTCGAACGTGAGTCCAACCAGGTAGAACCCCATCTCGGCCGCAAGTTGAGCCATTCTTCTAATGCCACTCATGTCTCGAAGTGGAGGTATTAGGTGAAGATCGACAAATCTTCTCAACTTATCAAACCCATTTCTTGGCAGGCCCTACGTATCGTCTCAACTGTGCATGGCCTACCTTGGAACCTTATCCTCACTCTTACTGGATCCTGTTGCTTCAATTGAACCTCTCCTAGATATGCAGCTTGCTTGTCCAAGCGAAGGTATAGGTTTCCGTCGTTGTCCACAAATTGACTAAGGTTATCCGAAAGTATGTTCTTGTCAAGTGAGGATAACCTTGAGCCTAAATCTGTGATCAGGCGTTCCGTGGCCTCTTGACCAGCAATCGTGGCTTTGACACTTGCGATAGGATTTCCATGATGCCCCGTTGTATGTTCTTTTTTGAACGAAACGGTGTCGTGAAGGTCACTTGGTATCAAGTTCTTTGCGGAAAGGCATACCTTCTCTATGTCCTCTGTGGCATGGGCGATGACACTGAGCTCTGCGCTGCTCACTGTGAGGCGTCTTTCCATTTCTCCACCTCATCACACCAGTACCCTACACGTCCGCGCGTTGATAGCTCTATAGCTCGAGGAGCCACTTGTCTATACTTTCTGATTGGCGGGGCTTAATGTGTCTTCATCATATTGCCTACGCGGGAGGCGCATATCTACACTGATGGGCGAGTTGGTCTTCATAATGCTTAACAATCTCACGCAGTAATACGGTGCGGTACAGCTTTGAGCCTTAGCAGCTTTAGGTATAAGATGGTCATCGCGGTCAGAACTGACCTTCGAATGGGCAGGGGGAAGATAGCTGCTCAGGTCGCTCACGCAGCTGTCTCCGCTCTTGAGGAAGCGAGAAAAAAGCATCGTGACTGGGCGGAGGCTTGGCTGAGTGAGGGTCAAAGCAAGATTGTCGTCAAGGTGAGGTCAGAGAAAGATCTGTTTAGGCTCAAGGATGAGGCGCTTAACTATGATCTTCCAACCGTGTTGATTCAAGACAGGGGGTTAACGCAGGTGCCTCCGAATACAGCGACCTGCGTCGGAATCGGCCCTGGACCGGCCGCGCTCATTGACAAGTTCACTCGAGACTTGAAACTGCTCTGAGCTGGCAGTCTACACTGTCAGTTGGAACGTCTTGGCGAGCCTCTTCTTGCTTTTCTATCAGATTGGCGCTTTGAACGACTTTCAAGCCATGTCTTGAGCATCCTGACGTTCTCATCGAGCTTGGTGCGTCGCCTTGAATCGACTCTTATGGAGAGCTTTCTGGCCTCCGTTGTAAGGATGCCCGCCTCCTTCAGTTCTGCCTCAGAGAATCCTCGACCTTCACGAGTCTTGAAGGTGCCAAGAACATATCTGACGACGATCGGTTCAGGTATTTCTGTCACAAGACAGCCTCCTCAATCCCCATAGACGGTGGGTCTTCTTAGGCTAAGCTGCTTCCTAGGATTAGCACTTGATTGCTGGATGACTCGGATCGGCGAGGATTGCCTCGAACCAAGCGTTCTTTCCGTCTTCCCATACCCAGTATGAGTTGAGGACCTCTAGGTTGGGGAACTTCCTGGCCACTCGGCCTTCGGCAATTTCCTTCAAGCTCTTCGCTCTGGTGTATTTGACTACGCCCATTGCTTTCTGCCTTCGGCCGGAAGTTGGTCGAGGTTTACGTGCGCCACCTTTCCTGATCCTGACTCTAACAACTATGAGCCCTTGCTTCGCTCGATATCCTAGCCTTCTTGCTCGATCAAGTCGAGTTGGGGTGTCGATTCGATGAATTGTAGGTTCGCCTCTCCACTTGATCGCTGTAGTTCGCATGAGTTCCTTTATGTAAGAGGCTGAAGGCTTCTTCCAGGCCTCGGACATGTATCTATATGCAGACATGATCTTCCCGGATCCTAAGATTTGATTTGTTTCCACTTACGCTGTTGGAGGTGCTATGGTTTCGACATAGGGCTGATAAAGGTTACGAGCTAGGTGTTTAGAACGATTATTCTATGGTCGGAGATAGTAGGGTTGCCTCACATGGCAATAGGCTTCTGTTGCTGCTACGGCTCCTTGACCTACCGCTGTAGAAATCTGTTTGACAGGATGCGATGTGACATCACCCGCTGCAAACACACCGTGAATGCTCGTTCTTTGACGATCATCCACGAGGATGAATCCCTGCTGATCGAGCTCGGCTCCGAGGTTCCGAGCCAGCCTGCTATTTGGGATCTCCCCTACCTCCACGAACAACCCGTCCACCTCCATCTTGGAAGGCTCATTGGTGGACTTATCGTGCATGAGGATAGATCGCAGTTTGCCTTCTCCTTTGATCTCCAAGATCTCACGGTTCAAAAGGATTTGTACACCCTTGTCTTTGATCGCTTTGATCATCGCCTCCTCGGCGCGCAGCTCCTCTCTTCTATGGATCAAATAGACTTGGTGCGCCAAACCGGTCAAGTACAAGGCTGACGACGCCGCTGAGTTCCCTCCGCCCACGACAGCAACGCGCTTACCCTTGAAGAATGCCCCGTCACAGAGAGCACAGTAGCTTACCCCACGACCCTTCAGCTGCTCTTCGCCTTTTGCGCCCAACGGCCTATGTACTCCACCGGTTGCCAAAATGAGAGAACGACACGAGTAGCTTGCCCTGTCTGTATCAACGAGGATCAGCTTGCCACCAACGCTGATTGATTTCACTGCTTCTATCTCATGAATCTCGGCTCCGGCCTTCCTTGCCTGTTCGGACATCTTGGCAGCTAGATCGAGGCCTGTGATTCCTTCCTGGAACCCTGGATAATTTTCTACGAAGGGTATCTCAGACAAAAGCCCTCCGATGGTCTTCTCCTCTAAAACAAGGGTTGATAGTCCGCTTCTCGAACCGTAAAGGGCCGAGGTTAAGCCTGCGGGTCCTCCGCCGACTACGATGAGGTCCCAATCGTTCACAGCCATATGACCTACCGTGGAGAGCCGTTTAGTCCTTATTTAAGAGTTCATCATCAAACAGAATAGTCTTTCATGTAGATAGCCTTCTAACATTAGCAGAGTAGGAGAACTGAAATTGGCAAACCTCGTAGGAGTCGTAGGCAAGCCCAATGTTGGAAAATCGACGTTCTTCTCCGCAGCTACGTTGGTTTCGGTTCCAATCGCGAACTATCCCTTTACAACAATAAAGCCGAACCGAGGTATGGGATACGTCAGAACACCATGTGTCTGTACCGAGTTCAATGTCAAGGATGAACCTGTGAACTCAGCATGTCTCAATGGAATTAGGCTGATCCCTGTCGAGATCATAGACTGTGCGGGTCTCGTCCCCGATGCGTGGAAGGGGCGAGGTCTGGGAAATCAATTCCTTGATGAAATAAGACGGGCAGACGCACTCATTCACATAGTAGATGCTGCGGGAGCAACAGATAGCGAAGGAAAACAATGTGAACCAGGAACAAACGACCCTCTTGATGATGTCAAGTTTCTTGAAAGAGAGCTGGACATGTGGCTCTTCCAAATAGTCAAGAAAGACTGGGATAAGATTGCCCGAAGAGTTGAAGGAACGAAGGAGGATCTCTCCCTCGTACTTGAGGATCGTCTTAGTGGCCTTGCGATAAGCAGGAGCCACATTTCAAACGCTCTGGAAAAAGCTGACTTGGATGCAGAAAGTCCGACTAGTTGGAATGATGAGGACTTGGTCCGGTTGGTGCACGAGATTCGTACACGATCGAAGCCGATGTTGATCGCGGCCAACAAGATCGATTTGCCCTACGCAGAGGAAAACGCTGAGAGGTTAAGAGATTCGGGGCACCATGTCATTCCGTGCTGTGCAGAGGCGGAGCTAGCTCTGAGAAGGGCCTCTGAAAGAGGTTTGACGGACTATAAGCCAGGAGACAGCAACTTCAACATATTGAAGCCGTCAGAACTAAGGCCGGAGCAGTCTTCTGCCCTTGAAACAGTCAAAGAGAAGATTCTAATGAAATGGGGCTCCACTGGAGTCCAAGAGAGCATAAACTTCGCCTTTTTCAAGCTCCTGGGAATGATAACGATATACCCTGTTGAGGACGCCGAAAAGCTGACTGATCACAAGGGCCGAGTTCTTCCCGATGCATACTTGGCGCGGTACGGTACCACCGTGAGACAGTTCGCCTACATGATACATACGGATCTGGGAGAGGGGTTCATCTTCGGCATTGAGGCCAGATCGAAGATGCGAATCGGAGAAGACTACGTGCTGAAAGATCGAGATGTGATTTCAATAGCCAGTGCAAAGAAAAGGGGCTAAAGGGGATGAGACGCCCAGCCTATGATTCCGTAGCCTGTCTCTCATAGTAGTCATCTTCCTTTCGTGAACCGAAGCTTCTGAGGCCCTGCGTCCTGAGTTGATCTCTTAGCTTGTTGGCACATTCGGTTGCGATTTCTCCCTTAGATTCCAGATAGCTGATTGTACTTAGTGCATCTTCCTCGCTATCACATCGCCTAAGGTAGTCAATTGCTGTCGGGACATATTCGCTGAGATTGCTCGCAGCCTTTTCAGCCTCCTCCGAGACCGATCTGACAGAATCTACTTGGAGCTTCATCTTACTCTGGTTCAGCTCTTCAGCGAGGTAGGGGAACCTTCGCCTGAATTCTTCTCGTTTGATGCTGGCCATAGCCCCTATTCCGCTCTCTCTACCGGTGCAGTGACGTCTTTCTAGGCCTTTGCTTCAAGACCACTCTGCTTCTGGGAGGGACGTCCCGGTAGACAGTCACGCCCGCATCGATTAGTGAATGTGACCCGATTTTTACCCCTGGCATGATGCTAGCATTGATTCCTGTTTGGACCTCGTCTCCCAAGACTGCTCCCAGCTTCCTCTTGCCACTGTCGATCAGTTTCCCGGAGATCATCATCTTCACAGGTTTTCCGTTGAAGCGAAGGTTTGCTATAATTGTCCCAGCGCCCAAGTTGCACCGTTCTCCAATGACACTGTCTCCCACGTAGGAAAGATGAGGAATCTTCGTGTCATTCATCACGATGCTGTTCTTTATCTCGCATCCGCTTCCAATTCTTACGTTTCTGCCTATGCTAGAGAATGGGCGGATGTGGCAGTTCGGTCCTATCTCTGCGCCGTTAGATATGAGGGCAGGTCCCTCGACATATGCTCCTGATCTCACGACTGCCTCCTTATCGACAGCTACCGGCCCGGTGAGCCGCGCACCTTCCTCGATTCTTCCCTGAATACTTGGCTTGATATTCCTCAAAGCTAGCTCATTTGCCTCAAGAAGATCCCAAGGTCTACCTATATCTTTCCAGGTCCCACTTTCTAGCATAGTCGCCTTGATCTCAGCCCCGCGCTCCATCAGAATTTTCAGTGACTGAGTGATCTCTAACTCGTTTCTCTTCGACTTGACGGTCTTCTTTATGGCTTCGAAGATTTCTGATGAAAAGACGAATATGCCCGCGTTCGCCATGTTGCCGACACGTGACCTAGATGCTGGCTTCTCAATCACAGATCTGACGTATCCATCCTCTATGGCAACTATGCCAAAGAATTGTGGAGTCGAGACCGGTACCACTGCCATCGTAGCTGCGCAAGAATCCTTCTCAAAACTCTCTAGGACTCTTCGCATAGCGTTCGGAGTCGTGTAGATGTCGCCATACAGAGTGAGGAATGGTTCGTCTCCAACGAAGTCTTGTGCCATTCCTATCGCATGAGCCGTACCCAGGACAGCCGGCTGAACCACGTAGCTTATATCAAGCCCTCGGTTCGTTCCTTTTCCAAAATACTGTTGGACAGTCTCCCTCCATCTGCCTACAACAAGCAGGACGTCAGATATGTTGCAGACCGCTAGGTTGTCTATCAGGTGCTCAAGTATTGGCTTGCATGCAACTGGAATCAAGTGTTTTGGTCTGTTGTCAGTTAAAGGCTGTAGCCTTACTCCTTCCCCGGCAGCGAGAATGACAGCCTTCAATTCAAGTTCTCTCTCGCTATGTCTAGGCATAGGTTGTAGCTGGTGTTGAAAAGATGTTCGGCAAGCTGGTCAGATCGAGCCTCAGCCGTGACTCGTATGGCAGGCTCGGTACCGCTGGGCCTGACCAACACCCATCCTTCTGGAACCTGAACTCGGATTCCATCAATCTCTGTAATCTCGACTTTCTCACCCAGAACCTTTGGAAGATTCAAGGCTATCGCCCGCATCACCTCAGCCTTCACTCTGTTCTGGCACGGGATCTTCCCTCTTTTCATTGGATATCTCTTGATTCCTGAAAAGAACCTATGCGCAGTCATGCCTTCTTCCTCGAGCGCCTTCAACAGAAGAACAGAGGAAAGAACTCCGTCTGGGCAGAGGTGAAAGTCTGGATGAATCCAAGCCCCGCATGGTTCGCCTCCGAATATGGCCTTGTTACTCTTGACGGCTTCCGCTACGTTTGCATCGCCTACTTTCGTCCATATCACTTGTCCTCCGTTCTCCTCCACAACTTCCTGAGCAGCCAAGGAGGTGTCAACGGGCAGAGCCACGCAACCTTTTCGTTGTTTTCGGACCCTATAGGATGCAAAGGCCCCTAGTGCCACATCTCCGTCAACGAATTGTCCTGTCCCATCGATGAAGGAGACCCTGTCAGCATCTCCATCGTAAGCAAATCCGATGTCGCAACCCATGCTTCGAACAGTCATCATTAGGGCCGACAGAGATTCCGGTGTCGGTTCAGGGCTTCTTCCCGGGAAGACTCCGTCTGGTTGTGCATTGAGAGAGACTGTGCGGCAACGTAATGATCGGAGAAGCTCAAAGCCAACTTGGTAAGCTGCTCCTGATCCGAAATCGACTGCTACCTTCCATGTCTTTTCAAGTTCCATTCGACTTAGAATCATTTCGACATATTGGAATGAACGATCAGCTGAAGACACCTCGCCAAGCAGATCCCAACCTGCGCAAGCGAGCTCTTCGCAGCCAATGGCATGTTCGATTTGGCTCTGAAGTGCATCACTGTATGCCTTTCCTTCTGTGTCAAAGAGCTTGATTCCGTTGAATTCAGGTGGATTGTGGCTGGCAGTGATCATGGCACCTGACGCTGCTCTAAGTGACCTTGTCAGGTATGCGAGAACAGGTGTCGGGAGGACTCCGAGATCTGTGACTTCTAACCCTCCGGCGATGATGCCAGCCACGAATGCGGATGACAGCATCTGTCCGGAGGTTCTCGTGTCTCTGGCTACAGTCAGCATCCCCTTCTTGAGGACATTGGTCAGCGCCATGCCTATCCTCATTGCGAATATCGGGTCGAAATCAGCGTTCACGACGCCTCTAATGCCAGAGGTGCCGAAGAGGCGGTGCTTCTGTACTTTCATTGTTGCCTATGGAATAGTAGTGACGACGAGGTTATTTCGTATTTCGGCAAAGATGAGGAGAATGTCTCTAGATCTGAATCTGTGAGGCTAGTTCTTCTTGACTTGCATGATCCTTTCTTCAAGTTCCGGGGAGAGCTTTGTCAACTTCGACTTTCTTACACCAACATGCCTCAGAGGAGCTATCTTCTTTGCTTCGTTGTAGATGTCAGACCCAACCTTGCCCAGAACGATTTCTTGTGAAAGCTGGTCATAGGTGAGGTTCTTTGCCTTCTCCTCAAAAATCCTACGCATGACCAATCTGATCGCATGTTGTTGCGAAGCGTTTAGTCTTGCACGAGCAAATGCTACAGCTGAAACCACCGTAGAAAACTTGTCCTTGGTTGCGACTTCCGCAATGCAGTCAACTCTCGAACTTCCGCGCCTAACCAGACTCCTAAGATAGTCTGCGGAGTACTCGTGACCTTTCAGGGTAGTCTGTGCCTTGTCGCCTTCCACGCCGATGACAAGGAAATAGAGCTTGGTCGACTGATGCGCAAAGTCTCCTGTGATATCGTATAGGGTGTTCTCGACGACCCTACCCATCAACTTTGACTGGTCGTCACAAGGAATCTGAGCAACGTTCAACTCGCCGAAATATGATGGAGTGTACACTGAATACCAGTTTTTGGAACGCCATTTGTCTCTGACTTTCTTTGGAGCTTTCGACAAGGCTTTTCCTCCGCTGGAAAGCGTTCCTACTCAGGTCCCCACTTTAAAAACGTTGTCACATTCAACAACTCGGTGGGCAGTTCAGGTTTAGGTCTTGGGCACGGACTTGAGGACGCGTTCGGCAGCTTGCGCACATTTCAGAAGGTCATCGATCGTGGACATCAATGTTTCTACTCTCCCGGAAAACTTGATCTCTGTAATGACCTCTGACCCTTTCGTCCTTGTTGATAGGCTCATCCCTTGTGGCGCTAGTGAGTTGTCAGGGTTCAGCGCGCGTGCAATGGCCTCTGCCTCTTCTGGGCTCTCGGCTCTAAGCGCTATCTTAGCTTTCAACCCCTATCCCTCAAGACTCGGGAAACTTCGCGGTCAAGTTCCTCCAGAAACTGTCTCTCAGAGTGCGCTGGAACATTTCCGCCGGCCGCGATATCGTGTCCTCCTCCGGCTCCCCCATACCTAGAGGTGAGTTCTTGCATGATCCTTCCTAGATTTACTCCTGATATGACAAGTTGCTCTGTCCCACGGGTTGAGATCTTTAGATCACCTTCGCTCGTTCTCGCGAGAACCAGTACAGCTTTCATCGGATCGAAGTTGCCAGATGAAACCAAGATTGTTGAGATACTACCTGTCATGTTTTCGTCTATTGTGCCTTCCCCATGCACCACATAGGATGATTCAAGCTCTTCGACGCGATCCGGCGTCTCAGTCACCCAAGACATGTATCGTGCTATGGTCTTCCGGTATTCGGCCAGAACTCCCTGGCCTTCGTCCATAGCGCTTCCCCTTTCTCCTAGGCAGATGCTAATCGCAAGCCCCTGCCGATTCATCCTACCGCAAGCGTTGAGAAGTGACGAGAACTCTCTTGCGTCACGGGTAGGCATGCCTCTCTCTTCACTTGGCAGAGTATACACCGTACCTATGAGGTTGAGCGCGACTTTTCCGGCAATTCCTTTGGAAGAGACTGCTTGGATTATTGCAGACAGTAGGCTCTTCTTCTCATCATCGCTCAGGTCTGCAAGGGTTCTCCACCTCTCATCATGCTTGACAGCTATTCCAGCTGATGTTACGAGAGCTAGGCACCGGTCTTCTTGGCCACTAAGTCCCGGCAAGAAAGGATTTGATGTGTACGCAAGCGCCTTGTGAACTGGTCTTGTCTCTCTTCCGTAGAGGACAAGGTCCGTGTCAAGCTTCAGACACCCAGCCCGCACTCCATCCTCTGCTATGATCGAATTGAGCCCATGCAGCGATCGTTTCTCACCTCGATCCTGCGTGTCTCCTAGGGCTCCAACAACTCCAAGGGCGGAAAGGTCTGAGTTTGTGGCATCCATGGCGCGAGTAACAAGATACGCCACTCCTGCCCCACTAATCTCTCTTGCTCCGTCAAAGCCAAAGAGGTGTGGATTGACATGGATCACTTTCTCCTTCGGCTCTCCGACTGGTTGATGGTGATCAAGAACCAAAGCCTTCCTTTCCACCTTCGAGCCTAGCAGCTCAAGCATTCCACTACCCATATCAGCGAAGATCAAGAGATCTGCAGTATCAACTGGGGCTTGATTCAGAACCTTCTCATCTAGGCCGTCTACTGCACGCATGTGTATCGAGGCATCAAGTCTAATCAATGCTGCTCCAAGTATTCCAGCCGAAGCCAATCCATCGCTGTCGAAGTGAGTCAAAACAGAGATTTGAGATCCTTTCCTTGCCACTCCTAAGATAAGCTTGGCAGCCTCAGACACACAGGCCTCAAGTGAACTTAGGTCAGGTTGCTTGGCATCAGACAACTGAGGCCGCCATCAATTTGTACTCCCATTGAGGGGGCAAAACTCCCTCTTCTTTATAGTACCTGACCAACCGATATATTTTCGATTCGATAAGCGCGAGCGAACGCTTTGCGATGCTATCTGCCCTGTTCTTATCCAAATGCCTTCTAGCTCTCTCCGCCTTCCTCATCAGAGTATCTAGGTCTTCAGGAATCTTGGTTGCAACATCAGAAGACTTCAGGATCCCTTGGATGGTCTTCCCAACGATTGGCCTAACGAGAGGAATTCCATACTTGTCTCGAAGTATTACTCCAATTGTGCTTGCGTTGTTTCCTTCCCTAGCGAGCTTGGCCACTAGTGCCTCGACTTCCTCCGCGTCATACTTGCACCAAGGCGGAGGCTTCTTACTCAGAGGCCTAGTAGAGCCGGATCTTCCTCGTTTGTGTGAATACAGTCTAGCCATGCCGAGCCTACCTTGCTTGAATCACTGAATGGGATTTCGGATCACGTATCAGCGAAACGCTCTCTATTTAAGGTTTGACCGGCTCAACGAACCATCTGGCAAACTCTCTGAAAGCCTTTGCGCGATGGGAGTATCTACTCTTCTCCGCTATTGACATTTCTCCGAAGGTCTTCCGGCCTGTTCCATCTGCGACGAAGATGGGATCGAACCCGAAGCCACTCGTGCCTCTAGCCTCGGTTGCTACTACACCTTTCACCGTTCCAGTGAAGCACACAGGCTCACCAGATGGTTTGCAGAAGGCGACCACTGAGACGAACTTGGCTTTTCGGTCAGGGCTTCCGCTTAGAAGTTTCAGAATGCCGTTGCAACCTAGCTTTCTGAAGACGAAGGATGAGTATGGTCCGGGAAACCCTTTCAAGGCATCAATGAATAACCCAGCATCTTCGACTACCATGGCTACGTTGGCATGTGAGGACGAAGACTTGGCAGAGTGCCTAGCTATCTCTTCGATACTGTCAGATTGAATCTCCGGAGTCCTGTGCCCTAGGAAGACCAGACGCACTCTGTACTCTTCCATAACCGATTGAGCTTCAAGAAACTTGTTCCTATTCGAAGTGGCGAAGTTGACCTCAAGCTTGTCTCTCTGCAAAGTATCTCCCTCGCCTCTCTATCTCTGTAGCTCTCTTGAGAACTATCTCAGTAAACTTGAATCCCAACTGTGAGCGATAGCCATTGATCACCCATTTGAAGCAGGGCTCGGCGTAGGCAAAATGCGTGCTATTCAATGCACGCCTTACAAGGTGTACATCCACGCCTCTGTCCTCTGTCTGACTCGAGTGGAAACTCAGCCCGAAGTCAATGAATGACACGTTTCTTTCCTCGGTTAGTATCATGTTTGAGGTGGTTAGATCTCCATGAATCAGTTGGTTCTTATGCAATTTCCCAATCAGACCTCCAACCAAATGGCAGATAGAGCTTCTTTCCCTTGCAGACATTGTAGCAAGGGCTTCCTTCAGCCTTGGGCCTTGCAAGAACTCCATGAAGATTCTGCATTTCTGTTCGTCGATCAAATATACGACAGGAGTAGGAACCCCCGCCTTCTTGGCTTCATGGATCATTTGCGCCTCGTGAACAGTCCGGTAGTGTCTGATCTGATAGTCTAGCGAGCCTAGCCTGTACGATTTCTGTATCCTTTCCTTTACTATGACCTCTCGACCGAACCATTTGGCCAAGTAGAGGTTGGCTTCGGCGCCCATTCTAATAAGACGAGATTCCAAGTGCCCGCTCATCCAAAGTTTCCTTGAATGTTGTTACCTGAATCGCCGTTGCAATAGAAAACTCTTGTGAGGTGAGTCAGTGGTTAGGCGTAGATTGGAACTTAGGCTAGATGTTTGAAGCAGGAAGCGTACAGCAGACGTGATCCATCCCGGCGCAACAAGATGTCTCCGTTTGGGCTCCTACGGCTCATGTGTCCGTCTGATCCCTTTGGTCAGTCGTACTCGTGCAATATTGCTACTCCATCTTAAGCCGCGGTCAGCTCTGGCGCGGACATATGAACCAACACTTTTATTGGACCCGGCACCAACCTAGGTCGAAACGGATCGGCACCCGGGGATAACAAAGAATGGCCCAAGACTCTGCGGATTCTTCGGACGAACGTGGATACACTTCGCAACAGCCGGAATGCAACATAGGCACGTTGGGCCATGTGGACAACGGGAAGAGCACCTTGGTTCAAGCTTTGACAGGCGTCTGGACTGCGAGGCACTCTGAAGAACTGAGAAGAGGAATCACCATAAGAGTGGGCTACGCCGATGCTAGGTTCTACAAATGTACGAAGTGCAGGCCCCCCGGATGCTACACGACCGAGAGAAAGTGCACAACCCATGGCTCAGAGGCAAAGTTCCTGCGGGCTGTAAGCTTTGTGGACTGTCCGGGTCATCATAGCCTCATGGTCACGATGCTTTCAGGGGCCGCCCTCATGGATGGGGCCATGTTTGTTCTGGCCAGTAACGCTAAGTGCCCTCAGGCTCAGGACCGGGAGCATCTGCTTGCGGCCGAGATCGCTGGGCTGAAGAATCTTGTCATAGTTCAGAACAAGATAGACATAATAGACCGAGAGAGAGCATTAGAAAATCTCAAAGAGATAAGGCAGTTCGTCAAAGGAACGGTGGCTAGCAAGGCCCCTATCATACCGGTTTCTGCTCAACACAAACTGAACATAGATGTCCTCATCGAGGCACTTGAGAAACATATCCCAACCCCCAAGAGAGATATGGCGGCGCCTCCGAAAATGTTTGTATTAAGGTCCTTTGACGTGAACAAACCCGGAACAGTGGCAAGAGACCTCGTAGGAGGGGTTATTGGCGGCTCCATAGTTGAGGGAGTTTTCAGAGTTGGCGACGAGATTGAGGTGAGACCCGGGTTCGGATCCGAGTCCGGCGGTAAGGTTCGATACCAACCCATAACCACAACGATTCAAAGCCTACACACAGGAGGGGGATCAGTCAAAGAGGCCAAGTGCGGTGGGCTCGTTGGGGCTGGCACGACGCTTGATCCGTCATTAACAAAGTCAGATGGCCTAGTCGGAAACGTGGTGGGGAAGGTGGGTACTCTTCCTGAATCTTTGGACAAATTGACCCTTGATGTCCAACTTTTCGAAAAGGCTGTTGGAACGGAAAACATGGTTGCTGTCGATAAGATCAGAACGAATGAGGCGTTGGTGCTTAACGTCGCAACAAGCGTCACTTCGGGCGTCGTGACATCTGCCAGAGAAGATGTGATAGATATAGCTCTACGAAAGCCCGTATGTGCAGAGCCAGGCTCGAAAGTGGCTGTCAGTAGAAGGATAGGCGAGAGCTGGAGACTAATCGGCGTAGGTAAGATAAAGTAGTCCTAGTTACGTGGGGTTATTGACCTTCAAAGTGCTTTTGGATACGAACATGCTCATGATGATTGCTGAAAGGCAGGTCGATGTCTTTCGCCAAATCGAGACAGCTCTGCAAGGTAAGATCGACTTCATTACCCCGAAGATGGTGCTGGAAGAGCTATCGAGAATAGCTCAGGAAAAGTCGCAGAGAGGCCGTCATGCAAGGTTGGCTTTCAAGTTAGCAGAGAAGTGCAAGCTTGATCTGACAAATCCAACCGCAGGGGAATCCACTGATGACTATCTCACCCGCGTAGCGCGAGAAACAGGGGGGATCGTCGCCACGGGTGATGCTGAACTTCGAGAGAGACTTAGGAACGCTAATATGCCGGTAATATACGTTAGAAAGGATTCGCGTCTCGCAGTCGAAGGCATCGAGCCCGCCTACAGGTGAAGCCTATCGGATAAGCGTGTGGAAAAGGCAGGAAACGTGAAAAGTATGTTCAGGCTTTTTTCGGTTGAAGATACAGTCAGGATTCCTCCCGAGAAGTTTGGAAAGCCACTTGACAAGGTCGCGATAGAACAGATCAAGATCAAGTACGAGAACATGGTGGACGAAGAACTGGGATATGTCGTACTCGTCGTAGATGTGGAGATTGATCCAGTGGGGAAGGTCCTTCCGGGAGACGGCTCGACCTATCACAAGGCGACCTTCCAGCTCCTTACATTCTATCCTCAGATGCACGAGATCGTGGAGGGCGAGGTGATAGAAATAACTGATTTTGGCGCGTTTGTGAGGATCGGAGCCGAAGATGCTCTTCTTCACATATCCCAAGTAATGGATGATTTCATTACCTATGACGAGCGGCACGGAGTCTTGGTTGGAAAAGAGAGTCAAAGAAAATTGGCGAAGGGAGACCTCGTAAGGGCCAGAGTGATAGCGGTTAGTTTCCCCAAAGGAGGAGTAGGCGGAAAGATAGGAATAACGATGCGTCAGCCATTCCTAGGAAAACTAGAGTGGATCAAGGAGGATGTGAAGAAGGCTAGAGGCGAGAAGGGCGATGTTGGAAAAAGCCTGTAAGAACTGTCACATGCTCAGCAACGGACCAATATGCCCAAACTGCAAGTCTTCGAACCTTAGCGACGATTGGGTCGGACTATTCGTGGTTCTTGAACCTGAAGCATCAGAGGTAGCGCGCAAGATGGGAATCAAGTCTCCAGGTAGGTACGCCATTAGAGTGAGATAGTTGCGTAGGCTCAGATTGCCCAGAGATCTGAGAGACAGGCTGAAGGCTCCTATTGGTGAACTGATCCCAGGACCTCCCGAGAGTAGCGTTACGCGTCTAAGGCAAATCATCAGGTCGATGAAGCCTTCGAAGATTGTCTGTGTCGGCGACTTTGTTTCAAAACTTCTTCTGGACTCATCTATACCGGTCGACCTGATTGTCATCGATAATAGATCCATGAGACAGAAGACGAAGAAGCTCCAAATCAAGAGCGAAAGGATGTTTTGGGTGAGCAATCCGGCCGGCACGATAGAGATGGCCGCTTGGGCAGCGCTCAGCGAAGCGCTAGAAAAGCAGGATTCAATGCTGGTCGTGAAGGGTGAGGAGGATCTGCTGACACTGCCAGTGATAGCGTTGGCTCCTCGACGTGCGTTAGTCGTATACGGTCAACCATGTGAAGGCATGGTAGCCGTTAAAGTTGACGCCCCGAAGAAGTCGGAAGTGGCGTCGTTGGTCTCTCAGATGACGAGAGAATAGCGCCACGCGTCATTCTCATATCGATTCTTACTGTTTCAGAAAATCTGTGTAGCTGCAAGAGCCACAGGTGTACCTTCTGACGGGAGCCTTGTGATATGCCATTATGTTGCCGCATCTTGGACATTTTCGATTTCTAAGCTTGATTGTTCCTTTTTCTGAATCATATTCGTAGACCTTGCTCAATCTAGCCGCAAAGGTCTTCTTTTCGGCTTTTTGTGCACTCATCTATCACTTGCCCTTCTTGGCTTCTTTCTCTGGTTTTTCTGAGGGTGGCTTCTCCTTCTTCTCTTCAGCTTTCTTCTCTTCCGGCTTCCTTCCCTTTTCCGCCTGCTTTACTTTTTCCCTTTCCTCGGGAGGCATATTGCGAATCAACAGATGCTTTGGCAATACCCTTTCTGCGATCTGAGGATTTTCGTACACCCCCGCCCTTCCTACACTTCTGTTCGTTCCTGTAGCGCTCAGTACCTCCAATATGTAGACATTCTCGAGTTTGCTCCCTGCCTTCGAGGCCAATGCCTTTCTTATCGAAAACCTATCTGGAGTGCCGGACTTGGGGTGAATCACTTCAAACTCTATGTCTCTTCTATTGAAGAGCTGGTTGCGTCTGTCCTTGATGATCTTTGCATCCAATGCCCTTACGCTCCTGCCTTCTTTCTGGGAACCGGCTTTGGTTGCTCTTCCTTGATCAAGCGCATGTTGATCTGGTAGGTTTGGTCGGTGATCATTCTGCCCCTGACGAGTTTCCTCTGCCGCTCTCCGGAGCTTCTTGGCTTGAAACCTACTCCTCCAGAGAGAACCGTGTACTTCTTTCCTCCTCCATGGACATCAGGCCGCATGGGGATTCCGTCTTTGTCGCTGCCGCCGGTCATCTTCAGTTTAACCTTGTCCATACCTACTATAGATCCGTCGATGACATCCCCTATCTCTCTTCCGACCAGAGGTTGAGCCCTAGATCCCTCAAGTTCATGAACGGAGACCTTGCCCGTCTCCGGGTTCGAAACTATCAGCTTGAACTTTGCCACGATTTCTGCCTCGTTTCCAAATCGGAGGTCGTAAATAGGCTTCGCGAGAAACTTATTAACGTTGCCAAGAGCATCAGTACCTTGCCTAGCTAGAACGCCCACAACGGATTGAGTTTCCTCATAGTTTCGATGAGCTTGTTTAGCAGTTCGATTTCGTCGGTGCTTAGGAACTCCTTAAACTTCGCGAGGAGTAGCTTAACGTGCTGTTCCGGGACAGCCACGTACAGTGTATCGCCTTCGTGAATATGTCTTCCTACTGTCGGCTCGTCCATTGATATGGCGACCTGCACGCCAGCTAAGGCCTCATGTATGTCTTTCCCCTTATCTTGGATGCGCTGGATCTCCCCTATCGCTCTGCCATCTTCAAGCATCAAGGGATACCTAGGCCGTATTCTTCCAGACTGAACTTCTACCCCCACGATGGCGGGCTTACTCCTCCTGAAAACACAGCCAGGCAGAATCTGCATTTTCCCGGGTAGCGTCAGTCGATCGAGTTCCCCCTTCAGACCAGCTGCCTTCTCCTGATCCCGCCATTTCACATAGTCCTCAATCAGCCTGTAGATGACATCACTCCGAAACACGACTATTCCTTTCTTCTTGATCTCTTCCTCAGCATCAGGCAGGAGCTTGACATTGAACCCAAGGATGACTCCTAGAATGGGGTCGTGAAGTCGAACCGCCTCGGCTTCGACTACCTCTCGTCGCGATATGTCACCGACATCTGCGAGGCGTATCGCAGTATTAGAACTCGAAAGAAGAGCTGTAAGTGCCTCCAATGATCCCAATGTATCGGTCTTGAGGATGACTCCATCGATATCTGTCTTGATCCTGAGCGTCTCAACCTCATCTTTCACCATCTTTGCGAAAGGCCGTGGATTCGCGCCTTTGGGGATGACTAACAGGGAGGACCCAGCTAGCGCATTTTCGAGGTTCGGCGCAACAATCTTTATTCCTGCTGCGGCTGCCACCCATTCCATATTGGAAAATCTATTGCGCGGGTCTCGTATCTCATCTAGTGGCTTGGGAAGCAAGAGGGCGCGTACACTTGTAGAGATCGGTGCCTCTCTTCCACCCATGACGATCGTATCTGAAGTCCGGATGACTCCGTCGTAGAGGATGACATTCGCAGTTACGCCGAGACTTGGTTCCTCCTTGATCTCGAGGACAACACCTTTTCCTGGACCAGAGGTAACGACTAGTTCACCTTTCATGAAAGTTTGAGTAAGTCCCACGAGTAGCGCCATCAGCTCCGGTATGCCTTCTCCTGTCTTTCCGCTCGTAGGGACCATCGCAACGGTGTCCCCGAAATCCTTAATGCGGTCATACCTCTCAGACCTGAAGCCGAGTCTTGATAGTGTCCCCATTATTCCGTAGAGGCGATTGTTTAGATTCAGCTGGACCTCCGGAGCCTGTCTCAAGAAGGAGTCGCCAAAGGCCATTCCTAGGTTAGGTTTCCAACCGGCAATGTTGTCTATCTTGCTGATTGCGACGAGGAAAGGTGTCTTCCTCGCCTTCAGAATACTCAGAGACTCGTAGGTTTGAACCTCGAATCCTCGAACGACATCCACGATCAAGATGGCTATGTCAGCAGCTGATCCCCCTCTCCTTCTGAGATTCGCAAAGGCTTCGTGACCTGGAGTATCAATGACCAGGAGTCCCGGAATTCTTACTTCAAAGTGGAATTTCTCTAGAAGCGGTCCGCAGAATTTCTTAATAGTGTCAGCTGGAAAGTAGCTCGCTCCGATATGCTGGGTCTTGGATCCCTCGAGGGAACATCCCCCCAACCTCTCGGAGCTGAACCGCTGTACCTCTTATCTTGTCCAGCAGGGTGGTCTTACCTGAATCGACATGCCCTAGCACAACGACTATGGGCTGCCGGAGAGGCATGGAACCTCCTCCATCGTTACTTTCTATCCTGTTCGGAGAGCTATTGGTTCGAGATGGTTCTTAAGAACTTAATCACTACCGCAGCAAAATGCCACGTTGTGGCCGGATACACACACAGGTATCCTTATGTAAGTTCCACAGTTTGCTTGAAGCGTGAGCATAGCGCAATCGGTCCAATCTATAAACAGCAACGAGAACAAGCCCTAAGCTACTCAAATGAAAGTCCAATTATTCAGCGACTACCTGAAGATGAGCTTTTTCCATGCGCTCATCGTATGAGAGAGTCTTTTTCCCGTTTCAAGTTTGAGGAAGAAAGTTCCTCTTCCCACGCAAAAAGCCTCAGTGCTCATCTTCCTCTCTCCTTCTTTCCATGGTAGATAGTCCACTTCAGCTTCCTTGGATCGCGTCTGAGCTTTAGCTCGCTCTTCTTGCACTTATTCGAACAAAAGTATAGAATCGTCCCGTCGTTTCTTACGTACATCGATCCGGTTGCTGGGGGAAACTCTTTTCCACAGAAGGAGCACCGAAAGGTTCGAGGCATTGAGCTTCATCTTTGCTACTTGATCTTCTTTGCTTCCCTTTCTGTTTCCCTAAGCATCAGAATGTCTTCAAGTCTGACGGGGCCCTTTACGTTTCTCGTTATTATTCTGCCCTTGTCTCGTCCCTCTAGAACCCTCACCCTGACTTGGATTACTTCGCCCGTGACTCCGGTTCTCGCAATGATTTGTGTGACTTCTGCAGGAATGAGTTGCTCCTCTGTCCTCTGTTTGACGCTCATTTCTTTGCTTCACCGGACTTTCTCAGGTGGTCAGCTGCCTTCAAGAGTTCTGCGAGAGTGCTGGCAGCTTCTCCCGGCTCGATGATGCTTATCGCAGCTGATCCGACGTCGATCCCTGAGGATTTTCCGAGATCAAGCTTACTAGGAACAAATAGGTATGGAATTTTCCTCTCATCGCAAAGTATGGGAAGGTGGGCAACGATTTGAGGAGGGTCAACGTCCTCGGCAATCAAAACTAGCTTTGCTACTCCTCTTTCCACAGCCTTTGTTGTCTCATTGGTTCCCTTTCTCAGCTTGCCTGAATCTCTTGCAACCTGTACTAGTTGGTAAGCTTTTTCAGCGATTTCTTTGGGAACGTCAAACTTCACATACAAAGCCTTGGGCATTTTTTCACCCGCATACGCTTTAAGCTTACCTTATGCGAAAAGCCTCCTTTTAATGAATGTTTCGATGATGAGGTATGCCCTTACTCTCTTGAGAAGGAAGCTCAGCTATGTGCAAAGAAGATCGTCACTTCATCAGAGGATTTGCTATCGATCCTTCCGAATCCTACTCTAACAAGCTGAACCACCTTGCCTACATCAACATGGAAGAGCGCCTGCTCTCCCAGCCCCTGTACTGCTTCTCCATCTGTCATCGTCAAACGGATCTTAATGTTTCCTTGTAAGGGTAGCCACTGGAACAGTGGCGCTCCAGCCTTTCGAGCATCGTCGTATGAATCGCTTATGAACCTAGCTTCGACGATGTCTCCTTTCACAGATATGATATCGACATTAAACAACTCCATTAGGCGAATGAATTTTGCTTTGTCAAGTTTCTCAATGTCGGTGGAAGAGATTAAGACGTTTGCCCTTTCATCGGAGGGCTTAACTTCTAGGCGTCGGGTCCCTCTCTCGGGATGATCAGGGTGAAGCGCAGGCGTCGAGACATGTGTCCTACGCACGCCCTCGACTGTCATTGGGACGGGGTCTCTCAGGAAGAAGAATCGATCTGCCTTATCATCAACCACCTTTCTGTTGATCGCGTAGATGTTATCCCAACTCAGAGTTGCGTCGACCGGCCTCGGCCCAATCTCTATGATTAGTAGTCTCAATGTCTCCGGTGCAATGCCTCTTCTTCTGAGTGCTGATAGTGTGGCAAGTCTGGGATCGCTAAAGCCGGAAACTGCTCTCTCTTGAACAAGTCTCAGTATCTTTGACTTGCTGAGCTCCGCTCCTATGACCTTCAATCTCCCGTAATGCAATGTCTCCGGATAAGTCCACCCCAAGCTTTTGTACATGAATCTCTGGCGTACCTCATTCGTAAGATGCTCCTTGCCCCGGATTATATGTGAGATTCCAAGCATATGGTCGTCCACTCCGCAGGCCATATTGTAGAGAGGCCACACCCTGTACTTGCTGCCGACCCTTGGATGCGGGTTTTCAACTGTGTCAATGATTCTCATGGCAGGCCAGTCTCTCACCGCTGGGTTCGGGTGGCTAAGATCTGTCCTTACCCGCACCAGCGCTTCCTTCTCAGTATACGTTCCATTGAGCATCTTTTCCCATCGAGCTAATTGTTCCGAAGGCTCAAGGTCTCTGTCCGGACATGGTTTCGATGCTAAGGCCAACGTCCTGAAGGACTCCTTGTTGCACGTGCACACGTATGCCCCACCCTTCTCAAGAAGTCTCGCAGTATGTTCGTAGTAAATGTGCATTCTGTCGCTCTGGATGACCTTCTCATCCCACTTACAGCCGAGCCACAGGATGTCTTCCTCAATCAGATCATAGAATTCTAGTCTTGGCCTCTTCAGACGAGGGTCAGTGTCCTCGAAGCGAAGCACAAACTTGCCATTATACATGCGAGCGTACTCGTGGCAGAGAACCACAGCCCTCGTCGAGCCGATGTGAAGAACGCAATCAGGGTTCGGAGAAAACCTTGTCACTACTTGAGCGTACTTCTCCACGTTTGGAAGAGGAGGCAATGTTCTTCTCTCTTCCTGCTTTTCCTCTACTAGAGTATCCGGCCATGTCTCTTCTAGGATTCTTTTCTGGATTGACAACGATAGCTGATTGATTTCCTTGACTGTTTGGCTACAGAGCCCGGCGAGCTCCTTCGTGACGGGCCTTAGGTCTGGTCTCTCCGCGAGCACCCTCCCCATCACTGCGCCTACTTCGGCCTTCCCCCCATGCCTGGTGGCATTGAGCAACGCCGCCCTACGAACTACCGCGGCAACCTCTTCAGTTAAACCCATGACAACACGCCCGCGTTACTGGCTGTTCGATTGAGTTGGCCATAAGCTTCACCTATCAAATCCTATTGTTTCGAAATCCACGTGGCGTTTTACTCAACTATTGCTAATCATGGTCAAAAACCCTTGCTCGACGCTCTTGCGAAAGGCGTTAGGAAGCATGCTTACTTGCTTCATCTTAGAAAAGCTATTCCAATTAGGACCGGAATCAGCGCTATGGCTAGACTCCAGTATGCTACCAACTTCGACATATCTTTGATAAGCACGGTAAGAGTTGCGAAGGTTTCTCTTCCTAAGGTCTTGACTGAGATATTTCCAGAGTTCCACTCTGCTTCTGAATCTTCCAAATCTTCAAGGGCATGTCGGACAGTTGAGTCGACACGCGATAGAAGCACGCTTTTGTCAATAGCTTCGCCGACAGGGTGGTAACCTAACTTTGTCGAAACTCTTCCGCTGACCATATGAGTGTCCGTGGTCATTACCTCAGCTTCCTCAATGCTCGTTCGTTTCAAAACATCAAGAATCTCCTCTCGCAAGCCTGCCTTCATGTTGTTGCCATCGATCGTAACGTATCCTGAGAGAGATCCATCCGTTTCAACGAGTATCGCTGAAACTCCACAAGGACCTATCCCCTGATCCAAAGTGAACTCTGTAAGTTTCAACTTGCTTGCTCCAACTCTGAAAGGTCGTTGCCTCTCCCGAGCCACCTGTTGCATCGCTTTTCTTCCGGATGCTACGAGGTCTTGAGAATCTTGAGAGGTCATAGGCTTTAGTTCGTCTATGCAGTTGTGACTGTCTATCAACGCTAGGCGTTCAAGATCAAGAGGATCCTTGTGAAGCTCAGATGACACTTCTATTGGTATGTCCTCCATGTCCCTAGGAGAAGTTGTTAGCGTGACCAAACTGAATTCTCCAAATGCTTGACATGTGGCACTGGCATTCCCGGCTGATGAGCGAATCATCCTCGATGCCGTAACTACCCGATGGCCCCTTGCAAGTAGGCCGCTTACATGCTGGACAATCTTCTGATTTTCAGATTGCGAAACTATGTTGTGCTCATGGCCCGACACTCCATGAGGCACCATCACGATCCCCCCAGTTTCAGCCTCAACTCTATCTTGAATCAACACTGGAAGGACGCTGCTGCCAACGTTCAGGAACGGTCCCGGGTGAAAGTTCGAGACGACAATCACAGCCTTTGTGTTCGAGTGGTTTCTCCCTTTGAATGCCAGAACGTTTACAGCGATGTTTCCAGCGATGCCAAGTTTCTCCAAGTAATCCTCTAAAGGTCGGTTCTTCATGTCAAGGAATACGGTCAGGAATGCTCTGAACAGGTCTATTACAGAAATGCCGATCGACTCTCTTCCTCTTCTCTCAATGAGTGACAGCAAAGGGTACAATAACACTAGTGAAGCTATCACAGCGACAAGAAACAAGATGACTGTCTCTGCAGGCGGCAGTCTGAGAAGAGGAAAAGCGACAACGAGACATGCCAAGGGCTGAGAAAAGGTGGCGGCAAACTTTGTTAGAGGATCGCTGTTCGAAAGTGAGAAAATGACAAGAGACCTTAACGAATATGCGCATAACATCCCCAGAAGAAACAGTTTCTGAGCGAAGCCCTCACCTGTCTTCGGGACAATGCTGCCTATCAATAGGAAGGCGATCCACACTAGGTTCGTAACAAGGGAAAGTGCCAGACATCGTCTGAGGTGAAAAAGAGGGTCATTCTTCAGCATGAATCTCCACGATGCGGTTTCAACCAAGATCGAAGGAAGCGCAAAGGCCAGGGCTCCAACAAGGCAACCGAAGACGAATTCTCGAATGGCAAAGGTCGAAAGCCAGAAAGCGACACCGCAGCCTATCGTAGCCGTCACAAGAATCTCAGCAAGCACTTTCTCTAGGGACGGAAAGCTGAATTTTCGAACCAGATTATAGTACTTCGTGGTCTTTGTCAGAGGATCTGGTTCTTCTCTTCTCAAACGATCGCTTCCTGCGGTACTGAAAGGGCCTGTTGGCCTTGTCTCATGCGCTGTCGATATTTGTTCAAATGCTTACTGTTTTCGAATTGCTATTTAAGACAAGTTGAGATTCTCACGGAGGTTTGTTCTGAGAGTCCTGTATTCTGAGTTCTCCAAAAACGTTTTATGGGTTCTGCCCTTCGATTATACGGAAGCCAGACCGAATGAAGGAGAAAACCCCGGAGAAGAGCAGCTCTCGCGGCAGACGTAAGCTCTCCAAAGACACCTTAACAGCTTTTCCCCACGAGATAGTGGGTACTTTCGCTCGTCTGCCAAGGGTTTTCAAGAGATTGGATATTGATCGATTGATGGGAGACAAGATCTCTCGGAGCATGAAGTGGCGATATCTGAACAAGATGGAGAATCTCGGTCTCATTAAGCATGAGACTAAGAAGTACTACCAGAAACTGCACAACACAATCTCGGACTGGATGGAGAAGGAGGTTCTTCCGAGGATACGGAGAGCTGAAGCTAAGGGCGATCTTGAATCTTAGGCGGTTGCCTACTTCGCAAGTTGCCCGACTAGCTCTCTTGCTCGATCCTCTCGGATCTTTCCTTCCTCAATCATTTTGGCTGCGACGATTTCAATTAGCTGGCCTGTCGCGCCAGCGCTCATGGCCACGTTCCGAGCATGGAGCTTCATATGTCCTTTCTGAATTCCTTCGGCAACCAAGGCCCGTAGAGCCGCCAAGTTCTGCGCCAAACCTACTGACGCTATGACCTCGGCTAACTCTCTAGATGTCTTGACTCCAAGTATCTTGAGGGCTATCTGGAAAAGTGGATTGGACTTCGTAACCCCTCCAACTGTGCCAACCGCCATTGGAAGCTCTATGCTTCCAACCAGATCGCCTTGACGATTCTTCTCCCAACTCGTCAGGGGCATGTAGCGTCCGTTTCGGCAGGCATAGGCGTGGGCTCCAGCCTCGATGGCTCGATGATCGTTTCCAGTCGCCAAGACAACGGCTATGACACCATTCATTACACCTTTGTTATGGGTTGCACACCGATAGATGTCCGACTCAGCGAACGCCTGTGCCTTGATGATACCGTCAACAATTTCTTCTCCTCCCACAGCCTCCTTCGCGACGACGCACCTAGCTCTGGCAAGTCTTCGTGTCGCGAGGTTAGAGATTATTCTAAGGTGAACCTTCCCTTCCGTCATGTCTTCTATCATGGAAGCAACAGCTTCTGCCATGGTGTCAACAGCATTCATACCGGCAACATCCCGACAGTCAACAAGAAGCTCAACTATGACCATTGGTCCAGCCTTGGTCTCGATCAACCTTGCCTCCACATCTTTTGCTCCTCCCCCAAGGGATACAAGCACCGGGTCCTGCTCGTTCGCCTTGGAGATTATCTTCCCCTTTTCGAGTAGCACTTTGAGAACCGCGCCTCTTGGATCACGTAGATCTGTGACTTGGATCTGTCCGATCATTATAGGAGCAGTGGTTGTTGCTGTGAATCCCCCCTTCATCCTAGCCATTCTGGCTCCGTTACTTGCCGCCGCAACAACAGAGGGCTCTTCAATGACCATCGGTATGAGGTAGTCCTTGCCATTGATGAGAAAGTTTGTTCCAATACCGAAAGGCATCTGAAAAACTCCGACTACGTTCTCGATCATGCGGGTCGCTTCGGCTAGGCTGAGGGCATGACCTGAGCTGAGCAATCTGGCTTCTTCATCCGTCAGATTGGCAAACTCCTGTACTTCTCTTAGTCTCTGCTCAGGGGTTAGCTTGTAGAAACCTGAGATGTCGGATCTTCGAGTCAACATCTCACCACGAGGGGACCTCTTCGAACTGAGACTATTGGAAAAGTGCAGGTATATCTACTGTTGGTTCTGAAGTCTAGCCTGAAGGTAACCACCGGAGCCAGCGTTAGACATAGTTTCGGTTAGTCATTCATCCGGAGATGTCTGCAGGAGCCTTAGTATGATCTTTTCAGAACGAACTGCAGAGCTTCGTCAAGAAGTCTTCTCTCATTGGATTCCGGTAATGATAGAAGGGCCGTTCGTGCTTGCTGCGAGTAGTCTTCTGCTTTCCGCCTTGAGTAGTCCAATGCGCCGGTTGAAATTATCGCTTTGATCGCTTCCAAGTACTGTTTCATCGGTGCCTTCCTGTTCCCCAGGGCCTTTAGAATGGCCTTCTTCTCTCGAGCCGATCCTTTTGCGAGAGCATATACAACTAGAAGGGCTCTCTTGCCCTCTCGAATGTCGCTTCCCACGGGTTTGCCGAGTTCTTTTTCGTCAGCTGTCAATCCCAGTATATCATCCACAATTTGGAAAGACATGCCAAGTTGGTGGCCGAAGTTTCTCATTGACTCCACCGCCTTGGAATTCGATTCTGCTGCAAGTGCGCCAATCGTTGCGGCGACTTCGAAGAGAGACGCAGTCTTATTCGAGATCATCTCGAAGTATTCCTGTTCCGTTGGTCGTGCCTTTTGCTCTAGCTCTTCATCCAATTCCTGTCCTTCACATATCCTTACCGTAGAATCGTTGATCTCGTTGAGGACGGCAGGAAGAACTCTTAGCAGTCTTTGATTCTTCATTGCGGCCTTTGTGACCACATCATAGGCCTTGATGTGAAGGAGATCGCCTGCCACGATTGCCGTGGGGATTCCCCACTTCTTGTGAACCGTCTGCACACCTCTTCGAGTCTCGTCTCTATCGATTATGTCGTCATGGACAAGCGAGAATGTCTGGATCAGTTCAACGGCCAGGGCTGGAGGAAGTGCATCCTCCTCCAGCCCTCCTAAGGCCTTACAGACATTGATTGTGAGAAAGGGACGGAGCCTCTTTCCTCCGGCCTTGGGCAGGTGAAAGGCAGCATCCCAGAGGCGCACAGGCTCTCGTCGGGTTAGGAATACTGCCAGATAGCTGTCGACGAGGCTTCCTATCCTTTGCAACTCATCTTGCAGTATTGACATTTCATCTCCTTCTTGCATACCTTGCAGTGTCGAATCCTCTTTGGCTTAACCAGTGATAAGTATCGCCCGCTATTACCAAAGGTGCACTCTGCAAATCTTCTATCGTCTTCGACCCGGTAAGGAACATAGCTGTCTTCAATTCTCGGTGAATAGCGTGAATAACCTTCACCACCGCATTGTGACTTTGCATCGCAGGAGCAAGAAGCGGCCTTGCTAGACCCGCGGCCGATGCTCCCAGAGCTATGGACTTCGCGATCTGTAATCCATCCCTAATGCCTCCCGACGCAATTGCTGTCAGCTTAGTGGATTGTGTAACCTCAACCAAACTTGCGGCCGTAGGAATCCCCCAGCCATGGAAGACTTGAATTCTAGAACCTCCTTTCTCCGCCCCCCTCCTGTAGCCTTCCACTTTCGCCCAGTCGGTTCCTCCTACTCCTGCGACATCAATTCCAGATACTCCGAGTGCTTCAAGCTTTGCGGCTTCCTCAGCCGAGATGCCAGCGCCGGTCTCCTTCACAATCACTGGCACATGCAGTTCCTTCGCGATCTCCTCTATCTTGCCCATGACACCCTTGGCCATTGGTTCTCCCTCGGGTTGAACGCATTCTTGAGTCGTGTTTGTATGGATCGCCAAGGCGTTGGCCGCGATCATTTCCACCGCTTTCTCTGCCTCCTCAGGTCCATACCCCATCGCGAGTTGAGGTGCGCCTATGTTCGCGATCAAGAACGCGTCCGGAGCAGACTCGCGAACGATTCGAAAGCTGTCTTCAAAGGCGGAGTTTTCGAGAGCTATCCTCTGACTGCCTACTCCCATTGCCACTTTGAGAACTTCAGCAGCCTTGGCAAGCCTTTGGTTGATCTTCTCAGCGGGAGACGCGCCTCCTGTCATTCCCTCGATAACAAGCGGCAAGAGCAACCGATGTCCCATGAAAGTGCGTGAGGTGTCAACCTCCTCCATGTTTATCTCTGGAATTGACTGATGAATCAGATGTATGTCTTCGAAACCAGTGGGTCTTTCCGACTCAACTTTCTTTGTGGAGCAGATCTTTATGTGATCGATTTTCCGATGCGATATATCACGTGTAGTCATCATACTTCACGGCTCTATTACGGTTCCTATCGTCGGTCTTCCTCTCAAGATCTCAGAGACTCTTCCTGGGGCACATCCGTTTAGGATGACTGCCCGTACCCCTCTTTCGACCGCAGGCAGGATCTCGCTTAACTTACCTATCATTCCTCCTGTGACATCCGTGCCTTGGGTTTCTTCCTCTCCTTTTTGAATCAACATTCTGACATCCTCCGCGGTCATCGTTCGCATGAGTTTCGCCTTTGGGTTTCGTTTCGGATCGGAGTCAAACACCCCGTCAACATCCACGGCGAAGACTGCTTGCTTGGCAGGCAGTTCAATGGCCAGTCGGGAAGCAAGTTGATCTCCAGAGACAATGCAGAATCCCAGTTTTTCGTCAAATGCCACATCTCCGAAGAGCAAAGGGATCATTCGCATATTTAGGAGATTGACTATTATCTTGAGATCCATCCTCTCTATTCTTCTATTTCTCATTCTTATGAAGGCGGAAGGTTGCATGGAGACACAGGGCAAGTGGTTCTCGATTGCCGAGTCGAGGACGATCTTGTTCAACTCTGTCATTGATTGTCTTGTTCTGACGAATCCGATTATCTGAGATCGATCACTGTAGCCATCTCGCAACTTGTATCGTTTGGCTAAGTGATGACCGTAAGATCCTCCTCCGTGAACGATAATGAGGGATTCGGTTGTGCCGGGGCGAATCTCCTTCATTAATCGTGATATTCTTTTCTTGGAGGCGCTAAACTCCCTATCCTTGTTGGTTATAACAGAACCCCCAAGCTTTAATACGGTTAGCGCACGAGCCAAGACCTCACCCCTTTTCGCTCTATATTGGCCAGATATGGAGTTCCTCCTGCATTTCTTATTGCCTGTAGAACATTCGCTGTGTAATGAGTTGGGGCCACAGCAATCATGCATCCTCCTCCTCCTGCGCCCGTGAGCTTGGCTCCAAACGCGCCTGCCTCCCGTGCTACTGAGACCAAGCGGTCAAGATCCCTTGTCGAGACCTTGATCTGACGCAAGAGTTCATGATTCAGATTCATCAGTCTTCCAAGCCATCTTATGTCTCCACTTTGCAGAGCGGCTAAGGCCCTCTTTGAAATTCCCTTCGCCGACCTCAGCGTTCTCCTTTCAAGCGCACCTCCTCTGGTAAGAAAGGCTCTGACCTTGGAGACCATTGTGCCTGTGGATCTCATCTTGCCAGTGTTCCCAATGACTATCGGGAAAGCATGTCTAACAAGGATACGTTGAAACGGTTTTTCCTTTCTATATACTATTACTCCTCCAAACGTTGAGACAGTTTGGTCTATCCCCGATGGGGTTTTGTGAATCATACGTTCAGACTCGAATGCTAAGCGCCTTATGGCCTCGCGATCAACCCTTCTGCGAAGAAGTCTCGCGACGGCTGCAATAGTCGATACGGCCACAGCGGCCGAAGAACCAAGGCCGACTCCGGCCGGTATGGTCGAGTCTATCTGAATGTCAACTCCCCTGTCTCCACCATCAAAGTGCTCAAGAGCCGCCCAAGCCACATGGCTGATAGGTTCCAGCCTTGCACGAGCATCTCTCTCTCCTTGTATTACTCTAGAACTCCCATCAATGAAAGATATGGCGCATCTTGGAGACGATGACCTTACTACAATAGCCCTATCGTTCCTTCTGGAAGCAGTCGTTTTCGAATAGATATTCACTGCCGCAACTACCGCAGGCGCTCCATAGACGACGAAGTGCTCTCCTGTAAGGATGACCTTTGCAGGCGCGAGGGCGAAACTTTTCAACTTCTCGCCTGAGTCCCAAATCGCAAGATCGTTGGATCAACCTAGTAAATGCTACAGAGGCTATTTGCTTATTCTAGCTGATAAGTAGCCCACGACCTGTCCATAGTCTCCCGTAATATCGCCGCTCGTCTGATATGAGACTACCTTCGCGGTCGTCGCTCCGAGAATCTTCCCAGCGACGATTGCAGAGGATACTGGTCCGTATCCGCACATAGATATGTTCTCCAGTTCTACTACTCGCAGAAGTTCTTCCTCGTCAAGTTTGAGTATTGCGTTCATTACAAGTCTGTCCTTTCTTTCTGCTTGTTTTTGAGGTTCGTAGTGAGACAAGTCTGATGACGCTATCACCAATACGTCACGGTTGTCCCTGCTCCTCGCAATAGATTCGCCTACGCTTCTGCTCGTCTCTGAATCCTGCATCATCATCGATATCGGAACGAACTTGAACCGATTCCCGTAGATATATTGCAGAAAGGGCAACTGCACCTCAACAGAGTGCTCGTTAATGTGAGCCGATTCGTCGATGTCTATGATCCCCGAGTTCTTGCATATCTGCTTCGCAATTGCAGAGTCTATCTCCACTTCGCCGAGAGGCGTCTGCCAGGCTCCTTCAACCATGGCTGAGACACCTGTCCCGACACCGTAGTGGTTGGGACCGAGAATAACGATGGTGTCAGGGAGTCCGTCCGATGCTAGCTCTGAATAGAGATGCGCGGCCACTGGACCCGAATACATGTATCCAGCATGGGGGGAAACCGCGGAAACTATTTTCCTCTCACCTTTTTCCTGTGGCCTTGGCAGTTTGCCAGGTCCAAGCTTATGCAGAAAACATTTCTCTATTTGCGAGAGCAGAGCCACCCTTTCCGCAGGATAGAACGAACCTGCTTGGGCAGGGCGCCTTATTTTCAGGTTTCTTCACCTATTCTCGTAGGGATAGTCGCCAGTTTGGTTTCGAAATCATCTATCGTGGCAGGCATATTTCCGTCAGAAGGAAGTTCGCCTCTTTCTCTTAAGACCTGTCTAGCAAGAAGCCAATATACCATGGCGAGAGCTCGTCGACCCTTGTTGTTGACGGGAATCGCCAAGTCAATCCCGCTAAATACATTATCGGTATCTACAAGTCCGATGACCGGAACTCCGGCGCACGACGCCTCCTTTATCGCCTGCCAGTCAGCTCTTGGATCTGTGATGACGACTAGTTCTGGCTCGGTGTGCTTAGGTTGGAGTGGATTCGAGAGAAGTCCCGGCATGAATCTACCTACCACAGGAATGCATTTCGTCGATTCACAGAACTTTTCGACCGGAGTCTTTCCGTATAATCTCGATGATACGACCATGACTCTTAGGGGATCAAGCCTAGCCAAGAACTTGGCCGCCAGTTTCACCTTCTGATCGGTGTTTCCGATATTCAATATGAAGAGGCCGTCAGGCCTTGCACGAAATATGTGCTGCTCCATATCACCGGTCTTTATTCTCGTGCCTATGTGAAGGCCAGCTGCTAGGAGTTCCTCTAACGGCAACAATAGACCTTCGGCCTTCGGCATCAGCTCCTTGTCTTCTATCGTCAATTGCACTCACTCTACGTCTTGATCCTAGCGATTCGAATTTTTTCACCAAGCTCGTTCTCTATTCTAACCAGCTCATTTATCTTTGCCACTCTTTCTCCTCCGACCACGCCTGTTTTTATCATAGGGCTTCCAAATGCTAGGGCGAGATGTGCCAGATCAGCAGCCTCCGTATCCCCTGATCTATGCGAGGTCACGGTAGCGTAACCTGACCGCTTTGCCTCTCTTGCCGTTCTGAAGGCATCCGTGACCGTTCCCACTTGATTCGGCTTAATCATGACAGTGTTTCCAGCTTTCATCTTCCTGCCTTTCTCGAATCTTGTGGAGTTCGTGACGAAAAGGTCGTCTCCACATATCAGAGTGTCGCCGGCCGCCCTTGTGAGTTTCGCAAATGACTCAAACGATTCTTCATGAAATGGGTCTTCCAAATAGACAAGGTCATACCTATCAATCAGATTGGTCACAAGCTCGAATTGTTGTTCTTCATCGATTCGCTTACCATCTCTGTCGTATACATAGATGTTCTCCTTTTCGCTCCAAAGGGTAGAAGCGGCCATATCCGCACCGACTCCTATTTCTATGCCCACAAGGTCCGAGACGCTTTCGCACGCCATCAGGACGACATCAAAGGCTTCTTCCGTCGTCAAGTCCGCGATCCAGGCACCTTCATCTCCTTTGCCAATAGAAGGCTTTCCCTTCGCCTCGAGTAGTGCAGCGATCTCAGCGTGCACTTTCATGTTGGCACCAGCCGCTTCAGAAAAGGTCTTTGCTCCGATAGGCAGAATCAAGAACTCTTGGATGTCTGTCCTAGATGCTCGCGCATGTCTGCCTCCACCGATGACGTTTCCGAGAGGTAACGGCAGTTCAGTTGTTGCAGAACAGGAGAGGTGTTCAAAAAGACGGATCTTTTCGGAGTCAGCTGCCGCGAGAGCGGTGGCAACAGAAACTGCGTAAGCGGTGTTACCACCTATTTTGCTGAAGTCCGGAGTTCCGTCGATTTCATGAAGTAAGGTATCGACTGATTCCTGATTGTCTGCGTTCCGACCGATCAGTCTAGATGCTAGGATATTCTCGACGATCTTAACTGCTTGGTCCACGCCGCCGGGCGGATACTGCTCGACCTCCCATCTTCCACGGCTTACTCCTGAGGGTGCAGTGGCCCGGCCAAGTCCTGCGCCTGTGGTCACGCCAACCTCTATTGTGGGTCTACCCCGACTGTCGAATACTTTCCAGCTCTCAACATTCTTGATCACTGAGGCGCTCAAGGAGTTTGCCCCCAAGCCATATGTGCACGTTTCTTGTACGCAAGTTCAGCGTATGACAGAAACTCGTCTATGATTTCGACATGAGAGATCATCATTCTTCTGCAGCAATACCGCTTCATACCCAACTCATCGAGAACCTTGCGTGAGTCTTCTCCTTGCTTGACCCTCCTCACATATTCATGCCATTTATCTCCTATGAGCCGGCCACACGTGAAACATCTCACAGGGACTATCACTTCACCTCACCTGTATGACTTCTGCTTTCTTCGCCTAGCTCCCGGTCCGCCGAATTTCTTCGGCTCAGATCTTCTTGGATCTCCGGCAAGCATCGATCGGTCATACCGTGTCAGGAGGCGGCGTATCTCTGCGCTTCGCGACCATTCGGCGATCCCTCTTGCAATTGCGGTTCTTGTCGCTTCGGCCTGCCCCATAACGCCGCCTCCGGCCACGCGAACAGAGATGTCCATCGCTTTGCTTCTGTCACCAAGCAACAACAAGGGTTCATGGATCTTCGTTCTGGCCGTCTCTTGGCTATATGCTTCCAGCGGAAACTCATTGATTGTCACTCTTCCTTTTCCGGGCTTGATGATCGCCCTTGCTATGGCTGTCTTTCTCTTCCCGGTAGCCAAAACTATTCTACGTTTCTCGCTCACCGCTTTCCGCCTCCTATCTCCTTTGACAGCTCGTCGACCGTGACGTATCGGCAACGCAGTCTCGAGGCGTCAGCGTCGAGAAATCTTTGCAGCGGCTTGTTAGCGTACTCGTCAGGCACGCCGATGAAGACCTTCACGTTCCTGAAGGCGGCCTTGCCTTTAGGCTTCTTCCACGGGATCATTCCTCTGATCGCCCTCCTAAAGTACATGTCTGGTCTTCTGGGATGCATTGGAGCTTTGTCTTGGGAGGCGAGGGTTCTCGTCCTAAGCTTACGTTGGGCATCCTCGAGGGTTCTCTGCTTTCGCCCAGCTATGACCGCTTTCTCCGCGTTGACAACGACTACCTTGCGTCCTTCAAGCGCTTGCTTTGCTGCTATGCTCGCGATTCTTCCAAGAATATGATTCGATGCATCTATGAGTACAATATCTGTGGACATGGCGGTCAACCTCTTTCCTCAAGTCTCTTACGCATCTCTGTAGCTTTCTTCGTAAGGATCTTTGCTGCTTCCCCAACGATCCTCTCGGGAGGAAGGACTCCTGTCGACTCTACAGAGAAGACAAATGCCTGATCGTCCCATCCAACTCTTATCGCAGGAGGTTTCTGAGGACAATGCTTTTCGCAGTCGCGGCACAACGTACAGTCGATCTCTCTCTCAACCACGACCTTGCCATTCCTGACTGCTAGGATTGACTTGGAACAGAACTTGACACACTCCTCGCATCCGTTACACTTTTTCTGGTCAACCGACAGCCTAGGATAGTACTTATACGCAGCAGACGATACGGGTTGCCACTTTGCATGTTCAGCACCACGCCCAAGTCTTGCATACGCCTCAAGCCTGATCTTTTGGCCCGGGGCAAGCTTGGCAATCGGGATCATGTCGCTCACGGGCTTGATCTCCGGATTCTCGGCCTTCATCTCCCCTGAATACACGTACTTTGATTCGTCTGTAGCCTCTGACTCAAGTGACAGGGTTGCCCTACACTTATTGCAGCCCAGTTCACTTTTGCAGCTGCATTCTTCAGGCAACACGTACGAGTCCAGATCCGTTGTGAGGGGAACAAGGCCAAGTCGATGAGACAATATTTCATCGTAGAGTACGGACGAGTTTTCAATAATCATCACATCCTCCACTGCCATGGTCGGGACTTCAGCGATCATGGCTCGTCTAAGGGCGTTCGAAAAAGCCGGCGAGACACCTCTTATCATAAACCTGATCGAATCCTTATCCCGGCCAAGCACTTCAACCTGCATATTCTCAGCATCTATCCTCGGTTTTGCTCTGCGGATGAAAGCCCGAACTCTATTTAAACGTTGTTTGAGCTTCAACAGAGACTATCCAGCAAGTTTCGGTCGAGAAAGCTCTGGCGCGTTAACAGAGATGTGCTGAGGCCTTTTGCTGGCTTGTGATCTGTCTTCCAGAGCAGAGTTTCCATTAGGCAGGGTAACTCACGGATGCTTCTAATGATGTAGTCCGGCTTATCTCTTTCGAGCAGAGCAAGTGAGGACGACCCTGTAAGTACGGCGATTGTGACTATTTCTAGTGGCCTTGCAGAGCGTATGTCTTCGACATAGTCAGCGACGAAAACGCACCTTCGAGCCACCAGCCTGAGCCGCTTCAGCGCCTCTTGCAGTTCCGCGCTTCTAGACGTTATCTGATCGAGCCTGGCCGATCGAAGAGCAGTCTCCTTTGTCACGATGACATCTACGTACCTACGGATGCCTATGTCTCTTAGTTCCTCCATAACTACGCTCGGATGGCATGCTCTTCCCGTTATCACTGCGATCTTGATTCCGCGCCTTCGAATGTGTCTGATGGCTTCCCTAGCTCCGTTGATCGGAGGCGAGTATCTTGCATATTGTCTCTGACCGTATGATGTCAGGAAAGCTCTCCAAAACCTCTCAGTTCTCAGAGCATTATCTCGTTCTTGTCCAAAAGGAAGATGGTAGAGCCGATTGTTGTGGAACTTCTGCAGGAAGCTTCGTCGGGAGATCCCTTTTCTTCTGAATCTCACAAGGACATCGTTGAAAACTTGATAAAATCTCTCCTCTATTGTCAGAAGAGTCCCGTCAAGATCAACGATAACGCCTTCGACACTCACAGTCATTGATCAGTCGTCTCTAGGTCTTTCTGATTGGGATGTCATTTATCTTTTCAAATGGTTGAGCGCTAGATGTATCAAGAGTTAACGCAGCAAAGCCTACATAGAAGCTTTGGATAGAGTCAACTAGGTGGGATGAAGATGTCAAGTGAACTCCTCTTTGGCATGGGGTTCCTCCTCGTGCTCGCGGGGTTCGCTTTGGCATTCTTCGTCACGGTGGCAACTGGGTCAAAGGGCCAGGCTCGCGGCGGTGGGGTCATCCTAATTGGTCCGATACCAATCATTTTCGGGATGGATAGACGGATGGTGAGAATCCTAGTAGCCTTCGCCGTTGTATCGCTAGCCCTCGTCTTCGGACTCACCCTGCTGGCATGGAAATAGCTAGGTGACCTCATCCCATGGGTAGAATTTGTGACATCTGCGGGCATGAAGAATCACGATTCGTATGCCTAAGCTGCGGCAGTTCTGTTTGCAAAGGCTGCTTTGTTCCAGCGGAATGGCTCTGCACAGAGTGCAATAGCAAGGAGGGACATGGGCATGAAGCAGAGGATCACATTGGGGTAAGGCAGGCTGAATGGCCAAGAGAGATCAGATGGTTCATGGTTAGCTTCTTCATGGTTCTTGTTGGTACGATGCTGATGATGCTTTCTGCTGGCTATGGCTCCACGTCTGGGGGCCCACTCATCTTTATCGGGCCGATTCCGATTGCTATCGGCCAGGGAGGGGGCCCTTCACTGATGCTACTTAGCATTCTGGTCGTGTTTTTGCTGGTCGCTCTGTGGTTTTGGAAGTTAAGACGCTAAATCGGCCAAACATACATTTGTAAAGGTTTTATGGGTCGCGCAATTGTTTAACATGTAATTGAGCAAAAGCTAGATCAACTGTTCGGCTTGGTGTCGAGATGTGAAGTTTCAGTGACAAAGGCTGAGCCGCTTCCTGGCGAGCAGTTAGTCATGAAGCTGAAACCGCATCCTTTGGCATTCTGGCATCTCTTTGCTATTTCAGGGCTCTTGATCGTTCTTGGATATCTCCTGAGGCAGCTGTATATTCTCGTCGCAGGATTCAAGTTTCGGATACCTGTTCCATTTCTTGAACAGTACAATGTGGCCAATGTTCTGATCCTATGGGGCATACTGATCGGCGTAGCGATCATTGTCGGTCTCATCTACGTCAGAGTGACTTCACTTCTTGCCTTTGGTGCTATTGCGCTAGTTGCAACAATACTTACTGAATATTTCAGGATGCCTTTGGAGGCTCACTTCTGGGTTCTAGTTCTTTCTGGTTTCATGGGCTTCTCGTTGACAGAGTCTTACAGAAGGGGACATAACTACTTCATTACGAATCTTCGCCTCATCATGGAGAGAAACTTCATATCGTATGATTCACGGCAGTTCACTTATGACAAGATAAATGATCTTGCCCTAGTGCAGGGCCTGATCGGGCGCATTCTTGACTTCGGAACAGTCATTCCAGTAACGGCTTCCGGCTTTGGGTTGGGCGAGGATTCAGCCTCCGCAGGAATAGGAACAGGTATTGGAACTGGGGGTCGAGCTCCACTGCCTCTAGGAGTTGGCCTTTCGGCAAGCGGGGGAAGAGCAGTGCAGATTCCTCGAGGAAGAACCTATCACACTCTGTACGGTGTTCGAAGGCCGCGTGAGGTTCAGGAAGCCATTGCTAGGATGATTCAGAAGCGGATGTCGAGCTCCTACTTGGAAAGGATAGCGTCCGGCGTCGAGAGACTTCTGAACCAGAACGCGAACATGGAAAAAGGATAATGCGAGACCAGAATGCAGTGGCGTCTACCGGCCTTTCCTAGGTGCTTCCCGTCCTGCAGTAGCTGCCGAAGCGATAAGTCTGACATCAGGTCGTTGGTCGCTTCTTACCATATATCCTGGAACGGTCACAGCTTTTCCTCCAATGGACACATGTCCGTGAGAAATGAGTTGCCTAGCGTGATGCATGGATTTGGCCATTCCAGTTCTTGCTACGACTGTTTGAAGTCTCCTTTCCAAGAGATTGGTCACGTTGAGGTCAAGCACGTCGTCCAAGGTTGCGTCTTCAGACAGGATGCCTAGCCTTTTCAGGCTTAGCAGAATGTCTTTCTCAGTCTTCGATCGCGCCTCTTCAGTCTTCGCGAGAAGTGATCTTACCATCCCTCTAATCCGCGAGATTTCGGTCTTATATCGCCAGAGTTCTCTCTTGTTTCTCAGGCCATAGTCTCCAATAAGCTTCAGTTCATCTTGAATCTGAGCCAGTCTCCAAGGATGACGGGGGGTTTCGTATTTCTTTCTCTGCTTCTTTGGATCACCCATTGTTCTAATCCCTCTCCGTCCTCTCTGCCTGTGCAGCTCTCAAAGCAGCTATCGCAGCTTTCTTCTTAACTCCAACAGCCTTGCCGCTTCTACCAGTGGTCTTGGTTCTTTGGCCTCTTACTTTCAATCCCAGAGAATGTCTTATTCCCTTCCATGTTCGCAGATCTTTCATGAAATCTATGTCAGTTTTTATTCTGAGCGCAAGATCTGGACCTACCAAGTGTAAGTCCCTACCTGTCTCCACATCTTTTCTCCTGTTGACAAGCCTCGATGGGATTCCGAACTTCAAGGGGTCCGAGATGACGTCCCCGATCTTGTCAACTTCCTCTTCTGACAGTTGTCCGATTCTAACGTCAGGCTTCATATCGGCAGCTCTTACTATTGCGCTGGAGAGGCTTACACCTATGCCGCGAATCTTGGTCAGTCCGTAGACTAGCTTCTTCGAGCCATCAAGGTCGACTCCCATGAGTCGAACGATATGTCTGAACTCTCTTGATGACATGTGATGCCACTGCTGTGAGGACTACGAGATCACCGGACGTTATATAAGTCTTCTGAGATCCGATTCACGAGATTATGTAGGTCTGCCGGCTTACAGACAGTTTCTACGATCACTTGGATAGCACAAGCATGTCGAAGAGTATTCCAATTCCACAGACGACCAAGGTGTAAGGAATCCAAAGGCGATATACTCGCTGAATCCTTGCCTTGAAGTATTGGTTAGACAGTACAAGGCAGAGGTGAAGTGGCGAAATGTAATAGCCCGCATAAGTGCTAAGTACGATCATACTTACAAGCGCAGGGGCTGCTGTTCCGAAAAGGGGAATAACAAAGGGCACGGATATTCCCGCACCCGCTATTGCAAGACCTGAGACAGCCCCTATGATGAGAGGGAGAAGGGTCGCGAATATCGTGAGAGGCACCTTCGCTTCCTTCAGGATGCTGAAAAGGAGCGGGATGGCCTTTGAGTCTTCTATCACGTAACGGAAGACTAGAACGCCGACTATTGAGAGTGCTGGGCCCCAAGGGATGCCTTCCCAGAGAAGCTGTGCAGCCCTCTGCGGTCTGGTCTTCTTGATTAGAAGAGAGCCGAGGATTCCCAAGCTCACCGAGATTGCTAGATTAAGTCCGGCTAGGTTGAGTGCAACAGCGACCAGAATTGGAGCCAATCCCTTCATCACGTCTTTGTAGTTCCTTTCAGCCTTTCCGTCTGGATCAGGGTTGAGTTGCCGAATAAATAGGAGGTGGCCTAAAGCTATCGCAAGAAGAAATGATGGAATTTGCATAAGGATCAGTTGGTAAAGTCCAATGCCTGCCAGTCCTGACGCCAGGATCAGTGTGGAAGACAGCGGGAACACATAGAACCATATGTGCCTGAACGTTATGTTGACTGTAACTTTCCTTTCGGGGGTCAGCTTCAGCTTGTCGGCCTCTTCATCGATCAAAGGGGCCGACAGGAGAGCGCCACCTGGCATCGGCATTAGGCCAACTATTGCTGGGATCACTGCGACCAAGGTCTTAGTAGTCAGAATCGTTCTTAAGCCCGCTATCAGATCATCAATGAGCTTTGTTTCTTTCATGCAGTAGCCAAGTATCCCGATGGCCGTGACTTGTAAGGTGAGGCTTGTTGTTTGCGGGTCTTCGATAGCCCGGATGGACAAACGAATGAAGTCCTGCACCGATGCTCCATACGAGATTGCAAGGGCTATCGCCCCCACCATTATCGAAAGAGCTGCATTAACCCGCTTTGCAGTAAGAACAACTATTAAGGTGAATGCGATGACAAGCCCAACTAGCTGAATCATCCTGAACTCTTCGACTCGCTCCGATGCATCGAGGCTCGCTCTGATAGCTGCGATGCCGCAATAAGCATTTCGTATCTGATAGACTACGGCTCCAACATGAATTCAATGAACTCCTGTCGAGTTCTCGGCACAAGAGTGTAGTTAGTCTTCCTTTCGAGACCCAAAGTTGAGAACGGCGTGACGCCGTAATCATGCCCCGGATAGATCACGATGTCATCTTCGAGTCTTAGTATCTTTTCGAACAGGCTTACGTAAAGTTCTGCGGAGTCTCCCCCTGGGAGGTCAGTTCTTCCGCACTCACCGACGAAGAGCGTGTCTCCTGTCAGAAGCTTCTTGTCAACTAGTAGGCAAATGCTGTCAGGCGAGTGGCCCGGCGTGTGCAAAACGTTGACTTCAAGTCTTCCAAGTCTAAGGACATCGCCGTCTTCCAAAGCAATGTCCTTGCGTTGTCTAAAGTTGATATGCGCTGCGATCCTTCCGCCCGTGATGCTGGCAAGTTCAGTGTTCCCTGATGTGTGGTCTCGATGTCCGTGGGTATTTACTATGTATTTAACTTCCACCTTGCTCTTGGCGATGGCCGATACCACTAGAGAGACTGCCGACGCAGGGTCGACCACCAATGCTTCGCGACCATCCTCATCGCCGATGAGGTACGTGAAATTGTCAGATGTTGGCGCACGAATCTGCTCGAATATCAACGCCAATCCCATCCCCAGCTACGTCCTCTGTATCCAAAAGTTTTTCGAGGCAACCATGATCATGGTTTGCGTGAAGGCCAAATGGGATCAAACAGATTCGAATCTCTTAGCCGCTTTCTCTCATACATCTTGAGGCACGCCCCTCATGAATTCGATCTGGTCCTAGACCACAACGGATTCGTATCCTTGGATATGCTTCTTGCAGCCATAAGCGCTGAGCCGAGGTGGAAATGGGTTAGAAAAGAAGACCTACTGAACTTGATCGCATCATCGCCTCGAAGAAGATTTGAGATCAAAGACGGCCGAATTAGAGCCCTCTACGGTCACACAGCTCTTCGAATAAGATCATACAGGTCAGTAATCCCTCCCGAGCATCTCTATCATGGAACTGCAAGGCGATTTTCGAGCGACATCGAATGTTCGGGATTGCTACCCTCACGTAGAGCCTTTGTCCACTTGTCTCGAAGTGTCGAGGACGCCTTGACAGTGGGAAAGCGTCGAGACCACAATCCAGTTGTGTACAAGATTCTCGCCTTGACAGCACACAGGGAAGGAATTCAGTTCTTCTATGCTGGAGATGTGTATCTCTCGCATTTCGTTCCGGCAAGATATCTGCAAAGGCTTGATCTCTAGTCGTTGTCTACTTCGCATGAATCTCGACGACATCTTTGTCTCCGAGGGCGTGTCCTAGCCCGACTCTCTCTCCTGGATACTTGGCAGTGGAGCCCCAGACTCTTGCAAATCGGAAGTTGTCATGTAATTCAGTGTGAATTCTCTTGGCAAGTTCAGCAATCGTGGATCCTGCACGGATGACAAAGGGCTCAGGGGAATGCATATTCTCATTCGGCTCCTTCGTGTAAACACGAATTATCCCAAGAGATTCGAACACGGCGCGTCCTATCTGATGAAGGTTCTCGCCTGTGGTGCATGAGGCCGGTATAAGTGGTAGATCTGCTGCGGCTCGACGTAGATCTTCAAGATTTTCCTTTGCCCGGGGCAGATCTAGCTTGTTAGCGACTATCACAGTCGGCTTGTAGACCACAGTGCTTTCTAACAGCGCGTCTTCAACATCGTTCAGCCGAGTTTCCCCGCTTATTCGAATTGTCGCATTGTTTACGTCATACTCCTTCAGCAACTTGTGTACGTCTTCGATGTCGCAGTCGACCAGACGCCCCGAAACCATTAGGTGGACTCCGCTACTCTCTTTGAGTCGTGTCACCTGGATGTGTGATTCAGGTTTCCTAGTCGAGATCCTAGCGCTCTCCAGTTCTCCAAGTACCATCTGGAGTTGACTCTTAGGGCTTTCAGACAGATCGAGCACTATTACGATGCCGTCTGCGTTCTTGGCAAGTCTCAAGATCTGAACCCCCCATGCTCCCCCGTCGGCAGCGCCCTCCACCAATGCAGGAGCTTCCACCAGTTGGATTTGCAGGCCTTCAAAGTTCATTATGCCCGGAACCGGGCGGGTCGTTGTGAATCTATGTCCCGCAATAGCGGGACTTGCATTCGTCAAAACTGAAAGCAGACTACTTCTGCCGACGTTTGTCTGACCGATCAGAACGACTTGAGCAGCTCCCTCTTTCTGGATGAACCAGTCGACGCTGCCTTTACCCGCTTTTCTCTGCTTTTGCTCAACTGCCTCGAGCCTGAGGATCGCAATCTTGCGCTTCACCTGAGCTCGGAGCCTTTCGTTGCCCTTGTGCTTCGGAACAGCCGAGAGGAACTCCTGAAGTGCTTTGACCTTTTTTTCGATGGTCTTAGCTTGAATGGCTTTGTTCCACAGTCCTTTTGCATGTGCGGTCAAGTTGGCTGGCAACGGCAGAGCTCCTTAGGCCACGTAGACAGAGGAATCCGTGAGATTAGTCTCTTGCGTTGCATCTTTCTCACAAGCCTATTTGGAAACCCTCATCGTCACAAGGCTGTTCTGCGCTGGAAAGTGCAACCGAGGAGCTTCCTTTACTTCAGTACATCACCAGTCCTCATGTACCAAATGTAGAGATCAAGTTTTGAGAGAGGTATGCTTAGCTGAGCGCTGAGATCCCGCAGTTTGGCTTCAATCTCCAAGTACTTACGTCGTGCGAGTCCCTTCGGAACCTCCTTGATCATTCCATTCTCATACATTGTCCTGAGGACATGTCTGTCAAGAATGGCAACATCGTCGTATCCGACATTTCTTAGAAAGTGACTAGCCTCCTTGTATCCGAACCCCATCACATTCTCAACGAGCCAGTCGCGGGCTTGCATCTCGTCTCTGAAGTTGACCACGATGTCCTTGATATTGCTGACCTTCCGAGCTTGAACAATGAAGTTGGCCCTTCGCCCACCGAATCTGTGCCCCAGCCGCCTTAGGCGCTCCGCCAGTTCCTCTTCAGGAAGTCTGAGAAATCCTTCAGGGCCGATCACATTCTGAATTCTCATCCCTAGTCTTGCGCCGGAATAGGCCGTAAGTATGCAGAAGCAAAGCTCTGAGAACCAGTCTTCATTTCCCCTTGAACGAAGGGTCTTGAACTCTCTTATCCTCTCTTCGACTTGTTCGGCAACACGGCCTACCATGAGGCCGCGGATCTGCAAGACGAGTGATCCGGCATCCATATGATGAGTCTGCCCACCAGCGCCTAAGTGCTTCCAAGTCTCAAGGCAAGTGCCTTGGTAACTATAGGACTAATCCACATATTGAACAGCAAATCAGAATTGTCGACAACCGGTGAATTGTCTGTGATCGATTCTGCCTCGCCAGACACGGACTCCGGCCTTAAGGTCGTATAGGAGTCGTGAAGGTCGAGATCGGTGGCTCTAGGTATTCTCTCTAGCGAACATTCTATTGAACAGATTCGACTTTCCGGATCTCTGGTACCTTCTTTCTTAGGAACTGCTCTACTCCCCACTGCAAGGTCATCCGGGACATGGGACATCCAGCGCACGCTCCTGTGAGCTTCACTTTGACAACATCCTCTTGGACATCAACCAGCTCTATGTTCCCTCCATCTGCCTGGAGATTGGGTCTCAGCTCCTCAAGAGCTTTTTCGATCCTCTCCCTCACCGCTGACATCGCTATCAAACCGAATCGAAGCCTATGCCCTACGATATAAGCTTCCATCCTTGGCGAAGCTGTCTGGCTGTCCTGCTCGAGGACGCGTTCTTTTAAATGCGAAGCACAACAATGCAAATCGAGCAGGACCACGTCATTCAATCCATCCTAGGACAAGGTTCGAGGATTTGCCCACAAACTGGATATGTCCGATTTGTGGGGCGCCTAGAAGAGTCTGAGCCAGTGAAATAGAGTTCACAGGTTTTCCGAAAGGCTTAACCTAACAGACAAGCATTCTTGGGCAACCCGATGTCGAAGGTCGAACTCCAAATGAGTGAGCAGTACCTGCGAAAGACTCCTCGTTCGAGGCAAGCATATGAGAAAGCGAAAAGGCTTTTCCCGGCGGGGGTCTCATACAAGATACGTTTCATAGAACCCTATCCGTTCTCTGTAACGAATGCAAAGGGCAGCAAACTATTCGATATTGACGGCAACACGTATACGGACTACTGGTGTGCCCATTTTGCTTTAATCTTGGGCCATCGTCATCCGAAGGTTGTGGAAGCGGTCAGAGAGCAAGTTGAGAAGGATTTTCACTATGGAGTCACGCATGAACTCGAAGCCAAACTTGCGGAGCAAATTGTGAAAATGGTGCCTTCAGCCCAGCTCATCAGGTTTGCTGGCTCAGGCACTGAAGCGAACATGTATGCCGTCAGGCTAGCCCGAACATACTCGGGTAGAACTGGAATTGGGAAGTTCGAAGGTAACTGGCACGGCGGCTATGACCCGCTCCACGTAGCTATGAAGCCCCCCTTCGAAGATTTGCCTTCAGGTGGCCTGACACCTGGGTCTCTCGCGGATACTGTTGTTCTTCCCTTCAACGATCTGGACGGAGTAAGGAAACGTGTGAAGGGAAAGCGGTTGGCATGCGTTCTGATCGAGCCCGTTATGGGCGCCGGAGGCATGATCCCAGCAGAGAAGGAGTTCTTGAAGGGACTGGCAGAGTTCTGTCGCGAGGAAGATATCTTGCTGATCTTCGACGAGGTCATCACTGGCTTCAGGTTGGGGCCGGGCGGAGCCCAGCAAGTCTACGGTATTAGACCAGATCTCACTATTCTGGGAAAGATCGTTGGGGGAGGGCTTCCCATCGGTGCTATTACAGGCAGAGCGGACGTGATGGAAAGGATGGATCACATGAAGTTCAAGGGCTCGGAATATTCGTTCCACGGTGGAACCCACACTGGAAACCCGGTCTCGATGGCGGCCGGCCTGGCAACATTAAGGATTCTGGAAGACGGGTCAATTTATCAGAGGATAGACAAGATGGGCGCGAAAATGCGTGCAGGTCTTGCAGAGATAATGACGCGTGCAGGCCTGGAATTCCAGACGACGGGCGTCGGTTCGATCTTAGGCTGCCATTTCACGAGTGTTCCAGTCAGGGACATTGTAGCTGCTAGCCTGGGAGATAAAGAGCTATCAAAGAGGCTGATGTACTTTCTATTGGATAGAGGAATATTCTGCCTGACCCCCGAACTTGTACACTGCGCGATCTCAACCGCTCACACAGACGCCGAGATTGACGAGTTTCTGAGGGCGGCAGAGCTTTTCGCAAGACAAGCAAGAAAGTAGTATGAGTCCGCCCCAGAGAACTAAGTTACTATGACATGGTCAATTTGGAAGTACCGTTTGGCAAGCACTCTGGTCTTGTCTATTGTTCGACCATTCTTGCCTATCGCAAGTGCCTTGTCTCTTGGCTCGACTTCCACAACGACGATTTTCCTCTCGGGCTTCTCTGTAATCCTGATGTCTCTTACTTTCGCTGGAGCGAGCGCATTTCTGATCAGTTGCTCAGGAGTATCAGCTTGTTCAACAACCTCGACTTGGCGTCCAGTCATCTTCCTTAAGGCTTGAATGTTCTTTCCAGCTCTCCCGATGGCAAGGCCCATCTCTCCCTGCTTAGCGAGAAATATGATCCTCTCGCTCTTCTCATCGATGAGACAGTCCTTGGCTGTTGCGCCTGTGATGCTTTCGAACAGCGCAATGCATTTCATCTCGTCGCTTGTGAGCTTGATTCTAGCCGCGGACATTTCTGCTTTCAACAACCTTTAGTATTTCAGAGTCACCTGGTTCGCGGATTGTCACTGCTGCGACAAGAAACGGCTTCTCGCATACAGTTCTCATGTCAGCGCTGGATCCTGCGTAGATGTATACTGGAAGCTCCGAAAGCTTGGCGCTATGAAGGATTGCAGATCTTGCTGACTCCGGGCAGTTCGATGCCAAAACAATCAACTTCCCCCTTCCGCCCTTAGCTGCCTTAAGGGCCTCTGCGCATCCAAACGACACCTTACCGGTCTTCACAGTCATTTTCAACTGTTTGGCTACGTCCATTATCTCCTTGACCTCTCTGGCATGGCCATATACATGTCTATGAGACCTGTCCCCATAGGTATCTGCTGCCCGACAATAACGTTCTCTGCAACTCCTTTCAAAGTGTCAACTGTTCCTCTCATCGCTGCGTCAACAATTGTTGGGATGGTGATCTCGAATGCAGCCTTGGCCAGCGTGCTCGCCTTCTCTCCGCTGACTCCGTGCCTTCCCACCTGTAGAACCTCTCCGGACGCTGTCATAGCATCCGCCACAAGCATCACATGTCTGACATCGACATCAAGGCCCTGCTCTTCTAGGACCCCCAAAGCCTCCTTAGCGATCACCTCTCTGGCGGCCTCAATCCCCAAGGTCATTGCGACTTCATGGATGTTGTTTGATATCGTCCTTGTCGGGTCGACGCTGGGAATGCTCAGGGCCTGCTCAAGGCTGGATCCTTCGGTCCTGATGACCCACTCTCCTTTCTGTTCCATCACAAGTGCCCTCTTAACAGCGGGGAGACCCTTGATGTGTAGAGTCGGCAGCTTTCCTGCCAGTCGTCGAAACTGAGAGATGTCCATGCCCTTAGCCTTGATATCGATTCTTGTTCGCTCGATCTTGATGTCGCAAGATGGAAGCTTGACTGCATCTCTTATGTCGCGCATTGTGATTTCTCTCTGGCGCATCTTCTCGGAGTCGAGCGCTACTTCAATGCTCATCCTAGTTATGTCTGACTCAATATGTGCAGCTACATCCCTCAGGATTGTGTGTGTGATCAATCTGGCAACATCTTCAGCCTTTTCACGGTTCTGTCTGCATCTCCTGTCCAAGTACACTGTCATCATCGGGGTTGACGGAATCTTCCTTGCGTCAACGATTTCTATTAGTCTAGGAAGTCCGAGAGTGACGTTCTGTTCTCTCACACCTGCGAAGTGGAAGGTTCTGAGAGTCATCTGCGTCCCTGGTTCACCTATCGACTGGGCTGACACTATTCCTGCCGCTTCGCCCGGCTCAATCAGTGACTTTCTGTAATCCTCGATGGCTTGGCCGATGATCTCGTCGACCGCCTTCCTTGTTAGCTTGCTTTCGAGTAGATTCCGCTTCAATTCAGCAACTAGGAGGCGGGGCAACTGTGAAGTTCTTGCCTGAAGCCTTTTGAGCACATAGCTTCTAGATGCTCTAGACCCCTTTCCGATGCCTAGCTTCACTCTGTCGACCAGTCGCTCAATGTTCACGGCTTTGCCGTGGTCGCTCTTCGCTGTGTCAACACCGTCTTCTCCGTATCTGAACTGGATAATGTTTCCACGAGAGTCTCTTACCGTTCCGTCGTACTCAACCCTAATATGTTCGAGAGCGTTTATCAGCCGGCGCTGCATATATCCGCTCTGCTGAGTCCTCACCGCGGTATCGACAAGTCCTTCCCTTCCTCCCATGGCGTGAAAGAAGTATTCCACAGGAGCGAGGCCATCCCTGAACGATGAGTATACGAAGCCTCTTGCTTCGGCTCCAACATCGTTCGGCTCGAAGGACGAGAGCGCTCTGTCCCTATAGCCTCGTAGTATTCTCTTGCCCCTTATCGACTGTTGGCCGATGCAAGCGGCCATCTGGCCTATGTTGAGCATTGATCCTTTTGCTCCGACTCTGACCATGACGATTCCGCTGTTCTCCATTCCGAAGTACCTATCCACCAACGTGCCGGCTTCTTCTCTCGCCTTGGAGAGTTCATTCATTATGTATATCTCAAGAGACTCTTCGAGCGACTGCCCCGGCAGCCTGTCCAACATGCCCTTTCTGTAGCTTTCCACCAGTCCGTTCACTCTTTCCTCGGCGTTCTTTATCGCTCTGTTAATTCTGTCTCTTACCGCTGGCGACACATCCAGCTCATCAAGTGCATATGAGAAGCCTCTGGTCGTCAGGAAGCGATCCAAGAGCTTTGATATTGAGTTGAGGAAGTCTCTGCCTACGCTTGGTCCGTAGTCCTTTACGATGCGGTGGAAGAGGCTCTCGGATCTTGCTCCTATGGCGTTTCTGTCGATCACTCCATGCTCGAGTACTCCATCCTTGATGACAATGTATGCGTCGTAGGGGCATTTCTCTTCCTTGCATTCGGCGCATCTTCTGCAGACGTTTGACTTGAACGTGAAGTTCATCTTTTTCGGAATGAATAGGCTGAATATCTTCTTACCTGACCACATATGTCTAGGCTTCCGAACGTCCGGCTGGGGCAGTTGTCCGTCGTATTCCGCAGCCACAAGGATCTTGGATACCTCGTCTCTAGTGAGGTAAGTCGAGTTATTTGTGAGAAGGTAGGCGGCGCTTAGAAGGTCGGTGATGGCGCCTATAATCGGCCCACCGTATCGAGGTGAAAGGATTTGGTCTTGGACCTCCATGAGTAAGCGAGCTTCCGTACGGGCCTCTTCTCCCTGAGGAACATGTAGATTCATCTCGTCGCCATCGAAGTCAGCGTTGTACGGCGGGCAGACGGATGGATCTAGTCGAAACGTCTTGTACGGCAGGACTCTCACTTTGTGAGCCATTATTGACATCCTGTGCAGAGAGGGTTGCCTGTTGAAGAGAACGATGTCGCCATCTCGAATATGCCTCTCAACGACGAAACCAGGCTGAAGGCTCTCAGCTAGGGTCTTTCTCTCTGCGACAAATTCAAGTCTAATTCTCCTTCCGTCTGGACGCACTATGTACAGTGCACCCGGATACTGGTCTGGCCCGTTCTCGACAAGTCGTCGCATCTCGTCGATATTCCATTCGGTGACTTTTTCGGGAATCGTCAGCCTCGCTGCGACATCTGTTGGTACCCCGACTTCAGAGATATCTATGTTCGGATCAGGCGAGATGACTGTTCTCGCAGAGAAGTCAACCCTTTTCCCTGAGAGGTTTCCCCTGAACCGGCCCTCTTTACCTTTGAGCCTCTGGCATATGGTCTTGAGCGCTCTACCTGACCTATGTCTGGCAGGAGGGAGACCGGAAACTTCGTTGTCGATATAGGTTGTCACGTGATACTGAAGAAGGTCGTGCAGTTCCTGGATTATGTTGACCGGAACTCCTGACTCGACTGCCTCTCTAAGTTTTTGGTTTATTCTTAGAATATCAACCATCTTGTGTGTCAAATCGTCCTCGGATCGTATTCCAGACTCAAGCGTAATGGAAGGCCTAACACTGACAGGCGGGACAGGAAGCACCTGAAGGATCGTCCATTCCGGGCGTGCAGCTTTCGGATCCATTCCCAGAAGTCTGAGGTCATCGTCAGTGATCCGCTCAAGTCTCTCCCTGATGGTGCTTGGCGTGAGCTTTCTGGCCCCTCCTTCCACGATCTCATTGTATGATGTTGGTTTGACATGCTCGATTATGTATTGTTTCATTCCGCAGTGAGGGCATTCCTGAGACTTCTTTGCGTCCTTGGCAACGTTCTCGAAGAAGACGTCCGGAACAATGTTCAGCCGCTTCTTCTCGTCCTCCATCAAGTGCTTGTACTTTTCGATTTTGTCATTACTTAGAAGAATCCTTCCGCAGCCTCGGCATGTGACTGATAAAAACCTGTGGACAAGTTTGGCGAAGCTTACGTGAACAACTGGCTGAGAGAGCTCGATATGACCGAAATGGCCTGGACAAGCCAAGGCGGTGTTTCCGCAGGTCTTGCATTTCTGTCTAGGTTCGAGGGTCCCCAGTCTGCCATCCATCAGGCCCGATACAATGGGGACGCCATCCTCGTCGTAGGTGTCTGCAGTCTGAATCTCGACTGCAGACATCTTCCGGATCTCGTTTGGCGAGAGCAGCGAGAATCGGATCTCGTCTATGACCTTGCGAGCTTCCTCGATAACTGCCATCTTATGCCCGCTCTTGCAGTCTGATTCTGGCTGCGATGCCAAGCGCCATTAGTTCCTGCGTCAGAAGCTTAAAGGCGTATGACATTGCAGCCGGAGAGATGACTGCCTTTTCTCCGCAAACCCTGCAGATGTATCTGTTTTGCTTTATGTCATAGTAGCCCAGAAGCCCGCAATTCTCGCAGACCAATACTATTGCTCGGTCTGACTCCTCAAGGAGTCTGTCTCTGAGAAGAGCCGAGGCGCCGTGGCCGATTAGGCAGTCTCGCTCCATTTCGCCAAATCTAAGTCCTCCACCGCGAGCCCTTCCCTCTGTTGGCTGTCGTGTGAGCATCTGGACTTGTCCCCGTGCCCTCGCATGCATCTTGTCGGAGACCATGTGATGCAGCTTTTGGTAGTAGACGACACCGATAAAGATGTCCGCGACCAGCTTCTTCCCTGTTACACCACTGTACATGACCTCGCTACCGCCGTGTTGGAAGCCAAGCCTAAGAAGCGTCTCCCTCAGCGAAGAGAGGTCCTCATTTGAGAACGGTGTCCCATCAACCTGTGAGCCCCTCAGTGACGCAACTTTGCCTCCGACCGATTCTGCAAGTTGCCCAATGGTCATTCTCGATGGTATGGCATGCGGGTTGATTACTATGTCGGGAACTACTCCATCCTCTGTGAAAGGCATGTCCTCACTAGGCACGAGCAACCCCACGACTCCTTTCTGGCCGTGCCTAGACGCGAATTTGTCTCCAAGCTCAGGGATCCTCAGGTCCCTCACCTTGACCTTCACGAGTTCGCTGCCTTCTATCGAATCGGAAACTGAGACGGAATCGACGACTCCTGACTCGGAGGGTCTCATACAGACCGACGAGTCTCTCCTCGTTGGGCCTCTCACCTCAAACTCTCTGTACTCCTCAAGAAATCTTGGGGGGCTCGTTCTCCCTATCAGAACAACGTTTCCTGTCACAGGTGACTCGACTGTGATGATTCCGTCTTCTTCGAGAAGCCTGTAGTATCTGTCTCCTCTATATCCTCTGACTCCGGAATCGGGGATCTCGAACTTATCTCTGAGCCCTCCCAGATACTGCCTGCACTGAGCTTCATAGACTCTGAAAAAGGAGGACCTTCCAAGTCCGCGTTCAACTGACGACCTACTAATGACAAATGCGTCCTCCATGTTGTACCCTTGGAATGACATTACAGCGACAACGCAGTTCTGGCCTGAGGGCCTTGCGTCGAACCCCATTATCTCCATGGGCTTCGTCTTTACCAAAGGGCTCTGAGCATAATGAAGCAGGTGAGACCTGGAATCGGTCCTGTTGAAGTGGTTGGTCGCGAAGACGCCTAGGGCCTGCTTAGCCATAGCCGACTCGTAAGCGTTCCTCGGAGACTGGTTATGCTCGGAGAATGGAATTACGGAGCCACATATGCCAAGCATGGTGTATGGTGCTATTTCAAGGTACGTCGTTTTGGCGTTGATCTTGTTCTGGTCTAGGGCAACTAGTGCGTTCTCCTCTTCATCTGCATCCAGGTATTCGATCACACCTTCTCTGACTAGGTCTTCCCATTGAATCTCTTCACGGCGGAGCTTCTCAATGTGCGACTCCGTCAATCTTGCTTCTCCGTTCTCCACAATGACAAGGGGACGCCTTACTCTGCCGGCGTCACAGTTGACGTAGATCTCGTCTCTGGAATCTTGAGTTCTTGCCGGATAGTAGGCAACATTGACTTCTGAGCTGACTTTCCCCTCTCTTCGAAGTTTTCTGATCTCGGACACCAGAGCATCTTGGTCCCTACAGTAGCCCGCAATTATGCCGTCGACGAATACCTTCGCTGAGTTCATCCTGAGCTTCTTGTCCGCCTCATCAACTGGAATCACGCCCATTCTGTGAAGTCGGGCGACCAGCTCTCTTGGCTCAACTCCTATGGCGACTGTTGCCTGTAACGCGAGGTTCTTGACTAAGCCGCAGTTCGAGCCCTCAGGGGTTTCGTTGGGGCAAAGTCTCCCCCAATGTGTCGGGTGAAGATCCCTTGCCTCAAGGTTGGGTTGGCTCCTGCTGAGAGGTGACTGGAGTCTTCGCAGGTGGCTCAATGTTGAGGCAAAGTTTGTGCGATCGAGGAGCTGAGTGACCCCGACTCTGCCACGAACCCAGTTTCCGGTGGCGATTGCATGTTGGATTCTTTCTGTGATTATGCCTGGTCTCACTGCATTGGACATTGAGAGTTCTATGTGGCGCCGAATCGTAATCCTCTCAAGCTGATACTTCAGATCTCTCGTGAGATTTCGGAAGGCTATCCGAAGGAGGTCGGCAAGAAGAGAACCAGCGAGCCTCAGCCTTTTGTTGGCGTAGTGATCCTTGTCATCGACCTGTCGCCTTCCAAGTTTTAACTCAACGACTCTGCAAATTATCTCGGCCAAGAAATGCGCCTTTTCCTTTCTGTCAGATGGCTTTATGCCCAAGTGAGGGAGGAAGTTTCGATCGACCACTGATTCCGCTTTTCTCAGACGGTATTCGTCTACCTGCCCCGGAGCCAGTCTGTTACCTATGAAGAGTAAGGCGTCCTTCTCCGTTGCTATTCCTATTGCCTTTTCGAACGACGATTCAAGCTCGTTCTGAATAACCCTGTCCGCTGAAACTGCTTCTGCGATCTTTGCGTCCTCTTCAAGTCCTAGCGCCTTCATCATGACGATAACAGGCAGGTCTGCTGGGACTCCTGGCATGGTGATGTAGACGGCGCCATCAGTCTTCATCGTCACCTCTATCCGTGCTCTGAAGCCCACGGTCGTGGAGAAGACTTTCGCCTTGTAAGTTGGAGTCGAGCCTGTCTTCTCGATATCGACGAGGATCCTGTTTGGAGCTAGATCTTCAAGTGTTACGATTACACGTTCAGATCCGTTGACGATAAAGTATCCGCCAGGATCGAGTGGGTCTTCCCCTATCGCTTTGATTTCGTCAGCAGTCAGTCTTGAAGTAGGACATATCTTTGATTTTAGCATCACAGGAAAGTCGCCCACGTAGACCATCTCGGCTTGGCCCTCTCTGTTTCCTACAATGGGCACCATCTCTAGGCGAAGGGGGGCAGAATACGTTAGGTTCCTGACTCGCGCCTCAGTGGGATAGATCCGTCGTTCAGATCCATCAACCTCGATTACTCTCGGCGAACCTATCTCGATTTTTCCCAGCTTAATCTTGAGGTTGTACTCTTCAGTTTCTATCGGGATCTCTGCAACCTCGTCTACTACAGCTTGGAGGCCACGCTCGATGAAGTCATTGTATGAGTCTATATGCTGTCTTTCAAGCCCCTTCTCTCGGAAGAACTTGTGGAACAGAGACCAAGAATCTTGTTCAGAGATACTCAACAGGTGCCCCCTCAAAAATCAATCTTCAATAACGTAGCGATAGGCCACCGCTTCGCCAGCAGTCGGACTTCGCCTGATGATTTTGACCAGGTCACCAGGTTTGGCGCTGATCGCCTCGCACGCTGGATCCGAAGCCTTGATGTATGGAAACTGATGCGGTCTCACGTGATATCTTCTCAAGATCTCTTCAGCGTCTTTCTTGTTCAGAAGCACATGCTTAGGAACGAGCTCATGCTGGAAGATGTTGAGCTCTTTCTCTTTTTCTCTCTTCGCCAATTAGGAGAATCCTCCGAAGCAAAAAGCCGCCATGCAACTTTTTCACTCGTGGAAATCGGAAGCTTACGCTATTAGCAAAAGGGCACGGTTATAAAGTTTGCTTGTTTCATTGCTCGTGGAAGCTTTGAATTCAGTGCGATAATCTTCATGGAATCCGATGCAGTCAGTCGTGTTGATCGATGAGTTCTGTTTTCGTGGAACGCTATCGAAGTCTTTCATGCGAGTTGTCAGTCAAATTTGATGGGACGCGTAAAAGCATAAATAAAGCGCTTGTCTGACTCCTGAAGAGCTTGCGGAGCGATATCGAATGGGAAAAGCCGCGAAGGGCCTATTTGCTGCAAGGAGGTTGAAGAGAACAAGAAAGAAGCTTCGGTGGAAGTATGCGCCTTTCAAGAGAAGGATGCTAGGGTTAGACTACAAAGCAGACCCTCTTCAAGGCTCTCCTCAGGCCCGGGGAATCGTTCTAGAGAAAGTGGGCGTTGAATGCCGCCAACCAAATAGCGCCGTCCGCAAGTGCGTACGCGTTCAGTTGATAAGGACTGGAAAAGTTGTCACAGCTTTTCTTCCAAGGGATGGAGCTATGAACTTCGTTGACGAGCATGATGAGGTTCACATTGAAGGCATCGGCGGCGCGCAAGGTAAGGCATACGGAGACCTTCCTGGAACGAGGTATCGTGTCTTCAAGGTGAACGGCGTCTCTCTTTCAGCTCTCTTGAGTGGCAAGAAGGAGAAGCCTCGAAGATAGAAACGAAATACCCTTGGTCGCCATCTGTGGCGACATCTTAGAGATCATGAGACGATATAGGTTTCTCCTTGCTTCGCGACGATCTTGTCTTGGTCGCTTGGAACGCCTGGACGTAGATCTTCGATTCGATGCATGGCCTTCAAGTCGCTAGTCATAGATCTCAGCTTCGGGCTAGCGCAGACCCCTGCGAGTGGTTGATTGAGGGCCATGTTGTGATCCTTCTTGTATTTCCAGATGGTTGAGTTGAACTCTATTAGACTGGCGGTCACTTCGTCTAGTTTGTCAATCGTTCGTTCGCTCGGCCGTTGGAAGAGCTTAGTGTGAATGCTTCTACGCGAGTACATGCTTCTCCACAAACCGTCTGTTATGTACGGGCAGATTGGAGCTAGAAGGATGAGAACAGATCGCAGGCAATTGTGTAAAGTGAGCCAGGCAGCTCTTTGCTCGTTTTTCGAGAATGCGTGGTCAGTGTTGTAGGCCCTTGCCTTTGCCATCTCGACGTAGTGAGGAGCGAAAAGGTTCCAGATGAAGTCTCTGATCTGGTTTGAGGGAACGAAGAAATTGAAGTCTGCATAACCATTGAGGCATCTTTTCACGAGCATGTTTAATTCAGATAGTATCCATCTGTCGCTGGCCGTGAAGCGCGCCCTTGCGGGTCGGGGAAATGATGAGATGAACCGTGATAGGTTCCACAGTTTTGTCAGGAACTTGGAGGTTCCTGCAATCCTCTGTTCTGAGCATCTGAAATCTGACCCGAGGCTCGCCTCCGCTGCATTCCAGAACCTGAACGTGTCGGCTCCATACTTGGCCAAGAGAGGTATTGGATCGATTACATTTCCCTTGCTCTTGCTCATCCTCTCACCTGTCTCGTCGACTCCGTATCCCATGATCCAAGCGTGCTTGAAGGCAGGCTTCCCCGTCAGTTGATGGCATCTCAGGATTGTGTAATACAGCCAAGTGCGCACGATATCCTTGGCTTGAGGCCTAACCGTTACAGGAAAGGTCCTGCGATAGAGCTTCTCAGATCGCAGGTACCCCGAGATAAATAGGGGTGATATGCTTGAGTCGAACCATGTGTCGAATGTTCGTTCTTCGCCGGTGAATCCCCTGTCAATGCCGCAATGCTGACAGCTTCGGAACGGAGGATCGTCCTTCCAAGGCCGGTAGTATGATCCGGCCTCTGGAACATTTGGTTTCCCGCAGTTCTTACAGTACCAGATTGGAATCTCTGTGCCGTAGACCCTCCTTCTGGAGATTGGCCAATCGATGGTCACTGAGTCTATCCAGTTGTAGAGGATCTGTTTGTGGGTTTCGGGGTGAAAGATCATTCTTTCGGCTATCTTCCGAACTGATTGAATGAATTCGATTTGCTTGAGATAGAACTCTTTCATGGGAACGATTTCAACCGGAGTATCGCAGCGATCACATATCGGAGTTCTGTGCATTGTGTTCTCCTTTCTCTCAATGAGCCCCTTCTCTTCGAGATCACTTGCGATCTGTTTACGAGCCTCCTCGATCGATAGGCCTGAGTATTTTCCGGCGGCTTCCATCATTCTCCCCTTTGTGTCTATTGCGACGATTTCTCTTAGTCGCAGTTCTCTGAACAGGCGTACATCGGATGAGTCGCCGTAGCTGCAAATCATCACGACGCCAGTTCCAAATTCCTGTCTGGCAGCAGTATTCGGAACTATTGGGACCTCTCTCTCGTAAAGAGGGACTATGCAGTGTAGACCGTGTAGGTGGCTATAGCGTTCATCATCCGGGTGAACGAGAACGGCTTGGCATGAGCACAAGAATTCAGGGCGAGTCGTTGCTATGGTTACGGATCCTTGTCCCTCCTTGAGTTTGAAATGAATGTAGAACAGGGTGGTTGGAAGTTCGACGTACGTTATGTCGGCATCGGCAATTGTTGTTCCGCAATCCACGCAGTAGTTGTTAGGCCTGGTGTCCTCATAGATCAATCCTCGTTTCCATAGTTGAATGAAGCTTGTCTGTGTTAGCTTGCGGTATTCTTCTGAATCCGTCCGATAGTGATGTTCGAAGTCTCCACTTAGACCCATAGTTTTCATGGTGTCAATCATTTCGGCTTCGAGGTCGTCAAGCGAATTTTTGCACAGTTCGATGAATCTCTCACGGGGAGTTTCATGAATGTCTATCTTGTGTAGGCGCTCCGTGTAGAGTTCGACAGGAAGCCCGTTCCTGTCTATACCAATCGGGAAGTAGACCTCGTGTCCTTGCATTCTTGCGGTTCTGGCGATCATGTCGATCTGCGAGTAGTGAGCTGCGGCTCCGACTGACCAAGGTCTCCCGCTCGGATACGGAGGAGGGGTGTCAATGCTGAATATTTTCTTCCGCGTTCTAAGGTGGAATCTGTAGAGGCCTTGGCCTATCCACTTCTGCGCAATCGTTGCCTCCATGCTTCTGTTCCATCGCTTCTCTTTGAGTCTCGGCTTACTCATCCACATCACCGGTTCGGTGGATGTAGCTGCTCACGATAGAATGTCTATCTATTGAATATCTATTACGCCGTTCGCTGAGATTATGAAGTCTGACATTGCTGCCAGAAGCCCATTGCAACAATGACTGGCGGAAAGCGGCGTTCACGGTTCTTGCAGGCGTCGAGAAATCTGAGGATCGGTCTATGCTACTTGGCGGAGATACACTCCCCAGCACCTTTCGAGCGTGAAGGATGGACTTCAAGTATAAAGCGTTTGCTATGTGTGCCCGATGGGCCGATCAACTCTCAAATCCTTGCCGATGCATAGGCGCATGTTGTCCTCAGCAGCAATAGTTCTAACCCGAGTCTCATCCTCTATTCTTAGCGCCTCTCTGGCTGGATCAGCTGCTATCATCCTCATCCCGAAGTGTGTAAGGACACACATTTCCGGCCGGGTTTTCTGAATGATTTGGATGGCATCATCTGTAGACAGATGGCCGCGCCATGTGCTGCCATGAGGCCTCAGTACACACAAGATCAGAAGCCTCACTCCTGAGTACTGTTCAGGTATGTCAGGGCGGTATTCCGTGTCCGAGGTGTATCCGATTTCTCCCGTTTCAAATGAGAATCGGAATCCGATCGAGTCAGGGTCGCTGTGATGGGCACGCGTTGCAGATATCTTGGCATCTCTGATTTGTATCTCGGCTCCTGGTTGCATCTCTACGAGTTGGTTGATCAGTTTTCTGTGATATTTTGTGAGGCAGGGATCGAAGCTTTCGGTTCCTCTTATGACGCTCTTGGGGCCGATGAAGATCCCCCTCTTCTTTGTGCCTCCTTGGCTCATGGCTTCCACAAAGACTTGTGCATCTGAATAGTGATCCGGATGGCAGTGAGAGACTGCCACAACTTCTACCTTCGATGGGTCGAGCTCAAGCATGTTTGAGTAGACTATGGCTCCGGGGCCCGGGTCGAGCTGAAGATTAAGCGGTCTGATGATTCTGATTCCTCCAGTGTGCCGTTTCTGTGTAATGGTCGAGAACCGAGCTCCTCCGGTTCCCAGAAACACGAGTTCGACTTCTTCCATCCGACCCACTCGGTGACTAGAAACGTGGAATGTCTGTTTATGAAGATACGTATGGTTTACGGATACAGTGCGTGGTCTGCAAGCCGGTCTGCTTCAAAGGAGGGAGAAGAATAGGGAGGAAGTAGGGATCTTATTGAATCTTGATCTCTCTTCCTTTCCTCTTGGGCTTGGTTCTGGACAGAACCACCTCGAGGACGCCGTTCTTGTATGAGGCCCTTGAGGTATCCGGGTCAACCTCTGCTGGAAGCTCTAGCTCTTTGTGGTACTTGCGACTTGGAGTGTTCACTGAGATTGTCAGTGAGTTTTCAGTTCCTTGCAGGTTGATTTCTGATCTTTCTACTCCAGGAAGTTCTGCAACAACCTTGACTGTCTCTTCGTTGACTATTGTATCAACCAGAGGTTCGCGTTCTTCCTTGACCTCCAATTTCGGCTTTGCTACGCCGAATGGCGTTCGCTTTAGAGATGGCTTTACGTTCCCGAACTCTCGGATGACGGGCTTTCCGTCTGGGCCAACGGTCATGGAGTAGCCATAGACGAATGGCCCCATTTCTCTGATCGTGCTTCCGTCCGGAAGCTTTCTTTCTCTGACAAGATCTTTTGGCCCGAAACTCGACATTTCTTTGAACATGTCTTCCATCATCTTGTCTATATCCTCGAAGAACCGATCGTCAAAGAATGGAAAGCGCCATCTTCTCCTGAACCAATCCGGCAGATCTTCATCACGGGACAATTTGCTTTTCACCTCTCTTTTGGAGTTCAAACGGTGTTTGCGTTACCTTAGGTAACAGCTGCGGCTTATAAATGTTACCCCAAGTAACTACCCCTCGCTTCACAGGTCATTTCCAAGCCAAAATTCGCGGCGCCATTTCACCTGATGACTATGCCGGCCGGCCAAGGCGCTAGTGTATCCAGTTCGAAGAACGTGGACAGCCTCCTCCACGAACCCACTGTTTCTGTCTAACTTGCGCTACCATCGATCCTTCAGATAGCTGAAGACGTAGCCTACTGGAGGGGGCTCGATTCCGTCCTGCCAGAGAACCCCTATGATTTCTCCCAGGTGATAGAGTTCCTCTGTGCCCACGTGGAAGATCAGATCTTCAACAGTGCAACTTACGACTGTACCCGAGATCCTGCTTCTCGCTTCTAGTTTAGCCGTGAGTTCAGATCCTCCCATAGATCGCACAAGACTCCTTGTCTTGTCCTGAACTTCCAGAATCCTCTTCTCCATAAGGTCGAAATGGTCGTATTGGTCAAATTGCCAGGCCTTCCAGTCTTTTGCTTTTCCAGCTATGTAGTGATGAAGCCACCAATCTTCGCATTCAGCTATGTGCAGGAGAACGTTGCGAATCGAGTTCCAGCTGATCTCTCTATTCCGCGTGATATCCTGCCACGGAAGAGTCTTGATTTTCTCTAGGAATTTCCGGAAGACAAAGTGATCGTACTCAAGCAGCTCAATAGCCGAGAGAGGCATGCCCTAACACTCCTTCAACAGACATAAGATATTCATCCTGTCTTGGACAGACCGCTCAACGCATATCAGTGTATCTACGATCCCTAGGGTATCCCTGAGCAAACGGAAGCCTCACTTGACTGTGCCATAGTCATGAATCAAGATGCCTTCTTGAGAAGATCTGCTCAAGTGCCTGAATTCAATGGTGCCATGAGAGTCGCCTCCTTCCGTCAATCGATCGTGCCGAACCGACCAAAAATCTCTAAAGCTGAGTTCCTATCCAAGGTTGGTGAGCCACCTTGTCAGTGTTGGACGACACGATTGAACGATTCGTTGATGTGATGGCGTATCTGAGAAGCCCGGTTGGGCTTCATAGATACAACGATCACCTGTTCATTCCGACTCCGGCGAATATCCGAAAGCTCTTCAAAGATTTCGACTTCATAGAGGCGTCGCTTCAGAGGCTTGAAGGGAGCGAACTCTCATGGTATGACCGATTGAAGATTGACGAGACGCGTAGGATGATCCGCTCTACTAGGATCGAGGTCGAATGGGAATCAGTTGATCCGATCTACCCGATCGAGACTTTGGCTGGTGCCGTTCAGAACCTTCTCGACTATCCATTCATGGGAGAGCCTGAGAAGGTAAGGCTATTGATTTCGAAACTCAAGCATTCGCAGCCTCTGTTCCAAGCGTGTATGATGCAGAGCCAGAGGTTGTCTAAGCTCCACATCAGGTTGGCGATGGAACTAGGTAAGGCTGTTGTGGAGTTCCTGAAGAATGTACCCTCCTCCTTCAAGACAGCCAGAGAAAGCGAACCGCTTGTCGAGGCTTCGGCTCAGGCAACCGCAGCTCTTTCCCAGTATCTGAAGTACCTTGAGTCCAAGGTCGCAGGTGCGCCTGACCATATCGCGCCTGAAAGGCATCAGTATGAAAGGATGCTGCAGGGGCTGTGGTCACTCGATGTCTCGGTGGAAGACCTGAGGAAGATAGGTGAGGAGCAGCTGGAGCTGTGGTCGAAACGGCTGCTAGAGTGCGCAAGAGAAATCGATCCGAAGGCAACGGATTGGAAGCCTGTCTGGGAGAAGATCAAGATGTACGATCCGGCCACCGAGGAAGAGATTGTTGATGATCATAGGAAGCTGTTGGAAGAAGTGAGGCAAGGGCTGAGGGCGATAGATGTTGTCGATCTGCCTGCCGGGGAAGCTGTTGAGACCTTGGCGACACCTGAATGGCGTAGGATGTTTGCCACCGGTGCATCATGTAGCTCAGACGACATGTATGGAGGACGGGTTACATCGAAGCTTCACGTTACGCCTAGGACCGCCGGAGTCAAGGGGGCCATGCCGCCGCCGTCTCGAGCTCTCTTGGCACATGAGTGTTACGCTGGCCACCATGTGCATGCCATAAACATCGGACAATATGCGCCGATGCCTTTCAAGATAAGAACGCAGATTAGGGTGCCTGTTTCCGAAGGCTGGGCCATGCTTGCTGAAGAGTTTCTGAAGGACAGGTTCAACTCTGTCGAGATGATGCAACTCTGCATGAGTGTGATCAGACGCGCTGTAAGGATCATTGCAGATGTGGGATTGAACACTGGTGAGATGACTTACGATCAGGCAGTTGACTTCTACGAGAAGACGGTAGGTGTGAGAGCGACGAACGAGGTTAATGGAACCCTTGTCCTGCCGGGCTACAAGTCAACCTACCTCTTCGGTAAGGTTGCTCTGGAGAGGCTGAGGGACGAGATCCGGATGGAGCTAGGGCACAGATTTGATGTGAAGTGGTTTAACAACCTCCTGGTCAGAGCTGGGACGATGTCGTTGAGCGGTATTGGAGCCTATGTTCGCCATCACGCTGACGCGATCAAGCAGGCAGCCTAGAGAAAGATCAGGCATCTCTGCAAATATAGACCTAGAAGACCTCGCGAGAAGAGAATCGAATTTCTCAGTGAATTAGCGGAGACACTGCTAGTGGCGACCCGCAATCAGGCCTTACCTGACCACTCGCGAGGATTGGGGTTCAGTCGTGATTGACAGAGGGGTCTGAAGGTTCGTTTTGTCGAGTTGGAAGGGCATGAGCATCGTTTCGACGGCCGATAGAAGTAGGTTGACGTAGGCTTCAGCGTCATAGCTATGATGGTTTTCACAGAGTTCAAATGCTAGGACTCGTTCGTTTGGAAGCTTGCTTTCATTATTGGTTATTATGTAGCTGACGGTTTCGCCTGCATTTGGTTTAACGCCTTCCTTTGCTAGCTGGCGGGCTGCAACTGCTTGAAGCACTCTATGTCTATACTCATCTGGGTCTTGGGAGAGGTGTTTTCGAATAGCTAGATCTTCAGGAGATACGGCTCCGGACCTCAAGAGGTGTATGTACCTCTCGACGACCTTGTAAGCGGATGGTAGCCTTGCATAGAATTCCTCAGCGTTCTCGGCTTCAGCTAGGACGCGGATCATTTCCCGTATGCACCGGTCGATGATTGGAGGCGTATCGCGCCTCCTCGTGGCTATGCCTCGGTCCTTGATCTTTCCATTTCTGAAGACGCCGTAGTAACGGTTGAGAACCGGCACGTTCCGATGCGTCTTTGAGGGTAGGAAGACTATCCAGCGGTAGATCCCCTCGAATGATACAGGAAGCCTTGTCGCCTCTTCAATTTCGGCTCGAAGCTTCAGATAGTCTTCTTCCGTTGCACTTTCCTTCCTCAGCCATAATGAATCCACGATGCCATGTATCAGCCTGAACCCTCTGGACTCTGCCAAATGAACGGTTTCTTTCAGTATCTGCCTAGCGAAGGCACATGTGGCTATGTGCGCGTCTATCCTACCGAAACGGGCGTTCTTGAAGCCAAGGTAGCCAAATGCGCACACTAGGATCCACTTCAACGCGGCTTGGCGCATCTCATAGACCTGGCGGAGCTGGGGGTCGTCTGTGGTCTGCTTTAGTTCCTTGTATCGCTGCCTCTTTTCGAGTAGGAGTTTGAGGCTTCGTGGAACGATTCCTGTTCGTTTCTCGCAAATGTTGTAGCCCAGTTCAGGAACGCGTTTCTTCGAGTCTGGGCAGCATTTGCAGCGAACCGTTTCGCCGCTGAGGTTCTTGGTGAGCATGATCATGGGGTAGAGTGAGGTGAAGTCGAGTTCTCCGACTGATTCGTGTAAGCCTACCACAGGTTCATAGTAGAATCCTCCACGATCAGCGATGAGGAGTTCGCTGGCTGTCTTCAGCTCTTCTGCGTTTGTCTTCCTCCATGGAATCAAGGCGCCTAAGCGGGCTGCCTCGTAGAGCTGCGCGGAGGTCATGCTGGTTCCGATTGTTGTGTTGCTTACGCGTTGTGCTGGTATTCTGCATAGGCGGGCGACCTCGATTATGCCGGGTAGCCCACAATCGCTGTGCAGCATCGAATTTTCATAGTCGATGTGGATCCTTCCAGGGAGCCGGGTCGGCATAGGTCTATAGTAGACTCTTCCATAGCTCATGTAGCTCTGACCTTTCCCATATGAGACTCGAAGCGGAGATGGCTCTCGACTGAGGGTGAACTGATCTGTGACGCCGTTCACTGTCGCCCTGTACGCAAGGTATGGGAAGAGGAAGTCGTCGCCATTGGTCGTGTAGATCACGTCTGGGTCAAGTGCCTTCAAGGTTTCGACGAGCCAGAGAAGTTTCTGGCGCTCATCTCCTTCTTCAAGGCAGTAGGTTTCATTTCTCGACGTTATCGTGATAGCTTCAACAGGGTCGGTCTGAGCGGGTATTCTCTTCTGCTTCTGGATGTTTACTGATAAAGCGGCTTCTCGGAGTGGCGGGGTTTCGTAGTCAACTGATTCGAGGCTGTCGTGGAGTTTCCAACAAATGCCATGCTGATTCGTGGAGGCTTCTACATATCCGAATGGGTAGATGTCTTTCTCATACATGTAGAGTTGGCTGGGCTTGACATCAACATTGTACAGTTCGTAGCGCCCGTAGCGGCCGTGCGCCAGTATCTTCTCAGCCAACTGCTCGGCTTCATGGATGCTTTGGACTGGAATCTTCAGGACTGTGGATGGCTCGTCGTCTTCAGGTTTGGTGAGCTTCTCCTCGAAGCTTGCTCCTTCGATATGTAGCTGGTTGGCTAGGTTGATGAGGTCGCCGTATTCGCCGGCGACATAGAAGCATTGCTGCCAAGCATCAACCAGTCGAACCGCTCGGCCGTCTCGTGTCTTCAACCAGACGACTATGCAGTCGTCTTTTGGGTATAAGTCCAGTATCCAACCTTCAATGCGACTGGTTGGATTCTTCGAGGAGGCGTTGGATCCGGTCAACCTTTTCTCGTAGCTCCTTTAGGCTCTTGTGATGCGAGAAGAGAACTGAGAGGAACATGCCTTCGGTTTTGACGGGGAATGTTGCTGCGCCGGCAGCGGATGCGTATCGTCGGCATTCATCCATCAGATCTTCGAAGGTTTCTCGCTCATCGATGCGTAGTGCGTCTTGGAACTTTTCCCATCGCTTGAACTCTTCTTCAAGCAGCATCCGCCATGAGGGAATGGTTCTACCCATTGATGGTCGCCTCTAGGAACTCTTCTAGGATTCTTGGCGTTGGCTGCTGGATGAGGGCATGCTCTCCTGAACGTGTCGGATGCTTCTCAAGGATGAGTTTCGTGGAGTGGCGTCGTTCCTCAAACCTCAAGACTATGTCTACTCGTTGTTTGACTGCGTGTAGGAACGGATCTGAATCCGGAATTTTCTCGTCGAGGCTTGTTGCCAATGCGATGGCCCTTTCGAGTCTGGCTGTGGTGGTTAACGAGTTGAGTGTGGTTTTGAAGAGGTTGAGGCTTTGAGTGTCGTGTACATCGGGGTCACGGTATAGCTCGATCAGATCGGAGGCGACGATGAGTTTGGCTCTTCGTTCATGGACGGCTTCTGGTAGCATCTGGATTATGAGTGAGGTTAGTTGGTGGCAGGTGAATGCACGTGAGACGAGTATTCGATTTAAGGCTCGATCCCGGTTCAGTGAAGACTGTTCTGCGTACTGCGTTATGAGGTAGGGGTCGAACGTGTTTCCTCCATCGATAAAGATGGCTTCCGAATCGAGTCCTTTATGGCTGGGTTCAAGTTGCGCTCTGATGCATAGGAGCTCGGAAGCCGCTAGACACTGCCATGAGCCGTAGAGGAAGGTGCTCTGCCCAAGACGTAGACCTTTAAGAAATCGGTCAAGATTCTTGTCGCCGAAATATAGGTTAGGCTCCGCTTGGAGTTCGCTTACCCGGCGAAAATTCGCTGGAAGCTTAGGCCTGAGACAGGAAGACTTGGCAAGCAATAGCCTTTCTGGTGGTTGAAGGTTCTCCAATTTGACTTGATGCCATGTGACATGGTTTGAGAAATTAGCTTTGCATGATGGGCAAGTTGAATTGAACAATAATCGAACCTTAACTGGATCCACAGGGCTCTTGGATGTTAGAAGGCTTGAACCGCAACCATCACAGGAGTATTGGTAGAGAGTCAAAGGGTTCGCCTTTTTTTGTTAGTTGGGTGAGGAATTTTCGGCTTCTAGGGTTAAGCGTAGGATGAGGTATGCTCGTAGGAGTGGGAACATGGTTTCGCCTTCGGGGGATTGGAGAGGTGCGGTGGTTTCCTTGGCGGCCACATTCTTCGCCCCGGTTTGAATCGGATGGCTGGAGAATGGATATATGCGATGAGAGGTCTTTCGGAGACTCGGGGAGAAGACCGAAGGTAATCGATTAGCGCTTGTAGCCTACCATTCAACTAGGCTGCAACCAGACCTCTCCATCGTCGACCTATCAGGTGAGTGTATCAATCAGTGGCTAGCGTAGGAGAATCGAGTCAAATCCGGCCGGCCGCACCAAGAGATGACACACACTTTTACTGAAACGACGAAACGAACGAGCGCGCTGATTCACACTTAAGAGATGCCTAAGCAAAAAGGTACTTAGATTGGACTAGGAGATATTCCGACCTTCAAGAAATCCAAAGGAAAACTCAGATGCGATGCATTCAATGTGAGAAATCGTTCCTTCCCAGTGGGTACGTCGCCTACGACTAGGATTGCTATGACATTTTCATATCCTGCTTGTTTGAGTTTCTCCTCAGCTATTCTGACTATCCTTTTCGGATGAAGAGACTCAAGAACCATTATGGATTTTGAATCCTGCGGCAATTGGACCCTCGCCTCGCGAATCAGACGACGGGCTTTCTGTAACTCTTTGCTGCCAAATGGATCGAAGACTACTTGAATGTTCGCGAGTTGAGTAATAGGTTTAGGTGCTGTCTCTACTGTAGCTCTGAAAAGGCCAGCAGTCAATGTTGGATGCGGTGTAATTGCACCTCTCGGATTCAATGCAAATTCAGTCTCGCCAACTCTCTTCCACTTGCTGAATTGACCCGCATCTATGCAATTCGAAATGGAGTTGACAAGTTTTGGCAGCTCACTCCTTTGGGGTTGCCGGTGGAGCCTGATATCGATTCGATGTGTGATGGGCAGTCTATGTTCGACTCCCGAAAGTACCAGATCTATGAGATTATCCGCAAATCTAGAAGCTTTCTGGAAATATCTGCTTCCTGTGAAACTCTCTTTCTTGCACTCAAAGTATATCCATTCATCGTTGAATCTGACTCTGAAATCACAGAACTTCCCTTTCCATGTACTCGGCTCCAACTCTATATCGTATCCAGCTGTCTTGTATCTTGCAGCACAGATTATCTCAACGATGGCACTCAAGCGGTCAAACGAGTGAAGATTCAATTTTGCAATCAGCCTGTCAGAGCCTTTCGATTCTTCCAAAGCAAGTAACGCGAAACCCAAGCGGAGAACTATGGAAAAGAAATCCAATGCCTGGTGGGATTTAGCACCTGTTTTTACGCTAACATGTGCCGAGGAGTAAAATGGATAAAGAGTCAACCATTCTTCATCCAGTTTGCGTTGAAGGAACGAAATAGCCTCCTCTACTTGTCCAACAGTGACTGGCAGGTTCTGACGCATTTCCAGCTTCTTCAGAAAGTAGTCCCGGTCTCTCTTGTCCTTCAGATTGAGATTTCTATCTATCCACTGCTCCGACACATTTGATTCCATCCTCTAACCAGAGATTCGTTCGCGAATCTTCAGGCTGTCTAATCTCTTCAACTCCGGCGAAGGTTCTGAGAAGCAAAGGAATTGAGATTCTCCAATCGGATATCTGGCAAGCTCGGTCGTCTTCTGCCCGATCACTATATCCCACTTTCATCACAATACTGAAGGAGTCCAAGCGGAGTCAGGACAATCTGATGAAGTCACAGCTAATATGCATTACAGATTTCGTGTCGCCCTCCGTCATCGACGTGGTCCGGGCCGTCGTTCGTCGTCAGTTTGGCAAAAGTGTGTGTGCGCACCAAGAGATGTACGCACGCTTGCTGCTCTGACGAACGACTAACGACGATCATGTCCGGGGGGCGAAAAGCCATTATTGATCCTTCTCCAAATTGAAAGTGATCTCGGACATGCATACCTTATAGTGAGAGAGGTGATCGTGACTCTGTGGATGAAGCAGAAATGGTAGAAGAGCGTCTCACATTGGAAATAGGCCTGCCGGTTTCGAGCGTCCTGAAGAAGTACGAGAAGGAAGCCATCCTAAATGAGGTGAGGAAGTATTTGGCCGATGTCCCAGATCTTAACATCGTCAGCACGAAATACCGAGAGCGTCATGCAGAGGGACTTCCGCTTGAGTTGATCATAGAAGTAGTAGTCTTGATCGCGAATGTGATTACGATAGTAGAAGCTCTTTCGAAAATCAGGAAATGGGCTTCCAAACCGAAAGGGCCAGATAGTTCACCGGAGATACTAGTCAGGGTTGGAGAAAACAGTTACTCGATCAAAGGATGCAAGACTGCTGAGGATGTGAAGAAGATAATCAGAGAGATCAAGCGCCGTTGAGTGATAAGAGCGAATTTCTTTGCATTGTGATGGGGCCATTATTCAGGGCCCAGATGGTTGACGGAACGGAGGGAGAGATCCAAGGCGAAATGCAACTCACAGAGAAAGGCCTTCGGCTAATAACAAAGAGGGGCTATAGAGGTTTGAGCGCAGAGTTCGACATAGATGGCTACACCTGCTCGGTCTGCAATCAAGACTATGAAGAATGCTCGCATGAGAATGTGGCGCTGATTCCAAAGGGTCTCACTGGCAGGGCAGTGGGCCTTGTACCGAATCCCGCAGCAGGAACATACGTGGCGGATGTTCTTGTCATTAGGACTAAAAGAAAACGTCGCCACTACCGCTGGATCGGATATGCCTCAGGCGCAGGAACCCGCTCAAGAAGAATTCAGGATAAACTTGAATCAGGACACTTGTCTAGTGTAGCAGCCACAGTGATTTCGAAGTACTTCTTAGCGAGGAAGTCTGGCGAGTGCCGATATTCTGAGCGAATTCAATGAGCACGGACGCGTCATCGTCTTAGTGGTTTTCTGTACTTGGTAAGCTCTAGTAACTGTTCATTCTTGTTTCTGTCATATGTGTGTGCGCAGCCTAGGTCCTAGACAGTTCTCGAAAGGGGACGGGCGACAATGACCATCATCTTGCTGCTGTCTGTGAATCTTTCTTTCTCATGCCCTCCGTACCACTCTGCAATATCAAACCCATTTTCCACTAGAAGACGTTTGACAGAGTCTGGATCGTGGATATAGACTTCGCCTCCTTCGTAGCACCGTTCAAGCATCTGCCCCTTCTCGTAGAGCTCATACCAGAGATCCATTGACATCAACCTCTTTTCCGCATTTGTCTTGTGAAAGCCGAGACGGACAACAGTTCTGCTATCATCAAGGGCCTTTCGCTCCACAAACCAACCGCTACCCGCCTCGATCTTGGGCACATGAGCAAGATCAAAGGCAAACACGCCATCCAACGCAAGATGTCTAAGAACACATCTCAAGGTCGAAACCTGATCGTTCCGAGTGACAAGGTGATCGAAGCTGAAGCTCGGGAAATACACTAAACCAAAGCGCTCACGGAGGTCGAATTCCCGAACGTCTCCCCGTATGAGGTGTACGCGTCTCCGAACATCGGGCTTTTCTTTTGCAAGCTTCGCCTTTGCCGCTCTAAGCATATGCGGAGAGTTGTCGATCCCCCAGACCTCGACGCCAGCTCGGGCCAGCTGAACAGCAAGGCGAGCAGTACCCACGCCCAGTTCAAGGGCCTTCCCACCTTGCTCCCTAGCAAGGTCTAGGTAGAAGCTTACATCCTGCTTTTCACCGAAAAGGTCGTAGTATTTTTCTGCTCCTTCCCGATACGTCATCAAATCACGTCTCTGACAGTTGATCTCTAATCCTGATTTTAAGCGAATGATGGAATGGCTCTGCAATTTGGGCTGCGGCCCACAACAGCGTAGAGCGTGGAAATCACAAAGGAATGACCATGCTTAGCCTTTGTCTTGATAAGTGCGACTGGAGATTGGTCTTGGCGGAGGCTTGTGTACCATGAAGGTAGTCTCTGAGCAAATCTCCTTGAAGACTAAGGGTGAGGTCGACATGGTCGACATCACTGCCAAAGTTATGGGCGTAGTTGAGAATAGGCAGATCGAAAATGGCGTAGCCACGGTATTCGTGCCCGGCTCCACGGCGGCAGTCACAACAATAGAGTACGAGCCCGGCCTTTTGGCAGATTTTCCCTCTATGCTTGAGAAGATTGCGCCAAGAAGCGCGGTCTACGAGCATGAGAAGCGCTGGCACGACGGGAACGGACACTCGCATGTGAGGGCATCGCTGATAGGGCCTTCTCTAACGGTTCCGATCAAGGATGGGAAGCTCACTCTTGGAACTTGGCAGCAACTAGTGCTAGTTGAACTTGACACGCGAAGCCGATCGAGGGAGCTTATCGTCCAGATCATTGGTGAGTAGAAACCAATAGGTCTTGACAGGGCCAGGCTCCCTAGCGCATGAACATCTCATATATGCTATCAACGGTCTAAGAGAGGAGAACTATCCTCGGGAGATGTCCTCATGAGTGAGCGTGTTCAATACCTAAAAGAACACATGCGCTCGTGGCTTGAAGCGGCAATATTGTCCCTAGAAACTCAGGCCGACGAAAAGACAAAGAAGACGTTACTCGAATCCTGCGGCCGAGCTTGCGCCCGTCTCAGCTCTGCTGCCAAGGACGCGAAAGCCATCAAGGACAGTGGCAAGAAAATCGACGAGCTATTGGACAAACTGAGCATGATCACCTCAGGGAAGTTTGGCTGGCAAAGGGACGGCGAGATAGTCCACGTTGTCTACAAGAAATGCTTCTGTCCCTTAAGGAGTGGGGGGCTTGTGAAGTCACCGACCTTCTGCAACTGCTCTACTGGCTGGCTTAAAGAGATCTTCGAGACTGCTTTGGGAAAACCTGTGAAGGTAAAGCTTGAGCAGGCGATCGGCCAAGGCGGCCCCGTCTGCGCATTCAGTATTAGATCATAGAAAATACTTCTCCAGCTTAGATCAGGGCCCGAAACATGGAGGGTAGGGGGGTCCTTGCAAATTGTAGGACATTTATGCGTAGTCCCTGTACCCGAGCTACCTTGTGAGAGGTCTTCCATCCTCTCTGCCTAGCTGAAAAATAGTACGGCGCTAGCGTACTCTCGGTATCGGTTCTCCTATCGGCTTCTCGATGATTCTGGTTCCGCCCGCCTTCCTCAAATATCACCCTAACACCAAGCCCATTATGAGTTCGTCATGATATCTTCCGTCTCCCCCGAGATAGGCCTCCTTCTTTACTCCCTCCGTCCTGAAGCCGAATTTCTCGTAGAGACGAATTGCAGGGCTATTCTCTGCAATTACGTACAGATGCAATTTGTGTAGTCCTTCATTTTTGGCGAGTTCTAGCAGTCTAGAAAGCATGGCTGTGCCCAGCCCTACATTGTGAAAATCCTGATGAAGATAGATCAGTAGATCTCCTGTTCCTTTTCTCCTAGGATGGATGAATCTGAAGATCTGTGCGTGCCCGACAATCTTCGCGTCATGAAGAGCTATCAGGGCTATCAAGTTCGGAAGGTTACTCAGCCATCTCTCGATGACTTCCTTCGTATAAGGAGGCTGAGCCCAACGTAGAGCCTCGCTTGAAAGTGAGGCATACATTTCGACAACCTTCTCCTTATCTTCGATGCGAAACTCTCTCAGAAGCACTGGCCTCCCATCCTTCAATCGGATGCCTTCTGAAACCATAATCCAATCCTCACACGGTGAATTTGCAATCCAAGGAGTAGTAGGGAGCTAGCATACCCTCGGTATCGGCTCTCCTATCGGTTTCTCTATGACCCTAGTCCCCCCCACCTTCGTCTTGAGTAATACGTAGCCCGGGTACTCCGCTTTCACCTCTCCGGCGATTGCTGCCTCTCGACCGTATTTTGTATCATGGATAGCATTCAAAGTCTGCTGCGCCACTTTCTCTGAGACACAGACGACTGCACGTCCCTCACACGTGATCTCATACGGGTCAAGGCCGAGCATCTCAGACGCAGCTCTGACGCTCTCCTTCACTGGCACCTGATCCTGATCCAGCCATATGCTCACCCTTGACTTAGTCGCTATGTCGTTGAGAGCTGAAGCAAGCCCCCCTCTTGTCGGGTCCTTCATAGCTGTCACACCTCCCTGTGCAAGCGCAGCCTGAACCGTCTCCCAGATGGGAGCGACGTCAGATTGTAGATCCATATCAAGCCGAAACTGTTCTCTGGCCGCCAAGAGGGCAATGCCATGATCGCCTATCGAGCCTGTGACGATCACCTTGTCGCCCACCTTTGTCCCGCTGTCAAGAATTATGGCGCCTTTCTTCGCAAGTCCTATTCCACATGTCGCAATTACTATCTGATCGAGGCTCCCTTTCGGCATAACCTTGAAATCCCCGCCGATGATTGCCACGTTTACCTCTCTGGCTGCATCTTCCATCGACTTCGTGATTCGCGCTAAGTCAGCGAAGCTGAAGCCCTCCTCCACCATTATGGAGTCAAGGACTGCAATCGGTTTGGCGCCCATCATGGCAAGGTCATTGGTGGTGCCGGAGATCGAAAGTCTCCCTATGTCCCCTCCCGGGAAGAAGATGGGGCTTACGGTGTGCCCATCCATTGAGGTGACGATCTCATATCCATCCAACTTGAGCGAGGAGCCGTCGTCAAGCTCATCTATCCCAACGCCATCAAGAGCTCTCCGCTGAGAGAATGCTGGAATCACCATCTTCTTGATGACTTCCTCCATCAGTGTGCCTCCGGCGCCATGGGATAGCTTCAGAAACTCGCCTGTCACATCCCGTCCTCCATGCTCAGTGATCTCGTTACTCCCAGAATAAGAGTTTCATAACAAGGGGAGAATCCACGTTAAACAAGGGTTCAAGTCGTCATGACGGTAAAAGAGCACCGATATATCTCGATAGTGGACCATCTGTTTTGACGCTGAAGTCAGGTGCGGCTAAGATGAAAAGAATCACGGTGGTAGTCACCGACCGTCTATACGACAAGCTGGAGTATTTACGTAAGTATTGGGGAATGGATTCATGGGCAAAGGTTCTGGAGAACCTGGTCAAGATAACTGAGTCGTTGATGAGCGAGGACACCAAATAGCGCGTGAAATTCAGGTTCGAGAATAGCCTAAGGCTTGATCACTCTACACTCAATTGTACACTATGCTCGGAAGGTATATTAGCTGCAGAAGTACAGACTTCGGACAAATCGGTGTATTACACTTGCCTCAATGGCATGGAGATCTCATGAAGCGAAAGCCCTCCGGCGGCAGAAAGAAGGCCCTCAGAGGTAAGAGAGCGTACGAGATGGGCAGTGGACCCACCATGACCCTTGCAGGGGAGGCAAGATTGCGCATCAGAAGGGGCAGAGGAGGTTCAACTAAGTCAGGTCTGCTTGCTGGGAAGTTTGCGAATGTAACAGATCCAGCCACAAAGAAGACGCAGAAGGTTGAGATTCGAAGAGTGATCAAGAACCCCGCTAACCCTGACTACGAACGAAGAGGCGTCATAACAAGAGGATCGGTGATCGAGACACCTCTTGGACAGGCTACAGTTGTTTCGAGGCCTGGGCAACACGGCACGATCAACGCAATCCTCACCCAGAAAGCGTCATGAATCGTTGATCAGGATTGAAGCAACCCGGAAAAGTGGTACTCTGGGCAGCTAATATAGATCGAAGCAAGAGCAGGCGTCAGGGAAGAAGAATCCCGAAATCCTCGTCAGTTGATTCACCAAGGCTTGGCGAGATCGAGGCCGCGGCGAAGTCGCTTTCTCTAGGATTCACCTCAAAGCCCGGAGCTTCAAGGCCAGGATTGTGGTGGGAGAAGACTGGATGCTTGCTCGTAGAGAAGGGCAACTCAACTCGGACTGAGATCCTCAAGTCGATAGCCAAGCAGTTGGCAAAGGAGAGGCCGAGCAAGAAAACCTAACGGGATCTTTAGGGGATCCTTGGTTCAGCCTGCGGAATACGATTTCCCTAGGGATTCTAGTGCTGCTCCGGCTCCTGCACCAACCTCAAACGAGTAGCCAAGCTGCGACAAAGATGCCTCAATTGCTCCGATCGTTGCGACAAGGTCGTTAGGCGACACATTGCCCATATGTCCCACCCTGAAGATCTTTCCTCTCAACTGACCCAAACCCCCAGCCACAACTATGCCATGTCTCGCCATACTGCCGCGAAAAGCTTCATCCTCTACTCCTGAAGGATAGTAGGCCGCGGTCATAGTGTCGGCTCTTCTATTCTCCTCGGCTACGATTCCAAGGCCGATCTCGCCTAGGGCTGATCTCATTGCTCTCGCAATCGCTATGTGCCGAGCAAACCTCTTCTCAAGCCCCTCGTTCAAGATCATCTCCAAGCTTTGGGCGAAGCCATAGATCATGTTCACCGGCGGTGTCGCGAAGTACTTCGAGGGGTCTCGCATCACGGGAAGCCAGTTCTCGAAATCCATGTAGTATGATGGGACCTTCGCCTTCCTTTTGATGCGCGCATCAAGAGCTTCTTTGCTCGCTGAAAGAATTGCAAGGCCAGGAGGAACGGCCAAGGCTTTCTGCGATCCCGTGAGACATATGTCTATTCCCCATTCGTCGACACGAATGTCCATCCCTCCCAGTGAGCAGACCGTGTCAAGAATGAATAACGCGCCCTGTTCCTTGACGACCCTAGCGATTTCGCAGATGTCGTTGGCTACACCAGTCGAAGTGTCAACGTGAACCACTATCACAGCCTTGTGTTTTCCAGCCTCAAGCTTCTCCTTGATTTTGTGAGGATCGGCTGCCTTACCCCATTCGAAGGAAAGCTTCTCAGCTCCGTCAGTGAACCTTGAGACAACATCTGCAAACCTGTCGCCGAAATAGCCATTGGAAACCACTAGGACCTTGTCATCAGGTTCAACAACGTTTGAGACTGCCATCTCCATAGCCAATGTCCCAGATCCTGCAATGACAAAGACGTCACCTGATGTTTTCATCACTTTTTTCAGGTTCTCAAGGGCGCCCCTGAAGGTTGCAACAAACGAAGGGCTTACGTGGGAAGTTGTTGGCCTGGCTAGTGCCCTCAGAACAGATGGGTCCACATTTGTCGGCCCAGGAATCATCACGAGCTGTCTTTCGGCACTCATCGCAGTTAACTCCTAGCAAAGGACCTTCCTCAGCGAAAATAAGTCTTTGGCGCTTGTCGATAGCGCTTCCTGCTCGTGAGTGTGCCATGCCTGTCACGTGGCTTGCGCGTAGCTTCCCCGGTGGGATTGAGGAAAACATTTGAGCAGAATCGTCCAACATATTCGACGGGCGTAGTGTTAAATGGTCGAGTTGAAAGTGAAGGATCAAGCCTTCGACGAAACTACCTCCGCCTCTGCTGGAACGTTGGAGTTAGCGCATGTCAAAGCTGAACTGCCGGCTAAGTTCGCTCAGTCCAGTGAACTCAATGCGATCAGGTTTACTGAGTTGGAAAGGTTCTCTCCCGGCAAGATCGTGGTTGCGGCTAAACTGATGCCGCCGAATACCTTGAAGCGTCTTCTGACAGACGAGAAGTACCTGAAAGATCTCGCAAGGAGACTGCCGAGAGAAGTATCTACATTGGAGGATACGGCTCAACTTCTCTTTCTGGCCTTCAAAGGAGAAAGCAAGATCGAGAAAGCGGACGATCTGAAAACAGTCCTAGATCTCCAGTTCTTCTGTGACCTTGATGTGGTGACTGTTCAACACAGCCCCGGCGTGAGTCCTGAGGACTACGCGTCTCTCTACTCCTTTGCCTCGAGATGGAGCGAGGAGCGAAGCTTTGACAGACCCCTCATGCCTGTCCTCTCTGCTCTCGACAACAGGGAAGAGTTCGAGAAGTATCTGACCGCCGTATTGAAGCGAGAGCCACGAAGCCTTGGAATCGACATGAGAGGAGGCTTCCATTATCACACCTTAAGGGCCGTTGAAGAGGTGAAGAAGAAGAGGCCAGACATGTGGATTCACGTTTTTCAGGTTCCTCCAAAGGTCTTGTTCGGGCGAAGAACGGCAGCTTGCTCACAGGGCATGATCCTTCCCTACTTCGGCGTAGACAGCTTCACCAGATGGATCGTCCCTCCACCACCAGTGCCTCTGACCAAGGACAAGATCAACCTCTTCGATAGGACAGGGTGGAGCGTGATGAAACGGAAAGAATGGTCAGAGGTCCATGGCAAGAAGCTCGAATGCGACTGCCCGATATGCGAGGCAAGAAACCTAGACGGCCTGTTCCAAGGAAAAGTCATGGCCGCTCTCGCTAGAAGCAAAGTTCACGACCACTTCGCCCAGAAAGAAGAACTGAAGGTCTCAGCGACGCGGATCAAGGAAAGAAGCTACAGAAAGCTGCTTCAATCAAAGCAAGGGCCCAGGGGTATTCTTGAAGCCTTGGAAAAGAATCATTGAGGAGACTTGTCTGAGTTTTCCCTAAGACCTTCTTGAGTCGACATACTCTATTCGCAAACTGCTCCGGGTGGGCTTGTGCCACTCTTCTCAGTCTCGGATCAAACTTTGGATCGTCTAAGAGCTGTTTGAGCTATCGTCGACGCTGCGTTCTGCTTCGCGGCTGGATACCCTTATATTCCAGATTATCCAGATAATCACGATCATTCCTTGGCAACGATCCTCATCAAGAACCTACCTGAAGACCTACTCAAAGAACTCAAGAGGTTAAAGGTCGAGCTTGGCTGCGGGACTTGGGCTGAACTTCTGGCCAGGCTTGTCGAACCCCAGAGAGCAATCTCTCTGAGCCAAGAGGAATTGAAGACCATGAGCTCAGGAGTTCAAGCCTTCCTAAGGCTCCGAAGCGCTGTCTCAAGCAAATGGACCGGCCACCCTGCTGTGCTTGAGGAGACGAGGAGGTCTAGGGGCCATAAGGCACGCTAGACGGATACTAACCTTGGACTCCAATGTCCTCGTAGCCGCCCTGAAAAGGGATGAATCCCACAGCGACAAATGTTCGAAGGTACTCACCAAGGTGCCAGACACCTTCATCCTATCGGAGCCCAGCATCGTCTACCAAGAAGTCTGCGGAACCTTAGCAAGAAGAGTCGGAGAAGACGTAGCCCACAGCGCAAAGAAGCATCTTGACTCAATAATTCATCCGAGGCTTCTGGCCAACTGCAACAGGTCTTTCTGCGTCTCGGCATATCCCCTCTGTGAGGAATACGACATATACGCCATAGACGCAATGTACCTCAAAGTGGCGTTAGACACCCAAGCCATCGTAGTATCTCTGGACAAGGAAGAATTCATAGACAGAGTGAGATCCAGGAAGCCGAACATTGAGGCATACCATGTGTCGGAGTTTCCGTACTAACCACACAACCAGAGCACAAAGCCAACAAGAAAGACTCGATGCGCTCCCTGACAAAGGTATCAATATAGACGTGCAATCATGCAACTACTCAGTATTGTAAGGTAAGCGTTGGGCTTCCTCATATGACGCTAGAGGATGTCAAGCTACGACCCTGCCGTTCCGGCGACCTGACTAGCTTGGTAGATATCTACTACGAAGCATTTCGACCTGAATTGGCGTTCTTCTTCAAGAGATTCCAGAGACATTTCTTTGAGGCACTTTTCAGTCTATTAGTCAGAGATACCATAGTCGCCGAGTCACAACGCAATGTCGTAGGCTTTGTCACAACCGCATCTGGCCTAGGGCCTATAACCAGCACTGGGATAATTCGACTAGTGCCCAAGCTACCGGATCTACTTGTATCTGCAAGGTCCTCCCTATTCGTATACGTCCTACAGAAGCTGAGAAACATGGATTGGAGAGAGCCCCTGCTGGGAATAGCATGTATCGCGGTACGAACAAGATGGCGAAGCAAAGGGATCGGAGGAGCTCTCATACGTCAAGCTCTAGCCAGATACCCCGACAGGAATGTAATTCTGGAGGTGCGGCCATGGAACAGAAGCGCTGTCCGCCTCTACACAAGCGTCGGTTTCAGAAGGACCGGAGCTTGGAGAGATCCCTTCGGAGGGTGGGTTGTCATGAGGAAATCCAGACCTCCCTGACAGCATGCACCTATTCCTAGTAAGGGAATCGCGAACGTTCATGAATCACCCTGCTTCACGTCTCTCTCGTATCCCTCTATGAAAGAGATTCGTTGCGAAAGTATTATGTCTCGTGCAAACGCAATACTAATGGGGTGCGATCATGTTTTCCCAGCAAGCGTCGAGTGAATACGAGTTCTTCTGGTTTGTACTCATTCTCAATGTTGCCTTGTTCATGCTCGTGGTCATAATCCTGAGTCTTTCGTATTCAAGAAGAACAGAGAGCAAGGGCGTTGCTAAAGCCCACCCGCTATTAGTCGGGATGGTAGTACCTCACTGGGCAGAAATATCGGTTGGACTCATCTTGGCAATCCTGATAGCTAGCTTTGTTAACCTCTTCGCAGAGATGCCCATAGTTATCCTTAGCTTCATCATCACTCGGATTGTCTCTTCGTATCTAATCTACAGGTACCCTGAACTTCGCGTATGAACGGGAGCTCTTCTTCTCGTCCTCCAAATCACCCGCCTCGCGACACCCTCGAGTTTCTCGCTATCAAAGGACGAAGGCTTAGACTGTTCGTGGGAGCAATGGAATCCATAACCCTTGCAGTGACTCTACTGCCGCTCGGGATCGTCCTCATATCGGTTGGGCTCTAGTTCATAGACCTAGGCCTGCGCAGACTCAGGATTATGTCTGCTCCTAAGCCGCAAGAGGGGCGCAGTCAAGGATATCCCCAGACGGCCCAAAGCAGAAGTCGTCAGTATGCAAACCTATGAAGCATGCTAGCTAGTCACTTCAACCATGAGTAGCTGCACTGTAAGATTGGTGCACGAAGCTATTCAATAATGAAGCCGAAGCCGCGTTCACTATTTCGAGTCAGAAAGTCACTTCTTCGCCTTGATTATGTGTATGATCTGGTTCACGATCTTCTCAGGCGGGACATCAGCCTCCTTGTTTACAACGGTCTCAACAAGGTTTCTCTTCTTATAGTAGTCTATCAAAGGCTGAGTCTGTTTCCTATACGTTCTCAAACGCTCCTGAATAACTTCAGGCTTGTCATCATCCCGAATATATAGTGGACCACCGCATCTGTCACAGATCCCTTCAACCTTGGGCTTCAGGAATCGTTCGCTGTATATGGCGCCGCAGCTCTTGCAGGTCAGTCTCGCCGAGAGTCTCTCGATTATTACTGTGTCTGGAACGTCCAGATTTATGACGACACCTATAGGAGCTATCCCTTCAAGAGCCTTGGCTTGCGGAATTGTTCGTGGAAACCCGTCCGAGATGAATCCTCCTGCGCAATCGGGCTGAGAGATTCTCCTTCTCAGAAGCTCGATGACCATATCATCTGGTACAAGTTCGCCACGCATAGCGTAGCCTTCGATTCTCTTGCCAATCGCGGTCTTGTCTTGGATCTCCTGTCTAACCAAGTCTCCAGTGGAGATGTGAGGCATCCCAAGTTCTTTGAACAGTCGAGATGCGTACGTTCCTTTTCCTGACCCCGGTGGCCCGAAGAGAACTATGTTCAAGATTCCTGGCCAACTCTTGCGGTAAGTATGCCCTATGCCATGATAACAAGGAATTAAATTCATGGGTAGCTGGTATTTCGCACATCCCACTGCTTGTCGTACAGGTTATCTATCGTGCATTTGAGACGCAAAGAGCGCTGCCGTGAACCTATTAGAAGCGGGAGGAAAGTTGTGATTTGAACTGAGTCTTGGCGCCGGGAGGGGGATTCGAACCCCCGCGGCCCAATAGGACCACAGGCTTTCCATACATGGACTCAAGGCCTGCGCCTTTGGACTGCATGACAGCGCACTAATCCACTCGGCCCTCGGGATCTGAGACGACTGGTCTCACACTATCCCGGCTCCCGGCCGCACGACAGCTCGATCTATCCTATTACACCGATCTTAAAACCGTTTCATAGACTGGGAAATAATGCCTCATAGCCCTTGTTTCTCAAAGATGCAAACACGTAGCGGCGACTACTGGAGACGACATCATCTACACTTTCAAGTAGATTCCGGTGATAGTTTCGTCAAATTCGAACGAAGCCTCATCCGAATTAAGACCAAATCAGACGTATAGCCCCATTCTCTCTTTGCGCTTTCCAAAGCTTTGAAGATACTCGACCGTGAGAACGGGATCAGTTATCTTCTTCTCAGACCCGCATCTCTGGCATCTCATCGATATGAATATCGGAGTGAGTGTCTCTGTCTCGTAGCTGAGCAGATAGTATTGACCCGGATACGCTACGAGAACTCGTTCGGCTTGTCCGATCTCAAACTCGCCTTCCTTGAGACATTCTATGTACTTCTTGCCAGAGCAACCGCATTTCTCGCAGACCACTCTATGGTGAAGCCTAGATATGCGATCAAACTTTCCTTTTCTTGCCTCATTCGAGATTTCTTCAGCCATCTTCAAGCACTGAGGGGCCGCCGAATCCAGTTTTCATGGCCTCTCTCAAGGAATTAAGTCATTTGCCTGCACTGTGCTCTTAAATGACGGGTAATCAGATATGGTGGTCTGTTACACATGAAGACTCGCTACTTCCCTGTTTGATTTCCTTGCCGAGCGAGAGGTTCTTCTGATCACGAACAATTTATCTTAATGGCGTCATTTCATTTCTGTGGCTGCTGATTCCGAATGAAGCCCAAGTTTGAGTTCCTGGAGCATCTTGCAGACGCCTACATGGCGGCGCGCGGGCAGAGCCTTGAAGAAGCGTTTGAGAATGCAGCATTGGCTATGTTTGAAGTGATGACCGATACGCAAAAAGTCAAGACCACAATCAAAGATGATGTTACCATAGAAGAGTACGACCAAAAGGCTCTGCTCTACAGCTGGCTAGAGCAGCTTCTCCTAAAGTTCGAGATTGAAAGAAAACTGTATGCTAGATTCGAGGTGAAGCAACTCCTTCAGACCAGCAAGGGTTGGAGATTGTCTGCCACAGTTTTCGGTGAGCGGTTTGACCCAACCAAGCATGTGTCAAAGGCCGAAGTCAAAGCCGTAACCTATCACCAGATGGAGATAAGTCGTGAAGATGGCGGCTACGTTGTGAAGTTCATTCTAGATCTCTAAGTGAACTTTATCAGGGACTATAGCGATTTTTCGGGCCGGGATATCTACCACGTCCTCCGCCCAAGAAGTTGCCTTGGAAGCGGTTCTGAACTCCTATCTCATTCTGGCGGCGGCTGGGCTTGCTGTCATTCTTTTCTTCAGAGAACTTCTCCGACGAATCCAGAAACCTAGGGTCACCCAGATACTTATCGACCCTCAAAGGTTCTTCGACCTGAAAATCTGCCCTACTGAATGATGACCGAAATCTCCTCAATTAGGCTTTCAGGGATCAGGTTTCGCTTTCCTGCCTTTCGGAAGTAGAGAAATCCCATCCTCTCCAATGCCTTGAGATCATTGTAGACATTCTTTACATTCCTTCCCACCTTTCTTGCGACATCGTTGATCGATTCAACATGGGATGTCGCAACCACCCCTAGGAGTTCAAGCCGCTTGATCATCAATGTCTTCCGCAATTCATCCGTCTTGGCTTCACGTACTTCCTCGACGGTGTAGTCAAGCTCTCCACCTTCCACGTAGGCCTCGTACGCATGCACGAGGCCAGCCCACTCTACGTATTCTCCGAAGAGCCCAGGATCCAGCTTTCTCTCGATGAATCTTCTCTCAAACTCTGAAAACGGCATGCCCTTACTTGCCTCATGCATCTTGAGTCGTCTTTGTATTTCTTCAAGACTTAGTCTTCTAACTACCTTGATGCGCAAGGTGCGTCACCACGTCTTCCGTATATTCTTCCCTTTTCTGCTTTATTGGTCCGGGAGCAAATGAAGCTTAAATTCATGCACGCCACATCTAAACAGAAAGCTTGGCGAGGAAACGCAAATGGGAGAAGCTGAAGCCTTCAGAGGAGCATCGGACAAAGTGCCGATTAGACCTGTTTCTCCGTACACGTGGGAGATACCTCAGTCCTATCAATCCGGAATGCGCGTTCCTGGAAGGATATACGCCGACGAAGCCCTCCTTGAGAAGATGAAAAGCGATCTCACGATCCGGCAATGCGCGAATGTAGCTCACTTGCCGGGCATATACAAGTGGTCAGTCACGCTTCCAGACGGCCACGAAGGATATGGCTTTCCAATTGGAGGGGTAGCTGCGACAGACTACAATGAAGGCTCCATCAGCCCGGGAGGCGTCGGCTACGACATAAATTGCGGCGTGAGGCTTCTCAGGACGAATCTCGCGGAGAAGGATGTTCGCCCCAAGCTTGCGGCGATTCTGGAGACTCTCTTCAACTATATTCCCTCCGGTTTGGGCAGCCGAGGAAAGATCCGTGTCAGCCCGACAGAACTCGACAAGGTCGTGTCGGATGGTGTTGAATGGGCCATTGGCAAGGGCTACGGGTGGACCGAGGACGGTGGGCACTGTGAAGAGAATGGCTGCATGGAATCGGCCGATCCTTCCAAAGTCTCATCAACGGCTAAGAATAGGGGTTGCACTCAACTGGGAAGTCTGGGGAGCGGAAACCACTTCCTAGAGATCGAAACGGTTGACAGAATCTTCAACCCAGATGTAGCGAGAAGATTTGGCATAGAAAATCAAGGACAAGTACTTGTACTCATTCACACTGGTAGTCGGGGCTTTGGTCATCAGGTTTGCAGCGACTACCTGCGGGTCATGGAGCACGCCGTGCACAAGTACGGCGTAAAGTTGCCCGATAGAGAACTCGCCTGTGCCCCGTCCAAGAGCAACGAGGCCGAGGAGTATTTTGCAGCCATGTCAGCTGCCTGCAACTTCGCTTGGGCGAACCGGCAGATGATCACCCACTGGACTAGGGAGGCATTCGAAAAGGTTCTCGGCAAATCCGCTCAATCAATTGACATGCGTCTTATCTACGATGTCGCACACAACATCGCCAAGATCGAAGACCACACAGTTGACGGGAAGGCGGTGAAGGTCTATGTGCATAGAAAAGGGGCCACGAGAGCATTTCCTCCGGAGCATCGAGACCTTCCCGCAGACTACAAGGCTGTTGGTCAACCCGTGCTCATTCCTGGTAGCATGGGAACAAGCTCATGGGTTCTGGTAGGGACGCCACAAGGGATGGAACTCAGCTTCGCCTCGACGGCCCATGGAGCAGGCCGCTTCATGAGCAGAGCTGCTGCAAAGAGAAAGTTCTGGGGGAACGATGTCAAGCGGAGTCTAGAGCAGAGGGGAATACTGGTGAGAGCAGCAAGCATGGCCGTGGTCAGCGAAGAGGCGCCAGGCGCATACAAGGACGTAGATAGAGTTGCAGAAGTCAGTCATGAGCTCGGAATTGCAACGAAAGTGGCTAGACTGGTTCCAATAGGATGCACGAAAGGGTAGAGTCAAGGTCTTCTGAGCGGATGGATAACCCCAATAGGAATGCGTCTTTCACGATGGACGCTTCATTACAGGACATCGACGTAGCCAAGAAGAAGCTGGCCGCAGAGGCGCTGAGCGTTGTAGTCGTCAAACTTGGGGAGATAATGTTCACCAGCCAAGCGCCAGGTGTCAGAAGCCTGATCGACGCCATAAGAGAACTCGGGCCGTCATTAGCCGGGGCGTCTGTTGCTGACAAGGTTGTTGGAAGAGCTGCAGCCCTTCTCTGCGTTTACGCCAACGCCTCAAGGGTGTATGGATGCGTCATGAGTGAGCTAGGCTTAGAGGTATTGAGAAAGTTCTCAGTGCCCTTTGAGCATGACGCGCTTGTTCCGAACATATTGGATCGGCATGGCACGGGAATGTGCCCATTCGAAAAGCTTGTCTTAAGGATCAATTCACCGGAAGAGGCCTTCTCTGCTATCGACCGTTACTTGGCAACAGGGGCATGACGGGAGAATCTACGAGCTTATTCTCATCATTTCGTCCTTCAATCTTTCCTCGAAACGTGTTCTCTGCAGGATTCTCTTCTTGAGTTCTTGGACCCTTTCCCAAGGAGTCGGGTCAATATTCCTCAGAACAGATAGATAGAAGGTTACATAGTCGGTGAAATAGACGATAGAGAGTAGTCGCGACACTCTTGTTTCTCCAACCCCGCTAACTTCATAGACTTTCGTCATCCCTGCCTCAGCCAAGATCCTCTTTGCCTCTTCGATTCTCGTTCTCTCATCATCATTCTCGTCCGGCCTCAGGAATACGAAGGAGAACTCCGGTCTGTCCTCTCCTCTCTTTCGCCATGCTTCAAACTCGTTGTGACAGCACTCAGGAAGAAGATTGAACAACGCTGGCATCTTACAGTTCTCATTCAACTGATTCTTCATCCTTCTTGCCAGGCCTCCATTTCTGCGAAAAGCGTAGACCACCGGAATCGTTTTAGCAAGCTCAAGAGCGAGTTGCTTGGCCGGGTTACTCTTGTGAGGAACATTCGAACCTATCGTTTCTCTAAGGTCTCGAAGAGACTGGGCGGCGTCTTGAAGATCCCCCCTGAGATCCATCTGACGCACTAGAGGAGCAAGCATAAGTGAGGTGGGAACGAATAGGAAAGGAAGAGCGGTCCTAGGCTCGAAACCTTTCTTCACTTCAACATGGCTTATCCCAAGCCTCTCAGAAATCCCCTTCATCCTTCCGCCGGAAGAAATCGTCAAGACTTGACATTTTCGCCGAGAAGCATCGACGAGAGCGCCAAGGGTCTCCTGCGTTTCTCCGCTGTAGCTTATTGCCAGAACCAGCGTTTTGGAGTCGGCAAAGCCGGGCAACCAGCTGTCCCGAATCAGCGTCATTGGAATCTTTGCGTGGTCGGCGAGCCAATTCAAAGCGATTTCTGCGGCGATTGCTGAAGTCCCCATGCCAGCGAGAATCGCATTCTCAACTCTATCAAAGTCTTGTGGAAGCACAGGTTCCTTGAAGTCAATCAGAGCCTCAACCATGTGTTCAGGCGTTCGGTCTATCTTCTCAAGCATGTTGTGTCTATCGACCTCACGGATCTTCTGCGGGTCGTCAAGTTCGCGCATGTTTCTCCACCTCGCTTCTATGCCAATCTTCGTCGATGCCGGCCGTAGAGTTCATCTGCACGCCGGCCTCGACAAGGTTGAGTATGGCCAAAGTAGCGTAAACAGCTTCCTCTGTTCTCACGGTCTCAGTGCCTTGAAGAGGAATAGTATTCAGGACAAGGTCAGAAAGATCCTCAGGTTTCAGTCTCTCCCTTGCGAGAATTTCTCTAACACCTTCTCGAGGCGACCCGAAGATAACAATTACCCTCGAAGCGGCCTTCAGCTTTCTCCTCAGATTGGTCAAGTCTTCGAGAATCGACCTGCCATACTTGGAAGTCATGATTATCAGTTCATCGGAGCGACGCTTCACTGTCTCTCCGAGAGTACTCTTAGACGAGGTTACGCTATATCCCCAGTAGATCGGGACATCATCTCTTGAGATCACCGAGAGTCTTTCTCCCTCGGCAGATCGCTCGATCCTAAGCGTGACCCTATTTCCAGCCTGAGGAACGCGTCCCTCAACTTTGACGGGTCTGGCCCGCCCTATGTCCACGGTCGCCAATTCCCCATCTGAGCAGAGAACCAATCCTTCCCGATAGGCAATTGACCCGGACCGACCTGTCGTTTCGACGGGATGATGTGGAGTTCTGAGGGGAGGCAAAACTCCTACGTATCGCATCTCAGAAGATAGGGGGAATATCCTCTTTCTCAAGTACTGTGGAGTTTCCAAGTACAAGAGGATCTTCTCAAGGAACTTCGCTTCCTTTCGATCTATGCGAGGGGCTTGGGCATAGATCACAATTTCGTCTACTCGGAATATCGCTGCCGCTCTCGCCAAGAGGCCGACTCGAGTCGTCTTCTCTCTCAGATGTGGGGTGTCGGAGACAAACGACGATGGAATCGCTATCGCGAATCTTCTCTTTCTCCTCTCAACTGGATTCAATGTTCTTCAATCCGCATGCGAATAGCTCGCCGATTCAACGGTTCTGAAATGCGCATGTTGTTGTTTGCTCGCAAGGTTTATAACAGCTAGCCTTCCCTGAAACTGCGGCTAGTCTGTCAATAGTCAAAGAAGGTTTCAGATTGGGCCACAGAAAGAAGCACGCCCCCAAGAGAGGCTCCTTGGCGTATCTTCCTAGGGCACGTGCCAAACGATGGAGAGCACGCGTGAGACATTGGCCCGAGATTGAAGGTGAGCCTAAGCTCTTGGCCTTTTCCGGATACAAGGCAGGCATGACGCATCTCATAACAATAGACAACAGAAAAGGCTCCTTTACGTTCGGAAAGGAAATCGTGCTTCCGGTCACTGTGATTGATAGTCCTCCTCTTATAGTATGTGCGATCAGAGCCTACGAGCTGGAATACACCGGTCTAAGAACCTTGACTGAGGCATGGGCCCAGAATCTCCCAAAAGATCTCAGTCGAGTGATGACGCCACCGAAGGCACCGAGGACTGAAGAGGCACTAGGAAAGATTGAGAATTCCTTGGAGAAAGTTCGAGAGATACGCGTCTTGGCGGCGACTCAGCCTAGGCTTGCCGGCGTCCCGAGAAAGGCTCCTGAAATCATCGAAGTCAAGGTTAGTGGAGAAACTGTGAAGGAACAGTTCGAATACGCGAAGAGCATGCTAGGCAAGGAAGTGAAAAGTTCTGACGTATTCCAAGAAGGCCAGTGGGTCGATGTCGCTGGCATAAGCAAAGGCAAGGGGATCCAAGGGCCCGTAAAGCGATGGGGAATCCGAATCCTGTCTCACAAGTCAAGGAAGACAGTTCGAGGAGTCGGCTCGATAGGCCCATGGACTCCTTCCTACGTTACGTACACGGTTCCCAGAGCAGGGCAGACAGGATTCCATCAGAGAACAGCGTACAGCCAGCAGATCGTCAAGATTGGAGAAGATGGAACTGAAGTCAGCCCTAAGGGAGGCTATATTCGCTACGGCCCGATCAATGGTAGCTATTTGATGCTAACCGGAAGCGTTCCCGGGCCAGCAAGGCGACTGGTCACGTTGAGACATCCGACTCGAGCCCAGCCCACCCCCAGTACCCCCCCGAAGATTGAGCATCTAAGCGCTCAAGCCAAGTAACGGATTCCGGTGGGAAACATGAAGGGAAGAACCGTGGAAATCCTTGATGTCGACGGAAAGAAGATCCGAGAGATTTCGCTACCTGAGGTTTTCTCGACACCTTTCAGGCCGGACGTTATCAGAAGAGCTGTGGTGGTTGCTCAATCCCACCGTCTACAACCGAAGGGAAGGAACCCTATGGCAGGAAAGAGGACTTCTGCTGAATCTCTTGGGGTCGGGTACGATCGGTCAAGGGTTCCAAGGGTCAAGGGCGATCGCTACCCACGTGCATCTGCAGCAGCCTTCGCGCCCAGTACCGTGAAAGGCAGGGTCACTCATCCACCTCGAGTGGAGAAGAAGATCTCAAAGACCATTAATGCCAAAGAGCGTAGGCTTGCGATAAATTCAGCGATCGCCGCAACGGCGATGAAAGAGATTGTTAAGGCAAGAGGCCACATACTGTCTGAAACTACGTCTCTGCCTTTGGTTGTTTCTGATGATATCCAGGCCATAGACAACGCCGGTGCTGTGCGAGAGATGATGCAAAACATAGGCGTATGGGGCGATGTCATGAGAGTAATTGATGGCAGGAAAACTCGAGGACGACGAAAGCGTATTCGAGGAAGGGGGATACGCCAAGCAATTGGCCCCCTAATAGTAGTTTCCAATGACGAAAGCATAGGAAAAGCTGCCAGAAACCTGCCCGGGGTGGAGGTGGCTACTGTCTATAGCTTGGGCGCAGAGATGTTGGCGCCTGGCACACATCCCGGTCGACTGACTGTTTGGTCTGAATCTGCCATGAAACTCCTAGGTGAATCGGTCGGAGAGTCTGAGTAAGATGGACACTAGACGGGTTATAGAGTATCCGGTCATGTCGGAGGATTCAGTCAACCTCATCGAGGCAGAGAACAAGATAACATTCATCGTCAACCTCAGAGCCACAAAGAATGACGTAAAGAGAGCAGTCCAAGAACTATACGACGTTAAGGTCTCGAAGGTTCATGTCCTGATAACTAGTGGAGGGCAGAAGAAAGCATATGTCAAACTCGCGCCGGAATCCAAGGCAGCTGACCTCGCCGTGAAGTTAGGACTCCTCTAGGTTTCGAGGCGTTAAGATATGGGAAAGAAGATACTGGTCCAAAGAAGGGGGAGAGGCACTCAGGTCTTTCGCGCTCCCACGTACAGAAGGGAGGCCCCAGCCCGATATCCTCCGATCTCCACAGGAGAACTAGTCGGGACCATGGGAGGAGTGGTCTCAAAGATTGTTCATGACCCTGGTAGAGGAACACCGGTCGCCTCGCTCAAGTTTGAGAACGGCGAGCAGTTCTACGTCCCAGCTACCGAAGGCCTCAGTCTCGATCAGCGAGTCATGCGGGGTGGAGCGGCTGTTGCCGATATAGGGAACATATTGCCGATCGGCAAGATATCCGAGGGAACCCTCATATGCAACTTGGAGCTCAATCCGGGTGACGGGGGAAAGTTGGCGAGATCTTCCGGAGCATACGCGCTCGTTGTGGCGCATACGCCTCGAGGAACTCAGGTTAGGCTTCCTTCCGGGAAGTCGATTTACTTGAAGGAAGAATGTAGAGCGACGATTGGCGTCGTCTCGGGAGGAGGGAGAACGGAGAAGCCCTTCCTCACAGCAGGAGCAAGGCAAGCTTTGATGAGATCGAGAGGAAGAAGGTGGCCAATAGTCAAGGGGCAGAAGATGGTCGCTGCTTCTCACCCCTACGGAGGAGGCCGACATAAGCACGCTGGAAAACCCACAACGGTCTCAAGGACAACGCCTCCAGGCAGAAAAGTCGGGATGATCGCCGCAAGACAAACTGGAAGAGCGGCAAAGCGCATGAGACGGGTCGCCCAGGTCCTCTAGCTCCCTCTGGGAAAAGGTAGGCCGATCACACAGTTCTACACTTGTAGCATAGTGGCAATCGTCAATCCAGAATCGGTCCAATACTTAATCGAGGAGAAAAATCGTCGGACGGGATTTGACTTCACTCGAAGCCTTAAATAAAGCCGTTAGCCCCTCAAGAGATGAGAAGTGTAGCGAAAAGTGCCAAAGCAATTCAAGTATCGTGGGTACAGCCTAGAACAGCTCCAAGCAATGTCTATGGATGAATTCATACGGCTGCTGCCGGCCAGACAGAGGAGGGCACTTCAGAGAGGATTGACTCCCCCACAGAGAAAGTTCTTGGAAGAACTGAGAGCAGCGAAGAAGTCAGAACGCACTAGTGCCCTTCAAGTTAAGACGCACTGCCGTGACCTTGTAGTTCTTCCCGAGATGATTGGTATGACCCTAAACCTTCACAATGGCAAAGAGTTTGCGCCTCTTGAGATAAAGGCAGAAATGATCGGCCACTATCTTGGTGAATTCGCGATAACAAACAAGAAGGTGACTCACGGTACGCCCGGCATCGGAGCGAGCCGTTCATCAATGTACGTGCCGTTGAAGTAGAATAGAGTGTACTCTTCCTATGTCAGTTTCTTTTTAGATATCGCGCTGACTGCGAAGGCGCATACCAAGGCCAACCCAACTACAACAGCAATCGAGAAGATCGTGGACTGCAGATTCACTGCTGTAGCCCGTGTACCCATCTTTGCCGCGAGTATTCCCTGTGATTCAAGGCTTGAAGTTCCTGCCCAAGAGCTAAACAGATACGCCACCACACCTAACGCCACTCCAAGCGCCGTATACGCGGCCTGCCTCTTCACGGCGATCTCATCACTCTATGGGTCTGTTGTCAATCGTGCTGTTATAGTTCTAGGGTTTAGAACAAGAACAGCGAACATCCTAGAAGAAGCGTTCGGACCATATTCGGGCAGTTTCATACCAGCACACAGCCGCCCCGCTCAAGCCAAATATGATCGCTATGACATTGTGCACCGATCCCCCGAATCCTTCTCGATATAGGTAGATCAGAAGTGAAGTTGAAAAGAACGCGGCATAGAACAGGTATCGTGGAAGAACCAAGGTTCCAAGTCTAGTAAAGAATCGTAGCACTCCTACCTTTACCTCTTTGAGCATTACATACTGCCCGTAACTGTCCTTCTCTATCAAGCCGAGTTCTCTGAGCTTGTCGAGGTGATGCAGCGCCGTGCTAGGGCTTGACATTCCAAGGGCTCTCTGAACTTCTCTTACACCAACGCCCTTTCCCTTCTTGAATAGGTACCAGTAGACTCTGAGCGTTGAGCCTCTAAGTTCTGACTCGGCTTTGCTTAGGTCCACCTCCTTCTCGGACAACTTCCATCCGTACACAAGGAATATGAAATAGTATAAGAAATGTCTTGATGTCAGTTGCTGATCTTGGCAGTAGGTTTTTGGCACAAATGATTCTCATCCTTTGAGGAAACTTTCTGGCTCGTTGAGTTTCAATTAGCCCAACGTTTTTAAATTGCCCTAGTGCATGCTTTGGGGGTAGCGGTGTAAACCCCGTGCCAAATTGGAAGTATTCGGTCACCGGACTCGACCCGGACAAGACCGTGAAATGCGCAGGGCGTGAGCTTCGCATTTCGCCGAAGGCGGCAGTCGAGATATGCGGAACAATCAGGGGCATGAAGGTAGCGGAGGCTAAAGAGCTTCTGGAACGAGTATGCGCAAAGAAGAAGGCGATTCCCTACAAGCGCTACAATAAGGAAGTTCCGCACAGATCACTTGACGAACGTTGGCACGCGGGAAGATACCCAATCAAAGCTGCTTCTAATGTTCTGAAGCTTCTGGAAGAGTTGGAGGCTAACGCTGAGTACAAGGGTCTGAATCTTGCCAAGGTCAGGATCATCCATGCAGCGTCGCATAGGGGAATGAAAATCAGAAACTACGTTCCAAGGGCCCATGGACGAAGCTCGCCCAGCTTCAACATCCTCACACATCTCGAAATAGTGGGGTACGAGGGCGAGTAGTATGTCTGTCCAGAAGTTTTTCATAAAGGACAACACTCGGAAGGCAGAGCTTGACGAGTTTCTTGCAAAGGAATTGAACAAGGCCGGATACAGTAGGATGGAATTGACGAAGACTCCTATCGGGGCCAGAGTTGTCGTATATGCAGCGAAGCCAGGTATGGTCATCGGCAGAAGGGGGCAGAGCATAAGAGATCTCACCAAGATCTTGGAAGAGAAGTTTGGACTCGAGAACCCACAGATATCGGTAGCAGCTATAGAAGTCCCTGAGCTAGACCCAAGGGTCGTGGCGTCTCAAATTGCGGCCGCACTTCAACGAGGAATCCACTTCCGGAGAGCCGCCTACTGGGCTGTTCAGAGAGTCATGGAGGCCGGGGCATTGGGAGTGGAGATTACGATAAGAGGTAAACTGACTAGCGAAAGATCGAGGTATGAGCACTATAGGCAAGGGTACCTCCCCCGATCAGGTGATGCAGCTTCGAAAAACATTCGGAGCGCAGTAGAATGGATTCAACTGAAACCCGGAATCCTCGGCATTCATGTGAAGATACTTCCTCCGGGAGTGACATTCCCCGACAAGCCCTCAATCAGGCCTCCCCCGACTGTGGCGGAGACACCGGCACAGGTCGCTACAACTCCCGAGGGTGCACCATCACCACCAGAGGAGGAGAAGAAGGAAGATGCCGATACTTAGAGTAAGAGAGATCAGACAAATGCCCGTTGAAGAGCGAATGAAGAAGCTTGATGAGATAAGAACTGAACTTGTCAGACTCAAGACGACGGTTGCCTCAGGAGGCACCATAGAGAACCCAGGCAGGATCAAGGAGTTGAGGAAAACCATGGCCAGAATATTGACCATCGAAAGAGAAACGATGACAGGGAAAGGCGCATCAAAATGAGCCCAATCAATCCCCACAACATTCTAAGACACGAAGTTATTGGACTCAGAGTCAGAGTCGCTGAGGCACCGAATAGACAGCTTGCCGGACTCACCGGAAAAGTGGTCGATGAGTCAAGGAACACTCTAACACTGTTTAACGGCACGAAGAGAAGGATCGTGCCCAAAGACTCAGCAATATTCCACTTCTATCTACCAACGGGCGAGATCGTGGGAATTGATGGAAAGAGGCTTGTTGGCAGATCTGAGGATAGGGTCAAGATGCAGGTGAGGCGATGGTGATGCGCAACATAGGGGTAGAAGTCAAGCCTCCGCAGAAAAGCTGCGACGACACCGACTGTCCGTTCCATGGATCTCTCCCAGTCCGAGGGAAGATCCTCCAAGGAGTCGTGGCAAGCAGCAAGATGAGCAAGACCGTTGTCGTGAAGAGAGATACTTTGCATTATGTTCCGAAGTACATGAGATACGAGAAAAGAAGTAGCAGAATCAACGCACATAACCCTCCGTGCATAGACGCGAAAGAAGGAGATAAGGTCAGAGTGGCCGAATGCCGCCCACTGAGCAAGACCGTGGCATTCGTGATAATAGAGAAGGAAGAATAGCAACTGGAGTGAAACAGATATGCCTGCCCCAAAGTCCCGAGCAGTAAGCGCAAGAGGAATGATGGAGTACAGACCCTACGTCACAAGGGGACTACTCGCAGGCAGCCGCCTCGTCTGCGCGGACAACACAGGTGCTAAGGAACTCAAACTCATCAATGTCATGGGCTACAAGGGACGCCTGAGACGGGTGCCAAGCGCATGCGTGGGAGAGATGGTAGCGGTTTCCGTCACAAAGGGATCCCCCGATCTTAGAAGACAGATTCTCCCTGCTGTCGTAGTGAGGCAAAGAAAGACGTTCCGAAGAGTTGATGGAGTAAGGCTCCAGTTTGAGGACAACGCAGCGGTCATTATGACGCCTGAGGGAGAATTGAAAGGAACAGAGATAAGAGGGCCAGTCGCAAGGGAGGCAGCCGAAAGATGGCCACGAGTAGCCAATTTGGCTAGCATAATAATCTAGCGAAGGACGATGTAAGATTGCCCTCCAGAAAGAGATGAACAGAAATGAGGCGAAAGACGATATCAGCAGCTCTTTCTCCTGAGCTTCGCAAGAGGTACGGACGCAGATCCTTTCCAGTTAGGAAGGGAGACACCGTGAAGGTGCTGCGAGGGGACTTTACCGGTATTGAAGGTAAAGTAAACGACCTGGATTGCGACCGAGGAAGATTATTCGTTGAAGGACTTACCCGAGACAAGGTTTCAGGCACTTCTGCCTTGGTAACAGTTCACTCGTCAAAGGTTGCGATTACAAACCTGAACCTCTCAGACAAGTGGCGGGCTGACAGCTTAGAGGCCACTAGACCTCGGCCAACTGCCGACGAAACTGTCAAGAAGGAGGCGGTTGACTAAGGATGGGAAGAAAAGGCGGCTCAAGGCACCTTAAACGAATGCCTGCCCCAAGGTTTTGGCGAATAGCAACAAAGGAATTCCAGTGGGCGATCAAGCCGAGACCGGGGCCTCATCCCATTGACCTATGTATCCCACTAGGGATCATCCTCAGGGATTACTTGGGCCTGGCGAGAACTGCCCGTGAAGCGAAGCTTATCGTGGCGCAGGGCAAGGTGAAAGTTGACGGACGCTTCAGGAGAAACGAGAAGTATCCTGTTGGAATCATGGACGTAATCGAGATCGCGGGTGCGAGAGGGGCGTTTCGAATGATTCCAGTCAAAGGAAAGGGCCTGACTTTGGTTGAGACAACCAAAGAAGAGGCAGGATTCAAACTTTGCAGGATACAAGATAAGAGAACCATTGGTCACGGACATCTCCAGATAAATCTGCATGATGGCAGAAACCTTCTGGTCAAATTGCAGAATCCAAGCAACCCTGTCGAAGATGTGTACTCAACAGGCGCCTCACTGCAGATCGAGATTCCGAGTCAGAAGATTCTGAAGCATATGAAGGTGGCCGAAGGAGCATATGCGATCGTTACGGGAGGAAGAAACATTGGACGGCACGGAAAGATCTCAAGCGTAGTCCCGGCGTCAGCTACAAGACCGGCCATCGTGGAGATCAAGGATGACAAAGGAGAGGCTTTCCGGACAGATGGAGGCCATGTGTTTGTAGTCGGTGAAGAGGGTCCTGCCATAAAGCTTGCAGGAGCTTGACAAGATGACTACTAAGGTGGAAACTGAGGCCGATAAGCGAAACCCGATGGAGCAAATCAGAATAGAAAAGGTGACTGTCAACATAGCTGTGGGGAAGTCTGGAGACCCTCTGGAGAAGGCGAAGAAGGTACTCCAGCAACTGACGAACCAAACTCCTTGTCCAAGGAATGCAAGAAGAACCGTAAAGGATTGGGGAATCAGAAAGGGTGAGCCGATATCGTGCATCGTCACGCTTCGCGGGAAAGGGTCCGAGTCTTTCTTGAGGCGTGCCATGGAAGCCATGGGCAACAAACTTCCTGAATCCTGTTTCGATGATCGCGGTAATTTCGCATTCGGCATTAAGGAGCACATAGAGATCCCGGGTACCAAGTACGTCCCGGAGACAGGAATATTTGGAATGGACGTAAACGTCACTCTTGAAAGACCGGGATATAGAGTCAAGAGAAGAACAATGAGAACATCGAAAGTGGGAAAGGGGCACATCATTACAAGAGATGAAGCAATCGGGTTCGCTGCAAGCAAGTTACAGGCAACAATCGTCAAGGAAGGCGCAGCTATTGGCGAAACTTAAGCCAAGTAAGCAAAGGAAGTTTGGCAAGGGAAGCAGACCTTGCAGACGATGTGGCCAACGGAACGCGGTCATAAGAAGTTACAACCTGCAACTCTGCAGGCAATGTTTCAGAGAGCTCGCGCCCAAACTGGGCTTTAGGAAGTACTCATGAGGTCACTGAAATGACCCTGATGGATCCTTTGGCGCATGCGCTTTCGACAATTGCAAACAATGAAGGAAGATACAAACACGAATGCGTCGTCGAGCCAGCATCTAAACTGTTGGGCCAAGTCTTACGTGTGATACAGAAGAACGGATACTTGGGAGAATTCGAGTTTGTAGACGATGGAAGATCTGGAAAATTCAAGATCCAGCTAATCGGAAGAATCAACAAGTGCGGAGTCGTCAAACCAAACTTCTCTGTGAAAGTGAAGGAAATTGAGAAGTTCGAGAAGAGATACTTGCCGTCTAGGGATGTCGGCATTCTCATACTGTCAACTCCGAAGGGAATTATATCTCACAAGGAAGCAAGCGACCTGCGAAGCGGCGGAAAACTTCTAGCATACGTCTACTAACACGGTGGAACAATGACCGCTGAAGTCGCCGAGAGATCCGTCGAGATTCCTACCGATGTCAAAGTCGAAGTCAACGGACGGAGGGTTATTGCGACAGGACCTGGAGGATCGATCAATGAAGATCTCTCCCACATGCCGGTAGAGTTTGAAACGAAGAATGGTAGGGTAGTAATCCGGTCATCGGGGTCTAGGAAACGAGACAAGGCAATGGTCGGGACAGCGGCCGCGCATATCGCGAACATGATCAAAGGCGTCACCAAGGGGTTTGCATACAGGTTGAAGATTGTTTACGCGCATTTCCCCGTCACTGTCAAAGTGCTGGAGAATGAGAAGAAAGTATCGATCGAGAACTTTGGCGGCGAAAAGACTCCTCGCTTCGCATCTATGATCGGGGACGTCACGGTGAGAGTCTCAGGCGACGAAGTGATAGTTGAAGGGACACGTCTAGATGAAGTCAGCCGAACAGCAAGCAATATCGAAGAAGCTACGAAAATCAAAGAGAAGGATCAGAGAGTCTTCTTGGACGGCATCTACATATTCCAGAAAGGGGAGGCGGCTAAGAAGTGAAGTCGCGTCGGGTTGGAATGAGAAAGAGGCTCAAGGCGCGGATACCGAAGCTCGTTCGACAGGAATCCTGGCGCTACAATAGGGTCAAAGAGTCCTGGCGCAGGCCTCGAGGAGTCACGAACAAGACGAGGCGAAGAAAGCGAGGATGGCCCAAGAGGGTTTCTGTCGGTTACAAGACACCTAACGAGTTGCGCCATCTTCATCCATCAGGGTTAAGAGAAGTAAGGGTTGATCGCGTGGAGGACTTGGAAAGGCTTGATGCCAAGGTATGTGTGGCAAGGATCAGCCATACAGTCGGAGAGAAGAAGCGAGTCACAATTATCGACAGAGCAAAGGAGCTCCAGATCAGGATTGTGAACCCGGGAGTCAAGGGAAAGGAAGAGGCTCCCGAGGTCAAAGAACCCATCATTGAGGAGCGGGAAGCCGCTAAGGAACAAGTTCAGTCAGGCGTTGCGGAAGAACAGTTGAAAGAGGAGCCCGAGCCATGAGTTTGAGAAGCCAGAGGAGACTTGCCTCAAAAGTACTGAAAGTTGGAGAGAACAGAGTCTGGATTGATCCAGATGAGGTCGAGAAGGTTGGTTCCGCCATAACTAGAGACGAGGTCAGAAGGCTCATCCATGAAGGAACGATCCATGCGTTGCCGGAAAGAGGCACAAGCAGAGGTAGGCAAAGAATGTCCCATAGGAAGCATGTCCTCGGGAGGAGAAGAGGTCCTGGTGGAAGAAAGGGAACTAGAAAATCGGAGGAGAGCTGGGTGGAGAGGATCAGATCAATTAGAAGGAGGCTGAGGCACCTCAGAGACAGAAGAATGATCGAGAGATCAGTGTATCGCAAGTTGAGTCATATGGCGAGCGGAGGTGCCTTCAGAAGCGCAAGTCATGTCGACGAGTACATCGAATCTCACCAGTTGGCTAGAAGGAGATAGCCCGGATGGTTCGAGGACCTATGTACAGCATGCCGCATCGCAGAAGAAGAGAGCGTCGGACAGACTACGAGAAGAGGTCGGCACTAGTAATATCCGGTCTCCCGAGAATTGTTGTCCGAGCATCCAGCAAGCACACTTCAGTCCAGTTTGTGGAGGCAAGGCCTCAGGGAGACCATGTATATGCTGCGGCCAAGTCAACCGAGCTTAGGGAACTTGCTTGGAAATACGGAGGAGGAAATCTCCCAGCAGCCTATCTCACCGGTATGCTCGCAGGACTAAGAGCGATTGAGAAAGATATTCGCAAAGCTGTACTTGACATCGGTCTTCGAAGAGTTAGCAAGGGAGCCAGAGTCTTCAGTGCTCTGAAGGGTGCTGTCGACGCCGGTATCGAAATACCGCATGGCAAGGAAGTCCTTCCCTCTGACGCGAGAGTCAAAGGAGAGCACATAGCTGCTTACGCGAAACAGCTCTCGACCGATCCGGAGAAGTATCGAGCGCAGTTCTCAGGATATCTTTCAAAGAAACTGAAGCCGGAGGATCTTCCTTCCGCATTCGAAAAGGCAAAGGAGAGGATTGCTGGTTTGGAGAAAGGGCCTCAAAAGGAGGCTAGGAAGTAGTGGGTCTATCCACAGAAAGAGCGTCCAGCCAAATGTCATGGACTCCAAGAACGAAGCTTGGGAGGATGGTACAGGAAGGAAAGGTCATTTCCATTGACGAAGTCTTCACGCAAGGCTTAAAGATGATGGAGCATCAGGTAGTTGACGCGCTTCTTCCGAACCTCCAGCACGAGGTTTTGGAGATCGGCTTCGTCCAGAAGCAGACAGATGCCGGAGAAAAGTCTCGCTTCAAGGCCGTGGTTGTTGTAGGAAATGGCGAGGGCTACGTAGGTGTGGGAGACGGAAAGGCGAAGCAAGTAAGAAACGCAATAGACAAGGCCACAGTGCAAGCAAAGCTGAACACGATTCCGGTACGTAGAGGATGTGGAAGTTGGGAATGCGCCTGCAACCATCCTCATTCCCTTCCATTCAAGGTTAGAGGAAAATGCGGAAGCGTTTCAGTGGAGATCATTCCCGGACCGAGGGGGCTGGGATTGGTTGCAGGGGAGATACCGAAGGTAGTCTTGAGATTGGCGGGTGTGAAGGACTGTTGGACAAGAAGCTTCGGGTCAACCTCCACGGCTTCCTCAACGGCCTATGCCGTATACGATGCGCTACGGTCAACATACCGCATCGTCACTCCAAGCGACTGGGTTAGGTAGAGCACATTTGACAGAGAAGAAAGGGCCTAGAGAAAGAAAGAAGCCCTCGGCAAGAGTCAGAAAGGAGGCTCCCCCAAAGGGCAGCTGCATCATCGCCGTCAGGCTTCGTGGAGGATCTGGAGTCACAGGAGATGTGAACGCAACACTTGATATGCTGCATCTGCGCCGGAAGCACAATGCAGTCCTCTTGTACAACAAACCCGACATCTTGGGGATGCTCAAGAAAGCAAAGGACTACGTAACCTGGGGAGAGGCCGACAAGGGGCTACTGAGTATGCTGTTCAAGAAGAGATGTAGTCCGCGCGGTGCAGGTGAGCTAACTGCGAAATACTTGAAGGAGAGACTTCAGGTTTCTTCGATGGAGAGACTGGCCGAGATGATAGAACGAGCAGAAGTCCCGCTAGGCAAACTTTACGGCGCAGGGATCCCACCTGTCTTCTACCTTCATCCTCCAAAGGGTGGATTCAAGAGATCTTTGAAGCGTCCTCTCGCAGATGGCGGTGAGCTCGGCTACAGGGGAAAGGAAATCGTATCGCTCATCTCCCGAATGATCTGACAAAGCTGCCTCCCATTTGAATGCGCAGACTTGCTGGCATGTGAATAATAGGACGCTATCAGACGACTCGAACATTTTTGGCTTGACTGTTTGGCGAAGGATCCAGTGAGACCGGAGAGTCTCTAAACGCTTAAATTGACCGCGCCCGAACATTGACCAAAGTTTCGTCAAGAGTGGAACCAAGCTTGCCCACGAGGCGTAGAAGGGTCCGAAAGATGCGTGGCTCAAGGACTCATGGGTGGGGAGTTTCAGGCCAGCACAGGGACAGTGGAATGCGAGGTGGGCGAGGGCAGGCGGGTCGGCTTACGCATAAACGAACGAAACTTGTAGCCGAAGGTATCGAGACGGGCAAGCACGGTTTTGTGAGTCATTCAAGGAGAACTGTCCGAGCAATCAATCTGAAGGATCTTGCCAGTCTGATGCTGGAGCCTTCGGAAGCAAGATCGAAGGACCAGTTGCCCGTTGTAGACCTGTCTAAACTAGGTTACGGCAAGCTTCTTGGGCAGGGGAACTTGGATCGGCCGATAGAAATCAAGGTTGCAAGAATATCGAAGTCCGCACTGAAGAAGATCGAGGCAGCAGGAGGAAAGTTGGTCCGTCTCAAATAGGTGGCTTTCTTGGTTCGCTTTATAGAGGTCTTTCAACCGCTTGCAAGATTTGTTCCAACTGTGTCTTCCCCTGACCGGAAAGTCTCGTTCAATGAGAAGCTATTCTGGACTGCGATGGTTCTCATTGGTTATCTTATCATGACTGAGATCCCCCTCTATGGCGTCGGAGGGGCGGGTGCCGAGGATCCCTTCAGTGCAATGCGAGTTATCTTTGCCTCCGAGAGAGGTACGCTAATGGAGCTGGGAATAGGGCCGATAGTGACGGCAGGCCTCATCCTTCAAGTTCTTGCAGGTTCACAGATGATAAAAGTTGACTTCACGAATCCACAAGATAGATCGCTGTTCACAACGGCAAGTAAAGTCCTGTCGATAGTGATGTACCTCTTTCAGATAAGTGCCTATATGATTGCAGGCGCATTTGGAGCGACGATTACACCACAGACAGCTTTCGTCATAGTCTTGCAGTTGGTGAGCGCCGGAATCGTGCTGATCCTGTTGGATGAGTTACTGCAGAAGGGATGGGGACTAGGAAGCGGAATCAGCCTCTTCATAGTTGCAGGGGTGGCGCAGCGGATACTGTGGGACTCAATCGCTCCCATGGGCCCGATGAGTGATAAGAAGTTCTTAGGGGCAATCATTGCATTTGCGCAATCAGTGGGAGCCTCCTCAACTGTATGGGACATGGTCCACCGCCCCGAAGGATTGCCTGACATGATAGGCTTGCTTACAACACTCGCTGTTTTTGCAGCAATCATCTATATCGATGGTCTTCGAGTTGAGGTACCGGTTTCGCATTCGAGGTTTAGAGGATTCAGAGGCAAGTTTCCCATCAAGCTTCTATACGTGTCCAACATACCTGTGATCTTCGCGGCCGCACTTTTCGGCAACATATATTTCATCTCGCAACTGATCTGGTCTAGGTACAACCAGTCAGGAACAAACTTTTGGCTGAATCTTCTGGGGATATTCAAGGCAGAGGGCCAGAGATACGAGCCCACGAGCGGCCTTGCCTACTATGTTATATCTCCTAGGAATTTGGAGAACGTGATGAACGATCCTATCCGCGCCATAGTCTACGCCGGCCTGATGATGACCATATGCGTATTCTTCTCCATCACATGGATTGAGGTGGGCGGCATGGACGCTAGAACGGTTTCTAGGCAGCTGGTTGACTCAGGTATGCAGATAGAGGGATTCAGGCGCTCATATGCTCCGATCCAGCAGGTGCTCTCTAGGTACATACCGACGGTCACGATACTGGGCGGACTGGTCGTAGGTGCCATAGCCTCGTTCGCCGATTTCTTGGGGGCATTCGGTTCGGGTATGGGGATCCTGCTTTCGATAGGCATTATACAGCAATACTACCAGATACTAGCTCAGGAAAGAATTAGTGAGCTCTATCCAGCTGTTCGATCGCTGCTAGGAAAGTGATCTCGATGCGGACCACTATGATCGAAATAGAGATGCCCATACGAGGGAGGGCATAAGGATTGCTGACGATACTTGACGAGATAACTAGGTGGCTTATGGCAGCACTAGTACCTTACGCAACTATTCCAAGCTCCACGTTCTTCATACTTGGTGTCGCAGGCGTTCTCGGGATTGTATCAAACTTGGCTAATCGCTTCTTTGTAGACGTGCGGTCCATGAAAGAGATCTCGGCTGAAGTCAAAGCTTGGCAAGAGGAGTTCAACAAGGCTAGAAAGTCCGGTGATAAGCAGCTGTTGGCGAAGGTGACCAAGAAGCAGGCTGCGATCATGCGACTGCAGAGCAAGATGATGTGGGATCGAATGAAAGTCACATTCACCTTCTTCATACCGTTCCTTCTTGTCTGGACCGTTCTCAGCAGGTTTTACGGTGAATTGCCTGAGCGGATGTTCACAGCCTACTCGCCCTTTGTTGTGCGATGGCTGCTAGAAGGCCCTCGCCTCTTATCTGGTTCTCCCCTTCCAATCAGGGTCACATACTTTACTTGGTACCTGATCTGCTCGTTTGCCATAAGTCTCCCCACGTCAAGGCTTTTGGGCACGTATCCCGAGCAAGAGTGACCGATCATGGTCAGGCGGGCGAGACGCGCGAGAGGACAGAAAAGGACCATAGTTCCAACTCCTGGAGGCAGCACGAGTGTCCGATTCAGGGGCAGTAGGCCTGGAGTGCCAAGATGCTCCATCTGCGGATCGATCATGAGGGGCATACCTTACTCCAGTATTCGTAAGCATCCAAAATCAAGGCGCAGGCCTTCCCGACCGTACGGAGGCACTCTCTGTCATGCATGCCTTATGGAAGCGTTCAGGAGAGGATCCCGGGGTCAGTCGTAAGTGGACTTAGTGCTGACGATCAGTGGGCTTCACGGTTCAGGCAAGTCTACATATGCTCGTGCCATTGCTCAGGCCTATGGATTGAGACTTGTATCGGCAGGCCGATTCTTTCGAAGGATAGCCAACGAAAAAGGAATCACCATAGAGCAATTGACGGAGAAAGCGAGCAAGGATCCTGGCATAGACAGGTTGATAGACTATATGACGAAGCAGGAGGCTGAGAAAGGGAACGTGATACTGGACGGACAGCTTTCGGGATGGATGGCCCAAGAGAAGGCTGATATCAAGATATTTCTCACTGCGCCTGACCATGTAAGGTTCAAAAGGATCGCTATGCGCGACCGAATATCGATCGAGGATGCTCGGAAGCAGACCCTGATGAGGGAGGCTGCCCAGAAAGAACGCTTCGTCCGCTACTACGGGATAGATCCTTCGGATCTATCCAACTATGATGTGGTCTTTGACACGAGCCTCCGGCCGCTCGATGAGAACATCAAAATTCTTAAGAACATCATATCTGAGTACCTTGCAGAAAAATCCAAGAAGTGAACGCCAATGCCCGTCATCGAAGTGGGGAGAATATGCGTCAAGATAGCTGGACGAGAAGCCGGAGGCAAATGCGTCATTGTAGACACTATTGACAGCAACTATGTCCTCGTAACCGGGCCGAAGTCGCTCTCAGGTGTCAAACGGCGTAGAACAAATGTGAAGCATATAGAGCCAACGGAAGACAAGATTGATCTGAAGAAGGACGCAACAGACGAAGAGGTTCTCAAGGCACTTGAGAAAGCAAAGAAGACTGCGGTTGTTAAGGCCGAGGTCAAACCGAAGATCAAGTAGACGCTCCGACGTGCCGTCTGCACAATTAGTTTAATTCTCAGCAGTACTCTTGGTTGGGGGATCAGCATGAAGCTTCTTCCACCGTGGAACATAGAAAGGGAAATCGTCGCCAAGACGGAAGCAGAAACCAATAAGGCTTTGGGATATGATCCCTATGCTCGGCCGATCGGTCTTCACATTCGTTTTGGAATAGTCAACTTGGACAAGCCACCGGGCCCCTCGAGTCATGAAGTTGTGGCTTGGGTAAAACGGATACTTGGACTGAAGCATGCCGGACATGGCGGAACCCTTGACGCCTGAACTGGCGGGGGAGATCCCAAAGTCACCGGCGTGCTTCCAGTCGCCTTCGAAGATGCGACGAAAGTGATTCAAGCCTTCCTTCTTTCGGGGAAGGAGTACGTATGCCTCATGCAACTCCACGAAGATGTCGCCGAGCAGAGGATTAGAGACACGTTTGCCGAGTTCGCTGGAGAGATCTTCCAGAGGCCTCCTCTCAGGGCCTCTGTTAAGCGGTCAGTGAGGAAGCGAGCGATCTACTCACTAGACATCCTTGAGATCGAAGGCAGAAGGGTTCTGTTCAAGATCGCCTGCCAAGCTGGAACATATGTCCGCAAGATCTGCAGTGACATAGGCGAAGTGCTCGGATGCGGGGCGCATATGAGCGAGCTGCGAAGGACAAGAGCCGGCCCATTTCATGAAAATAGGAACTTGTGCTCCATGTATGATCTTCTTAACGCCTATGATAGCTGTAAGACGAAAAACCGGGAGGAGGAATTCAGGGCGATTGTCAGGCCGATGGAGGAAGCGTTTGAGTTCATACCGAGGGTCTATGTCAGGGATTCAGCCGTAGACGCGATCTGCCACGGTGCAGATCTAGCCATTCCCGGCGTGGTCAAGCTCGATCAAAGAATCACGATGAATGCCTCAATTGTCTTGATGTCGCTGAAGGGCGAGGTTGTTGCCTTGGCCAAAGCCCTGATGCCGACCGAGCAAGTACTTGAGCAGGACCACGGGATCGCAGCCAAGACAGTGCGGGTGATAATGCAGCCGGGAACCTATCCATCTCTCTGGAAGGAGCAGTGACCTGAGGCGAGCACTTCTGCACCTGAGTTAGGTTCTCTTCACGACGATAACAGCAATATAGATGCGTGTCTAATCAGATCAGTACTTACACCAATAAGCACAAACGCCGGGGTTCCCGAGCCAGGTACGGGGCAGATTCACATGATAGCCAAAGCCTGGAGACAAACAAGGGCACTTGAAAGCCTGTGGCCCTCACGGGCCGCGAGGGTTCAAATCCCTCCCCCGGCGCCAAACCCCGGGTTCAATGCCTGATTCTTCTGCGGTTTCTCCGCTTTAAATAGGCTCAGGATAGACCCGATGGCGTCCAGAATGCGTAATGGGCAAATAGATTTGCATGATTATGGGCGGCGGCTTGAGCGAGCCATCCGATTTCTGAATGCTCACCCAAAAGTCTCGAAGAAGAACAAGGAGAAAACCCTGCAGTTTCTGGAGAGGTTGAAGGCTGAAGGCCTAAGCCTTGCGAGGCAGACAGGCTACGTGCAGCGACTGACCACCATAGGCGTGCACGCTATGGCACGGCGCTATGTACTGAAGAATGCGCTAGTCTAGTTGCGTACTGGAAGGAGGCAAAGATCTAGGTCTCCGAGTCTTTCTCCATATGTCACTCAAGTAGTATCCGACGACGACTCCTATGATAACACCGCAGATTGCTGCCAGAGGCCAGACGTTCGGCATCTCACGTAGCTCTCGGAGACCTTCAGCTGCTAGGCGCCTTGACTCGAATGCTAAGCTGACCGCCTCAACGTAGTTCATCCTCTCGTACTCTTGCTCAGCACGCCTGACCAGATCCCGACCGTTATTGAGTTTTGCCAAGGACAGAGGCATTGCGATCTTTCTCATAGCCGACTCATCTGCCTCCGCCAATTTAGCTGACGACTCCAGAAGAATTCTGTCGGCATGCATCCTTCGCAGCGCGTCCTTGTCAAACTGGCTGAAATCATAGGAGTGTGCGAAGTAGCTCATAGGCGAGTCGACAAAATCGCCAACCTGACCGAATTGAAACGGGTGCATTAGCCCCAACATGTGGCCAGACTCATGTATGACCGTTTGGCTGAACCCTATCCCTTTGGTGCCCTGCGGCGGCTTAACGATCGCTCCTCTCTCCAACTCATAGTATTGCGTGAGCGAAATTATGGCCATGTCATCGAGGGCGATCCCCTGTAGGCTCGCCTTGGATCCTCGAACCTCCCACTTCGAAGTGTACGCTATGTGTTGCTTGCTGAAGACAAAGCAGAACACGGGTATTGTGACCTCCTCTTCATTCCGCAGAATCCTTGGTACGTATTTGCCAATGTTGAGTTGTAGATATCGATAGACAGGTCTTACATCGACGTAACCTGTTCCTACGTCAATCATCTTGAATGATTCCTTGATTACTCTCGCCAAGTTGGGATCGCTGGAATAATTCTGCATCTTTATCGAAACTTCGATCTCTGAGTACGGTAGGAGTTCCTTGAAGGAAGACTTGATTCGACTGGCATTCAGCGTCTTGTCTACTGGGACAGACGTGCGCTCAAGATCCGTTCTGTTGTCAAAGACATTGATCGTAAAACGGTATCGCTTGCTGTAGATTGGCTCATGCACAAATTGAGGGACAGCAAAATTCCACACGGCCTCCCACAGATAGTCTGCCAAGTACTGCGTCAGCCAGATTCTTCCATACTGTGTGTTCAGATCAATTTTCAGCGCCGTGAGAACCACCTGCAACGGTGGGTCCTTGGGGGTATTGAAGGACGGGCCTGCGCTTACGTCAAAGAACCACATTCTATAATGCCCACCCCATGCAGTCATAAATTGCCTATTCCGAATCCTGTAACCTAGATCCTCATCGACATACTCGACACTGTAGTAGTGCGGTGAGATAGCGAGATTCTTCCAAGGCTGGGCCAACTGATCATAGCTGACTGATGGTAGCTCCGTCAGATTGGCGATAAGAAAGGTGTAACCGTTTCCTGGAAAACCGCTGTAGTCCGCACGGTTCTTGTAGAACCACTCTTCAACTTTGTTAGCATCATACAGCACATTATGTGTCTCGGCGTTGAACCAAGGATTCTCAAGCTCCTTTTCAACGCTGATTCCACGTAAGAAGTCCAAGAGTTTCTGTTTGAAGCTGCGTTCCAAGAAGACGAATTCATACCGAAGGTCATATGTAACACTTGCCTCTCGCTCTCCTATCATTATCTTGTTGACCTTCTGAGAGGGCAGATTCTCTCTCCAAGCCAAGTACTCAGTGTCAATGTTGGACCTGTTGAATCCAATGAACACGATCTTGATGTCCAGTGAGACCTTTCGAGACGCTGTCACATTGGTGGTTGTGTGTTGGGCCATCACTGCAGCTTCGGATGCCGCAGCGAACAGAATCACTACGATCAAAGAACAGTACGTTGCCCGCTTAACTAGTCCTTTCACAGAGGCATCTTCCGCTGGACCGCCCGTTTTCCAATCCTCAGTGTTCACATGGTTCATAAATGATCCTCCTCCATCTTTAGTTCGCTTAACTCTAACTTCTGGTTATTTTTCTCGTGTATGCGTGTGACTTACGGTACTAATCTTATCTCCAGTAACTATGGGCCGTAGTTTGCCAAGGATCGTGCATAAGGGTAACTACAGGTTGTAGTCCACGTGAGAGCGTTTGGGACGCTTGTTTGGAGGTCTTTTAGATACATAAGCCTGACCCCAACCACTTAGCACTCTTCGTTAAGTTTGAGTAGTTTCAGTGTGGCGGAGTTGCCGACGACAAAAAGCGAACTCACCGCCATGGCTCCTGCGGCTATTATAGGGCTGAGCAAACCAACTGCCGCGACTGGGATAGAGACCGCGTTGTATATGAAGGCCCAGAAGAGGTTCTGTCTAATCTTCCTCATAGTTGCCCTACTAAGGATTATTCCTCGACAAACGTCACGCAAGTCATCTTTGATGAGGACAATGCCGCCAGTCTCTTTGGCAATGTCGGCTCCACTGCCTATAGCTATGCCGATATCGGCTTGAGCAAGAGCTGGAGCGTCGTTAACGCCGTCGCCGACCATGGCGACAATCTTACCCTCGCCTTGCAGCTTCTTAATGGCATTCACCTTTTCCCAAGGCAAAACGTTCGCAACAGCTACGTCTACGTGCAGTTGGTCAGCGATAGATCTTGCCGTTCGCTCATTGTCCCCGGTAAGCATGACAATTTCCAATCCCAAGTCCTTTAGTTGCTTTATGGCTTCGGCTGCATTGTCTTTCGGTGTATCCATGGCTGCAACAATGCCAGCAATTTTTCCATCTACAGCAAGGAGCATAACAGTTTTGCCTTGTTCCTCAAGTTTCGTAACGTTTTCTTCTATTCCCTCGATACTGACTCTGTTTTCGCCCATGAGTCTTCGGTTTCCGAACAGGATTTCACGTCCGCTGGCAATGGCTTTGACGCCGCGCCCCGGTATGGCCTCGAAGAAATCGGCATCTGCAACGTTCAAGCCCATTTTGTTTGCTGCTTTAATGATGGATTCAGCCAAAGGATGTTCCGAACCTTTCTCTGCAACAGCAGCCAGTTCTAGAATCTTGCTTTCATCAGAACCTGCAAGCGTGATAATGTCAGTAACTGAGGGTTCGCCTTTTGTCAAGGTGCCGGTTTTGTCAAAGATTACCGTAGTCAGTTTTCTGGCGTTCTCAACATATTCGCCGCCTCGGAGCAGCACTCCATACTCGGCTCCTTTACCAACTCCGGCCAGAATGGCGGTCGGTGTGGCTATGCCAAGAGCGCATGGACAAGCGATGAGAAGTACGGATAACAAGACTAGAAAAGCCGATGAAAAACCTTCATTGAACAACCAGTACGTGAATACCGCTCCTGCGACAGTAAAGACGGTTGGGACAAAATAAGCTACAACGTGATCGGCGAATTTCTGAACTGGGGCACTGGAGGCGTGTGCCTCCTCGACTAGATGCACGATTTGCATGAGCGCTGTGTCTTCACCTACTTTCGTCGCCTTAATCCTCAGCAGTCCGGTCTTGTTTATGGTTGCGCCGATAACCTGGTCTCCCACGTTCTTTTCGACAGGAATGCTCTCGCCAGTGATTATTTTCTGGTCAACAGAAGAATAGCCGGCCACAACGATGCCGTCTGTTGGGATTCTCTCGCCAGGCTTGACAATCAAGATGTCTCCTACCTGAACATCATCAAGTGGAACCTCAATTTCTTGTCCGTGCCTCAAAACCCTTGCAACCGTTGGCTGGAGTTCAAGTAGTCTGCGAATAGCCGCAGCTGATTTCCTTCTTATCGTCTCCTCAATGAACTTTCCCAGTAGAACAAAGGCTAGAATCGCGATGGATATTTCCATGTAGCCGAATCCTTCTGATCCGGTGTGTGGGAAGAAGGTGCTGGCTGCTCCGTATCCCCAGCCGGCTAGCACGCCGGTGGTTATGAGTACATCCATGTTTATAGATCGGTTCTTGAGCGCTTTGTACGCTCCGTGATGTATGCCCCATCCTGCTATCCAAACTATCGGTGTTGACAGAATGAAGAAGGCTAGGTCCCATGCGGAGATTCCAGCTATCTTGAAGGTCATGATGGCTATGGCTAGGCCTAACATGGCTACTACGCGCAGGGCGGCGACGCTTAGGACGCCTGCAAGTGCCAAGGCGACTCTTCGTTTCATCGTCTTTAATTCTTGCTCAGGTTGCTCGTAGGTTCGGGCGCATGTCTCACTGCAGAAATAGTATGTTCGATCTCCTATCTTCCTCTTGATAGATTTGTCAGCTTCCACGATCATGCCGCATACGGGATCTCTGGGCATCTCTAGCCACTCCGTGAGCCAACCGGTCCGGATTCTAACGCTTTCAAGGCTCTCACTCCCTCTGTCATCAGCGTCAGTGGCAAGGCCTTGAGGTAAGCTTGCGCATCAGTTTAATATCTCCCAAAAAACCCAGACCAAATCCTACAGCCGGCGCGATGAGCCTCCAAGGTTCTCCCAGAACTGAGCCAACAGCAAAGCCGACGAAGAGTCCCAAGCAACAAAGCATTCTCATTACCACCTACACATCTTCACGGAAGATTAATGTGATATCCTGATCTCTCGTCAACATGCAGACTCCTTCTTTCTGTGGTTCATTTCTCAATTCACCGGATATGTTGTGGGAATGGGATGAGCATCGGAACAGCCTGTTTGTATTTGGTGTATTTGGAGCCGAACCTTTCCTCAAGCTCCTTCTCTTCTTTCTTTGCTAGACGGTAGTACAGAAGAGACAAGAACGGCCACATTGGAACCGTTATTAGTGTCGGCCACTGCACCAAGGTTCCAAGCGTAAGTATCATCAGTCCTAAGTACTGTGGATGCCGAACATATCGGTAGACATTGTCCGTCACGATTTCACCTTTCGCTCCGCATATCTTCACCCATCCAAGGAAGATCAAGACTCCTCCCAGAAGCATGAGGATGCCGCCTATTTGGCAGGTCAAAAGTAAGCCATGTTCTTTCACGCCGAGCAAAACCCCGAGAAGATGGCCATTCAAGTGGCTGAATGAGAGCGGCACCCCCAAGAACGATGATAGGAGATATACGGTAAGGGGAAAGCCATACATTTCTGTGAAGAGTGCAACTATAAACGCTTGCAGCACTCCAGCCGATCGCCAATCTCTTTTTCTTAGTGGGAGGAACGGACCTAACGTAAACGCCGAAAGCAGAGCCACATTCAGAACTACTGCGACCCAGTTGCCATAACCAAATTCTTCCATTTCTAACTGGTCTCCAGATTTCCAACACGAATGGGGTATTCAACCACGACCTAAGGACGGAATAGGAAGGTGCACCCCTCGGATTGCTCTGACAGCAAACATCGTGTCTTCATTCATCTTCTTGTTGGACCTTCTTGCCCTATCGGCTAGGCCTTTTCCCATTCTTCTGAGGCTCCTTGATGTCACTCCTTTGTCACCCAGTAGCCTTACACCAGTCTTTCGAATGTGTCTCTTTCTCTAAGCAGAGATCTCTTCCAAGCGTCGAGTCTCATCATCCAGTACGGAAGTAGTCTGAGCCGGTAGTACGAAGAAACTGGGTAACCCATCTGATCGCCAAGAACTGACATCATGAGCAGATGCTCGGCTAACAACCTTTCTTCCGTCAAGAGCTTTATCATATGATACGTAGTTGCTCCGATGAGGGCGCCTTTCAACGCAACACCAATGTCGCGAGCTTTTTTCACGATCGAAAAAGCAACCATCCCCCTCATTTCTTTGTTCCGACCCACATCTGGTTACCACCTAACTACAACCCATAGTTAGGCTTATATATGATTTGCTTCTAGTCATTGTTGAAAAGTTGTTACATAGCTCATGGAGGTTCTTGAGACATATGTCTAACCGTCGAAAACTACCGACACCAGCTAGACCCGTCGTTCCTACGAGAAAAGGCAAGCCAATTCTAAAAGTGGCAGCCGCCATAATAATAGTAGCTATCACGGTGACTGTTGTCTTGCTCTACATGAATCCTACAGTGAAATCCATTTCAAACACATTCTATGACAAGCCAATCGTAAGCGGTAAGAAAGTCGCTATTCCGTATGACTTCGTAAAAGATCGCCGATTAGTGTTTGTCGATGTCAAGTTTTCTCAAAAGCAGGGAAGTGTAACGTACCAAGGCCGGACATTCTGGTTTGAGTTGTATAGGAAGGGGGAGTATTTGCCCCTAATTCTTTGGGTCGCTCCTTCGGGTCTTATCAAGGGCGCAGTGCGAGTCTGTGAACCCTGCTCATCTTTCAGCATGCGCATTGAAGAAAGGCTCCTTTCACAGGAGCTTGTGTGCGTTGTCTGCTTCTCTCGATGGAATCTCGAGGATCTCAGAGGTATCAAAGGGCAATGTGCAGGAGACAGTGTGTATGCCCCGCCACCGCTTATGCCCATTTCAACAGTCGGCCAAGAAATACAGATAGACGTCTCCGCTCTAGGGCTCTCCATAGTCGGTTAGCAGCTGCACCAAGAGCGGGATTCATAGCTCGGAGCACGCTACCGATGCGCGGTAAGCGCCTTAAGGAGAGAAAACGTGTAGGCAGGGAAGTATGGGAGAGAGGGTACCAGGGGTTTTTGGAGAAGCAGAGAGAGAGCGAAAGAAGAGCATTGCGCCGAGGCTCCATTGCGTTTGTCGCAATGTTGGCGCTTTCTTACTTGGCTACGGCTGTCACATACAACTGGATCATAACGGTAACCGCAACCCAAGTGTCGCCGTTGGAAAGAGAAGCGCTTCAAATAGCCTTGGGCGATCAGAACGTCAAAGATTTGATAGCCAACTACGTAAGCAGGTACGGAGCCACGGCCACCCCAATTGTTAGGAAGGAGAGCGAAACCGTATACGTCATATTTCTGTACAGAAAATACCCCTGTCATACTGAAAATAGTCCAGCGCTGAAAGTAGTTGTCGACATGCAGCGGCGGACCGTGGTCAACTTCGGGCCCCTGTGAGACATCGGACACGTGCTTGTTAAGATGCATATAAACTCTGACTTACCACCAAGGCCGTCTTACCTCTAAGGGCCGACTGAGGTTGACGACTTGTGTTAACTATATCCGCGATCCCGCTTCGGTAAGGTGTCGCCACGCCTTACATCGATCATGCTCATGCAAGGCGAAATAAATTTGAGGAAAATTATGCCCGCGAGCAAGTTTGATGTCAACACAAGGTAATACACGGACGGACTTATCTCTACCCCTTCCAAAGGTGAAGGAAATAGTAGATTCAGCCCAGCGTAGGCAAATATGGGTCCGGCCAGATTGTTCCCGGTCAAATAGTAGAAGTAGCCGAGAAAGGCCATAAGAGCTATGTTAAAGATTACCGAACCAATCAAGTTCAGCGCAGAGTATCGAAATACACTACTGACGTATGGAGCTACAATGAATAGACCGTAAAATATCGAGGAAATAGCTATCGAGCTTGTTATACCCACACCCAATTTGTCTGTTAGGCGCGTCTGCAAGTAGGCTACGCAAAAGCCTACATCAAATAGACCAACGAGCAATAGGCCTGAGTACGCCAAGAGAGCGATGAGGTATCCCAGGGGAGGATAGCGTTCTATCTGTAGAGTGAATTCTGCAGGCGGGTAGGCCACTCCGATGGTCAGCCTTGCCACTCCATAAACAAGAAGAGAGAGACCAACTCCGAGAAGAGCGTACTTCAAGTTATGTGTCCTCACTATCCTGCCAAAGCCTAACCTTGCAAAAGCGATTTCTTTCGCAAGTCGCGCATAGATGCGAAGAATGCTAAGTAGAACTCCAACGCATATGAGACGCAAAAACCAGAAAGCCCAGAAACTTGAACGCATCATGTTAGCCGTAACCAGGTAGAAGGAGCCAGAAGCCAACGTTACAATGATAGCAATCGAAGCTATGTTCTGTTTGATCTTTCCCCTCTCAATCTTCGGCCCTTCGACATTGCTTGCGACCTTTGGGCCAAACCTGACGGTTGATCCGTCGGCAAGAAGGGCGCGAGTTCCATTCACCGCTTCTCCAGCCATCATGACTGTGTCTCTGACCCTCATTTCACTGATCTCTTTCTCAATGTATGGTCCGGTCTTCCACAATGCGTCCGTCAATCATTTGTAACACTCGATTCGCATGAGTAGCCTTTGCTGGATCGTGAGTCACGAGAACGACCGTCAGACCCTCCTCGCCGTTCAATTGGCAAAGAAGCTCCATAATTTCCTCACCGGTTTTACGATCTAAATTTCCAGTAGGCTCGTCGGCCAGAAGGATCTTGCAATCGTTTACGATCGCCCTAGCAATTGCCACCCTTTGTTGCTCACCTCCGCTTAGTTCTGTGGGCCTGTGCAGTGCCCGACCTTCTAAACCAACGCGATTAAGCGCCTGGCGGGCTCTTTCCTCCTGTTCTTGTGAGGAAACGCCAGACAGGTACATGGGAATCATCACGTTTTCCAGAGCAGTCAGATAAGGGATCAGTTCGAACGTCTGAAAGGCGAATCCCACATTTTCCCTTCTGAATCTCGCTCGTCGGTTAGGGCTCAAATCATAGATCGAAATCCCATCGACTGTCACGTCTCCTTTCGTGGGCGTTAGGAGTCCCCCAACCGTATAAAGGAGAGTTGACTTTCCACTTCCACTAGGGCCCATTATGGCTACAAAATCGTTGCCCTCGATCCGCAAATTGACACGGTTCAACGCGAAGACTGCGTTTCCGCCTATCTCATAGATCTTTGTTGCTTCGTTCGTTACTATCATGCTTTACACCGCCCTCAGAGCCAGAACAGGATCTATCTTTGAAGCTCTCCAAGTAGGATAGACGCTGGCAACGAGGCATGACAGAACAGATGCGGCGATTGAAATTGGGAAGATGCTGAGATAATAGGGGTTGATATTGACGAGCTCTGCCAAAGACACTGTAGCCCTGATGACAAGGGGGCCAGCCACTATAGCCGAGACTAAGCCAACGAGAATGCCGATCACACCACCGACCAAACCCAGAATCACAGCTTGGAAGACGAACATCTTCCACAGATGGATATTATCCGCCCCGAGCGACATTAGTGTCCCTATCTCTCTCATTCTCTCGTGAACAGAGCCCAGCATAGTGTTCATTATGCCGGCACAGCCAACGACCAAGATTATTGATGCGAGTAAAAGTGAGAAGTTGGCCATTTGTTCAACAGCCTTCACTCGGGCCTCAACCGCTTGGCGAATAGGAGTTGCTTTGACATTAGGGACGGCATCCATTATTTGTTGAGATATTAACTCGACAGGACAATCCTTGCATATGGCCCCAACATCAATTACACTAATTTTCCCGAATAGATTTAGTAGTCTTTGAGCTGTATGTAATGGCAAGAATAGAGAATAGTCGTCAACCGAGCCCGTTTCGCCCAGGATGCCAACTACGGTGAAGACTTCATTCCTAATTGTGACGGCTGATCCTACTGTCAGACGGAGTGATGAGGCCAATGTCGAACCAGAAACCACTTGACTTGTATCATTCTGAGGCCACGATCCGGCTAGGTTCCACCATCTCTTCAGTTGAGTTTCTTTCTCTGGAACAATTCCGACTATAAGCAAAGTGCTGTTGCGATACTGAATGTTCCCGTAGAGTTTCGGAGACAGCGCTCTCAGGTTTCCGCGATTGGGTATGGTGTATACTTTTTCTATCGAACTTTCCGGTATTGTCGTGCTTCCAAGCACAACGTTTCCATAAGGAACTCCTATCAGTTCTGTTCTTGGAGTTACAACTATGTTCGCGCCGACTTTGTCTATCTCATCACCGATTTGGATCTCCATTGCACGAGCGACTGTGAAGGTTGCCACTATGACTCCTATCGCAAGGATGAGACCAATGGAACTAAGGACAGATCGCCCTTTCCTGCGAGACAGATATTTGAGAACAAGTGTTGTAGCACGCAAATAGTTTTCACCTTTGGACGAAATGGGCAGTCGCGGCGGTATATAAGGCTAACTACACACTGTAGTTAGGCCTATACCCAAGTCCTTCGTTGCCTATGCCGATCTACATGAACATACGCGGATCCACTCTGTTGCTGATAATCGTTCCTCTGTCAGTGCTCTCGCAAACACTGAGCAATCAACAGGTAATTCTTGGCCAACTGCCCCGTACTCAAGTTTCAAGTGTTTTGATAGATGTCGTCTTCCTGGGGATCGAGCGAGAGTGGCTGGATGTCGACTACCTGAACTGGAAAGGGGAAGCGAAGAACCTCCCGACTGCAATTGAAGTAGTGTTGGATTCAACTAATAAGACCCGGCAGATCTTCCTTCCACAGTATAAGTTCCATTTTGCGCCTCAGACCTTCAAGACGAGGTTCGTGAGCTATCTGAAGTCAATTGAAACGGAAAAAGAAGGAACAAATCCTTGGTTCTACTATTGGGTGCAAGACCGGAAGAACCCTGACTATCATTCGAGACAGTACATGTCGGTTAAGTACTTCATCTACGACGCGGACAAGGTTGAGAACTGGTTATGGGCGAATAGAGGCGGCATAGTGCGGCAGGGCGACCCTTCCTGGATCTTCTTCATGTACCTATCGGAGCTGCCCTTAGCATCCTGGAAGGATGTGAAAGACCACCTCAAGTATCGGACTTCATACAACGGTTCTGCACACTACTACAGCATTAGCCGCACAGACGTCGACCTCGGCTATCAGTATTGATTCCGAGACTTCATGTCCGGTTGGGGAGGACGAAACAGACTGTGGTTCTACGACGTTAGCGCCGGCCCGGTCTTTCACAGCCAATTTGAGGATCTTCCTCTACAAGTGGTCTTGGGTGATAACTCCATCGAACTGGGTAGTCCGTTTGGTAGAAACTGGTTCACTGAGTACATTGCGGACTACCTCTGGCAGGCAACTCTGAACCTTGCCTTCCCCCGTTTCGTCTATGATCCTGTCTACTCCTCGAAGTATCTCATCGACATCAATGTATTTGACGCCCGAAAGTCTGCAGAGAAGAACGCAGTACCAATAGGATCAACGATCAACCTCGGTCAAATGGAAGCAGCCTTCAGAGACTTGCTTCCATATTCAGAGATGGAAGTAAGGCTTCAGTTTCGTGATATTCGCGACGATATTGAACTTGAACAAACTGTACTAAGAAGCTTCAAGTTTACAGACTCTTGGATCTTTGGGTCAGTGCTTGGCAGCATGCAACGTTACGGTATCGTCGACGCGAGACCGGTTTATAAGTTCCTTGTCGACCACCTTGACGTATATTCCCCGGGACGCACACAAAGCGAAAAACTCTTCGTGATTCCAGTGTTCTGCTTTGCTTTCAGCGAGGAGACCTACTTAAGCTACACATAGAAGTGGGACATCGGAACGCGAGATTGGGAGACGGGTGCCTTACTTGGTGTAGCGTTACCTGAGTTTGCTTTAGTTGGGTTGAATCAGCGCATATTCATGAAAGGTGACCTTGCTGGACAACCAAGCAAGGGACAAGGCTTCACTCAGACTATCATACATAAAGCAGGCCATGTCCTAGGCCTGATGCATCCGAATCAGTACGGAGCGGTCGGCGATTTCACGTACTCTGCAATGGGATACTTCACGCAGGATATAGGATTCGGAATGTCAGACAAGGATGCATTGTGGCGCGCGTACGCAGACCAGATCTATCTATCGATCTCTGATTCGATTGTAAGGACCATCAAGAACTATCCAGACGCAAAGAGATCCTTGGGCGACATCCGTAGGTTGATGGAGCAATTCAAGAACGAATACGGCAAGATGAACTACCTCTCAGCTCTGAAGAAAGCTCTCGACGCCAAGAAGAAGTTGGAAGTCGCGCTCTCAAAAATTGGATTGCCACAAATCCCTCTCGCAACTTACTTGATCGCCGCAGCCATCGCCATAGGTTGTGCCAGCGCAGTCGTCTTTCTGGCGCGCAGAAGAAGGATCTTATTAAGCCAAACCTCTGAGCGAGAACGAACCCGCCTAGGTATCGCTTCAAATGTAGAGTTCTCAGAGCTGCCAGCGACATCGCGCCAACATACTTCCAACTCTCAACCCAAGTTTGACGCCTCTGAGTGGATTTCCTCGCACCTCAACGTAGATGTGCCCACTTACAGCAGAATTGTCTTGGAACAGGTAAGTGCGAATCAAAGGAGATGTCCCTGCGACTGCGTGACGTTTGTTCGGAGCGCCGCTAACCCGAAGGTGGATTCGACACTACGCCTGATGTCAGAGATACTCTAGAACAGCGGTTGTCATGCTCATGGAGGGACTCTTGGCCATCCTTATATTATTCTGCATGTTAGCTATGCCTTGACATTAGAGCCAAGGACAGGCTGTAGTTAGATGGCCAGCAGACGTGAATGGATAGAATTCAAGCCTCATGAAAGGAATCTAGTGAAAGTTCTCGGCGACCTAGAGGCCGATATCATGGAGACCGTCTGGAGGCTCGGCTCAGGTCAGGTCAGAGATATCCACAGGGAGGTCAATCGCAGGCGCAGAGTTGCCGTCACAACTGTGGCGACCGTTCTAGATCGACTGCATGGGAAAGGTTTGGTCACGAGACGGCTACAGAGGTCAGGTAGCTTACATTACGAGTATATCGGTGCGATCACAAGAAAAGAATTTGAGAAGATCGTGGCTGAACGTGTTCTGAAGGGGCTGTTTGAGGCATTCGGGGACTCTGCAATAGCATACCTCATGGACCATGCTCGAGTAGAGAACAAGAAGACAGCCGAGAAGCTGAGGCGTTACTTTGAAAAGCTAAAGGAGGAGAAGAAGCTGTGATCGCTCACGCACAGGATTTCTTAACAGGGCACATTTATGCAATTCTTCTTTCAGCTGCAGTGTCCTTTGAGGCTGTCATTGCTTTCAAACTCGTCCCGAGAAGATCCTATGGAACCGGAACAATGGTGATTGCTTTCCCTTTGCTTGCTTCATTCCTTATGGCGCTCTGGACTTCGATACCTTGCTTTGTACATTGGTTTTCAGTGAGCAATGAGTTCCCGTATCTCTTATTCTATGGCGATCATGTGCTTCAGTACGTGTTGGCCATTTGTACGGGCTGGGTAGTACTAATGAGTGCCGGACTTGGATCAGCTGTCTCACGCGGCTTGAGAAGTTGGCGCTTTAGAGACAAAACCTCTCCATTGCTTTCTCAGGTCGAATCAACTGTGGCGTCAGAAAATCTGCGTCCAATCATGGACAGCTTGTCAAGAAGGGCAGGAATAGACATCCCTGAGATTCATGTTATAGAAGTAGAAACGCCCTTGATACTCTCTGTCGAAAAAGGATCTGGATCGATGGTGGTCACGTCGAAAGGTGTTCTTGAAACGCTCTCGCGCGAGGAGTTGGAAGTCTCGTTGGCTCATGAAGTATCACATATAAGGAACAGGGATCGCTTACTCAAGACCTTGGCATCTATCCTCAAACTCGGCGCACCGTTCAATTTATTTGGGTATCTCATTGAGCCAGCAATTTGTCGCCTGAGAGAATTTCAGGCAGATGAAGACGCGGCCAGAATGACCGGAAACCCCAGAGCCTTGATTTCAGCTCTTATCAAACTCTCGGAAACTCAGATCTTTTACCCAAGAGACTACACGTCCGGCGGTCATTCTCTAGGCATCTTGGGCCTCTCACTTGGCGGCATTCTCAGCAGACATCCACATATCGAGGAACGGATAGAGAGGTTACTGGACCTCGAGGAGACCAGCTCGACCAAAGCTTCAGTTCCGATCTATTAGTTCCTGCGCTCATGCAAGCGCCTTATCGCTGGTTTCATCCTCCAAGCAGCCACTGTGACGAAGCAAGAGCCGTACGGCCCGGCCGGCCAGCAAGAGAGGGGCTTGAGTGTATCGTAGTGACACCATCAGGTAAGGTTGCTCTTGGAAAGCTTGCTCAAGCACTCGTCTATGGTTCGCGCGTAATGCAGTTAGAAGGGAACTTCGATGCGTTGAGCGTTGTTGTGGAACTTGCCCAGTCCAAAATGGGATTGTACCTGCTGAACTCAATCAATCCGTATAGGTTTGAGGGGAAGAAGACCCTCGCTTGCGAGGCATGGGATCAGCTGGGAGGAAGGATTCCAGACACAATTATCCTGCCTATAGGCAACGCGGGCAACATAAGCGCGATCTGGAAGGGCTCTATAGCAAGAGCTCAGGGATCCTCACGTGGTTTTGGTCTCCGCATTCTTCTGCGCTTACTAGGAAGCGCCATGAAAAGTTTTAGGATAGACGCCTAATAATACCAATGTTATAGGATACTGATTAAGATGCGTCCGCCGTGTGAGATTGTCGTACAATATCTACTGCCGACCTTTCGGTCATTGGTTGCGAGGGAACTCATCGAGAAGCACGGATTCTCGCAGGTCGAGGCCGCTGCCAGATTGGGAACCACTCAGGCGGCGATAAGTCAGTACTTGTATTCAAAGCGTGGAGAAAAGAAGCTGAGAAGTCTCCACGCAATACCTGCCGTCCAATCTGCTGCTAGGGACATCGCGAAGAACATCGCGAAGAAAAAGCTGTCATCTTTTGAAGCAATGGTGAGACTTTGCAAGTTATGCGTCGCCCTGAGAGACAGGAGTGCAATCTGTAAGCTTCACAAGGATTCTGTGGATCTTCCAAGGTCTTGTAGCTTTTGCCCTAGCCTAACATAGCTCCTTGTATGGATATTTGTGTGGCTCGAACTTCGGTCTAGCATCTTGATCCTGCTCAACTGAGATTCTCAGACTGCTGGCGTCCTTTCTGAGCTACGGGATCTTCTGAAGGGTCGGACACGCACATCGGAGTAGTTGAGGCTCAGCAAATAGCCATTCTCAGATCATTTCCTAGGAAATCTTGGTGGCACTATCGGTCAGCCATCCAGTCTGACCTGTTGGCCAAACTTCCTCAGACGTGGCGACACAGCCAGTCCTAGCACCGTTCCCAGAAGACTTAAGATTGTTCCCTTGACGGTCGAGTATACGTATAGTGGCACGAGCGAGAGAAAAGCGCTAGAGCCTAGGAGTGAGAGCTTGAGAAGAAGGTATGGCACCATTGCAGATGTGCCCGAGACTAGAGACGCCATTATGAAGTACTTGCTAGGATATTTTCTTCTGAGAGGAGACAAGGTCGGAACGTAAAGGAGCGCATCGAAGATTAGTCCTCCGACAGCGTACCCGGCCCCGACCGTCACTGCCTCAAGAGGAGAGGCACGTATAACTCTCGTGACAAGTGCGGCGATTGCCGCCATGGCTGAAACCCTGCCGAATCCTAGGGAAAGTTCAGCCAATATCAGCATAAGAGACCAGCCGACAATCCTATTGATTGCCCCGTGCACAGAAAAAGGTCCTATTGATAGCCTTCCAATGATGGGGCCTAAGGCAACCTGTGAGGCTATCCAAATTGACGAAAATGTCGCTATAAGAGCGATTTCTTTTGTAGTAAGATCGGTCAACTTGGTTAAATGCTTCATAAACGTGTCCGTCAGGTGAGTACTCGTTTACCGAATTCGCCTACGCCTAGCCTAGTGATGAAACTTCCGAAACGCTCTCCACGCATCGCATCCTTCTTGAAGACCTCCATGGAATTCTGGATCACCTTGAAGATCTGCTCCGCGTTGGCAAATTCGATGAGCTTGTATGCGAGCTGGGGGTGCCTCCCGACATGTCCGCCAACAAAGATAGTGTAGCCTTCCTTCTCGGCTACGTCTGCACCTGTGGGGCATACTCTTATGCATTCGCCGCAGTAGATGCATCTGGTGTAATCTATCATGGCTTTCCCTTCCAGAATCTTAATTGCAGCCTCTTTGCATGTCCTTAAGCAATCTCCGCAGCCGTTGCACTTCTCGGAGATGATTCTTGGCTTAACGACACCCATCACGCCAATGTCATTCAGCTGCGGTTTCATACAGGAGTTTGGGCAACCAGTGATCGCGATCTTTAGTTTTGTCGGTAGGTCCTGCGCGAAATATCTTTCATCTATTCTCTTAGCAAGATCATAAGTGTCGATGTTTGCGTGAGGGCACTCCGGTTTCCCGACACACGCCACGATGTTCCTGACTCTTGGTCCACATGATCCAGGCGGAGTCCCTGCCATCTCAAGCTCCTTTGTTATCTCGGCCAGCTTCTCATGCTTCACGTATGGAATCTGTATCCCCTGTCTTGCAGTGAGATGGATGCGTCCCACTCCGTACTTTTCAGCTATTCCCGCTATCGCAGCGAGCTGACGGGATGTCAGGTTGCCGCCGACGACTCGAAGCCGCACCGTATAGTAGTCGGGATCATACTGCAGTATGTATCCGCTCTTCTTCAGCTCCTCGACACTATTCCTGCCGCTGATCATCCTGATCCACTTTGGTCATCAGCTCTCACATATTAAGTGCGAGTGAACATGACGTATAACGGCGTTATATATATTTGACGTTGCAAAGTGTTAGCTTCGATCGTGGCGTCAGTGCAGTTTCCAGTATCCCAAGTTCGATGAAGAACTTATGAATGGTTCTCTGAGCCTCGGTAGCAGTCCGTAGATATTGTGCGGGTGGAGAATTATAAGCCAAACGAATACCCTGGTGCATGTGGACTCCCGGAACTTCGACATCCATGTCAAGGAATAAGCTATTCCTATCCAACAGACATGAACTTCAGAGAACTTGAGAAAGAGATGCATGTTGGTGGATAGAACAGACCCTAGGCTCCATGTTATCTTTTATCTGTCTATTCTCGTCATCGTCGCTACCTACGCTTATGGAATGGAATATGTGTTACCCCAAGTTGCGATAGCTACCTTCACCGGATCGTTTCTGGATATGACTCTGCGTTTTGTTAAGGATGGTAGATGGCTTTTTTCGAAGGGAGCGGCGATCTCCGGGTTGATCATCGGCTTAATTATGACTAGGGGTCAAGTGTGGTATATCCCGCTGGTAGCTGCCGTATTAGCAATCGTCTCAAAGCACATCATAAGGTGGAAGGGAACGAATGTTCTTAACCCTGCCGCCCTATCACTAGCGGTAACGAGCTTCTTGTTTCCAATAGATCTTCAGCTTCATCATGCAGGGCATCTGGAGGGAGGCGCAAGGCTATACTTTGCTTACTCCTATCTAAGGCTCGGGAGCTGGGACGCGTTCGTCCTCAGTCGCCACGGATGGATTGGCTCGGCATCGGCCGTCGGCGTGCTTCTGCTCGGATTCTTAGCCGCTTACGAGGTGAGAAGGCATATACTGGCTTTAACCTTCTTAACCGCTCATATCGGGCTTTTCATAGGGTTCGCAATCGCCACAGATCAGGATATCATCGTTAGATTATCCCTTGAGATTGTGGCGAGTGGAGTTCTCTTCTTCACCTTTTTCATGCTCACGGATCCTCCTACATCGACTGCTACAGAGGGAGGTCAACTAGTTCTCGGCCTGGCGACAGCAGTGACAGCCTTCGCTCTTCGTTTAGCCTTGAGTCTAGTAGCTCCATCTCTGCCCTGCAACAGCTTGCTTTTCACTTTGCTCGTAGCAAATTTCTCGGCTCCTTTCGTGGATAGGAAGGCAGTTAGGATCTCGGTTCAGCGTAGGGGATGCGGGTTCGAGATACGGGGTTCCTCACCTTCATGAGTGAGTGCCATATCAGGAACGATGCTGCCAAGCGGAAAATGTTCGGTGGAAGCGACCCGAGGTTCACTGATGTAGAGAGTTGCTGGTCGCCGACCAATGAAGTTCTGTTACGAACTCTAGGAATTACTACCGAGGAGGTTCGCGTTCTTTCTGGTGAAAGCCTGGAAACTTGTACGCTCTTGCGCAGGGTAGTTAAGGAAGCTGCTTGTGTGTCTCTCTCTACCATCTGGAAAAATTGTCACACACAGACCCCTGCCAACACCTCGTGCGATACTTAATGCGCCATACATCGCGGCCCCTGAAGAAGGCCCTACCGGCAACTCCTCCTGCTCGAACAGCTCCTGGGCAGTCTCGAAAGCTTCCTTGTCGGAGACACTGACCCACTCGTCAATAAGATGCAAGTACTTCTCTAAGATCTTTGGAGTGCTAGACTCTTTTCGATTTCTCAGTCCCTGAATATGATGCCCTGGGACTGGTTCGACGGCATAAATTTTGATTTCGGGGTTTCTTTCCTTCAAGAATTTTCCGACGCCGACAACGGTTCCACCCGTGCCTATGCCTGCTATAAAATGGCTAACTGCGCCGCTCGTTTGGCGCCAGATCTCAGGGCCTGTGGTTTCATAATGAGCCTTAACATTGTCAAGGTTCTCATATTGATTTGGCATAAAGTACTTGCTTGGATAACTCTTGGCAATCGATCTGGCTAGAGCGATTGATTGATCAGTTCCTTTGCCCACGCTTGGGCATAAGCCATTCCAAGTCTCATGAATTCTGGCAGGCGTCTGATAGAGCACTCTTTTGGTCTCTTCACTCACAACCTCCGGCATGACTATCTCTGCTCCAAAGCCTAGTCGTGTAGCGATATTCGCCAATGCTATGCCGGTGTTACCAGAGGTTGGTTCAATGATTATCTTGTCTCCTTTCTTCAGCTCTCCCCGCTTCATTGCTTCCTTAATCATCCAATACGCCGGTCTATCTTTGACTGAGCCAAACGGGTTACGATACTCAAGTTTGGCATAGATCTTCATCTCATATGGGTTGAGCCTTCGGATGCGAACAATCGGGGTGTTGCCAATTCGCGGGATTGCCTTTTCAGGATTGCTCCCAGGTCGCGCTTTTGCTGAGTGATTGAGAATCATCTTCGAGATGTGTCGTGGAACCGTCCTGTAGACTAGTCCTGGTGGCCTAGCTCTCCGAGCAAACGCGGACACCAGCGCTCATTGTGTCCACTCCACAGGAACGGTAGGTTGGGCCATATATTTCATCTTTTCGGACTCTTTTGACTGTCCTCGAGCTGAGAGCTACCTAGTGCAGCAGGCTCTGCCACATAGAAAAGCAGGGTACGCAGGAACCCAAGGCCTAAGAGATTCAGTGAGGCCAGTATCCCGCTCCCATATCACGTGATCTACTAAGGCCTGCGTCGTGTATTCGGCTTTGATTCTACGGAGTGGAAAACAATTATATAACGCCGTTATATCTACATCACTCCCAGAACCTCTGCTAATCATCAGGGGACGAGAAATGCCGATAGATTGGTCATCTCTGTTGAGGAAGGAGGATTGGTGGGCTGTATGGATAGGTTTCTTCGTCTTCACGTTGGCGTTGACGCATGCTATTCCATGGTTGCCAAGGATTGGTGAATGGACGGTTGACCCGCGTATCGCCCTAACCTCCGGCGACGCACCCTACCTTGTGCTTGTAGGGTTCTTTCTTCTTCTATTGACGAGTATTCCAGTACTAGGCATGAAAGAGAAGATCAGAGGCTACTGGACCGGCTTTCCAGTGATGTTCTTTCTTGCCTTCCTTGCTATATTCATATCCAGCCAAAGAACCGTTAAAGGATTAGGTCTTGAGTACGTACTCTGGGCACTTATCTTTGGGTTGATTATCAGCAACGTAATTGGCACGCCGAGGTGGCTCAAACCTGGTGCAAAAGCTGAGCTCTTCATAAAGATTGGGCTTGTTCTCCTCGGCGCTGAGGTTCTGTTTCATACACTACTCGCGGCAGGCGCGCTTGCGATCTTTGAGGTGACTGTCGGTCTTTCTCTCGTTTGGTACTTCTGCTACTTTCTGGCTAGGAGGTTTGGGATGAGCAAATCCTTTGCGAGCATAATGTCAAGCGCTGTGTCTATCTGCGGAGTTTCGGCAGCGATCGCAACCGGAGACGCAGTCAAAGGAGATCCGAAGGAGATAAGCTACACAGTTTCCCTAGTCTTGTTATTTGCGATGCCCATGCTCTTCTTGATGCCCACCATCGGTAGAGCGTTGAATATGCCTGACGCGGTCGTTGGGGCTTGGATCGGAGGCACTATAGACACCACTCCAGCTGTTGTAGCTGCAGGGGCTCTATACAGCGGTAGGGCTATGCAGATCGCATCGATAGTTAAGATGTCACAAAACGTGATGATAGGGGTCACAGCGTTCCTAATAGCCGTCTATTGGGGCCTCAAGGTAGAGAGGAAGCCTGAAGAAATGCCGAAGCCATTGGAGATATGGTACCGATTTCCCAAGTTCATTCTCGGATTCATCGCCGCATCCGTAGTGTTCTCGCTTCTCGTTTCCATAATGGGGCTCAAGTACGTGAGCAGCATAGTGAGCGTCACCAAAGAGGTTCGAGGATGGTTCTTCAGCATGGCCTTTGTCAGCATCGGTCTTGATACCAAGCTCATGGAACTAGTAAAGATCGGAGGGGGAAAGCCGCTACCCGTATTTCTCATAGCAAGCGTCGTAGACGTTCTTCTCTCGTTGCTTTCAGCGTACACTTTGTTCGGAGGCCTCCTCTTTCCACCTCCTCTTTAACCGTCAATGTCGGTCTCGTCTCGCATGAGGAATGCGCAAAATGAACGATTAGAATAAAATCCGAAGGACTCTAAGGGATCAAGGGCGTACATCACGAACATAGAGCTATGCATAGTTCCAAGAACTGATGTGCCTACGTACGGATTGAGTTAACTCAAGAGTCTGCTCAACACGTTATCGATCGACTGAAAATTGAGAGAACCCTACAAGCGGGTCATCAGAAGATTTCAAGTTACTCTGCAAGTCAGCTGCGTTGGCAAGACTAGCTTGGACATGTTTGCAGTGCCTGAACCGAAAGATCAATTGCGAGGGGGACCAGACAACATTGGAGCCGTGGAGATTGACAGGTATGGGTGAAGGGCTCTCGGAAGAGGAGTTGGAGAGATACTCTAGGCAGATCGCGCTGGAGGAAATTGGCTACGCCGGGCAGTTGAAGCTTAAGCGAGCCAAGGTATGCCTAGCTGGCCTAGGAGGACTTGGAGTTCCCACAGCCCAGAAACTCACCGCTATGGGCGTAGGATACATACGAATGGTTGATAGAGATATCGTTTCTAGCTCCGACCTACATCGACAATACCTCTATAATGTCAGTTCCATCGGCTACCCGAAGGTAGAGGTGGCATCCAAGAAGTTGAGTGAACTAAATCCAGGGGTTAGATTTGACCCTATGCCAACTTCTATCACGTCAAATAGTATACATGAAATCCTTCAAGATATCGATGTGGTCGTGGACGGATTAGATAGCATTGAGACGCGATACGTGATAAACAGGGCTTGTGTCAAACTCAAGGTTCCTTACGTCTTTGGAGCTGCTATCGAGTCCCACGGAAATGTATCCACGATTCTTCCGAGGCAGACCGTTTGTCTAGAGTGCTTTCATCCCGGCCTTGAGGACGAAGTCTTGCCAAAATGTTCGGTCGTTGGCGTGCATCCATCGGTCTTGAGTATCATTTCCAGCGTTCAGGTGTCCGAAACCGCTAGACTACTGATTGGGAAGAAGCCCAATCTGCTGAATAAGCTTCTTGTCATTGATCTCAGGAGTTTGTCCTTCGATGAAGTGAAGTTAGTTAGGGAGGTAAGATGTCGCGTGTGTGGAGATAAGCCTGAGGGCCCACCTCTGACATTAAAGGACAAGTTCCTTGAGGAGCAATGCGCAAGGAACGGAAACAGGACTTACATACTCACGCCTCGGAAGCAACTTGCAGTGAACTTTGAGGAGCTGCTCGAAGTTCTCCAGAATGAAGGTGCGAGAATCAAGGCAAGAGGTGAGCTAGGTATTACTTTCGAACGTGGCACAGAGGGAACCCTAAGTATCCTTAAGAGTGGAGTGGCGATAGCTCAAGTTCCACCCACGGGAACCAAGATGGATCCGAAACGAAACATACTTGAGACCTATCAGCGCATCATGGTCGGGGGCTTGGGTGTACAGAGCAAACTCTTGCCGGATCTCGGATAGATGGAGCATAATCAGTTAGCTTGCTGATAAACGGTTGGAGTGGAAACGGAAATACACTAGGTCAGATAGATTATTACATTAGGAACGAGTCGCGAGAAAGCCATGCGCGAAGTCAAACCGGACAAGACCTTAGATGTGCGAGGCTTGTACTGCCCAGTCCCAATCTTCAAAGCGAGGAAGGAGATGGATCAATTGCCAGCAGGAGGAATATTAGAGATCATATCTGACGACCCCCAGGCCAAGGAAGACCTACCTCAATGGGCTAGGCGAATGAGATATGAGATCCTTAGGAAGCAGAAACAAGGCTATGAGCTTACCTTGACTATCAAGAAGCCTAAATGAGGATGCTTAGTTACTGTTGACCTAGATTGAAAACTGGGTTATCCTCGGATGAGAAAGCGGTCAAGGAGGCTGTGCGGGTTCTAAGAGGCGGCGGCAGCGTCCTAGATGCGGTGGAGGAAGGGGTTAAGGTGGTTGAAGACGATCCTAGCGATCAATCCGTGGAGGGGGGCCTGCCAAACCTTCTTGGAGAAGTAGAGCTGGACGCCTCGATCATGGATGGTGCAAGCCTACGCGCAGGTGCGGTTGCAGGCGTAAGGCGGTTCAGCCCGATCGGAAGCCAAGATCGCTGTCCCCTCGATGCCAGCGCCTTTCATCAGAATTATCTTCCCTCCGGGTTTGGCGCCACTGCAAGTGACATATCCACGCCTCCCTACGCGTCCAGCCGCAAATCCTATGACCAATGGGTGATCTAGGCCTGGGCGATCATCAGCAAACACATTATGCTGTCCTCACACACAAAGGATGTCAGAAACCAGGATCAGCATCGAAATCTTGATTCAGCTTCACAAAGAGAGGTATAAATTATCCTCTCGTGCATCCACCTAGCTGATTGCTCATAATGAGATTGGATGTATCAATCTTCTGGGCCAGAGATACATTCCTCACGTAAAAAGGAGGGAATAGAGACCGTGATGAAAGCTGTGGCACTCGTTTCAGGCGGAATAGACTCTCCCGTAGCTGCGTGCCTTGCAAGTAGAAACATGAAAATAGTTCCACTACACTTCTGCCTCCACCCCTTCTACTGCGAAGCCTCCCTTGAACTCGTCATGGAATCATTGAAAGTCCTGAGAGGGAAAATAGCATTTGAAAAAGTCATTCTCTATCCCTGGGGCCAGATCCTGTCAGCAGTCCTACGCGGGGGAGTGAAGAAATACATGTGTGTACTCTGTAGAAGAGGCATGTTCAAAGCGGCTGAGCTTGTCTGCAAGTCGGAGAAGGCCTCGGCCATTGTTACAGGAGAATCGCTTGGACAGAAGGCGACTCAGACGCTTCAGAATTTGGCAGCCACCTCTCATTGTGTGGCATACCCAATCCTGAGACCACTCATAGGTTTTGATAAGACAGAGATACAAAGAGTATCCCGTCGATTAGGTATTCGGTGCGAGAAACATGCAGGATGCTGTACGGCCACCCCGAATAGACCCGTCACTGGGGTTCGCATAGAAGCTCTCGACGAGCTCTACACAAATCTGAATATTCAAGTGTTGCTAAACAACGGGTTCGGAAAACGGCTCGATATGAAAGTCAAATCTCCGAGCGACCTAGACCATCTATTCCTCATGTCCTTGAAGCAGATGTGGGTCCAAACAGAAGATTTGGACCGTGATGAAGACGATATTTCTACGCTGAAAGACTGTGGCAAAGATCGATGAGCCAACACAAGCGTGGCACTCGTGTCCTTTAGGTATAACAGCGTTATGCTCTTATAGCTTGGTTATGACTCTCGAAGAGCAATGGGGCATTCACTAGTAGTTATGGGTTTTCATGGCTCAAATAGGGCTGCAAGTGCTCTCTTTGGAAACGTAGAGCCATTTCCCGAATCCAAGGAATTCACTTTCGACACGACCGCATGAGTGTGAATCCCGCCCAGTCCACTACTCCGTCTTCATGCACGCGACATATTGCCCGAGTCTATAAGATCCGCCTAGGCAGGTTCAAGACCCGGCGGCCGCACCAATCCAGACCTTAGTACTTCGGGTGCGGCAACGCCTAATCCACCTAATCGCACTAGGGTTCCTTCACGGAACCCATCCAAGGCGAGCATAGCCCCGGAAACAGACTTCGACATCCGACTTCTCAGTTGCGCGCGCTGTCAGTATTTCTTTCGCGGAAAACATCCTCTGGTGCGTAGGCCAAGCTTAACCAAGAAAAGCATCAGTGGGACTTCCATAAGTGGTCCTATGACTGTTGCCAATGCTGCTCCTGATCCGATGCCGTAAAGTGTTGTGGCGACTGCTATGGCTACTTCGAAGTGGCTGCTGGATCCTATGAGCGTAGTGTCAATAGCAGTTTCGTACGTCCATCCCGCCAGATATCCAAGTGGATAGGTCCACGCGATCATCGTAGCATAATGCATTAGGTTTGGGGCTGCTAGATAAGCCACCAGGAGAGGATTATTGAGAATGATTTCGCCTTCGAACGAGAAGAGAACAATGAGAGTTGTCAACAAAGCAACAATGGATGTTTTTCCGACCATTGCTCGATAGGTGCTATTGAACCACAGCTCTCCTTTCCCTTCGATTATTAGTTTTCTAGAGATTCCACCTGCCACAACTGGAAGCGCAATAAAGGCCAACACGCTGACGGCGATCAGATCCCATGGCACTGGTATGCTGCTTATTCCTAGGTAAAGCGCCGCAAGAGGAGCATAAAGAAACAGCATCAACAAGGCATTGATCGAGGTATTAATGAGACCTTGAGCCATGTCACCCTTGGCAAGAAACATCCACCACATGACCATAGCTGTGCACGGCGACAACCCAAGAAGTATGACTCCTGCTATATACTGTGGGTTCCCGGCCAGCACGGTATTTGCGTATAGGGTCATCAACGGTGGGGCTATGACCCAGTTGGCGATTATCGTCACAAGCAAAGGCTTCGGTTTCCTTGAAGCCTGTCTGATGTCGCTGAAACGTATACCCAGAACGGTTGGATACATCATGAAGAACAGTAGAATGCCTATTGGAATCGACAGCTTGCCGAGCTTAAGCGAATCCATGAACTGCCCGAACTGTGGAAAGAATCTTCCGGCTAGCAAACCCGCGACTATGCATATGGCTATCCAGATGGTCAGGTATTTCTCGAAAAGTCCGAGGCTTTCTTCCGTCTTAGCTGATGCTTGTGTATCTGCCAAATCTCTCATCCTCAATGAGCAAACAAAATGACTGTTCACGGCATTTCATTTGGACGTTTCCAAGATCGTTTATCTGTTAATTTATATAGCTACCTACGTCAACTGGATGCGAGGATGAATGAGCGAGATCGTGTATAAGGAGAGGCTTGAAAGACTGCTTCAATCAGGTTTATGCACGTCCGGAAACCTGCTGAAACACGTTAGAGAGCTAAAGAGGCTAGGGGAACGAATCGACGAGGAAGATGTCAAGAGAAGATCATACATCCTAAGGGCTCTGGCTGACCCTATTCGAATCAAAATCTTGCATCTACTCAAAAACAGGCCAATGTGCACTTGCGAAATCATGGTAGCTCTGAATTTGACAGAGCCCAACGCCTCCCATCACCTAAACCTTCTTGAAAGAAATGGAATAGCCCAGTCAGAGAGAATTGGAAAATGGGTATTCTATAAACTACAGCAGTCAACCATCAAGAATCTGGTCGACACTGTCACGGGTTAGAATCCAGAGTATACCTCTTGCATGGTACGACTGCACATCTAGGATTTGCCGAACCTCAGGAATTCTCCTCTAGCGGTGTGAATCCCACCCGATTCACCATTGCAGCTTCCGTCTTTGCTGGTAAATCGGCGCGCGCCCATGTTTTTGATGACTTCGAACCCGTTTGGGTATGCGTCCCCGCGGCCGCACCAAAACCTCCTTCCCACGATTACTGATTTCATACGATGACGATTATGCACGGGCTCTGTTCCACTGTTGAGTTTCTCGGCATCTAGAGGAAACGTTAAGAGTCCGTCGCACATACATTCCGTTGAGCCGAAGGAAAAGCGAAACCAGCAGAATTCAGGACTTGAACCCGAGGATCAACGTCCTCCCCCGGCGCCATGCTTCTAGTTCAAACTCCTTCCGTTCTTCATATAGGAACAAGATGGGTCAGCATTCTGCCGGGCTGACAATCTGTCAAGTAAGCTGGCTTACCGAGCAGAGGAGTTTCAGAACTTGACCTGTAGGAGTTCAACCAGAATTGACGCCGTATGCTGCGAAATGCATATAAGCGGTGATCGACACGACTAGAATCGTAAATGACCACTGCCGTTCGCATAGGACGGCAGAATAGATCAACTTCTACAGGGTCAGTTGCATGGACAAGGCCGCGGTTTTTGTCGACGGAGGATACTTCTCAAGGATCCTAAAAGATGAGTACGGCGAAGCTGCAATCGACTTCCACGTTCTATCTGAGAAGCTCTGTCAAGGTTGCGACCGATTGAGAACCTACTATTACAATTGCATGCCCTATCAGAGCAATCCTCCGACTCAGGATGAAAGGACCAGATACGCAGCTATGGACAGATTCCTCTACAGTCTAAAGAAGATTCCACGGTTTGAAGTTCGACTTGGAAAGCTGAGCTACGTCCATGGAGAATTCGTTCAGAAGCGCGTCGATGTCTTGCTATCAGTCGATCTTGTGAGGATGAGTTGGGGAAGGCAGATTCAAAGAGCCGTGCTCCTCTCAGGTGACAGCGACTTAGTTCCAGCGGTACAAGCCGCAAAGGACGCAGGGGTCCTGACACAGGTCTACTACTCCAAGCGATCTGTTCACGATGAATTGCTTCAAGCCTGCGATGACCGATTCGAAATAACGAGAGACCTCATAGAATCAGTCAAGCTCAGACGATGAATAACCGATGACATAGGTGTGTTGCAGAAATCTTGATGCTGTGTCTTCTGCAAGTGAGACTGGGGGATGCTCATATTCAGTACGTGAATGGATGCTCCTTTCTTCGCACCCCTATTGAATACAGGATGCTCCAGGAGAGAACAAAAGGGGTGAGCCGGCCGTTAAGTAATGACTAATCGTGATACATTTCGGTTTCTTAGGTGCGCCTACCTTTGGATATTAAGCGTCGCTTTCGTCCTCTGGATGTGCACTCTCGGTGTAGCCTTTGTCCGCTTGGATTTCGTCGGTTCAAACCGTGAATCGTCACCTATCTCCCGGCGCCATCTCTCCTAAGAGGGAAGATTGAAGGTGCTCGCTCATTGTTGCAGCTCCTTCCTTCTAACTTCGCTCATTTCTCATTCGACTTTCGTCCGACGTATAGTATGTGTTCTGCCCCGCCGTGCACACTTGAGTCCCTGCCCAACCTATAGCTCAACTCAACCCAGATGCCAAAGGCTTCATCGGCTAGTTCGTTGATCTTCTCGTCGATCATGCTGATGATTCCTTCGCAGGCAATCACGTCTAAGGTATCGAAACCCTCACTTTCCATCAGCGGCCCAATCTCGGCCGGCTCCGCAAAGTACGCGCTAGTACGTCCGAAATGTTGAGCCTCTCGCGAAGGTCGCTGCACCCCCGTGCACAAAATCTGCCTAGTGAGTTCCATGTAATCATGAGAGGCCGGCTCATTCTTCGCGATCCAGCGAACTGGAGCGTAACGTACGATGAAAGTCGCAAAGACAGTTCCACCACGCCTTAGCACCCGGCGAGCTTCCTGAAGGGCTTGCCGTCGCTCCTCCGTGGGCAAGTGATAGAGTGGCCCCATGAGAAGAACCGCTTCGAAGCTTTCATCTCCAAGACTTTTCAGGGTGGTAGCGCTGCCGTGTACGTAGCCAGTGAGCTCAACACCAGCTTCAAGGGCTTTCCGCTTAGCAAACTCGAGACAACCCTTCGACAGATCAAACAGTGTGACGTGATACCCACGTTGTGCCAAAGCTATCGAGTAGCGACCTGGTCCTCCTCCGATGTCCGCGATCCTGGCTGGTGCGGGAGGCAAATAATCCTCGAAGGTTCGCAAGGTCACGGCGAATTCTGTCCGATGACGTTGCAGCCGATCCCATTCGTATTGAGCGCTCTGATCGTAGAACGCCTCAGTCTCGCTCAACGTGTTTCACTCCTTTCCTGCTTGACCAATTCCCCTCTAAGTATTGGCTCCATACCAAGTAGCGCACACAGGAAATAATTGATTGAGCGAAGAGTTAAGCCTCGTGCTGTGCAGGCAAGAGGAGACGCTCTACCTACTCCAATTCGAGCACAGAAAAGCCGTCTACCGATAAGCGAAACACAGTCACTTCTAATCTGGCACCGAAAGGATCAGGACAAGAACGCAGACTAACGAAAGGGATAACAGGAAGCTGGGGAGAGAATCGTCCTCGTCGATCCGAGGTGCCGCACATGTCTACAACCAAACAGTCAGCACCTAGAAAGGTCAGCGTAGAGTACCCGCCTCAGTTGCGACATATGCTGAAGAGAGCTCTGGACGACCCTGACGGTTTCTGGGGAGAAATTGCCGAAGAGCTTCACTGGTTCAAACGTTGGGACAGGGTCTTTGAAGGAGACTACCGAAATTTCTCTTGGTTCAAGGGCGGAATAACAAACATATCATACAACTGTCTGGAACATCAGGTCAAGAAGGGAAGAGGCAACCATGCAGCGATAATATGGGAGACCGGCGAAGGTCTACCTGCACGAGTCCTAACCTACAATCAACTTCTACACGAAGTAAAAGAGTTCTCATCCGCTCTACGAGCCCTGGGGGTCAGGAAGGGAGACAGAGTAACAATCTACATGCCCAATATTCCAGAGGCCGCAGTTGCCATGTTGTCGACTGCACGGATCGGGGCAATTCACTCTGTTGTCTTTGGAGGCTTCGGTTACGGAGCCTTGGCCGAAAGAATAGTCGACGCAGAATCAAGGCTTGTGGTCACCGCAGATGTCGGCTACAGACGCGGAGAGAAGGTAGATCTGAAAGGAGTCTTAGACAAGGCTCTTGAAACGACGGGAGAAGTAGTGGAAAAGGTCGTTGTTCTGAAGAGGAGGGAAGAGAAACCGTCACTCCTCCTTGGCAGAGACATGTTGTGGGAAGAAGCGATAGAAAGAGGGGAAGGAGTAGACGCCGAAGTCGAAAGAATGCGCGCAGAAGATCCAGCGTTCATACTCTACACTTCTGGAACAATGGCCAAGCCCAAAGGTACTGTTCAACCGCACGGGAGCTATCAGGTGTATATCTACGCCATGGGCAAGTGGGTCTATGACATGCATGAAACAGATGTCTGGTGGTCGACTTCAGACGTAGGCTGGATAGTGGGGCACAGCTACGTCGTCTATGCGCCATTGCTGTTCGGATGCTCAACGATAATGTATGAAGGCGTTCCAGACCACCCGTCTCCTGACATATGGTGGCAAATAATCGAGAGGAATCGCGTCACACAGGCTTGGATCTCTCCGACAGGTGTACGAGCATTGATGAAGCACGGTGAGACGTGGCCGAAGAAGCATGATCTAAGTTCTTTGAGGCTGGTGGTTTGTGCAGGAGAAGTTCTCAATCCACCTGCATGGGAATGGCTGCAGAAGAAAGTCTTCGAAGACAGGATTCCAGTGATAGATCATATGTGGCAAACTGAAAGCAGCGGTCCAATGATCGGCAACCCATATGGAATCGTTCTGCTCCCAACAAAGCCCGGTTCAGCAACGATACCGCTCCCCGGAATCCACGCAGACATAGTCGATGAAGAAGGGAAATCAGTCCCAGTCGGAGTCGAGGGAACCTTCGTTTGCAGGCGCCCATTCCCGGGTCTAACGCCGACCTTGTGGCGGGATCACGAGCGCTATGTGCAAGACTACTGGAACCTAATACCAGGCGCCTACTATAGCGGCGACGCAGCAATCAGAGACGAAGACGGCTACTTCTGGTTCCTCGGCAGAGTTGATGAGGTCATCAAGATCTCAGCGCACAGAGTCGGCACAATTGAGATAGAGAGCGCCCTACTCCAACATCCTGCCGTTACAGAAGCTGCGGTTGTCGGCCGCCCGGATCAACTGAGGGGCGAGGTTGCCGCTGCTTTCGTCGTTCTGAAAGCAGGGCAAATTCCCGACGAGGCTCTGAAGCAGGCCTTGAGGGAATTGGTCAGAAATACCTTGGGTCCGGTGGTGGTAATTGGCGACATATTCTTCACAAGTAAGCTTCCGAAGACAAGAAGCGGCAAGATAATGCGCCGGCTGATAAAGGCAATAATAACTAACAAGCCTCTGGGAGATTACTCAACAATAGAGGACGCGACATCGCTAGACGAACTGAAAAAGGCCATGGGAACACACTAGGAGTCGCATGAGGGAAGATGCCGGTATCCCAGTTCTGTACTTCGTGCTTCAGCATGCGCCATGTAATCTCAAGGCCAAATCAAGCTGGAACATGAAGAATGTCTATGAGATCAAATATGCTACGCAAGGAGCGCAAATCTGGCGTCCAGAATACAAATGTCATTTCACACCCCAAATATCTTGAAAGCGCGTGGCTGGCGCTGTACGATAAGCTAGCGAAATCATTTGCTGATCTTCTTCGCTTCAACACTGGTCATCTGGTCGAGATAGGTTGCGGGAGAGGTCAACTGACAATCCCTCTTTCGAGACTTGTCGCCAATTCACCCATCACTGTTGTGGACAAGTTCGCGGGACCCTACTCCAAGGACCTCAAGCTACTCAGAGCGGCCTTAGCGCAGGAGAAGCTTGGAAAGAGAGTTGATATGGCATTCTCTGACTATTCACGCTGGCTTCTTGAACAGCGCGACAACAAATACGACGCGATGATTTCGAATGAGTTTCTATGCGAAATTGACTCCATAGAGATGCGTAGATTTCTCTCAGAATGCTATCGAGTCTTAAGGCCTAGAGGAATCACGATTCACGGATTTCTATCGCCACGAGCAAGAAACTCCCGCCAAAGACTGTCGATCGAAGCCGATTCCAATCCTAGATGGGCCAAGCACCCTCCAAAGGAATGGTTCTCTCCTCAGCCGAAGTACGTTGCCGATCAGCTAAGGCGAACTGGTTTCAGAACTGTCAGAACACAGGTGATCAAGAACGATCTGAGAATCAAGGCCAGTGCTGCCCGGCAGCTCCTCAGAAGGTGGAATGTCAAAGAGTCATTTTGGAGGCTTCATCAGGAACGACTCATCCGGGAAGGATTAGAGATTCCAGACTGGGTCGTCGTCGCAGGGCTCAAGCCTCAATGAGGTAAGAAGCGCCGCTTGGTTACTGCCGGTAGTCTTGCGAGTAGTGTCATCCTTCTCGAGATTCGCTCGTCGGATTACAGGATAATTGGGCTTCCCAGGGCTCAGGCAACCCGTATCTGCCGTCCCTATGCCTTCAGAAATAGAGCTGCAATCCTGCAACTAGTCACCCGTCAGAAATACAGATGTCCCTCCTAGGGCAGCGCCAAGGCAGCTACCGCGGGGCTACCGTTTCGCAAGCGCGTAAAGAAGGAGTTCTCGGGGCACATTGACAGAGGTAGCCCGTCGCAGCGCCTGCCAGCTTGGAGAGGCGTTAACCTCCAGCACGCAATAGCCACCACCCGTCATCTCGGCGACGTCTACCCCTGAATACTCAAGCCCCAGCGCCCTCGTGGCCTTGATCGCCAACTCGCTCAGCTCCGGGCTCGGCGAGGTCGGGCTCGCTCTTCCGCCTTGGGAGACGTTAGATTTCCATCCTCCCGGAGGCGCCTGACGAGTCATGGCAGCAGCCACCCGCCCTCCAATCACGAAAAGCCTCACGTCTCTGCTGGCTGACGGAACGTACTCCTGAAGCATCATCGGCCTCCCTATCATCTCAAGGCTCTGGAAGGCATTGTAAGCGAGATCTGGGTCCTCGAACCTTAGTGACCCGTAGCCCATTGAGCCTATGATCGGCTTATAGACAATCTTCTTCATGACTCTCGCATTCCTGTAGGCTTGAAGAGCGCTTTCGGTAACGAATGTAGGTGGAATAGGGACTCCAGCGCGGGCCAGATTGCACATGGTTAAGTACTTGTTCCTAGCGTTGAGAAGAGGGTCGACAGGATTGATCACTCTGACGCCAGACAGTTCAAGATGAGACAAGACGCCGATTCGCTTGGTTATCCTTTCGCATGTTCCTCTGCCTAGCCCCCTTAGAAAAGCGATGTCTTGTCTGTCGAGTTCTTCGCTCTTCGCATAGAACCTTGAGCCTTTTCCGTCAACGCGCCCGGAAAGGTCGACCGCGCTCACCAAGGTCACACTGTGCCCGAGCTCCTTCGCCTCTTTTGACAGGTCCTCAACGTTTCCGTCAATGTCCTTTCCATGAACTATCAAGATGTTCATTCCGGGTTTCTCACTTCCTTAGCCTTGACTATGAGAATGCCCTCAACAAACGGGTCTATTGAAGAAAGGAAGGAATTAAGCTTGAGCACCGGGACAATCGGGACTCCGTCAATGAATCTGGGGCCGGCCTCAACCAAGCTCACAACGACAGGGATAAAGAACGGAGTGCGTCGTGCGGAAATGCCTAGTTTGCGTTTTGCGAGTTCATTAGAGGCAAGGTTCCTAACTCTCTCGACTTGTTTCGCGACGATTTCCTTTGCCGTCGCTCCCCGTAGGCCTTTCATCCAATGCTTACAATCCGTGCAGATAACAAGCATATCTCTAACCCCTACAACATCGATTTCCCGGCGGTAACCGCCTGACCTGAAAGCAAAGTGCTTGACAGTTGAGAATCCACTTGCCTCCAGGGACTTGACGGTGATATCCTCAAATTCCTGCCAACTCAGAAGGCGACATATCCTTTCAAAGTCAGCCCCATGCTCCAAGGCCTTGAGCGCCAAGGCGAGCCTTTGTTCAGAACTAGCCACGACGATATCTCCCCTAAGCTCTAGCACTCCTCTATCATAGAGTTCCCTTACTTGCGTTTGCGCTTCGATCAAAGGTAGCTTGGCATACCTACTGAGATCTTCGAGCGAGCATCTGCCGCTGTCATTCGTAAGGGTCAAAATTGACGCCAAGAGGCTTCTCATGATCATGGAGACCTGCTCTCATCTGCACGTATGTATTGAGTGAGCGTCGTCGGTGCTGGTTTGGCTGAGGCAGATTCGAAATGAGCTTTGATCCTGGTTTGGGCTTCTCGCTGTCGTGGTGTCAGCTTTCCAAGCATCTCTAGCACTTGAAGGCAGTTCTCCACTGCGTACCCGTGAAAGTGATTGTTGAAGTAGCCGTACACTTTGTCAACTGTTCTCGCGGCTTCCTGTATCTTCGGTACCCATGGAGCTAGCTCCGGTGTGTCATAGTGATAGTCATACCACAGTCGTGATCCCTTTCCATGCCAACGGAAATATGAGAAATCAGTTGTGAGATGCATGTCTGGTGGAAGCAGCGGCTCGTCAACGACTACGTAAGCCACACGATACCGTCCTAGTAGCTCCCAAGTCTCAGGTCTCACCCATGAAAGATGACGGAATTCAACAGCGAACCTGTACTCAGCAGGCAGGATCTTGAAGAACCTCTCCATCCTCTCCAAGTCGAAGTCTAGACTTGGCGGCAGCTGAATGAGTATACAACCCAACTTTCCATCTTGCTGAAGAGGAGTCATCAATTGGCAGAAGCGTTTCAGGTCGTCATCTACATGTTTAGCGAGGTCGAGCTTCTTCTTGTGAGTAATCACCTGAGGCATCTTTGCTGAGTAGACGAAATCTGGATTAACATGCCTCAGCCATCCCATCACCGTGCCCTTAGACGGGTAGGCGTAGAAGGTTGAGTCTATCTCAGCCGTGGTGAAGACCCGGGCGTACGCTCTGAGCTTGCTATCCCTGTTGGTCTCGTAGAGAGGCCCCACCCACTCATCATATGACCAACCAGAAGTGCCTAGATAGATGTCGCCCACTTCTCGACCACAAGATATACGTCCGTTTCACGGCATATAAGCAGGGCGCACAATTGACCACAATGCTGATCGGAGCCGGCGGATGGGCATACTTCCGCGTTCCAGGAGAAGATCCTCTAACCGCGTATACAAGAGCCTTTAGCTTTGTTGAAGTCAACTCAAGCTTCTATGAATATCCAGACATGCGAACCGTCAGGTCTTGGAGAAGAAAGGCACCAAGAGACTTCGAGTTCGCGGTTCGTTGCCATCGAGACATATCTCACCAGAACAGGCTTGAGCCGTCAAACGTGAACATCGCTTCCCTGGAAAGGACACTTGACCTATGCGAAGCGTTGAGAGCGCCGGTCCTACATGTCCTAACCCCTAGAGGCATGAAATTCAATAATGAAATGACTAGAAAGGTCCGTGACCTTTTCGGCTCAGTCGATCTGAACCAAGTGAGGATCGCCTTTGAAATGCCCCGAGCCAACGCTGAGGCACCTAACAAGTCCATGATAAACGTCATGGAGGACCTGAATATGGTTCACTGCGTGGATCTGTCAAGGGAAGAACCTGCGTACAAGTCTGACCTTCTATACACAAGACTCTTCGGCCGTGGGGAAGGTAATGTCTACCAGTTCACAGACGAGGAACTGAGGGAAATCAACGCCAAAGCCTCAAGACCGGAGTTCGAGAAATCCATTCTCGCCTTCCATGGTGTAAAAATGTATAAGGACGCAGCTCGACTGAAAGCTTTCAGAAGCACAGGAAGTTTTCCGTCCGTCACTTCCAGCTTGGGCCTTGAGTCCTTACATGAAGTGCTCTCCGAAGATCAGTCATTTCCAGCTTCTAAGGCAACTCTGATCGAACGCCAAGGCTGGAAGATCGTCGACTTGACCTCGGACAGGCGAGTTACAGCTGCCGCAATGCTCGCAAAGCTCCCTGACCGTCAGTATCTCTCAGTAGACGAAGTATTGCAAGCACTGGTTGTATGAGAACTTCTGTTCCCGGTTGCTCGCCAGAGTAGAACTTTCAATCTTGAGAAAGCTTCAAGACCGAGGCTTCACCCGGGGACGGGTTCATGCATGCACGAGGCGTATCAAAGCCATATCGTACTTATGCCATGTCCGACGATCGAGGGCAAGCCCAAGCTAGAACCCTAACCCTGGCAATCGAGGAACTCATCAAGAAGGAGCTGCTATCATCATACGAAGCACCGAGTAGGGGGAGATGTGTCTAATCATCTTAGGAAGGAAGAAACTTGCGGCGCTGATCATCGTTGGTATGTTTCTTGGAACCATCTACCTAGCATACCCTCACCAATACGTGCTATTGTATCGTTACACTCGCTCGGTGCCATACTATCATCAGGACACGGACTACTACTGCGCCCAAGCCTGTATTCAGATGCTCTTAGACTTCTACGGAATCCCCCCTCCTTCTCAAGACACATTGGCGCACGAGACAAGGTATGACCCATCCAACAAGATAACCTACGCAAGAGAGATGCCCAATCCGTTTCTCAATAGAGGATTACGTGTGGCGTGGAATTGGACAACGAACTACGAATGGGCATATGAGAACCTCATGCAGCAAGTCAGATCCATCCCTGTTATGGTTCTGATCACGTGGGACAATAATATCGGACACTACCTTGTCGTATTCCGGGCAGAACGTGCAGGCGTTAAACATCATGACCCGTACTATGGGCCCGATCGATTCCTCGATTACGACGCGTTCAAAAGACTCTGGTTCGACAACTGTGTGTCGCATCCGCCTCAACCTGCTTGCTGGATTCTCATGGTTTCACGATTGTAGCAAGGTGAGTGGAACCACTTCCTCTGATGATACACTGTTAGGACATTAGTCATCTCAGGATCGTCATGAGGCGGATTCTCTTCAGAGAAACACTAGCTGGACTTCATCGGACCTATGCTACGTCTGGGGATCTAGAGCAAGCTCAAACAAGAACGCTCAGCATAGCAATCAAAGAGCTCATCAAGAAGCAGCCATTTGAGAGTAGAAATACACAGGACGGGCACCCTGTTGAGCAACCTATTGGAGTCTAGCTCCCTAAGAGAGAGGAAGCTGCTTCCTGTCTCGACCTGTGTTTGCCATCTTGGCCAACATGAATTACGACCGCTCTCTTCGATGCATGCGATCAGCATAAATCTACGCGATAGCAACTTCAACAAGGATTTAGATGGCCAGGGATTCCTCAGAAGCGTCAAGTCTTTTCATGCAAGAGTACATCGGACGCTATTTGGAAGACGTGCTGAGGGAAGAAGGCGAGAAACGAGCCAAGGAACTTGGCAATAGAAACAGGATAGTCAGACATCATACAATCCCTTTCTATCCTCAATTCCTGTGGTTGGATGCTCGTCTAAACTACGTTCTTGGGAACAACATAGCGGCCATAGTGCTCTGCACCGCGTCTCTGGAGGCAGCTCTCAAGATCTTTCTAGGAAGATATTTCCAGCGGAAGCTAGGCGTGGATCTTGACAAGGCTCTTGACGAAATGGAAGTCCGCAGTCTGATAGCGACATCTAAGGCACTGGGTCTTCTGGACAAACTGACAGAGAAAAACATCAGAAAGATCGGAGATATCCGGCAGGATTTCATTCATTCGAAGATCGCTCGGATATCTGAGAAGATTGAAGAGAAGATTGTCAGAAGTGGTGAATTCACACCAGGCGAACTGAAATCGCTTGGAGAGGCCAGGGAGATGCTAATCTCTGACATGGCTGGCGAGAATGAGGCCAAAGTGGCTCTCGAACTGCTGGAGCAAGTCTACAAAGCATTGTTCGACACATCTGGCTACTGGAAATGGTGACACGCAGATCTACATAGCAGCCATCCAGGAACAAAGGCCAGTTTCATCGGATTCTTCGAACCCACAATGGCAACCTCTACAGTGGTGAATCGAGTAGAATTCGAGATCCTAGGCTGTAATCTCTCAGATTCGAAAAATCTCAGGTTCAAGTCCCCGAAGCGATCCTTAGGGTCGCAATCACTTGGTTTCGAGCGCTGGCCCATGGGGGCCTCCAACCTTATAGGAAGATGAGGCCGAGTACTCTACCATGTTTGCCTCAGACCTTATCTTCGCAATCATTCTAGTGGTTCTTCTGGTTCTTCCATTTTTGTCCGTCTCTCCTGAGTTCAAGACATTCCCCTACGACTTGCTCTTCGCAGCTCTTGGAGCTGCTTCCATAGTAATCTTGGCTTGGGAGAGGATTGCGGACAGACGAAGTAGGAGGCTTCAGAACCTGATGAGACGCGTTTGCATGGATGATGGGGAGTTCAAACTCTTCAGGACTCTTGCATCCGTCTCTCGGGCAGTTGCGGAAAAGAGTCCTCTCTCCCAGCAACAACTAGATTCTATCACGGGAGCCGCTGCGATCCTTCGTCTGGCCGGCCGCCATCATAGGATTGACTGTCTCTACACGAGAAAGGGCCTTGCAGAGCTGCTAACCCTATCACAACATCTTCTGGATTACGATGCTGCGTGGCTAGACATTAGGGGTCAGGTCGAGGTGCTTGTCGCCGACAAGCCTGAGCTGACGGAATTGGTATACGATCTCTTGCGAGGTCACCTCATTCTTGAAGAGAACAAGGCAGGCGACTTTCTTCCGTACATTGCTCATCCCTGGGCCCGGGCCTCAGGTTTGGGTCCGCTCAACCATGAGGAGGGCCAGAGAATAAGGGATTTCGTCAAGGCCTTTCAGAGAAAGCAGGCGAGAAACAAAGGGATCCACTCTCCTATCTGGGGAGTGGAGATCATCCAGCGAATCGGCACAATTCTAGGAGAGTTCGGTCTCTTCCTTGAGAAGCACGGCATACGTGCTCCCTTCACAGAACCAGAGAAACACCCAGCGAGATCGTAGACTGCGAGATATCGACATCCAAATGAGTTGAGCGCTGGACTTCGGCCCCAGCGCTCAGATTGACGGATCAATATAGGCGGATAAGTCAAGGGGTGATTCATAACCGGACGCCCAAAGACTGGCGACCCTGAACCCAGATCTAGGGGAATTCGGCTCGAAGCTTCTTTGAATCTACAACAGGCAAGTGTAGCCCTAGAAGAAAGGAGATGCCATCGGCCACAACCTATCCCTTCTTCACAAAGCTTCGAAGGTGGGGTTCCCAAAGGAGAAGAAAGACATTCCACAGGCTACATGATCTCTACTGGCGACAACTTCTCTCAGACGCAACAGGTCCTGACTCCCTATTGCTCCATAGCAACGAACACATCATCCTCACTCCCGCTCCTACGTCAAGACTGAAACGGCAGCCATCCTATGGATCCTTACTCCCGAGGCACTCGATACTTCGATCTAGACATCGAGGCGAGTAGAACAGATCTAACAATCCAGCCCTGAAATCAGAGCCAACCTAAGTAGAGAAAGGCATGCCACGCAACCTAATTGAGCCTCCGCAAGTTCTTCAAGACCCAGCTCATGGCGTTGGGCATCCAGGCGGACTACATCGAGTACATGATGGGCCACACAGTCAGCACCTACCATGATATCCAATCGAAGGGCGTGGAGTTCCTCCGTGGATTGTACGCTAACGCGGGCCTCCGCATTCTGCCCAAGAGCAGCTTGACGCCCAAGGAACAGTTGAGAGCGATCGCGAGAGGATTCGGCCTCAGCCCAGAAGAGGCAGCTCGTCTCTTGACATCTTCTGAATCGCACAGGGCCTACGCCTCCCAGGAAGATCGCGAGGAGCATGAGATCAGGATCCTCTGCGATGCCATCACCGAATGCATCAAAGAGAAGATCCTGTCCGGTCGATGATTGCTGAATCCACAAGATTCGCCTAGGTAGTGGCGGGCCCGCGGGGATTTGAACCCCGGATCTCCGGCTCCGCAGGCTTCCGCGTCAACTCTGGCCTCAGCGTCCTTGTCCGAACTAGACTACGGGCCCACTGCCTCATAGATGGTCATTCAGATTTATAGGTTGACCAACCTTCGAAAACGAGAAATAGACGAAGGTTGGATTGGCGACCTTTGCCGGGCAGGAAGTTCGCTATGAGAAAGACCAAAGTTGAGATCGACAAAACGCACGGGGCTAGCCTTACCTTCTACAGACTTGGCAATGGAAAACCGAGGATTTTGGTAACTGGAGCGATTCACGGTGACGAAGTGATTGGGACGTACGCAATGCGGAAAGTGATCCCAATGCTCGATCGACGAACACTTAGAGGTTCCGTCACGTTCCTTCCTATCGCTAACCCGTTGGCCTTTCGATGTCGAGAGCGGGCCTCCCCAGTGGACGGTACAGATCTAAACAGGATCTTCCCGGGAAACCAAGAGGGCTCCGTTTCAGAGCGTCTTGCCCATCGCATATGGCAGGAGGCCATAGCATCTGACTATGTGCTCGACTTGCACGGCTGTGGAATGAGTTGCACCCCTTACGTTCTGTGTCTTCATCAAGAATTCGACTTCATACGAAGATACGTGAGAAAGCTTGCAATCTCTACGGTTGTTGAATCCTCTGGATTGAGAGGGCAGCTCTTCATTGAGGCGTCTCACAAGAAGATTCCTGCGGCGATAATAGAGGCCGGAAGTCATCACGGCGTACTTGACGTTGACCATGCACATCAACTTCGAGATGCCATGCTTAGGCTATTTGCAAGTCTTGGAATGATGCAAGAGAAGGCAACTACTGCGCAGCAACGCTTCTTCGGAAAAATATCAGGCGTCAAGGCTGGAGAAGATAATTTCTTCATTCCACGAATGACAGCAGGAACGCTCGTCAAGAAAGGAGATGTGCTTGGAATCATGAGCGCAGGAAACAAGAGAATTCTCAGCCCGCATAGAGGAATCATAACAAGCATTCAGATGTCAGGAGTCGTGTTTCCAGGAGACTCGGTTGCAAGCATAGCCGAAGAAATCTGAAACACGAGATTGCACAGCTTCGAAGCCCTTAATTACGCGCATGGTATTCTTCTCCGAAATTTCATGCAATAGGATGCAGCGTTTCCGATGCGAGATGATCGACGCCAACAATCATCGGTCGGGTTAGGCTTTCTACGTGGCAACATGCTAGTCATGATTGCGACCGGCGCCCTATGGCAATTCGCAGGAAATTCCGTCTGGCCCTTCTTCTCCCTCTACGTACTAGCCTTGGGAGGCAGTCCAGAAACGATTGGAATAGTCAGCGGCATAGGAGCGATAGCGTCGATTCTGCCGACACTAATGGGCGGCTATTTGGCCGACGTGTATGGCCGAAAGAAACTAACTGCCCTCTTCAGTGTCATCTTGGGGCTTGCAAGCCTCTTCATGGCGATGGCGTTAGACTGGCGAATGCTGCTGGTCGCCGTAGTCATAGAATCCCTTGCGTCAGGCTTCAGAGAACCCGCGATGAGCGCCCTGATAGCAGACTCACTTTCGCCAGAGTCAAGGGGCACAGGATTCGCTGCTTGGGCAATCATACCTACCATCCCCGCAGTCGTCTCTCCCATAATCGCAGGATACGTGATCGACATGCAAGGCGCTCTCTCAACTCTCAGATGGGGATATGCCTTGACCGGTCTGGCTGCCCTGACAGCTGGCTCGTGCCGGTACATGTTCCTCAGGGAGACCATTCGGCCGAGAGTTGAAGAAGCTAGATCTCTCTCCGTCATGGCAAGAACCGTGGCGTCGACACACAAGCAAATGACGCATGGCCTTTGGATTCTCCTTGCGGCGGAAGGCCTCGTCTGGCTGGGCTGGGCTGCCGCTTCACCATACTTTATTCTGTATGGAACTACCGATGTCATAGGATTGACTGCAACCGACTGGGGCCTCGTTCTTCTGAGCTCAAACTCAGCGAGAGCTCTAGGTTTCGTGTTCGGTTCACTAGCAGACAAGTACGGGCGTAGGAATCTCACGATTGTCTCGCTCTTATTGGTAGGCGTATCTTCGTTCTTCTTCATCCAATCGAGGACACTTCCTCAAGTAGCATTGATCTTCACAATCAATTCTCTCTCGACGCTTGTTGTACAGCAGCTGCCTCAAGCCTTGAGGGCTGATGTATGCCCTAGAGAGAGTCGAAGCAGAGTGTACTCGTTCTTCATTGTATGGCAGTACGTCACAAGGACCTTTGGCTCAGTCTTGGGAGGCGTCCTCTACGCTTCGGTCTCGAAGGCCATGCCGTTCTACTTCCAAACATTCGTGGCCCTAGTATGCGCAGCGATCCTTCTGTCTTTGTTGGCAGAGAGGGCTCGAAAGGAGAAGTAGGCGACTCTAGTGACTTAAGGTCCTTGAAAGGGCGTCCGCAACATTGTCTCGTCCCATAGCCACGATGTAGGGCCCCAGCCTCGGGCCCTCTGGTCCGCCTATCAGTATTTGATAGAGAACCCTGAAGAACGCAGGTGCCTCCAAGGAGTGCTCGCGGGCGACAGCGAAGATTCCGTTCTGAATCCTCTGCTCATCAGTCTCTGACTTTATGAGGCGAATCAGCTCCTCTATGGCAGCCTTCTGCCTCTCATTGAGTTCGATGCGTGTCTCGGTTATCTCTTCGAAATCCCTAGCCCAGTTCTGCGCATATCTGATCCTATCAAGAAAATCTCGAGACTCCTCATCTACTGTCAGGCCATATCCTCTTAACTTGCTCGCTATGAACGCAACTTCTCGACCTTTCGGTGCAACCTTCGCTAGATAGACCAGTAAGTTGTAAGGTATGTGAACTGGTGACTTTGGGGGAGGACGTAGAAGCCAACAATACTCATACAGGCCCCTAAGCTTCGCTCGTTCTCTTGCATCGGGCACCTCTTTCGCCCCGAAATAAGTGTCTTCTAGGTCGTCAAATTCCCTCATGTAGGTTGCCACATCAGAGACGCCAATCGTCCTCGAGCCAATTACCCTCTTGTACATGAGAAGCAGAAGAGACTGAGGCGACGCATATCTAAACCAGACCTGCGGCGTAAACACATTCCCAGCTGACTTCGAAATCTTCTTTCCCCCTTTGTCTAAGAACATCTCATATCTAATGTGGAATGGGGCAGGATAGTTCAGAATCTCTTGACTGATCTTATCATTGACTCGAACGGAGTCCGCTATGTCCTTTCCATAAGCTTCAACATGTATGCCAAGAGCGCTCCATCTCATCGCGAATTCGACCTTCCACATCAGCTTTCCTTCTCCCTTGGTGACATCTGCGACTCCTTCGTGGCCGCATCCTTGAAGCCAGGTCCCCTTTACCTCCATGCCCTCGCACTTGTATGCGACCTTCTTCTCATCTGGCAGATATTTCTGGGCGGTAGTCGTGTAGATTCTTCCGCACTTCTCGCAGATGGCGAAATAGGGGAGAGCCTGAACATATTTCTCTTGGGACACCTCTGACCTAATCATCTGGCCTATCTTCTCAGCGTTGCGAAGCAGTCTATCAATCTCTTCGTTGAACAGGCCTCGCCTATATGCGTCAGCAGCTGAAACAAACTCGTACTCTATTCCACAAGTATCTAGTGCATCACGGAGAAGGCTACTCATGTGCTCACCGTAGCTTCCGTGACAGTCAAAAGGATCGGGCACTTCGTTCACAGGATAGCCCAAGTATCTCTCCAGAGATTCGGGAAGGCCCGCCGGAACCTTTCGTAAACCGTCCTTGTCGTCGCTGAAGGCTATGTACGTCGCTCTATGTCCGGCTGCCTCAAGAGCAAGTTTCATCCCGTAAGCTCTAGCCCCGTCTCCAAGACTTCCTAGGTGAGGGATCCCTGAAGCGCCTAGCCCGCTCTCGACTTTGAATACTTCAACCCTCCTTCCAAGCCTTTCCTCTCTCTCAAGTATCTTCATTGCGGTCTTGTCAAGCCAAGTGCCTCGGCCGATTATCTCCTGTACCACGTGACTTCTCCATTCCGCTACTCAGTCAGAAGTTCCTTGTGAAAAACATTTCCGGATCAGCTACCATGAACGCTACACAGCGGGGGAAGCTATTTCCTTCGAGCCGTGCTAACAATCTTGACAATATCCCTGTCACGGAGAACATAGTCAGTAGGCAACCTGACTCCTGTTCGAGCGTCCAGGGCGTATAGCATAGTTCTCGCCAGATCAGAGTGGATCTGTTCTGCCAATTCCCTAGCAGTGGCCGTCGGCGGGACTAGGAAAACATCAGGAAGGACACGTCTCTTCTTGTCTGAAAGCTCCTTGTCGTTCTCGACAGGGTATACCGAGTTCATGCCGAGAAGCTTGAAGACACACATATTGAGTGCAAACTGCACTCCTGTACGCAGCCATTTCGACAGCACTCTCTGTTGAACATAGTTCAGTGCCCATTGCTGCTCCTTGTTCAGCCTAGTCCGATCAACGACCTTGAAAGCCTCTTCACCAGGGACATATTCGATGAGTCCCTTCTGCTCCGCTCTTCGTAATGCAAGCTCTGCTTCGCTGCAGCATGGGACAACTGCTGACCCCTTGAACTGCTCTGCAATCTTTCCGAGAAACTTTTCTGCAAATCGTATGTCCATCTTGTTCGCGATTATGAGAGTCGGCTTCGAAAGGACCCTTATTCTGTGACCGAACTCTCGCACATCGTTCTGACTCCACTTGCTGACATCTTTTGACTCAAGACCTGTCGCTCCGAGAGCCCTTCCGACCTGTTCGGGCTTCACCTTTAGACCCGTCAGCTCCTCACTGAGGGCCTCTTCTGTCGTAACCCTCGTCTTTGCCATACGTTTTGCAACTCTCTTCAGGGTCCTCTGGATTGTGGCTGCAAACCACATCACCAATTCCTCCTCAATGTCGTAAATGTCGAGGATCGGGTTTCCCATTCCCGGCTTGGATATTCTTCCTTCCGCATCAACTCCACCTGAAGCGTCGACAATATGCAATAGCGCATCGGCCTGTGCAGCCACATTCAGGAACTGGTTGCCTAAGCCTTTCCCCGCCCAGGCTCCTTTGATCAAACCAGGCAGATCTATCAGTTGGATAGGAATGAACCGCCAGCCATCGATGCATCTAGAGTTCACCGGGTTGTCCTCTACTCCTAGCTCTCGACAAGCACAAAGTGTTTGCACTTGAGCAATGCCAATGTTGGGCTTCTTCGTCGTGAATGGATACGTCGAAATCTTGGCAGACTGGAGCGTAGCTGCATTGAAGAACGTGGTCTTCCCAGTGTTGGTCTTCCCAATAAGCCCTATCCGAATCATGAGGTATAGTCTGACCACAGGCCCTTAATAGCATTGCAAAAATGCAACTCAGGATTGGCTTCTAGAACAGTTTCAGAACTTTATTAGGGCTCTCTAAGATCAAAGCAGCGGCATATCCTGTTAGAAGGTGGAGACATAGAATGAAGATCGTCAAGATTGATTCCCTTCCGATTGAGAAGCGCTCTGGCGGGATCTTTGTTGGAACAGTTGAATCTAAATCGCTTGTAAACGAGTCCATCGGAGCAACCGACCTAAAGCTCGACATAATCACCTTCCCTCCTGGAGTCAGAAACAGACCGCACAGACATACGTACGACCAAGTGTTGTACATCCTCGCCGGCGAAGGGATAGTGGCAACCGAAAACGAACAAGAGATTGTGACACCAGGCGTCGTAGTTTTCATTCCTCGCGGAGAGCTACACTGGCACGGAGCCACAGAGACAACATCCTTCCAACACATTTCGATCCTTCGCCCCGGCGAAACCAAGTATTAGCGACATCTCAATGGGACTGCGAAGCCACATTCCAGACTCCGCTACTCTTAATAGCGAATAGTTCTGTCTACTCCTTCCCATTCGCAGACGTGGCTTCGCATGGCAAAAAGGACCGTTGTGTGCCCGAAGTGCATGAAACAATTTGACATAGCGTACGCCCGAGCTTTCGCCTGCAGCGGTTGTCCCTCATCAACGATAGGAGATTGTGGGCTCATAAAGTGCCCTGCATGCAGCCACGAGTTTCCTGCATGAAGGCGATCAGATTGAGCGAGCGATACAGAAAGATAATAGTCAAATGGAAGTCCTTAAGAGGAGTGTCAATAGCTCTTCTGCTTGCACTTGCCTCCGCCCTTATCAGCCTACTGCTCGTTGAATATCTATCTACTCATGGTTTGGAGGACAGATTGGAGTTTCTTCGATTTGGAACGGTGGGTCTACCTATTCGCATCATATTCCTGCCTTCCGTAGGGATCGCCCTTCTATTCATCTTTGCTTGGGTCTATCTTGTCCAAGAAACTGCCTATGTCCGAGCAGCCCCCGGCCCTGCGCTTGAAGAGAAGCTGCTGTCTCTTAGAATGGTGAAGTATGCTGCGTATGTGGTGGCCATATTTGCATCGTGTCTATTCATACCTTATCTATTGGGTTCTGCGCTGTTCCTCAGATTTCTGGGTTTGACGACAAGTTTCATACGGTTTATTGAGCCATATATCCTTCGAGCAATAACCGTAATGTCCTCATTCAATGTCCTCAACGAGAACTGGAAGTACATTCTATCATTGAATCTTGCGGCCCTCATAGCGGTTGTCTTAACCTTGTTCACTGCCAGACGAGGAAGGAAGATTGCCTCAGTGAGGCGAAGGTAGACTCTCTGGGAAGATGCTTGTATGCCTTTCAGGATTTATGTCACAGAGTTCGGAGCGAATTCGATTCCGGCAAAGTGATGCACCTTGCCTACCTTTCGATCAAAGATCGTGGACATTTCCACTAGAAGTCGTCTGATTCTTCTGAATGCGAAGGATGCCGAGCAGCTAGGAATGACAACCCATGACAGGGTCAGATTAGCAAAGGATGAGCGCTCGGTTTTGGCGATCGTAAACACAACTGAGACATTCGTCGGGCCCGGAGATGCGGGGGTCTTTCTAGACACTGCGAACGAACTTGGGATCGTTGAAGGAGACACAGTGACTGTCACTCTTCTTCCTCCGCCGACCTCAGTTCAATACATAAAGAAGAAGATGCGAGGAGAGAAACTAACAGGCGAAGAGGTCAACTGCATAATCAAAGATGTAGTTGAAAGGACTCTGGGCGAGATCGAGATCACTGCATTCATCACTGCAGAGCAGTACCACGGAATGAGCATGGACGAGGTTGAGGCTCTCACAAGAGCCATGGTTCGTCACGGTTCCACCATAGATTTCGAACGGCCAGTTTTCGACAAGCACAGCTTGGGGGGCATCCCCGGAAACAAGGTTACACTCCTAATAGTGCCAATAGTTGCTGCGGCAGGCCTACTAATCCCCAAGACAAGCAGCAGAGCCATCACAAGTCCAGCGGGAACAGCTGACACTATGGGCGTATTGGCGCCGGTAGACTTCTCAGCATCGGAGCTCAAGGCAATAGCCATGAAGACCAGTGGAGCAATCATCTGGGGAGGCAGCCTCAATCTTGCGCCGGCAGACGACATATTCATCGGGGTTGAGTATCCCTTGCAAATAGACCCTGAACCTCAGATGCTGGCGAGCATAATGGCCAAGAAACTAGCAGTAGGAACCGATTACCTTGTCCTAGACCTCCCAGTAGGACGAGAAGCCAAAGTGGAGACATCTGAGCAAGCGAGAAGCATATCAAACCAGCTAATCGAACTCGGAGAACGTCTCGGCGTAAGGGTCAAATGCGGAATCACATACGGCGGTCAACCAGTCGGATACAGCGTCGGTCCGGCTCTGGAAGCCAAGGAGGCCCTTCTTGCCCTTGAAGGGCGAGGCCCGACTAGCCTTGTGGAAAAATCAACGGCTCTGGCCGGTCTTCTTTTCGAGTTAGCCGGAAAAGCTTCGAAAGGAAGAGGTCAGGACTTGGCAAAGGAGGTGCTCGCGTCCGAAAGGGCGTTGAAGAAGATGCGTGAAATCATCGAGGCCCAGGGAGGAAATCCGAAGATAGGGCCTGACGACATTCCAATAGGCGAGGAGAAGGCAGAGATTACAGCGCCGTGTGACGGCTACATCACTCACGTATCAAACAGGGCAATCACGGCGATCGCTAGAGCAGCAGGGGCGCCAACGGAGAAAGGAGCAGGCGTGGTCTTCTATGGCAAGGAGGGCCACAAGGTTGAGAAAGATGAGAGAATCCTAGAGATCTACGCCGAACGGGAATCGAGGCTCGACGAAGCTTATCAGCTAGCCTTGAAGCTCAAACCGATCACGCTAGAAGGAATGCTCCTACAAGAGATTCCTGAGCTGTGAATCATGACTTGTGAGGCAAGACATCGCCGGTACTGCGGTCCGTTCAGTCGATGACGTCAAGTGTCAACTAGTTGAGCTTGGCGACCTGCTTTCAGTGTGAGGGCAGATCTTGAACAAAAGCATAAGAGAGAACAGCTCTGTTCGAATCGGAATAGTCTTCGCGACGTCTCTGGCAGTAGGAATCATCCTACTCGCAGCCTTTCTATACCTAGTAGGACTCGAACAGATAATGGAGACAATTCGAACAGTGAATATTCGCATCCTATTCCTAGCGTTCCTTCTCGATATGGCCGGCTTAGTATTGTACGGATCCTGCTGGTACGTGTTGCTTAGGGCCGCAGGTTTGAATATGCGTTTCCGGACCTGCGTATCCATTGCACTCGCCGGAATATTCACTTGCTATGTAACTCCAAGCGGCTTCTTCATGGACGCGTCTAGAGTCCTTCTAGCTTCAAAAGAATCCAACATCCGCATCGGAGATGGAGCAGCAACTGTGATCCTTCACAAGATCATGTTTACTCTAGGATTCGTAACCTTTGGGTTGCTAGCCATGGGGATGCTATTCGTCTCCCGAGGCCTCTCACTTCCTCTTGCCATGAATCTTCTAGGTATTTCGACACTGGTGGTCATTGGTACCCTTGGAATAGCTCTGTTCATAGCAAAAGCGGACCGGCTTGGACATCATATGCCAAATCTGATTGAAAGTTTCAAATCCTTGCTCGGTAGGATAGGCGGGAAGTACTATCCAATGATACTCTCATCGGTTAGTGGCTTGACGAATGACTTCAGAGGAACATTTATGAAACTTGTCAGAAGCCCCAAGGCGATTTTAGCATCGTACGCTTTAGCCTTGAGTTACTGGACAACTTCGGTTCTCATCCTATACCTCGTGTTCTTGGCTCTAGGCTACAATATTTCAATCTGGGCAATAATGCTGACAATCTCCATTGGAGACTTCATCCAAATGACTCCAATCGCAATCCCGGGAATGCTGGGAGTAATCGAAGTAGTCACAACCACAGTTCTTGTAATGTTTGGCGTTCCCCTAGGCGTAGCCGCCTCTGCCACTTTACTAGCGAGAATAGCGACGTTTTGGTTTGACCTTCCAATCACAGGTGTCGCAGCCTCATACTACGGAGCAAAGTACGTTGTGGGACTTGCCTCTGGCACATCACGGTCTGTCAAGTGATCCCGCAACTTCGAATGCAGTACTTAGATCAAACACTGTGACTAGCGAAGTTCTTGACAGGTGGTAAGAAACGTCGAAGCAATGCTCTCTATGCAAGCGTAACGCAGTGCAATCTAGCGATCTTTGTGCAATGCACAAGACTGCAGAGTCCAACGTGAAGACTGCATTCAGCGAATGGTCGAGATCATTTGACGGAAAGATTTCGATGCAAGACTATCTAAGGAGAATCGTCAGGCTGCCGGAGACTGGAGAGAGGGCCAAGGAGATCGCAATCTACCTGCTCAAGAAGTAGGTCGACTTGGTAAGAACGCTGGTCATTTGCGAGAAGCCGGATGCTGCCAAGCGAATAGCAGAATCCTTGGGAAGCAGAAATCAGGTCCTAAGGCGCACCAAGAGAGGCGTTCCGATCTACGAGGTTGTCAGACCTGACGAAACGATCTATGTTTGCTCGGCGCTTGGGCACTTGTACTCGGTCGGTCAGAAACAAGGCATGACTCGAAAGGCGTATCCTGTCTGGGATCTCGCATGGAAGCCCAGATATCTGGTTGAGCGGGATCAAGAGCGACTACAGACTTGGATAGGGCAGATCAATCAACTATCCCAAGAAGCCGATCGCTTCGTTAACGCTTGCGATTATGACATTGAAGGCTCAGTAATCGGGGCCATGATTCTCAAATATGCCTGCAACAGCGCACACCGAAATGCCAGAAGAATGAAATTCAGCACCTTAACCGTGAGAGAACTCCAAGAAGCCTATGCCAACTCATCGGCGGAACTTGATATCACCTTAGTCGATGCTGGAATGTGTCGGCACGAAGTGGATTGGATGTACGGCGTCAACTTGTCACGTGCACTCACCGCCTCCGCGCTTGAACATGGCGAAGTCTATTCTACGTTGAGCACAGGCCGCGTCCAAAGCCCGACTCTTAGATTCGTCGTGGATCGCGAAGAACAGATCAACTGCTTTGTCCCAATTCCATACTGGACGATAGAGACAGTCATCAAAGCGGGCAGAAACACAATCAGTGCACAATACGAAAAAGAGAGAGTAGTCTCAAAGGGTGAGGCTGACAAGGTGATCGCGGATTGCACAGGAGAACCCGGTACAATCACCGATATTGAGAGCCACAGGTCAAAAATCTACGCACCCTCACCCTTTGACCTATCGACACTTCAAGCAGAAGCATATAGACACTTTGGGCTCAGACCTAGCTACACGCTCGGAATAGCTGAACGTCTCTACTTGGATGCTCTCATAAGCTATCCAAGAACATCAAGTCAGAAGTTGCCTCCCAGCATAGGATATCGCAAGATCCTAGAGAATCTGTCGACTCTGGAAGAGTACGCTGAAAAAGTCACAGGAATTCTGCGTCTGCCTTCGCTCAGTCCGAGCCAGGGCCAAAGATCTGATCCGGCTCACCCGGCAATATACCCCACAGGAAACATACCTCGTCGTGCACTGCAGCCGCGTGAACTCAAGGTCTACGATCTTATTGTTCGCAGATTTGTAGCGATATTTGGAGCACCCGCTGAACGACAAAGCGAGAGAGCGTCGGTTTCTGTTAAGGGACATGTTTTCTATCTCAGAGGGGTCCAGGTCTTGACTAATGGATGGATCGATCTCTACGAGCCCTACGCCCGAATAGAGAAAATGCCTCTTCCGTCACTAAGCGTTGGCCAGACCGTCGAAATCGCTCAGATCGTCAGCACAGAAAGGTTCACTCAACCTCCGCCGAGGTTCAACCCAAGCAGTCTCCTTAGGTTGATGGAAAGCCAGAACATCGGAACCAAGGCGACGCGTGCCAACATAATCGACACATTGTACGACCGGGGCTACATAATCGGAGAAAGAATGACCCCAACCCCTTTGGCCCTCAATGTCATCGAGGTTCTAAGGAAATACTGCTCAAAAATCATCGAAACCAACTTCACACGCGAACTTGAGGAGAAGATGCAAGACATCGAGTCTGGCAGAGAGCAGAGAGAACGCGTGCTGGTCAAAGCGATTGAACATTTGAGACCGGTAATGGCCGAACTTGAAGCCAAGGCCACCGAACTGGGAACCGAGCTCGGAAGGACAATTAGAGAAACAAGGTTAGCGCAGGCAACTCTCTCTGTTCCATGCCCGCAGTGCAATTCGAGACTTGTTGTTGTCCGAAGCAGCAAGACGGGAAAGCGATTCATAGCGTGCACAGGACGATGGAAGGAAGGTTGCGCGTTTTCTCTGCCTCTGCCGCAGTTCGGCGGACTAGTTCTGCTAAAGAGGTTTTGCGCTAGGTGTGGGTTCCAGCTTATCATGGTCAAGGCTAGGGGCCGCAGGCCTATGATCTCCTGTCCACGGTGTTTCAAAGAAAAGAGAGATGAGCAGGCAAGGCAATCAACCCAGACTCTCAGCTGACTGAGTGATAGTTGGTCAGTACACAGAGCCTAACATAACCATGTCAACACTGTCCAAGAAATAGTTGAAGTAACTCTCACACCAGAAGGCTTATTTTTTCAGCACGGTGGTTGGATGGTAAGTGAGCGGGCAGCACATGTTCCTAGCCTTGACTCAGTTCTCACTACTTCAGCAGATCCTGCTGATCTTGACGACAGCGCTAACGGTCATGGTAGGAATATATGCAGTCAACTGGTGCATTCTCGCAATCGTATCGATCAGAAACAAGGTCAAGCTTCCTTCTCCCCCGAAAATTCACGAATGGCCGACGGTCTCGATCCATCTTCCAATCTACAATGAAAGCTCTGTAGTATCAAGATTGCTCGACTCCTGCATCCGACTGGACTATCCACGGGAGAAGCTGGAAATCTTGGTCGTAGATGACTCAACCGATGACACCACAGAAATAGTCAAGGCGTATTCTGCACGCTTCCCTGATCTGGTCAAGGTGATCCGGAGGCATTCAAGACAGGGTTTCAAGGCTGGAGCTTTGCGGGAGGCGTTAAGCAGGAGCCAAGGAGATTTCATCGCCATATTTGACGCCGACTATGTTCCTCCCACTAGCTTCCTGAAGCGCATGATCCCCTACCTCTATGTCAGCGATGAGATTGCCTTTGTTCAGGCTAGGGTGGGTCACCTGAACTCTCACTCAACATGGGTAACTAAAGCAGTCTCACTCGCCATAGACGAATATTTCCTCGTAGAGCAGAGGGCAAGATTCGCCGCAAATCTCCTTCCACATTTCCTTGGAACAAGTGGAGTCTTCAGGAGGAGGGCTATTGAAGCGGCCGGCGGCTGGTCCTCTGACACACTAGTCGAAGATCTAGATCTGTCCATTCGACTCCAACTAGCAGGTTGGAAACATGTCTATGTGCCGGAAGTAGTTTGCTCAGGAGAAGTGCCTCCAACGCTCTCAGCATTTGTAAGACAGCAGATGAGATGGGCAAAAGGATTTAGCGAATGCTTCCGAAAATACTGGAGGACCATTCTTTACCACAAAAGTCTGACACTTTTCCAGAAGGTGGAGTGCCTCTTCCAACTTGCATGCTACTTCATCTTTGTTCTAGGCGTAGTGGGATTCTTTCTAGCGATTCCGTATTACCTAATCTTTCCTTGGTCTTTCCTGTTGTATGATTATTGGAAATGCAGCGTCGCCCCTGTGGCGATCATTGCCTCTGTTCCTATCTATGCAGCCCCCGTCTTGGTCTATGGCCTGGCCATAGCTGAGCTCAGAAAAATGGAGAGAATAAGCTTGGGACGAGCATTCCACTTGGTCTACCTAGGTATTGTGGGATACATTGTCTCGTGGGCAGGTGCTCTTGCAGTCATCGACGGTCTGACCGGAAGGAGATCTGTGTTCCGCAGAACTCCAAAGTTCGGCTTGATCGACCGATACTCACAGAGAAGGACGAAGCATCTGGTCGGTGCCTGACCTCTCTAACAGCCTACGGATTGAAGGGTTACTTTCATTCCAACAAGCCTTTCGGACTACATCACTTGAACTCGCGACGTTTGTCGATGAGAAGAAGACTTGCGAAGGCCGCGAAGATCACAATCAATACATGCGAACCATTGAGAATCAACACACCCCAGTTCGGGTTGAATCCCGCAACACTCGTTGAGAAATTCAGGGTGGATAGCTCTACAGCCAAGATTACAGGAACGGTTATTCCTGAAAACCACAGAGACCAGCGCTTCATCGTGAATACCCCGATCGCTGATGCAAGGGCAAAGCCTGCCTGAACGTAGAGAGGTAGGCAATACCGGTCATATAGAACGAGAAAGCCCAAGGAGTAGAGCGCAACAGCTGCGAAGTAGATTGAAGTAAACCACGAGGCAAAGGGGCGCATCACCTTCGCGGTCTCTGTTGCCATGTAGGTTCGCCGCTTTTCCGCCTATTACCAAGAGAACATAACATAAATCTATTGCTGGCATAGGAGAGTGAGACGGTGGGAATGATTTGAGTTACCTGCCTCTTCACGTATCCCAACCATGCGTGTTCTCAGGTCGAAGTTCTCCTTACAACGATGCTGCGTATGTGGTCATAGGCGTTCCGTACGATCGAACGAGCACCTATAGATCAGGATCAAGATTCGCGCCTTCAGCGATAAGAGAGGCATCAGCTAACATAGAAACCTACAGCATGAGAGCAGGAATCGACGTGGAGGATCTCAAAATATGCGACGCAGGAGACGTGAATGTGACCGAAAATGCTTCTGAGACAATTGAGAGGATCCGATTAGTGGTCCACCAGATCATATCCGATGGCAAGATCCCGGTGATGTTGGGAGGGGAGCATACGGTATCCCTGGGGGCGGTGAGGGCTATCCCCGGCATCGATGTTGTCAGTTTTGATGCACATATGGATCTAAGAAACGAATACAACGGTGACCCCCTTTCCCATGCGTCAGTCATGAGAAGAATTTCCGAACACATTGGCCCGGATCGAATAGTGCAAGTCGGAACACGGGCGGTGTGCAAGGAAGAGTTGGATTTTTCAAAGGCTAACTGTATTTCGAACATCCCTGGCATAGATCTGCATGGAAATACGGTTGGGAACACTATTCATGTGTTTGGAAAGATGCTTGATGGGCGCAGCAACCTCTATGTAACACTTGACATGGACGTTCTAGATCCTGCGTACGCCCCAGCAGTTGGTAACCCTGAAGCCGACGGGTTATGCCCAAACGTCTTGCTGTCGCTCCTTCAAGAGGTCTGCAAGAGAAACGTGATCGCCATCGATCTTACCGAGGTTGCCCCGCACTATGACATGGGGGTGACCGCAGTACAGGCTGCGAAGATACTGTTTGAATCGCTATGTTACATCGAAACTCAACGAAGAAGCATTCCTTGACTTCGCTGCACTACTTGCCCCTTCGATCGAGGGACTCCCTTATGACTGAAATGAGCTGACCTCTGCTCACAATTCCTTCCACACGTTTCACTCCATTCACTACGATGGTCGGGACTACTTGGACTCCATACTTCTCAGCCAATGGTTCACCTTTTTCAGACCACGCGTCGATTTCCTCTATCTCGATGACCTCCCGCATGTCTTTAACGATTTCACTGAGCATCTTCCTTATAGGTGAGCAATGGGGGCAAGTCTTTGAATAGAAGAACTCTACCTTAGCGTGCATCTTCTTCAATCACCACACCACGGATTAGATCTGTGACAGAAGGGCATGCTTCCTTCCTACCTGTTAGTTGTCTCCGACATTTGACTTCTCCCGCGTTCCTGGCCTCTATGCTGGGATCTCTGCGTTAGTCCTGAGAACAGGAATCCTCACGAATAGCCTAAGCTAGTATTCTTTCTTTAGGGAGGCGATGAAATATCCATTGCACCCATGGAGATGAGGGTACAGTCTTTGACATGCGCCAAGGCCCCTTAGCCCTTCCTGCCCGATGAATGGGGCATGCCTCTCTAGTTTGAATTCCGGGTTCAGCCTCAAGAGCCGCTCTATCTGAAACTCATTCTCCTCGACCATGATGCTGCAGGTGGAATAAACCAATCGACCGCCAGGTCTGACAGCTCCGACAGCAGTACGGAGTATGTCGTACTGAGTCTGACAGAATCTGCTCAACGAGTTAGCTGTCAGTCGCCATTTCGAGGAGGGCGTCTTTCCAAACGCCCCAGAATTCGTGCACGGCGGATCGACTACGACCAAGTCAAAGGATTTCTCGATCGGAATACCTTGTCGCGCATCAGCTACTATTGGGATGGCACAGGAGACGTTGCACCGCTCCATCTCCTTCTTCCAGACCGCCATCCTTCTATCAGAGTAGTCAATTGAATAGATGGTTCCGGAGTTCTCGATCTTGAGGGCAATGTGCCATGTCTTTCCTCCTGGAGCCGCACACAGGTCAAGGACCACGTCGTTCTTCTTCGGTTCGGCTACAATGGTCGAGAGATAGCTTGATTTATCCTGAATGCGGAAAAAGCCTTGCCTGTAAGCTCTGGTCTTAGTCAAGGGTTTCCGCTTCCGGATGACTCGAAACAATCCATCAAGGCCCTTTACGGGAGCTAGTGTGACGCCTTCCCGCTCTATCTCGCGGACCAGCGATTCCCCAGCGCCTCGAAGGGTGTTGACCACCAGATAAGTTGGAGGCGCTTCTCGAGTTGCTTTCAGGTATTCAAGCGCAAGATTCCTGCCAAACGCCTTGTAACAATATGAAACGAACCATACCCTGTTAAGCGTCTTCAGAGCAGTTCGTTCTAAGTCAGGAAGACTTTTCAGGAGCCTTCCTAGGTCCAAAGTCAATATCTTTCCAAAGGCTAGTTCCAAATCTGCGAGCGTCCGCCATCCAAGGACATGTCTCGCAACCTCCAGCAACGCAATTGATTCTTCTGGACTAGATTTTCGCAAGAGTGACCACCAGATGAATATCCTGAGAAAGTTCCTCTTTCCCAAGTCTAGGTCATCGAGATATTCCTTCGGCAGAATCGAGGACGCTATCCTGTCAATAAGATTTAGAGAGCGAACGGTTTCGATGATAAGTAGGAAAGCAACTCTCAAAGAGTCTGCGTCTCGAACGCCAAGTTGCCTTACTGTCTTTGCGAATGCAAGTCTTTCGCTTAGTCCTTCTACCTCCATCCAACTGAGACTCTCCACTGCAACAGCAACAGCATCTCTCGGAAGCCGACGGCTCATGATATCATTATCCTAGGGAGTAAGATTCAAGGATTTGTAGATTTACTTTTCCCAGAGCGTAGCTTGAAATTGTTCTTCTGGGCATATCACACTCAGCTTCGACCGGAAGCCGGGGACCGCTTCAATGCCACCTGCCCACAATAATTCGCACATCGTCTCAGCTATCGTCCGACAACATCTTAAGCCAAGAAGGCATATGAACTTACTAAGTTGTTGAGACCAGAATTTGACACATAATGTGGAAGGAAAGAGCGGCGTACACTCCGTGTCAAGCCTAGACAAGTACCTCTCTGCGGGTGAGACCGGGCAGAAACCGGAACCTAACACTATAGCCGGCCTAAGGCAATCTTTGATATTCAAGCCAGAGGCACCGCCGGAGGTTCGCAACTGCTACCTCACATCCGTTGGATACGACGGAGAAAGACATGCAGCATATGTTAAGTTGTACGAGCCTAAGAGTCACAGGATACATGTCTGGTATGACGACACGGGTCACAAGCCCTACTGCCTAACAGACCAGCCCATCGAGGTTCTGAAGCAGAACGAAGCGCTGATCAATCATCCAGGTCTCGACCACTTCACTCGAACATCCAAGTATGACGGTCTGAATGATAGAGAGGTGGAAATGACAGTCATTGTCGCCAAAGATCCCCTCAGCATAGGCGGAAGGCCGTCGGGCTGTATTCGAGACATGTTGAGAGCATGGGAAGCGGACATCAAATACGTTGAGAACTACATTTACGACAGAGATCTAAAGCCTGGAATGCTCTACGACATAAGGAAAGGAAAGCTCCTGCACACACCCGTGGATATCTCTGAAGAGGCAACAGACGCCATACGTCTCTTCTTCAAAGACGAGGCTCAGGACTACCAGCAACTAGCGCATGAGTGGATAAGTCTCCTTGAATGTCCCGTTCCGGACATTCGAAGAATTGCGATTGACCTAGAAGTATACTCTCCGGTGCCAACAAGAATCCCAGATCCTGAATCTGCTGAGCACCCTGTTATATGTGCCTCGATTCTCGGTTCTGATGGCGTTCAACGGGTCCTCCTACTCAAGAGGCCAGCGGTCCCCAGCGGTCATGCTCAGCCGTTGGAGAAGATCCAATTGGAATACTACGAATCAGAGGAGCGCCTACTGATCGAAATCTTCAAGGTCCTGCTCGACTATCCTCTCGTTCTAACGTTCAATGGAGACGACTTCGACCTCAGGTATCTTTGGCATCGGGCTCAGAGACTGGGCTTCACAAGAGATCAGATACCTATCGAAATGGCAAGAGACTCGGCTCAGCTAAAGTATGGGATACATCTCGACCTCTACAAGTTCTTTTTCAACCGATCGGTTCAGGTGTACGCATTCGGTCAGAAATATCGTGAGAATACTCTGCAGGAGGTGGGAAGCGCTCTTGTTGGGCTAGAGAAGAAGCCTCTGGAGGCAGCATTGCCGGAATTGTCGTATGCAGAACTGGCCGAGTATTGCTTTCGGGACGCGGAAATAGTGATGGCGTTGGCCTCGTTCGATGACAACTTGGTCATCAAGCTCATAATGGCGCTGTCTCGCATAAGCTTCATGGGTATGGAAGACGTTTCCAGACAGGGCGTTTCAAGTTGGATCAGAAGCATGATGTATCGTGAACATAGGAAGAGAGGGTACCTCATTCCACGCTCAGACGACATTCTCCGCATGAAAGGAACAATCACAACCGAAGCCATGATCAAAGGCAAGAAGTACAAAGGAGCCATCGTAATTGAGCCGATTCCTGGAGTTCATTTCGGAGTCTCTGTTCTAGATTTCATGTCAATGTATCCTTCTGTTATCAAGCGGTGGAACCTTGGGTACGAGACGGTCCTATGCAAGCACGACGAATGCAGGAGTAACACCATTCCTGACACGACACACTGGGTATGTACAAGGAGAAGATCTCTTGAGAGCATTCTGATTGGGTCGCTTCGTGATCTAAGGGTCAAGTGGTACAAGTCCAAGTCGAAGGATGAGAGTCTGCCTCCATCTGTGAGGAGTTGGTACAGGGTGATCTCCGATGCGTTGAAGGTTGTGCTTAACGCCAGCTACGGTGTATTTGGAAATGAGAACTTCGCACTGTATTGTCCACCTGTTGCAGAGGCGACGGCAGCCATAGGACGCCATGCGATAACTCAAACAATTGAGAAAGCCAAGTCTCTCGGCCTTGAGGTGTTCTACGGAGACACGGATAGTATCTTCTTGGGAACCCCTAGCACGGATCAGTTGGAGAGTCTCATCGAATGGTCAAAAACGAACTTGGGAATGGAACTCGAGGTGGACAAGAGCTACCGCTACTTGGCTCTGAGTTTAAGAAAGAAGAACTACTTGGGCGTCTACCCTGATGGCAGAGTCGACATTAAGGGGCTGACGGGGAAGAAGAGGCATGTGCCTGAATTTCTTAAACGTGCCTTCTACGAGATGATTGAAGCCCTAAGCCAAGTTCGGTCCACAGAGGAATTCGAAATCGCCAAAGAGAAGACCAAGAACATAGTACGTGCATGCTACATGAAGCTTCGCAACCGGCAATACTCTCTTGGAGACCTCGCCTTTACTATAATGATCAGTAGGCCTCCTGAAGCCTACACCAAGACTACCCCTCAGCATGTAAAGGCCGCGAAGTTGCTGAAGGCAAGGGGGATAGAGGTTCGTTCTGGAGACCTTATTGCGTTCGTTAAGGTCAGAGGAGAGCCCGGGGTCAAGCCGGTAAGCCTTACTCCCTCCTGGCAGGAAATAGATCTCGAGAAGTACCTTGAATACATCAAGTCCACCTTTGAACAGGTCCTAGATGCCCTTGAGATAGACTTCAACGAATTGATCGGCGGGACAAGATTAGAGTCCTTCTTCCAGACAGCAGAAGATTGAACGTTCCGTTGAACTTGCGGCAGATCTGAGTCGAACGCGAACTGACGAAGGCGAAAGTTGGCATAGCGGTCCGGCCTCGCCTTTCAGGCATCTCGCGACCTGTGCTTCCGGAACTCCTTTCGCCATGAATCACGATATAAATAGTGGCAAGAAAAGAAGTGTCGCAGAAGGGGGAAAGTCCAAACTGATCACGATCAAGGGCCTGAAAGGTATCCCGCTGGTAAGGAAGGGAGACGATCTCGGTGATCGGATAGCCCGAGCTGCAAAGGAGAGTGGAGTGACGATTGAATCCGGAGACGTGGTCGTCGTTACACAGAAGGTGGTCTCAAAGGCGGAAGGGCGCATAGTAAACCTGTCAGGCGTCAAACCCTCAACTCTTGCCAACTCCATTGCTCTACAGACCAACCGTGATCCTAGGCACGTAGAAGTCATCCTCCAAGAGACATCAAGAATTGTTCGAATGAAAGACAATCATCTGATAGTTGAGACGAAACACGGATTCGTCTGCGCAAACGCTGGAATTGACAGATCAAACGTGGAGGGTGAAGACCGAGTTTCCCTCCTTCCTGTGGATCCTGACAGATCGGCTGAGAGGATCAGACGCAGACTAAAGCAGCTTACTGGAGCCGATGTTGCAGTCATCATTTCTGATACCTTCGGACGAGCGTGGAGAATGGGCCACGTCAACTTCGCTATAGGAGCAGCAGGAATGAAGCCTATGAGAGACTATCGCGGTGAACCTGACATGTTCGATCACACTCTGAGAGTTACTGTCATGGCCGTCGCTGATGAGCTAGCATCAGCTGCAGAACTTGTTATGAACAAGCGCGATAGAGTGCCAGTCGCGATAATCAAAGGCTATCATTATCCCAAGGGGGAGGGTGGCGCAAGGGAACTGGTGCGTCCGATAGAAGAAGATCTATTCCGCTAAACGTCTGAGACGACTAGGTGATGACTCTCTGCCAGCGTAACAGAGTATCTCAATCAGGAACCCTCGGCATCACATCTCTTTCTCTTATCTTCCTTCTAAGATCTTCAAGCCTTTCCATATGCTGGCGACGCAGCGAGTACGCCTTCTCTAGCTCCACGGGTTCAAACTCGACTTCGTCCCCCAGGCCTCAACTGAGCCATCATGTCGATATCAATAGAGGTTGTGGTTGCGATCCTAGGATAATCGTAACTTGGGATAGAACTTGCTCAAAACTACTGTAGGCAGATTTTGCTCGACACGCAGCTCTGTTGAACTCTTACACGCCCAAGTAAGCCTTCTTTACACTACTGTCCTCAAGAAGATCGTCGCCCTTCCCATGGAGCACTATACGGCCATTCTCCATCACGTATGCCGTATCCGCCTGCTCAAGCGTTTTTCGGACGTTCTGCTCTACAAGAAGAATTGACACGCCTTCATTGCCTATCTTCCCTATGAGGTCGAATATGTCAGAGACAAGCTTAGGAGCAAGTCCAAGGGACGGCTCATCAAGCATCAGCATTTTTGGCTTTGACATGAGGCCTCTGGCGATTGCGAGCATCTGCTGCTCCCCACCGCTAAGTGTTCCTGCAACCTGTTCCTTTCGCTCTGATAAAACCGGGAAAAGCTTGAAAACCCATTCAAGACTTCCTTCTCGTGCTCTCCTAGCCTGAGGCATGTACGCTCCCATCCGGAGGTTTTCCAGCACAGTGAGCCTTGAGAAGAGCATCCTCCCCTCCGGGATGAGAGAGATGCCCTTGTCTACTATCTCATGAGGTTGCAGCTCCACGATGCTTGCACCAAGAAATTCGATTGTGCCTCCCTTCGGGCGCAGTAGCCCTGCGATGGTCTTCAGTGTGGTGCTTTTGCCCGCGCCGTTAGATCCCACAATTGCCGTGATCTGTCCTTCCTCAATTTCGAAGGAGACATTCCGAAGTACTTGAACATCTCCGTAATAGACGTCGATTCCCTTGACCTTAAGCAAACTATTCTCTCCCCAAGTAGGCTTCAATCACGGCTTCGTCCCGAGCCACATCTGATGGTTTCCCTTCAGCGATTTTCTTGCCGTGATGAAGCACCACTATCTTATCTGCTACTGGCATAATCAACTTCATAACATGCTCCACAACGAGCAGGGTCAATCCAAGATCTCGAATCCGTCTGAGAAGACCTGTGACTTGGTCGATTTCCACTGGGTTCAGCCCCGCTGCGACTTCGTCAAGCAACATTAGCTTCGGCTCAGTCGCCAGTGCACAGCCCAGTCCCAGTCTTTTTCGATCAACGATATTTAGACCCTTGATCGGGACGCGTTTCTTGTCTGAGAGGCCTACAAGTTCGAGCGCACTTGTGGCCTTTTTCCTAGCTTGTTCCATGTTGTTTGTTCTTGCAAAGGCTCCGGTAGCCACACTGTCCAAGACTGTCATGGTATGAAAGGCCTTTACGATCTGAAAAGTTCGGACTATTCCTTTCAGACATATCTGATGAGGGCTTAGTCCTAGAAGGCTCTCATCTTCAAATCGGATTTGACCTAGGTCAGGTCTGTAGAATCCCGTGGCGCAGTTGAACAACGTGGTTTTTCCGGCACCGTTAGGGCCGATTAGTCCAAGTATTTCCCCTTCGTTGACATCAAGGCTCACTGCATCGAGCGCGACAAGGCCGCCGAAACGCTTTGTCACGTCACGAATCTCAAGAAGGGGCAACAGCGGTTCACCCTTCTTTGTGGGTTTGTGACGAAGAGGCAAAGATGGCCTCGAACGGCTTCTCGAACCATCCTATTACGCCACTCGGCCGCATAAGGGCCACCGCAACTGTGAGCGACCCGGCAACCACGTAGTCTAGTCCTCTGCGGCCAACGTATGCCCGGGTTAGCTCCATTATCGGTTGAACTATGGCAGACCCCAGCAGAGGACCGAGCAGAGTCCCCATCCCTCCAACGACTGGTCCCATAAGGATGTCCGTTGAGACGTGGACTGACATCACTGTGTCAGGCGAAATATACATGACGTACTGCGCGTAGAATGTTCCGCCAAATGCCGTGAGGGCTGCACTGATCATCATCGCAATTACTTTATACTTGAAGGTGTCAATGCCAAGACTCTCTGCCATTTCCTCATCGTCCTTTATGGCAGTGAAGTAGTAGCCCAGTTTCGAGTTCGTGATTCTCCACTTTAGGTACAGTAGGCCAAGAAGCATAGCGAATATTATGTAGTAGTATGGGATTCTTGTCGAGTGGAATTGAAAGTCGTACAGCGAATCACGTACTACGGGCATCAATAGCCCCCAAGCTCCTCCGAGATCTGCCCAGTTGATGAATGAAACTCTCACGATCTCTGCTAGAGCTATCGTCGCGATCACAAAATAGTGTCCCTTAAGTCCCAGTCTGAAACATATCGCTCCTACTATCATCCCGAAACCAGCCGCGACCAGAATTCCAACGAGAGCCCCAAGCCACGGAGTAATCCTGTAAGCTATGTACAGCATCGTTGATGCGTATGCACCCAAACCCATGAACGCCGAATGACCCCATGACAATTTTCCCGTGTATCCACAGCCTAGGTTCCACGCAGATCCTACGTATGCAAACAACCCTACCATTATTGCCACATGAAGCAGAAAAGGTGTCAAAACGATCGGGATGATCGCTGCGACGAGCAACCCTGCCAAGATCACATAGCTCTTTCGCAAGGTTGAAACAGGTAGGATAGCCGATCACCTGCTGCTTCCAAAGATTCCTTCCGGCTTCAGTGCCAAAACGATGAGGAAAACAGCTTGATATATGGCCTCTTTCCAAGACGCGCCTAAGACAAATGCACCTACTCCTTCAGCAAGGCCGATTGTTATGCCTCCTGCTACGGATGCAAGCAGGTTCCCGCATCCTCCTACGACCACCACAACGAACATCTTGAGCAGGAACGCAGTTCCCACCATTGGATAGGCATAATAGAATGTAGAAGTGAATACGCCCGCTACTCCTGCGCACGCCACGCCTATCCCAAATACAAGAGCGTAGACTTGTCTGACATCTATTCCCATCAAGGAGGAGGCGTCCCTATTCTCGCTTGTCGCACGTATCGCCACACCAAGGTCAGTTTTCGTCAGGAACACATATAGGCTCGCCACAACCACAAGCGAACCGACAAATGAGACCAAGCGTGGCAGGCTTATGTGCAGGTCTGCAACTCTGAGAACACTCTCCGTATAGGGGATCATTATCATTCTATAGTCTTCCTTCCAAAACAACAGTGCTAGGTTCTGTATGACGTATCCTAGACCTATAGTCGCGACGGCCTGGATGAATAAAGGAGCTCCGAGTAGTCGGTCAATAACATACTTCTGAACAAGTACCCCAACTGCGAAAAAAAGAGGGATGTTGATAGCAAGTGTTAGTAGAGGATGAACTCCGCCGAGGGCAAATGACCAATACGTGACGTACATAGCAACCATCATCATGTCCGCTTGCGCGCAATTTATCACGTCCATGACGCCGTAGATCAGGTTGAAGCCAACAGCAACAAGTGCGTATATCCCTCCTAGCAGGAGCGACGACACTACAACCTGTATCATCAGCTGAACGTCGGTCATTGATTCTCCCGCAGGCCTGTACTTCGCTTCAATCTTACGCCCAAGGCGGCTTGACAGGTAAGACATAGGATGCGGTCGCGACATCGAACGGCCAAACGGTTCTCCAGTTTCCTTCTATAAGTTGTGTTATGATTCCCAGTCCCAAGATATTCTGCCCTGTTTCGTCGAACTTGACTCCCTTCCAAGGCATAGGAACCTTGGCCTCTGACCAGCTCGTGGCAGCAAGTGCCTTCCTGATATCGTCCGCCTTCAGTGAGCCCGCTCTCTCCAATACGTCGACCAGAAGCGACGCAGCTGTGTAGGATCGAGCCATAGTGCCATCCATGTCATATCCGTACCTCGACCGGAAAGCGTCGTTTGCTCTCTTTATGGAATCCTTCTTCGCACCAAGATCTGCTGAGAAGACCTCGCGGCTGAACACAAAGTACGCATCTTTACCTAGAGTCTTCAGGTAGTCAGGGTGTATGTGGCCTGCGTCGTTAGCGATCCAGAGCTTCGGCCAGTATCCGAGGGTCTTGAATGTCCTAGTGAAAAGTATGGCGTCGGAAAGATATGATGCCTGCATTAGGACATCGTGTTCCGTAGCCTTGAGCTTTAGGACTTCAGAGGACACATCGACCGCGGCCGCTGGGTAGGCTATGTCAGCTACTATTTCAAAGCCGAGCGTTGGAGCATAGTCCTTGATTACCTTTGCGGAATCAATGCCCCAGAGAGTATTCTCGTACACTATTGCAATTTTCTTGAAGGACTTTCCTTCTTTCTTCTCAAGGTCTTTCACGAAGTCGACCATGTTCTTGACAAGAAGTTCGTCGTGCGGAGTTGCTCTGAAGAACCATTTGAATCCTCGCCTATGAAGAGCAGGAGACGTTGAGTCCGGGTTGAGGAACGGTATCCCGTACCTTTCAGCAACTTCACTCGTCGTCGCCGTTACGGCGCTTTGGTATGAGCCTACTAGAATGTGCACTTTCACTTCTGTTATCAGCCTTTCAGCCTCTGCCGCCCCGATCTTCGGGTCTCCCTTTGTGTCTCCTATGACCAGTTCTATCTTCGCGCCTCCTAGCGACTTTATTCCACCGGCAGCATTGACCTCGTCCACTACCAAGTCAAATGCGTTGACCTGATCTCTTCCAATTAGCGCCAGGGCTCCAGTAACCGGCCACGAGAGGCCAACCTTGATCGTAGGTGCTGCAGGCTTTGGAGGCGGGGTCACAAGGGTCGGTATGACATAGCCGATCGAAATCCCAACAACCACAGCAACGATGACGATGGCGATAAATCCATATCTTACCCTCTTTGAACCAAGCAACATTCTCTTCCCCCTGTCCGGAATGATGTGTTCATCACATATAACAGCCTTTCTACCGGTTTCCAGATGTAAGCACAAGCACTCGTTTCATTCTCCTTGAATGCTGAAAGAGAGTTCAGACGTAGCTGGCCTAGGATTCTGAATTTCTTAGGTTCGGAAGGTTAATTGGCTCGCCAATATAATTCTGACCCTAGAGCGGAACATGTATAGAATAGGCCTAATCCTTCCTTCTTCAAACACCACGATGGAACCGGAATTCAACCGCATTTTGTCAGCTTATGCAACCATTCATTCAACACGCATCCGTCTCCAGGAAGTGACAGGTTCTCAGCTTGAAGCAATGGAAAGAGAAACTGAACGTGCCGCCTTGGAATTGTCTGACGCGAATGTCGATGTCGTATGTTATGGATGCACAAGCGGTAGCCTGTTCAGAGGACTAGGTCATGACAAGGAGATAGTTCTGAGAATCGAGAGAGAAACGCAGATCCCCGCTGTGGCCACCGCAGGAGCTGTAGTTGAGGCGCTCAGAGCGCTTGAAGTCAAGAAGCTATCAGTAGCAACTCCTTACACAAAGGAGATAGAGCTTCTCGAAGATAGGTTTCTTCGTGACAACGGCTTCGAGGTTGTTGGCATTGGCAGTTTAGGATTGGCTAAGAACTTGGACATAGGACTACAGCGTCCAGAGATCGCCTACGCCATTGCAAAGAAGGTCTGCGCAAGTGCCTCAGATGGAATATTCATTAGTTGCACGAATTTCAGAACGGTTGAGATAATCCGAAGGCTCGAAGCAGAATTGGACAGAGCAGTCGTATCCAGTAACACGGCGACCGCCTGGAAGGCTTTGCGGCTTCTCGGTATTAGCGATAGATTGCCGGACTACGGCAAACTGTTGGCGTCAAGATAGACTTCTACGAACCTAATGCCCGCCTAGCCCGCAGAAGATCACTGTGAGTGTTGATATTTGTAAACATTCTGAGGTCGGAATCGAGCTTTCGAATCGCCTCAGTTGACACATACAAAATTCTGGAAAGAGCCGATATCATGGCCCTCATATCGGAGCGTCCACATCGTAGAGCTTCATGAGTGGCTACCCGACAGTTGTCAACATCATATACAGAGTGGAGAGGCTCAAGATAGCCACTCGGCCACCTAGGTATGGCTGCGTCATATTTCCGAGACAATTCATAGAGAAGACGTATGAGCTCAGGAGATACAAATGGCATATCGCAGCCGACTACTGCCACCTTCTTCCCGGTCACTCTCTTCAATCCTGATCGTAGTCCACTTAGCGGCCCAGCACGAGAAGACTCGTCGAGCGAAAAAGAGCAGTTCCTGACCAATCGCGAATAGGTTTCCTTCTGCCTCTCTGAGCGAACCGCAATAACAACCTCTTTGGCCACACTACCCACTCTTTCATAGACCTGCTCGATGAGCGTTCTCTCGCCAATGGATAGCAAGCCCTTGTCTCCACCGAATCTTGTTGAACGGCCACCAGCTAGGATTATGGCAGACTTCATAACCTCATCACGTTCGCTGTTAGCTCCCTCCGGTCGCACGTCAAGTCATGCTAGAATACATGCTACACGGGTGCGCTTGAATAATATATTCGTCCGAATAGTTCTGCATAGCAATGTCACACGTCGAGATTCCTGAGGTCAAGCGATTGACCGTAGACGAAAGTGAAAGGGTCCTCTTGCTGCAGTGCTAGGCATAGGCATTCGACAGTAAGGTTGCTTGACTTCTCCCGTATACCTTATCCCATCCTGCATGACTAGTCGTCCTGGAGAAGAATTGATAAAGGCAGGTTGCTGCGGTTTTGGACTCAAAGGCGGGGTAAAGGCGTACTACAAGTCATTTGAGGTCGTTGAGCTTCAGTCAACTTTCTACAAATTGCCTAGGATTGAGACGGCTCAGAAGTGGAGGAGAGATGCGCCTCAGGACTTCGAGTTCGTTGTGAAGGCCTGGCAGGCAATTACCCATCCGCTTTCAAGTCCCACATGGAAGCGCGGAGAGGTAATCCCAGACGAACAAGCGGGAAGCCAGTATGGTCACCTAAGGCCCACAGCTAGTAACCTAGACTCCTGGGAGAGGACGTTGGAAATATGTGAGCAGCTCGATTCAAGAGTATGCGTTGTTCAGTGTCCTCCATCGTTCGAGTTGAACAGAAGTAATGTAGCGAACATGAGAAGATTCTTCGGCAGGATCCCTAGGGACAGGCTGGATCTTGCTTGGGAACCTCGCCACCGAAGCTGGCACAACAAGCCGAAAGTTGTCAGAAAGCTCTGCAATGAACTCAGGCTTGTCCACGTGGTAGACCTTCTCAAGAGAGAACCGCAGTCAACCGGACATATCAGTTACATAAGGCTCCACGGGCTGCCCGCAGAATTGAGCTACAGGTATTCCTACACTGACAGAGATCTGAAGCTTCTACTTCAGAAAGTAACAACGCTCGACACCAACTGGACATATGTTCTATTCAACAATGTAACCATGGCCAATGATTGCATTCAATTCAAAGAACTCCTTGCAAGCACCGATCAGTGTGGAGGATGATGGCGCTTCCTCCTGAGGTAGCAGGCATAACCCTGAATATTCATACGAATGCTTTGCACCAAGACCTCTTTCGGCAACGGTACATTGTTCAACCTGAAGTGTTCAACAATCTCTCTCAGAAGATCCTTAGGTGGCTTATTAGCGGTTAGCGCTGCTGCGATGGTTCGCTTCCATCTTTTCAATGTTGTCGAATAGTCTGTGATGATTCGGTCCACCTCGTCAGTCGCGGGACCAAAGTGGGTGAACAGGAGCCCTTTGGGCTTTAGACACCGAATTCTCCGCAGTGTCTTTGTCGCCATGTCAAGGTCGAAGTCAGGTGATCCTGTGGCTGGCATTGGTGTGGGCATCTCACTCAGCTTCACTCCAACAGCGTCGCCTGTGAAGACTGTGCCGTTCTTTCTGTCCAGCAGGCAAATCTGATGGCTTGCATGGCCTGGTGCAAACATGACGACCAAGTCTCTATCTTTGCCTATCTTGATCACTTCTCCATCTGCTAAGCCAACGACCTTGTGAGCTGGTATTGGCCTAATCCTCCCATACATATTGACTCCTCTGTCGCCGATGAATCGCCTTGCGCTTTCTAGGAGCACAGACGGGGCTATCAAATGCTTGACACCGCTCGGGTGAACGAGCACGCGCGCATTTCGAAGTACTTGTGACAAAGATCCGGCTCCACCCGCATGATCGAGGTGGATATGCGTCAGTACAATTTGTGAGATGTCGGTCGACTCGATGCCGATCTCCCTGATCTCCCTCAGTATAGTTGGGGTGCATGACGTCGATGCGGTTTCTATGAGCGTGCACTTCTCCCCGACGGCTAAGTAACTACATGTGTAGCCAGGTATGCCAAGTAGCCCGCTGTCAATCATGTAGATATCTTCGAAGATCTTGGTTGCCAATACGCCATCGCCAGCTAAAGTGGGAACAACCTTCCCATGATGCTTTCTACACGATACTTTATCTCTATCATATACGACACTGAAGGATTGATGTTAAACCGTTTGCACTGTGGTGAGATCTCTGATGGGTGGACTACCAGATGTTGCCAAGCCCCCTATTCCAGTTCGTATAAAGGATCTATTGAACTTCGCAAGGTTGGGCTTGGCGCTTAGTGAAGGATCGCAGATCCTTTGGCACATACAGTTTGGCGGAAAGCACTTTCTGGCGCTCTTCACTGCTTACATGTATTGGAACGGCGACCTTCCGCTCCTTGCGTATGTTAGTGCCGATCAGAGACCGAAGCCGTTCCTCGCGTACAAGAGCGATTCGCAGAAAGGTGAAGAAGTGATTTGGTGTGACGATGTTGACGATACAAGATACAAATATGGGTCCTTCATAGAGGTCAAGAAGATACCAAAGGCGTTTGCGGACTCCCTGAACGGTGAATATCCATCTCCCGCGGAACCGCTGCTCACTGAGGTTGAGAACCTAAACTCTATAGTTAGAATTCTCCTACCACTTTCTTTCAGAGAAGGAACAATATTCCCTCTCTGGCAATTCAAAAGAAACAGAAAGTACATATTAGGAACCTGCATACCCTTCGAACACTACTACGAAGCAGACGCATTGCCCGTATTCTTCTATGTAACTAGGGAAGAACCTCTGAAAGCTCCGTTCATCAAGTACGCGGCCTCGCGTCCCATTGGGGAGAGGTTGGAGTTCTCTGAAAATACCTCCGACACAAAATACTTCTATGTCAAGGTAGTTGACATTGAAGACTTGCCTATCATCCCGAGAGATGAATCCATAATCAAATAGGAATTCGTGCCCTCCACAGTCTCATAGAAGAGATTCGTCAAGGACCTGTTTTCACGAATTTCGACACAAGGGGTGCCCTGTCAGTCTAGCTTTCTATCTAGTAGTCACATCTCAATGCAAACAATATCTTTGAAGCGCTATAAGAATATCATTCGTCAGTCAGCGTCAGATTTCCAAAGTTCCCTTTTCAGCAGATCCCTGACAGCGGCCCGTATTGCTGCGCTCCTATTCTGATACATGCCTGCCTTCACAAGTTCGTCCAGCCCCTCCAAGATCGCCTCCGGAAGCTTGACCGTCACCAGCTTCATAGAAGTACCTCACAGGATCAATAGTCGAAAGAGCTCTCTGAACGATAAGACAGTTTGCTACATATTCGTGTAAAAGCGACAACAGAGGATCGTCGTCCAAATATCAGAACAAGTCTGAGTGTCTACGTCTCAAACAGGAGCATCGTAAGGCGAGGATCAAATGTCTGCTTCTCGGAGTGCCCGATCAAAAGCCGAAGAATGAGCTGATGGGAACCGGTCCTCTAACCCAGCCTCGTCAACTGTGCAACCCATGTTTCAATAATGCTGACGGCGACAACCGCGATTGACAAAAGAGATTGCGCAAAAAGCTTTGATCGTCTCTCCACGCGCTGATAGAGAAAGCACTAATCAAAACAGTTTTTCTTGAGGTCTGGGCATGAGATAACTGATTGTTTACTGCTCATCTTCTCCTCACCAAGCCTTCACTCTCACGCCGAAATCGCGTGCGGAGCTTATTAACGCGTCGTCTCGGGTGTTTTCGATCTCTCGCTTGACATCCGCCAGCTTCCTATTCTCGATGAGCTGGAGGACCCAAGTGAGAGCGTCAACGGTTGCGGAAACCCTTTCGTCCAAACCTATCCACCAAGCCGGATATGTAGCTGGGGCGTCTATATAACCGTTTTGTTACATTTTCGCAACAAATATTAAGCACCGAAACCGTACCATAGAGGTAACTTGTGATGACCGTGAAGAGAAGAAGAGAAGAGAAAAGAAGTGTGGCCGTAAGGATGGACAAGGAGTTGATTCCTCCACTAAGGAGACTGATCATCGAGACGAAAGACGAGTTTGGACGGAGAAGATATCGCAACCTAGCTAGGGCCATTACCGTAGCCGTCGAGGAATTCCTGAAGAAACATGACTTCCCTGCAACACCCGAGAAGCACCGCCCTGCTCACGGTCGAACTGCGCGGAGGTGAGAATACAATGTTCGAGATAACTGGTAGGGTTACAAGAGGCGTGAATGAATACGCCGTTGTGCTTAGGAAGATGGCGCTCAAACCGTTTGTTCGCGTTACGCTATCAAAAGGCACAACAGAGGTAACAAAGGCATGGGCTCGCGGAATGGTTTTTCGTGATCCCTATCTAGATTATCGAATCACCGTGAATCTTGAGAACGAAGAGTTCAAGGCAACGTTTCTTGACTTGCTAGATTACTACACTCACCAAGCATGGGATCAAAGAAGTGAATTGACGAGGCAAAGTATTCAGTGTTTCTACAAGTTGATTCAGAGGCTTGACAGCATCTACTCGGAGTTCAAAGCACAGACGCAGCTCTCCGCATACCCCAAGAACATAATAGTGGTAAAGACCGACAGCCTTGTGCGAGAATACACAGATGGAACGGTCGAATATTGGGGCGGAGAATACTTTCCGGTTCAACACAGCCATTTCAAGTTGTTAGAGGACTACGGCATAGAATTCGGGGCCCATGACGTTGCTATCTATGCTGAGAAGAGTTCTTTGGAGGCTGAGGCACTGTTCATTCACGAACTCGTTCACCACCTAATGGACATAGAAGGACTGGAACGGACAGAAAACTCAGTCAAAATGTTAGAGGTATTGAGAAAACACATGCCGAAGTCTTGGCTCACCGCAAGGTTCGAGTATGTCAAGGAAAAGACAGAAGGCTGAAAAAGGTTGAGGCATTTCCGTCACTGGTCCCGTCGGAGAGCTACATGTCCGTTCATGTCCAAGGCCAACAGGACCGAATCGAATTGGATGAAGATTGGCAAAACGCCGCTTTCGAATTGAATATCACTTGCTTGCCTAACCACAAGCATCTTGCCCGGCCACAAGGACCGAATAGGTTTCTTTTGAAGCTCCGGGTCCCTTGGCAAGTTTAGAAGTTGAGTCTGTCCAGCCCCGAAAAGCATGCCGATGATGTCTTTGACGCCGCGCTTCTCACGCTGCTTACGCTCCTCACGCCTTTCACTGTTCCGGCCTACGCTTCGAGGTGTAACGCTAGAAAGCGTAACAGCGAATCACTCGGCTAGCGCTAATTCGGCTAATATAGGTGAAGGCCCCTTAACCGAGTGCGACATATAGCGGCCACAATATATTGCCATTTCTATAATTCTATAACCGAGGAACATCTGGTTTCTTCATGAAACATAACGTTTCGAACTTCAACATGGAAAGGTGCGTGGCGTTCAAGATGGCTCAGACGATTCTTACGGTTCCGTCCGGGTCCGTCATTCGAAAACCGGGGCCGTAGCATTTGACTTGGCTAAGCTTTCTGTCTTTTTCCACAGCTTTCTTGAGCCAAAGATAGCTGAGCCTCTTCTCCTCAAGGAAGAAGTCTATGGCTGTTCTTGATCCCTTGCGCAGGTCCTGTTCTTTGACCTTCTTCTGCGCTCGCTTCCAAACGGCTTCCTCTGCTCTGACAAAATTAGGGTGAAGTAACTCAAACCTTGCCTTGTTGTAGCAATGATTGCGATAGGCTCGGTCATCAAGGTTTTTCTGTTGTCCTCTTCTTGGCTCTCCTATCAAGGATTCAACATGCCTCTTTGGGACAGGTAACTCTGTAAAGGAAGTCGACTCGACGACAAGAAGCTTGGAATTCAATGACTGCATCTTGTGAAGGTTCCTACTAAGCGTTATCGGCGACATCCTCGGCGTCCTGTCGCTGTTCTTCTTTCTTGCTTCTTGCTCCTTCCAGACTCGCCGCTTGACATTGTTGAATCTTGCCAGTTTCTCTTCATCTTTAAGCTCAATCATTGAATCGTAGATTAGTTGTTGTGCGTCCTCCACCGCCTCTCTCTGATAAGCTCCGAAGCCTTTCATCGCTTGCACCCTGCAGATCTTGCGGTCAGGTCCTATACCAGTGCTTTTTCCAGCTTAAAAGAGAACAGTTCTGGAAGGAGGAAGAGGTCGCTGGTCACCCCATTCCAGTTCCTTCTTCCTCCTATCCGTAGTAGGCAAGGATTGGATATGCGAACAATCTCAGTCGCAGTCACTGAGCAAGTTCATGAGAAGCTGCGCAGGCTCAAGAAGCACTGGGACCTGACGAATGTAGATAGTGTGATTGAGCGACTTGTAAACACCATTTTCGAACAGATCGAGAAGACCGGTCCGACCGCTGAACCAAGAAAAGCAGGAGGTGTAAACATTGGGCAATGAAAAAAGCACCATTGATCTCGCGGATGTTTTCAGAGCAGAGCGCAGATACCCCGGCTTTCGAAGCATGAGTTTCTCTGAAGCTTGGAAATTGGATGAAACGCTGCTTCCTGAGAAAGCGCTCGCGACAATTGTCTCAGCCTTTCAGAGACATGCCTTAAGCCGATTGATGGCGACAGTGATTCCAATTTCGGCTGAAGAGATGCCGGTGACGGTCGCAGTCCCTAAGCTTGACAGGTTCAAGGCAGGTACCGTCGATCCATCTAGCTTAGAAGAGGTAGAACTAAACCCTGCAACGGAAGAGAGCACAAGGAAATTTGCTCTGAACATAGCTAAGTCGACAATTGAAGACAGGCGATGGGTTTGGCTGGAAGCCGATCTGAAAAGAGTCGGAGAGTTCATGGCGTTTCAGGAGACGCAGGATCTCGCCACGATCCTCATCGCCGGAGCCGGCAACACCCAAGCTCTCGGGGCAGACAACCATTATCAAGCGTTGGTCAAGTGTATAGGTCTCGTTGAGGCGGATGAGCTGTATCCGTCCCTGATAGCGGTGAATCCAAGCGAGGCGCAAGACTTAGCGCTACTTGCGACATTGATCGAACCAAACCAACCATCGATAGAGGAAGGACCCAAACCCTTCGCCTATATTCGCTCGATCCCTGCCTACTCGCATCCAGCAATTCCAAGTGGAACGATGATCGTCCTTGATTCTGATTGGGCAGGTTTCATTGGGGCGAGGCAGGCGTTACAGTTGGAGAACTGGAAGACTCCCGAACGGGGATTGGTGACGGCTTCCGTCAGGATGAGAACAGATCTCAAGCTTGGGCTCGCAGACGCAATCGCGAAAGTAACCGGGGCCTGATCATTATTTGCCAAGGGACCTCTTTCTTTTCCGCATTTTCTGTTACGACTGTCTGAAACGTTTGAGGATTTCAAAGTTGAGAGATCACTGCGAAGCCACATTCAAGCAGGGAACGACGCAGGTTCATGTTCAGATCAAGCTTTGTCAGAAATGTAGGAGGCTATGGCATGTTCCACGGAAGAGTTGATAGTCACTCCATCACCAAGCCTCCGAGCCTCAGGCCGCCACGGAGCACATTTTCCTCGCTTTGGATTGGCAGGATGATTGAGGCATAGGGACCACGATGGGCGGCCTGAGGCTCCCTGCCAATCCTAAGAAGATCAAGGTGAAAATCAAAATGCGCATGAAAACGAAGCGAATGCTGCAACAGAAAACGAAACAACTACAGAGGTCAGCGAATCCAAGAAAAGTCTCTCTATCTGATCTCGTGGCTTATGCGCTTGAAAGAGCACAACTCGACAAGGTGACTTTTCAAGACTTGAGTGAATGGAGGAGAAGGAGATCTGAGTAGCGAAGAGAAACCACTGGTCCAGCGGCGACTCATTGAGAGGCCAAAGAAGCCTCTGCCGGAGGTCGTTGCTGAAAAAGAGATCCTCATCAAACCGGAGCACGCAGTCGTAAAGGTCAGAGATTCCGATGAGGCCATTTGGCATATTGATAGCGAGGATGACAGGAAGGCAACATTCTTCTCATTGAAGACGAACCCGTTGGGGTCAAAGTATCAGACTTGGATTCACGGTCGCGTCCCGGTCGCTCCGAAGAAACGTGAAAGCGGCCCGGGCGGCTGGGAAGCTGCCTCATCTATTCCATCGGTGACCTTGAAACGAGGCGAGCTTCTCGACATTGACTTCTATCTACCTTTTCCAGAGTTCCTGCGTGCCGTTGAAAGATACATCAAGGAGTTGAGGTCACCTGAGGTCAAGGCGAAGTGGCGACACTTAATGTTGAGTCTCATTACTAGCGTCAAGCTGTCTAAAGAGGAGGTAGAACGTTGGACGCGAGAGGCGGCTCTGCGCAAAGCCCGAGGATCAAGAGCAAAAGCGACGCTAGCGGCAGCCAGCAACAGGAGAAAGGCAAGGAAGAGAGGTCGTCATGGCTAGGCAAAGGATCTGCATCATGATCGGCGAAAAGCTGAACGAGGACTTGGAGAAAATCTACGAAGAGGAGTCTAAGAAGGCAAGCGAACAGCACATCTCAGCTCTGCCGAGGTCACGTGTCTATGAAGCAATCCTGTCCAGAGGTGTCGCATCATATCTGAAAGAGCAGGAAGCGAGTCAGCCCAAGAAGCAGGGATCACAAGTGGCGCCCTGATCCCCTACTTGCTAATCAGGGGTTCTTTGTGTTATTGTGTTACTGAGTGGCTCTAGCGAGAAGGAGGTTAGGAATGGAGGACGGCAACACAATAACGTCGATTCCGCAAGAGGTTGATGGGAGATGAGAGGAAAACATAGGAAGGCTCATCGCCTGAAGGTACCGAGGTGGAGGCCCCGTCGCCGTTTAAGCTTGATGTTTGAGCCGGCGCCGGAGGAGGATATAGCGAACCTTATGTTGCAGCTCTTCGGTTCACGCGTCGATACCTTTGGTGAACAATACTCTGTTGAAGGCGCAGCATCATGGCGGCGTCTCAGTGAGCCCTTGACGATTGAGATCTTACGGCAACATTTGGAAGGCGAGAGAACGGTTGGCGTCTACGCCATCAACCCTTCTGACCAGTCCTGCCTCTGGATCTGCTTCGACTTCGATTCGGAGATCACGGGCACAGCGGATCTAGACCTATCGAAGAAGGAAGCCGACAAGCTGATTGCGGCCCTTGAGAAAGGCGGAATCCCGAAGAACGCGATTCTTCGAGAATTCAGCGGCAGTAAAGGCATACATGTTTGGGTTTTCTTCGATCCGCCGCTTCCTGCATTAGTCGTCTACCATCTGGGTAGGAACGCAGCGAAGCAGGCTGGTGTCAAATGTGAGGTCTTTCCGAAACAGAGTCAGTTGCTCAGTCCGTTCGGGAACCTAGTCAAGCTCCCATGCGGCATCCACCAAGCCACAAAGGACCGCTGCCGAATATACAACGAGAAATGGGACCCGGTTGAGACAGAATATCTCTTCAAACTTGAGCCAGTGATCGTAGATCATAGACATGTGGAAGAAATCAAGAGGCGGCTACTCGCTGAAGAGAAAGGATGGATGGATCGAGTCGTCGATGCTGGGCTTCCGTATGAAGGTGAAGATCCGCCATGTGTTGCCAAATGTCTGAGCGGATTTGGTGTAACAATCGGGCAGCGCCATGATGTTCTTCTCAGACTGACAAGCTACCTTCTGCGATTCAAAGGCGTAGAGGCAGAGAAGGCCGCGCACATCATTCGTGAATGGAACAAATGCAACCAACCACCGCTTGAATCGGATAGGTTAGAGCGAGAGATAGAGGCTGCGTCAAAGGGACCCTACAACTTCGGATGCCAAGACGAGTATTGGCGTAGACACTGCGATATCAAGACATGTCCACTCAAGAAGAAGCAGCTACCGGTTCTTCTGGGTCAATTCACGCAAGACGAGATAAAGGAAGCAGAGAAGTTACTCAACAGCCCCGACCTTTTGAACCAGTTCGACGCAGATAGCGAGAAATGGATCGCAAAGGACAAGCCCATGCGACGGACCGCGTTCCGAACCTTCGTTTCAAGCTTCACAGATGATCCACTTAACTTCGGATTGCTGGGTCGGGATAGCATCGGTAAGTCCTATGTTTCCGCAACAGTCGGAAGCATACTCGACTCGTCGAAGATCTGGTTCCTTGGAGGCTTGTCGCCAACAGCTCTCGTTTACGACTATGGAGAATATGACAAATCAAAGGGCGCATTTGTCGTAGATATGAAAGGTGTTTCCTTGCTTTTCCTAGATCCGCCGAACCCGGATACATGGGCGAAGCTACGTCCAATTCTTTCACATGACAAGGAGGAGATCATGTTTCGAATTACGCAGAAAACAGGTAAGGGCACTCTCAAAACAATGCGCTGCATTATTCGAGGATGGCCGGCTGTCGTTCAATGCGCTGCAGAAACAGGCTACAAGAGCGGAGAATATTCAACACGCTTCTTGACGGGTACGCCCGAAATCTCCAAGGAGAAAACAAGAGAAGGAATGCGGAGAGCCGCACAGAAAGCAAGACGGCCGAAAGAGTTTCTGTTTGGTGTTGGAAAGGCAAGGATCTGGTCCGCCCTGTATAGATTGCTTGAGGAGGAGGCGCCGATCAAGGTAAGCATACCATTCGCAGAAGTTCTCGCAGAGGAAATGACTGTGCGCGGCCCTGAAACCATGCGTTTCTTCAACATGTTGCTTAGGCTCATCAAGGCAAACGCGGCTCTTCACATGCATCAACGAAAGAGAGACGCTGACGGCTACTTAGTGGCCGAACCAAGGGATCTCGAACAGGTCCTTGAAGATTTCGAGGAAGTGGCTGCAACATCGTTCTACGGTGTAAGCGGCGACGCCCTGCTACTGTACAACAATCTCAAAGGAAAGAAGGATCTCAAATACGAGGATATTGAGGAAGCCGCGAGAGAGGTATTCGGTGCGGAAACCCGGGAGGACACTATTAGAAGGCTATACATCAAGCGGCTGGTGGAGGCAGGCTACCTAAGCGAGAAGAGCGATCCAAGCGACAAGCGACGCACAATCTACGATGTAAGCACCAAAACAGCCGATATAGCCGTTTTCAAGGATAAAACAGCCTTACTACAAAAAATAATAACCTAGCAAGGGGTACCAGAATTGCCTGTTTCGAAAACCCCGATTCGGGTACCCCTGTCTAGGTTATTATCTCCGGAAAAGAAACTCAAGTCAGACTCTCTTCTCCTGCAAGAACGTCATAGATCCTCGCAGATCCTCTCATTTTCTCGCACATGTCTTATAGGGATCATTGAAGCCCTGTTTTTCCCGATTCGAAACTACAATGCAAGGAGTAGAACCTTACGTGAGTCTTGGCAAAGAGATTACTCTCAATACTCTGACAGAGAACGTTGAAGTTCAGGGGATTGATGGCAAGAAACATCAGGTGCGGATTCGCGCATTGGGTGAAGGCGAAATCATAGAAGCACTTGGGGAAAACGGCCTCGAATTCTCCGACTTCGGGAATCCAGAGAAATTCGCAGCAGCCATGAAGTTCCTACATACTGTCTGCGTCAAGTCAATTGGAGAAGACCTCGCAAAAGTCCTTCTGTTCGGCGAAGCCGCGAAGCTCTCCGCCAAAATCCTAGAGATCTCAGGCATACGGCCGGAGACATTAAGCGCCATTCGTGTCGGTCAGAAGGCAATTGTTTGAGGTAGATCCTTTTGAGTTTTAGCGATAACGAGATCAAGATTATTGTTTCGGCTGCGAATAAGGCGTCTCCGATTTTCAAGGAGATTGCTAAGGATTCGCAGGCTGCTTTCAGGGAGATAGAGCAGAGCAGCCAAACCCATAACCGCACCTTAAACATCACTCGGGAGAACTATAAGGAAATCCGCAAGGAGCTTATGGAGAACAATCGCTACC